>Ga0222427_100015_pt1 | contig 648484 bp, 575 predicted proteins | sample 2B20Ametagenome_FD_182890 | JGI IMG/M metagenome (GOLD analysis project Ga0222427, IMG submission 182890) | Enriched microbial communities from leaf-cutter ant dump, University of Wisconsin, Madison, United States - 2B20A (version 2) | ecosystem: Environmental > Terrestrial > Nest > Insects... | reverse complement strand
GTGGTGGCCGACAGGTCCGGGCACAGACGCGGCAAGGCGAACCCGTCCGGAAAATACTTGGCGTCCTTGTTCGGACATTGCGGCGGAATGCCTTCCCAGCGTGGCGAATTGTCATGGCCGGTATCATAGGTGCAGAAGCCCTCGGTCAGGCCGGTGCCTCGCGTATTGCGGTATTTCAGCAGCCACGCATCCCAGGCCGAACAGGCGGTATAGGCCGAAGCCAGCAGCGCCTCATCACCGGTTGCCCGCGCCAGTTCCCAGGCGGTGGCGGCGATCGGCACCACCATCTGGATCTGGCCGAAACCGGTTTCCAGCACCTTGTTGTTGCACGGCAATTGCCCGTCCATGCGTTGCAGCTCGAAGAAGGTCATATGAGCATTACGCGCCACATCGGGGCGGAACTTGCGGTAGACCAGCGCCTCGTGCGGGCCACATTCCATCCAGATACCGGCATAGTCGGCGCCCTCGATCAGCACCGGCCCGGCATAGCGTGGCACCACCTGCACATTGGCCGCCAGCACCGCCAGCGCCTTGTCATAGGCCGCCTGCCATCTGGCATTGGCGGTCGTGAATTGCGGCTGGCTCACCGTCTCCGCGAAAGCCGGGGCAGCCATCACCGCCGCCGTGCCCGCCATAAACATACGCCGGTCGATCATGCCTCACAGGCCTCCGTATCGGTCTTCATCAAAAACTGCGGGCGCGGATCTGGCGTCGCCGGCAGAAATTGCGTCTTTATCACCGTCAGGCGGGTGACATGCCGCGCCCACAAACCATAGGCCGGGGCATTATGCGGTTTGCCAGCGGTCACTTCATCCAGCATATGGGCATCCGGATATACGCCGCGCATCTCCGGAATTTCATCTTCCTTCAACCAGTGGTCCGCAGCCGCCATGCCGATCTTGATGTCATGCAACACCACATCCTCGATATGCTTTTCCGGAATACCAATGAAATACGATCCGCGCGGCCCGTTATCCGCGCCGGTGATGCGCTCGAAAACCACCTTGCGCAGCGTTCCCACCGGCGGCTTCGGCTGATCCGGCTGCACCCGTCCGCGATCCTCCAGCCGCATGAAAAACGGACTGCGCGCCCGCACGATATGAATATTGGTGGCGAGGATATTCTCCGCCGTGCCGCCATCGACCACTTCCCACGAAATGCCGGAATCCGCCCCCACCGGCTTAACGTGGCGCATGGCTTCGGACACCCCGCCGATCTCACAGCGCCGCACCAGCACATTGCGGAAAACGCTCTGGCTGTCGGTCCCCAGCTTCACCGCATTGCACGAACTGAAAAAGGTGCAATCCTCGATCAGCACATTCTCGGTCGGGGCCTGGGCCGCACCTTTGAAGCACAGGGAATCGTCGCCCGAACTGATCCAGGACTTGCGCACGATGACATTGCGGCAGCCGTCGATATCGATGCCGTCATTGTTGAAATTGGCCTGGTTCTCGACCGTCATCTTCTCGACCAGCAGGTCGTCGCAATTGAGGTAATTCTGCATCCAGCACGGCGAATCCTTGAGCGTGATGCCGTGGATATGAATGCGCCTGCAGTCGATCACGCGGATAACGAACGGCCGCCCCGGCGTGCCGTGGATGCCCTCCTCGCCGTGGAAATTCGCGCCACGTCCGTCGATGATCCCCTCGCCGCTGATCGAGATATCCTCGCAAGCCTCCGCGAAGATCAGCGACTGGTTCATGCCCATATTGGTGTCCTGGACCGTGCGCCACTTCGCCACGCGTTCGGGGTACTCCTTCAAGTCGAGCGAACCGAGCAACCGCGCGCCTTTGCCCACTTCCAGCCGGACATGGCTGCGCAGATCGAGCGTGCCGCTGACATAATCGCCCCTGGCCAGCCGGACCGTCCCGCCGCCCTGCGCCGCCGCCTCGATGGCCCGCTGGATGAAAGCGGTCGCCAGCCCTTCGCCCCCATAGCCGAACTGCTCCGGCGTAAAAATGCGCTTCGGACCGTTCCACGCTTTGAGGGTCGCGGTCAGGCGCTTTGCCATGCTCTCCAGATCGGCACGCAACGGCACGACCCAATCCGGCAGGGCACAGCTTTCCGCTGCGGCGGTACGGAAGCTTGCCGCGAAACCAAGCCCGGCGAAACCGGTCCCCAGTTGGCGGCGTGAAAGAGAATACGGCATCGGTTTCCTTTCCATATAAGCTCCGCTTCTTCCGGCGGTCTGGCATCAAGGCACTGTATCAGAAAAAGAGGAGCCTGGCAGGGAGACCGCCAGGCTCAAGTTGCAGAACCGGGGAATAAAACAGGTTCTGGTAGCTATGGCAGGCGCGGCGCCGGGAGGAAACGCCGCACCCGCCAATCGGATTAGAACTTCGCGTCCACGCTGACGAAGAAGACGCGGCCCTGAACATCATAGGTCGCTGGGATAGTATTATCCGCGGGGAGCTGTGACGAACCGAGGATCGGCGGATTCTTGTCGAACAGGTTGCGCGCGCCGACCGACAGCCGGACCTTCGAGGTCAGGTCATAGGCCGCCGTCAGATCGATATAGGTCTGGGCGTCGATGACCGGATTGGTCAGGGTGTTGAGCGCCGGCGGCGTCAGGCCCCTGGAAAGCGGCAGCATGTAGGTATCGACCGTCACCTTGCCGATATAGCGGGCGCGAGCCGAAAGGGTCAGATCGCCGGTCTTCCAGGTCACGCGGCCGGAACCCTTCCATTTCGGGATCGGCTGGCCGCAGGTCGCGCCGAACGCACCGAGGCAGTCATTTTTCACGTCCGGCTGGTCCTGGATCGGCGTACCGACGAACTCGCTGACATAGTTGATATTGGCCGACACATCCCAGCGGCTGGCGCCCAACAGGCCCCAGTCGGTGCGGAAGCCGTAATGGCCCTCGATATCGACCCCGGCGGTCGCCAGACGGCCGACATTGGCGTTGGTGGTCGCCACATAGTCGGGGCCGGTCACCTGACCCGATAACGTGTCGCGGTGGATGGCCTTACAGAAGACGCTGTTGGCGTCCATGATCGTCTTGTAGCAGAGGTCGAGGACCGACTGCACGCCGCCGCCGCCAAGGGTCGAGATGGCGTCGTCAAGCGTGATCTTGTAATAATCGACACTGACCTGCAAACCACGCACATAGCCGGGCGTCCATACCAGGCCGAAGGTCGTGGTGTTGGAGGTTTCCGGGCTGAGGTTCGGGTTGCCGCCGGTCGTCTGGTTGACGAAGATGCCGGGCTGGACGGCCGAGGTGAAGACCGTCGAGTCAGGCACGCCGGTGGCGATACACAGAGCCTTCAGGGCATCGGTCCGGTTGCCGACAGGCGTTTTGTCGGAGCAGGGATCGGTGGCCGAAGGGCCGTTGGTGCCGGCGCCGCCGAACAGTTCGCCGACGTTCGGCGCGCGGATGGCGTGCTGATACTGGGCGCGGAAGGCGATATCGCTGTTGAGCGCCCATTCGGACCCGATCGAATAGGTCCAGACGCCGCCGACGCCCTTCAGGTCATATTCCGAATAGCGGAAAGCGCCGTTCAGGCTGAGGCGCTTGGCCAGGGCCATGTCGGCCAGGATCGGCGCGCGGATTTCGCCATAGATTTCCTTGACCGTGGTCGATCCCTTGGTCGCCTTGGCGGCATTCCAGCCCGAAACGTCACCCGAAGCCAGATAGGTGTCGGGGATGTATTCGGCGGTATTGTAGCGCCACTCGAAGCCGGTCGAGAAATCGACCGGACCGGCCGGCAGGTCGAAAGCCTCGCCGGTCAGGTTGCCGGCGAAGACCTGCTGCTCGGCGCGCAGGCCGGCATTGGCGTTGATGATAATGGCCGCCTTGCCGGCATCGGTCATGTTCTGGCCGAACGGATTGAGCACCGGCGCCGCGCCATTCTGCGAAAGCACGGCCTGCTGGAAGTGGCTGAGCGAGATCGATCCCGTCTGGGTGTCGGATTCCGTCGTGCGGGCATAGGTATAATAGACGTCGTATTTCAGGTCGCGCAGGTATTTCGGCGATACGTCGCCGAGATTGCCGCGCACGCCCAGCGCCGTGCGGAAGACCGCGTGGTCGGACGTGGTGAAGCGCGTGCCGATATCCGGCAGGCGGCGGTTGTAGTTGATCACCGCGCGGCCGTCACCCGGCGCATTGGTCAGGGTCAGGGTGCCGTTGGTGACCGAAGTCGTCCCCGTTTCCTTCAGGTCGAGCTGGCGCAGGACCTCCTGCATCGGCGCGCTGAGATAAGGGTTGTTGACATCGAGAAGCAGGTTGCCGCCGTAGGAGGTCGGCGCGATCTGCACATCGGCGACATTGTCGCTGTAGTGCATTTCCATGTAGCCGGTCGCCTTGTCGTTGAAGTCGTAATGGGCGAAGATATTACCCATCCACCGGGTCTGCGGCGTAATGATGTTGGACAGGCCGCCCAGATCATACCCATCGTCGGGTGCCACATAAGGCCGCGCCGTCAGGCCGTCATCGCTGAGAATGGCGCCATTGGACCCCATGTTCTGCAGGCCCGCCGCAACGAGCGCCGCATCCAGACCGGGATTGGAATTGGCCGAGCCGTAAAGCGGCAGGTTGCCGATGCCGAAGCGGCCATTGGGCACGGTGGCGGAGCCGCTGTAGATCAGCCCCATGCGGCCGCCGGAATCGAGACAGGCCTGGCCGTTGCCGGCGCCATTGGGCGTGCCGGCGTGATTTTTGCTCCACGAATCGGCGGTGACGCAGCCGTCCGCCAGTGAGGGCATGGCCCAGCCGCCGCGATCGTCACGCGTGTAGCCGCCACGGTTCATGTAGTTGACCGAGGCGACGATATTGCCGCGGCCATCGGCGAAATTACCGCCCGCCGTGATATCGACACTGTAGGTCGGCGTGCCGGTGTGCTGGTCCCAGGTCCGCTGCACGCTCGTTTCCACGCCCTGGAAATCATCGCGCATGACGAAGTTGACGACACCGGTAATGGCGTCGGAGCCGTAGACCGCCGAGGAGCCGCCGGTGACGACTTCGACGCGCTTGATCAGGGCGGCGGGAATGGTGTTGATGTCGGTGGTGAAATCCGGGCCGGTAATGGCGAAACGGCGGCCATTGACCAGCACGAGGTTGCGCGTCGGGCCGAAATTGCGCAGGTTCAAGGTGGCGGTGCCGACCGGCTGGCCCGCCTGGACCGTATTGGCCGTGGGGCTGTTGAGCTGCGAGCCGGTGAACTGCGGCGTATCGGACAGCATGACATCGACGTTCTGCGTGCCGGAGAGCTTCAGTTCCTGCTGATCGAGAACAGTGACCGGGGTCGGCGCCTTGAAGCCGCGATTGGACAGGCGCGAGCCGGTGACCACCACGACGGTTTCGTCAGCCGCCGCCGGTGCATCGGCCGCCTCCTGGGCCATGGCGTTCAGGCCCACGCCCAGCGCCAGCATCGAGATCGACGCCGCCAGTACCGGCCGCAATTTCCCTGATCTGTTGTACTTTTTCATAATTTTTCTTCCTTCCGTTATTTTTACCGTCCGCGCCGGCTTGCTCCGGACACAGACCATCCCTCTTCGGATGACGCACATCATCCGGCTCGGCGCGGACATGGCTCCGGCACGACAAAGTTTATTAAGGGCGTGATGAGGCATGGGCGTTCGCGCCCGTCCTTTTGTTTCGCCCTGCCTGCGGCCGCCATCACCGGTTTTGCACCCGGCCGGCAGCTCTTGTTCGATTAGACCCGCTCTTTTTCCGGTATCCGTTTCAGATATGTGACACCGGTGTCAATTTATATGATAACGCTAACATTCAACGGCAAAATACAAACGCATGCCGTGAGCAAGAGGCTACGCGCCTATTTTTTGTAAATCAACCATCCCGCCCTAACGCGGCTGACCCTCAAGCCTTTTCACCAGCAAAACATTCCATATAGTGGAATTTCACCGTTCGACATTCCCGCATAATGGGACAAAAGTGGACATTTCGTCTTCAAAATGCCCACTTTATTTCAATATTCGGGACAAGGCCGCAAAATGTGACCTTTCGATCACAGTGATGAAATATTGCCGGACCAGCTCAAAACACCACCTTTTATGGATGAAAAGCTTACGGCTTCAACCGGGCATTGGCCTCATTGACCAGTTCGATATAGGCGGCGCCGACATTGATGACATACTCGTTTTCCCCCCAGAAGAATGGCCAGTCCTCCTTGTTTTCGGGAAAATCGGGCTTTAAAATCAGCACGCCCGGCACCACGCCGCCGGCAATGAAGCTGAAATCGGCGCGGTTATTGCCATAGGCCACCTCCTTGGAGATGGTCCCCACACCGGACACAAACGACACATTCGAGCCAGGGTGGGTGCCATAGATGAAGTCCAGCGCCCGATAAACCGCATCCGTACCGACGATATCGGGGAACTCACGGTTCAGCGCCGCGGCGGTCAGGCCGTATTCCACCACCGTGCCGCCGCCGGCCCAGCCGCCTTCGGTAATCGGCACGCCGAACGGATTGGCTGACGTCAGTTTATCCGCCTCGGCCTTCAGGGCCACCACCGCCGGACGGACCTTCGCCTTGAAGGCTTTCGGCATGAACGGCAGCGCCTTGGCCAGGGTCGCGGCATTGGCGGCGAAGGTTTTGCTGACCTCCGGCCACAGGGCCTCGATCCGTCTGGCGTATTGCGGGTCTTTTGTCGTGATCAGCAGTTCGACGGCGGCGGAAAGCTCTTCCTCCACCAGGTCGCCGCCGGTCGTGTTGCCGAAATGATAGAGGTTAGGCGCGTGGCTATGCTCCTCGGCCCAGACCTTTTTGGCGATGGCCAGCGATTTATCCGCCAGCGGATCGTCGAAACCTTTCAGCGCCCGGCTGGCGGCGGAAAGCGCGGCGATGGAACCGTAGTTGAGCGCACTGGTAGTATTGGTGAAGGCCCAGCGGTCGTCGGGCATGCCGCTGCGGCCATCCTTCACCTCATCACGGCCGAGCGACGGATCGTAGATCAGGCCGTCGGTCTTGGTCACGGCGTCGCCCAGGTGCGGATATTCCGCCACGTCCGGCTCGACAATACCATTGATCGCGTGCCCCACGGCATCGAACTGCGCCACAAGCTGGAGCGTGCCGTGCTGGATCTGTTGCAACAGGTCAGGCTTGCCATCCGGCACATGGATATCGACATAGCGGCGCTGATGGTCGATCAGGGTGTCGTCGCGCGTCAGACCGAATTTTTCCCAGCTCTGCACCAGCGAGCGCACCACGGCGTAATGAGTCTGGGTGCGGATATCGAAATCCCCGGCGTCGAACCAGCCGCCGACATTCAGGCCGGGAATATGCTCATAGGGCTTGAATCGCGTATCGGTCCCGCCCGGTTTCGAGGCGTAGAGGTCGATATGATCGTCGCCCGGCGGCGCCTGCATGGCGTCGTCGCGGTGGCTGTCGCCATGCCAGACGCGGTAGGCCTCATTGACCTTCATATGATCCATGGCGACCGGCAGGTAGACATCGAGCGTCGGCTCCCAGGCGGTGGCGTAGATATCGGCGGCGATGCGGAACGGGCTGGTGCGCTGCCCCTCATATTCGATGACGTAAAGGCCGGGTTTGGTGACACTGGAGAAATCGAAGGTGCGGTAATCATAGCGCAGGTAATGCCCCCACGGCTTGGCCTCGGCGGTCAGCACCGGCGTGAAGCCGCCATCCGCGCCCACTTCCAGCAGGCGGGCCTCGGCGGCGGGTGTGTCGTTCGGGTCGAGTTCGATCACCGCCCGTTTGGCCTGCTCCGGCGCATAGCCCAGTTGCGAATGAGCGATCATCGGCGGACGCACCCAATCGGCCACCGAATTGGCGGTCAGGGTCCATGACACCACCTCGCCGGTCCGGTCCGAAGGCAGCAGCGACCGCACAACATACCAGCCGTTCTGCGCCTGGTTGCGGCCGTCATAAAGCGCGATATCCACCGCCGAGGTCAGGGTGACACGGCGGGCCGGATCTTCCGGCGCCAGCACGAAGGTCTTGCCATGCGCCAGCGGCAGCGGTTCGGTCTGCGGCAGCAGGCGCGACATCGGCACGCCTTCGCCCAGGCTCTTCATCGGACCGGAGGGGTAGAGCGGAAAGGCACCCGCCACGCCATCCGCCAGATAGCTCTTGTGGAAATAGGCCGCCGGCAGAAACTCCATATTCAGGCCCGCCTTACCCGCCAGCGCTTCCGGCAATGGTTTGTCGAGGATCACGCTTAAGCCGACCCCCTCGCCTTTCGGCTCGACACGCACCCGATAGGTGAAATCGTATTTCGGATAGCTGATCGTCGTGGTGACGACACCGGTGGCCTTGTCGACCTGACGATCCTGCACCAGCCCCATCTCATCCCACTGGCCCGGCGTCGGCATCAGGCGGACATCGCCGTTGGTGGCCGTGCGCACGCCCTGCTGGATCAGCTCGACGCCGGCGATCTTGGCGTCATTGAACAGGCTGTCGGCGCCATTGGCGAAGACCAGCACATTGACCCCACGCGTCTCGAAATAGCCCTTGTCGTTCAGATGGAGCGGTTCGGCCTGAGCCGCCGCCGTCAGCATGACACCGGTAGCGACGCTCAGCATCAACTTCGTCAGATTACGCATGGATCTTCCCTGTTTATTTTATGATAGCGCTAACATATCCCGTTAAGTGAAACTGTCAACCGCACACGCCACCGACTTTACGCCGGTTGCGCCATGGGCGCTTGCGCCAGGTATTGCTCGATAAACTGCTGGTGAGGCGGCAAACTGGCCACCGCCCGGGCGATATTGGCTTTCAGGCCGTCTAGCGCCTGCATTTTCTGGTCCCGGCTCATGAGCTGGCCAAGATGGTGCCAGGTACGCGGCTGCAGCCTTTGGCCGAGCATGACCTGCACCCAGGAATCCACACGGAACAGATCGCCGGACGCCTGATAGGCATAGCCATTTTCCAGCCACAGGGCGATGCGTTCGGCAAGCGTATCCGGCACGCTCATGTCGCGGCGGTCACGCCAGAAGGCGCTGTCGTCGCGTTCCGTCGCCTTGTAGTGCAGAATGACGAAATCGCGCACAGTCTCATGCTCCCTTAGCGCCATCTCGTTATAACGGTTGACCAGAGCGTCATGAACGCCACCGAAGGGGAACATCTGCACCAGCCGGGTGATCGAAAGATGGAACAGGTGGATGCTGGTCGACTCCAGCGGTTCGACAAATCCCGAAGACAGGCCCAGCGCCACGCAGTTCTTGTTCCAGGTCTTCAACCGGCGGCCGGTGGCGTATTTCACCACCCGCGGCTCGATCAGGGCGGGCGCGTCCAGTGAGGCTTTCAGCCGCCCCATGGCCTCATCATCCGACAAATAACGGCTGCAATAGACCAGTCCGTTGCCGACCCGGTTTTGCAGCGGAATGCGCCAGCGCCAGCCCGCATCGTGCGCCATGGCCTGGGTATAGGGCATGAGAGCGCCGGTCGATTCGGTCTGCACCGCCAGGGCGCGATCCGTCGGCAGCCACTGCCCCCAGTCCTCCCAACCGGTTTTCAGGGTTTGCTCGATCAGCAGGGCGCGAAAACCCGTGCAATCGATGAATAGATCGCCGGCGATGCGTTCGCCTGATTCCAGCACCACCGCCGTGATGAAGCCGGACTGATCATCCTGTTCGACGCGAACCATCTTGCCTTCGATGCGCTTCACCCCCGCCGCCTCGCTCATCCGCCGCAGGAACTTTCCATAAAGGCCGGCGTCGAGATGGTAGGCATAGTTGAGTTTACCATTTTCCGAGGTCTGGAACTTTCCCGCCATCCCGGCCTGGAGTTCATAGCAATAGTCGTCAAGACTGCCGCCAAATCCCTCAGCTTTCGCCTGCAGCCAGATATTGTAAAAATCCGCCATCCAGGGCGATTTGCCGATCTGGCCGAAGGCATGGAAATAGCGGTCGCCTATGCCGCCCCAATCGTGAAAATCGATGCCCAGCTTGAAGGTGGCGTTGGTGGCGCGCAGGAACTCCCGTTCGTCAATGCCGAGCAGATGGTGGAAGGTGCGCACCGTGGGGATGGTCGATTCCCCGACCCCCACAATGCCGATATCGTCGGATTCGACGAGCGTGATATCGACCAGCGGTCCCAGCATCTTGCTCAGACCGGCCGCCGCGCACCAGCCCGCGGTGCCGCCGCCGGCAATAACGATCTTCTTTACGGGCTGGGCTGTCATGTCTTCCTCCACTTATTTATTCAGGCGATTAAGCAGCATGGCGCGCAGCCGTCTGGCCCTGGCGTCATCCATCGGCCCCAGATTGCCGCGCGCCGCTTCGGGCAAGTGCGCGCCGGCCGTTTCCGGCGGGCCGAAAACGTAATAGTCGAACAGTTCACGCCAGGCGGCTTTTTCCGATGCGGGCCGGTCACGCAGGGACCAGATGGCGTGCAAAAGCGTGGTCTGGGGGGTGTCGATCCAGGCGGGCACCAGGTTCCACCAGTAATTGATCAGGATATTGAAGGGATCGAGCGCCTCGACATGGTGCCACCACATGGCCGGATAAATCAGCAGGTCGCCCGGCTCCAGTTCAGCCACCTGTGCCTGGGCCAGCGCCGCCCTGAAACGCGGATGACGGTCATAGTCCGGATTGCGGAAATCGACCATGCTGACCACCTGTCCGCCCGGCGTCGGCTCCAGCGGCCCCGGATAGAGATTGGCGCCCTGATCTGGCGGGAAAAGCGTGAACCGCCGGTGGCCCGCCACGCAGACCGCCATATTGTTCGACATGTCATAATGACAGGACGCCGTGGTGCGGTTCCCCATCCAGATGCTGACCAGCGGCGGGCTGGCCTCGAACATCGGATCGTTCAGCACCAGGTCGTTATGGTCGCGCAGGCCCGGCAGGTGAGTGGCCAGATTGGCCGAACCGATATAGACAGAGGGCGCTTCGGCTTCATCCAGACCGGCGGCGATACGATCGAGGAATTCATCCACCCGGCCGCGTTCGGAGCGGAAATTGAAGCCGCTCACATCTTCATTATAGAAGAACCGGCCGCCGATTTCCGGCTCGCCGGTGAGCACAATGGCCGGGTGCCCCCCATAAAAGCTTTTCACATAGGCCATGGCCGCCAGCGGCGATTCCAGCCCGACCCTGACCAGCGGCCAGTCACGCGCCACTCCCTTGAGAATGGTCGGCTGCTGCGAGGCCAGAAGCTCGGCATAGGGAATGGCGTCCGGCGCGATGCCGGTCAGCTCTCTGGTCCTCGGCAGGTCAGCCACGTTTGCCGCCCTTCATTTCCAGCAGCCGCGACAGATTCCTCTTCGATGAGGACAGATAGTAGGCATAGGCCAGGAAGCCCGCTTCATTCAGCGTTTTCAGGATCGGCCCATCAAGCTGCGCCAGGGCTTCTTCATTGATCGTATAGAAATCCGACAGGATATATTGCGTGTTTTCATCGAGCTTGAGTTCAATCCCGATGGGCCGGATCAGCCCGGCCGCCTCGAAAGCGGTAAACATCGGCGCAATTACCGGCCGGCCGGTATGGATCAGGCGCAAGGCGCGCATGATGCGTTCCAGAAGCGGGGTATTTCCGCCGAAGGAACGAAACAGGGCTTCACCTTCGCTGGCGCTGAAACGCGGATGCGCCGGATCGAAGAAAGCCCCAGGGGCGCCGTCCGCGGTGAACCCGGCCAGAAAGCCCAGCCGCTGCTGAAGCGCCGGAATATAATGCGCGCGCCATTCGCCGTTATCGAGAAACAGGTTCTCCTCGCGGTCCAGCCCCAGAATGGCGACCGGCTGATAAGCGCCGTGTTCGTCCTTGCGGAAAAAAATCGGATATTCGCGCTGCATCTCCTCGAATTCCGTCGGGAAGATCAGGACCTGATTGATGCCGTCGCCAAACCGGGCGTCAAAGCGCGTGACGACTCTCAGATCATGATGTTCGACATTATCGAGAAGAATGGGATTGGTCATGATACTTACGCAAATAAGTCAGGGGAATTGATAAGACAGGCCATAGTCTGTGCCGCACCGCAGATTAGCCGAATTCTGCCGAATAACGTAGAAAAAGCCGCGGCGTGCCGCGGCTTTTTCGCCTTCACTTGCCGATAAGGAAAGTGCCGGTGGCGGAAACGGATAGTCCGCTTCCACCACCTTATCGGTTTTAGAACTTGTAACGCACGCCGAGCTGGTAACGCGTATCCAGTTCCTGCGCGAAGTACAGTTGCAGATCCGAACGACCGTTGGTGCGCAGATGCTCCTTGGTCAGGTTCAGGCCGTCGAAGCTGATCTGCACCGAAGGCGTGAGCTGGTAGTTGATCGAGAGATCAAGCTGACCGAACGGATTGACGTAGGTCGGGTTGTGGTTCTGGCCGTCACGGTTGGTACCGGTCAGGTACTTGTCACGCCAGTTGTACGACAGACGGCCGGACCAGTCACCCTTGTCGTAAATCGCCGTGATGTTGTACGTGTTGCTGAGACCCAGCAGCGCGAACTGGTCGCCGGTCGACGAATTGTCGAAGCCGACATCGCCTTCAACCGTGGTGTAGCTGCCGGCAACACCAAAGCCCGTATCGCCGAAGAAGTGCTGGAACTGCAATTCAAAGCCATGGATGTTGGCCGTGCGGTTGTTGATCGGCTGTGTCATCACGTACATCATGTCCGGATCGTTGGCGTCCGCTACGATGTCGTAAGTGTTGTACAGGCGCTTCATTTCCGCGTCGGACAACTGGAGCACGCCATTGACGGTTTCCAGGTTGGCCTCGAAAGCCGCCTTGGCCGCCGCCACATTACCACCGTTTTCCTGCATGAGGGCCACCATGGAGAACAGGTTCACGTCACGGTCGCCGCCGAGGCCGGCGATCGAATTGATGGCGTCAAGCGCATCACCCGAACGCGTGCCGGCGTCGCCCGAGGTCGGGTCCTTGATGCCGAACAGGGTCGTATTCGTCGAGCCGGTGCCGAGGAAGTTGGCGACATCCTTGGTGTAGTAACCGAGCGAAACGTAGGAATCCCGGCCATAGTACCATTCAACCGAGAAATCGATATTGCTCGATTCCAGCGGCAGCAGGCCCGGATCGCCGCGCGAGGCCGTGGCCTGCACGTCGTAGGCCGTCGGACGGCTGGGGGTGCCGACCGTGGTGGTGGCGAACAGCGAGCCGAAGTCGGCGCGGGCGATCGTCTTGCTGTAGGAGGCGCGGGCGATCAGGTTGTCCTGCAGATGGACCTGGAAGTCGATGTTCGGCAGCCAGTTGTCATAAGACCCCTTGAACGAAAGCGTCTCGGTATCGCTGCCATAGACATACGAGAAGTCGTTGTCGGACGTCCACTTGATCCCGTTCGGCACAGCCTGTTGGGCATTGGAGGTCACATCGGTCTTTTCATAACGCAGACCGGCGACAACGCTGGCTTCACGGCCGAGGAAATCACCCTTCATGGTGATCTGACCGTAAGCGGCGGCGACCTTTTCGATGACTTCGTTCCACTGGTTGGCCGTGGTATCGATCTGTCCGCCGGACACATTGACATAGTGCGGCGAAACGGCGTTCAACAGGTCGACGGCATTGCCGCGGAAGGCGATGGTGGCGTTACCCGGCGTGAAGTCGTCATACAGGCAGCTCATGCAGAACTGCTGAAGCTGACCCGGCGCGAAAGATTCGACATCGCCCGGCGCCGAGGCGCCCCAGCCACCCAGGATCTGCTGGGTATCGACACGCGCCTGCACCATGTCCGTCTTGCGCAGGTCGATGCCGAAATCGAACCGGCTTTCGCCGTTGAAATCGTAAGAACCGTCGAAGCGGGCTTCATCGACCTTCTGGGTCTGGCTGCTGGCCGTGGTGCGGCCGACCGACGACGACACATCGCCGATATCCAGCTTACCATTGTTATTACCCTTGGTGCCGTCGAACACATAGTTCTGCACCGGGAAACCGCTGGAGAGATCGGTCGTCGTGCTGCTGATACCGACGGCGCCCGTACCGAACAGGGTCGAGGACGTGCCGTTGGAATTACCCGGCAGGGCTTCGGCCTTGGAGGAATGGGCATCGAAAGCCAGGGTCAGGCGATCATTGACATCCCACTTGGCATTGAAACCGACCGAGGTCAGCTTGTTGTTGACCGCGCGCTGCTGTTGCTCCCAGCCGATATCCTTACCGCTGCCGGCGTTGACTTCGGACAGGTAGTAGGCGGTATCGACCGGCTGGCCGCCGTCGAACTTGACCTGATCCCAGGTCTGGGCGAACCACAGGGTCTGGTCGTTACGCCATTCCTGCTGCTTGTTCTCGACATAGAGGGCATCGAGGCTCAAGGTCAGGTTTTCCGTCGGCTTCCAGGCCAAGACACCTTGAAGGTTGGTGCGTTCGGAATGGTTTTCCGAGAAGTGATAGCGCGTATCGTTCGGATAGGCGATCATCTGATCGGCGGCGGGCAGAGGCGACCAATCCGTATTATCCTGGCCGAGTGTGCCGCCGTTCGTGCCCTTCAGGACAGAGCCGGTGGCGATGTTCCAGGCGTTGACCGTGGCCGAACGGGTCGTGCCGTCACGCTCGGCATAAGAACCGAACAAGGCAACGCCGAGGGTCTTGCTGTCATTGGCCCAGGTATAGGCGCCCGAGATTTCCGGCGTGACGTTATTACCCTTTTCGTAGACATTGGCGCTGAGCGCCTTGGCTGTGAGGCTGCCATGGCTGCCCGACTTGCCCGTGAGCGGTTGCAGGGTCTTGATGTTCAGCGTGGCGCCGATACCGCCCGGCTGGATGTTGGCCTTGCCGGTCTTGTAGACTTCAAAGCCGCTGACGCCATCCGAGGCCAGGTTGGCGAAATCGAACGAACGGCTGGTAGCCGAAGTGAAGTCGCCGTTCTGGTCGCCACCGATCGTGTTGACGAAGGCGGTCGGCATGACGCGGCCGTTCAGGGTCACCAGGTTGTAGCCCGGACCGAAGCCACGCACCGTAACCTGCGTGCCTTCACCGTTAACGCGGTCGATGGAAACGCCGGGAATACGCTGAACCGATTCAGCCAGGTTGCTGTCAGGATACTTGCCGATATCTTCCGCCGAGATGGCGTCCACAACGCCGGTGGCGTTTTTCTTGATATTCATGGCGCGTTGCAGCGAACCGCGAACCCCGGTGACGACGACGACCGTGGAATCGTCCTGCGCCGAATCGGCGGGCGCCGCGTCCTGCGCGAACGAAGGTGCGGCGATCGCACAAATGGCCAGCGTCGAAACGCCACCCAGGAATGCGGTGCGCAACAGACCGCCTGCGCGCTTACCTTGTACTCTACTCGTCATATTGTATCCTCCCAACGTGATTTATTATATGATCGATACACCTGCCGCCGCCTGCAAACCCCGGCCCGCAAAGGGCTGAAGACAGGCCAGACAACAAACGCAGTTCTCCGCTCCGTGACAGCCGCCAATCAGCCGCCCCGGTGAAGCTTTTGAATGAGTGAACGCACGACAGGACAGGGCACCTCACCCGCATCCGCGCACCATTCCCCATACCATGACACCGAACCACCCGACAACGTTGTCAGGGTCAGCTCCGCCCCACAGAAGTTTATGTCGCAGTTATGCCGTAATGCTGAATTCCGGCGCTTCTTCTCCAACTTTATTATTGCCCGCGCACCTCAATTCATAAGGCACGCATCGTCCAGTTTTTTCACTTTCACGCGCAGGTTTCTGCCTGAACGAAAAGCCTATGGAACGTTAGCGGTAACACCACGCCTCACACCCGTCAATTATGGAAAAAGCCTGTGACCCATTTTTATGTATGATTTGCAATTTTGCAACATTACAGGGCTGGAAAACGCATTTACAGCCATTAATTGTAAGATCAATACTCAATTGATAGTACAATTAAAGCGCATTTTGGATAATTACGGCGCCCCAAGCCGAATCGCCGCACGCACAATAATTCACGCCGGCGCTCAAGCCTCGCCGTGGAAGAAATCATGAATCTTCTGCGCCAGAGCGGCGCTGATGCCCTCGATCTTCATCAACTCATCGACCGTGGCGCGGCCGACTTCGCGGCCGGAACCGAAGGCCGCCAACAGGGCGCGTTTCTTGCGCGGACCGATGCCCTCGATCTCATCGAGCGGATTCTTGGTAATCGCCGCGTCGCGCTTCTGGCGATTGGCGCCGATGGCGTAACGGTGGGCCTCGTCGCGCAGGCGCTGAAGATAATAGAGCACCGGCGATTTCGGCTCCATCATGAAGGGCAGCCGGCCCGGCATGAAAAAGCGCTCCATGCCGGCGTCGCGGTCCGGCCCCTTGGCCACGCCGACGATCGGAATATCCTCCAGCCCCAGATCCTTCATCACGGCCAGCACGGCATCGAGCTGCCCCTGCCCGCCATCGACCAGCACCAGGTCCGGGCGGCCGAAATTCTTCTCGCCCTCCGGCAGGTCCTTTTCCCTGATCAGCCGCATGAAACGCCGCCGGAAGACCTCGGCCATCATGGCGTAATCGTCGCCCGGTTTTGTATCGAGATCGCGGATGGTGAACTTGCGGTATTGCCCCTTGAGAAACCCATCCGGCCCGGCCACCACCATGCCGCCGACCGCATGGGTGCCGCCAAGGTGCGAGTTATCGTAAACCTCGATACGGCTTGGCGGCGCCTCCAGCCCGAAGGCCTCGCAAACCCCCTGCAACAATTTCGACTGCGCGCTGCTTTCCGCCAGTTTACGGCCAAGCGCGGCGCGGGCATTATTGAGCGCGTGCTGCACCACCTCGCACTTCTCCCCGCGCTGCGGCCGCACCACCTGCACCCTGCGCTCCGCTTTCAGACTAAGCGCCTCCATCATCAGGTCCCCCTCATGCAGGTCGTGCGACACCAGGATCAGGCGCGGCACCGGCCTGTCCTGATAGAACTGGCCCAGGAAGGCGTCGAGAATGGCGCCGGCGTCATCTTCCTGATCGACCCGCGGGAAATAGGCGCGGTCGCCCCAGTTCTGGCCGGCGCGATAAAAGACCACCTGCACACAAGCCGCGCCGCCTTCGTTGAACACGGCGAAAACATCGGCCTCTTCCTCGCGCAGGTCGACCGAGGCCGACAGCGACACATGGTTCAGCGCCCGCACCCGGTCGCGCAGATGCGCGGCGCGCTCGAAATCCATCTCGTCCGAGGCCTGCATCATTTCCCGCGTCATGCGCTCGATCACCGCGCGGCTTTTCCCTTTCAGGAAATCATGCGCCTGTTTGGCCAGGTCGCTGTAATCGGACAGGCTGATGACGCCGGTGCAAGGCGCCGAGCACCGCTTGATCTGGTGCAGCATGCAAGGCCGGGTGCGCGAGGCATAGACGCTATCGGTGCAGGTGCGCAGCAGGAAAGCCTTCTGCAATGTATCCAAAGTGCGGTTGACCGCGCCGGTCGAAGCAAACGGTCCGTAATAATCGCCCGGAATCGAATGCGCCCCGCGGTGCTTGGTGATCTGCGGCGCCTCGTGATCCTTGCGCACCAGGATTTCGGCGAACATCTTATCGTCGCGCAGCAGCACATTATAGCGCGGCTTCAAAGCCTTGATCAGCCTGGCTTCCAGCAGCAGGGCCTCACCTTCGGTATCGGTGCGCAGCAGGACCATTTCATGGGTCAGCGCCACCATTCGGGCGATGCGCTGGGTATGGAAGCGGCCCTGCGCATATTGCAGCACGCGCTTTTTCAGGCTTTTCGCCTTGCCGACATAAAGCACTTCGCCATCATGGCCCAGCATCCGGTAAACGCCGGGCTTATCGGGCGCCAAGGCCGCCTCGCGCCGGATCAGCGCCGCGCCGATCAATCGGGCTTCAACGGCGACGGTCACTTCCGGGTTTTCGGCTTCAGGAGTCATTATTTCGCTTACCTAGCATGAATCGCGGTCTGTATATGGGAAGCGTAGAGCAAAATCCCACGCGATTACGGCAGGACCGGCAATAGCTGTCACAAAACCTCATCACGCATCCGTGATTGTGATTTGGTATATCAGCCGCCATGGCCTATATGGGGCGTCTCAAGAACCGTTTCGAGTCTCCATGACGCCCGCCGCTCTCCCGACGCCTGCGCCGAAGTCGCGTGAAATCCGCGCCCTGACGGGTCTGCGCGGCGTCGCGGCCCTGTATGTGGTCTTCTTCCACGCCAACGGCCTGCACGCTTTTCCATCGCTGGTGCGGCCTTTCGTCAGCCACGGCTATATGGCGGTGGACCTGTTCTTTATCCTGAGCGGCTTCGTCATGGCCATGACCTATGGCGGCCTGTTCGAGCACGGCTTCAGCTTCGCCGGTTTCAGGAAATTCCTCCTGCTGCGCCTGGCGCGCATCTATCCGCTCTATATCCTGATGACGGTAATCACCGCCGTGATGATCACCACCGTATTGAGCGGCACGTACCGTTTCGATGACAATGTGCTGCGCGCCCTGCCCTATAACATCACCATGAGCCACGTCTGGGGGCTGGCCTATTCGATCGTGCCGCCGTCCTGGTCGATCAGCACCGAATGGGCGGCCTATCTGCTGTTTCCGGCCAGCATCCTCGTCGCCATGTGGTTGCCGCGCCGCTATGCCCTGCTGGGCGTTGTGGCGGCGTTCGGCATCCTGATCGCCGTCGCCTATGGCCCGCAATGGATGACGCATCACGCCCACAAGGGCATCGGCAAGCTCGATGTCGTCCACTCCTATGCGCCGGGCACCACCCTGCGCTGCCTGGCCGGCTTCTATATCGGCCTCGTCGCCTTCCGCTTCAAGGATCTGGTTCCCGCCCGCGCCGCCGGCCTATTCCTGCCGCTGGCGCTTTTGCTGCTGTGCTACAAGTCGAACGATGTCTGGCTGGTGGCGGTCTTCGCCGGCCTGATCATGAGCCTGAGCCATGACGAAGGCCTGATCGCCCGCCTGCTGCAAGGCCGCATCGCCTACTGGCTGGGCCTTGTCTCCTTCGCCCTCTATCTGATCCACGATCTGGTGCAGAAGATCATCTTCAAGTCCTTCCCCGCCTGGGGCGTCGATCTCGGCCTGTCGAAAATGACCTGGGTGTTCGTGTCGGTCGCCGTCTCGCTCGGCATCGCGGCGCTGGCGCATTACTATTATGAAAAACCGTCGCGCATCTGGGCGCGTAACCTGATCAGGGCGCTGGAAAATCACGCGCCGGTTTTCAGCCGCGCCAACTATGTCCGCGTGGTCGATTATGTCCGTTCGGTCGCCGTCCGGCCCACCACCCCGGCGGAATAGTCACCACAGGGGATCGACGGGAAAACCGAGCAGAGCTTCCTGAATCCGCCGCAGCGAACCTTCGTTGATGTTCTGCGGCAGGGCATCGAGCGCGAAGAACCCGACATTCTTGATCTCGGCGTGCGAAGTCATCGGCACAGCGTCGAACTTATCGACGCGGAACAGCAGGACATGATCGCCGGGAAAGAACCGCTCATTGCTGTGAACCGACAACAGCCTGGGCAGCTCCAGCGGATTGACGCCCGCCTCCTCGCGCAGTTCGCGCGCCACGGCTTCGTGCGACGTTTCACCGGCATCGACACCGCCGCCCGGCAGCCACCAGCCTTCGAGATAAGTGTGCTCGATCAGCAGCACCTCGCCCTTCGGATTGACCACCAGCCCGCGCACGCCGAGCGTCTTGCCCCGCGTCGCCCGCGAATAGGCGAAAAACAGCGGGCGCGAATAGGGTTCGACAACTCTCTTCCAGTCTTCCATAAGCACAGGATGGCGGGATTGCGCGGCCGGCGCAAGACGGCAGTATGGCGCAGCGTCATTAAATATCGGTCATCCATCCGTGATTAAACGTGAACGGCAGAGGCTTGCCTCTTGTCTCCTCCGCGCAAGACGGTTATCAAAAAAGCAGTCCATCCGCGGAGTCTTCCCATGCTCGCCATCGCCATCCTCGCCTTGTTCCTGGTCTTCATGTCCGTCATGAACATCATCGATTTCGGCCGCATTGACTAAGGCAGCCCCGAAAAGGACAGCCCTGGTCACCGGCGCCGCCAAGCGAATCGGTCGCGCCATTGCCCTTACCCTGGCGAAGGCCGGCTACGATATCGGCGTCCATTACGGGCAGTCGCGTGACGATGCCTTGGCGCTGGCCGGCGAACTGGAAGCACTGGGCGTCAGGGCGCACGCTCTTCAGGGCGATCTCAGCGATGTCGCCAGTGTGGCCGGTCTGATCGGCATGGCCCGTGAGGCTCTGGGGCCGATCGACGTACTGGTCAATAACGCCTCCGTCTTCGCCGATGACCGCGCCCGGAATCTGACCATCGAAAGCTGGCAGACGCACATGAACACCAACCTGCTGGCGCCTGTTCTGCTGTCCCAGGCCTTCGCCGCGCAGGAAGATATCCACCCCGGCGCCTCGATCATCAACATGATCGATCAGCGTGTATTAAAGCCCTCCCCGCCGTTTTTCAGCTACAGCCTGTCGAAAGCCGGCCTGTGGCACGCCACGCGCACACTGGCGCAGGCATTGGCGCCCCATATCCGCGTCAATGCCGTAGGACCTGGCCCGACCCTGCGCTCGATCCACCAGAGCGAAAAGGACTTCGAGCGCGAGGCCCGGTCCACCCTGCTGCAAAAACCGACCTCGCCGGAGGAAGTGGCGGCGGCGGTGATTTATCTTTTGAACGCGCCCAGTGTCACCGGTCAGATGATCTGCGTCGATTCCGGCCAGCACCTGAACTGGAAGACGCTGGATATGTTTGATCTATAATTATCCTCCCCTGCTCGCGGGGGAGGTGTCACGGCTTATCCGTGACGGAGGGGGCTACCGGCTTTCCAGCCGATCCCGAACATACCTTACAACTCCATCGCTAACGTCATGCGCATCCGCCATGATATCCGCCGCCGGAATCCGCATGATCTCGATACCCTGTTCCGCAAACCACTGATCACGCACAGCATCACGTTGCGGCCGGTCGTCGCGCTCATGAATCTGGCCATCGACTTCAATAACAAGCTTGACCTTGACACAATAAAAATCGGCGATGTAAGGGCCAACCGGATGCTGCCGACGAAATGTGAATCCCTCGCGCGAATGGCCCTTCAATCCCAGCCACAACAAGACCTCCGCATGGGTCATGGCCTTGCGGAAATGACGCGCCAGTCTGATCTTCGCCCCATTGCGCATAAGCCCCCCCTCCGTCACGGACAAGCCGTGACACCTCCCCCGCTTCGCAGGGGAGGATCAAGTATTATTATCCTCCCTTGCGAAGCGGGGGAGGTGCCGGCGCGAAGTCGCCGGCGGAGGGGGCAAAAACCACCTTACCGCCGCTTGGCATTCCCCATCATACCCCGCACCAGAGATCCCGCGATGGCGATACCGATCGAGCGGATGATCGGCACGGCGATCGAACTGGCGGTTTTCACCGTCTGGTTGATGGCCTTCTGACGCGCCTTTTCCTGTGCCAGACGCTCGCGCTCCTCCAGTTTGGCCTGTTGCGCGGCGGCTTTCGCGGCTTCCTTTTCAGCCGCGGACGGCGGCGCGGAAACCTGTGCGGCGGCCACCTTCGCGCTCAGGATTTCATAGGCCGACTCGCGGTCCTTCACCGTGTCATAAACCCCGGCGACAGGCGATTTGGCCATGATATCGGCGCGTTCCTGATCGGTCACCGGCCCCATGCGCGAAGCCGGCGGACGGATCAGCGCCCGGTCGCAGATATTGGGGATGCCCTTCACGTCGAGCAGCGACACCAGAGCCTCCCCGGTGCCCAGTTGCTGAAGCACATCGATGGTCTTGAAGGCCGGATTGGCGCGGAAGGAATCCGCCGCCGCCTTCAGCCCCTTCTGTTCGGAAGGGGTATAGGCGCGCAGGGCGTGCTGGACGCGGTTGCCGAGCTGGCCCAGCACCGTATCGGGGATATCGGCCGGGTTCTGCGTAATGAAATAGATGCCGACGCCCTTGGATCGGATCAGCCGCACCACCTGCTCGATCTTTTGCAGCAGGGCCGGAGACGCCTCATTAAAAAGCAGATGCGCCTCATCGAAGAAGAAGACCAGGCGCGGCTTTTCCGGATCGCCGACTTCCGGCAGTTCCTCGAAAAGCTCCGACATCAGCCACAGCAGGAAGGTCGAATAGAGCTTCGGGTTCTGCATCAGCCGGTCCGAGGCCAGGATATTGACATACCCCTTGCCGGAAATATTGGTCCGCATCAGGTCCTCGAGGCGCAGGGCCGGCTCGCCGAAGAAATTGGCCGCGCCCTGGTTTTCCAGCGTCAAAAGGTTGCGCAGGATGGTGGCCACCGTCGGCGGCGAAATCTGGCCGTATATCTGGCTCAGGTCTTTCGCGTTGTCCGAAATATGATTGAGCATGGCGCGCAGGTCTTTGAGATCGAGCAGCAGCAGGCCTTCCTTATCGGCCACGGCGAAGGCGATATTGAGCACGCCTTCCTGCACGTCGTTCAACTCCAGCAGGCGCGCCAGCAGGAGCGGCCCCATCTCGGAAATGGTGGCTCGGATCGGATGGCCCTTCTGGCCGTACAGGTCCCAGAAGATGACGGGCGCCGCCGCCGGCTGGAGATCAAGCCCCATGGATCCGGCGCGTTCCAGCAGCTTGTCGTTCGGCTGGCCCGGCTGCGAAATGCCCGACAGGTCGCCCTTGATATCGGCGGCGAAGACCGGCACGCCGGCATCGGAAAACGCCTGCGCCAGGATCTGGAGCGTGATCGTCTTGCCCGTGCCGGTAGCCCCCGCCACGATGCCGTGACGGTTGGCGCGGCCATAGAGCAGTATTTCAGGCGCCGTGGCCTGTCCGACAAAAGCACCAGTAGAATCCGCCATGAGTCTGCTCCTTCAAAACCGTGAACCGTTTTAACCCGCCGTCGCCGGCTTCGCCAGACGCCGCGTCATCCAGCCGCGTAAAAAACGCTGCATGGGCATTTCAAAATAGCGGTGGCTTAGCCAGGCCAACCCGATAGCCAGCGCAAAGAAGGCGGCAAAGACCAGTGGCGAACCGAAGAATACCGCCCGCGCGGCATAGGGCCAGTGCGCCAGCACCAGCATGATCAGCAGTTGCAGCGGGAAATGCAGCAGGTAAATGGAATAGCTGATATCGCCGATCCACGACCAGCGATGCAGAGACGCGTGGCTGAACACGGATGTTTTCCAGCGGTCCCGCATCAAGCCAAACAGCAAAAGCGTCAGGGGAATGACGACATAAAGAAAGGCCGGGACGCCGAACACATATCCGGCCAGGCTGTAATCCACAACCGTGGGCAATTCACGCCAGCCACGCATGTAACTCACGATCCAGACCATGGGCAGCCCTATCATAAGCCCCGTGGCAATACGCCTGCCCAGCGCCTCATGTTCAGGCTTACGCAAGGCCTGCACCAGATAAAAGACCAAAGCGCCCTGAAAGAAGCTTGGCATGCCACGGGAAAAGTCTCCGGCCATATCCATCCGGGAAACGCGACAGGCAATGGATACCAGAACCAATGCCGACAGGATCGGGATCGTGTTGCGGCGGGCATAACACAAAACGAAGAACAGCCCGTACAGGAAGACTTCGACGGACAGCGACCAGGCGGGACCGTTGAATGAAAAGACCGCCTTCGGCATCCATTGCTGGACCATGATCAGGTTGAGCAAAAAATTGACCGGCGTGTTATCCGTGTAGATAAAACTGCCGCCGTAAAGCCTGTGATAAACGGCCTGCAGAACGGCCGCCGCGATCAGGGTTATGAAATAAAGCGGATACAGCCGTGAAAAACGGGCAATAAAAAAGCCGGCCGGCGAGGTTTTCCGTTCACGGACCGCCTCGGCATACAGCCAGAAGAAAACATAACCGGAGATGGCGAAGAACAGCTCAACAAAATATTTGCCGTAAGAAAATACCGGCATCAACACAACGCCCAGAGGCATATGATCGTAATCGAAGCCCTTCGCATCGCTGATCAGCATGAAGTGCTTGTAATGGAACATCACGACGAGAATCGCCGCCACACCGCGCAGGATATCCAGCTCGTAAAAGCGGGCTTCCTTGGGATGCAGGGGCGGCACGGCTGACAAAACGGCTCAGGTCTGGCGTTCGACGCTGTAAACGGCGAGATTTTCCAGTGCGTTCCGCCAGGCGCCCGGCTCGAAAACCGACAGGGCGGCGCAGGCCTCGCCGGCATAGGCGCGGGCGGCGGCGCGGGCCTGATCCAGCGCACCGGACGATTTCATCAGGGCCTGCGCGTGGCGGAAATCACCGTCTTTTTGCTCGCGCCTGCCGATGGCGCGCTCCCAGAAAGCCGCTTCATCCGGCGTGGCGCGCATGGCCAGGATCAGCGGCAGGGTGGCCTTGCCCTCGGCGAAGTCATCACCGACATTCTTGCCGAGATCGGCGGCCGCGCCCTCATAATCGAGGATATCGTCCTGAATCTGGAAAGCGAGGCCAAGGTTCATGCCATAGCTGCGCAGCGCCGCGATCCTCTCTTCCGGCGCACCGGCGGCGACCGCGCCGCTTTCCGAAGCCGCCGCGAACAGCGCCGCCGTTTTCGACGAGATGATCTCGATGTAATCGGCCTGCGTCAGATTAAGATCGAAGGCCTTCATCAGTTGCAGCACTTCGCCCTGGGTGATGACGGCGGATGCCTTCGACAGGATATCGAGTGCGCGCAGGGAACCGGTTTCGACCATCAGCTCGAAGGCGCGGGCGAAGAGGAAATCCCCCACCAGCACCGAAGACGGCGCGCCCCAGATCAGGTGCGCGGCGACCTTCCCCCGGCGCAGTTGCGAGGAATCGACCACATCGTCATGCAGCAGGGTGGCGGTATGGATGAATTCGACCGCCGCCGACAGATTATGATGGTGCGTATTTCCGGTGCCGCACAGGCGCGCCGCCGCCACGCACAATAACGGACGCAGGCGCTTGCCGCCGGCGGCGATCAGATGCGCCGCCAGCGCCGGGATAACCGCCACTTCCGACTGCATCCGCTCGGTGATCAGGGCGTTGATGTCGGCCATGTCGGGTTCGCACAGACGGACCAGCGCCCCGACATCGGCCTTGCCTAAATCCTGGCCTGACTCCTGAACCGCTTCCGGCGCCGGGCGCACAGTGTCGATATTGGCCGAATCCAAAGTGGCTACTCCTGAACTTTAACCTTTAGGCCATAAACCGCCTTGACGGCGCAGGCAATGGGCCGCGATACTATTTAGGCACTTAACTTGTGACAGTTTGCGGCATTATCGCCGGAAAACTATCAGAAAACGATCGGGAACATGACCGGGGAAACACCCCTTGCCCCTCCACATTCTGCCACAGGCGTGACATCGACGCATCTATTGGGCGGGCGTGTCAAAGTGATGCAGCCGGGAAAAGGCTACCGCATCGGCATGGATGGCGCGCTGCTGGCCGCCGCCTGCGCCAGTCTGCCGAAGACAAAGACCGCGCTGGAACTGGGCTGCGGCGTCGGCGGCGCGCTTTTATCGCTGAAAATGCGCCGCCCGGCGCTGAACCTGACCGGCATCGAGCGCGAACCGGATTACGCCGCCCTGGCGCGGGAAAATATCCGGCTGAATGATTTTACCGATATACAGGTGATCGAAGGCGACATCGGCCAAAGATACGAAACCCTCTTATCTTTCCCATTTTCCAAATGGGGAAGTGGAAGCGCCCAGCCCCGGGCAAAGCCCGAAGGGCTGGTGTCGCTGACGGAGGGGGCAAAACCACCACACCGCTTCGATCTCGTCTTCTCCAATCCGCCCTATTTCGACGACCCCGATACCCTGCGCGCCCCGCATGAAGCCAAGCGTCCGGCGTGGATCGCCGATGACGGGCTGGAAGCGTGGCTCGATTTCGCGCAGAGCGCGGTCGTCGATCGAGGCCATATCGTCTTTATCCACCGTGCCGACCGGCTGGCGGATATTTTAGGCGGCCTGTCGAAGAAATGCGGCTCGTTTGTCATCCGCCCGATCCAGCCCTTTGCCGATAAAGACGCCAAACGCGTTCTGGTGCGCGCGCAACGGCTCGGCAAGGCCCCCTTGCGGCTGCTGCTGCCTCTGATCCTTCATGACAATGGCGAACGTAAACACACACCTGAGGTCGAAGCCATCCTGCGCGGAGAAAAAGACCTGACCTGGTAACCCCTTGATCCTCCCCTGTAGCGCAGCGTACGGGGGAGCCGGGCGGCCGGTGCCGTGTCGCCGCTTGTCGGCGACGGAGGGGGGCGACTTGCTTGAAAACCCATTTTTAACACATCGAATTTGAAACCACGAATGAACACGAATGCACACGAATATTCGTGTTTATTCGTGTGCATTCGTGGTTCTAACGCTTAATGCGAAAGCCAGAAGCATCGCCCCGCTCATGCTCAGATGCTGGCCGTTAAAGTACAGCACACCGGTTTTTTTATCATAGACATGACAGCGCGTCGCATCACACAACACGTCCGAGGGGCGCAACACCGCCAGATCATGGCTCTGCGCGAAGGCGTCCAGTTCGGCGATGGTCCGGCCATTATCACGCTCGAACCGCGCCCGTGACATGCCGACGCGCAAAGGATCGCGCCCAAGCCGCATCGCCAGCCCCACCTGTGACGGCGGATCAAAATCATAAACAGGCACCGGATAGACCAGCACCACCCGTTTGCCGGAGGCTTGCAGATCCAGCGCACTCAGTTCCAGCCCGCCCAGCATGGCGGCGCTGTTTTCATTTTCATAACGACGATAATTGACCGTCAGAAGGACAGTCCCGATCCGCGGGTCGGCCTTCAGATGCAGCAGCATATCGGCATTATGCGCACGGCAGGCACGATTATAGGCAATGGCATATCCCACGCTCGGCGGACAGGCCGAGGCGGTGATCTGGCGCACGACCACCCCCTGGCCCGCCAGCGCCCTTGCCAGTTCCACGCCTTCGCTGTCGCCCCAGATGGCGACCGAAGCGGTGACGCCCCCCAGGACACAGGTATCGCGGTAATCGCGGCGCGTATTCTGCGCCAGATGGCAGCGCTTGCGGTCGGGACTGAAATCGTCAACAGACGCAAACGCAGCCTGTTCGGTGGCATTGAAACGCTGCGGCAGGCCCTTGCCCCCGAAAATCAACAGGGCGGTGACAATCGAAACCGCCATGGCGCCGCCCGCCCATAGCCACAGCCGGCGCGGCCGCCTTTCCAGAAACGGCTGTTCGATCCAGCGGCGCGACACAGCGGCCAGACCGAAGGCGGCCACCACCACCGGTAAGGTCATCCACGCCGGCTCCCCGAACAGGACGCGAACCACGACCAGCAGCGGCCAGTGCCAGAGATAGAGCGAATAGGACATATCCCCGGTCCAGACCAGCGGCGGGGCGCTGATCAGCCGGTTGCCCCAGCCGTCCCTTGTCAGCAGCAACAGCGCCGCGCCCAGGCAGGGCGTCAGGGCATATAATCCCGGAAACGGCAGCCGGTCATTGAGGAAAATCAGGCTGGCGATCATCAGGGCGACACCCAGCACCGACAAAAGCCGTTTGGCCTTGTCGTTCAGAATAATATGTCCCTGCGCCCGGACCGTCAGCGCGCCGATCAATAGCTCGAACGCGCGTGTCGTCGGCAGGTAGAAGGCGGCTTCCGGTCGCGTCGTGGTCTGCGCCGCGATCAGCGACAGCAGGGCCAGTCCGGCCAGAACCGGCCACAGAAACCGCCGCGCGAATTTATGTAACGCCAGCAAAAGCAAAGGAAAGATAAGATAGAACTGTTCCTCGACGCCCAGCGACCAGGTATGCAGCAAAGGCTTCAGGCCGGACGCCGTGTCGAAATAATCCGCCAGCCGCGCAAAGGCGAAATTGGACAGGAACAGCGTGGTGAAAAACTGCGTATAGACCAGTTCACTGAGCAGCTTCGGCGGCAGGATAAGCAGTCCGGCGGCGAGCGTGAAGGCCAGCACCGTGAACAGCGCCGGAAACAACCGCCGCACGCGCCTCTGATAGAAATCGCGCAGGCGGAAAACACCCGCCTCCATGTCACGCAACAGGATTTGCGTGATCAGATAGCCCGAAATAACAAAGAAGATATCGACACCGGCAAACCCGCCCGGCAAGGCGGCATGGCTGATATGAAACAGCACCACCGCCAGCACGGCAATACCGCGAAGCCCTTGAATATCGGCACGTTTTTCCGTCACAACGATAGCGGCAGAATACGCAGGCGCACCCGCCTGGCGTCGATGGTCAGCAAGGCGCCGGCTTCCAGATCGGCGGCCATTTGATGCAGGGCGCGGATCACTATATCGCTTATGGTTTCCGGCCGGATATCATTGCCGCGCATCTGGACCACGCTTGGCTTCTTGCCTTGCGTCGCAGCCAGGATCGCACTGAAATCGAGATCGTGGGTGAAAACGATATAGTTTTCCGCCGCCGCGATGCGCATGATTTCAGAGTCGGGCGCATCCATCGCGCCCCGTACCGACCAATGAACCGCTTCAATACCCGCGCGGGCAAAAACCTCCACCCAGCGCGGCGTCAGGTTCATGTCGATCAGAAGTTTCATTCCGCGACGAGATTGACTTCACGTTCTTCCGAACGCCAGGCCGCATAAAGCAAGGCCTGCATAATATCCTCGTGTTCAAGATAGGGGTAATCCGCCAGAATATCCTCAGTCGTGCGGCCGGCCCCCACTTGCCCGACGATCATGCCCACGGTTACGCGCAGCCCGCGTATGCAGGGCTTCCCGCCCATGACATCCGGTTTTTGCGTAATACGTTCAAAAGCTTCCATAGCCGCCATTGTAGCGGAAAACCTATTTCCCGGCAACGCCATCGAGATAGCGCTTGGTCGCATCCAGCCGGTTATCCTCCAGCGCGGCGCGGCGGCCAAGCAGGTCCGGACTGCCGGCATTGTAATCGCGCATCAGCCGCTGGACGAAATCGCCGGACTGCACGTCTGCCAGCACCTCCCGCATGGCCTGTCTGCTGCTGTCATTGATGATGCGCGGACCGGTGAGATAGGCGCCGTATTCCGCTGTATTGCTGATCTTCCCGAAGCCGCCGGACATGCCGAGGTCCCACAGCAGATCGACCACCAGCTTCAGTTCATAGCACGTCTCGAACCACGCCACTTCCGGCGGATAACCGGCATCGACCAGGGTCTGGAACCCTTCCGTCACCAGGTTGCGCGTGCCGCCGCACAGAACCACCTGCTCGCCGAAAAGATCGCTTTCGCACTCATCCTTCATGGTGGTTTCCAGAATGCCCTTGCGGCCGCACCCCAACGCCGCGGCAAACGACAGCCCCAGCGCCCTGGCATTGCCGGTGGCGTCCTGCTGGATGGCAAACAGGCAGAACACCCCCTCCCCCGCCATATAGATATCACGAATGCGCGGCCCGATCCCCTTGGGCGACACCAGCAACACATCGACATCGGCGGGCGGCGTCACCAGTCCAAAATTGCATGACAACCCATGAGCAAAAATCAATGATTGACCAGGACGCAGATGCGGATTGATCTCGTCACTGAAAAGCCTCTGATGCGCCTCGTCCGAGGTCAGGACCACGATCACATCGGCCCATTGCACGCCTTCAGCCACTGTCACCACCTCGAAGCCATCGGCCTCGGCCTTCGCACGGGTTGGCGAGTCCGGTTTCAGCGCCACCTTGATCAACGTCACCCCGGAATCACGGGCATTGAGCGCCTGTGTCCGCCCCTGCGATCCGTAGCCGATCACCAGCACCTTGCGCGCGCGGATAACGGACAGATCACAATCGCGGTCATGATAAACGGGCAGTGGCATGGCGGCGGCACCTTCTATATACTCACTTAGAATCGTAAGCCCGGTATAATCCATGTTTGATCACCCCGAATACCAGTATCTCAATCTTGTCCGTGACATCATGGACAACGGCGTGGCGCGGGCCGACCGCACCGGCACCGGCACATTGGGGCTTTTCGGCCGGCAAATCCGCTTCGATCTCTCGCAGGGCTTCCCGCTCCTGACCACCAAGAAGGTCCATTTCAAGTCGATCGCCGTCGAGCTTCTGTGGTTCCTGCGCGGCGACACCAATGTCAAATACCTGCACGATCACGGCGTCACCATCTGGGACGAATGGGCCGATGAAAACGGCGATCTCGGTCCCGTCTACGGCAAGCAGTGGCGCTCCTGGGCCGCACCCGATGGCCGCAGCATCGACCAGATGAAAAACCTTGTCGAAAACCTGAAAACCAATCCCTGGTCGCGCCGCCATGTCATTTCCGCCTGGAACCCCGCCGAGGTCGATGACATGGCCCTGCCGCCGTGCCACTGCCTGTTCCAGTTCTTTGTCGCTGAGGGCAAACTGTCCTGCCAGCTTTACCAACGCTCGGCGGATATCTTTCTGGGCGTGCCGTTCAATATCGCCTCCTATGCCCTGCTGACCCATATGGTGGCGCAGGCGACAGGCCTCGAAGCCGGCGATTTCGTCCATAGCTTCGGCGATGTCCACCTCTATACCAATCATATGGAACAGGCGAAGACGCAGTTAGAGCGCACGCCGTTTACCTTCCCGAAGCTGGTGATGGCCCCGAAAACCGACCTGTTCGCCTTCGACTATGCCGATTTCGCCATCGAAAACTACCAGTCGCATGGCGCGCTGAAAGCCCCGGTTGCCGTATGATCAACAAAGTCAGACTGGCTCTCGTCGTCGCCATGAGCGACAACGGCGTGATCGGGCATGACGGCGGCCTGCCCTGGCACCTGCGTTCCGACCTCAAGCGCTTCAAGGAAATCACCCAGTTCAAGCCGATCATCATGGGATCGACCACCTGGGACTCGCTCCCCCGCAAGCCCCTGCCCGGCCGGCTGAACATCGTCCTCAGCCGCGATCCGCGCATGGAAGCCCCTGGCGGCATCATCTGCACCACCCTGATGGAGGCGCTCGATATCGCCCGCGAACACGCCGCCGATGATGGTGCCGATGAAATCTGCGTCATCGGTGGCGCCAATGTCTACGAACAGACCCTGCCCAGGGCCGACCGGCTCTATGTCAGCCACGTCCATGCCGATGTCGAGGGCGATGCGCATTTTCCCGCCATCGATCCGGCGGTCTGGCGGGTGACGTCACAAGAGTCATTCACCCGAACGGAAAATGACGATCATGACTTCACCCTGAAAATCTACGACCGGATGAAAGCTTAAACCAGTGATCCCAGCAGGGCGCGTTCAAAGCCCCTGGCGTCCGCCCCGCGGCCGGCGCGAATCTTTTCCACCCATTGCGGATCGGCCAGCAGGGCGCGCCCCACCGCCACCAGGTCGAACTCACCGGCGTCGAGACGCTTGAGCAGGCCATCGATCGAGGCCGGTTGCGACACTTCGCCGCCGAAGCCGGCGATAAATTCACCCGAAAGTCCGACCGAACCGACGGTGATCGTCGGCGCGCCGGTGATTTTCTTCGCCCAGCCGGCGAAATTCAGGTCGGAACCGGCAAATTCCGGCTCCCAGAAGCGGCGCTGCGAACAGTGCAGGATATCGACACCGGCATCCAGCAGGGGCGTCAGCCACTGTTCCAGTTCATCAGGCGTTTTGGCCACCTTGGCGTCATAGACCGGCGACTTGAACTGCGACAGGCGGATAACGATCGGGAAATCCGGCCCGACCGCCGCCCGCGCCGCCTTGACCACCTCGACGGCGAAGCGCGTGCGTTCGCCCACCGTGGCCCCGCCCCATTTGTCGCTGCGCCTGTTGGTGCCGTCCCAGAAGAATTCGTCGATCAGATAGCCATGCGCGCCATGCAACTCGATGGCGTCGAAACCGATCCGCTTCGCATCCCCCGCCGCCCGTCCGAAGGCGGCGACGGTGTCGGCGATATCGGCCTCGCTCATCGGCGCGCCGACCGTCCGGCCATCGACGCCCACACCGGAGGGCGTGTCCATCGGCGTGGGACGATAATCCGGATTGCCGCCGAAGGCCGCGCCGGTGTGCCAGATCTGCGGCGCGATCTTGCCGCCCTTCGCGTGAACGGCCTCGACCACCTTCGCCCAGCCCTCCAGCGCTTCGCCGTGGATATTGGGGATATTGGCTTCGTTCTTGGAGGCCGGGCGCTCGATCACCGTCCCCTCGGTCAGGATCAGCCCGACATTGTTTTCGGCGCGGCGCTCGTAATAGTCCGCCACCGCCTGATTGGGCACCCCGCCCGGCGAGAAATTCCGCGTCATCGGCGCCATGACGATGCGGTTGGGCAAGGTCAGGTTTTTCAGCGTGAAGGGCGAAAACAGGGTATCAAGCGACATGCGGCGGCTCCGGTGAAAGTGCATCTGTCGCTGATATGGTTACGGTATATTGCGGCGCAAGATGGCAAAGCCGGAAACCCCACCCCCAACGCCTAAGAGCGCGTCTGCACGAACCGCGAAGCGGTGAGATGTGGGGGTCTTACTTACCCAGCCCGTCCAGAACCTTCTGCGCCATGACCTTGAACCGCGAAGCCAACGGACTGTCCGGCTCCAGCGCCGTCACCGGGCGGCCTTCGTCGCATCCCTTGCGCATGGCCGGATCGAGCGGCACCTCGCCGATAAACGGCACCTTCACCGCCCCAGCCATGTCTTTCGCGCCCCCCCGGCCGAAAATCTCCATTTCCGACCCATCCGGCGCCACGAGCCAGGCCATGTTCTCGACCACCCCCAGCACCGGGATCGCCGTCTTGCCGAACAGGGTCACGGCCCGCCGCGCATCGGCCAGGGCCATTTCCTGCGGCGTCGAAACCACCACCGCCCCGTCGATCAGGGTCTTTTGCGTCAGGGTCAGTTGCACATCGCCCGTGCCCGGCGGCAAATCGACCACCAACACATCGAGCGGTGCCTCCGCCGTGCCCCAGCGGGATTGCGTCAAAAGCTGCGTCAGGGCCTGAGACGCCATCGGCCCGCGCCAGATCATCGCCTGATCGGGATCGACCAGGAAGCCGACCGAATTGACCTTGAGGCCGAAGGCTTCCAGCGGCACCATCAGCTTGTCGGCGCCGAATTCCGGCGGATGGCGCAGGCCCAGCATGACCGGCGCGGAAGGCCCGTAGATATCGGCGTCGAGATAGCCCACCCGCAGGCCCAGTTGCGACAGGCCGATGGCCAACCCCAGCGACACGGTGGATTTGCCGACCCCGCCCTTGCCCGAACCGACAACGATCACCTTCTTCACATGATGCGGCCGGGCGGAAGCCACCGGCGCCTTGGGGCGGCTGTCCTCCACCGCGCGTTCGGAGAGTTTGGCCGAAGGCTGTTTCTGAGGTTGCGGATTGGGCGCCAGTTCGGCGGTCAGCACCACCTGCGCCTTCGTCACGCCGTCCATCTTCGCCAGCAGCTTTTCCGCCGCCAGACGCACCGGGCCATATTGCGTCACGCGCGCCTGCGGCACTTCCAGCATGAAGCCGACCCGCTCCTTTGATACGATCAGGGCGCGCACCAGACCGGCATCGCTCAGGCCCTGCCGGCTCACCGGATCGATAATCGTATTCAGCGCGGCCAGAACGGTTTCGCGGTCGGGATGGGCCATGGACTATCTTTCGGGAAGGCTTGGTTGTAGAAATCGCGTTCCACATAGGCTTTAAGCGCCTATAGTTAAAGTCCAAAAGCCCGCCTGATGCAAAATGACGCGCCTGTTTATCTGTTGGCCGGCCCGACCGCTTCGGGCAAATCCGCAAAGGCGCTGCACTGGGCGGAACAGACCGGCGGCATCATCCTCAATGCCGATTCCATGCAGCTTTACGCCGATGTGCCGATCCTGACGGCGCGCCCGGACGCAACGGAAACGGCGCGCGCCCCACACCGGCTCTACGGCCATCTCGACGGGCAGACGCTTTGGTCCACCGGCGACTGGCTGCGCGCCGCCCGTCCCTATATCGCCGAAGCGTTGAATGGCGGCCCGCCCCTGTGCATCGTCGGCGGCACGGGCCTCTATTTCAATGCCCTGGTGCATGGCCTGGCGGAAATCCCCGATATCGACGATAGTGTGCGCCTCGAAGCCCGGGCGGCTTATGACGAAATGGGCGAGGCCAGACTGCGCGCCTTGCTGAAACAGCACGATCCGCAGGCCGAGGCGCGCATCATGCCCAACGACCGGCAGCGCCTCTCCCGCGCTTACGAGGTCTGGCTGCAAACCGGCCGCTCATTGACCGACTGGCAAAACCATACCGTTCCCGAACTGGCGCCGGACACCTATACCCTCGAAATCCTCCATCCCGACCGCGCCTGGCTCTACGAGCGCTGCGACCGCCGCCTGCAACTCATGCTCGATCACGGCGCGCTCGATGAGGTCCGCGCCCTGCTGGACAAAGGACTTGCGGCAAACTGGCCGATCATGCGCGTGCTGGGCCTGGCCGAATGCGTGGCCTATTTAAAAGGCGAAACCACGCTGGAGGATGCCCTGACCCTGGCCCGGCAAAAAACGCGCAACTACGCCAAGCGGCAGTCGACCTGGTTCCGTAACCAGTTCAAACAACCGGGATAATCGGCGTGAAAGGCTTGCAAGTTCAGGTACAAGCTTATAGCTTTGCACCACAAAGACCTGAGGGGGGCTTTCATGACATTCAAATTCGACCGCCGCGTTTTTCTGCGGCTTTCCGCCGCGTCCTCGGCGCTTGGCTTTCTGCCCCTGAACGCGCGCGCCGATGAAACAGCCGCCGCCGGTCCGCCGCCGCCGATAGAGACATACGCCGCCACCCCGCTGGTCGATAACATCGCCCTGTCGCCCGATGGCAAGCGCGTCGCCGTCATCAGCCAATCCGGCGACGACAAGCTGCTGATCTATTTCGATGTCGCCGATCCGGCCCCTAAAAGCCTGCGCCTGGGACCGGCGAAAATCCGCAACCTGTTCTGGGGCGATAACGATCATGTCGTCATCGTCGATTCACAGACCACCTCCCTGCCGCAGTTCACCGGCAGCAAGCAGGAACTGAGCCTGGCGCGCGTGCTGGACCTGCGCACCAACAAGCTCAGGACGCTGTTCGACAGGGAAGACCACTTTTACGGCATCGTCATGGGGCCGGTCTACCGCGTCAAGATCGACGGCGTGTATAATCTGATGGCGGCGAACTATCGCATGGAAGGCGCATACAATTACTGCCTCTATCAGTTCGGCCTCGATTCCCCGCGTGGCAAGCTGGCCTATGAATCCTCGCGCGATACCGAGCGGTTCGTGGTCGCGCCGGATGGCTACCTGGTCGCCTATTCGGAATTCGACGAGTTGCATAAAGAGTGGCGGCTGTATTACAATATGGCGCCGCGCGGCAAGATGGAGAATTTCAAGGTCATCCACAAGATGAAGGAGGCGCTGGACTATCCCTCGCTGGAAGGCCTGGGCGCTGACGGCACATCCGTTGTCGTCTATTTCAGCAAGGGCGAAACCAAGGGCGAATATCACGAGATTTCCGCGCAAGGCGTCCTCGGCCCTTCGCTCGACACTAGCGACTATATCAGCAGCGCGCCGCTGTTCCATCCGGTCACCCGCCGGTTGGCCGGCTTCTCCCATCACGATGACTGGGTGGGATACGACTATACCGATCCGCTGCTGAAGAAAATCGCGGATGCCCTGCCGCAACTGATGGGCGACGACTACCGCACGGCGATTATCGAATATGCCGAGGACCCGCGCAAGCTGATCATCTACGGGGAAAACGCCGAAGACGCCGGCACCTATTATTTCGCCGATCTTTCCACCGGCGAACTCCAGGTGCTCAGCCAGAACTACGGCAGCCTGCCGGCCGAATGGATCACCGAGAAGACCGCCATCACCTACAGGGCCGCCGACGGGCTGGAAATTCCCGGCTACCTCACCCTGCCCCATGGCAAACCGGCGAAGGACCTGCCGCTGATCGTGCTTCCGCATGGCGGCCCGCAGATGCGCGATTATATCGGTTTCGACTGGCAGGCCCAGGCGCTGGCGTCGCGCGGCTATGCGGTCCTGCAGCCCAATTTCCGCGGTTCCGGCGGCTATAGCAGCGGCTTCGCCGTGGCCGGACACGGGGAATTCGGCCGCAAGATGCAGACCGACCTTTCCGACGGTGTGCGCTATCTGGTCAAAAAGGGCATGATCGACCCGAAACGCGTGGCGATCATGGGCGCTTCTTACGGCGGTTATGCGGCGCTGGCGGGCGCGACGCTCGATCCGGGCATATATAACTGCGCCATATCCATCGCGGGCGTGGCCGATCCGGCCAGCTTCGTGTCGTTCATCGCCGAAAAGACCGACAGCCGCAGCAGTTCCGGTGTCCTTTACTGGAAACAGTTCATGGGCGATCCGAAGCTTTATGACGAGATTTCCCCCGTCAAACAGGCCGCCAGAGCCTCATGCCCCGTCCTGCTCATCCACGGCACGGACGATACGGTGGTGCCGATCGACCAGAGCCGGCGCATGGAAAGCGCGCTGAAACGCGCCGGCAAACCGGTCGAGTTCATCACCTACAAGGGCCAGGATCACTGGGAAACGGTCGGCTCCTCCCGCATCGAAATGATGAAAACGGCGCTGGCGTTTCTGGATAAACACAATCCTGCTTAAAAAAAGCCGCCGGATCGCTCCGGCGGCTTTTTTGTTCGGATTGTCAAAGTCTTACAGCACGTTCACTTCCACCTTTTCCTCCGCCCGCGTGATCAGCGGATTGCGCAGGCCGTAGGCGTAAAGGGCGGCGGTAATCTCGAACACATCGCCGTCCTTGGTCTGGACACCATCGGCGAAAGAGGCCGTGGCCGTGCCGAAGCAATGGACATGGACATCGCCCGGCTGGCGGAACAGGTCGTACTTGAAGTGGTGATGCTCCAGATTGGCGAAGGTGTGGGACATATTGTCCTCGCCCGAAATGAACGGCTTTTCCCAGATCACTTCGTTGCCGCGCCAGATGCGCGAGGTGCCGCGCACGTCCTTCGGCAGTTCGCCCGTCAGGATCTCGACGCCGAGCGAGGCCGGGCGCAGCTTGGAGTGGGCCAGCCACAGATAGTTCTGCTTCTCGGTGACGTGATCGGAAAATTCGTTGGCCAGCGCATAGCCGATGCGGTACGGCGCGCCGTCATCGCCGATAACGTAGATGCCGGCCATTTCCGGCTCCTCGCCGCCATCCTCGGCAAAGGACGGCGATTGCAGGTCCGCGCCGGGGCCGACCAGTTGCGTGCCGTTGCCCTTGTAGAACCATTCCGGCTGGGCGCCGACCTTGCCCGCTTCCGGCTTGCCGTCCTTCACGCCCATCAGGAACATGCGCATCGAATCGGTTTGCGTTTCGGCGGCCCCATCCTTTCCTGAAGCCATGGCGGCCTTGTGCATCTTGTCGCGGCCCTCGGCGGACCCCAGATGGGTCAGGCCGGTGCCGGTGACATGCAGGTGGGCGGCATCGGGGTGATCGATCGGCGCCAGCACGCGGCCTTCGGAGAGCGCCACGGCGACATCGACCTCTTCCCCCAGGCCTTGCGCCGCCACCTGATCGTCAAGCGGCTTCTTGGCCGCGATCGCCTTGCGCGCCAGTTCATAGGTGGAAGCGACGCCATTGATGACACGGGCGGACCCGTCGTCCTGCCCCGCCAGAACGCGGCGTTCGCCTTCCTGTGTGACAATCTGTATAAGGCGCAGGGTCATGACGGTTTTCCTCCTCTTGCGGGTGTAATCCTTGTCTCACCCGCCATTAACTCAGACAAATGGCTATAGCAGCCGCTCTTTAGCTTGTAAATTCACTTTGTCAAACAGACAATTCAATGTCATGTGTGGAACATGAGGAAACCTACATCGAATGCGCCGCAGGACGAACGGCCTACAGACCGTTTGGGCGGCAACCGGTTGAAGATCAGCAGCCCCCGCCCCCTGCGCGGTGAGGCCCATAACGCCGCCACCCATGGCCACACCATGTATCAGGGCCGCCTGCATGGCGCGCTGGCGCATCGGCTCGGCGTCGATATCCTGCGCGGCACGTTCAAGTCCGGCGAGATTTTGCCGAATGAAATCGAATCGAGTTCCAAGCTCGATATCTCCCGCTCGGCCTATCGGGAGGCGATTCGCATCCTGGCCGCCAAGGGCATGGTCGAAAGCCGCCCCAAGACCGGCACCCGCGTCACCGAGCGCGAACGCTGGAACCTGCTCGATCCCGAAGTGCTGGGCTGGATGTTCGAGACGGAACCCAGCCAGGACTTCATCAAGGCCCTGTTTGAACTGCGCCTGATCACCGAACCCGCCGCCGCCGAACTGGCCGCCATCCGCCGCACCGACGAACAGGTCGAAACCATGCGCGCGGCGCTGGAAATCATGAAGCGCGACACCCTGCAAACCGAAACAGGCCGCCGCGCCGACCTCGAATTCCACCACGCCCTGATCCAGGCCACACGCAACGAGGCCCTGGCCTCGCTGTCAAGCTCCATCGAAGCCGCCGTTTCGTGGACCACGCGCTACAAGGCCCGCCATAACGCCCTGACCCGCGATCCCGTGCCCGATCACGAGCGCGTTTTCGAGGCGATCGAACGCCGCGACGCCGGCGGCGCGCGCTGGTGCATGGAATCACTGATCCGCATGGCACACGAAGATACGCAAAAAACGTTTTACCCTTAAAAAGGGGACGGCGGCAGGCGCGACCTACCGGTCCGTAATATGGATTCGGTGCTTTTCGCGCTTTATTTTGTACGATATATGCTTTTTTTATTGTCTGACTAATGCCCGCGCGGTATGACGAGTCACGACAACAGATAAGCGCGCGTCCGCTTCAGGGACGCCCGCGATACAGGATGAACAGCCGGCGCCGTTCACAGGCGTCATTCATGGTCAGAGAGGATGTCCGAATGTCAGTTAAGAAGAAAATGGTGCTGGTCGCTGGCCTGAGCGCCCTGAGCCTGGGTGCGATGCTTGCCTTGAGCGCCTGCGACAACAAGGCCAGAACGGATAGCGCCGCCACGGCCGCCGCCGGCGTCACCGCCACCCGCGCCGATTTCGGCAAGCTGTCCGACGGCACGGCCATCGAAAGCGTCACCCTGAAGAACACCAAGGGCGTCACCCTCAAGCTGATCACCTACGGCGCCGCCATGCAGAGCCTGATGGTGCCCGACAAGGCCGGCACGCCCGCCGATATCATCATCGGCTACGATACGATCGACGGCTACGAAAAGACCCCCAACTACACCAATGTCACGGTCGGCCGTTACGCCAACCGCATCGCCGGCGGCAAGTTCACGCTGGAAGGCAAGACCTACACCCTGCCGATCAACGACAAGACCAACACCCTGCATGGCGGCCCCAAGGGCTGGGACAAGCACGTCTGGGCCATCAAGGATGTCCAACAGGGCGCCGATTCCGCCTCGGTCACCTTCACCCTGACTTCGCCGGATGGCGATGAAGGCTTCCCCGGCACCGTGGTCGCCGAGGTCACCTACGCGCTCAATGAAAACAACGACCTGACGATCAGCTACAAGGCGACGACCGACAAGCCGACCGTGGTCAACCTGACCAATCACGGCCTGTATAACCTGGGCGGCATTCCGGCCACGCGCCTGGCCACCGACGCCGAGCTGAAGATCGAATCCGACGCCATCCTGCCGGTCGATTCCCACCTGATCCCCACTGGCAAGGAACTGCCGGTCAAGGGCACGCCGTTCGACTTCACCACGCCGGCCGTCGTCACCGATCGCGTCAAGTCGACCGATCCGCAGATCGTCCTGGTCAACCAGGGCATCGACCACAACTACATCATCCGCGGCGGCGTGACCGCGACGCCGAAACTGGCCGTCACCCTGGAAGACAAGGTTTCCGGCCGCGGCATGACCATCTCGACCACCGAGCCGGGCATCCAGATGTACACGGGCAATTTCCTCGACGGCACGATCGTCGGCAAGGGCGGACAGTCGCTGGTGAAATATCAGGCCATCGCCTTCGAGGCCCAGCGTTACCCGGACAGCCCCAACCACCCGGCCTTCCCGACCACGCGTCTCGACCCCGGCCAGACCTACACTCAAACCACTGTCCATCACTTCTACACAGTAAAGTAAGCTACCCCAATGTCCGATTCCGCCAAACCCAAACTGCGTTCCCGCGCCTGGTTCGACAACCCCGAAAAGCCCGACATGACGGCGCTCTACGCCAGTTGGTACATGAATTACGGGCTGTCGCTCGATGAACTGCAGTCGGGCAAGCCGATCATCGGCATCGCCCAGACGGGATCGGACCTCAGCCCGTGCAACCGCCAGCATATCCAGCTGGCCCAGCGCATTCGTGAAGGGATCCGGGAAGCCGGCGGCATCGCCATCGAATTCCCGGTTCACCCGATTCAGGAAACCGGCAAGCGCCCGACGGCGGGCCTTGACCGCAATCTGGCCTATCTCAGCCTGGTCGAGTCGCTCTACGGCTATCCGCTTGACGGCGTGGTCCTGACCATCGGCTGCGACAAGACCACCCCCGCCTGCCTGATGGCGGCGGCCACGGTCAATATCCCGGCCATCGCCCTCTCGGTCGGCCCGATGCTCAACGGCTGGTACAAGGGCGAGCGCACCGGTTCGGGCACCATCGTCTGGAAGGCGCGCGAACTGATGGCCGCCGGCGAGATCGACTATCAGGGCTTCATCAAGATGGTCGCTTCCTCGACGCCTTCGCCCGGCTTCTGCAACACCATGGGCACGGCCACGACCATGAACTCCCTGGCCGAGGCCCTGGGAATGCAACTGCCCTACGCCGCCGCCATCCCCGCGCCGCACCGCGACCGCGCCGAATGCGCCTACCGCACCGGCCTGCGCATCGTCGATATGGTCAGGGAAGACCTGAAGCCTTCGGATATCCTGACCAAGGAAGCCTTTATCAACGCCATCCGCGTCAATTCGGCCATCGGCGGCTCGACCAACGCGCCGATCCACCTCAACGCCCTGGCGCGCCATATCGGCGTCGATCTCAAGGTCGAGGAATGGCAGACCTTCGGCGAGGAAGTGCCGCTGCTGGTCAATCTCCAGCCCGCCGGCGAATATCTCGGCGAGGATTACCACCATGCCGGCGGCGTCCCCGCCGTCGTCAACCAGTTGATGAAGCATGGCCTGATCCATGAAAACGCCATCACCGCCAATGGCAAGACGATGGGCGAGAACTGCCGCGACTCGGCGATCGAAGACCCGAACGTCATCAAGACCTTCGATCAGCCGCTGAAGGAACGGGCCGGTTTCCGCGTGCTTTCCGGCAACCTGTTCGATTCCGCCATCATGAAGGTATCGGTGATCAGCCCGGAATTCCGCGAGCGTTATCTCAGCAATCCCGACGATCCGGAGGCCTTTGTCGGCCGCGCCGTGGTCTTCGACGGTCCGGAGGATTACCACCACCGCATCGACGACGAGGCGGAAAATATCGACGAACACTGCATCCTGTTCATGCGCGGCGCCGGCCCGGTCGGTTATCCGGGCGCGGCCGAGGTCGTCAACATGCGCGCGCCCGATTATCTGATCAAACGCGGCATCCACTCGCTGGCCTGCATCGGTGACGGCCGCCAGTCGGGCACCTCCGGTTCGCCTTCCATCCTCAACGCGTCTCCGGAAGCGGCGGCCGGCGGCAATCTCGCCCTGCTGCGCAACGGCGACAAGGTGCGCGTCGACCTGCTGAAAGGCACGGTCAACGTCCAGATCAGCGATGCCGAACTGGCCGAACGCCGCGCCGCCCTCGAAGCCGCCGGCGGGTATAAATATCCCGCAAGCCAGACCCCGTGGCAGGCCCTCCAGCGCTCGGTCGTCGGCCAGATGGGCACCGGCGCCTGCCTCGAAGACGCCGTTCCCTTCCAGCGCATCGCCCAGACCAAGGGCCTGCCGAGAGACAACCACTAGGGCCGAAGCCTCACCCGTCAGCGGTGAGACTGTCCTGTATACGCCCCCTCTGCAGGAAAGGCGCATTTAGGAGGGGGAGCTTGCAGAACCGGACACGAGGAAGACCGCCGCCATGACCTTGCTCAAAACCGCCTTGCTGACGGCCGCGCTCCTGATGAGCGCGGCCGTTTCCGCCTCCGCCGGCGGCTTCCCGGTGAAGATCGAGGTCGATGCCGTCAAAACGACCGGCCCGGTCGAACCAATCTGGCGCTTTTTCGGCGCCGACGAACCCAACTACGCCACCATGAAGGACGGCCGCAGCCTGTTGACCTCACTGGGCGCCCTCTCTCCCGGCCATGTCTATTTCCGCGCCCACAACCTGCTCAGTACCGGCGACGGCACGCCCGCCTTCAAATGGGGCAGCACCAACGCCTATACCGAGGATGCCCAGGGCCATCCGGTCTATAACTGGACGATCATCGACCACATCTTCGACACCTATCTGGCGCGCGGCGTAAAGCCCTATGTCGAGATCGGCTTCATGCCGGAGGCGCTTTCGACCAATCCCGAACCCTATCAGCATGCGTGGCGCCCCGGCCTCGACTACCGCGACATCAAGACCGGCTGGGCCTATCCCCCAAAGGATTACGGCAAGTGGGAGGAACTGGTCTATCAGTGGGTGAAGCACTGCGTCGAACGTTACGGCCACGACGAAGTGGCGAGCTGGTACTGGGAAACCTGGAACGAGGCCAATCTCGATTTCTACTGGGGCGGTACGCGCGAGGAATTCTTCAGGCTGCATGAGGTCAGCGTCAGGGCCGTGAAGCGCGCCCTGCCCGGCGCCCGCGTCGGCGGCCCGGACATGGCCGGTTCGGACAAGACATTCCTCACCGGCTTCATGGACCATATGGAGCGGACGCATGCCCCGACCGATTTCCTCTCCTTCCACGCCAAGGGCGGCCCGCAATTCGTTGACGATCCAAATGGCGGGCACGTCCGCATGGGCATCGCCCAGCAACTGAAGGGCGCGGATAACGCCTTCGCCACCATCGCCGCGCGTCCGGCCTTCCGGGATAAGCCGATCATCATCGGCGAGTTCGATCCGGAAGGCTGCGCCGCCTGCCAGGGACCGGCCAACGCCTACCGCAACGGCACCATGTATTCGAGCTACACCGCCGCCACCTTCCCGCGTGTCGCCGAACTGGCGCAAAGGCGTGGCGTCAGGCTGGAAGGCGCCCTGACCTGGGCGTTCGAGTTCGAGGACCAGCGCTATTTCGCCGGTTTCCGCCAATTGGCCAGCAATGGCGTTGATATGCCGGTGCTCAATGTCTTCCGTCTGTTCGCGCAAATGAAGGGCCAGCATGTGGCCGCAACCTCCGATCATGAAGTGCCTCTGGATGCGGTTCTCGCCGGTGGCGTGCGCGGCGAGGCCGATGTCGGCGTGACGGCGGCCCGCGATGGCGATACCTTGAGCATCCTCGTCTGGCACTACCATGACGATGATGTCGCCGGCCCCGATGCGGCGGTGTCTCTGGCGCTCGATCACCTGCCGGCGGCGTTCAAAAAGGGCGCCGTGATGACGCGCTGGCGCGTCGACGCCACTCACGCCAACAGCTTCGCCGCCTGGCAGGCCATGGGATCGCCTCTGGCACCGGACAATGCCCAATATGCCGCCCTGAAGACCGCCGCGCAACTGACGCCCGACGCGCCGGTCACGCTGGAAGCCAATACCCTGACCTTCGACCTGCCGCGTCAGGGCGTCACCTTGCTCGTTTTCACACCGGCCTCGCAATAGTTTTCCGGTCACAGGCAATATACGGGATGGCGGCGATTTTTCCCCGGCGCCCTTGACACCGGTGTCACATTGCGGCCTATTGGCCGCAAAAAGGTAAAAAGCGGCCTATTGGCCGTAAAAGGGTAACAAGTGACAGGAAAAGACATGCCGCAGGAAACCGCCGCCGCCACAGGTCCGGAAGGATATGTTGAAAAACCGAGCCGCTACCGCTGGGTGATCTGCGGCCTGCTGCTGGCGGCCATCGCCATCAACTATGTCCACCGCCAGATGATCGGCGTGCTGAAGGACCCCTTGTCCACCGAAATGGGCTGGACCGAGGAAGGCTATGCCGATGTCGTTTTCTGGTTCCAGGCGGCCTATGCCCTGGGCTATCTCGCCTGGGGCCGCATCCTCGATAAAATCGGCGCGCGTATCGGCTACACGGTGGCCTTTTCCCTATGGACGCTAGCCCATATGTTCACGGGCGCGGTGACCTCCGGCCTGCAATTCACGCTCGCCCGCGTGGCCCTGGGCCTGGGCGAATCCGGCAGTTTCCCCTCCAGCCTCAAGGCCGTGACGGAATGGTTCCCGCAGCGTGAACGCGCGCTCGCCACCGGCATTTTCAACGCCGGCTCCAATATCGGCGCCATCATCGCCCCCTTGATCGTGCCGATGATCGCGCTCGGCGCGGTCAGCCTGAATTTCGGCTTCGGACCGATCGAAGTGCCCGGCCTCGACTGGGGCTGGCGCGGCGCGTTTTACGTCACCGGCGCCCTCAGCCTGATCTGGGCCGTGGTCTGGTGGGTGATGTACCGCCGCCCCTCGGAACATAAGAAGGTCAATGCCGCCGAACTGGCCCTGATCCAGAGCGATCCCGCCGATCACGTCGACAAGGTGCCGTGGTTCAAGCTGCTGCTGGTCAAGGAAACCTGGGTTTTCGCCCTCGGCAAGTTTTTCATCGATCCGATCTGGTGGCTGTGGCTGTTCTGGCTGCCTGACTTTTTCCAGAAAAACTACGGCCTCGACCTGAAATCCTTCGGCCCGCCGGTGATCGCCGTCTATCTCCTGTCCGATGTCGGCAGCGTGGCCGGCGGCTGGCTGTCCTCCACCCTGATCAAGCGCGGCATATCGGTCAACGTGGCCCGCAAGGTGACCCTGCTGATCTGCGCCCTGTGCGTCACGCCGGTCCTGCTGGCCCAGGGCACCAGCAACCTGTGGGTCGCCGTGCTGATCATCGGCGTGGCCGCCGCCGCCCACCAGGCGTTTTCGGCCAATCTCTACACCCTGCCGTCCGACCTGCTGCCACGCTCGGCGGTCGGTTCGGTCATCGGCATCGGCGGCATGGCGGGCGCCATCGGCGGCATGTTCATGTCGAAATTCGTCGGCTACATCCTCGACAAGACGCACAACTATTCAATCATTTTCATGATCGCCGCCTTCACCTACCTGGTCGCCTTCGTGATCATTCATCTGCTGAGTCCGAAGCTTAAGCGCAATACGACGATTGGATAGTAGCCCCCGCCGAAAATATGTGTATTCCTTACAGGTTCAGGTGACGGTCCCAGGCCGGCGGCGCTTGGGACCCTCCCTGACAATGCCGCGGAAAAACAGCGGCCACGGAGGGGTAGGTCATGTCTATTCGTACAAGAATTCTGATCCTGGTCGGCTGCTTCGCCCTGATGGCGTTCACGGTCACCGGCCTCGGCCTCATGACCATCGGCGATTACAATCGCATGATGAAGGATTACGACCACGCCTATGACCGCACCTGGCGCGGCGAACGCTTCAATCATCTGATCAGCAATATCGTCATGGAAACGCGCGGCATCTATATCGCCGACGACGAAGCCCAGCGTGACGGCTTTATCCGCAACATGCGCGGCGACCTGGACGAGATGGAAAGCTTCATCCGCCAATGGCAGGCCGACGCCCGCCCCGCGGAACGGCCGCAGATAGACGCCCTCGCCGCCCAGGCCGCTCCCTTCATCGCCCTGCGCCGTCATGTCACCGACCTGGCCACGCAAGGCGAGCTGGCCACCGCCGAGGCGACGAGCACCGGCAACCGCCCGGAACGGATCGCCTTTCAGGAACGGGTCGAAACCCTGGTGCAGCAGACACGGGTCGAACTGGCCGCCGCCAAGGCCGAGGCCGATCATTTCAACAAGCGCCGGGCCAGCGACTTCCTGCTGACCGCCCTGGTCGGCATCGCCATCATCATGGCCCTGTCCCTGTGGATCGTTTCGCACTTCATTACCGATCCGCTGCGCAATCTCGCCTCGGCGATCATCCGCACCTCGAAAGGTGAATACGATCAGGTCATCGAGGAGACCGAGGGACGCGACGAGGTGTCGTCGGTATGGCGGGCGCTCGCCGTGCTCAAGGAACGCGCCATGGAGGCCGAACGTCTGGCAGCGGCGAAAGCGGCCGAAGAGCACGAAAAAGAGCTGAAACTGCGCGAAATATTGCTGGATTAAGACCAGACCGGAACGGATCGGCAAGGAACCGCGCGAAGCGCTAAATGCGCCGGGGAGGACTGTCGCAGCCGATAAGGCAGGACTTATCCGCAAATTTTTCAGTGACTTACCAGCATATACCGTTGAAACTCAGAGTTCGTGTCCGTTCGTGTGGTTCGTGGACAATCCCTTCTTCTTGACTTCACCAATCCGCCTCAAGGTAACGGATAAACCACAACCAACTCCGGCAGACGTTGGCTAAGATTTGTTTTGTCCACGAACCACACGAACAGACACGAACTCTGAGCCTCATCGTCCCACATCGAGGCGTGTGGCCTCGCTCGAAAAGGCCACATGGCAATATCCGCGCGAAACGCCGTCATGCCTAAGGCTTGTCGACAATCATCTTGCCGACCGGCGCCAGGGCCAGTTGCGCCAGTTGGATATCCTTGTAGGCGAAGGGAATGCCGATAATGGTCACGGCCTCGGCGATGGCCGCCAGCACATGCGCCAAAGCGATATACCAGCCGGCGCAGACGAACCAGATGACATTGAGGAAAAGCCCCAGGCAGCCGGTGCCGAGATCGGCCTCGCCGGTATGCGCCTCACGGTCGACAATCTGCCGGCCGAACGGCCAGAAGACAAAACCGGCGATCCGCCAGGCGGCAAAAGCCCACGGCAGGCCGACGATCGTGCAGGCCAGGACCAGCCCGCCGAACAGCCACAGGCAGCCGGCCACGAAACCGCCGAAGATGAACCAGAGGATATTGAGCAGAAGTGTCATGTAACCGTCCTGAGTGAAAAGCGTCAGGGTGCAGTATGCCCCGCCTTGCGCCAACGTCATGTTAAATTTCCGTCACTTGCCCGGCATCGGCGCGATATCCGCCGCGGGAACAGGCTACCTGTCATCACGGATACGTGCTATGGACTTGCCATGCCCTCAGGCATATACTTGATGGTAACTGAAAGGCCGTTTTTCAGCGCCGTCAAATGCTTCAAACAGGTTTATATTCTTGGTAAAGATTTCTGCCGGATCCGCCTGTTTACTTGTTATCGGGCACAAACGGCCCAAGTAATCGAACCGTACGGTACGGATTTCGGACATTCGCCCTCGCGGGGCACGCACAAACGGATACCAGGACGAACGCCAGATGGCAGAATTGATAAATCTCAACAAGGTGCGAAAAGCCAAGACAAAACAACGCGAAACCGCCAAGGCGGCGGAGAACCGCATCATCTACGGCATTTCAACCGTTGTTAGAAAACAGGAAAAAGCAAAGCAAAAAAGAGACGCCGAAAAAATCGACCACAAACTTCTGACTTCCGGGGCCGACAATAAAAAAGGTTGACGGCTTATAATAAAAGACCACAGATTAACTTTACTCAATGAGTACGAGGTCAAATAATACCAGAGGCCATCATGAATAAACGGCTCCCCATGGAATCCGGAGGCCAATCAGGCGTTCCATACTCAGCGGAGACTTGTTTTCATGAAATCGGAGGAAAACAATGCCTGGTCTGAAAAAACGTTCCGTAAACCTCGCCGGCCACGCCACATCGGTCGCCCTGGAACCCGAATTCTGGGCGGTTCTGGAAACGATGTCAAAGGATCGCCGAATCAGTCTGGCCGCCTTGATCGCCGAACTCGATTCAAAACGCGGCGAGAGTCTGCTGGCCTCTTTTTGCCGCTTGTCGGCGCTCGCCTATGTGCAGAACAGGGGAACGGCCGCCAAACGCAAGAAGTCCCAGGACGCCTGAAAACCCGCTGCCCTCCCCTGCCGCTGGTCGCGGAAAGGTTGAGAACAGCGGTATTTTTAGGCCCAGAACAATAACGCGGTTATACGAAATGAGGCATCCGTAACGCGGATATGCCGCTGTCTTCTTGCGGCGCCACATGGAAAACGTTCACTTTTCGTACCATTTTCCATTATCTCCGCCGTTTCCCTCTTGGCGCGGCCCGCAACTGCGATTAACTGAGGGGCATGACCGCTCCCGAAAATGCACTCAGCATCAGCCAGATGGCCGCCGCCCGCCCTGATTTCTTCACCGGCCTCAACCCGGAGCAGGAAGCGGCGGTGCGCGCCGTCGAAGGCCCGGTGCTCGTTCTGGCCGGCGCCGGCACCGGCAAGACGCGCGTCCTGACCACGCGCATCGCCCATATCCTGGCCCTGGGCCTGGCGCGGCCGTGGGAAATTCTCTGCGTCACCTTCACCAACAAGGCCGCCCGCGAAATGCGCGAACGGGCGCAGAAGCTGATCGGCGCCTCGGCGCAGGGGCTGGACAATCTCGGCACCTTCCACTCGATCGCCGCGCAGATTTTACGCCGCCACGCCGAACTGGCGGGGCTGAAATCGAGCTTCACCATACTGGACGATGACGATCAGGTGCGTTTGCTCAAGGCCCTCTTCGAGCAGGAAAACATCGACCAGAAGCGTTATACGCCGAAATCCTTCGCCTGGCATATCGACCAGTGGAAGAACAAGGGCCTGACGCCGGATAAGGTTAAAGGCGGCGAAGGGTCCGAGTTCGCCGGCAATCGCGGCGTAAAGCTTTACCAGATGTACCAGGACCGCCTGCGCATCCTCAATGCCTGCGATTTCGGCGACCTGCTGCTGCACAATCTCGACATCCTGACGAAGCACCCGGACATTCTGGAAACCTATCACCGCAAGTTCAAATACGTGCTGGTGGACGAATACCAGGACACCAACGTCGCGCAATATCTCTGGCTGCGCCTGCTGACGCCAGCCTCCCGCAACCTGTGCTGCGTCGGCGACGACGACCAGTCGATCTATGGCTGGCGCGGCGCCGAGGTCGATAACATCCTGAAATTCGAGCGCGACTATCCCGGCGCGAAAGTCATCCGGCTGGAGCGCAACTACCGTTCGACCGAGCATATCCTTGCCGCTGCCGCCGGCCTGATCAGGGCCAATACCGCCCGCCTCGGCAAGACCCTTTTCACCGACCAGAAGGGCGGCGAGAAGGTGCAGGTCCAGGGCCTGTGGGATGGCGCCGCCGAAGCGCAGTTCGTCGCCGAGGACATGGAGCGCCAGCATAAGGGCACGCGCGATGCCGATCCGCGCAAGTGGTCGGACATGGCCGTGCTGGTGCGCGCCTCCTTCCAGATGCGCGCCTTCGAAGAACGCTTCGTCATGCTGCAGATCCCCTATACGGTGGTCGGCGGCCCGCGCTTCTTCGAGCGCGCCGAAATCCGCGACGCCATCGCCTATCTGCGCCTGATCCAGTCACCGGACGACGATCTGGCCTTCGAGCGCATCATCAATGTGCCCAAGCGCGGCATCGGCGACGCCACGGTCTCGAGGCTGCTGCAACAGGCGCGGCTGGCGGGTGTTTCGGTCATGACGGCGGTGCGCGACCTGATCCAGACCGACGAACTGCCCGCCCGCGCCAAAACGCCTCTGGTCGGCTTCATACGCGATTTCACCCGCTGGCAGGCGCTTGGCAAGGAGATGCAGCAGGACGTCCTGCTCGACACCATCCTGACCGACAGCGGCTATTACGACATGCAGCGCGCCGACAAGACCTCCGGCCAGACGCGCCTCGACAACCTCAAGGAACTGGGCGATTCCATGCAGGCCTTCGACAATCTGGAGGCCTTCCTGGAGCACGTTTCGCTGGTCATGGACCTGGAGCGCGACAATGGCGGCGACAGCGTGCGCCTGATGACGCTTCACGCCGCCAAGGGGCTGGAATTTCCGGTTGTCTATCTGCCCGGCTGGGAGGAAGGCATCTTCCCGTCACAGCGCTCGATGGACGAAGGCGGACTGAAGTCCCTCGAAGAAGAGCGCCGCCTGGCCTATGTCGGCATCACCCGCGCCCGTGAAATGGCCCGGATCAGCTTTGTCGCCAACCGCCAGGTCTATGGCCGCTGGACCAACCAGATTCCCTCGCGCTTCGTCGATGAACTGCCGATCGAGAATGTCGAGGCCACCTCACAGACCGGCTATGCCTCGCAAGGCTGGCAATCGCAGCAAAGCCGATGGGACCGCGCCGGATACGAGCCGAACTATACCAAAAAAGCGGCCACACCGGCCTATGGCGGCAATCTCAGCGGTGTCGATATGAGCCGGCTGGAACCGAAGGCCCGTCCGACCCCGCACCGCCAGCCAGCCCCGGCCAAACCCTCGGCCAAGAATTTCAAACTGGGCGAGCGCGTCTTCCATATGAAGTTCGGCTATGGCGAAATCGTCGAGATCGAGGGGAACAAGCTTGTCGTTAATTTTGAGACGTCCGGTGACAAAAAGGTCATAGACAGCTTCGTTGACCGGGCATAAGGAAGAGGTTTGCACCTGCGAAGACGGTACCGGGGGGTACGTCGCTTGCGGGGGCAACGGAGAAACTGATGGCCGATTCACAAGATCCCGGCGCAAAACTGCCTGCCCCTCCCCGCTTTCTGCTTTTTGAATATTCCGAACTGAACCCCGCCATGCGCGCCGATCCGCACGCGCTTTTCGATCCGCAGCGCCGGGAACGGCCGGTCGAGCACGACGGCATGATCCCCGCCATGCTGATCAGCGCCTATGGCGTGGGCCGCGAAACCTTGATGGACCGCTCGCTGTCGCGCAATTTCGATGACGCCGCGCCGGAAAATCCGGTCATCGCCAATGTCCGCCGCCTGAACGCCGCCATGGCCGCCGAATTCGGCAGGCACGATTCCATGCTGACGCTCGACGATCCCGACCATGGCCGGGTGCGCGGCATCGTCGCCGAGGCCTTCCTGAAACGCGCCGCCGGAGCGCAGGGGCTGGTGGCGCGCATTATCGATGAACGGATCGACGCCCTGGCCGGCCGCGGCAGCTTCGATGCGGTCAATGACTATGCCGCGCGCATCCCCATCCAGGTGCTCGGCACGATCCTCGGTTCGCCGCCGGAGATGTTCGAGCCGCTGAAAGTCTGGACCGAGGCCGGGCAACTGGCTTTCGATCCCACCAAATCGGCCGAACAGGAAAAACTGGCGCTTGAGGGCCGGCGCGGCATCCTGAGCCACTTCAAGGGCCTGATGGAAGCCCGCCGCGCCGCACCGGAAGACGATCTGGTCAGCGACCTGCTGGCCGCGCAAGCGAACGGCGCCGAGATCGATGACAACGAAATCCTGTTCAACCTGTTCGCCCTGCTGGTCGCCGGCCATCTGACGACCGCCGACCTGATCGGCAACGGCCTCTACCTGCTGCTGACCCATGATGCAGCGCGCCGGGCAGTCCTGGAAGACCCGAAGCTGATCAATGGCGCGATCGAGGAAATCCTGCGCTTTGAACCGCCCATCTCCTTTTCGGCGCGCTTCGCCAAGGCGGATGGAAAAGCGGGCGGCTGTCCCTATCACAAGGGCGATGCCTTGGTGGTCAGCCTGATTTCAGCCAACCGTGACGAGGACCGCATCAGCGATCCGCACCGTTTCGACATTACGCGCCGCCCCAATCCGCATCTGTCGTTCGGCGCCGGCGCCCATATCTGCATCGGCGCGCCACTGGCCCGCATCGAGGGCCAGACGGCGATCCTGAAACTGCTGCAACGCTTTCCGGCCTTGCGAAAAGCCGATGACAGCCCGCCCGACTGGCGCGTGGTCCCCGGCGTGCGCGGCCTGGCGAAGCTGGACGTGGCGACTTGATTTTTTACCGGTTCGGGCGGATATTGGTCTCATGAACATGCCACTCGTCCAAAAGACCACGTTGCCAAAGCGCCGTTCCAGGACCGGAACGCGCAAGTCCGAAGTGCTGGGTGTAACGAAGGACGGCGTGAAGATTTTGAAACCTGCCCGGGCACCGACCAATTTCACGGTCGAGGAAGTGCGCGAGGCGGTTGCCCGTGTTCTGGGTAAAAGTATCTGATCAATGAATTCCGGGGACGTTTTTATAAACTGTCCGTTTTCGGATGATTACGATTCCTGTTTCAAAGCCATTCTGTTCACTGTCATTCGCAGCGGCTTTAATCCCCGTTGCGCACGAGAGGACGATGATGGCGGCGATGTCCGGTTCGAGAAAATCTGCCGCATCATCGAAGATTGCCGCTATGGCATACACGACATTTCCAAAACGGAACTTGATGCTGCCTCAGGTCTGCCGCGCTTCAATATGCCTCTGGAATTAGGCCTGTTCCTGGGCGCCAAAAAATACGGCGACGGCGATCAGCCCCTCAAAAAGGTGATCATTTTCGACCGTGAGCCGCATCGCTATCAGCAATTTATATCGGATATCGCCGGACAGGACATTCACGCACACAATAATGACGTCACCCAGCTGATTATCGGCGTCGCCGCCTGGCTGCGCCGGGCTTCAAAGCGAAAGACAATTCCCGGCGGCACGGCGATCGCCAGCGAGTATGCCGTTTTCATGCAAAATCTGCCGCTTATGCTCACCGCCCGGCAAATGCAGCCGCAAGACCTGACATATGACGACGACATTACCTTTATCGCGGAATGGCTGGTGAAAAGCGTATGACCTATCTCAAAATTCTGAGGCCTGAAGCCGGGCGGCTGTCCTTTCGGGCGGTCGCCTGATGGAGTGGATCATATCAGGCAAGGTACGGGCAAGGGAAACAGCGGATGGCATCGAGATCATGATCGACGGCCTGACCACGCAGGCGAAATATTACAAGCCGCTGGTCTATGAGTTCTTCCGCAAGGAGTGGCGCGGCGCGCGTCCTGCCTGGGGCGATTACGCCGTCGAAATCCACATGGAGCATATCGGCGATCCGCCGTGGATGGACCTCGACAATCTCGCCAAGGCCCTGCTCGACGCCATCAAGGGCTTTGTCTTTCATGACGACTCGCAGGTGGCGCGTTTGCTGGTGGAGCGTCATCCCGGCGAACGCGAGCAGATCCATATCCGCGTTCACGCCATCAGGCGCTGAGCATCCGCGTCAGGGTGTCGGCGTTACTGATGGCGTAACCGTGATAGTCGTTGTTGAAATAGGCCCAGATACGTGACGCGCCGCTCTCACGGATTTTCCGCGCCCAGACGGCCAGCTCCTCATCGGAATAATCGTGCAGATACCATTTTTCCGGCCCGTGAAAGCGGACATAGATTTCATCCGCCGTCCGGATCAGGTCATCCGGCAGTTTCGGTCCGCTGCACGAACAGAAGATGGTGCCGTGCGCGCGGAAGGCGGCATAGACCGTCTCATCCCACCAGCTTTCATGACGAAACTCGACGACATTGCGCCGATTGTGGTCGAGTTGCGAAACGATCCGTTCCAGCCTGTCCGGCGAATAGCGGAAACTGGCCGGAAACTGAAACAGGAAACAGCCCATGCGCTCGCCAAGCAGGTCGGCGATATAACCGAAATCCGCGATCAGCCCCTTCACGTCCTCGAACTGCCGGATATGGGTGATCAGTTCGCAGACCTTGACGGTATAGACGAAATCCTTGTTCGCTGCCTGTTTCAGCCAGGTTTTCACCGTATTGACCGTCGGCCAGGCATAAAACGGCGCGTTCAGTTCCACGGTCGGGAAATGCCCGGCATAGTGCGCGAACCAGTCGCTGGTCGGCATCTGCGAGGGATAGAACAGCCCCTTCCAGTCCCAGTAAAACCAGCCTGAACAGGCGACATTGAGCTTCGGCAGGCGATCGCCCGGCGGCTTGCCGGTATCGCTGTCGGCCAGCCGCGCCCTGTGCATCTTTTCCGCCCGGCCGGCATTGGCGGCGCGCTGCCTGGCGCGGCGTTCGGCTTTTTTCGCCCGCTTTTCTTCCGGCGTCGGCCTCGGTTTTTCGCCAGGTTCATTTATCGGATTTGCGTCCATCCGTTCAGGATCGGATCAAAAATATCAGAATTCAATCCGTCCCTTACCGGCTCCCCGTTACCATGACCACGGTTCCAGCGCGCCCCAGATGGTCAGGATGAAGATATAGAACAGCCAGTAGAGCAGCATCAGGCCGTGCGCCACTTTCTGCCACGCCGGCCAGTCGTCGCCGTAACGGCCGCGGCCGCTGTAGACGAGATAATAGGTCGCCACCTGATAGACCGTGCCGAGCATCGCCACGAAGGCCAGCGCCGAAGCCAGCCGCACCTGACCGCTCGGCCAGTGGGTGAACAGGGCGCCCGGATCGTCGGCCAGGGCGGTATGCCAGGTATGGAAGATAAAGATCGCCGCCAGCCACAACAGGGACAGACAGGCCGAAATGACCGTGGCGCGGCCCTGTTCCTCGGTCGGGTGTTCGTTGCGGCCAGGCCCCTTGGCCAGCATGATCCAGACGCAGATGCAGGTGGCGATCATGAACGCTGTCAGCAGGGTCACCACCGAGGGGTTATACCACCAGCCGACGCGCTCATAGCGCGCCACATTGGTGGCCGTCTCGAAAGCGGAGACTTTCGTGCCGTTGGCGTTGAACAGGAAATGCAGCCCGCCGGTGGCCGAAGCCGGGCCGGGGTCTTCGGCGTCCTGCTGGGTGAAGAAGCCCGTGGCCGAGGCCGGCACGAAGGCGGACAGGCCGTTCTGGGTGCTGAGGATCAGGCGGCCGTCGCCATCTATGCTGACGTCCACCGTATTGAGCAGGCGGGTGACGGCCCCTTCCAGGCCGCCATAGGCGCGGCGGGTCGAGACATACTGGCCGGCGATGGCCTTGTAATAAGCGCGGTGCTGGGCATAGGCATTGGTGGTGGAAGGCATCAGCGGCGGCTTGACCGTATCGCCGGTCAGGTGATCCAGCAGCAGGTTGGGATAACCGGCGGTCAGGGGGGCGCCGGTCTGGGTATTGGCAGCGATGAAGATGCCGAGGTTCATCTCCGGCACAATGACCATATTGGCGTTGAACCACAGGGTCGCGCCGCCGTGGCCATAGGTGGTGAAGCCCGCCGGCGTCTCGCGCACCATCAGGCCGGACGCCCAGCCGTTGTAGCCTTCGGGCATCTTCAGCAGGGGCTGGCGGAAGGCATTGGCCGAATCGGCGTTGAAAAGCTGGATGCCGTCGATCTGGCCATTGCCCAGCATCAGGGCCATCAGCCGCGCCATGTCCTGCGCCGTCGAAGACGCGCCAAGCGCGCCCGAAAGCGGAATGGCGTGCTCGAAGGGCTGCGCCTCATAGGTGGCGCCATCCCAGACAAAGCCGTCGGAAAGATCCTGCGTCAGTTCGGCAGGCAGGGGCGCCGGCAGGTTTTCCAGATCGAGCGCCTGCGGGCTGTACGGTTCGCGCAGGCTCGTATGGGTCATGCCGAGCGGCTGGAAGATGCGCGCCTCCATCAGGGTCGGCACGTCTTTCGCCCGCGCCGTCTGCTGCAGGGCGCGCGCGGCCAGCGCCGCCCCGAAATTGGAGTAGGAGGCGAATTCGCCGGGCTGGCGCACGCGTTTGGGCCGGTGAACGCGGAAATAGCTGTCGGCGCCGGTCAGGCGCGCGCCGTTGAGCTGGAACAGATGGCCCAGGCTGGTGTCTTCATAGCCGCTGGTATGATCCATCAGTTCGCGCAGGGTGATCGGCCTGAAGCGCCGGTCCTCGCTGTAGACATCCGTTGGCAGGTAGCTGCCGATCGAGGCGTCCATCCCGACGCGCCCGGCTTCCAGTTCCTGACGGGCCACGATCCAGGTGAAGGCCTTGGTCACCGAACCGATGCGGAACAGCGAGCTTTCGGGATCGACCCGGCGCAGCGGCGACAGGCGGTCATAGCCGTAGCCCTTGAGCAGCAGCGGCGTATTGCCCTGCACCACGGCCACCGTGACGCCCAGCACATGATCGCGCTGCATCAGGGTGCGCACCACCGAATCGGTGAAGGTTTCGATATCCTCAGCGCTGATCGGCGTGGCGGCGGTGCGCGGCGGCAGGGCGGACGCCACCACCATCGGCGTGGCCGGCTTCGCCGCCGCGCCGGGAACGGCTGTCTGGTAACCGATCGGCCCTTCCGCCGGAGCCGCCGCCGGAACCGCAGGCGATGGTTCCGGCGTTGTAACCGGCTTCGGCTTCGGCTTCGGACGCGCTTTTGGCGGCGCGGGCACGCCGGAAGACGTGGCCTCGGAGGCGGCCGACGGCACATAGGGCCTGAGATTGGGGGACTCAAGATCGGGAGCCGGCGCGGGAACTGCTGCGGGCGCGGCGTTTGCCCCTTCGGCGGCCGGCGGCGTGGACTGGGTAACGGCGGGGCCGACACAAATACAGGCGAGGCCCAGGACCGCGGCCAAGACCACGGCCAGGCGCTTGCCCGTCATTGCGAACCTGTGACCGGAACCCCGAAAAGCCATCTTCGATTCACTCCCGAACGCATATGTCTGTTATGCGAATTTAGGCGATTCTGATGACAGGCGTAGCGTCTTTTTCGGTAACGGGCGTTATTTTTTGCGGAACTGATCCAGCGACACGATCTTGGGGGCGTCGCCTTCCGGTTCGGACGGCTTTTCAGCGTCCACCGCCGGGGCGGTGACGATATCGCCGACCTCCTCCCCCTGGTCGATATCCTGAGCCAAATCCTGAGACAACGCCGCCGGATCATCGACCTCGAATTCCAGCATGAACTGGGCATGCGGATCGTGGAAGCGGGTAATGGCGTTATAGGGCACGGTCAGGATCTTGGGCATGCCGCCGAAAGTCAGGGTCACGCGGAAGAAATCATCGGTCACGCGCAGGTCGCGGAACTGATGTTGCAGGACGATGGTGATATCGTAGGGATAACGCGCCAGCAGGTCGGGCGGCACCGAAACGCCGGGCGCGCGGGTCAGGAATGTGATGTAGAAATGATGCTCGCCCGGCAGCCCCTCCACCGAGGCCGCGCGTAACAGGCCCTGTTTGATCACGCCGCGCAGGGCGTTCTGGGTCAGGTTGGCGTAATCCATCTGGTCGATGATCAGGTGATCGTCGGACATGAGCAAGGGGCCTTTTGCGAGCGATATTGTGCGGTGCGCGCAGATTTAGCATGACCACGCGGAAACGAAACAGCAAATTGCCGTGAAACGCGACATTTCTGTAAAGGCCACATTTTTTATGCGGAAACCGAAGCGCCGGTAGCCATTCCTTAACCCTGATGGCGGATGTCTCGGCATTACTTCCAAACGTGCCAGAATAATTGAGTCCGTGTATGCGTATCGACGCCTTTGAAAATCGCCTGGCCTTTGCCCGGATCACCCCCGCCGATACGGCTCGGCTCGCCGAAGTCTGGCAAACCCTTTCCCCGCATCTGCCGCGCATCATGAAGGCCTTTTACGCGCACGTCGCCACCGAACCGCGCCTGGCGGCCATGATCGGCGCGCATGAAAGCCGCCTGCAATCGGCGCAGATACAGCACTGGAAGACTCTCTTCACCGATGGCTTCACGCCGCGCTATTTCGAGACGGCCTACCGCATCGGTCAGACTCACCATCGCATCGGGCTGGAACCACGCTGGTATATCGCCGGCTACCAGTTCGTCCTCGACCATCTGGTGGATATCCTGACGTCCGCCCATCGTTTCCGTCCGCGGAAGCTGGCCCTCATTATCACCGCCGTCAACAAGGCGGTGTTCCTCGATCTCGACATCGCGCTTTCCACCTACCAGCAGGCGGGTGAAGACACCCTTCGGCAACGGACTCACGCCACCGAAGAGGCTATCGACGCGTTCCGGGCGCAGTTCGAGCAGATCACCCAGGCGTTCGGCGCTCATTCGGACGCCCTGCAGGCCACGTCGCACGATCTCGGCCATATCGTTGAAAACGCCGGGGAAAGCGCTCAGGCCGTCACCCGTTCCGCCACACGGTCCTCGCAGGATTCCGCCTCGGTCGCCGCCGCTTCCGAAGAACTGACACATGCGATTCAGGCCATCAGCGGCCGCATCACCGAAGCCTCGCAGGGCATCCGCAATGTGGTCGGCATGGCGGACGCCTCCTCGGCCGAAATGGCACACCTGTCCTCGGCCGTCACACGGATCGGCGATATTCTCGGCCTGATTCAGAACATCGCCAGCCAGACCAACCTGCTGGCGCTTAACGCCACCATCGAAGCCGCCCGCGCCGGTGAGGCGGGGCGCGGATTCGCCGTGGTCGCCAGCGAGGTCAAGACACTAGCTGGCGAAACGGCGCGCGCCACCACCGAGATCGGCCGTCACATCCAGGAAATCCAGACTTCGATGGATCGCGCCAACGGCTCGATCCACGACATGATGAACGCCATCACCCAGGTGGAAGGTTCGACCACGCAGGTAGCCATGGCCATGGACCAGCAAAGCGCGGCGACGCTGGAAATATCGGGCAATATCCAGAATGTGTCGGCCGCCGCCGCTTCGCTTTCCGGCCACATCGCCACGCTCGACGCCGCTGTCGGCCGCATCCGTTCGGCCTCGACGCAGGTTGACGGCTCCGCCGCTCATCTCAACGCCAGTTCGGAAGACCTGCGCAAGGAGGTCGAGGTCTTCTTCAAAAACCTGCGCGCGTCCTGATTTTGGGGAAAGATGCTTTTGGGGAAAAGGTGCTGGCCTTCTGTTGCAAGGCGGCCAGCTGGCCCCGCCCAGGAGGCTTAGTTCCTAGGAGTTAAGGTGGATTAGATCCGCCGCATTACGCAGCAAGAGCTTGATCCGAAGCGAAGTTATCGTTCGCAGTTATAAAATGAGGCGATCACAGAGCCTCACACTGAGGGAAAGCTTCACCTTTACACGCCTGTCGATGCTGATCGGCCCCATGAAATGCCTTCAAGGGAAGGCGGATGGTGGAGCCGCCGGGAATCGCACCCGGGTCCAGTTCGCTTATTACGTGGGCGTTTATCCCCATAGTCGGACCGAAACCCGACCTCTCCAATATAGGCGCACCTGACGGACAAGGGAAGAGAGGGCGGGACAAAATCGTCCTTATGGAATTTTTGTCACATACCCGTGAAGTCGCGGGGCAAATTTATACGCCCTGCCCTAGCGTGCGGTCATCCCATCGCAAACTGAGGAACTCCACCATGTCCCGATCGAACCATCTCCGCGCCGCGGCCGCCTGCGGCCTTATCTTCGCCGTATCCCTTGGCGGCCTGGCCGCCTGCAGCAAGTCCACCCAGGACAAGGTGGAGGACACCACCGCCAGCGTGGTGGCCGATGCCTCAGCGGGCATCAGCAGCATCGCCGCCGACATGGACGCCAGCAAGACGCAGGATTTCGTCACCAAGGCGGCCATCGCCAACATGTTCGAGATCAAGACCAGCGAACAGGCGGTCAAGACCTCCAAAAACGCCGATGTCCTGGCCTTCGCCAAAATGATGATCAAGGATCATACCGCCGCCGGCAAGAAATTTGAAACCGCCGTCGGCGTCACCTCCGGCCTGACCCCGCCGGCCGCGCTCGACGACGATCACCAGAAGAAGCTGGACGACCTTTCCGCCAAGACCGGCACGGATTTCGACAAGGCCTATGTCGATATCCAGCAGAGCGCCCATGCCGATGCCGTCAACCTGTTCGACGATTACGCGAAGAACGGCAAGGATACGGCCCTGAAGACCTTCGCCGCCGATACCCTGCCGACACTCCAGGCCCACAAGGACAAGATCGACGCCTTCAAGGAATAAGCCTTTCCCAGGTGCAACGAAAAACGCCCGCTTCAGTCCTGAAGCGGGCGTTTTGCCGTCCGGAACTGGCCTTGGAAACGCCCCTACTCCCCCTCCCCAGGTGGCGTCAGGCGTATGCCGCGTTTGGCCAGGGCCTCACGCAACAGCATCTCAAGCTGGGCGTTGGTCGAGCGCAGTTCGGCCGCGGCCAGACGCTCGACCGCCGTCAGGACGGCCGGCGGCAGGCGCAGAGGATAGGCTTTTTTGTCAGGCGACGCCACGGATCAGCCCCAAAAGTCAACCGTAGAGCGTGCCGGTATTCACAACCGGCTGCGCTTCACGGTCAGCGCAGAGCACGACCAGCAGGTTCGATACCATTGCCGCCTTGCGTTCCTCATCGAGCTTGACCACGCCCCGCTCCGACAGCTGCTCCAGAGCCATTTCGACCATGCCGACGGCGCCGGCGACGATCTTCTGACGGGCCGCTATGACGGCCTCGGCCTGCTGACGCTTGAGCATCGCCCCGGCGATTTCCGGCGCATAGGCCAGATGCATCAGATGAGCTTCATCGACCGACACGCCGGCGACCTCCACCCGTGTCTGCAAATCCGCCTTCAACCGCTGACCGACAATCTCGGCGTCGTCGCGCAGGGTCGGCTGACCGTCCTCGGCGTGATCATAGGCGTACTGGCGCGCGGTTTCACGCAAGGCCGTCTCGATCTGGATATTGACGAAGGCGGTATAGTCGTCGACGTCGAACAGGGCCTGGGCCGAGTCGGAAACGTGCCAGACGATGTTGGCGGCGATCTCGATCGGATTGCCGCGCTGGTCATTGACCTTCAACGCCTCGCTGGTGACGTTGCGCACCCGCAAGGACACCTTTTTGCGCCCGTACCAGAAAGGCACCCAGCGCAGGCCGGTGTTGCGGTCACTGCCTTTGTAATTACCGAAGACGGTGAGCGCCACGGTCTGATTGGGCTGAACGGTATAGAAGCCAAGCAGGGTGAAAAACGCCGCCAGGCCCAGCAAGATGGATAACAGGGGCACCCGCATGAAAGGGGCTATGATGCCGGCGGCCACCAGAGCCAGCAAGACCAGCAGCACCAGGCCGCCGCTGCTGCCCGAACCGGGCCGTTCGCGCGTGCTGTTTATCAGTTTTATCGGTTGATCGTTCATGTCAGCCTCCCTCGGATGTCCCGTTCTTTCACGACGTATCCCTTGACGACCCTCTTCGGCCTGACGCTGAGGACGCGGTGCATCTTCTGCCGGCGCAGCAGGAAATTTTCCGTCTTCGCGCCGCCGTAATCCGCCGCGCTGTCGTTCAGGATTTCCCATCCCTGCGCCACAAGGTCACTCAAGGGTCTGTTGTCATCGGCCATTGCAAAGCCTTCCGCCTATATCAAAGTGATATCATTTTGATAGCATGCCTTCAATCTTTTTCGGGTATGCGTCTTATGGTTTTGAAACTGAACGGCCGGCCGCCCGCCGCCGCTGAAATGGAATATCGAAACTGTAACTGCCTGGTAGCGGTTACATTTCATTCATGAACCCCTTTTAATTTGATTTCAGGGGGGCCTTCCTTCACTTTAGCGTCAAGTTCGATCCTTACAGATCGATGTTTCGGCTTCGGCTTACTGTAAAAGCCTTGCTCTGGCGCCCCAAAACGCGACATCGAGCAGGACAAACGCCGCGGCCTTTGGAGGTTGTAGTATGCGTACCCATATCATCTATCCGGTCATGAGCGCCGCCAGCGCCATGGCCCTGCTGATCGCCACCGGCGCCGCCGCCCAGTTGCGCCTGCTGAGCGACGGTCCCCAGATCGAGCTGCGCGACATGGTGGCCCGCGTCGTGGTGACGCCGGAAGACCGCAGCGACATCGATATCCGCGTGCGCTACGGCAGCGTGAAGGTGCCGACCCTGATGGTTTCCCAGCGCGGCAGCACCACTGTGCTCAATGGCCATATGAATTCAGCCGGCCAGGCGTCGCATTTCAATTTCCGCATCAATGTCAATGACGGCGATGCCGTTTCCAACGGCAAGGTACGCGTTTCCGGCCTCGGCCTGGTGAATATTTCCGACCTGCCGCTGGTTTTCGTCCGCGTGCCGGCCAATGCGGTGGTCAAGGATTCGGCCTATACCTTCGGCCGCGTCGGTCCCAGCAAGAGCCTCGACTTCATCATGAACGGCAACGGCGAATGGGCCATCGAACCGGTAGCCGGGCCGCTCAATATCATCAACAGCGGTTCGGGCGAAATTTCCGTCGCCAGCGCCGGCGACAGCATCGTCGACAATATGGGGTCCGGCGACATCAATCTCGGCACGGTGCGCAATCTCCAGGCCGTCCTGACCGGTTCCGGCAATTTCAATGTGGCCCAAAGCAACACCACCATGCTGCAAAACCAGGGCGCCGGCGATGTCACGATCAAGCGCAGCGGCGTGCTGAAGGTTCAGCTTAACGGGTCCGGCGACCTGTCGCTCGGCGATGTCATGGGCGGGCTGACCGTGATCAATAACGGCTCCAGCGACATATCGGTGCAGCGTGTCAACGGACCTGTCAATCTCGATATTTCCGGTTCGGGCGATGTTTCCATCGCCGGCGGGCAGGTGCCGGCCTTCAATCTGCGCGGCTCTGGTTCGGGCGATGTCGATTTCGGTGGCGTCACCCATACGGTCAATGTCGATACCAACGGCTCCGGCGATGTCAGCATCATGAAGGCCACCGGCCCGGTCGTCACCAAGGTGGTCGGCTCCGGCGAAATGCACATCGGGCATTAGGACGGCAGTCTGGGCGAAGTTCCTTTTAAGGAATCCACAGATTGCACAGATTGACACAGATTATACTGCGCATGATCGCCCTGCTCCCAACGCGAAGGGATCTGGTGGTGGATGTGGTGCTTGCTGTGAAGTCACGACAAAGCCTTGAAAAATCTGTGTTAATCTGTGCAATCTGTGGATCTCCCTTATCTTTGGGATGAACCATCCATGATCTGTTGAGGTGCAATCTATCCCCGCTGTCCGGGCACGGGGTAGGCTATGGATATGACCCAGCCCCACCCTTACCGTCCCGACCTGCGCCGCCGCGCCGATCGCCTGATCGCCGCCCTGGACACCGCGCCCGCGCCGCAAACCCTCCCCGACATCATGCGTGCCGCCCGCGCCCTGATGGTCATCGACCGCCTGCTCAGCCAGCTATGGGCAACGGCGCCGGCAAAATCCGGACGGCAGCCCGTAAACACGGCGGCCCCGGATGCGCCTGATGCCTCGTCACCTGACGACACCGCCATGGCGACTGCCAGGACCACCACGCCCGTGCTAAACCGCCACCAGCGCCGCCAACAAGCCGCACAGGATCGCAGCGCCCGCCCCGATAGCGCCCCCCTTCCCCGCCACGAAACCGGCTAGAGCCGGATGACCTATCCACTTTCTTCTTCCCCCTCTCCCTTTCTATAAGGGGAGAGGGCCGGGGTGAGGGGATGGCAACCGCGAAAGCTTGTGGTCGCCCCCCTCTCCGGACTGCGCCCGCCCCGCGTCAGGCCCCGCATACAGAAAACATAAGCCTGTCTTTTCCGGCGTGGAATTTAGAGGCCTTGGCGGCAGCCACGCGAATGCCGGTGCGACAGCCTGCCGCACATATTTCATCCGAAATTACCGCTTAATTTTCGGAAATTTTCCGAAACCGCGATACCGCACGCACAGCCGTTATTGCATCGCACAATAAATCATCAATATTAACATTCTGTAATTTTAACATATTGAATTTATTTAATTATTACATCTTATTCATGACATCGTATTCATTTGAAACAGGCGGATGGAAGGCGCATATAGTGTGCATCGCAATACACACAGGAGATTTAGCGATGACTGCCCAACTCTACAGCGTTACCGCCCTGGCCGCCGGCACCCTCTTCATGATCGCCGCCCTGCTCACCATCGGCCAGTTCTAACCCTTCGTCTGAAAGGATCAGTCCCATGACCAACACCTACGTCCCCTTCGCCGCCGCTTCGGCCCTCGCCGCCCTCACCCTGTTCATGGTGATCGCCCTCGCCACGGTCGGCCTGTAAGCCGATCATGTCTCACAGCATAAAAACAAGGCGCGGAGAACCCTCTCCGCGCCTGTTTCTTTGCCTGAATGTCAGCCGGTACTACCCCGGATGGACCATGTTTTCCGGGCGGACGAACTGGTCGAACTCCTCGTTAGTCAGGTAGCCGCCGCCGACGGCTTCCTCGCGCAGGGTGGTGCCGTTCTTATGGGCGGTCTTGGCGATCTTGGCGCAGGCGTCATAGCCCAGACGGCCGTTCAGCGCCGTCACCAGCATCAGCGAGTTTTCCAGGCCGCGCTTGATATTGTCGAGGCGCGGCTCGATGCCAACCACGCAATTATCGGTAAAGGACACCGCCGCATCGGCAAGCAGACGCACGCTTTGCAGGAAGTTATAGGCCATCACCGGATTGAAGACATTCAGCTCGAAATGGCCCTGCGAACCGGCGAAGGTCAGGGCGGCGTTATTGCCGAAGATCTGCACGCAGACCTGCGTCATCGCCTCGCACTGGGTCGGATTGACCTTGCCCGGCATGATCGATGACCCCGGCTCGTTTTCCGGCAGGGCCAGTTCGCCGAGGCCCGATCGCGGACCGGAGCCTAAGAAGCGGATATCGTTGGCGATCTTGAACAGCGAGGCGGCCACCGTATTGATGGCGCCGTGCGAGAAGACCATCGCGTCGTGGGCGGCCAGCGCCTCGAACTTGTTCGGCGCCGTGGTGAAGCCCAGGCCGGTGATCGAAGCAATCTTTTCGGCCACGCCTTCGGCGAAACCGATCGGGGCATTGAGGCCGGTGCCGACGGCGGTGCCGCCCTGCGCCAGTTGCATCAGCTTCGGCAGGGTCTGCTGGATGCGTTCGATGCCGTTAGTCAGTTGCTGGGTATAGCCGCCGAATTCCTGGCCGAGGGTGAGCGGCGTCGCGTCCTGCGTATGGGTGCGGCCGATCTTGATGATGTCCTTCCAGGCCGCGGCCTTGTCGTTCAGGGCGTTGCGCAGGGTTTGCAGCGCCGGCAGCAGGCGGTGGACGATCTCCTCGGCGCAGGCGACGTGCATGGCGGTCGGATAGGTGTCGTTCGACGATTGCGACATGTTGACGTGATCATTGGGGTGGACGGGCTTCTTGCTGCCCATCTCGCCACCCAGGATTTCGATGGCGCGATTGCTGATCACCTCATTGGCGTTCATGTTCGATTGCGTGCCGGAACCGGTCTGCCAGACGACCAGCGGGAAGTGGTCATCGAGTTTGCCTTCCATGACTTCGTTGGCGGCCTGGATGATAGCCGCGCCCAGCTTCGGGTCGAGCTTGCCGAGCGCCATATTGGTTTCGGCGGCGGCGCGCTTGACGATGCCGAGCGCCCGCACCACCGGCAGGGGCTGCTTTTCCCAGCCGATCTTGAAATTGCCGAGCGAACGCTGGGCCTGCGCGCCCCAATAGCGATCGGCGGCCACTTCGATCGGGCCAAAGGTATCGGTTTCGGTGCGGGTGGTTTTAGTCATCTTGGGAGTCTCCGTGGGAGGTATCGGATCGGAAGGGCCGGCCTGGATGGCGGAGGTCGTCTCCACTTCCGGCGTGAAGCTGATGGCGGTGATCCGTCGCTTTTTCTTCGACCCGGACAACCAGTCTAACAACCCCATAACGCCCTCCATAACCGGCAAAAACGTGCGCCTATCCGTTATGTCCACAACCGTCAAAGCGCAATGAATTTATGCGTAACTGGCTATATTTTCCTCTTATACCTCCCCAACTTGTTGGGGAGGGGGACCGCACGAGCCGCGAAGCGGTGAGATGTGGTGGTGGGGGTTCTTGCTTGAATAAGAAAGTAAGAAACCCCACCACCATGGCTACGCCGAACTTACGTTTCGTTTCGCTTCGCTCATGGTCCCCCTCCCCAACAAGCCGAGGAGATATAAGGGGATTACTTAGCTGTTCACATCATGTATCACTAACGCATGAACCAACGCGACTTAGAGACCTTATGGAAGTTTGTGCGTGGCGACCTTGCCGTGATCGAATTTGAAACATGGCTCTATGCCCATGAGAAATTGGAAGACACGCTTGGCAGTGCTTTGCACTTTGAATTGATATCGGCAGATTATCGAAATCATGAGGATGTATTTAACATTCGAGAGACGCTTCGCGCCTCACTTCATCCAACTTTAAAATGTGAATGCCTTCCACTCCCTGACCTGGCTGTAATCCCGATGGGTTGCGACGGATTGGATATGCGTTTCTTTGCGACAATCGAGGAAATTCGCGCTTATGGCCCTGACCTGTGGTGGCTGCGTATGTCCTGTTGCAAGGTTTGCGGGCAGAACTGGATGATCGCACAAGAAGAACGCATTTATGACGATTACATGCTCAAGCGTCTGACGACCGAAGACACCCGGCAGATCGTTGAAGAGGACAAATGGCCCGGCGACTTCCTGACCTATGAAAAGGTACTGAAAATCGGCCAAAAGCTGAGCAGGGCATGTCGTTTTGACGATCCAATGTCGTATTCGCTTATAGACACCATACGGGATTTGCGACTTAACAGATCAAATATAACAACGGCAGAAATTGCGGCTCTGCTGGATATTGATATCGAACATGTCGATATGCTTATCAAAGCCAGTTAGACCGTCTCCGCCAAAAAACCGCCCGTCTGCCGCGCCCACAGCCGCGCGTAAAGCCCACCGACACGAACCAGTTCCTCATGCGTGCCCGTCTCGATAATACGCCCGCCATCGATCACCACCAGACGGTCCATGCGGGCGATGGTCGAGAGCCGGTGGGCGATGGCGATGACCGTCTTGCCCTGCATCAGTTCCAGCAGGCTTTCCTGAATCGCCGCCTCGACCTCGGAATCGAGCGCCGAAGTCGCTTCATCGAGCACCAGTATCGGTGCGTTCTTCAACAATACCCGCGCAATGGCGATGCGCTGGCGCTGGCCGCCGGAAAGCTTGACGCCGCGCTCACCGACATGGGCGTCATAACCGGTGCGCCCCTGGCCATCGTTGAGATCGGGGATAAAGCCCGCCGCGTGCGCCCGCGCCGCCGCCCGGTCGATCTCGGCCTGGGAGGCGCCCGGCGAGCCATAGGCGATATTATCACGGATCGAGCGGTGCAGCAGCGAGGTATCCTGCGTCACCATGCCGATATGGGCACGCAAGGATTCCTGATTGACCCCGGCAATATCCTGCCCGTCGATCAGTATGCGCCCGCTTTTCAGGTCGTAGAGACGCAGGAACAGATTGACGAGCGTGGACTTACCCGCGCCGGAAGGTCCGACCAACCCGATCTTCTCCCCCGGCGCGATGATCAGGCTAAGGTTCTGAATGGCGGGCAAATCGCCATAGGAGAAGCCGACATGATCGAAGCGGATTTCGCCCTGCCGGACTTCCAGCGCGGGCGCCTGCGTCACATCCACCACCGTATGCGGCCGCGCGATCGTCTCCATACCGTTCTGCACCGAGCCGATATTCTCGAACAGGCTGGTGACCTGGAACATCACCCAGTTCGACATGCTGATCAGCCTTTGCGTCAATGCCCCGACAAGCGCGATGGCCCCGACCGTGATCAGACCCCGGCTCCACAGCCAGATGGCCAGCGCCGCCATGACCAGCAGCAGCATGGCGTTGATGACGGCAGTGCTGTTATCGAGGCCGGTGATCAGGCGTTCCTGCACCTGCCATTTGCGGCTGTTGGTCAGCAAGCCTTCGCGCACATAGTCGTCCTCATGGCGCGTGCCGGCGAACAGCTTGACCGTCTGGATATTGGTGTAGGTATCGACAATCCGCCCCACAAGCGCCGAACGTGCTTCCGCCCCTTCGCTGGCCGCCACGCCGAGTTTCGGCACGAAAAAGGCGCAGGTCAGGCCATAGACGAGGCTCCACACCACAAGCGGGATCACCAGACGCCAGTCGGCCTGAAAGAACAGCACGAGAGCGCTGCCGAAATAGATGACGACATAGAGCAGGGTATCGCACAGGGTCGTCAGGGTATTGCGCACGGCCGAAGCGGTTTCGACCACCTTCGAGGCCACCCGCCCGGCATAATCATTGGTGAAGAAGCCGATCGACTGGCGCACGACATGGCGGTGCGATTGCCAGCGGATCAGGTTGGGGAAGTTACTGGTGATGGCCTGGCGCAGAAACAGCGAATGGATAAAGCCGATCAGCGGCCAGGCGATGCCGATGATCACCGCCATGCGGATGAAATCGCGGCCATGTGTCTGCCAGAGATCGGCGGGCCTGGTATGGGTCAGGTAATCGACGATATCCGCCATGAAGCGGAAAACCGCCACTTCGGTAATGGTATAGAGGAAACCGGCGATCAGGATGGCAAGAAAAAGCGGCCAGACCTGCTTCAGATAGCGCCAGAAGAAGGGCAGCAGCCTGTCGGGCGGCGGGCCATCTTCATGGGGACCGAACGGATCGACCATCCGCTCGAAACGGCTATACAGGGCATTGATCAGGGACATGTCCTGCATATGCCTACTGTCCGGCCAAAAAGAAACCCCGTAGTGAGGGGCTTCCAATGCGCCAATCGTATCTTGGTTCAACCACCCCTCACCCCAACCCTCTCCCCTTGAAAGGGGAGAGGGTTGGGGTGAGGGGTTGAGGCCGCAAAAAGAAACCCCGCCGGTAAAGAACCGGCGGAGCAACTTCAAACTTACGGGTGCAGGGACGCGTCCCTGCTACTTCGCGCCGAAGAGACGCGCCCAGAAACCGGGCTTCTTCTTCGCGGCGGTCGCCGTGCTGGCGGCGAAATCGCTGGCCTTCTGCGTCACGCTGGCGGTGACTTCATCGGCCTTCTTCGCCAGATCGTCGATGGCCGGTTTGGCGGCCTTCACGGCATCGTCGAGCTTGTCCTTCGCGGCATCCACGGCGGCTTCGGCCCTGGCGGCGGCGTCCTTGATCACCGGTTCGGCGGCGACCTTGATATCGGCGACCTTTTCAGCGACATCGGCCTTGGCTTCGGCAGCGGCGACCTTGACCGTTTCAACCGCCTTGGCCACCTTGGCCTTGGCTTCGGTCACGGATTTCCTGGCGGCCGGCTTGGCTTTGGCCGGCGCGGCGGCAACCGCCTTGACGGCTTTCGTCTTGGCGGCGGTCGCGGATTTCTTCACGGCCTTGACGGCGGCTTCCGCCTTCTTCTCGACCTTTTTGGCTTCGGCGACGACCGGCTTTTTCACATCGGCCACCAGCGACTTGGTGGCGGCGGCCGCCTTCTTCGGCGCGGCCTTCGCGGCGGCGGCGGTTTTGGAAGCGACCGACTTGGTGGCGGCGGTGGCCTTGGCGGGCGCGGTTTTCACGGCGGCAACCGTCTTTTTGGCGGTCGGCTTCACGGCCTTTTGCGCAGCGGTAGCCGCCTTTTCCACCGGCGCCTTGCGCGCCAGTGTCTTCTTCACGCCGGCATCGGCCGGAATGTCTTTATTTTCGCCAGTCGTTGATTTTGTGGTAGCTCTCGCCATCGTCTGTCCTTAAATGCCCTGTTCAGGAGTGCGCACCCGCGCGCATTGAAGTGAAGTTACCCGAATCGGCCGATCAAATCAAATAAAGCCTATTCATAATCTTATCGCAGAGCCATATGACCTATAATCCGCAGCAAATCATCGCCCGTGGCCCCCGTTTAATCTCGGAATCGGCGGCAGACGCCATCGATGGCGACGTATGGCTGGAAGGCGCGACCTATTCGATTCTCGAAGAAGACGAAGACCGGAATATCTGGCGCATCGACGCTTTTCCCACCACCGAGGAAGAGGATACCCGGCTGCAGGAAATTCTGGCCGGCTTCCCTGAACTGACCGTCACCGCCGATCAGCTGGCCGATGCCGACTGGCTGGCCATGGCGCTGTCCGGCCTGCCGCCGGTCCGCGCCGGACGCTTCTTCGTCTACGGCATCCATGATCGCGGCAAAAAGCCGGATAATACGGTCAATCTGCGCATCGAAGCCGGCGCCGCCTTCGGCACCGGTCACCACGGCACCACGGTCGGCTGCTTGCAGGCCTATAATGACCTGCTGAAATCCAGGCGTTTCAACCGTGTGCTCGATGTCGGCGCCGGCACCGGCGTGCTCGCCATCGCCGCCGCCAAAACCGGTACAAGGGTCGCCGTCGGCACCGATATCGACCCGATCAGCGTACGCATCTCGAATGAAAACGCCAGACTGAACAAGTGCAATGCGCGCTTTGTTTACGCCAACGGCCTGGATCACCGCCTCGTCCGCGCCGATGCGCCTTATGACCTGGTGTTCGCCAATATCCTGGCCCGCCCGCTGGTTGGCCTGTGCATGTCGATCCGCGGCGCGCTCAAGCCGAAGGGGCTGGTCATCCTGTCGGGCCTGCTGCGTACCCAGGAGCGCTTTGTGAAGGCCGCCTATCAGAGCAAAGGCTTCCGTGTCATTCGCCGCATTCACCGCGACGCCTGGTGTACCCTGGTGATGCAGAAGGTCTGACTTCGTATGGGGGACAGAATGTCCTGGCTACACAAACTTGGATTGCGTAAATCCAAAAAAACGGCTGACACTGAATTGGCGCTAACCTGGAATGAGCAAGGGCGCCATTTTTTCAAATCCACGTCAGAAAAAATAACTGGCTACCATGAACAAGGCCTGACCTTCGACATGAAGCCAGACCCGCGACCACTCGATATGGCGAAAGCCGTCTTGAGCGAGGTGATCAGGCTTAACACTAATGACCAATGGCAAGCTGCCAGACAACGGTTCGATCCGGCGCATGAACCTTTTATTCCATTACTCCAGGATCATGGCCAAAGTCTTTCCTGCGTTACCATAATTGGCCCGGATGCATGTCTTTTACGCCTAGGCACTGACTACCAAGATGGCGACACCATACTCATTGAAAATGGCCAATTGACTCGGCTGACCGACATCCTCGCTGTAACGACCTCGCGTAATCATGATTGGTTGCTGGTCGTCAAGACTGATGGCTTTCATATCCGCCGCTCCCTGCAAGAAGCAGATATGTTTGTCCTTCCATGGCCCTGCAACGCACGCAGGCTGGATGAGTTGTATATCAGCAATCACGGAAACCGTATTGCTTTCGCGCACGAGGAACTCGGCATATGGATGGGCGATGGCACCTCAGGCATCTGGCGGAAATTTTATCCTTCTGTCGCACATGTCGAAGAGTTGAGGACCGAACTGGAAGACGAGACCTATGAGTGGTCCGCCAGCATGGTGCATTGTGCATTATCACCTGATGGTCGATATCTGGCTTACGGCACACAGGATCATGGACATGATATAGAGCAGGTAGACGACACCTTTGCCGTCATGCGCTGGGCCAGCGTTAATCCCAATATTGATTACCCTCACAATGCTTGCTTTTCTGACGACGGCCATTTTCTCGCGCTGAATGGATGCCATTTTTACAATGGCGAAACCTTGGTTGTGAAAATACCCGAAAGTCGGAATTTCATCAAAGCAGACTATGATCCTGACCCGCGTACGCCAGTTATCGACCATGTACTGCGCGTTTACGCCAGCATCTGGCTGCCGGCGGATGCTACAGGGCTAGACACAGGCGCCTTTGTGCTTGCAGGCCTAGGTATTATGACTGCTGTTACGCCGGAAGGTAAAGTTCTGTTCTCGCAGTATTTCGGCTCTTCGGCATCGAGTATAGATTATTGCCCGCGAACACGACGTCTGTATCTCGGATCCTACTCTGGTATTCTTCATGTCTTTGATATTGATCGCCAGGCAGCTCCGGAAGAGACGTACGGTTACAAACCGCGTCATGAGCTGTACCGCTGGATCTTTTGGAAAGACTACTTGCCGTTTCGGTGGTGAGAGAGCTGAGGCTTGCGAAAAAACCACAGCCTACGGACAATTTTGAACACCGTTTTCTGATCTCTTGAAATTGTATGATTTTCCGGCAAAATAAATAAATCAAATAAAAGAAACCCGCCGAATGGGTTTACCGGGAGAGGCTCATGTTCATACAAAAACTCATCACCGCCACGATTGCGTCCGCCGCCCTGCTGGCGGCTGTCCCTGCCCTTGCGCAGGAGGCCAAGCCGGCGCCGCTGGTCATCTATGACGACGCCCTGCAAAACGACTGGCAGAACTGGAGCTGGGGCGCGACCGTCGAACTTTCCGTGCCCACCGGCGAGGTGAAGCCGATCAGAGTCGAAGGCACGCCGTGGTCGGCGCTCGACCTGCACCATTCGGCGATTTCAACCAAGGGCTACACCATGCTGACCTTCTATATCAACGGCGGCACAGATGGCGGCCAGCAACTGATGGTCAAGGCCAAGGCGCAGGGCGGCGCGGCGATCGACTCCAACTATGTCATCGCGCCCAAGGTGAAAACCTGGGTGATCGCCGAAGTGCCACTGAAGGATATCGGCGCGGACGACAAGATGATCGAGGACATCTTCATCCAGGGCGGCGCTGAGGCTTACAAGCCCTATTACATCACCAAGATTCAGCTTGAATAATCAATGCCGGTGAAGGCGGCGCCAGCGTCGGAACAACAGGTCGCATTGCCAGTCCATCGCACTGTCAACTGAGGACGGGCCGCCGCCTTCATCGTGATATTCACCGTCCCAGCTTTCCGGCCGCAACAGGTATTGAAACGGCCAGATTCCGTGGCGGCGACGCCCGCAAACCGGACACCACTCATTTTTGGGACCGCCATACCAGCCCGGTGTACGCGATGACACAGGCCCAGCGCAGCGCGGGCACCGCACGGCGAAAGCCGTCATGACCAACAATGTCCCCCCTATGTATAAAACGGTGGTAATGATACTGGCATCACCCAACAGGAGGCGCGCCATCAGCAAGCCCATGGCGGAGACGAACAGCAGCCGCAATCGACCCAATGCCGCCGGCAGCAGGATGAGGGGCAGCAGAAGAAACAGCCAGGGAAAGCGGGACAGGGAAAACGCCGCGAAAAGCGCTAACATGCCTGGAATAAAGAATAAGGCCGGATAGATGATCATATGCCCCCTGTATCCGCGACTTGCGTGCGGACCATGCCAGAATAGATCAGGACATGATATATTGCCATTGAAACCGGTTGCCGCCGGCCTATAGTGCGGGGAGATGTTTCCGTCGTTACGAGATTACCATGACCGCCGACACGCTCCACGATTCTGGCCACTTCCAGCATTTCGATGTCACCACCCGGCCGTCGCAGGGCGTGACGAACGTCGCCGCCCTGCGCGCCGGGATGAAAAAGCTGGGGTTGGACGGCTTTATCGTCCCGCACGAAGACGAGCACCAGAACGAATACCTGCCGGACGCCAATGAGCGGCTGGCCTGGGTTTCCGGTTTTACCGGCTCGGCGGGGGCGGCGATCGTCTTCATGGACCGCGCCATTCTGTTCGCCGATGGCCGCTATACCCTGCAATCGCGCGAACAGACCGATCCGTCGGTCTTCACGGTCGAGGATTTCAACGCCGCTTCCCTGGCCGATACGGTGGCCGCCGCGCCGCGCGGTTCGGTGATCGGCTATGATGCCGCGCTGATCAGCCCGTTCGGCCTGAACGCCCTGCAAGCCGCCGCCGATGGCGCGGGCGTGACGCTGAAATCCGTTTCGCCCAATCCGCTCGATCTCGCCTGGGGAGCGGATCGCCCGACGCAGCCGATGGCGCTGATCGTGCCGCAGCCGCTGGAATATGCCGGGGTCGCCTCGGCCGACAAACGCGCGCATCTGGCCGCCCTGCTGAAATCGAACGGCATCGCCGCCGCCCTGATCACCGCGCCCTCTTCGCTGGCCTGGCTGTTCAATATCCGCGGCGGCGATGTTATCCGCTCGCCCCTGCCGCTCGGTCAGGCGATCCTGAAAAGCGACGGTTCGGCGGACCTCTTCATCGAACCGGCCAAGATCAGCGACGGCCTGCTGGAATGGCTCGGTAATGAGGTGACGGTGGCCGGTCCCGGCGATGTCGCCCCGGCGCTGAAAACTTTCGCCGGTCAGACCGTGCTGATCGACGCCAACCTGTCCTCCGCCTACTGGCTGGAAGCGATCAGGGCCGCCGGCGCCGCGCCGCTGACCGCCGACGATCCCTGCCTGCTGCCGCGCGCCTGCAAGAACGATGTCGAGATCGCCGGCACGACTGCCGCCCATATCCGCGACGGCGCGCTTTTGACCACCTTCCTGCACTGGGTCGCCACGGAGGCGCAGGAGACGCTTCCGACCGAGATCGAGGTGGCGCGCAAGCTGGAGGATATCCGCAAGGCGGGCAGCGATATTCGTGACCTGTCGTTCGATACCATTTCCGGCTTCGGCCCGCACGGGGCGCTGCCGCATTACAAGGTCAATGTGTCGAGCGATCTCAAGACGGCGAAGGGCAATCTGCTGCTGGTCGATTCCGGCGGCCAGTTCCTCGACGGCACCACCGATGTGACGCGCACCATGGCCATGGGCGAGCCGACGGCGGAACACAGGCGCATGTTCACCCTGGTGCTGAAGGGGCATATCGCCCTGGCGACGGTGAAGTTCCCCGCCGGCACCACCGGCACGCATCTCGACACCCTGGCCCGGCAATTCCTGTGGGCGGAGGGCTTCGATTATGATCATGGGACAGGTCATGGCGTCGGCGTCTATCTCGGCGTCCACGAAGGGCCGCAGCGCATCGCCAAGGCGCTCAACCGCTATGCCCTGCAGACCGGCATGATCGTCTCCAACGAACCGGGCTTCTACAAGGCGGGCGAATACGGCATCCGTATCGAGAACCTGCAATATGTCACCGAGGCCGAGGTGCCTGCGGGCGGCGAGCGCCCGATGCACCGCTTCGAAAACCTGACCTGGGCGCCCATCGACCGTGCCCTGATCGATGTTTCGCTGCTCACCCCCGCCGAGCGCGCCTATATGGATGGATATCACGCGAAGGTGCTTGAAAAGGTCGGACCGCTGGTATCAAGCGAGGTGCGCGGCTGGCTGATGGAAGTGTGCGCGCCGTTGTAATCACGCGGCGCCGGCCTTGCCAGGATGCGTACCGGCGCGCTGCGGCAAAAGCGCAATCAGGGCGATGATGGCGACGGCCAGAACCGCCGAGGCGATCGGCCGGCTGAGGTTAAGGCCGCCGTGGTCCAGCGGTTTGTCGAGAAAATCGCCGACCGTGGCGCCCAGCGGACGGGTCAGGATGAACGCGACCCAGAACAGCAGGACGCGTGATACCTGCGTCCGGTAATACAGAATGGAGACAATCGCCAGCGCCGCCGCGAAGACCGCCGCGCCGCCGAGGAATCCCAGCCCGGTATCGTCGGCCATCCAGTCGCCCAGGGCCGTCCCCAGGGTCTGCGAGAATGTGATGGTCAGCCAGTAAAAGGCTTCGACGCGCGGCCGGTTGACCGTATCGACGGAAATCGACTTTTCAACCGCGTACCAGACGGCCAAAACCGCCAGCACACAGGCCAGCAGCACCGCCGAACCGCCGGTATAGCCGATACCCAGCGAGCGGTCGAAGAAATCCGCCATGGTGGTGCCCGCCGTGGTCGAGGCGATGATGGTCGCCCAGTAGAGCCAGGGATGAAACTTTTTCGCCAGTATCTGCGCGATGACCAGCATGACGAGAAGCCCCAGGAAGATGAAGGTGCCGGTCAGATAGCCGAGGTCCATGGTCATGGTGACGGTATCGCCGCCGGTTTCGCCCAGCGTGGTGGCCAGGATCTTGATGATCCAGAAGCCGAGCGTCACCGCCGGCACCTTGCTCAATGTCTTGTCCATTTAAAGTCTCCTAGAAAGTAGTCTGCAGCGCGAGATACCAGTTGTAGCGCGCCGTCCGGCTTATGTTCTGCAAGTGCGGCCCGGCATAGGCCAGCAGGTGATAGTGGTCGTTGAGATCGCAGGTCAGGCCGGCGCCCAGGGCCGTGGCGGCGCGGCCGTCCTTGGCCTCGGGCGTCTGGTGGACGATCTCGGCGCCCAGATGCAGGCGGTCGGTGACGTCGCGCGTGACGACCCAGCCGCCCTGGCAGAAGGTGGCGCCGCCGCCCTGGCGGTAGACGCACCCGCCGCCGCCATAGGTCGACCAGCCGTCGCCGGCGCGGCCGATCCACACCGGCAGGAAGACAGCGGCGCGATTGTCGCCGACCTCGCGGCTGGCGCTTTGCAGGATGAGGCGCGGATAGACGGCGGCGTCCCAGCCGGAACCGTCCTGATGCAGGAAGCGGTATTTGGCGGCCAGTTCGACATTACCGATACCGTGCGCCGCCGGGCCGTCGCGCGGATGGTCGTATTCAAACGGCACGGCGATATTGATATGCAGGTCTCTCGCCGCGCCATAGTTGAAGTCGATCCCCGACGCGCCACCCAGACCGTCACGGCCGCTGGAACCGGCAGTGTAATAGAAAGTTTCAAAATGGTGCAGATCGACCGGCACCGGATCGTCGGTGATGAAGGGCGGACCGGCGATGGCGGTGGCCGGGATGGACAGCAGGGCGAGGAGCGCGAAACTATATCTCATGTCCGCCGTGTAGCGCGGCAAGCTGAAGCCCCGATGAGTGAATTAGGGCAAAATCATGGCAAGGATTATGGCAAGGATCAGGGCAACCCGACGCGTACGCCCAAGCCGATACCGTCCGGCGGAGTGAACAACGCGACCTCGGCGCTCAGGCTGTCGGCGATGGTGCGCACGATGGCGAGGCCGAGGCCGCTGCCCGATGCCCTGGCCGAGGCGAGGCGATGGAAGGGCCGGAATACTTCGGCACGGTCCGGGTCCGGTATGCCCGGCCCCTGGTCGATGAGAATGATGGCGCCGGGCGCCGTCTTAATGCGGACCGTGCTGCCGGCGGGCGCATATTTGACGGCGTTGTCGAGCAGGTTGCGCAGCAGGAGGAACAGCAGCATCGGCGGGGACACAACCGTGCCGATGCCGGTTCCCCGCGCATCGATCATCATGTCTTTGGCGGCGGCCAGCGGCGCGATATCGGCGATGACATCGGCCAGGGCGGCATCGGCGTCGCAGGTTTCCGCCTGGCCGACCGCCTGCCGCACGCGGGCCAGGGTCAGCAACTGATCGAGGAGGCGCGACGCCCGGTGTACGCCTTTCGACAGCGCATCGATGGCCGACCTGCGTTCGGCGGCGGTGCGCGCACCGGCGATTACCTCGGCCTGGAGGCTGAGCGCCGCCAGCGGCGTGCGCAGTTCATGCGCCGCATTGTCGGTAAACAGACGCTCCTGCCTCGCCGCGTGGTCGAGCCTGGCCAGCAGGGCATTGAGCGCCTCGGCCAGCGGCATCAGGTCGGACGGCAGATCGCCGGGCGGCACAGGCGACAGGTCATCGGGCGTTCTTCGCGCCACATCGCGGGCGAACCGGTCGAACCCGCGCAAACCCCAGCGGCTGCCGCGCCAGATAACGAAGGCCGAGACCGGCAGGGCCAGCAACAGCGGCCCCAACAGGCCGTAGAGGACGCGCGTCACTACCTCGTTGCGGGCGCGCAGCTTTTCGCGCACCTCGACCACACCGCGCCCGGCCGGCAAAACCTGGGTATAGATGCGCCAGGGGCCATCCGTCGCCTGTACGGTGTGGAAGCCTGCCGGCAGAGGCGCTCCCAGGGCCGCGTTGTCCGACGCGAGGGTCAGGCGGCCGTCGCGCCAGACGCGGAAACTGCGCCGCCGCGCATAGTCATCGAAGACGGCGCGGTCGGCGGAGTCGAGTCCCTGCCCCGTCACGGTCGCTTCGCCGCCGGCCGGGTGGCTGAGTTGCCACAGTTCATTGGCCGAAGTGATGAGCTGCGAATCGTAAACCTCGTTGATCTCGTCCCGCGCCGAAACATAGGCAATGGCGCCGATCACGGCGATGATCAGGGCCAGCGGCACGCCGATGCCGATCAGCAACCGGACGTGCAACGGCCGCCGCATCATGGCCGCACCACATAGCCGGCGCCGCGCATGGTTTCGATCAACCCGGCGCCCAGCTTGCGCCGCAGGGTATAGATGGCGGCCTCGATGGTGTTGCTTTCCGCGCCGGTTTCCCAACCGTAGATGCCCGCTTCAATATCGGCGCGGCCGACCACGCGGCCGGCCCGTTCCATCAGCAGCACCAGTACCTGATATTCGCGCGCCGTCAGCCGGACCAGTTCGCCCGCCTTGCGCACGGCGCGCGCGGCGGTGTCGAGTTCGATATCGCGGTGGTGCAGAATGGACCGGGCGCGGCCATGACGGCGGCGGCCGACGGCGCGCAGCCGCGCCATCAGTTCGGCCAGGACGAACGGCTTGACGATATAGTCATCGGCACCGAGATCGAGTCCTTCGATGCGGGCGTCCACGGCGTCACGCGCCGTCATGATGATCACCGGCAGGTCGTCACGCGTCCGGATGGCGCGCAGCACATCGAGGCCCGACAGGCCGGGCAGGTTGATATCCAGCAGCACGGCGTCAAGGCCACCCGTGCGCACCGCCGCCAGGGCGCTTTCGCCGTCGCTCACCCATTCCGGCATATGTCCGGCCTGGGCGAGGCCAGCCCTCAGCGCCGCCCCCAGCAGATCATCGTCCTCGACCACCAAAATGCGCACATCACCCGCCGATCATCGCCAGCCACTCGTCCTCGGTTAGCGTGGTGACGCCCAGTTCGGTGGCTTTTTTCAGTTTGGAACCGGCGCCGGGACCGGCCACCAGATAGTCCGTCTTGGCCGAAACCGAACCGGCCACCTTGGCGCCCAAACGCTCGGCCTGCGCCTTGGCCTCGTCGCGCGTGAAGCGTTCCAGCGAGCCGGTGAAGACCACCGTCTTGCCGCTGACGGCATGATCCCCGGCCACGGCTTCGGCGTCCTGTACGCGGACCTGCTTCAGGAACCGTTCGTAAATTTCGCGCTGGTAAGGATGGGCGAAATAGCTGACCAGGGCAGCAGCAACCACCGGGCCGATCTGGTCCTGGTGCGAGATGCCTTCGCGCGCGGCTTCATCACCTTCAGCCGCCGCCACCATCACTTCGTGGAAATGCCGCTCGCTGCCATAGGCGCGCGCCAGCAGACGGGCGGTGGTCTCGCCGACATGCTTGATGCCGAGGGCGGCAATGAAGCGATCCAGCGGCAGATCGCGGCGCGTGTCGATGGCGTCGAACAGTTTGTCGATGCCGGCAAAGGCGCGATTGGAATCGGCCAGGGCCTTGGCGGTGGCGGCACCTGCCTTTTCCTGCCGCAGGGCCGACTGGCGCTTGCGTTCTTCCAGCACGGCGGCGCGCACTTCGTCGGCGCGTTCGCGCAATGTGAAGATATCGGCGGGTTCATTCAGCAGGCCGGCGCGATGAAAGATGTCGATATTGCTTTCGCCCAGCCCTTCGATATCGAGCACGCGGCGCGACACCACATATTTCAGGTATTCGACGCGCTGGTGCGGGCAGGCCTGATCGCCGGAACACTTGCGCGCCACGCCTTCCTCGCCCTTTCCATTGGTTTCGCGCACCACCTCGGTTTTCAGCGGACACGGACAGACCACCGGAAATTCATAGGGTTTCGCCGCCGCCGGACGTTCGCCGAGTTCGACGCCGACGATCTGCGGGATGACATCGCCGGCGCGCTGGACACGGACCATATCGCCGATATGGATGTCCTTGCGCGCGATCTCGTCGGCATTGTGCAGGGTGACATTGGTGACGACGACACCGCCGACATTGATCGGCTCCAGACGCGCCACGGGGGTCAGCGTGCCCATGCGGCCGACCTGGATATCGACGGCCTGAAGGCGGGTCAGGGCCTGCTGCGCCGGGAACTTGTGCGCGACGGCCCAGCGCGGCGAGCGCGACACGAAGCCCAGGCGGCGCTGCCAGTCGAGCCGATCGACCTTATAGACCACACCGTCGATATCGTAGCCGAGGCCGGAGCGCATCAAACCGATATGGTCATAAACATCGAGCAGTCCCTGCGCGCCCGCGACACGGACCGAGTTCGGATTGACCTGGAAGCCCCATTGGCGGAACTTTTCCAGCGCTTCAGATTGCGTGCTGACAAAGTTTTCGTCGCTGACTTCTCCCCAGGCATAGGCGAAGAAATGCAGGGGCCGCGACGCCGTGATGCCAGCATCGAGTTGCCGCAGCGCGCCGGAGGCCGAATTGCGCGGATTGGCGAAGACCTTGGTCCCTTCCGCCTCCGCCCTGGCGTTCATCTCGGCGAAGGCTTTCAGCGGCATATAGACCTCGCCGCGCACTTCGATACGGTCCGGGAAACCGGCACCGCTCAGGCGATGCGGGATATCTTTGATGGTTTTCGCGTTCTCGGTGATATCCTCGCCGGTGCGGCCATCGCCGCGCGTGGCGGCGCGCACCAGTTCGCCCTTCACATACAAGAGGCTGCACGATACGCCGTCGATCTTGGGTTCGGCGGCAAAGGCGACCACCTCCTCTTCCGGCAGACGCAGGAACCGGCGGATGCGTTCCTCGAAATCGGTGACATCTTCCGCCGCGAAGGCGTTATCCAGCGACAGCATGGGGATGCCGTGCGTCACCGGCGAAAACTTGGCCGAGGCCGCGCCGCCGACCGTCTGGGTCGGGCTGTCGGGTGTTTTCAGTTCGGGGAAATCGGCTTCCAGCGCCCGCAGTTCGGCTTCCAGCGCGTCATATTCCGCATCGGTCAGTTCCGGCGTTTCCTGATTATAGTAGAGGTCGCGGTGATACTGAATCTGCGTGGAAAGCTCGGCGTGGCGGGCGCGGGCATCGTCACGGCTTATATTTGGGGTCATGGGAATCTCTGTAAGCGGCGGCCCAGCCTAACTGCCACAAAGCTCACACATTGTCAGGATTATTCCACGGCGTATCGTCCGGTCCTTCGAGGCTGGAACGCGTGGCGCGATAGCACAGCAGCACCAGACAAAACAACGCCCCGGCCACCAGGCCGAAATTGACATAGGTGTGCAGCTTTTCAGCAAATTCAGGCGTCAGGCGATACTGCCAGCCATAGCTATACAGGGTCACGGCGGCGCAGGTGCCGGTCACCATCAGGCTGACGATGACGAATTGCAGACAGAAAAAGAAGATACGGCGGATGATGGACATCGGCTCAGGCCTCCTTAACCTGGATCGGGACTATACCACCTCCGCGCCTTTAAGTCGAATGGCCGCCGCGCGGGCTTCCGGGGTGATCTCGGCGCCGGACAGCATCCGCGCCATTTCCTCCAGCGCCTCGTCCGGTTCCAGCACGGTGACGGTCGAGCGCACGCTGTCATCATGCTCGGCCTTGGACACCTTCAGATGCTGATCGCCGCGCGCCGCCACCTGCGGGCTGTGCGTCACCACGATGACCTGCTGGTTCTGCGCCAGACGCTTGAGCCTCAAGCCCACCGCATCGGCCACAGCGCCGCCGACGCCCTGATCGACTTCATCGAAGATCATGACAGGGCGGGACACGCCTAGTGCCGCAACATCTTCACTGCCACGGGAGGCGAGCGCCGCCTTCAAGGCCAGGGCAAAGCGCGCCAGTTCACCACCTGAGGCGATGGCGCCCAGACCGCCCCATTCGGCACCCGGATTGGTCCTGACCTCGAATTCGACGACATCGCCCCCGACCTGGCCATAGCGTTCCGGCTCCAGTGGCCGCAGGGCCACGCGGAAGCGCGCCTTGTCGAGCTTGAGCGGCACCAGTTCGCTCATCACCGCCGCCGCCAGCGCCGCACCGGCCTGTTCGCGCTTGGCCCGCAAGGCTTCGACAGCGGCATGGAAGGTCTTCTGCGCCGCGTGCATGGCGATGGTCAGGCGGCCGAGATGGGCGTCCAGATCCTCGATCTGGTTCAGGCTGGCGGCGATGCGCGTGCGCTCCTTCGGCAGGTCTTCCACCAGCACGCCCAGCTTGCGGGCCATGGCGCGCAGGGCGAACAGGCGTTCCTCGACGCGATCCAGTTGGCCGGGTTCGACATCGAGGCTGTCCGCCGCCTGATCCATCAGGGCCAGGGCTTCATCGGCGGCGATCAGGGTGCGGTCGAGCGCGTCCGCCGCCGCCGTCAGCCGCGCCAGCACCGGGTCTTCCGAGGTGGCCCCGGCCTGCATGGCGCGGGTGCGGGCGTGATCGAGCGCGCGGAAAGCCTTGACCAGCCGCTGCGACAACTGATCGCCGCCCACCGCCGTGCGTGCCTCGGAGATATCCTCAAGCGCGCGTTCGCCGGCCCCCAGCAGGGCGCGTTCGGAGGCCAGGGTCGCCTCCTCGTCCGGTTGTGGATTAAGGCGATCGAGTTCCTGCAAACGCAGGGTCAGGGTTTCCAGTTCGGCCTTGTCGGCGCTGGCGCGCTTCATCAGGTCGCGGTGCTCGTCACGGATGGCCTTCAGCGCCTTCCAGCTTTCGGACACCCGCGCCAGTTCCGGGCCATTGGCGCCGTAATTATCGAGCATTCCCAGATGCGAACGGGCGTCGAGCAGGCCCACCGTTTCGTGCTGGCCATGGACTTCCAGCAGGCTGTCGCCCAAGGCCTTGAGCACCGCCACGCTGACCGGCTGGTCGTTGACGAAGGCCTTGGAGCGGCCATCGCGCGACACCACGCGGCGCAGCAGCAGGGCCTCGCCCGGTTCCAGCGCCAGTCCCTTGTCTTCCAGAAACTCATACAGCGGATGGGTGGGAGCAATCTCGAATTCCGCCGTCACCGAGGCCTGTGGCGCGCCATTGCGGATCAGGCCGGTATCGGCACGCGCGCCGGTGGCCAGGCCCAGCGAATCGAGCAGGATCGATTTGCCGGCGCCGGTTTCGCCGGTCAATACGCTCAGGCCCCGGCGGATATCCAGTTCCAGCCGGTCGACCAGGACCACATCGGCAATCGTCAAACGTGTCAGCATAGTGGCACCGAATAAAAGAGGCGACCGCCGAATCCCGGCAATCGCCCGATAAGATCACAGAAATGAGAACATTTCAAGAACTGGATAAAGCGCCTTCCTGCGAAGCGGGGAGGCGGCAGCGCGCAGCACTGACGGAGGGGCGTCCCTCCACCGCTTCGCGGTCCCCCTCCCCATCTTGATGGGGAGGAGATTTTCAGTTGAATTTCCAGAAGCTGAGCCAGCTTTTCTTTTTCTTGAGGTCCGGCGCTTCCGGTCCCTTCTTGCCTTTCGGATCAGGCTTTATGGCCGGCTGCGCGCCTTTTTGGGTCAGCAGCTTGTAGGCCGCGGCATACCAGCGGTCGCCCGGATAGTTATAGCCGAGCACGGCGGCGTTACGCGTCGCTTCGTCATGCAGGCCCATCATTTCGTTGGCCTCGACCAGGCGGTACAGCGCCTCCGGCGTATGGCTGGTGGTCTGGTAATCGCTGGCGACCGTCTTGAAGCGGCCAATCGCGGCCAGCGGCTGGTTGTCGTTCAGATACCAGCGGCCGACGTCCATTTCCTTGCCGGCGAGCTGATCCTGCACCATGTCGAGCTTGATGCGGGCGTCCTTGGCGTATTCGCTGTCGGGGTAGCGGCGGACGACATCGTTGAGCAGGCCCTTGGCGCTGTCGGTATAGCCCTGGTCGCGGCCGACATCGACAATCTGTTCAAAGGCGCAGATCGCTTTCATGTAATAGGCGTAAGGCGTCAGCTCGCTGCCCGGATAGAGCTTGATGAACTGATCGGCGGCGGCGGTGGCCTCGGCATAGTGATCCGCCTGATACTGGGCGTAGATGATCATGACGATGGCGCGGCGCGACCATTCCGAATAGGGATGCTGGCGCTGGACTTCCTCGAAATAGTTGACGGCATCGGACCAGCTCTTCTGATCCAGCTTCTGCATGCCGGTCTGGTAGAGCAGTTCCACCGGACGCTCTTCATAAACCAGATGCTCTTTCGATCCCTTGTGCTGGCAGGCCGTCAGACCGGCTACGGAGACGCTGGCCAGCAGAATAACGACAGCCGATTTCTTGAGAAGCCCCACAACGCTCACGTAATCATCCTCTTGATGACAGCCGTTAGACCGGCCGCTGAATCTTTGATCGAGGGATACATCTACACGAGCGCAGCGCGCGCGCCAACCGTAATTAACCAGTCAGCCGACATCCGCCAGAGCCGCGCCGCGGGTGACGATGCGGTAGGCATCCGGGCGTGACAGTAGAGCGCGGACCAAGGCATTATTAAGGCCATGGCCGGCGCGGATTCCTTCAAACCTGCCAAGAATGGGCATGCCCAGCACGTACAGGTCGCCGATGGCGTCCAGCGCCTTGTGGCGGGCGAATTCGTCGGCGAAACGCAGGCCGCCCTCGTTCAGGATGACATCGCCGTCAATGACGATGGCGTTATCCAGCGAACCGCCGCGCGCCAGTCCGGCCTTGCGCAGGGCTTCGACGCCATCGAGGAAGCCGAAGGTGCGCGCCGCCGCCAGTTCCTCGCGGAAGGACTGTTCGGTGATGGCCAGATCGACGACCTGATGGCCGATCGGCGTGCCCGGAAAATCGATCTCGAAACGGACCTCGAAGCGATCGGCCGGCAGCAGCACGGCGCGCTTGTCACCCTCGATGACTTCGACGGGCGCGAGAATTTCGATGACCTGCTGCGGCATGGCCTGACGGCGGAAACCGGCCTGATCGAGCAGTTGCACGAACGGCATGGCCGAGCCGTCCATGATCGGCACTTCGGGGCCGTCCAGTTCGACACAGACATTATCGATGCTCAGGGCGGCGAAAGCGGCCATGACGTGCTCGATGGTCGACACCGAAACGCCGGCGGCGTTGGTGATGACGGTGCCGAGGGTCGTCTTGGTGACATTATGGGCCAGGGCCGGCACGCGGTTATCGCGGTCGGTGACATCGGAGCGCACGAAGACAACACCGGCGCCCGCCGGCGCGGAACGCACGATCATACGCACAGGCACGCCCGTATGGAGGCCCATACCGGCGATAATGGCCGCATGGGCCAGGGTCTGTTCGTTCTGATCAGGTAACATAGCGCTCACCTTCTTGCCGCCCCCGCGCACAATAAAACTCGGCACAAAAAAAATGCGGGCACATTTCTGGCCCGCATTCGGTATCTCATTTTCAGCGCCGGATCACAAACGAACTTCTATTTCCATTTGTAACGCCTTACTTAATAAGGTTTTAATTAGCGAGGCGCCTTAAGAAAGAAGGGATTTCCAGATCGTCCTCCGTGTCCATGGAGGGCTGGATTTCGGCGCGCGCGGCCGGGTTCAGATTCGACCTGGCCTGAGCCTGGCCCGGCACATAGCGGTCGGCCTCGTCCTGAACGGGCGCGGCTTGCGCCGCCGGCGCGGCGGCGGGGGCGCTCTGGCGCTGCGGGAACAGGCCGCGCCAGAAGGATTCGCGGCCTTCATCCTCCGTATTCAGGCGCGGCGCGGGCTGGCTGGGACGCGGCGCGGCGGTATGGGCATAGGGCGAAGGGCGCTGGATCTGCGGCGCGACCGCCGGACGCGGCGCAGGTGCGGGCGCGGCGGCCACGGGCGTTTCCTCGTCCTCGACCATCGGATCGACGATCCGGCTGATGACGCGCGGCTCGGAAGCCGTCGCGGCCGCAGGTGCGGGCGCGACACGTTCCTCGAACAGGCTGGAACGGGCGGGGGCTGAAACCGGGCCAGGTTGCGCCACCGGGGTCACCGGCGCGGCGGCGACCGGCGCCGAACGCGCTTCAGCGACGGAGGCCGGTGTCGGGGTCGGAGCGGGCGCCGCGGCTTCGGTGCGGCCATAGCCGAGGCCGAAGGTCGGCGGCGGGGTGGTCGCCTTGGCGGGCGTGGCCAGCGGGGTTTGCAGCGCCACGCCGTCCATGCCGGTGGCGACGACGGAGACGCGCAGCTTGCCTTCCAGGTTCGGATCGAAGGCGGCGCCGAAGATGATATTGGCTTCCGGATCGACTTCCGAGGAAATGGCGTTGGCCGCTTCGTCGACTTCATGCAGGGTCATGTCGAGACCGCCGGTGACGTTCACCAGCACGGCCTTGGCGCCCTTGAGCGAGGTTTCGTCGAGCAGCGGGTTCTGGATGGCGTTCTGCGCGGCGAGCAGCGCGCGGTCCTCGCCGGAGGCCTCGCCGGTGCCCATCATGGCCTTGCCCATGTCGGACATGACCGAGCGGACGTCGGCGAAATCGAGGTTGATCAGGCCCGGCAGCACCATCAGGTCGGTGATCGAGCGCACGCCGGCGTGCAGCACCTGGTCGGCCATGCCGAAGGCTTCGGCGAAGGTGGTGCGTTCGTTGGCGATGCGGAAGAGATTCTGGTTCGGGATGACGATCAGGGTATCGACATAGCGTTGCAGTTCGGAAATGCCGGCGTCGGCCAGGCGCATCCGGTGACGGCCCTCGAAGGTGAAGGGCTTGGTGACCACGCCGACGGTCAGGATGCCGCGCTCGCGGGCGCATTTGGCGATGATCGGGGCCGCGCCGGTGCCGGTGCCGCCGCCCATGCCGGCGGTGATGAAGACCATGTGCGCGCCGTCGAGGTGCTCGCTGATCTCGCTGTTGGATTCCTCGGCGGCGGTCATGCCGACTTCGGGATGCGCGCCGGCACCCAGGCCTTGCGTGATGCCGACGCCAAGCTGAATCCGCGCGTCCGTGCGCGAAAACTGGAGCTGCTGGGCGTCCGTATTGGCGACCACGAACTCCACACCCTCAAGGCCGGCTTCGATCATGTTATTGACGGCATTGCCCCCGGCACCGCCCACACCAAACACGACGATACGCGGCTTCAATTCTGTTGCGCGCGGCGCAGAAAGATGAATTGCCATGTTATCCAGTGAACCTTTCACGATCTCTCCCATTCGGGGTGCGAATGGCGCTTTTAGATCCCCGATGCCCAGGGTTCCATGAGACTACGACTATGCTTAACGAATAGTTACCCGATAACTTGAGTCGCCTAAAAAGGAAGTCATTTTGGTAAGATTTTTTAACAGAGATTACCAAAAAGTGACTTTTTGCCCCGCAGTGAGTCCCAAAGGACTCACAAGTGAGTCATTGAGGTTGCGCTTTTCAGCCGGAGGATGAGTCGCGGTTTCCGGAAAGTTAAGGCGTCGCTTTTGGCAACGGTATGCGGTTAGTGATTTGCGCCCGGTGATCAGGGCAGGAAGAACCAAACGTCAGAGATTGCTTTTCAGCCAGTCGATGACGCGGGCGACAATATTGCCCGCGCCGCCGGAGGGCGCGTCCTTCGGGCCGATCTTGGCGGCCATGATCTTCTTCACCGGCACCACGTCGCGCGGGCCGTAAAGCGTGCGCAGGATCACCCCCGCCGTGGCGGCGAAGGACGGGCCGGCGGCGGCGTCGCCCAGATGCGGCACGCGCATCGGCTTGCCCAGGCGGCACGGCCGGTCGAAGACGCGGATGGCCAGTTCGCGCACGCCCGCCAGTTGCGACGCGCCGCCGGTCAGCACGATGCCGGCGCCCGGTTCGATCTGGACGCCGGAGGCCTTGATCTTCTCGCGCAGCAGCTCGAAGGTTTCCTCGACGCGCGGCGCGATGATGCCCTTGAGGATGGAGCGCGGCACGATGATCGGCGCGCCGCCGCGATCGTCGCCGCGCGGCGGGGCCTCGACCGTTTCGCGGTCTTCGTGGGCCGAGGCGATGGCCGAACCGTGCAGGGTCTTGATGCGCTCGGCCCCGGCCAGCGTGGTGGACAGGCCGCGCGCGATATCGGCGGTGACATGGCTGCCGCCGACATTCAGGCAATCGACATGGACCAGGGTGCCGTTGGCGAAGATGGCGGCGGTCGTGCTGCTCGCGCCCATGTCGATGCAGATGCAGCCCAGTTCCTTTTCGTCTTCCTCAAGCGCGGCCACGGCGGCGGCCAGCGGCGCGCAGACAATGGCCTGCACTTCGAGGTGCGCCAGCGCCACGCATTGATTGATATTGTTGAAGACGCTCTCATCGATGGTGACGACCAGCAGTTCGAGGCCGAGATTGCGCCCGTTCAGGCCGCGCGGATCGCGCACGCCATACTGGTCATCGACGCTCCACGACACCGGCAGCAGGTGGATGGCGCGGCGGTTGGGGAAGCGGACCTGGGCCAGGGCCGAGGCGATGGCGCGGTTGAGGTCATGGTCGGAAATCGGCTTCAGGCCGAGCGACACCTGCGCCGACACCTTGTGCGAGGCGGTCTGGGCGCCGGGAATGGTGACGCGGACCCCCTGGATCGACACATTGGCCATGGCCTCGGCGCGTTCCACGGCCTGGGCGATGGCCTGCGACGCTGCCTCCATGTCGATGACCGAACCGGCGCGGATGCCCTTGGACTGGACATAGCCGACGCCGGCGACGCGGATCGACTGATCCGACTGGCGCGCGCCTTCCGGCCGCATGATGAAGCAGCCGATCTTGGAGGCGCCGAGATCGAGCGAGGCGATCAGCCCTTGCGAAGCGGGCGGGCGGGCGGCGGCTTCCCCGCCGGCGACGAGCGCGGGCCGGGCGGTTTTCGCCAGCTCCGGATTGATGGCGACGGCTTTGGCGTTCTGGCGATCTTCAAATCTGGACATGAGTTTCTACTTTGTCAGACTCAGGGGAGGACGACGGCGGCGGGCGGTGACGCGGGATGCGCTTCAAGCGGCACCACGAGGAGGGAATCGGGATCGAGCAGGTCGATGGAGGCGAAGCCCTGATCGAGCACGCGCTGCTGCGCCATCAGTACGTCGAGCCGGGCGAGCGCCTGTTCCTGATTGAGCGCCGGCAGCTTGATGACCGCGCCGTTCTTGAGCAGGATGTTCCAGCGGCGCGTATTGACGCGTTGCAGGGCATAGGTCTTGTCCAGCAGGGCCGGACGCTGGCGCATCAGTTCGATAATGGCCGGCGCGGCCTCATTGGCGCCCTCTCCCACCACGAACGGCAGGCTGGTGAAAGCCATGGCCTGGGCCTCAGGTATGATATTACCTTCATCATCGATGACGGTGCTCTTGCCGTTATGCTGCCAGACGGCCAGGCGCGGACGCTCGACGACCTCGACGATCAGCACGCCGGGAAACTGGCGGCGGATGGTGGCCGATTTCACCCAGCCGACATTCTCGACATCTTTCTGGACCTTGGCGAGATTCATCAGGGCGAAGGGCTGGTCCTTCTCGAATTTGAGCGCCTTGCGGATATCGGGCGAAGCAATCGGGCTGACATTGATAAGCTGGATTTTTTGCAGTTTCAGGCCGATGGAGGCCATACGGGCATCGGCGAAACGGGTGACCGCGCCGCCCAGGGCCTCGGCGCGATGGCCGGTCAGGAGCACGACGGAAAGAAGCCCGACAATGATGAAAACCGCCAGCCAGGCCGTCAGTTCGTTGGGCATGTGGACCGTGCCGATGGCGCTGCCCTTGCCGGCCGGCATTCCCTTGCGGCCGCCGGAGCGATTATTGGCGCGCGGCTTGCCGCCGGCGCGGGCCGCGGGCCTGGCCGGTTTCGTGTCGGCGGGGCTGGCTTGTCGTCTGCCACCACGAACGACAGCGGGCATGGGCACTCTCCAATTCATCCTGACCACGCCTTCTGTGGTCAAAGTCGGTCCGGAAAAGAGCGCATCCCGCCGCGCGCTCGATCAAGCACGCTTCGTCAACACTCCCGCCCGGCTGGTAAGCGCATATAAAAGCCTGAACGTCCTTAATAGAGTGATAACGGACGGGATCTTTGTAAGGATTTTGTAACGATATTTTGCGAGGGCGCGGCCGGCTATAGGGGAGAAGATGACGCGCAGCGGCGGGTAAGGGGTGGTAGACGCAAGCGCTTGCGGTTTCCATCCCCTCACCCCTGCCCTCTCCCCTTATAGGAGGGGAGGGCAGGGGTGAGGGGATGGAAGGGAAGCTCTAGGACGGATCGACATTCAGCGTATTTCCGGTCATTGCCGTATCTTATACCTCCCCGTTTACGGGGTGGGGGACCGCACGAAGCGCTAGATGCGGTGGGGGCTGCCGGCTTGTACGTTTACCCGTCATGAGTGGATTATAGATTTGCCAATTCATGTTGTCGGAAGCGCAGGCTTCCGTATTGACGGCGACACCCCCACCACCGCATCTCCCTGCGGTCGTGCGGTCCCCCTCCCCACAAGTGGGGAGGTATAAGAAAGGGGGGAGTTGTGGAATGGCGAGTTGGGCTAGTGGGCTTCGACCTGGAAACAGCCCCAGCCGTCGTTGCGGCCGCCGAGCGGCGTGGCGGCGTCCTGCAATTCGTCTTCAAAAGCGGTGATGGCGGCATGATCCGGCGCCATGTAGTGGACCACCTGTACATTCCATTTACCGAAGTTGAGATCGGTCATGTTGTCAGGATCGATCTCCCACGGACCGTAGTCCACCTCATAGCCCTTTTCGGCGAAAATCACGCAGAAGGCCTTGGCCGATTCTTCATCATTGAATAACAAAGAGAAATCGATATCGCGCGCCACGGAGAGATCGTCGCCGTCGGCCTGCATGGCGCGCAGGACATCGCCGGTTTCATCGGCGGGAAAATCGATTGGCATAGCTAACTCCAAATAAAAAAGGCGAGTGAGACGTCTCACCCGCCCTTTATCATATACTGACGCAAACGCTACTCGGCGATCACCGGCACACTGGTCGGGGCCGGCGCCGGGGCGTCCGTTTCCGGCACCGCGGAATTGGCGCTCAGTTCGATCGCCACGCCGGTATCCTCATCGCGGACGATTTCCTCGCCGTTGAGAATCTTGGCGATTTCGTCACCCGTCAGGGTTTCGAGATCGAGCAGGGTCTTGGCCAGGCGGTGCAGGCCGTCGAGGTTTTCCGTCAGGATGCGCTTGGCGTCCTCATAGCCGGTATTGATCAGGCGCTTGACCTCTTCGTCGATCTTTTGCGCCGTCGCTTCGGAGACATCACGGCCCAGCGCGCCGTATTCGTCCTCGCCCTGCTTGTAATCGACAAAGCCCAGTTCGTCCGAGAAGCCCCAGCGCGTCACCATCGACTTGGCCAGGCGCGTGGCGGCCTGGATATCGGAAGACGCGCCGGAGGTGATGTTATCCTTGCCCATGATGATTTCCTCGGCCACCCGCCCGGCCATCATGATGGCGAGGCGCGAGGTCATCTGGGTGAAGTTCATCGAATAGCGGTCGCCTTCCGGCAACTGCATGACCATGCCGAGCGCCCGGCCGCGCGGGATGATCGTCGCCTTATGGACGGGATCGGCCTGCGGGGTCTTCAGCGCCACAATGGCATGGCCGCCTTCATGATAGGCGGTATTCTTCTTTTCCTCCTCGGACATGGCCATCGATTTGCGTTCCGCGCCCATCATCACCTTGTCCTTGGCGTCTTCGAAATCGCGCATCGTCACCAGTTTGCGGTCTTTGCGCGCCGCCATCAGGGCCGCTTCGTTGACCAGGTTGGCGAGATCGGCGCCGGAGAAGCCCGGCGTGCCGCGCGCGATCACCTTGACATCGACATCGACGGCCAGCGGCACCGGCTTCATGTGGACGCGCAGGATGGCTTCACGGCCGGTCAGGTCGGGGTTCGGCACCGTCACCTGACGATCGAAACGGCCGGGACGCAGCAGGGCGGAATCGAGCACGTCAGGCCGGTTGGTGGCGGCGATCATGATAATGCCTTCATTGGCCTCGAAGCCGTCCATCTCGACGAGAAGCTGGTTGAGGGTCTGTTCGCGTTCGTCATTGCCGCCGCCATGACCGGCGCCGCGATGACGGCCCACCGCGTCGATTTCATCGATGAAGATAATGCACGGCGCATTCTTCTTGGCCTGCTCGAACATGTCACGGACGCGCGACGCGCCGACGCCGACGAACATTTCAACGAAGTCCGAACCGGAAATCGAGAAGAAAGGCACCCCCGCCTCACCGGCCACGGCGCGGGCGAGCAGTGTCTTGCCGGTGCCCGGAGGACCGACCAGCAGCGCGCCTTTCGGGATCTTGCCGCCCAGCTTCTGGAATTTCGACGGGTCTTTCAGGAAATCGACGACTTCCTGCAGGTCTTCCTTGGCTTCTTCCACGCCTGCCACCTCATTGAAGGTGACGCGGTTCTTGTGCTCGGTCAGGAGCCTCGCCTTGGACTTGCCGAAGCCCATGGCCCCGCCGCGTCCGCCGCCCTGCATCTGGCGCATGAAGAAAATCCAGATGCCGATGATCAGGATGACCGGCAAAAGCGTGGTGAGCACGTTCATCAATATGCCGGCCTTGCCGCTCTGGATGACCGTCTTGACATCGGCGGCGATCAGGGCCTGATCCAGCGCCGTGTGATCATAGGCCGGAATGACGGCGTGGAATTCGCCGCCATTGGTCAGATTGCCGCGCGCCTCGTCGTTATGGATGGTGATATCCTTGACCTGTTTGTTCTGCACGCTGGTCAGGAGATCGGAATAAGCCAGTTCCGTGGTCTTTTTGGCGTCAGGCACCAGCGCGCCATGATTGGTGTTCATGACGACGTAAATGCCCAGCAAAAAAGCCAGTATCACGCCGATAATCGCCATGGACTTCAGGTTCATGCCAGTGTCTATCCTCAATAAGGCCCCGGACGGGCCGCCCCTCCACGGGGTTTTCGTAACATTACCTGCTCATATAGGATGCGGCGAGCGGTTTCGCTACACGTCATTTATCCGCATAAGAACGCAATCGTTTTTTGCGCGTTTTACAGCGCTTTCCGTCGGGATCAATCCCAGGGCGGCATAAAGCCGCGGCATCACCAGGCAGGCCGCCTGAAACCCGCTGCGATCCGACGGCAGATACATAGCCTGATCGCCGCCGGGTTCATCCGGCGCGAACACGGGCTGGTTGCCGCGCAGGACTTCGGGCAAAGCAAGAAGCGCCGCCCGATCGGATTTGGAAAGCCCTGCGCGCGCACCGCCCGAAGGCCCGACATGGCCGGACCGCGACGAGGCCACTTCAAACCGGCCGTCCCACACGGACGTTTCTCCCGCCCGCACAGGCACAAGGCGACGGCCATTGCGTCCGATATCCCCTGTCTCGCGGCAGATCGTGACAAGCCCTTCCCGCCGGCGGAGGCGCGCGCCGGCAAGGGTAAGGCTTTTCCCGGAAGGCAGACGCGCGGCCAGGCCTTCCAACTTTTCCTGCTTCGGCAATCGGTCACCGCCGCCGCCGCAGACCGCCGCCGCCGCCAGCAGCCTGAGCGCCGTTTCCCGCGGCAGGGCATCGAGCGCACCGGCTTTCAGGGCGATCAGGCCAAGCGGGCCGAAGGTTTCCGGCATATGCAGCAGGTCCCGCATCCGGGACGCCGGGATCAGGGCCTCCCTTTCCGGCGTTTCCGTTGCCAAGGGCTTGTCACGTAAGGCTTTTCGCGTCCGGGCGCGCAGCGAATCCGGGTTGTCATTGGCCGGGTCATCGATCCAGCCGGCGCCGATGCCGCGCAGATAATCACGCAAGGCTTCCCGGCGGATATCCACGAACGGGCGATAAAGGAAAATGCCGCGCCCTTCCGGCCAGACCGGCGAGGGCGACCATATCCGGGGGGCGCCGACATTGGATCCCTGCCCCCGCATGGCCTGGGCCTCCGCGATATCATCGGCGGTATGGGCCAGGCAGAGGACGGATACGCCCTTTTCCCTTGCCGCCTCGGCCAGCAGGCGATGACGCGCCAGCCGCGCCGCCGCCGCCAGGCCCGTCAGGGGCTTTTCGCCACGCCAGTGAAGCGCCGTAAATCCCGCGCCGACGCGCGCCGCGTGATCCGCCACCGATTGCGTCCACTGCGGGCTGGAAGGATTCAGGCCGTGATCGACGCAAAAGACTTCCAGCGGTCGCTTCTTCAGGCTTTTGCGGTTCCATTCCGCCAGCGCATACAGCAGCGCCACGGAATCGCCGCCGCCGGAAACGGCCACGCCGACAGGCCCTTCACCATCGAGACGGGCGGCAAAGTCAGGGAATTTGAAAAGCAGTTTGGAGATGATACTCACAGCCCACAGGACAACGTGATTTCATTGAACCACGAATGAACACGAATAGACACGAATGATTTAGAGCGCAATCCGGTAAAGTGTGCGGTAGTTCGGATCAATTGCACGCCAGAACTAAAACTTGATCGGATATTTTGCTTTCATTAAAAACACCCGATTTAGAGAACAATACGTTCCCATTCCAGCCTTGCATGTCTGAAATTCAGGATAATCCCGACGGAAAGGCCCGTGATTTTCAAATAGTTGATAACCTGGCCGCGTTCGATATTCGTGATCCGGTCAATGCACTTCACTTCGACTATGATTTGTTCGTAAGCAATAATGTCCGGAACAAAATCGCCGACATTAATCGTCTTGTAAATTACCGCGAAGCGGCTTTGCAAACGGCAAGGAATACCCCGCAGACCGAACTCGACGGCCAGGCTGCGCTCATAAGGCTTTTCCGTCAATCCATGACCCAGATTGTTCAGCACTTCCAGAGCGGACCCCACGATTTGAAAGACTTCCTCTTTCAGTCTTAATTCGTGTTTATTCGTGTCCATTCGTGGTTTTTGCCAATCGATATTCCAGTCAGGCCGCCCCGCACCTGTTCTTGTCTTTCAATGTCTTGGCCTGGTTGCGCATCTCATTGGTGGAGAGTTTGGCGTAGACCTTATCGAACTGGGTCAGGGTGGCGCAGACATCCGCCGGGCGATTGCTGTCATTCAGCGACTGGGCCAGCTTCACGGTGGCTTCCGGCGCCCATGAGGTCTTGGGCCAGCCCTTGAGCGAGGTGGCGTAGGCCGATACCGCGCCGGACGGATCGCCCCTCATGGCGCGGACCTGCCCCAGCCGGAACCAGGCTTCCGGTGTCTGTGACGATTGCGGCCAGGCGGTGGTAAAGGCCTCGAAGGCGCGCCCTGCGTCATCGGTCTGCCCCGAAGTCATCAGGCTGAACGCCTGGTCGAAATCGCCCTGGGCGCTGCCGGTCGAAGCCGGTGGCGGCGGGGGCGGCGCCAGTTGCGCATCCAGGTCCTTCAGATGGGCATCGGCCAGGTCGGCGCGTTTGGTCAGGGTGTCCATGCGGGCGTTCTGGTTATTGAGCGCCTGTTGCAGCAACTGGTTCTGATGCTGCAATTCCTCGACCTGTCCGATCAGGGTGGTGATCGATCCGGCCTGCTGATCCAGCTTGCGCGCCTGGCTGTCGACGGTCGCCTGAAGCGCCACCACTTCGGGATCCGGCTCGATCAGGATCGGCGGCGCGCCTTTCTTGTTCTCGACCCGCGACACGGCCCGCTCCAGCTTGCGGACATTGCGATCCAGCTTTTGCAGCTTCTTGGCGTCCCACACCGTATTGTCGGTCGGTTGCTGGCCGGGGATTTCCTTGTCGTCCTCATCGTCGAATATCTGGGCATGCGCCCCGGCCGGCGCGAAGGCCGACAGGGTAATCGTCGCCACAGGCAGGCAAAGGGGCAGGGAAAGCGCCAGGATGGACAGGCCGGCCGCCGACTTATTGCGCAAACCCTGGTTGCGCAGATCTTGGTTGCGCAAACCTTGGCCACCAAATCCGCGACGCGTGAATTTCTTGTCCGTCATATGCCTGACCGCCCTCTACTCGGTATCGGAATTTATCACATAACTAACAACATAGTCGGGCTGAAATAAGACGCAAATCCTAAATTGCATCAGGAGGCACAAAGGGCGCGGACCGGATGGCCGCGCCCTTTGATACCCTTTCGATGACCGGCTTATTGCGAGGCGGCCAGGCTGTCGTTTTTCACCCAGCCGATATTGTCGTTGTCGTCGGCCACTTCCCAGTACATGCCGTCCTTGTTGCCGGTCGGGTAAACGGTCAGTCCCACCGGCAGGGCGCGCACGACCTTGCCGGTCGGGTTCGGCGCGGAGCGCAGGGTGGTCGCGGTCTGGACGGTGAAGCTGCGGCTCGGCGCGGCTTCCTTGCCGCCTATATCGATGCCACCGAGATTATTGACCATTTCCGCGTAGGCGACGATGAAGGCCTGCGTCACGATCTTGCCGATGTCGGTATCTTCGTAACCGCCGCCGACCGCGCCGCCGAAGCCGATGCCGCCGCCGGCGCCCCAGCTCAGGTCGTTTTTCGCGGCATGGCCTTCAAAAGAATTGGATTCCGAGGTCCGCACGTCGGTGAGCGACAGGACGACATCCGCCTCGCTCTTCTTGGTGCGGAAGCCGCCGACAAGCGCGCCCGCCCGGCCGCCGACCAGACCGCCGATCAGGCCCGCCGCCCCGCCGCCGCCCGTATTGGAATCGGCGCTGCCGACCTCGGCCACCAGAACGAAATCCGCCGCCTTGATCTGACCCTTGCCGACATTGGAACCGCGTTGCAGCCCCAGATTACCGCCGATCTCGCGCTCACGCGCCGCCGCGTCCATGCCGGCGCCGCGATCGACCAGGGAGAAACAGCCGGATTTCTGGACAATCACCTTCAGCAGCTTTTGCGGCGCGGCCAGGCTGTTATTGGTCCAGCCCGACGCATCATCGCCATTGACCACGGAGATGGTGCCGAGCTTGGCCTGGCAACGCGGCAGCTTGCTCATCATGTCGTCCTGCGTTTGCTGGGCCTTGCTGGCCTTGGCCTGGGCAAGGGCCGGCTCGGTGACGGCCATGCCAAGCACGGCGGCAAACGCCGCACCGGTCAGCGCGCCTTTACGGATGGAATTGAAAGTCATGGAAAAGCTCCCCAATGGTCAGCCATTAAAGCAAGGATGAATACCAGCGGATCGGAAAAATATACCGTCCGCGCGATCAAACCGGAAATGTGATAAATACGCGAACGCCACGCGCCGACGCCGGGAATGAACAGCCCTGCTCAACAGCCCCAAAACGCATCATGCCTCCCGACCTTACGGCCAGGAGGCATGAGTTTCAATCCAAAAAACCAGTGGGTGCGGCTTATTGCGCGCCCGAGGTCAGGCTGGTGTGAGCGTTGCGGTTTTTCGCCCAGGCGTCTTCGCCCGAACCGTTGTCGATCGGGCTTTCCTTGCCATAGGAGATGGTCGAGATGCGGCCCGCGGCCACGCCCCTGCCGGCCAGGAAGTCCGAAACGGCCTGGGCGCGGCGGGCGCCGAGGGCGAAGTTGTATTCACGGGTGCCGCGTTCGTCGGCATTGCCTTCGATGCGGATATTGACCTGCGGATAACGGACGAGCCAGGCGGCCTGCGCGGCCAGGATGCCCTGCGCGTCGGAGCGGATGTCGGAGGAATCGGTGTCGAAATAAACGCGGTCGCCGACATTGACGACGAAATCCTGCTGCGAGCCAGGAACGATGCCGGGCAGCGGGGCCTGGGCCACCGGCGGCTGCGGGGCCGGTTGCGGCGTCGGTTCAGGCGCCGGCGCCGGCGCCGGTTCGACGGCGGGCTTCGGCTTACTGGTACAGGCCGCCATAGACGCCATAACCAGGGCCATTACGGCAAACTTTGCTACGGACTTGGTCGATACCATGGTGTTGAATCCTCTCATTCCATTTTCAATACGTGATGTATCTCACTGTCTTGTGACGGGATTATGCACAAAACTTATAAAGATACGATGATATGCCTATTAACTTTTGTCAAACGAGCGTTGTCATTTTTCCAGAGAACTGGATATTTTTTTCATCTTGCGGTGAAATCAGGCAATTCTAGGACCAAACTACCACGCATCTCATGAATTTTCGGTTGGCGAACCTGGTTATCCAATCCTTATCAACACTTATGAATACAAAGCTTTCATCTATTTCAATCGTGGCGACCAGGCCGGATCAGACGCGCCGCCGGGATAGGGCACGGCGCGCTCGACACGGCCGGTCACCTCGACCATCCAAAGCGATGGATTACCGCCCTGGGATTCGCGGAAGAACATGATGTAGCGACCATTGGGCGCCCAGGTCGGCCCTTCTTCCAGATAGGAGGAAGTCAGGAGCTTGGCGTTGCCGCCACCGGCATCCATCACCCCGATCGAGAAACGGCCGCCCGACTGCTTGGTGAAGGCGATCATGTCGCCCTTGGGCGAGAAGACCGGCGTGGAATAGGAACCGCCGCCGAAGGTGATCCGGCGCACATTGCCGCCATTGGCGTTCATCAGGTAGATTTGCGGCGAGCCGCCCCGGTCGGAGGTGAAGGCGATCGTGCCGCCATCCGCCGAGAAGGACGGCGAGGTATTGATGGCGCCGCCGCTGGTCAGTTTGGTCAGGCCGCGGGTGCGCAGGTCCATGACATAGATATTGGTGGCCCCGCCCTGACTGACCGAGAAGGCCAGCTTGGAGCCGTCGGGCGAGAAGCGCGGCGCGAAGGCCATGCCCTTGATCTGGCCCACGGCTTCCTGACGGCCGGTTTCAAGATTGTAGATATAGATGCGGGCGCTGTCGGCGGTCAGGGCCATATAGGCGATTTCCTGGCTGTCGGCGGAGAAGCGCGGGGTCATGACCTTGGTGTTGTTGCCGGCGACGGGCAGGTAGGAGGGATTGGCCCCGTCCTGATCCATGATGGCCAGGTGCTTGACGCGCGCCGTCTTGTAGCCGCTTTCGGCCACGAACACGATGCGGGTATCGAAATAGCCTTCCTGGCCGGTCAGTTTTTCATAGATGGCGTCGGCGATCTTGTGGGCGATGCGGCGCCAGTTTTCCGGCGTGGCGGTCAGGGACTGGCCCAGAAGCTGGTTCTGCGAGAAGATGTCCCACAGGCGGAAATCGACCTGCAGGCGGCCATCGGCATCGACAAAGGCGCGGCCGTTGCTGAGATACTGCGCGTTGATCGTCTTCCAGGCGGCGAATTCCGGCTGGACGGCGACATCGGGATTCTGCTGGATGAAGGCCGCCGGATTGATCGGGGCGAAATAGCCGGAGCTTTCCAGATCGTTCATCACCACCTTGGAAATCTTGTTGCCGAGATCGCCGCCCGAAGCATCATTGCCGCCGATGGCGATGGCGATCGGCAGGGGCTGGATATTGCCCTGATCGACCGTGCCCGTCAGTTCCCCTTGCGCATAGGCAAAGGCGGGCGCGCACAACAGTAAAAGCGCGCCGGACACCGCCGCCAGAATTTTGTTCATCAGTCGCATATCTCGCTCCTTTGGTCGGGACGGGCCGCTCGCCAGCGTCGCTGTCAGCGTCCCTGGCAGGCCTTTCGGGCATCAAAAATAATTTTCAGCGGACGGTTATAGAGGCCGTCGGGCAGGTCGATAAACGCATTGGGCTGGCCTTTATTGACAGCCGCCAGCGCCAGATTCGCGCCCGCCTGCCACACCGGATCGTTGCGTTTGTTGACCCATTCCGGCCCATCGGTAACACGGCCGTTGGGCGAAAGTGTGAAGCGGATTTCCGGCGCCACGTCCTGGCTGCCCGGCACGTCGCAATTGAGCAGCCACAGCTTGTTGAGCCGTTGGGTCAGGGCGTTCATCTCGGTCTTCAGACCGGCGTCGGCCGGGCCGGACCCCACCGCCGACTGGCCGGTCGTCTTCTGCGTGCTGGCCGAAGGGGCGCGTCGCGTCGGGGCTTGTGACGGCGTGGCGGCGAGACGGCTGAGGAGATCGTCCTGCGGCTTGGCCTTGGGTTCGGGCTTGGCGGGCGTCGGCTTCTTCGCCGGCGTCGGGTCCGGCTTTTTCAGGCCGTTCTTGTCGGGAGGGGTGGGCGCGGGCTTCGGCGGGGCCGGTGTCGGCTTGGCGGCCGGCTTGATCGGCTCAGGCACCGGTTGCGGCGGGGTCGGTACAGGCTGCGGCGGCACGGGTTCGGGCTGCGGGATCGGTTCCGGCGTCTTGACCGCTAGTTCGTCGACCGGCGCTTCCGCCATCTGGCGGCTCGGCATGTCGGAAATCACCGTCACCGGCACCGACGCCACCTTCACCGGCGGCGGGTTCAGTTGCAGGCTGATGAAGGCAAGCAGAATCAGGCCGGCATGCAGCAGCAGGGAGACGATAAAGGACGGTCCGAACTTCTTCATGCGTCTATGGGGTCGTGCTTTCGGGTTGCGCGGCGGTGGCCGCCGGCGTCTTGCCCATGGTGTCGGTGACGAGACTGATCCGGGTGAAACCGGACGCGGACAGCTTGCCCATGACGCGGGCGACGGCTTCCCAGGTCGCATCGCCGGACCCCCGGACATAGATCTGGGTTTCGGTATCGCCGCGGGTAATGGCCATGAGGCGCGGCGCCATCTGGTCGTAGCTCGCCGGATCGTCATTGACATAAAGCTGGCCGGTCTTGTCGATCGACACGGTGACCGGTTCGCCCTCGTCTTTCAGCGCGGCGGCCTCGGTCTTGGGCAGGTTGATCTTGATGCCCGAATTGAGCAGCGGCGCCGAGATCATGAAGATGATCAGCAGCACCAGCATGACGTCCACCATCGGCGTGACGTTGATTTCCGACAGGGCGGCGCGGCGGCGCGTGCGGCGTCCGCGGCGGCGGCCTGAACCTCCTCCTGAACCTCCCATGGCCATGGATCAGCCCCCCAGCTTGTCGCCGAGGCGGCGGGTCAGGGACACCATCAGTTCGTCGGCGAAACCCTCCATGCGGGCGGTGAAGCGCGCCACGCGGGCATTGAACAGGTTGAAGGCGATATAGGCGGGAATGGCGGCGAACAGGCCCATGGCCGTGGCGAACAAAGCTTCCGAAATGGCCGGGGCCACGGTGGTCAGGTTGGTGTCGCCCTGGCTGGCGATGGCCGAGAAGGCGTTCATGATGCCCCAGACCGTGCCGAACAGGCCGACGAACGGCGACGCCGTGGCGATGACCGCCAGGATGCTCAGGCCGTCCTCGATGCCATCGGCTTCATTGGCGATGATGTGATTCATTTCGCGGTCCACCTGAGACACCAGCAGGTCGCCCTGGGCGGCGCTCAGGGATTTGCCCTTGTAATCCTTCCAGGCGGATGTGACGGAAACCAGCAGTTTCTGGAACGGTTCCTTTGGCTGGGTGCCGAGCGTGGCGGCGATATCATCGAGCGCGCGGCCCGAATTGAGCGCGCCCTCGAAGCCATCGGCCTCCTTGTTGACGCGGCCGAGCGCGCCGGTCTTCTGGATGATGATCGCCCACGACCACAAGGACGCCAGGGCCAGGCCCACCATGATCACCTGGACCACGATATCGGCGTGCAGGAAAAGGCTGACGAAGTTCAAGGCGCCGGGCAGGCTGTCGGTGGCTGAGCTGGCGGCGGAACTGACGCTCATGTCGCATCCCCAAAATTAAAGTTAATCCGAATAGTGAATCTGCAATGCGCCGTACCATGCCCGAAGAACGGCGACATTTCTATGGCGTCGGAACAGAAAATTGCGCTTTTACAGCGCCTTTTCCCCGGCCCGCGCCTTTATGGCGGCCTGCAGGTCTTTCGGCAGGCGTTTCGGTCGTCCCTTCAGATCGATGCAGACGACCTGGACCTGGGCTTCGGCCAGCTTTTGACCGTCGCGCTCCAGCCATTGATCGAGACTGAAGCTCGCGCCGCGCACGGCGTTCAGGCGGCTTTTGACGCACACCAGGTCATCGATCCGCGCCGGCGACAGATAGCGGATATTGATGGCGCTGACGGCGAAGGCCAGCGGTTCGTCGAGCGCGGCGAGCTGATGGTGATGGACGCCGATCAGCCGCATATATTCGGAGCGTCCGCGCTCGAAATATTTGAGATAGTTGGCGTGATAGACGACACCGGAAAAGTCGGTGTCCTCGTAATAGATGCGCACCGGGAGTTCGTGATGATCGCCGGTGATCCGGCCGGAGAGGTCTTGGCTCTGAAGGTTTGGGGTCATCCGGCTGTTTTAGCGGGAGTGATGGAAAAAAGGAAGGTTTGACCACGAACCACACGAACAGACACGAACATTACAAGATATATGCCCCGCCTTTATATATCCCAAAGGGCATACGTCATCGTATCGAAGGGGCTTTCGATGACGCTTCGCGCCGAAACCGCAACCCAAAGAATGTTCGTGTCTGTTCGTGTGGTTCGTGGTCAAACCTTAAGCCGGATCGACATTCAGTGTATCTTCGGCCATTACTGGATCTTATACCGCCCGTTTGCGGGGTGGGGGACTGCCGGCTTGTGTATGTTCAGGTCATAGGGGCAGATCATGGACCTGTCATTATCGGAAACGCATGCTTCCTTATTGACGGCGACACCCCCACCACCGCATCTCCCTGCGGTCGTGCGGTCCCCCTCCCCACAAGTGGGGAGGTATAAGGAATGTCGAGCCGGCCTAAGCCTATGGCCTGTCCAGCAGTGCGCAGATATCCGACCGCATGCCGTTTCCGGTCCGGCTGCCTTTGGGGGTAAATTCGATATAGTGTCTCTTGCCGCCATAGGGTTTCCAGTCGTCCAGTCCCTTGCGGTTCGGATCGCCGGTGCTGGCGAACTGTACCCAGTAATCCATCAGCGGCGGCCAGCGGTCCTTTTTCACATCGTTGGGGCGGTCATTGAAGACGAAACTTAATTCCGAGCCGTGATGGACATCGGCTTTGGGATCGGCGTCGATATCGAGCTGATACAGCCATACCGGCTGCCCGGCGGCGGTCGCCTGGCGCGCCATCCAGTCCGCCGGACAGCGCAGCATCAGGTCGGTCGAGAGTTGCAGCGCCACATCGCCCAGAACCTTATCCGGCTTCGGCGTCCTGTCGATATCGAGTTTGTAGAACCGCAGGGCCTTGCCGCGGTCTTCGCCGAAGCGCGTGGCGATGGCGCCGTAAAGCGCGGCGCTGACATCGGCCAGCATGAGTTCGCGCGCCGAGATGCCGATGATCAGCGGCACCCTGGCCCCCTCGCCGGCCTTGAAGATATCCGCCGGCGATTTCGGCAGCACATAGCCATCGATCGTCGCCTGATCCCAGATAAAACCGGCGTCCTCCATCGGCGGCGAGAGTTTGTCACCGGCCTGCTGCAAGGTCATGGCGGGCGCCTGGCGCAGGTCGGCCATGGCCCTCGCGCTGGCGGCCGGGGCGTTGCTGAACTGTTCGGCCAGTTCGATGCCGAGCGTTTCGTTTTGCGCAAGCGAGCGCGGCGCGAAACCGAACTGCGGCGTGCCGCTTTCCTCGATGGCCTTGCTGAACAGGCCGCGCGCCAGCGGTGAGGCCAGCAGCAGACCGACATCCTGCCCGCCGGCGCTATGGCCTAAGATCGTCACATTATCCGGATCACCACCGAAACCGGCGATATTGGCCTTCACCCATTGCAGTGCCCTGATCTGGTCCATCAGGGCGTAATTGCCGGACGCGCCGTTTTGCTCCGCCGTCAGGGCCGGATGCGACAGGAAGCCAAAGACACCCAGCCGGTATTGCAGGGTGACCAGCACCACATCGCGCTTGCCGAGGTCGGAAGAAATAGTGCCCTCGCCCGCGCCGGCGCGATTGGCGCCGCCATGAAAGAAGACCATCACCGGTTTTTTCGCGCCGCGATTAAGCGTAGGCGTGCGGATTTCGAGATAGAGGCAGTCTTCCGAACTGGCCTGCGAGATTTTGCTCTGCCAGCCGTAATCGGCCTGGAGGCAGCCCGGCGCGCTTTTCTGGCTGAAACGCACGCCTGTCCACGCCGGCATGACCTGAGGCGGTTTCCAGCGCAGGGGACCGACGGGCGGCGCGGCGAAGGGCACAGCCTTGAAAGCGAAGGTGCCGTCACGCCAGGCCTCACCGCCGATCTGTCCGCCGGAAACCGGTACAATGACGTCGGGCTTCGGCCCGGAGGGCGCGGGTTCGTCCGTCACGGGCATGGCGGGCGGCAGGTAAGGCTGCATGTCTGGCGGCGCGGCGGGCACCGGCGGCGGCCTAACCTGTTTTGCGGATTTATTTCCCGGCAGCACCATGCGGTAACGGCCATCCGGTCCGCGCACCGGTTCCTGAGCGGCGGCCGGCAGGGCAATCATCAGCGCCAGCAGACAAAAACCGGCCAGCCCCGCCTTCACCTTAGTGGCCTTGCGCCCAGAGATAGGCCGCCCCGCGCACACCGGAGGAATCGCCCCATCGGGCCGGCACGAACCGCGCTTCCCAGCGATCGGTGAAGACCAGCGGTTCGATGCGCGACGCCAGCCGGTCATAGATTTCCGGCACGTTCGACATGCCGCCGCCGAACACGAAAACGTCCGGATCGAGGATATTGACCACCACCGCCAGCGCCTGCGCCAGGCGGCGAATCCAGCGGTCGAAACAGGCTTCGGCCTCGGCGTCGCCGGCGCGCATGGCCGATATGATCTCCTCGCCCTTGAGCGAGCGTCCGGTGACGGCATGGAAATCGCGGGCGAAGCCGGAGCCGGATATCCAGGTTTCCAGGCAGCCATGCAGGCCGCACCAGCATTTCGGGCCGGGATTTTCTTCCGGCAGCGGCCACGGCAGGGGAATATGGCCCCATTCGCCGGCCAGGCCGTTGGCGCCTTCGACCAGATGACCGTTGACGACCACGCCGCCGCCGCAGCCGGTGCCGATGATGACGGCGAAGACATTGGCCGCGCCCGCGGCGGCGCCATCCTTGGCCTCGCTGAGGGCCAGGCAATTGGCATCATTGGCCAGGCGGACCGGCTGGCCAAGACTGGCTTCGAGATCGGTCCGGAAAGGGCGGCCGTTGAGATAGGTGGAATTGGAATTGCGCATCAGGCCGTGACGCGGCGAGGCCGAACCGGGCGAACCGATGCCGATGGTCTTGCCGCCGAGGCCGGGCTGTTTGGCGCGGGCTTCCGCCTCGACGCGGGCGATCAGATCGCGGACCAGAATCAGGGCGGCGTCATAATTACCGGGGTTTGGTTCCCTGTGCCGGGCCAGGAACTCACCGGATGGCGACAGCGCCGCCGCCTCGATCTTCGTTCCGCCAAAATCCACACCGATATGCAACATGCTTCGCCTCAACCCCGAATTTTCTTATTTTTATTTTATTTAATCGCAAAAGCAAACCCCTGAAAACGCCGGACGGGCATTTTCAGGGGACTTTTCAGGCGCTGGTATTTAGTGACCGGCGCTCACGCCTTCTTCGATGACGTGAACATGGGCCTTCTTGGCGGCCTGCGAGAACCACAGGACGTAGAGGTAGCAGACCAGCGGCACGGCGAAGGCCAGCGAACGGGCGCCGATCGGGAAATGCGCCACAAGCTGGTCAACCGTGAAGCCGTAGAGGATCGAGATGAACCCGCCGCCGCAGATGGCCATGCACATCAGGCCGGAGGTGGCCGAGGCCGGGGCCGTCGAGCGTTCGAGCGTGATGGTGAAGATGGTCGGGAACATGATCGAGTTGAACAGGCCGATCAGGATGGCCGCGCAGCCCGGAATGAAGCCCATGGTCAGCGGCGCGACGAAATTGCCCGGCAGGGTCACCGAACCGCCGAGCGGCGTGGCCGGCATCTGATAGGTGGCGATGACGATCAGGCAGAGGATCGAGGCGCAGGTGGCGACGAAGGCCAGCATGGTGGTGGCCTTGAAGTAGCGCAGCAGGACCGAACCGCCGAAACGGCCGAACATGGCGAACAGCATGAAGATCGGTCCGACATAGCCGGCGACCTGCGACGGCACGTTGAGGATCTGCGCCTGCTCCAGGAAGAAAATCATGCCGGAAATGACGCAGACCTCGGCGCCGACATAGAGGAAGATGCCGAGCGAGCCGAGATTGGCCCACTTGGATTTCAGCGCCGAGAACGGCGATTCGGCGTGTTCGGCCATCTTGGGGGCGTGGTGCGTGATGGTGTTGCGCACCAGGAAGACGGCCAGGGTGAAGACGGCGAAGACGACCGCCAGCAGCAGGTAGACATTGGTCACGAAGCTGAGGCCCGTATCCTTCATCGCCTGGGTGATTTCAGCGTTCTGGACGAACAGATCGCCCTTGAGCAGGAAGCTGGCGCCGAAGATGCCGCCGAGATAGGCGCCCATCGAGTTGAAGGCCTGCGACAGGTTGAGGCGGAAGTGCGAGCCTTTCGGATCGCCCATGGCGGCGATCAAGGGATTGGCCGCGACCTGGAGCAGGGTGATGCCCGAAGCGGCCACGAACAGGCCGAGCAGGACGGTGATGAAGTTATGCGAGAAAGCCGTCGACCAGGCGATCAGGCAGCCGGCGACGATGCCGACGAGGCCCAGCACGATCGACTTGGCGTAACCGTTCTTGGCCAGATAGGCCGCCGACGGAATCGACATGATGCCGTAGGCGATGAAGAAGGCGAACTGGTTGAGCTGGGTTTCAAAGTCGGTGAGCGTGTAGATGACCTTCATGCTCTTGACGAGCGGGTCGATCAGGTTGGTCACGAAAGCCCAGATAAAGAAGAGGCATGTGACGTAGATTACCGCCAGTAGAAGGCCACCGCCTCCTGTTTTTGGCGCTGCTGCTGAGGATTCGGACATATAACCTGCCTGTTGCGTTGTTATGGTAAGGTGCGCGCAAGCTGCCCTCACCGATTAAATAAATCAAATTGCAAAAAACGTGTTTTTGCGGTGTTGGCAAATGAAAAACGTTGCGCAGTGCAGCAATTCGCCATTCGGCCAGACGCCAGAGGTATATTCAAATTAATTGTCTGACAAGTGTCCACGCGTCTCCGGTGAGCGTTTCGCCTTTATCGCTACAGGGAAAATGGGCGATCGAACAAAAAACAAGGCATACCGCTCATTAAGTATGACATTTTATTAACAGGAAAATAAATTTAGACAGCGCTGTCACGCCTTGCAGCGCAACATAAAATTAAACTTGACCCGGCGGGAGAATAAAGGCTTTGTCGCACGCGAAAAGCGCTATTCGCGCGGCGTCCGATGATAATGCCTCCCGCCGCCTGCCTTGTCTTTTAAATCCGTGAGATCAGAATTGAAAATCCTTCGCCGTCGTAAAACCAAGATCGTCGCCACCCTGGGGCCTGCGAGTTCCAACGCCGACATGCTGGCGCAACTGTTTCAGGCCGGCGCCGACGTTTTCCGCCTCAACTTCTCGCATGGCAGCCACGAAGATCACGGCCGCAATATCGATCTGATCCGCGAACTGGAAGCCAGGGCGAAGCATCCAATCGGCATCCTGGCCGATGTGCAGGGGCCGAAACTGCGTGTCGGCCGCTTCATGGGCGGCGCCGTGGTGCTGACCAATGGCCAGACCTTCCGCCTCGACCTCAACCCGACGCCCGGCGACAGCCGCCGCGCCAACCTGCCCCACCCCGAAATCATCGCCGCCGCCCAGATCGGTTCGCACCTGCTGCTCGATGACGGCAAGCTGAAACTGCGTGTGACGCACGTCCGCGAGGACCATCTGGAAACCATCGTCGTCAACGGCGGACGGCTTTCCGACCGCAAGGGCGTCAATGTGCCCGATGTCGTGCTGCCCATCCCGGCCCTGACCAAGAAGGACCGCGAGGACATGGCCTTCGCGCTGGAACGCGGCGTCGAATATATCGGCCTGTCGTTCGTCCAGCGTCCGGAAGACGTGATCGAGGCGCGCGAGCTGATCCAGGGGCGCGCCTGGGTGCTTTCCAAGCTCGAAAAGCCGCAGGCGCTCGATAATCTCGATGAGATCGTCCGCCTGTCTGACGCCATCATGGTGGCGCGCGGCGATCTCGGTGTCGAACTGCCGCCGGAAGAGGTGCCGCTGGCGCAGAAGCGCATCGTCCAGGCGTCGCGCGCCGCCGGCAAGCCGGTCATCGTCGCCACGCAGATGCTGGAATCGATGATTTCCGCCCCGACCCCGACCCGCGCCGAAGCCTCCGATGTCGCCACCGCCGTCTTCGATGGCGCCGATGCCGTCATGCTCTCCGCCGAAACCGCCGCCGGCCAGTTCCCCAACGAGGCCGTCACCATCATGGACCGCATCGTCGCCCGCGTCGAAACCGATGACGGCTGGCGCAACCTGACCGACCGCCGCCGGCCGGAACCGGAAAAGACGACCAACGGCGCCATCGCCGCCGCCGCCCGCCAGGTGGCCCAGACCATCGACGCCGTGGCCATCGCCGCCATGACCAATTCGTCCAGTTCCGCCCTGCGTGTCGCCCGCGAACGCCCGACCGCGCCGATCATGGGCCTGACGCCCAATATGGAAACGGCCCGCCGGCTGGCGCTCTGCTGGGGCGTCCACCCGATCCTGACGCCGGTCACCCATTCGATGACCGAAACCGTCGCCGTCGCTTCCCGGCTGGCGCGTTCGGAAGGTATCGCCGAACCCGGCCAGGATATCGTCATCGTCGCCGGGATGCCGTTCGGCAAGTCGGGCAGCACCAACTCCCTGCGTGTCGCCCGCGTTTCGCGCACCAATACGCAGGAAGCCGAATTCGACGACGGCGATAAGAATGGGGGCGCGAAGTAGCCCCCTCCCCCGCTGCGCAGGGAAGGATAAAGGAGCGAATGTCGTTCCAGGTAACGTTAAATCAAAGCTTTCCCTTTAGGCTCCGGTGGTCAGACCTCCGGAGCTTTTTCATGTCTTTTGCCCGCTTCGTTCATGCGCTCCGCCGCGCCGACTGGCTGAATGCCGAGCGCGGGCGCGTCTACAGCCTGATGGGCCTGATCGCCTTTATCGTCATGGCCCTGTGGTTCTGGGTGCGCTTCGGCGTATTGGCGACCGGCCCGGAACCGCTTGGCGGCGATTTCGTCAGCTTCTATGCCGCCTCGAAACTGGCCCTGGCCGGCCATGCCGCCGATGCGTGGAATCCCGCCGCGCACGCGATTGCGGAAGACGGTCTCTTTCGCGGCAAGCACGGCTATCTCGCCTTCTTCTATCCGCCGCCCTATCTGCTGCTGTGCTGGCCGCTGGCCCTTCTGCCCTATGGCTGGTCGGCCCTTGCCTGGATGACCGGCACGACCGCGGCGGCGCTTTGCCTGCTGCGCGCCTTTTTCCGCCGTCTGCGGCCGGAAGGCGCGATCCCTCTGGTGGTGATGCTGGCCTTTCCGGCGGTATGGATCAATATCGGCTGCGGACAGAACGGCGCCGTGACCCTGGCGATCCTGACCGGCGGCTTCCTGATGATGGAGCGCCGTCCGGTCGTGGCGGGCCTGATCCTCGGCCTGATGGTCATCAAGCCGCAACTGGCCATCGCTTTGCCGTTCATTCTGGGCGGAGCGGCGCTGGCCGACCGGAAGCGGTGGCGCGTGTTCCTGGCGACCGGATTCAGTGCGCTGGCCCTGTGCGCCATGGCTTATCTGGCCGTCGGACCGGCGGGTTACGCGGCCTTTTTCGCCAACAGCACCTATGCCCGCGAAGTGCTTAATCAGGGGCTTGTCGATCCCGCCCTGATGCAGAGCTTCTATGCCGGTCTGCGGGTGCTGAATGTTCCTGTAATAGCCGCCTATGCCACGCAAGGGCTGCTGTCCGCCGGTGTGCTCACGACCGCCGCCGGTGTCGCTTTCAGATACCGCCCCTCCGGACTGGCGCTCGGCGCGCTGACGGTTTCCGCCGCCGTGCTGGTCACGCCTTTCCTGCTCGATTACGACCTGCTGGTGACGGCCCTGCCGCTCGGCTGGCTGGTGCTGAGCGGCGCGAAGAACGGCTTCCGAAACTGGGAAAAGCTTCTGCTGCTGGGCGCCTTCCTGCTGCCGCTGGCCACGCGCAAACTGGCGCAGCTGGCACACCTGCCCATCGCGCCACTGGTCCTGCTGATCGTGTTCACATTCGTCATCCGGCGCATCATGACCGCCGAAACCGCGCCGGCCACGCTGCCGGCCGCGCCCGTTTACGCCGCATGATGGCTGATCGTTTTCTCGCCTTTATCAGGGATGCAAGCTGGCTGCACGCCAAACGCATGCGCGCCTGGTGCCTGATTCTGTTCGCCGTGAACGTGCTTGGATTCGCCATCTGGATCGGTGTGTCGCATGGCGGGATCGATCCGGATGGCAAGCCGCTCGGCACCGATTTCATGAGTTTTTACGCCGCCTCGAAACTGGCCCTGACCGGTCATGCGGCGCAGGCGTGGGACCCGTATGCCCATCAGGCGGCGCAGGATGCGATCTTCGGGCGGCGGCTGGGCTACTGGGCCTTCTTCTATCCGCCGGCCTATCTACTGGTTTGCGCGCCGCTGGCGCTTGTGCCTTATGGGTTTTCGCTGTGCGTCTGGCTGGCAGGCACGACGGCTGCGGCTGTTTTGCTCGCCCGGCAGTGGCTGAAACAGCAGGCGCCCGCCGTCTTCATCGGCCTGATTCCGCTGCTGGCCTTTCCGGCTTTGTGGATCAATATCGGCAACGGCCAGAACGCCGCCCTGACCACCGCGCTTTTCCTTGGTGGCTGTCTTCTGATCGACCGGCGCCCGGTCATCGCCGGATTGATTTTGGGGCTGCTGGTCATCAAGCCGCAACTGGGCCTGGCCCTGCCGTTCGTGCTGATTGCGTCGGGCCGCTGGAAACCCTTTGCCGGGGCGGCTGTGAGCGCCGCGGGATTATCCCTGGCCGGATGGTGGCTTGTGGGGACGGACGGGTATCTCGCTTTCCTGCATAATGGCGCCCTCGCCCGCGCGACGCTGGAGCAGGGGCTGGTTTCGCCCGCCCGGATGCAGAGCCTGTTCGCCGCTTTGAGGCTGTGGCACTCGCCGCTGTGGCTGGCCTATGGCGCGCAAAGTCTGCTGGCGCTGGGGGTCATCGCCTCGGCCTGTCTTATCGTCTGGCGTTACCGGCCCGATCGCTTCGGTTTAAGCGCCCTGATGGTATCCGCCACCCTGCTGATGTCGCCGTTCCTGCTCGACTACGACCTGCTTCTGAGCGCCATTCCGCTCGGCTGGCTGGTGATGAGCGGCCTGAAAGACGGCTTCCGGCCGTGGGAAAAGAGTGTGGCGCTGGCCGTGTTCATCCTGCCGCTGGTCGCGCGGTCATTGGCGCTGAACCTGCATCTGCCGCTGACACCGCTGGTTCTGGTGATCTTTTACGTGATGGTGGCGCGCCGGATTGCCAGCGCGCCGGCCGAAACCTGATTACTCGATATATTACTCTATGTATTCCGGGGCGGCGATGCGTTTGCCGAGCAGCATGGCGTCGGCCACGAGGCGCAGCGGCGAGAAATCGGCGTCGGATTGCCCCTTCTGGATCAGGTTGTGGAAGTGGGCGTAGAGGCCCGAGTATTCGGCCTCCTTTTCCTTGATCACGGTCTGGCCGTCGATTTCCAGTTCGGTGCCGCCCATCGAGAGGGTCAGCTTTTCGCCGGCCGCCGATTCGATGAAGATGCTCCAGGTCTGGACGCCGGTTTGCAGGAAATCGTATTCGGCGCGGATCGGGAAACCGGCCTCGGTCTGCATGTCCATCTCGACCTGGATCGGCGCGTCGCAATTGACCGGAATGTGCAGGTCCGCCTTTTTGACCATCACCGACTCCTTGAGGATGCGGGTCAGGATGGACAGCGAATTGATGCCGGGATCGAAAACGCCCATGCCGCCGGCCTCGAAAATCCATTTCTGGCCGGGGTGCCACTGGCGGACGTTTTCCTTCCAGTGGATGGTGATGTGCTTGATCGGGCGCTCGGACACCCACTTGCGCGTCGCCTCCACCGCCGGCGCGAAACGCGAATGCCACGAGGCCAGCAGGGACACGCCCTTCGCCTGGGCCAGGGTCCGGATGGCTTCGGCTTCTCCAAGGGTGGCGGCGGGGGGCTTTTCCAGGAAGACATGGCGACCCGTGGCGATGACCGCCTTGGCGATTTCATGGCGGATCTGCGGCGGGGTGCAGATGGCGATGGCCTCGATCTCGGGATGCGCCTTCAGCATGGCGTCCATATCGGGATAGGCGTTGACGCCTTCCGGACGGGCGTGCGGCGAGCAGCCGGCCACCAGTTCCAGGTTTTTGTTGGCGCGGATCGAGGGGATATGCTGGTCCACAGCGATCTTGCCAAGCCCGATCAGGCCGATTTTCAGGGGTTTCTTGCCAAACAGTCCCATCGTCACGTTTCCTTGAGTACTTTCTTGCGGCCTCCATAGCGCGGAAGCCTCGATTTGTAAATTATACTATAATTTTAATTCTGCTCGCTGAGCGCATAAATCCGCTCCATCGGCAGCCATTTCTCGCCCGGCGCGGCGAATGGCAAGGCCTGCTGGAAATCCCACATCAGGGTTTCCCATTTCTGCACCTCGTCGCTGGCCGCATCCGCTTCCGCCTTGGCCACCGGATCGAAGTCCGGTCCCGGCGTCAGGATCATGAACAGGCGATTGCCGGCCAGATAGATTTCCAGCGCCTCGATGCCCGCCTTGCGAATCGAGTCATTGATCGCCGCCGGCACCTGTCCGGGGGCGTGCCACTGTTTGTAGCGTTCGATCAGGGCCGGATCATCTTTCAGATCAAGGGCATAGACCCGTTTTTCGGACAGGACAGGCATAAGTGTTTCCCAAAACTTCCGAAGCGTGACTGCCACGCTTCGGCAAGGGCAAGCGCCCGCCGCCGCTGTTGCGGCGAGCGCTGCCCGGCCTCTGAACTAAAAATTGTCTGAGTATATATTTGAGTTTTAGCGAGAGCGCAAATGGTTCGGAAAATTTCATATTTGACGTTCCGATTCATATGTGATGCTAATGCCCTATACATAACAAGGTCTTCCGGACCAGAATGGGGAATAACGAATGACGCCGAAATCCGCGCCCGCAAAGGGCTTCACCGCTCTTTGGCCCATCGTGCTGATCACCGCCCTGTTCTTCTTCTGGGGCATGGCCAATAATCTCAACGACATCCTGATCCCGCAGTTCAAGAAGGCCTTCGCCCTCAGCAACTTCCAGTCGTCGCTGGTGCAGTCGGCCTTTTACATGGGGTATTTCGTCTTCGCCCTGCCCGCCGGTTTCCTGATGCGCCGCTTCGGCTACAAGGCCGCCGTCATCACCGGCCTGTGTCTCTATGCCGCCGGCGCTTTCCTGTTCTGGCCCGCAGCGGAGGTGCATCAGTACGGCTGGTTCCTCGCCGCCCTGTTCGTCATCGCGTCGGGGCTGGCGTTTCTGGAAACCTCGGCCAATCCGCTGATGACCGTTCTGGGGTCCGAAAAGGGCGCCGCTTTCCGGCTCAACCTGGCTCAGGCCTTCAATCCGCTCGGTTCGCTGGCCGGTATCTGGGTCGGCCAGCACTTCATCCTGTCCGGCATCGAGCAGATGAACTCGACCGCCGACTATGTGCGCGAGGCCAAGGCCGTGCAGATGCCTTACCTGGTTATCGGCGGCCTGATCATCGGCTGGGCGGTGCTGGTGGCCCTGTCGAAATTCCCACAGGCGGCCACCCGGAGCATTCACGATCACGATGAAGCGAAACTCTCCGCCGGTCAGGCCATCGGCGGGCTTTTCAAACGCAGGCATTTCCTGCTGGGGGTGGCGGCGCAGTTCTTCTATGTCGGGGCGCAGGTCGGCATCTGGAGCTATATCATCAAGTACGGACAGGCCGAACTGCACCTCGTCGACAAGGCCGCCGCCAGCTATCTCTCCTACGCCCTGACCGCTTTCCTGATCGGCCGCTTCGCCGGCACCGCCCTGATGAGCGTCATCAATCCGGCGCGTTTGCTCACCGCCTTCGCCGTCATCAATATCGCCCTTGCCGCCGTGGCGGTCTTTGTCGGCGGCCAGACCGGACTTTATGCGCTGGTGGGGGCGTCCTTCTTCATGTCGATCATGTATCCGACCATCTTCGCCACATCGGTGCGCGGGCTGGGACCGCTGACCAAGACCGGCGCGTCCCTGCTGGTCATGAGCATTGTCGGCGGCTTCGCCCTGACCAACCTGATGGGCTATATTCTCGATACGGGCAGCGTGCGCCATGCCATCGCCGTGCCGCTGGCCTGTTTTATCGTGGTGGCGCTCTATGGCCTGATGACGCCGAAATCCGGCCAGCCTATAGATACCACGGGCGTCGGTCATTGACCGCGCCCGACAAAGCCACAACGGCGCCGATCATCATAAGGGCGAAACAGCCCGCACCGCCATCAACTGCAAGGTCCCCCTATAATGCCCGATAAAGCCACCAGCAAATACCGCGCCCCGGCCCTGGAAAAAGGCCTCGATGTCCTCGAACTCCTGGCCTCCGCCAAATCGCCCATGACCCTTTCGCAGATTTCGGCGCGGCTGGAGCGTTCGGTCAGCGAGTTGTTCCGCATGGTGCAGGTGCTGGAGATGCGCGGTTATGTCGGGATATCGGCCGGCGGCGACGGCTTCGAACTGACCAACAAGCTGTTTTCCCTCGGCATTTCGCGCGGCCCCAGTCAGAACCTGCTGGCCAGCGCCCTGCCCCTGATGCAATCGCTGAGCGACCAGACCCGCCAGGCCTGCCATATCGCCATCGCCTCGGATGACCGCATGGTGGTCATCGCCCGCATCGAGGCCCCCGGCGACCTCGGTTTTTCGGTGCGCGTCGGCTATCAGCGTCCGCTGGCGCATTCGACCTCCGGCCTCGTGCTCTACGCCTTCCAGAAACCCAAGATCCGCGATCAGTGGCGCGCCATGCTGCGGCCCGGCCTGTCGCCCGATGAATGGACCGCCTTCGAGGCCCAGGCGGAAAAGGCTGTGGCGCAAGGCTATTTCGCCGCGCCTTCCAGCTATATCGATGGCATTACCGATATTTCGTGCCCGGTGATCAATGATGTCGGCGTCATCGCCGCCCTGACCATGCCGTGGATCCATATCGAGGACGGCATTACGCTCGATAACGCCCTGGTCCGCCTGAAAGCCACGGCTAAAACTTTAAGCAAGACATTGGGCGGATAGCCCTTGATTCATGTTAGCGCTATCGCTATTAATTTTACATATAAGAAATTTTTCAAACTTAAACAGTGCAGAGAAGACGCCCCGCCGTGACTCCCGTCCGCCCCTTTCCGCGCCGCACATTAAGCTCGACGCCGGTCGAGGTGACGACGCTTGGCTTCGGCGCCGCGGCGCTCGGCAATCTCTATCGCGCCATTTCCGATTCCACGGCGCAGGCCTGCCTTGAGGCCGCGCTGGATGCCGGCATCGGCTATATCGACACCGCGCCGCACTATGGTCAGGGACTTTCGGAACGCCGCGTCGGCCAGGCGCTGGGCGGTCGAGCGGGCGTTACCGTATCGAGCAAGGTCGGCCGTGTGCTGACGCCGGTGACGCCATCGCCGCCGGGAACCGAGCGTCATGGTTTTGTCGATGGCGATCCTTTCGAGCCGGTGTTCGATTACAGTTACGATGGCGTCATGCGGTCCTTCGAGAGCAGCCGGAAGCGCCTGAACCGCGAACGCATCGATATCCTCCTGGCCCATGATCTCGGCCGCCAGACTCACGGCGCGGACGCCCCGGCGCATTTGAAAACCTTTCTTGAAGGCGGCTACAAGGCCATGCGCGACCTGAAGGATCAGGGCCTGACCGGCGCCATCGGCCTCGGCGTCAATGAATGGCAGGTCTGCGAAGAGGTGATGGCCAGAGCCGAACTGGATGTGGTCCTGCTGGCCGGGCGTTACACCCTGCTCGAACAGGGCGCGCTGGAAAGTTTCCTGCCGCTGTGCGGACAACGCGGCGTTTCGGTCATTGCCGGCGGGCCTTTCAATTCCGGCATACTGACGGGCGGCGATCATTATGATTACGGCCGGGTTCCGCCAGAAATCCGCACCCGCGCCACAAGGCTGAAAGCGGTCTGCGCCGCGCATGGGGTGCCGTTGGCCGCCGCCGCGCTGCAATTTCCGCTCGGCCATCCTGCGGTCGCCTGCGTTATTCCCGGCATGGCCGACGCCGCCGAGGTGGCCGCCAATATCGCCCTGTTCGCGCAGGACATTCCGCCTGCCCTGTGGGACGATCTGAAAGCCGAAGGCCTGCTGCCTGATCATGCGCCTGTCCCACTTCATGTATCCGTCCCTTTGGCGCGGGTGCCGTCATGAATAACGGGCCCTTCATCCTGCTCCATCCGGACGACAATGTATTGGTCTGCCGCCAGCATGCCTTGCGCGGCCAGTCGATCCAGCTCGACGGCGAAACAGTCGTGCTGCCCGATGAAATTCCGGTCGGCCACAAGATCGCGCGGCGCGGACTGAAAGCCGGAGAAAAGGTCATCAAGTACGGCGCGCCTATCGGTTCGATGAAGACCGATGCCGCCCGTGCCGTCCACGTTCACATGCACAATATGCAAAGCGACTATATCAAGAGCCATACGCGTGAGGTCACCGGCCATGGACATTAGCAAACCGTTCCAGGCCTGGCTGCGTCCCGATGGGCGCAAGGGTATCCGCAATGTCATCGTCGTGGTCTACCTGGTCGAGTGCGCGCATCATGTGGCGCGGCAGATCGTCAACCGGTGCGGTGACAGCGAAGTCCACCTGATCGGCTTTCCCGGCTGCTATCCCAATACCTACGCCTACGGCATGATGGAAAGCCTGTGCACCCATCCCAATGTCGGCGGCGCGGTGCTGGTGTCGCTCGGCTGCGAAAGTTTCAACCGCGAGGCCCTGGCGCGCCATATCACCGCCTCCGGCCGGCCGGTCGAAACCTATGTCATCCAGAACGAGGGCGGCACGCTGGAGACGATCCGCAAGGGCGTCGAGGCCGTCCGCCGCATCCAGGCGATCGCCCGCCAGACGCCGCGCGGCGATATGGACGTTTCCGAACTGATCATAGGCACCATCTGCGGCGGTTCCGACGGCACATCGGGCATTACCGCCAATCCGGCGGTCGGACGGGCCTTCGATACCCTGGGCGCGGCCGGCGCGGCCTGCATCTTCGAGGAAACCGGCGAACTGGTCGGGTGCGAGAAGATCATGGCCTCGCGCGCCATCACCCCCGAACTGGGCGCGGAACTGGAAGCCGCCGTCATCAAGGCCGAGACATACTACACCATCATGGGCTATGGCTCGTTCGCACCGGGCAATGCCGAGGGCGGGCTGACGACCCAGGAAGAAAAGTCCATGGGGGCCTATTCCAAATCGGGTTCGGCCCCGATTTGCGGCATTATCAAACCGGGCGACATTCCGCCGTCGGGCGGATTGTACCTGCTCGACGTGGTGCCCGATGGCGAGCCGCGCTTCGGCTTCCCCAATATTTCCGATAATGCCGAGATCGTCGAAATCATCGCCTGCGGAGCGCACCTGACGCTGTTCACCACCGGGCGCGGCAGCGTGGTCGGCTCGGCCATTTCGCCGGTCATCAAGGTCTGCGCCAATCCGGAAACCTACCGCAAGCTGGCGGATGACATGGATATCGACGCCGGGCGCATCATGGAAGGCCGCGCCACACTGGATGAAGTGGGGGTCGAGATCACCGACCGGGTGCTGCGCGTGGCGGCGGGCGAACAATCCTTAAGCGAACATATGGGCCATCAGGAATTCATCCTGACCTACAAGGCGTTCGATCCGGTCGGTCCGGCGTGTTTGCCTTTGCGGGCGGCCAGGTAGTTTTTTTAAAACCACGAATGGACACGAATACACACGAATAGTTTTGAGATCGAACAAGAGCCGCAGCCGGCAATCATCTTATTCGTGTGTATTCGTGTCCATTCGTGGTTGGTTTTTGATCTTCGAGGTATCACACATGGGACGTTTGACCGGTAAAACCGCTTTGATCACTGCCGCCGGCCAGGGCATCGGCCGCGCCACGGCGGAACTGTTCCTGAAGGAAGGCGCGACCGTCATCGCCACCGATATCAACGCCGCGGCGCTGGCCGGGCTTGAGGGCGCGACGACACGGGGGCTCGATGTCACCGATGCCGGAGCGGTCAAGGCCACCGCTTCCGAATTTCCCGAAGTGAACGTGCTGTATAATTGCGCCGGCGTCGTCCATGCCGGCACCATTCTCGATTGCGACGAGGATCAGTGGCGGTTCGCGCTCGACCTCAATCTCACGGCGCAATACCGCATGATCCGCGCCGTCCTGCCGAACATGCTGAAACTGGGCGGCTCGATCATCAACATGTCGTCGGTCGCGTCCTCGATCAAGGGCGTCCCCAACCGCTTCGCCTACGGCGCCACCAAGGCGGGCGTCATCGGCCTGACCAAATCGGTGGCGGCGGATTTCGTCACCAGAGGCATCCGCTGCAACGCCATCTGCCCCGGCACGGTGGAAACGCCTTCCCTGCTGCAACGCCTGCGCGATACCGGCGATTTCGACAAGGCCTATGCCGAGTTCAATGCCCGCCAGGCCATGGGACGCCTCGGCCGCACCGGCGAACTGGCCAATCTGGCGCTTTACCTGGCCTCGGATGACTCCAGCTTTACCACCGGCCAGATCCACATCATCGACGGCGGCTGGATAAACTAGTAAGGGAAACGGCGCCTTGACCCAGAAGGAGATGTCAGCATGTCCGTTTTCGCCAGCCTTATCCTGAGCGCCACCGTGGCCTCCGCCATGGTCGTGATCGATGAAACCAGGATAAAACGCGACGAGCCGCCGCCGCACGGCAATATTGGCATGAGCACGGTTTCGCCCCTGACCGAAACCGTGGCCGGGCGCACCCTGGAGTTCCGCAAGCGCAGCCTGCACAAGGGGGCCGCCATCGGCCTGCACGTCATCAATCACGATGAGGTCTATTACGTGGTATCCGGCGAAGGCGAGGTTACGTCCGACGGCCAGACCCAGCCTCTCACCGCCGGCATGATGGCTTATCTCTATTCCGGCGCCAATGTCGGCATCACCCAAACGGGAGACGCTCCCCTTACCCTGATCATCAGCTATCCGGTGGTGAAGCCTTAAGCGAAGGCGATGTCCATCCACACCATCGCCGTTTCGTCATGCTTCAGGCATTTCAGTCCGGAATTCGGCTGGTTGAACGGATCGGGCATATGATTGACCGGCTCGACGCAGAAATAGTCGCCATCCAGCGGCACGAAGACGTGCAGCCAGTGGCAATCCGGCGAGGCGCGCAAGGTATGGGTCAGGCGGTCTCCGTCATAGATTTCGGCGCGGCCCTTGAAGCCGGTATAGGCGTTGTCGATGGTGATGTCGTGCGCCACCGTATCGCCGTGCGTCCAGTCCTTCCTGAAGACACCGGCGTGCCAGTTGCGCGGTAGGGTTTCCTCATCGGAAATCCACACCCCGTCCACCGCCGCCTTCAGGCGCGACTCCGGCGTGCGGATGAAATAGGGATGAAAGCCCAGGCCCACCGGCATGGTGACCTTCGACAGGTTCTTCACATTGAGGAATGAGCGCAGGCCATCGGCGCGCAGTTCGTAGATCAGGGTCGCTTCATATTCCCACGGCCATTCATCGGCGAAATGATGATAGCCCAGGACCGCGCGCGAGGCCGTCGCCTCGATCACCTGCCACGGTTTGCGCCATCCCTGACCGTGCAGCGGATGCGGATGGCCGTCACCGAGATTGGGCGCCAGTTGAACCTTATGCCCCTCGAAAACGAAGGCGCCGTTACGGATGCGGTTGGCGAAGGGCACCAGCGGGAAACAGGCGGTTTGCAAAGCGTCCGTCGCCCCTTCCGGCGTCGGCCGCATGACATCACGGCCATTACGGGTCAGGCGCGAAACGCTGCCCGCCACGTCGGGATTGATATCGAGGACTGTATCGCCGGAACTTAAGCGCAGCATTTATTATCTCATTTTGTTTGCGCTACCGCTATCGCTGCTTGAGCGCTTATCGCTTAAAATAAAAAGGGGCGGCGCCTTTCCCTGCGCCGCCCCTTGAGACTTTAGGACTTCTTCCAGAGGCTTTCAATGGCTTCCAGCGTCTTGCCCTTGGTTTCCGGCACGAATTTCCACACAAACAGCGCGGCCAGAACCGAGCAGCCGGCGTAGACATAGTAGTTCAGGCCGTGATTGAAGACGGCGTTGATCGCCGTATCGCCATCGACCACCTTGAAGGAGGCGGTGACGATATAGTTGGAAATCCACTGCGCGGCGACGGCGACGGCCATGGCCGGCCCCTTGATCGAGTTCGGGAACATTTCCGACAGCAGCACCCAGACCACCGGTCCCCACGACAGGGCGAAACCGGCGATATAGAAGATGGCGGCGTAAAGCAGGGCCGTGCCTTCGGTATGGGTCTGGAAGAAATAGCCCAGCAGGGCCATCGAAATCGCCATCATGATGGCGCCGAGGATCAGCAATGGCTTACGCCCCCAGCGATCGACCGTGACGGTGGCGACCAGGGTGAAGAGCACATTGGCCGCGCCGACGATCACGGTTTGCAGCAGGGCGGTATCGGTGCCCGACCCCATGTTCTTGAACATCAAAGGCGCATAGTAGAGCACGGCGTTGATGCCGACGAACTGCTGGAAAACCGACAGGAGCACACCGACGACGATCACGCCGGCGCCGAAGGAGAACAGCTTGCCGGAATGTTCCTTGAGGCTGTTCTTGATCTCGCTCATCGTATCCTTGGCGACTTCGGGGCCATCGAGCGCGGTCAGCAGCTTCATCGCCTTTTCCTCACGGCCCTTCATGACGTACCAGCGCGGGGTATCCGGCATGAAGAAGGCGGCCAGGAAGAACAGGGCGGCCGGAATGGCGCAGGAGGCCAGCATGTGACGCCAGCCGGTGGCCAGCACCCAGGCGTCGTCACCCATTTCACCAATCTTCAGATTGACGAAATAGACCAGCAGCATGCCGCCGACGATGGCGATCTGCTGGAAGGTCACCAGCAGGCCGCGCTGCTTGGCCGGAGCGATCTCGGCGATATAGAGCGGCGAAATCAGCGAGGCCATGCCGATGGCGCAGCCGCCAAGGAAGCGGTAGACCATGAAAGGCGTCAGCGCGTCAGGCCCCATGCCGCCAATCGCGCCCAGCCCCAGTTCCGGATAACCGGCCAGGATCGACGAGATGAAGAACAGCACGGCGGCGATCATCATGCCCATGCGGCGGCCGATGGCGGTGGCCAGAGGCCCGGCGATCAGCGACCCCAGGAAACAGCCCCACAGCGCGATACCGACGGCATTGCCAGTCATGGCGTTGCGCGCCAGTTCGCTCAGTTCGGTGCGCGGCTGGACAAAATTGTGGTCAATGGCTTCGACCGCGCCGGAAATGACGGCGGTATCGTAACCGAACAGCAGGCCGCCCAGGGCCGCGCCGATGGCGAGGCCGAGGACGAGGCCCATGTTCACGGACTTCGTTGTTGAGGACATACCCCTTAAACTCCCTTGTGAGCGGACGACATGTCCGCCTTCCCTAACCCGACGCGCCTTCGCCGGATCTTTCCCTGTGTCCGGCGTTAGAGGCGCGCTTGATGAAAGCTTAATTCGCCCTTCACTTCCACGCAAGCGCATCCGTCGAAAAGGGCGATATAATTTAGTAGCTTAGGCGAAATTTCGCCTGTTTACACGCGAAAATTGTTAACGCTAACAACAGCGAAGGGATGACGCAATGCACCATCCCTTCGTTCTATTAATGATTATGCCGGGGCAGCTTTTCGGCAATTCTTTTATATTTCAACGCTGGTTCCATGACCCCGCCGGTGTGCAGTTGCGAGACCGTGGCGCGGTAGATCTCCTGCCAGGGGGTCTGGCTCTCCGGCACGGGCGGCAAACCGTCCTTTTTGCGTGTTTCGATAACATCCGGCTCGACCAGCATGTCGCAGGTGCCCTTATTGAGGTCGATGCGGATGATATCGCCGGTGCGCAGCCAGGCCAGGCCACCGCCGACCGCCGATTCCGGCGAGGCGTTGAGGATGGACGGGCTGTCGGAGGTGCCCGACTGGCGGCCGTCGCCCAGGGTCGGCAGCGAGGTGATGCCGCGTTTCAGCAGGGCGTCGGGCGGCTGCATGTTGACCACCTCGGCCGAGCCGGGCCAGCCGACAACGCCGGAGCCACGGATGACCAGGATGGTGCGCTCATCGATGCCGAGCGCCGGATCGTTGAGACGATTATGGTAGTCGGTCGAGCCGTCGAAGACGACCGCCTTGCACTCGAAGACGTTCTCGTTGCCCGGTTCGCTGAGATAGCGCTGACGGAACTCATCCGAGATCACCGAGGTTTTCATGATGGCGCAGTCGAACAGATTGCCCTTCAGCACCATGAAACCGGCGCGTTCCATGATCGGATCGGCGACCGTGGTGATCATTTCGCGGTCTTTGGTATTCTTGCCCGCGTTATTCTCAGCGATCGACTTGCCGGTGATGGTGGCCGCGGTCCCGTCAATCAGGTTTGCGTCGAGCAGTTCGGCCAGGATGGCGGGCACGCCGCCGGCGCGGTGGAAACGCTCGCCGAGATACTTGCCCGAAGGCTGCATGTTGAGGATCAGCGGAATGTCGTGCGCCTGCATCCAGTCGGCATCGGTCAGTTCGAACCCGGCATGGCGCGCCATGGCGATGATGTGCGGCTGGGCGTTAGTGGAACCGCCCATGGCCGCCACCGCCGCGATGGCGTTGGTGAAGGAGGCCCGGCTCAGGATTTTCGACGGCTTGAGGTCTTCATAGGCCATCTCGACGATGCGGCGGCCGGTTTCATAGGCCATCTGGCCGCGTTCGCGGTAAGGCGCCGGAATGGCCGAGCAACCGGGCAGGGACAGGCCCATGACCTCGGCGACGGCGTTCATGGTCGAGGCCGTGCCCATGGTGTTGCAATGCCCCGCCGAAGGGGCGGAAGCGGCCGCGAGATCGATGAATTCCTCTTCGGTGATCTGGCCCGCCGCCAGCTTGGCGCGCGACCGCCAGATGATGGTGCCGGAGCCGACCAGCTCGCCTTCGTGATGGCCATCGAGCATCGGCCCGCCGGAGAGGACGATGGCGGGAATATCCATGGCGGTGGCGCCCATGATGCCCGCCGGAGTGGTCTTGTCGCAGCCGGTGGTCAGCACCACGGCGTCGATCGGATAGGCGTGCAGGATTTCGATCAGGGTCATCATCGACAGGTTGCGGTCGATGGCGGCGGTGGGGCGGCGGCAATTCTCGAAAATGGGATGCACGGGAAATTCCATGCAGATGCCGCCGGCGTCGCGGATGCCGTCACGCGTGCGCTTGGCCAGTTCGAGATGGATGCGGTTGCACGGCGCGATATCGGAGCCGGACTGCGCGAAACCGATGATCGGCCGGCCGGAGCGCAGTTCGGCGGGCGTGATGCCGTAATTCATGAAGCGCTCAAGGTAAAGCGCCGCCAGGTCGATATGGCCGGGGGCCTCGAACCAGTCCTGCGAGCGGAAACGGCCGTTCGGCGTGGCGGGAAGTCTTTTAGACATGGCTGATCTCATTCTGCGGCAGGCCCGCGATATCGGTCTGGAAAGTGAATAATCCGCCGGCCAGCGGCTGCTTTTGCAGGTCTTCGTTGCTTAATCCCTTGGCGGCCGTGGTGGCGTAGACGGTCCTGAGGTCCGGGCCGCCGAAAGCGATCTTGGTGACATTGGAGACGGGGAATTTGACGCGGCGGATCAGGCGGCCATCCGGCGCATAACAATTGACGCCCCAGCCGAAGAACAGCGCGTTCCACACATTGCCGGCGCTGTCGACCACCGGCCCGTCCATGTAGCCGTCGCCATGTTCGCCGCGCGGCTCGAACTCGCCGGCGTAGCAGACGGGGCTTGAAACATCGGCGGGCATGTCCTGATCGAGCTGGGCGAAGATGCGCTTATTGGAGAGGTGGCCGTCGGCGTTCAGATCGAAGGCGTAGATGATCTTTTTCAGCGTGTCGTTGTGGTAGAGCGTCCGACCGTCCGGCGAAACGGCCGGGCCATTGGTGATGACATAATCGTCGTCCATCATCTTCAGGCCGCGCGCGTCATAGCGGTAGAGCTTGCCGGAAGGGCTGTTCTCGTCGTCGTCCATCGAGCCGAACCACAGGCGGCCCTGATGATCGACATAGCCGTCATTAAGACGGTTGCCAGGCAGGCCGGGTTCGACATGGGTCAGGAAAGTGAAGGCACCGCTTGTATCGTTTTTGGCAGGATCGAAATCGTAAAGGCCGGTCTTGCAGCCGACGATGAAGCCGCCGCTTTTTTTCGGGGCGATGAAGCCGCAAGGGCTGGGGGCATCGAAGGTCCGTTTCGCACCGGTGATCACATCATAGCGATGGACGTGCTGTTGCTTGATATCGACGAACCAGACGGCGTGATCCTTCGCCGACCAGACAGGGCCTTCGCCGAGGGTGGCTTTCAGGTCCCAGAGGCAGGTGGGTTGGAATAGGTCGGTCATGCTTGTCTCTTTGAAAGTAAGAAACCCCACCACCACATCTCACCGCTTCGCGGCTCGTGCGGTCCCCCTCCCCGGCATAGCCGGGGAGGTACAGGAAAAGTCAAATGACTGCGAAGGGCCGTTCGTGAGCCGCACAGGCCGAGCAGGCATTTATCGATATCGAAAACCATCGAAAATGTATTCGCCCAGATATTCACAGGTCTGGCGCGACAAACTTTTCGATGAATTCGATGAATCAGCGCCAGCCGGCGTCGATCCAGTAACCGTGGCCGGTGCAGAGCGCGGCGTCGTCCGAGGCCAGGAACATGGCCAGCGAGGCGACGTTTTCCGGCACGATGCGGCCCGGCAAGCACTGCGCCTCGACGATCTGGCGCTCGCCTTCCGGCGTGTACCATTTTTCCTGGCGCTTGGTTTTCACATTGCCGGGAATGAGGGTGGTGACGCGGATATTGTCCGGCCCCAGTTCACGGGCCAGGGCGCGGGTGAAGCCCTCGATGGCGGCCTTGGCGGTTTCGTACAGTACCAGGTCCGGCAGGCCGAGGTGCCACGAGATCGAGCCGAAATTGATGATGGCGCCGCCGCCGGCCGCCTTCATGCCCGGCGCGATGACGCGGGTACACATGGCCATGTGCTTGAGATTGACGGCGATATTGGCGTCGAAGAATTCCGAGGTGACTTCCGACAGCGAATGACGGTCATCGCGCGCGGCGTTATTGAGCAGGATATGGACCGGCCCGTCGGCGAGGATGGTGGCCAGGGTCTTTTCCAGGGCCGGGGTATCGGTCAGGTCGCATTTGTGAAAGACCGGCTTCTGGCCGATCACGCCGGGATCGAGGGTGGCGCTGACATCATCGATCAGGTCGATGAAATGCACGATCGCGCCCTGGCGGACGAAACCGGTGACCAGCCCCGCGCCGATGCCGGAGCCGCCGCCGGTGATCAACACCTTGCGGCCCTTGAGACTGGGGTAGATGGCAGACGGCGCGGGGGTAGTCATATGGACAGTACTCACTTTTGCAGGAGGTATCTTCTCAGTTGTTTTAAGCGGTCTTTTTATGCTTTTGGTCGGTATTGCGGCTTTTCAGCAGGCCGCGGTCAGCGAGATTCTGCATCAGGTCGGCGATGCCGAAATTCCAGTGGCGGGCGTCTTTCGAGGTCGTCACGCGGTTTTCCAAGCAACCGAGCTTCGGCGTCGACACCTTCACGACATCGCCCACCTTGTGGGTGAAGCCCCGGCCCGGCACGTCGCGGTCCTGGGTCGGCGCGAACAGGGTGCCGAGCATCAGCACGAAGCCGTCCGGGTAGTGGTGCTCGCTCATCGCCTGAGCCACCAGGTCGAGCGGGTCGCGGCTGATATCGGCCATGGTCGAGCGGCCAACCAGTTCATAGCCTTCCGGCCCGTCGATCTTGAGGTCTAGCACGGCGGTGCGGACATCATCGATGGTGAAGCCGGTATCGAACATGCGGATAAAGGGACCAAGCGCGCAGGAGGCGTTGTTGTCCTTCGCCTTGCCGAGCAGCAGGGCGGAACGGCCTTCGAAGCAGCGCAGATTGACGTCATTGCCCAGGGTCGCACCGACGGCGCGGCCTTCCGGCGTGACGACCATGACGACTTCCGGCTCAGGGTTGTTCCAGGTCGAATCCGAGCGGACGCCGACCTCATCGCCCCAGCCGACGCTGGAAAGCACCGGCGACTTGGTGAAGACCTCGGCGTCAGGGCCGATGGCGACTTCGAGATATTGCGACCACAGGCCATCGGCGATCAAGGCGGCCTTCAGGCGCGCCGAGGCTTCCGAACCCGGCTTCACCGAGCGGATATCGCCGCCGACGCGTTCGGCCAGATCGTTGCGGATGGCCTGCGCCTTGTCGGCGTCGCCGCGCGCGCGCTCTTCGATAACGCGCTCAACCGCCGAAACGGCGAAGGTGACGCCGGCGGCCTTGACGCATTGCAGGTCGATCGGGGAAAGCAGTTGATTGCCGGTGCGGTGGGCGGCCGAGCCGTCCTTGGCCCACACCTTGGAGAACTCGAAATCCTCGAAACCGCCGAACGGCAGGCCGCCTTCGGGCACACCGGTTTCCGGCCAGGCTTTCAGCAGTTGCGAAACGGTCGGCGCGACCGGCGACATGTCGAACACTTCGCCGTTTTTGATCATGATCGGGGTGGGGCCTTCAGCCGTTTCTATACGGCCGATCAGCGTCGCCTCGCGCCAATCCGCGGGCAACATGGCGTCGGGCAGGAAATCAGGCATTCTTTCTTAAATCCTTCAATGCTCGGGCGGATGACCTCATCCGCATCTTCTCTACCCGTTTACAGCCGTCATTGGACCTTCGCAGGTCACGGCCCGTTTGTTAGCGCTACCAATCTTGCAGACAGGGCCATATGTCAAGGGAAAATACACATTTTCCGCCCATAAACATAATTTTATATGCGAATTAAACGGAAATACCGCTTCCGGCCACGGCCGCCGAAGACTGGCGCTCGATCAGAGAAAAATCCCTGACCTCGCGCACCGCCTCGAAAGGCCGGCCGGACCGGCGCCCCTTGATCTGATCGAGCAGCAGCCGCACCGACAGGCCGGCCATATCCGAAATCGGCTGGCGCACGGTCGTCAGTTCCGGCCAGACGCTCGACGCCATGGCGGTGTCGTCGAAGCCGACCACCGTCAGTTGTTCAGGCACTTCCAGACCCAGACGATGGGCGGCGGCCACGGCGCCGGCGGCCATGTCGTCATTCGAGGCGAAGATGGCGGTGGGCGGCGTCCGGTGACTCAGCAGCCGCTCGGCGGCGTCGAAGCCGGAACGGTAGGTGAAATAACCCTGGCCGATCAGGTTGGCCTCGACCTCAAGCCCGGCATTGCTCATCGCCGCCGAGAAACCCTCGAAGCGGATCTGGCTGGCATAGGCGTTGGGGTGCCCCTTGATGAAGCCGATATGGCGATGCCCCAGTTCGATCAGGCGGCGCGTCATGGCGGCGGCGGCCTTGAAATCGTCGATGGTGACGCAGGAAACGTCCGGATCGGGCCGCGCCATGGCGACGCCGACGAAAGGCATCTTCATATCCTGCAAAATCTTGGCGACCCGCGTCGAATCGCTGAGCGGCGGCGACAGGATCACGCCGTCGCAGCCGGCGGCCTTCATCTTTTCCATGGCCGCCGTGGCGCCTTCGGGACCTTCGCAGGATTCGATCAGCAATTGCGCGCCGCTTTGCGAACTTTCCGACAATATGCCGAGCAGGAATTCGCTGAGGAAGGCGACGGAGGGATTGGAATAAAGCAGGCCGATGCGGGCGGAATCCTGTGTCGCCAGCGAACGGGCGGCCAGATTGGGCGAATAGTTCAGCGCCTCCACACTGGCCATCACCTTGGCGCGGGTTTCCTCACGCACATTCTTTTCGCCATTGATGACACGCGATACCGTCATGGGAGAGACGCCGACATGGCGCGCCACATCATGAATGGTGACGATATTGCCCCCCCGCCGACCGACCTTGCGCGCCAAACTCAGTACCCCGTTCTGTTCCGTTATTTGCGAATCTATAGGATGCAATCGCTTACTTGGCAATCTATGCGCCAGATCCGATCTTTTTTGAAACCTGTTTCATCATATTTTACGAATGAAAATCATTTGGCAAACGAAAAACAAACGCAGAAAAGGCTTGAAAAATGGCGGATTATTTGACGCTATGCCCATGACGCGGCGGATTACCGCCGTGCGTATAGAAAAATAAATCGAGAGGGAAGCGCGTCATGACACCCCATATCCGCCGAATCATGCTGGCTGCCACGACCGGCCTGCTGACCGCCCTGCCCTTCGCCCTCCAGGCACAGGGAACGGCGCCGCAGTTCGCCCGCATCTTCAGCGACCACGCCGTGCTGCAACGCGATCAGCCAGTGGCCGTCTGGGGCGTCGCCACGCCGAATGCCGCCCTGACCGTAAGTGTGAACGGCCAGAGCGTCGCCGCCGCCGCCGGTGCGGACGGCAAGTGGCGCGCCAGCCTTCCGGCCCTCCCCGCCGGCGGCCCCTACGCGCTGAGCGTCACCGACGGTCAGGCCACGACGACGCTCAATGACATCCTGATCGGCGATGTCTATCTGTGCTCCGGCCAGTCCAATATGGAATTTCCCGCCCGGCTCTCGACCGGCGCCTGGGGGGAGATCGCCGCCTCGGCCAATCCGGACCTGCGTTTCGTCAATATCGAAAAGGACAGTTCAGCCGCCCCGCGTGACGATCTCAAGACCGCGCCCGTCTGGAAGGTGGCCGGTCCCGACACCACCGGGGAAGCGTCCGCCGTCTGCTACTATATGAGCAAGGCCCTGCAAAAGGAACACAAGGTGCCGGTCGGTTTTATCGGCACCGACTGGGGCGGCACCACCATCCAGGGCTGGATCAGTCCGGCGGCCTTGCGCACCCTGCCCGCCTATACTGCCGGCGTGGACGCGGTGGCGCAGTATGGCGCGGCGCCCGAAAAGGCGCAGGCCGCCCATGCGAAAGCACAGGAAGCCTGGTGGGACGCGCATGACAAATCCGCAAAGGCGCAGCGGGCCTGGATTTCGCCGGACTTCAACGATTCTTCGTGGACGCGCCTGAAAGCCACCGGCGGCTGGAAGGACAGCGGCCATGCCGATCTGGCCAATTTCGACGGCGTGGTCTGGCTGCGCACCCGCGTGACCCTGACCGCCGAACAGGCCGCCAAGGCCAACGAACTGACGCTTGGCCCGGTCGATACCTTCGACACCACCTGGGTCAATGGCCAGTGGGTCGGCAGCGCCGGCATCAACTGGGTGTGGCGCGATTACCAGGTGCCGGCGGGTGTCTTCAAGGCGGGCGAGAACGTCATCGTGCTGCGTGTGCTGGGTGGCACGGGAGGTTCCGGGGGCCTGACCGGCACGCCGGATATGCGCTTCGTCAAGACCAGCGACGGCCAGGCCATTCCGCTTTCCGCCGACTGGACCTACAAGACCGGCATGTCGGTGAAAGGCCTCGATATACCCGCCGCGCCGTGGGACGTGCCTTCCAGCCTCAATACCCTTTATAACGGCATGATCGCTCCGCTGGCGCCCTATACGGTCAAGGCCGCGGCTTGGTATCAGGGGGAATCCAATGCCGATGCCGCCGCCGAATACCGTACCCTCCTGCCGATGCTGATGGCCGACTGGCGCAAGAGCTTCTCCGCGCCCGACCTGCCGATGCTGATCGTGCAGCTTTCGAGCTATGGCTCTGTCTCCACGGCCCCCGGCGTGTCGCACTGGGCGGAACTGCGCGAGGCCCAGCGCCTGACCGTCGATACCGATCCGCACGCCGCCCTGATCGTCAGCCATGATTTCGGCGACCGCAGCGATATCCACCCGACGCAGAAAAACATCATCGGCCTGCGCGCCGCCCGCGCGGTCGATCATCTCGCCTTCGGGCAGGCCGTCACGCCGACCGGGCCGGAGGCGGTTTCGGTGACGCGCGCAGGCCCCGACCTGGTGATCAATTTCCGTTATGCCGACAGTGGCCTGAAAACCTACAGCTCCGATACGGCCATCGGCTTCGAGGCCTGCGATGCCGGGGATATCTGCCATTATGCCACCGCCGTGGCCGATGGCAGCCGTATCGTGCTGAAAGACGCCAACAGACCGGAAACCGTCAGGGTGCGCTATGCCTGGTCGGATGCGCCCTTCACCAATCTCTACAGCGGCGAAGACCTGCCCGCCGTGCCGTTTCAACTAAATATCGGTCAACTGGATATCGCCCAATGAAGCTGAACCGCCGCCACCTTCTGGCCACTGCCGCAGGCGCCGCCTTTATCGCACCCGCCACATCCGAAGCCACCCCGAAAGCCCCCTTCAAAGCCTCGTGGGAGTCGCTGGCCGAAAACTACCGGACGCCGGAGTGGTTCCGGGACGCCAAGCTCGGCATCTGGGCGCACTGGGGGCCGCAGTGCGTGCCCGAATGGGGCGACTGGTACGGCCGCCAGATGTATCAGCAGGGCAATCCCTTTTATGAGCATCATGTGAAGACCTACGGCCATCCGGCGCAATTCGGCTTCATGCAGTTCCTCAACCAGTGGACGGTCGATCAGTGGGAGCCGGAGCGCCTGATCGGCCTTTATAAGGCGGCGGGGGCGAAATATTTCGTCTCCATGGCCAATCACCACGACAATTTCGACATGTTCGACTCGAAGTATCAAAACTGGAACGCCATGAATTTCGGGCCGAAGCGCGATGTCGTCGGCACCTGGGCGAAGGCGGCGCGGGCGCAAGGCCTCCGGTTCGGTGTTTCCAATCACGGCGCCCACGCCTGGCACTGGTGGCAGACCGCCTACGGCTATGACGCCGAAGGACCGGTGCGCGGCCTGCGTTACGACGCTTACCGCCTGAAGAAGGCAGACGGCAAGGGCCTGTGGTGGGAAGGCTATGATCCGCAAGAGCTTTATGTCGGCCCGGAAGGCGATATGGTGCCGCCCGATGGCATTACGTCAAAGGACGAAATGCAGAAATACCACGACAGCCATTCGGGCCAGTGGCTGGAAACCGTGCCGCCGCATGACCCCTATTTCGTGAAAAAGTGGGCTTTGCGCCAGCAGGATCTGGTCGACAAGTACCAGCCGGATTTCGTCTATTTCGACGACACCGCCCTGCCGCTGGAGCAGGCGGGCCTCGACGCCACCGCCTATTTCTACAATGCCAGCTACAAATGGCACGGCAAGCTCGATGTCGTCGTCACCGGCAAGAAGCTTGACGACCTGCAGCGAAAAGCCATCACCGAGGATATCGAGCGCGGCTATTCCGACCATCTGCGCGAAATCCCATGGCAGACCTGCACCTGCATCGGCAACTGGCATTACGACCGGCCGCTTTATGAGCGCAACGGCTACAAGACGGCGAAGGAGGTCATCCAGCGCCTGGCCGATGTCGTGTCTAAAAACGGCAATATGCTGCTCTCCATTCCGGTGCGCGGCAATGGCGCGATCGACGAGAAGGAAGAAAAGATTCTCGCCGACATGGCGGCGTGGATGGCGGTCAATGGCGAGGCGATCTTCGCCACCCGGCCATGGGATATCTTCGGCGAAGGGCCGTTCGCGCCGCCTTCCGAAGGCCATATGGATGAAGGCAAGGCGAAACCTTTCAGCCATGAGGATATCCGCTTCACCACCAAGGACGGCGTACTCTATGCGCTGGTACAGGACTGGCCGGACTTTCCTGGGAATGGGGGCTATGTGCAGGTCTATTCGATGGCCGAGGGGTCGCCGCAACGAAAAGGCACGATCGAAAAGGTCGAACTGCTGGGCCATGCCGAACCGTTGACATTCGAGCTGGGCATGGATGGTTTGAGCGTCAGGCTGCCGGACGCGAAACCCACTTTTACACCGGTATTGAAGATCAGCGGAACGGGGCTGGTTTAAGGAAATCGTCAGACAGGGGAATCTCATGCCGTACAGAACCGCCGCCATCATCGCTCTGCTATCCCTCGCCGCGTGCTCGCCGAAGCCGGCCGAAACGCCCGCGCCCGCTTCGGTGAAACCCGTGGACTTCGCCTATGATATCGCGCTCCATATCAAGCCGGAGGCGGCGGCGAAGGTGAAGACCCTGACCATATCCGCCAAATATTACGGCCTGCCCGTGCCCGAAACCATGCACCTGGCCAATGCCGGCGGGGCCATCGAATTCAACACCGATACGGTGACGGTCGAGGCGACGGATCAGACCGTGCATATGACCGGCGATGGCATGCCGAAGGACCGCGTCAAGGACATGAATACCGGTTCGCCGCTGGTGCAGATCACCGTGACGGACAAGGCCGGCCGGATCGGATGCAGCGTCTTCCAGGATTATGTGAAGACCGCGCAGGAAAAACCCGTCGGCATCTGGTGCGGCCTTAAATAATGTAATCGTCTCTGGGTAATCGTCTCTGGCCTGATCGTCCGTCATCGGATAAAAGCGATGACGTTGCCATGAGGTTCCAATGACGCGTTTCCGCTCTCTTGCCGCCCTGCCCGTTCTCGTATTGACCGGCCTGACGCTCAGTCAGTGCGGCGGCAAGCCGAAGGTTCAGGCGCAGGATTTCAGCTATTCCGTCGCGGTCAGCTTCACGCCCGCCGCCGCTGAAAAAATGAAGAGCCTCGGCCAGAAAGCGACCGTCGAAGCCTATTATTACGGCGCGCCGACGCAAGCCGAGCAGAGCAAGGTCAATGAAGACGGCCAGATCGATCTCGGCATGGATATGAACGACATCGACGCCACCGACCAGACGGTGAAACTGAGCGGCAACGGCATCGATCAGACGCGCCTGACCAGCCTGAGCGACGGCAAGCCCTCGGTGACGGTGCGCGTCTATTCCTCGGCCACCGCCGGCACGCCGAACCAGTTGGCCTGCACGACATTCAACGGCACGGTCGAGGCGGCCAGGGCCGCGCCGGTCGCCATCCGGTGCGATGCCGCCAAACGCTAATTCAGCCGCACCGGCCACTGGCGGATGACGATATGACCGGATTCCGCCGCCGCACGCACCTCCGGGCGCTTTTTCAGGGCGAGCAGGGCGGCGATAAGCTTGTCATCGCGGTCGCTGACGGAGATCGGTGGCAGGCCGTCCTGCATGAAGGCGATCAGGGCGTCACGCGTCACCGGATCGCCCATAGCGGCAATTACGGTCTTCGCCGCGCCGTCATCGTCGCCGGCGCACAGATAAGGTTTGATCCGCAGGAGCGTCTGCCCGGAAAGCGCCGCCATGCCGGCCTCAAATCCTGCTCTGTCGCCCATATAGCCTTTCGCGCAGGCCTCGTTCGCCGCCAATGTGGCCTGCTGCGCCGCGTCCGGCGCGGTAATGCGATTCCTGATCGCCAGCCCGGCCTGATCCTGCCCACGATCGATAAGAAAATTCATATAGGACAACAGCAGATCGGTGGATTTTTCCGCTCCCAGCGTAGCGGCACCGGCTTCATAGGCCTTGCCAGCTTCGAGGAAACGGCCAAGGCGGGCGTACAGTTCGGCGCGCGTCGTCAGCAGACCGGGGTAAGACGCCGGTGAAGCGAAATTCTGCAGGCCGTACTTGTCCACCAGGTCGAGTATGCCATTGAGCTGGGTCAGGGCCAGGGCGTTCTGGTCATTGAGACTTTCGAGCTGCATCAGGTAGGCGAGCGCCGACAGGTTGGCCGGATTGGCGGCGATGAGGCCCTTCACCTCTTCGATTTCACGATTGAGCACCGGCCTGACCGGATCGGCGGGCACGGCGGCGGGGCTGATATCACCATCGCCCTGACTGACGATATAGAACAGGGCGTCGGTTTTCAGGTCGGCGCGGTAAAGGTCCGCATGCAGCGTATCACCCGCCTTCACGGCGGCGCGTAGGCCTTCGAGGCGCAGCATCCCGATCAGCGGCCGGCCGGATACGTCATGGATTTGCCAGCGCCCCTCCTCCAGACGGTCGAGCAAGGCTAAAGCAGCATCGGGGGCAGCCTCGCGGCCGGCGATCAGCACGCCGATGACGCTCATATCGGTCAGGTCCGGCGTCTGCGCCGGGAATCGCGTCAGGGCGGCGTCGAGCGTCGCGGCCGCCTCGCTGGTCTTACCGCTGATCAGTTGCAGGAAGACATGCAGGTCATAGGCGTTGATATCGTAGGCGCGGGTGACGTTCTCGGCGGAAAGCGCCAGGGCCGCGGGTATGCCTTCCAGTTCGGCGGTGCAGGCGATCAACTGGAAACGGAACCGCGCCGCCAGGGCCGGATCGTGCTGTTCGAGATAGGGATCGCGCCACAGTTGATTGAGCGGCGGCAGGGCGGTCCGGCAATCGCCGGACTGCGTGGCGGCAGTCGCCTGCATGATGGCGACGGCGGTGCCGCTGCTGCTGGCGGGGGCTTCGGCCAGGACGGGACAGGCCAGACCCAGCATCAGGGCCAGCGCGGCGAGGCCGCTCGTGATTTTTAAAGATACGCGCATAAGCCCCCCAGCCCGGCCGAAATGGATCGTTAACACAGATTAACGGTAATCCGGTTCGTCACAAGCGGAATCTTAAGCCGTCACCAGTTTGAAGCCGACGAGGGTGAGAACGGCGGCCAGCAGGGCGCGCAGCACCTTTTCCGGCACCTTGGCGGCGAACATCGAACCGATGATGATGCCGGGGATCGACCCCAGCAGCAGCGAGGCCAGCAGGCTTACATCGACATTGCCGATGAAGAAATAGCCCATGCCGGCGAGGAAGGTCAGCGGCACGGCGTGGGCGATATCCGAACCGACGATGCGCACCGTCGGCAATTGCGGATAGAGCAGGATCAGGGCGGTGACACCAAGCGCCCCGGCCCCGACCGACGACAGCGACACCAGGAAACCGAGCATCAGCCCCGTCAGGAAGGTGAGAAAGGCGCGGCGGCCGGTATGCAGGGGCTTGTGCTCGGCGATGGCCTTTTCCTGGCGCTGCCTCGCCAGCCGGCTGATCAGGCCGCGCGTGACCAGCATGACCGCCGTGACGAACAAGGCATAGCCGAGCACATGGGTGATCAGCGACGACATGGCCGCGGACTTGCCGAAATGATGGATAGCGTAAAGGGTGGCCGCCGTCGCCGGAATGGAGCCGAGCGCCAGCAGGCCCACGATCATCCAGTTGATGGTATTGCGGAATCCATGGATGACCGTGCCGACGCCCTTGGTGATCGAGGCGTAGAGCAGATCCGTGCCGACCGCCGTGGCCGGATGGATATGAAACAGCAGAACCAGCAGGGGCGTCATCAGCGAACCGCCGCCGACGCCTGTCAGGCCGACCAGCGCACCCACCAGCAATCCGGAAAAGGAATAGAGCGGATTGATATGGATATCTGAAGCAAGAATCGTCAGGTACGCGGGCAGATCGAACTGGGTCATGAAGCGGTGGCTGTCCCGTGTAGGCTGAGCTTTTCGTGGCCCGCACCATAAAGGCCCCGCCGCATGAGGCAAATGAATTTAATTGACCCTACCCGTTAGAGGGACTTATCCGCCAGCCGTTCGCGGCTGGCTTCGGGGCCGGGGCGGCGTGCGCAGGCTCATGAACAGGTCGCCGTCAAAGGGGGTCGGCGCCCAGTCGGCTATATCGGGCGCATCCGCCGACAGGTGCACATGGGCGTGCGTCCAGCCGCCTTCGCGGCGCGCCGTGCGGGCATAGGTTCCAAGTTGTTCGAGCAGGCGCGGACTGACCATGGCCAGCCTCAGCTTGGCGGCGCCGCGCATCCGGGCGGCGGCCAGCAACGCCGCCATCAGGGCCGGTATGGCTTCAGGCGCGCCGGCCAGCGCCGCCAGGTCGATGATTTCCAGCACCAGCGGCTCGATCGGGTTTTCCTTGGCGAACATGGCGCAGGCATAGCCGGCGATCTCGCCGTTGCGCTCATATTTGAAGATCAGCGGGCGCAGGTTCTGGTCCGGATCGCCCAGGCGCCAGCGCTGAATTTCCGGGCCGCGGTCGGCGATCAGCCGCCCCTCGCCTTTCAGATTTTGCCAGAAGCGGTCATAGGCCTGATCGAAACCGGTCAGCGGACTGACGCCGGCCGGCAGGACCAACGCGCCTTCCCGCCACAGCCGCCGGGGCATCAGCCGCTCACCGGCCCGGCGGGCCAGCGCCGGACGCCGGGCCAGTGCGTGACGCAAGGCGTTGCCGATCAGGCAGGCAGCCGGATCGATCACCCAGGCCAGCCTGACATGGGCCGTGGCCGGCGGATGGGACACAAAGCCGAAGCGGCCGTAAAGCCGGTGCGACAGAATGTTGGCGTTCAGGGTATAGCAGGCGAAGAAGCCGGACTGGCGGATAATGCGGTCGATCATGTGGCGGCTCGCCCCGCGCCGGTCCGGCGACACCACAAGCGAGTGCCCGGTCAATCCGTAAAAGCAGTAGTCGCCGCGCCAGAACCTCTGGGCCACCGCGCCGAGGACCACCTTGATCCCACCCTGCGCGTCCGTCAGCACCCAGCCCTGCGGCGCGGCGCGTTCCCGCAGGACGGGATTGGCCTCCAGCCAGCGCCAGCCCGCCTCCGAACGCGCCGGCCACCACACCGATTCCCACAGGGCGTTGATCCCGCCATGATCCGCAACACCGATTTCACGCACCGCCATGCGACCGCCTCCCTGATGGACAGGCGCACAGAATATCAACCTAAAGTTTTAAATCTATGAAAATACAATCATAATTAAACCGGCGTGCCGGCCTCGATTTTGCGGCGCAGTTCCTCCGGACGGAAGGGCTTGGGAATATAGTCGTCCATCCCGACACCCAGGCAGCGTTCGCGGTCGCCGGCCAGGGCGTGGGCCGTCATGCCGATGATGCGGACAGGCGGACAGCCTTCCGCCGCCTCCCATTCACGGATGCGGCGGGTGGCGTCCAGCCCGTTCATGCCGTGCATCTGGACGTCCATCAGCACGGCGACATAGGCGCGCGCCTGCACCGCCTCGAACGCCTCCTGTCCATTATTGGCGACATCGACATAATAGCCGAAATCCTCCAGAAACGTGGTGGCGACGAGGATATTCGGCTCATAGTCCTCCACCAGCAGCACATGCGGGCGAACCTGAGCCTCGACCGTATTGCCGGCGATGGCGCTGAGTGAATATTCCGTCCGCGCCACCTGATCGCTGGTGGCGACCCTGAGCGGGAGGCTGACCTCGAAGACCGACCCCTTGCCGACCTCGCTGCTCACCGAAATGCCGCCGCCCATGATCTCGGTCAGGGTCTTGGTGATGGCCAGCCCCAGGCCGGTGCCGCCGTATTTGCGGTTGATGCTGGTGTCGGCCTGAACGAACTTCTGGAAGATCGTCTCCAGCTTTTCCGGCGGAATACCGATGCCGCTGTCGCTCACCGCGATGCGGACGATTTCGGTATCCGGCACGTCGGACGGCTCGCAAGCGAGGCTGACATGGATATTGCCCCGGTCGGTGAACTTGATGGCGTTGCTGCACAGGTTGACGATGATCTGGCGCAGACGCGTCGGGTCGCCGATGAACATGCGCTCATCGACACAGGCCTCGACGCCGGCGCCGGTGAAGGTCAGCCCCTTGTCGCGCACCGACACGGCCATCATGCTGGCCACCTCCTGCATCAGGCGCGTCAGGCTGAAGGGAATCTGCTCCAGTTCGACCGTCCGCGCCTCGATCTTGGCGATATCGAGCAGGTCGTTGATCAGGGCCAGCAGACTGTCGGCGCTCATCGACAGGGTGCGGATATATTCGCTCTGGCGCGGGGTCAGGGGCTGGCTTTTCGACAGGATGGTGGACAGGCCGATGATCGCGTTCATCGGCGTGCGGATTTCATGGCTCATATTGGCCAGGAATTCCGTCTTGGCGATATTGGCGGCCTCGGCGGCGTTGCGCGCCTCCATCAGGGCCACCTGCGCCTGCTGCTGGGCGGTCATGTCACGGCAAATCTTGATGAAGCCCTTGACCCGGCCCTGCTCGTCATACATCGCCGCCATGGTGCCCGACGCATAGAAGCGCTCGCCGCCCTGCCGGATATGCCAGCGCTCATCCGAGGCGCGGGCATTGGTGGCCGCCAGGGCCAGTTCGGTGCGCGGCGCGCCGTGCGCGCGGTCCTCCGGCGTGAAGATGACCTCGATATGCCGTCCGAGCACGTCCTGGGGCTTGTACTCAAAAATCTTCTGGGCGCCGGGATTCCACAGGACGATCCGCCCGGCCTCATCGAGCGAAATAATGGCGTAATCCTGCACGCTTTCGACCATGAGGCTGAAATAATCCTGGCTTTCCTTCAGCTTCAGCGCCGCCGTCTTGGCTTCGGTGATATCCTGCACCATGCCGGCCATGTGCAGCGGCCGGCCCTCCTCATCACGGCTGAATTCGGCGCGGCGGTATATCCAGCGCACCTCGCCATCGGGCCTGCGGATGCGGTATTCGGCTTCCGGAGGCGTGACCCCCATGGCGCGGTCGGCCGGGGTGGAGGCCGCGCCGCCATCTTCGTCCAGGATGAGCGCGGCCACCTCCGCCACGGGCACGTAAAGCGCCGGCGGCAGGCCGAAGATGGTGCAGAACTCCTCGGAAACGGTCATCCGGTCCTGTCCGGCCGGAAGCGCGAACATGCCGATGCCGCCGACCTTTTGCGCCATCCTGAGCTGGTAATGGCTCTCGTCCAGCGCCTGTTCGGTGCGTTTGCGCGCGTCGATATCGATGATGATGCCGGACTGGTTCACGGCCTTGCCATCCGCGCCCAGTTCCGCCTTGCCGGTGGCGTTCACCCAGCGCCAGCCGTCGCCGTTACGGATGCGGTAATCGATGATGCAGGGATCGCCCGACATCATGGTCTTTTCAATCGCCGACACCAGTCCCGGCAGGTCGTCCGGATGAACCGCCCGGCCGATCACCTCGAACGGCACGCCTTCGGCCAGGGCGGCCGGATCGATGCCGAAGGTGCGGGCGAAGCCTTCATCGCCCGTCACCTTCTGCGCCGGCAGATCCCAGAACCAAGCGCCGATCACCCCGCCGGCGCTCTGCGCCAGACGCAGCTTGGCATTGGCCACTTCCAGCGCCTGGGCGGCCCGCTTGCGCGCATCTATATCGATCAGCACGCCCGGCAGGCGGACAGCCCGTCCGTCCGCGTCCCGCTCCATCGCGCCGCTGGCCTCGACCCAGCGCCAGTTCTCCCCGTGCGTGGCCTCCCCATCGCGCAGACGGTATTCCGCCCGGAAATCGCGGCCTTCCGCCACAACCGCCGCGAGGCCGGCACGCAGTGGCCCGACATCCTCAGGATGCACGCAAAGCAGCATGTTTTCGAGCGGCAGCCCGGTCCGCCGTTCCTCGCCGGCCAGGGCGAAGGCGCGGGCGAAGCGTTCGTCGCCGATCACCCGGTCCTTGCGCACATCCCAGACCCAGGTGCTCAGCACGGCGCCGGAATCAAGCGCCAGGGCGATGCGCTCGGAGGCTGAATCGGCCAGTTTCTGCGCCGCCGCCAGGTTGGCTTCCTGCGCGACACGATCGGAAATATCGACGTAGCTGCAGATCACCCCTTTCAGCGCGCCGCCATGGCGGATCGGCTGCGCCCAGTATTCGACCGGAAAGCGGCTGCCGTCCTTGCGGCGGAACATATCCTGAAGCACATGCCGCCCCTCGCCGGACAACACCATTTCATGGATGGAGCGCGCCGCCAGTGGATCTTCCGCGTCATTCGCCGTCTGGTGGATGCGTTCATGGATGACCGTGCCGATGATATGATCCGCCTCGCTGAAGCCGAACATCGTCAGGAAGGCCGCGTTACACATGGTGACGCGGCCTTCCATGTCCATGGTACAAACGCCTTCGACGGTCGAATCGAGCACAAGCCGGAAAAAATCCGCCTGTTCGCTGGGCGAAAGTCTGCTGAGCGGCATAAGCCCCTGATCCTGCGATAAAACCCCACTGTGGCCCGCTCAGATGAGGGCAATCGATATAAAGGGTCAATGAGGAAAAACAGGGGCCGCCGGGTTATTTTCAAGGCCGGCAACAGAAAAGGCTCCGGACCTGCGCCCGGAGCCTTTTCGATATCATTATAAGCCGGGAAACCTAGTTGGCGTTGGCGGCCGGCTGGGCGTTGTTGCGCTCGATCGTCATGGCGATCAGCTTGTCCCAGGCCAGCAGGGAGTTCAGATGCGCGTAGATGTGCGTCAGGGCGCCGTTGTCGCGCAGTTCGACCAGCTTGTCGCCCGACAGTTCGGCCAGCTTCTTGTCATCGACGGCGAAATATTCGGCGATCTTTTGCGGTTCACCCGGCGTGCCGTCCGGATTTTGCGGACGATAGAGGGTTTCACGCGGAGCCAGCAGGTTCAGTTCGCGCAGGAGGCCCACGAAGGATTCCGTGCGGCGGCGCTCGTTCTCGAAGTCGGAGCAGAACTGCATGGCGTTTTCAACGTAGGGAGTCGCCTTGCCGCCTTCAAAGAACGGCACGTCAGGGTTCGACTTGGCCACCATGGCGGCGCCGGTATCGACGCACAGGATCATGCGGTCCTGGCCTTCGTCATTGGCGAAGACGAACGGATAACGGCGCGCGAAGGCCGGCAGGTAGCTGTCTGACTTGAAGGTGCCTTCGGGCGACACGAAGACGTTCTGGCCGGCCGACAGGCCCATGGCCGCGACGGGCATGTAGTTTTCGCCGATGAAGACGATCGGAAAGCTAAGCGAAGCCGCCGGGAATTCGGCCACGGTCAGCGGCACGACATTGGTTTCCGCCACGAAGGCATGCGGCGTCGGGATCGACTTGATGCCCATGCCGGCGTGAGCTTCGGGACTCAACGGCTCAGGGGATTTGTAGAAAAGGACGTTTCCGGTGAGCGTCGCATCGTTGGTTTGTTCTTGTGCCATGGTCGCTTTAAGAAGGTTGGAATAAAAAAAGGAGCCTCGCTTCTAGCGCAACCATTTGTATACGGCAAGCGCCGTGACAGTTTGGGGGAAGGCCCCGCCGGTTTTTCAGCTTCGGCGGGTGTTTGCGCGGACAGGCAAACGGTTGAAGAAAGCAAGAAACCCCACCACCGCATCCAGCCGCTTCGCGTCGTCGTGCGGTCCCCCTCCCCATCAAAGACGGGGAGGTATAAGATTCTAACCCGCCCCCTGCGGTGTGAGGGCTATCTTGCTTTCTGACGCTCAGAAATTATACACCAGGCCCACGCGCAGGTTGCGGCCCGGACTGACCACGGCGTCCTTGGTGCTGCTCGTCGCCTCGCGTATCTCGACATCGCCGATATTGCGCACCTCGGCGAACAGCGAGGTATCCGGCCGGATCTTGTATGAGGTGAAGAGATTGGCCGTGACATAACCGTCGGTCGGCGTCTCGAAAGCGGCCAGCCGTTCCTTGCGGGCATCGACGCCGCGCACCTCGAAATAAGAATCCCACTTGCCGCCCTTGCTTTCCAGCTTGAGGGTCAGGGCCTGCGGCGGGATGCGCACGATCGGGCCGATCGAGCTTTGGCCATGCACATAATCATAGGCGACATCAAGGCTGATGGCCTGCGAGCCGAGCGTGAACAGCCTGGTATTGGCTTCGATTTCCAGGCCGTACAGATCGGCGTCGGTCTGGACATACTGGAAGACCGGCAGGTCGTCATCGACATCGCCAGTCGGACGCAGGTCGATGAAGTTGTCGAAATGGCTGGTATAGACGTGGGCGTCGATAGCGAAGCGGTTATCGTGATCGATCACCACATGGCCGGTCAGTTCGAGCGAATAGCCGACCTCGGTGCGGAAATCCGGATCGCCGATGATGAACTGGCCGGTGCCGTCATGCGGGCCGTCGGCCAGCAGTTCGACATCGGACGGCGCGCGTTCGGACCGCGTCAGGCTGAGGCCGACAAAGCTGTGGTCCGAAGGCCGGTAGAAGCCGCCGAGCGAAGCGGACAGGGTGTTGAAATCCTTGTCATATGAGGTGGCCGCCGAGGTCAGCTTCGTGTCATCGACCCGCGCCCCGCCTTCCACGCCCCATACGCCGGTGTCATAGCGATACTGCGTGAACACGCCGGCCTGCTTGGTGGTGGTCGAAGGCACGAAGGCCTCGTCGCCGATGGCCTCGAAATCGCGTTTCAGTCCGGTCAGGCCAACCGTGCCGCTCCATCTGCCCTGGCCGTCGCGGATCAGGGCGGTGCGGAATTCGCTGCCTTTCGACAGGAACTGCGTGCCCAGTTCGCCATCCTCGATTTCGGCATGGTTATAGTCGGAATAGCCCGCCGAGGCGTCGAGACGGTTGAAGCCCGCCCAGTTCAGGTTGAACGCGCCGCGCGCATCCCAGCGCGTCTGATGCAGATCGATGGAGACGTCGGGATCGATGGCCGTGCCATAGAGGTAATCGGTCTTTTTATAGCTCAGGCCGACATAGCCGAAATCACCGATATAGCTGACACCGGCCCCGACATTTTTCATGTCCTGGAAGGAATTGTGCTGCTTGGTGCTGGTGTCGGGCGCTTCGCCGGCGTCTTCGGTATAGGCCAGGGTTTCGGCCGGCACGGGGATGCTGTAGTCGGAGGTCTTGTGGCGGAAGGCGTCGAAGGTGAAGACCCACGGTCCCTGCCCGGCCTTGATATCGACCGCGCCCTGCAGACCCTGATCGACGGAAGACGCCTGAAGCGTGGCCGTGCCTTCATAGCCCTTTGCCGGCGCGACGGCGGGGATGCGGTCATCGATGACATTGACGATGCCGCCGATGGCGTTGCCGCCGTAAGCGAGCGCCGAAGGTCCGCGCAGCACCTCGATGCGCTTCGCTTCAGTGGGCGAGGACGGCACGGCATGGTCCGGCGACAGGGCCGACACATCGACCACGCCCATGCCGTTATTGAGCACCAGCACGCGGAAGCCATCCAGTCCGCGGATCATCGGGCGGCTGGCGCCCGGCGCGAAACTGGAGGAGCGGATGCCCGGCAGGTAGGCCAGCATGTCGCCCAGGCCCGCCGCCGGCTTCTGGTCGATCTGGTCGCGCGTCAGGATATCGACGTGCGACATCAGCGCGTCTTTGGAAATCCGGTAGCCGGAGCCGGTGATAACCACCTCGGTCGGCGTGTCTTCGGCAGCCGGCGCCGGATCATCGGCGTGCGCGCTCCCCGCCACGCCCATGGTCAGGGCGACAAGAGACAGGCCGGCGAAAAGAGCGGATTTGGGAAACGACATGCGGACACCTCAGAATATGGCCCAATATTTGGGGACGGCGCATTTGTTATGTAATAATATAACGTGAGTCAAGACGTATGTTACAGTATTACACTAATTATGCCGTTATGCCGGTGCGAAATTTCAGGCTCTGTTGCCGCGCGCGCACCGGCGGGTGCAATGGCTTGCGAAACCCCGCGAGTCCTCCTACCTTAAGGTCATGAGCCATAGTTGCGAACACACCCACGACCACAGCCACGCCCTGAGGCCCGACGCCCGCGCGGCCCGGCTTGAGGATGCGCAATTGCTCTGCGCCGATTCCGGCGAGCGCATGACATCCTCGCGCCTGCGCACCTATGAGCTGATCCTGGAGGCCAACGGCCCGATCAAGGCCTACGACGTCATCGACCGCTTTCATCCCGATGGCGCGGCCAAGCCGCCGACCGTTTACCGCGCCCTGTCGTTCCTTGAACAGATGGGCCTGATCCACCGCATCGAAAGCCTGAATGCCTTCGTCGCCTGCGATACCCATGACCGGCACGCGCATTCCGGGCATACGGCCGGTTTCCTCTTGTGCGAATGCTGTGGCCAGAGCGCGGAAATCGCCATCCCCAACAGGACGGAGATCGAGGCCAGCGCGGCGAAAACCGGCTTCACCATCAATCATATCACCTTGGAAGCGCGCGGCCTCTGCCAGGCCTGCCGCAGCGAGCCATAACCACGCCCGCGCCCGGCTTTAAAACCACCGCCGCGCCTTGAAATAGGCCAGCATCCCTATAATGATGGCGATCATCAGCGCACAGACCGCTTCGAAGGCATAGGGCTGGTGCAGGAACGGCATATGCTCGAAATTCATGCCGTAGAGACTGGCGATCAGGGTCAGCGGCAGGAAGATCGCCGAGACGATCGAGATCACCTTGACGATATTGTTCTGTTCGACATTGATCAGGCCGAGCGCCGCATCGAGCAGAAAAGCGATATGGCCGGAGACATGGTTTGAATGTTCGTTCAGGCTGCTGACGTCCAGGCTCATGGTGCGCAGGCGCTCGTGAAACGCCCGCAGTTCCGTGCTCTTCTTCATGCCGAGCACCTGACGCTCAAGGCTGGTGGCGAAGACGGTCAGACGCGCCAGCGAGACCAGGGAATCGCGGATCTTGGCGATATCGTTCTGCGCCGCGCCGAGGCGGATCAGCACGGTTTCCAGCTTGGTGCGGCGGCGGTTGGTGAAGACCTCCTTCGACAGTTCGTCGATGGCCTGGCTGGTCTTTTCGATCAGGTCGGCGGTGCGGTCGATGATAATATCGACAAGATTGAGGAAAGTCGTCGGTCCGTCGGCGCAATGCCCCGGCTGCTTTTCAAGCTGATCGCTGAAAATCTTGAACGAGGCAGGGTCGATATAACGGATGGTAACCAGCCGCCCGCCGGTCAGCACGAAGGTCACCGGTCCCGATTGCAATTGCGACAGGCCGCCGAAAAAAGCGACCTGCGCGGTCATGAAAGCGGCGCCTTCATCGAGATAAAGCCGGCTGGAGGTTTCGATCTCGGCCATATCCTCGCGCGTCGGCAACAGGACGCCAAGCTGCGCTTCGAGGGTCAGTTCTTCATCACGGGTAGGGTTGAACAGGTCGATCCAGGCCGTATGCGGATCAAAATCACCGGCCTGGGCCGCGATGTGAAATCCCTGCGAATGAAGTGTCAGCACGCACATATCCCTCCGGCGATCCGGAACTGTGTAGCTTCAAAGGGATAAGGCGTAAAGGCTTACTTCTTTTGGGTATGTTTGCGCGTGGCGGCCTTGGAAGGCGTCTGCGCCCTGGATGCCGCCTTAATCGGCTTGGCCGCCTCAGGCTTGATGGCCGTCTTCGCCGTGGCATGGCCGGCCTTATCCGAATCGATCTGCGCCACCAGTTCCGCCGCGGGTTTGCCGCTGACATGGGCGGCGACAGTGACCGGCTTGGCGACAGCCTTGCCGTTGGCCGGGGTCAGCGCGGTTTTCAGTTCATCCGGTATATCCGCCTGGTCGGCCGAAGCGATCTGCAGATAAGGACGGGCCGTGGAAGGGGCCTCTTCCGGCTGGGCGATGGTCGTCACCTTGTCGCCCATGCGGACCTGCGACGGGTCCTGATAGATAAAACCGTAGGTCGTATAGACCGTGGTGCCGAGGTCGTTCAGCGGACCGTACCACACCTTGACCTTCGACCAGTCGCCCTTTTCCGAGACGTCCAGCACGTTGACATTATCTTCCACCTGGCCGCGGCGGCCATTGACCGGCGACCAGTTGGCATGGGTGACCTGGATATAGCGGTCGGTGATGATCTGGGAAACGACGGCGACGTGGCCGAGCTTCATGCGGCCTTGTGACTTAAAGACCAGGACCGCGCCGGGCTTGGGCGTGGCGCCTTCCTCATAATGACCGGTGGCTTTTTCCCACCAGGTCCAGGCGTCGCCGAAAATCTGCATGCCGGTGAACTGGCGCGCGAAAGTGACGCATTGCAGGTAGGCGGAACCGGCAGGAGTCTTCTGGGCGGCAACCTTGACGGCGGCGGTTTTGCTCGCTTTATGAGCCTTGGCCTTGGCTTCCACGGAGCCGGCGGCACACAGGGCAAGAAGGGCAAGGGCAATCGCCGGCACGGTTTTTTTCACGCAACTGACTCGTTAACTGTTAGTCCCGTGTCTTTGCTACAACAGAAAAATTAATTTTCAAATACTATTTCGCCTGTTCCGCGTAATAATTAACCTTGTTTAACCCACGAATGCGTGATCGTCCCGTGAAGACGTTCGCCATAATGGCGCACGATCCGGCGGAACGGCCGCTCGACCAGATGGTGCGCCAGCATCGACAGCGGCACCAGGGCCAGCAGGCCGGCGAACCACCAGATGAACGGCAATGGCGCATGATCGGTGCCCAGCAGCGCATTGACCGCCTTGAGATAAACCCACTTCCACGGCACGTAGATCATATAGGTGGCGAAGGAGATTTCACCGAGATAGACCAGCACTTTGCCGGACATGAGGCCCTTGCTTTCCCGATTCTGGCCAAGCCCGGAAATCGACAGGACCAGAAGGCCCAGGGCGATGACGGTCAGGATATCGGACTGGCCGAACGAGGTCGCATACACCACGGTCAGCAGGGCGATGCCCGTGCCGGCCAGGGCCACGGCGGGCCGGGCGACCGCGCCGGAACGCCAGGCGAGATAGAGCGCGGCGCCATAGAGGAAATTCGGCACGATGCGCAGGGCGCCCCACTGGAAGGTGGCGTGGGTCAACTCGAAACCGGCGAAGGCGGCGAAGACCAGATTGACAACAGTCAGGAAAACCATGGCGAGCGACACGGCGGCAATCGGGCGCTCGCGCAGGCGCCAGGCGAGGAAGGCCACCGCGGGGAAGCCGAGATAGGCGAACCATTCCGCCGAAATCGACCAGGACGGATGGTTGAAGGCGGCGGTCGGCGCCAGTCCCCAGGCCTGGGTCAGGGTCAGGTGCGCCGGCAGGGCGGCCCAGTTGGCGGCGTTCTCGTCGAGCGTGACGCCCTTGAGGGCCGCTGCCAGGATCAGCAGCAGGGTGAACAGCAGGGTGGCGATATGCAGCGGATAGATGCGCGCCAGCCGGTGGATGACGAACTGTCCGTATTTGAAACGGCCCTCGCCGAAGCCCTGAAGATAGACATAGGAGAGGATGAAACCGGAAAGCACGAAGAACAGATCGACGCCAAGATACCCCTTATCGAGCACGCCGAGGCTGATATTACCGCTCAGCTCGTGGATATAGGTATACATCACCACCCAGAAAGCGGCGAAAAACCGTAAGGAGGTCAAGGGCTTCAAATGATCGTTCATGGCTCCGGCCTTCCCCTGCCCTTTTCCCCCGAAAAGAACAGTGTTGTCTTCAAAAATAACGCCCAAGCGGGCGAATGGCTGGGTCCATGCAGGAAGTGTGCCGGAGAAGGTTGCAGATTCGGTTAACCGGTACATGACACGCTACGTGACACAGGTCATTTTTAAGGGTTTAACCACGAACCACACGAACGGACACGAACTCCGAGTTTCATCGTCCCGTATCAGTAAACGTGGCATCACTCAAAAAATTCACCCGCGAAGCGCTGTCATGCCGCATCCGTTTTACAGATATATATGTTTCCACGCATTGGCGGCGCCGCGCTCACGGGCACATACCATTGAAGCTCAGAGTTCGTGTCTGTTCGTGTGGTTCGTGGACAAAACCAATCTTAGCCAACGTCTGCCGGAGTTGGTTTCAGTATGTCCGTCACGTTGGAGCGGGCTGATGAAGTCAAGAAGAAGGGTTTAACCACGAACCACACGAACAGACACGAACTCTGAGCTTCATCGTCCTGTATCGGGGAGTGTGGCCTCGCTCAAAAGGATCACACGACACATCCGCGCGAAGCGCCGTCATGCCGCATCCATTTTAACGAAAGGCAGGGGTATCCACAGATTATGCAGATGACGCAGACTTTTCAGTGTTTTATCACCCCGTGCCGGTGCGGGTTTTCTCTGACGGACGGGCGCTACGCGCCGAAAATCATCTGCTGTTACGCAGAGAGGCGATAGCCAAGTAAAGGCGCTGAAAAATCTGCGTCATCTGCGGATATCCTTCTTTCATTCGCCGGTATATGCCGGTGAAACTCAGAGTTCGTGTCCGTTCGTGTGGTTCGTGGACAATCCCTTAAACAAAAAGCCCTCCGCGTGGGAGGGCTTTCAGGTTCCATCAGGCGGTAAAACCTACTTCTTCACCCAGTTGCCATTGGCGTCCTGGTAATATTCACCGGCCTTCAGTTTCGGCACGATGACATTGGCGTAAGCCGAGATGCCGGCGGCTTCCGGCGAGACGCCGTTTTTCGCGGCGGCCTGTCCGTAGACGCTGCTGCGGCCGGCATTGATTTCATCGACGGCGGCCTTGGTGGCGGCGTCGCCCGAACCCGACACGAAGCCGAGATAACCGTTATTGCGTTCGCCGACCGTGCCCTTGGCCTTGGCGGCATCGACCAGCGCCTTGGAGGCGGCGACATCGGCGGCGGCCGGGGTGGAGACAAGGGCGCCGGCGGCGACAACCGAAGAGGCCATGGCGAGCGCCGCCATTACGGCCTTGAACAGAGAGGACTTTTTCATCGGATTTTCCACTTTGACTCTCCTAGAACAGATCGGGGTTTTGCTGGATCAACGCTTTCACGTCCTGATCGAGCTGAACCTTCACATTGACATCAAGCTTGGCATAGATGGGCGCCAGGTTGACATTGACATTGACCGAGGGCGTGCAGGCGATGAGCATTATGCCGCCCATGCCTATAGCTGCCGCCGCAATCGCTTTCTTCATAAATGGCTCCCTCAATTCGAGCTGTAAATACGGTGATACAATATAGACAGATATAGGCTGAACCGTGGCTGAACGGAACGGATATTTTGACTGGACATTTTACAGGCTTGTGCCGCACACAGGATGACGGTGCTCCGAAGGTTACACATGCCGCAAGCCGACATATCCGCCAGGCCGGTCATCGCCCGGCAAAAAGGCCGCCTCAATGTCTGGCAGTCGCTGTGGCTGCGCGGCGTGCTGGTGCTCTTGCTGCTCGGCATCGCCCTCACCGGCCACTGGCTGGATCGCAAAGGCCTGCATGACAATACCGACGGCGTGGTGTCGTTCAGCGATGTCGTCTACTTTACCGCCATCACCGTCACCACCGTCGGCTATGGCGATATCACGCCGGTCACCGATCGCGCCCGCATGTTCGACACCTTCGTGGTGACGCCGGTCCGCCTTTTCATATGGATAATTTTCTTCGGCACGGCCTATACTCTGGCCCTGAAGAGTACCTGGGAGCAGATCCGGACCCGCATGATCCGCAAAGGCCTGAAAGATCACATCATCGTCTATGGTTATGGAGCCACCGGGGAAGCGGCGGTCGGCGAACTGCTGCGCCAGGGCGTGAAGCCGCAGGGCATTGTGGTGGTCGATCACAGCGCCGATCGTATCGCCCAGGCCATCGAATGTGGCGTCACCGGCATAGAAGGCGACGCCACCTATAACGCAACGCAGGATGCCGCCGGCATAGGAACGGCCCGCGCCGTCATGGTGGCGACGCACCGCGACGATTCCACTGTCCTGATCGTGCTCAGCGCCCGCCAGATGAACGCCACGGTGCCGATCAGCGCCACGGTGCGCGTCACCGAAAACGAAGACCTGATCCGTCAGGCCGGCGCCGACAATATCATCAATCCGGTCAGCATGGGCGGTCATCTGCTGGCGCGCGCCTCCGAAGGCAGGCACGTTGCCGAGTGCATCGCTGACCTCGCCTCGGCGGACGGTCAGGTGGTCATGCGCGAACGCCAGGTGACGGCCGAGGAAATCGGCAAGCCGCTGAGCGCCATTACCACCGGCATGGGTTTGCGGATTTCACGGGGCACTCATATTCATGGCTATTGGGAGCGCGCGGTGCAAAGCCTGAAAGCCGGTGATATTATCGTCGAGATCGCGCGAACGGAGTCCGAGTAACCGAAAAACAACTCACACGACGCACAGGGACCAGTCATGGGCAAGCTTATCCTCGGAATGAATGTCTCGCTCGACGGTTATGTCGATGATCTCGCCGGCGGTCTGGTCATGGGGCCGCCGGGACCGCAACTATTCAGTTATTGGACCGGGACGGTGCGTGACCAGGCGGCCACCATCTATGGACGGCGCATGTATGAGGTCATGCGTTACTGGGATGAAGACCGTCCGGAATGGGACGCGCCGCTACGCGAATTTGCCGCCGTCTGGCGCAGGCTCCCCAAATGGGTCGTGTCCCGCACGCTATCGGAGGTCGGCCCGAATGCCACGCTTATTTCCGATGATATAGAAACGCAGGTCCGGGCGCTAAAGGCTCGTACGGAGGGAACCATCAGTGTTTCCGGTCCGGAAATCGCCGGCCTGATGACCCGGCTTGGCCTGATCGATGAATATCATTTGATCATGCGCCCCTTTATTCTTGGCAAGGGCAAGCCGTTTTTCCATGAGGCGCGCCCACCCCTGCGTCTGCTGTCAAACACGCTGATCGACGACGACACGGCCTGTCTGATCTATGTGCCCGCCTGAGCGCTACGGCTTCGGTTTCTGCGCCGTGTTGGAATAGAAAGCGGCCAGGTCGTTCAGCACCTCATCGAGATTGACCGGTACTTCGAGATAAAGCTCGACCGGCGTCTTCGACGGCAGCTTGATCGGCTTCTGCATCCACTTGCCGCTGATATAATCGATCAGGCTGATCTTCGCCTTCTGCTTCTGCGGCGGATCGTAATAGCCCTTGATATGGAAATTGATATTGAGAATGCCGCCGTCGATCGAATTGAGGCGGGCGTCGATCTGGTCATAGGCGACATGCTCCATCGCCTGGAAGGCCAGGTCCTGGAACGGGTTGAAATTCGGATCGGCGGCCGCGGCGGCTTCGGCGTTCTTGCTGGCGATGGCGGCGGTGGCCGGCGGCGCGTCGGTGGTCACCGAACCGGTGGCGGTATTCACCCCCGTCACCGCCGTGCGATAAATGGAAATCTGGCCGGGCGCGTCCGAGGTCATGGTGCCATTGGCGAAGGCGATATGGCCCTGGTCATAGGTGAACGGCAGGTGTCCGCTGAGATTGCCCTTGAAGCTCATGCTTGCGTTCAGATCAGACGCCGCGATGATCTTGCCGAAATCGAGGCCGTCGAAGGCCAGCACGCCCTTGATCGGCGTCTTGCCGTCGAAATAGATTTCGGTCGGTTCCAGACGCACGGGACCGCCGGGGCTTTCCACCGTGGCCTGTTCCAGCATCAGGTGATCACCCAGGATCTGGAAGCTGACATTCAGATCGGTCAGGGGCACGCCGAGCTTCGTTTCGGCGAGATGAATCTTTTGTCCCGGCGCGGTGTGCATGGGCGACAGGGAATCGAAGACAATCTGTCCGGTCAGGCCTTGCGACGGGCCGGTGGCGCCGAAGAAACTCATGCCTACGCCATAGGGCGCCTTTTCGGTGGCCGCCACGAAATCGCCGACGCCGATATTAAGCACGCCACCGCTCGAACTGGCCGTCTTCGTCCAGTTGAACGCGCCTTCAAAGTTCATCGGCCCGGTGACATCGCGGCTGAAGATGGCGGCGACGAGCGGCGACAGATAGACCGGTTGCAGGCCATCGGGCTGGAAATTCAGATCAAGCGTTTTGACAGAGAGGCGGCCCGCACCGGAGGCGACATCGCTGTCCAGATTGATCGCGGCGATCTGGAGGGGCTTGCCGTCCGCGCCTTTCACCGAGGGGGTGGCGGCGAAGAAACGGCCGGTCGTCGCCTTGCGGTCCTGTTCGATGCCGCCATCGATGCGCAGGGGATTGAAGCGCGTTTCGCTCTCCGGCACGCCGTCGGTCAGGATGGCACCGTTCAGGGATGCCTTATAGCCGAGGCCGTCGCCCAGACTATAGGCCTGGAAATCGCCCTGCCCGCCGTCGAGCTTCACGATGACATTCGGCGCGGTCAGGCCAAGGTCGCGGTAGGCGCCGGTCACGCGCCAGCCCTGCGGCGTATAGACCAGGAACGACTTACCGGTCTGCACGATCGTGCCGGACAATCCTGTCAGTTGATCGCCGATTTGCGCCGAGGCCGCTATGAAACTGGCCGTGTCCGCCAGAGTGACATTGAAGCCGCCGCCGGACAGGGTATTGAAACGGCCATGGCCTTTGACCTGCGCGCCTTGCAAGGGGTCGAAATCGAACTGCGCCGCCACATTATAGCCGCCGGACAGGATGCCCCGGTCCATCATCAGGCCGTCGAGGCTCAGGGCCACCTGCGGCAGGTCGCCGCCTGTGAGGGCGATGGCCGCCGAACCCTGTTGCCCCGTGGCGATCAGCGGTTTCGAGCCATGCGGCACCAGGGTCGCCTTGCCGCCGCCATTCAAGGCCGCTTCCGCCCCCTGCACGCGAACCTCCATCTGCGGCGGGGTATCGGCGTCGCCGTGCAGGTTGAGGCTCAGGCCCCTGATGCGCAGAGCAAAACGCTGGAAAGCCTGATCAAGCGTAATGATGGCGTCGGGCGGCAGCGGCACCGGCGCGCCGGGGATCGGCGGCCTCGCGGCGGCTTCGGCGCGGGCGGCGGCGCGGTCCTTCGCCATGGGGGCAAGCCCGGTGTAGCGGCCGCGATCGGAACGGATATCGCTTTTTATAATGACAGTCCATGGTCCGGCATCGGCGCCGGCATCGGCGCCGCCATTGAGCGATAGCGCCATCTGGTCGAGCGACAGGTCAGCCCCCTGCGCCAGATGGCCGACCGTCATGCCGCCGGTGAAGGCCGCCTTGGCGCCATCGGCATCGGAGGCCACGGACAGGTCGGAAAGGGTCAGGTGCGCGGCCTGGATTTTCAGGTCGCCCTGTCTGAAGCGGCCCGCCCCGCCGGTCATCGGGCCATTGAGATTGAAGGCCAGGCCGGTTTCGCTGGAGAAGCCGGTATTGAGCGTCAGGTCATCGCCGGCGATGCGCAGGGTTTCGGCCTGCAAATCGCCCGACTGCAGGCGATCCGTGCCGGCGGACAGTTGCGCCTTGCCGGAATAGGCCACGCCTTTTTCACTGGTCTTGAGCGCGCCATCGAAACGCACCTGCGTCTCGAACGCCTCGGCGCGCGTGCCCTGGCTGACCACCTCATCGCCGGTCAGGGTGATGGCGGCGCCCATCGGGCCGCTGAAGGCATCGTAAACGGATTTGGAATGGCGGTACGGCAGATGGCTGTCGAGATCGAGCACGACATTCTGGGCATGGAAGCGCTGATCCTCGGCGCCGATGGTTTCGACCAGGTTGCCGCCGCCCTTGACGGTCCAGTTGTCGCCGACCAGATGCGCCTTGATCTGCAACTGGTCGCCGGTCTTGCCGGTGTTGACCGATTGCGCCGTGACGCGGCCCTCATGCAGGTCGCCCGTGCCCAGCGTGCCGGTCAGGTGCGTGGCCGGCAGTTTCAGGTCGAGCCGGGTCAGCAGGCCATTGCGCAGGCTCAAACCGCCATGGCCTTTCAGCAGGCCGTAATCGCTGGCCAGGCTGATATCGGCGTCGGTGACAACGATCTCCTCCGGCGGCGGCGCATTGGACGGCTTGGCCGACAGGGCGTTCTGCACGATCCGGTCAAGCGAGCCGAATTTCAGTTTGCCGTCCTTGATCGAGAGGGCGACGACCGGCTTCACGACATGCAGGGTTTTTAGGCGCGCCAGCGGCAGGCCATTGCCGGCGAAGGGCGTCAGGGCATAATCGGCGTCGAAGCGCCCGACCGACATTTCCGGCTTCTTGATATCGCCGATCAGCACACTGCCGGCGGCATGGCTGAACGAAAGTTTGTCGATGGTGACATGGGCGGTGACGCCCTGCCCTTTCAGCCAGCTTTCCGCCACCGATTCCGCGATGACCTTGCGGCCCGCCACGCCGACGATGCCGAGCGCGGTCACGCCGCACAAGGTAATCCACAACCAGCTCGCGGCGCGGAAATTGCCGCCATGCGAACCGCCGCCTTTGCCGGACGGACGCCGCCCCGGCAGGCCGATATCATCCGCGTGCTCCCCAGACGGCGGCGCGCCATCGATCCCCGTCGGCCGCGAGAAGCTTTCCCCCGCGCTCATATGCGCCGGAAACCACAGGGCTTCGTCAGACAGGGAGGCTTGAGACAGGAAGGCTTGGCTCATCAATCGGTCTTGTCGTTCTGCGGCATTCGCCCGCGGGATTTGAAACGCATTATGAACCATACCTTTTAAAAAGTGTGGATATCGTATGATTTTCTTTCCAGTTTAGAGCCGGTTTGGGCCGAAATTCCGGCATATCCCCGATTGACGGCGCCTTTTATGGCCAAAAAACGATTTGTGCTATTTTTTACAGGTTTATGAAGCGGTTATCCACATACGGCGCTATCATCCGTCACAAAAGGTTAACGCGTTAAGACCTCGTTAATATCTTTTAAGCAGGATTTTAAGGATAACAAGGTAATTCCTTGCGCAAGCAGGGCCGGCAGCCGGGGCAAAACCGCCTCATTTTCGCCTTCTTTTGGCGTAAGCAGAGCCTTTCACTGTTTCGAGACTCACGGCATTGTATCGCCCTTACGAGTCTTGCCTGCCGCTTGACCGCCCGATGGCGGCCTCAAGCAAAGCTATATTGAGTCTGCCGCTTCCTGCGATCAGGACCGGCGCCCTACCGCTTAGAACAGGACGAATTCGCGTATCCATGGCCCAACTCGACCCCCGCCGGCAACCTATCAGACTGACGCCAATGATCTTCGCATTGGCGACCGCGCTGACCGTCGGCACCCTGTTGTGGAAATTCGTCCAGCCGATGGGCGGAAGCATCCAGCCGATGGACCCGGCCGCCGCCATGGCCCTGGAAACCCAGGCCTTCGCCGAAGCCGCCGCCCGTCCCGGCTATGAACAACCAGTCGATGTGCCGGTGTCGCTGCGGTCCGGCGAAACCCTGGCCAGCGCCATTTCGCGCCTTGGCGTGGCGTCCGACGAGGCCCGGGCCGCCGTCAGCCTGTTGTCGAAATCATTCAACATTACAGATATCAAGGCTGGCCAGACCCTGGAGGCCGCCATCGCCAAGCCGGTTCAGGGCACAGGCCCGGCGCAGCTTCTGGGCCTGACCGTCCGCACCGGCCCGGCCAAACAACTGACGCTCACCACCTCGCGCGACGGCCAGATGCGCCTGCGCGCCCTCGAAGAAGCGGTGCGCGACGAGCGCCGCGTCGCCATCGGCACGATCAGCGGCTCTTTGTTCACCTCCGCCGCCACCATGGGCGCGACCCCGACCCTGACGGCGCAGGTGGTCAGGCTGTTCGCCCACAAGCTCGATTTCGAGCGCGATATCCAGTCGGGCGACACCTTCAAGCTGGTTTTCGACCGCAAGGTCACCGAAAGCGGCCGCACGGTCGAGGCGGGCAATCTGCTCTATGCCGAGATCGAGGCCAAGGGCGGCGTGGACCGTTTCTATTCGTTTCAGCCGAAAGGCGCTGGCTCCATCGAATATTACGATGAAAACGGCAAGAGCATCAAAGGCTTCCTACTGGCCACGCCGATCTATGGCGCGCGCACCTCATCGGGCTTCGGGATGCGTTTCCATCCGATCATCGGCTTCATGAAGATGCACACCGGCATCGATTTCGCCGCGCCTTCCGGCACGCCGATCCAGGCCGCCGGCGACGGCGTGGTGATGGACGCCAAATGGTGGGGCGGCTATGGCCGCTGGGTCCGCATCGCCCATAATAAAGAGTGGGAAACCGGCTACGGCCACATGTCGGCCATCGCCGTCCGGCCCGGCCAGCATGTCAAGCAGGGCCAGATCATCGGCTATGTCGGCACCACCGGCCGCTCCACCGGGCCGCACCTGCATTTCGAGGTCTGGCAAAATCATCACCCGATCGATCCCAAGGGCGCCAAGGTGCCACAATCCACGACCCTGGCCGGCAGCGATCTGGTCGCTTTCCGCGCCCGCAAGCATGAGATCGACACCATGATCGCCCAGGCCGAGGCCAGCCCGACCGGCGCGGTCGCCAATGCCGATACGGCCAATGGCTACCGGTTCGACATGGATGCGGCCGATACCGCCCAACCCCAAGCGCTGGCCCAGACGGAGACAAGTTCCCTGCGCGGCAATGGCGGCCGTCCGCTGCGTTCGGCCATCACCACCACGCGCGGCACACGGTAGAAGCGTCCTATCCCCGCTCTTTCGTCTTCTGGAACGACACATCGGGGAAGCGTTCGGCGACGTAATTGATCTCCCAGCCCGATTTGCCAAGGAAAACCGGCGCCTCATCGATATCCGCGCCCATCTGCGAGCGGTACTTGCCGGCGAAATCCTCGATCTTGGCCGCGTCGCCACCCAGCCAGCGCGCTTCGGCATAGGGCGACGGCTCGAAGACGCATTCCAGACCGTATTCATTGGCCAGGCGGTCGGCCATGACCTCGAACTGCAACTGCCCGACGGCCCCCACAATGAAATCCGAGCCGATCGACGGACGGAACAATTGCGTCACGCCTTCTTCGGCCAGCGATTCCAGCGCCTTTTTCAGGTGTTTGGCCTTGAGCGGATCTTTCACACGCACGCGCTGGAGGATTTCCGGCGCGAAATTCGGCAGGCCGGCGAAGCGCACCGTGCCGCTTTCGGACAGGCTGTCGCCCACGCGCAAAACGCCGTGGTTCGGGATACCGATGACATCGCCGCCAAAGGCATCCTCGGCCAGTTCGCGGTCGGAGGCGAAGAACATGATCGGCGCATTGACCGAAAGCTGCTTGCCGGTGTTCTGCACCTTCAGCTTCATACCGCGCTGGAACTTGCCGGAGGTCAGTTTCAGCATGGCGATGCGGTCGCGGTGGTTAGGGTCCATATTGGCCTGGACCTTGAAAACGAAGCCGGTGACTTCCTTTTCGGTCGGGCTGACCACCGTATCGACGCCGGCCTTGCTGGCCTTGACTGTCTTCGGCGGCGGCGCGAAACCACCGATGGCTTCCAGCAACTGATTGACGCCGTAGTGACGCAGGGCCGAACCGAAAATCACCGGCGTCATATGGCCTTCGAGGAAGCTTTCCTCATCGAACGATTTGAAGCCGCCCTCGATCAGTTCAGCGGTATCGGTCAGTTCGGCGCGTTCGTCGGCCGAGAGCCAGCCGTTCGCCACGGCCTCATCGAGCGGGGCGGGTCCTTCATGGCCCTGGTCGTATTCAGCACCGGAATCGCGCCGGGTGAAGGGGTAGAACAGGCCGGTCTTCAACTCCAGCATGCCGCGGAAACGGTTGCCGGAACCGGCCGGCCAGTAGAGCGGCGACGGGTCGAGTTGCAGCTTGGCGGCCACCTCATCCAGCAGGGCCAGAGCGTCTTCGGCCTCGCGGTCCATCTTGTTGATGAAGGTGATGATGGGGATATCCCTGAGACGACACACCTCGAACAGCTTGAGCGTCTGCGGCTCGATGCCCTTGGCGGCGTCGAGCACCATGACGGCGGCGTCGGCGGCAGTCAGGGTGCGATAGGTATCTTCCGAAAAATCCTCGTGGCCCGGCGTATCGAGCAGGTTGAACATCTTGCCGTCGTGCTCGAAGGTCATCACCGATGACGAGACCGAGATGCCGCGTTCCTTTTCGATCTTCATCCAGTCGGAGCGCGTGCGGCGGTTTTCACCACGGGCGCGCACCTGACCGGCGGCGCGGATCGATCCACCGGCCAGCAGCAGGTGTTCGGTCAGGGTGGTCTTGCCGGCGTCCGGGTGCGAGATGATGGCGAAGGTTCTGCGCCGGGGCGCTTCGGTTTCGGGGGTGTTTGACATGGCCGGAGGCGTTAGCCGGTTGGGGGGGAAAAGTCAAAGTAAGAAACCCCACCGCCGCCCAAACAGCAAGCCAAGCAAACCCAGCCACAGCGCCAGCATCACCTGCGCAAAGACATCGCCGGTGCGGTTGTAGAGCGTATGACCATGACCGATGGGCAGGTTGCCGAGCAGCATAACGGGGCCGTTCGATGTTGGCTTCTCGGCAACAATGCGGCCTTTGCTATCACTGAGCGTCATCAGCCCTTGCGAGGCCGAACGCGCCAGGGCGAAGCCGTTCTCGACACCGCGCACCACCGCCATGCGGCCATGCAGGTAACGGTCGCGGTCGAAGTCCCACGCCGGCACCAGCATCAGCCCGACATCGCGGCGGCCATAGAGGCGCAGATCCGGGGCGAAATCCATATCCTTGCAGATAGCGATGCCGGCCGACTGGCCATTGATCTGCGTGATCAGTTCGGCATGGCCCGGCCGGTATTCGGCCTCCAGTCCCGGCACCATGTGCTTTTTCAGGTAAAAGCGGATATTGGGTCCTTCGTAAAGCGCGGCCATATTCAGCCGCCCGTCTTGCGCGGGACCATCAAGGCCGGCAACGACCACACTGTCGGACGTCAGCGCCGTGCCGACGGCCAGCATTTTTTCCGGTATGATGATGAGGGCAGGCTTTTGCGCGGCGACCTGCGCCATTTGCGCCTTGAATGCGTCGGTTATTTCCGCACTGGCTTCAGGATGATCATATATCCGTCCCGCATAACGGTCATCGCTCAGCAAGGCGATACGCAGGGAAGGCCCGGACGGTTGCGCCAGTTGCCAGAAGCCGTAGATCAAGGCCATCGCGACCGGCACACCCCAGGTCGCCAGAGCTGTCATGTCGCGCGGTCTGAGACACAGAACCGCCAGCCCGGCGGGAATAATGGCCGCCAGAAAACTCAAACCCGCAATACCGGCCAGGGAGGCCGTTTGCAGCAGGGGCAGGACATCAACCAGCGTGTAACCGAGCGCACCGAAGCTGCCGTTTGGCGATACCGATCCATAAAGATATTCAATAGCGGCGGTCATGGCGGCAAAACCGAGCACCGCGACGCCCGCCGGAAAGCGTCGATAAAGCGCCCGCATAAATAACAGAGCCAGGGCGAACATCAGCGCCTGATACACCGCCAATCCGTAGATCAACGGCAGGACGCGGCCATAGAACCACATCGGTCCGGCTTCACCCATCAACCCGACGCCGAAGGCGAGTCCGAAGACCGGCCACGCCTTCGGCGCGCGCAAGCTCCAGACCAGAAAAGGCACAGGCGCCACCAGTACCAGCCAGCCGAACTGCCCCGTATCGCGGCAGATCGCCAACAGTGCGCCCGAAAGCAAGGCCGCGCCCATGCCCCATTTCATTGTACATCCCCTTTCAGATAAATCCGTGCCGCCGAGCGCAAGCACAGGGCCGTGAAATCCGGCCGCGACAGGTTAAAACGGCCTGAGCGGTGCAGGCCCACCAGTCCCTGCAACACACCCCACACCGCCATCGCCAGCTCCAGCGGCGGACCGTCACGCACCTGTTCCACCGCCTGCCCTTCGGCCAGGCGCCGCGCGAAACCGCCGACGACCGGCGAGCGGCCGGCCTCGAAATCCTCCGGATAGATGCGTTCGGCATGTGTTTTCAGCACGAAAGCGGCATCAAACAGCGCCGGTTCATCGAGCGCATAATCAATAAAAGCAGCCGCCATCGCTTCAAATCCGGCCAGCAGCGGTAAATCCGCCATCGTCTGTATTCGCGCCTGCCACCTGTCCAGCGCATATTCCCCCAAGGCCTGCAAAAGGGCCGCCTTGTCGGCGAAATGGCGGTAGACGGCCATCGGCGTAATCCCCGCCTTCTGGCCGACGGCGCGCAGGCTTAAACCGTCCAGCCCTTTGGTTTCGAGTTCGGCAATGGCAATGGCCAGGATGCGGTCTTTGGTCGTCATGTATACACTGTATACTTGATGACCCGGTATAGCAAGTGACCTCGACAGGCCTGAAACAACCCCACCGCGAAATCGGATAAAATTCAGACTTTGGTAAGATTGTGGCAACGGTCCCTTAACCAAAGCTGTTCACTATGCCCGTGACAAGCCCTGCCCGGAGTCTCATTTCCCCCGGCGCGGCCACCAGTACAAACGGGGTATGTTGTGGACGACTTAATTGCTGAATTCCTGACCGAAACCGCTGAAAGCCTTGAGGTCGTCGATAGCGAACTGGTCAAGTTCGAAGCCAACCCGACCGAGCGCAAGACGCTCGATAACATTTTCCGCCTCGTCCATACGGTCAAGGGCACCTGCGGTTTCCTGGGGCTGTCGCGCCTCGAAGCCGTGGCTCACGCCGGTGAAACCCTGCTCGGCCGTTTCCGTGACGGGAAGCTGGATGTCACGCCCGACGCCGTGACGCTCGTTCTGCACTCCATCGACCGCATCAAGGTGATCCTGGCCGGACTGGAGCAAACCGGCAACGAACCCGATGGCGACGACCATGACCTGATCTCGCAACTGGAAGCCATGGCCGAAGGCCAGGCCGTCGACCTGTCCGCCGTCAAGGCCGTCGAAGTGCCGGATCGTCCAATCAATGGCGAAATCGAACCGGCCGAAATCAACATTCCGTCCCTGGGCGTCGGCGATATCGACCCTGCCACCGGCCGCGCCCTGCGCCCCGGCGAGGTTTCCGAAGCCGAACTGGAAGCCGCCTTCGCCGCGGCGGACGGCCCTGACGATGGCCTCAAGCCCGGCGATATCGATCCCGCCACGGGCCGCCAGTTGCGCCCCGGCGAAGTCTCCGAGGCCGATCTCGAAGCCGCTTTCGCCGCCGCCGAGGCGCCGGACTGGATGACTGACGCCACGCCGGAACCGGTGGCCGAAGTGAAGCCGGACGTTGAGCCGGTCAAGGCCGCCGCGCCGGAACCGGCGAAAGCCGCGCCGAGAGCACCCGCCGCCCCGGAACCGTCGCCATCGCTCGGCGGCGAGGATGCCCAAGGCATCGCCACCACGCAATCGATCCGTGTGTCGGTCGATGTGCTCGAAGGCCTGATGACGCTCGTTTCGGAAATGGTGCTGACCCGCAACCAGCTTTTGCAAATCAGCCGTAACCGCGAAGATTCCGCCTTCGCCACGCCGCTGCAACGCCTCTCCACCCTGACCGGCGAATTGCAGGACAGCGTGATGAAGACCCGCATGCAGCCGATCGGCGCGGCGTGGAAAAAGCTGCCCCGTCTGGTGCGCGACCTCTCCTACGAACTGGGCAAGAAGATCGACCTGGTAATGGAAGGCGAAGGCACCGAACTGGACCGCCAGGTTCTGGAACTGATCCGCGATCCGCTGACCCACATGGTGCGCAACTCGGCCGACCATGGCCTGGAAGGCACCGAGGAGCGCGTCCAGATCGGCAAGCCGGCCAACGGCACCATCAAGCTGGCGGCCTTCCATGAAGGCGGCTACATCGTCATCCGCATCGCCGATAACGGCCGTGGTCTCAATACCGCCCGCATCCGCGAAAAGATCATCGAAAAGGGCCTGGCTTCGCGTGGCGAAGTCGAGGGCATGAACGATCAGCAGATTCATCGCTATATCTTCGCGCCGGGCTTTTCGACCGCCGCCAAGGTGACCAATCTTTCCGGCCGCGGCGTCGGCATGGACGTGGTGCGCACCAATATCGAGCAGATCGGCGGCCAGATCGACCTGACCTCGATCACCGGCCAGGGCACCACCTTCACCATCAAGATTCCGCTGACCCTGGCCATCGTTTCGGCCCTGATCGTCGGGGCCGGCGCGCAAAAATTCGCCGTGCCGCAGACCTCGGTCATGGAACTGGTCCGCACCGGGCAAAACGCCGAGCACAAGATCGAAAAGATCAATGACGCGCTCGTCCTGCGCCTGCGCAACAAACTGCTGCCGCTGGTCCAGCTTGGCCCGACGCTGCAACTCGAAGCCGCCAGGGATGAGGACGCCACCTTCGTCATGGTCATCCAGGTCGGTGAGCGCCGCTATGGCCTTGTCGTCAATGACGTGCTCGATACGGAAGAAATCGTCGTCAAGCCGCTGGCCAGCATCCTGCGCGATGTCGATGTCTTTTCCGGCGCCACCATCCTGGGCGACGGCTCGGTGGTCCTGATCCTCGACCCCAACGCCATGTCCGAGCGCGCCGGCAACATGCTGGAGGAAAAGGCCGCCGAGGAAACGGAAGAAACCGTTTCGGACGCCGGCAGCGAAAAGGTCGCCATGCTGTTGTTCAAGGCCGGGAATGGCGCGCCGAAGGCCGTCGAACTCGAACACATCACCCGCCTCGAACATGTCGAATCGTCGCAGATCGAAATCATGGAAGGCCGCGCCGCCCTGCAATACCGCGGCAAGCTGATGCCGATCCTGACCGTCAACAGCGATTTCTCAGGCCTGCTCTCCGCCCATAATGAAGAGACGCATATCCAGCCCCTGCTCGTCTTCACCGGCGAGGGCTACGCCATGGGCCTGGCGGTCGATGAGATCGTCGATGTCATCGAAGACCACATGACCATCGAACTGTCGGCGGATCGTCCGGGCGTGCGCGGCACCGCCATCGTGGCCGGCCGCGCCTGCGAGATTCTCGATGTCGATTACTACCACCTGCGTGGCCTGGCGGAACACCAGCGCCATCCTGCCCATTCCAGTGAGAAAGCCGTCGCATGAGCCTGCGTGATTATGTAACCCTCCGTGTCGGCGGCCAGCTTTTCGGCGTCGATGCCGCCCGTGTCCACGATGTCTTCCATCCACGCGGCCTGACCCCCGTGCCGCTGTCGCGTTCGGAGATCGCCGGCGTGCTCAACCTGCGCGGCCGCATCGTCACCGCCGTCTGCGCCCGCCGCCGTCTCGGTCTGCCGCCCCGTGAGGAGGGCGCGCCGGAGCCGCTGGCCATCGGCCTCGAAGTCCATGGCGACAGCTATGGTCTGGTCATCGATTCGGTCGATGAGGTCCTGAAACTGGATGATGAAAAGTTCCATGCCCCTCCCGGCAACCTCCCCCCGCGCTGGGCCGAAATAATCGTAGGCGTTTATCAATTGGAAAAGGAACTTCTGATAGTGTTGGACCCACATACGCTTTTGGATGCCGCACATCTGAAGGCCGCTTAACGCCTTTTAGAAAAATAGGGGAAAATCAGGATGAAAACCTGTCTTGTCGTCGATGATAGCCGCGTTATCCGAAAGGTCGCCAGACGCATCCTGGAAAACCTGCAATTCGAGGTCAGCGAAGCCAATGACGGGCTTGAGGCGCTAAAATCCTGCAAGGAAAAGATGCCGTCCGCCATCCTGCTCGACTGGAACATGCCGGTCATGGACGGCATCACCTTCCTGCGCCAGTTGCGCAAGGAAGACGGCGGCAAGGCGCCCGTGGTCGTCTTCTGCACTACCGAAAACGACCTGGCCCATATCACCGAAGCCCTGACCGAAGGCGCTTCCGAATACATCATGAAGCCGTTCGACGGTGAAATCCTCGAAGCCAAGTTCTCGGAAGTCGGCCTGCTCTGAAAGTAATTAGTGTAACCTCCTTAAGCCGCTTCGGCTTTCGGCAAGGCCAAATGGCCGCCGTCGCCGATGCGACGTAAGCCCCGCGGCGTATGAGCGCAAAAGAATGTCCCTGAACCCCCATACCGCTGCGTCCCTGCGGCCCCTGAAGATCATGATCGTCGATGACTCGGCAGTTGTGCGCGGGCTGATCTCGCGCTGGCTGGAACACGAGCCGGACATGGTTCTGGCGGGCCTGGCCATCGATGGCGCCAAGGGCGTGGAAAAGGTCAGGGAAATTCAGCCGGACGTGCTGATCCTCGACATCGAAATGCCGAACATGGGCGGGCTGGAGGCGCTGCCGAAGCTGCTGGCCGCCAAGCCGGGCCTGAAGGTTCTGATGGCCTCGACGCTGACGACGCGCGGCGCCAATGTCACCCTGCGCGCGCTCGAACTGGGCGCGGCCGACTATATTCCCAAGCCCGATTCGACCCGCATCGGCGGCGCCGACGGTTTCCGCACCGAACTGCTGACCAAGATCCGCGCGCTTTGCGGCCGCACCCGCGCCTGGCCCGCGCCGCCTTCATCGGCCCAGATGCACAGCGCGCCGGCGCCGCAAACACCCTCCGCCCACGGACATATTCCCTCCGCGCCGCCCGCCCTGCGGCCCGCGCCGAAGCCGGTCATCACACCGGTCACGCCCCCGCGTCCGCGTAGCACAGGCCCCAAACGCATCGACTGCCTCGTTATCGGCGCTTCGACCGGCGGGCCGCCCGCCCTGCGTAACTTCCTGATGGGCCTGGGGTCGGACTGGAAATTGCCCATCCTGATCGTGCAGCACATGCCGGCCACCTTCACCGCCATTCTCGCCGAGCACCTCGACAAGGCCCTGCCGCAGAAGGTGCAGGAAGCCAAGGACGGCATGCTGATCGAGAGCCGCAACATCTATATCGCCCCAGGCGACTTCCACATGACCATCCGGCCGGACCCGATCGTCAAGCAGATCCGGCTCGACCAGACCCCGCAGATCAACTGGTGCCGGCCGGCGGTCGATCCCCTGTTCAAATCCGCCGCCGAGGTTTACGGCAACCATGCGCTCGGCGTGGTGCTGACCGGCATGGGCCATGACGGCCGTGACGGCGCGCAGGCCCTGGTCAATGTCAACGCCTCCGTCATGGTGCAGGACGAAGCCACCAGCGTCGTCTGGGGCATGCCGGGTGCCATCGCCGAAGCCGGCCTCGCCGAAATCATCAAACCGATCGACGGGCTGTCCGCAGCCTGTAAAGCCTTTGCGCGCGGGGAGCGCCCGAACTAATGACACCTGAAGATATCGAACACCTCGCCGCCACGCTGAAAACCCGCTCAGGCCTGATCCTCGGTTCGGACAAGACCTATCTGATCGAATCCCGTCTGTCGCCGGTGGCGCGCCGCGAAGGCTTCGCCAACGTCTCGGCCCTGCTCGCGGCGCTGCGCACCAAACGCGACGAAAAGCTGATGGCCGCCGTCACCGACGCGATGACGACCAACGAAACCTTCTTCTTCCGCGACAAGCTTCCTTTCGACCAGTTCAAGAGCGACATTCTGCCGGCCCTGGCCAGGACGCGCCTCAACGGTGACATCAAGGTGTGGTGCGCCGCCTGCTCGACCGGCCAGGAACCCTATTCGCTCGCCATGCTGATGGACGAGATGAAGATGCTTTATCCGCGCCTCAATCTCGATATCCTCGCCACCGATATTTCCGAGCGCTGCCTGGAAAAGGCCCAGGCCGGTCTCTATACGCAGTTCGAGGTCCAGCGCGGCCTGCCGATTACCCTGATGGTCAAGCATTTCGAGAAGATCGACGAGATGTGGCGCATCTCGCCGAAACTGCGCGCCTCGATCCGCTTCAAGAAGATGAACCTGCTCGACGATCTGCGCCTGGTCGGCCGCCAGGACGTGATCTATTGCCGCAATGTGCTGATCTATTTCGATCTGGAGACGAAGAAGCGCGTGCTGGAGCAGATGGCGACGCTTCTGGCCGATGACGGCTGCCTGTTCCTCGGCGCCGCCGAAACGGTTCTGGGCATCACCGATCTGTTCAAGCCGATGCCCGGCATGCGCGGCCTCTATATCAAGAATGCCGCCGCGCAGACAGCACCCCACACAACGTCGATGCGTAAGATCGCATAATTTTCACCGGCGGGACATCCGAAGACGGCCCCGGCGGACATAAAGCCTGAAACGTCCTTGAAAGGTCCAACATGTCGCCCGCTGAACAACAGGCCGCTTCCCTGGCCTGGCAACACGCCCATCCCCTGATGATGGTGCTTTTCTCCACTATCGGCACGCTGGTCGTGATCACCTTCATCGTGCTGATCCGCTGGCTCGTCAGCCGCGCGGCCTGGCGCTATCATCCCGGCGGCGCGGGCGGTTTCCTGAAGGATGAATTCGTCCGCTGGGGCGCGATCCTGATCCCTTACCTGGCGCTGTCCATCGGCTTCAAGGTATTCGTCTACGACCTCCACCCCGAATACAACAAGCCGGAAGTCTGGATGGGCTTCGCCGTCGCGGCCATTGCCTTCCGGCTGATCCTGCGCCGGCTGCCCTTCGTGAAAGCCATGGCGCGCCATATAGACGCCGCCCGCGCCCAGGCGAAAGCGGCCCGCGCGGGCTAAATCGCCTTCGCCGACTCGCGCTCGACCAGCGAGAACGGCAGTTCCCGCCGCATGTCGCTGAAATTCGGCGCGTCTTCATCCATCGAGGCGCGCGACAGCAGCATATCCGCGGCCGCATAGGCCAGGTCGGTCACAGGCTGGCGGATGGTGGTCAGGTGCGGCCAGATGATCATCGACCCCGGCGTATCGTCGAACCCGGCCACCGACACCTGATCGGGGATACGCACGCCGGTCTGCTGGGCATAGGCCATGACGCCGAAGGCCATTTCATCGTTTGAGGCGAAAACCGCCGTCGGCAGGTCGCCGGCATCCGCGAAAAGCCCCCGCGCCGCCTCCAGCCCGGAAGCGAAGCTGTTGAAGCCCTGGGCGATCCGGTGGGGACGCGGCGCCTTTCCCGCCTCGCGCATCGCCCGGACGAAACCGTCATAACGGCGGTGGGACGACCCGTGCTCCGGATGGCCGCGCACGAAACCGATATCGCCATGGCCGCGCGCCAAAAGGAACTTCGTCATCTCGTAGGCGGCCTGGGTATCATCCATCTCCACCAGCGCCGAGCGGCCGGGAAACAGCGAGGGCGACACGCGCACATAGGGCACGCCCGCCGCTTCCACCGCATCGAGCACCACGGCCATGTCGCACAGGGGCGGCGTCAAGATCACACCGTCGAGGCGGATGGTGGCGAGCAGCGAGGCGATGGCCCGGCCGATATCCGGCGCCAGGCTGTCCTGCGGCTCACTGAGGACGTGGTAGCCGCTCTGGCGGCAGCGCTCGATCACCCCCTGCTGCATGTCGATGACATAGCTGGAGGACGGGTTATCGTACAACAGCCCGATCAGGAAACTGCGCGATCCGGCCAGCGACCGCGCCAGCAGGTTCGGCCGGTAATGCAGGCGGGCGGCGGCGTCCTTCACCTTGGTGCGGGTTTCCTCGCGCACGTTCGGCTCGTTGTTCATCACCCTGGAGACGGTCTTGATCGACACGCCGGCCAGCCGCGCCACATCATTGATCGTGGAAACCGTATTGGCTACGGATTGCTCTTTTGCACGTTCGGCCGGAGCCTTGGTCTGCGTCACTCGAAATCGAGCCTTTGTCTGGTGGCCGCACAATCGGCCGGAAAATTGGTATGTTCAGCTTGCGTCCGCAATGACAGCTTTGTCAATTGTAAAGACGCAAGCCGATTCAACCGCTTATTTTTTCCCAAACGTTGCCACCGCTTCGGCGGCCAAACGGGTGATTTCAGACCAATTTCCCTCTTTCATCGCCTTGGCCGGGGCGACCCACGAACCACCGACGCACAGCACATTATCGAGCGCCAGGAAATCGGCGGCGTTTTTCGCGTCGATCCCGCCGGTCGGGCAGAATTTCACCTGCGGCAGCGGACCGCCGATGCCCTTCAGGTAAGGCACGCCGCCGGCCGGTACGGCGGGGAAGAATTTCAGATGGGTGAAGCCCCATTCCAGCGCCTTCATCACTTCCGAAGAGGTAGCGACGCCCGGCAACAGCGGCAAGGCGTCCTGATGAGCCAGGGTCTTGGTCAGGCCGGGTGAAACGAGGAACTTCGCCCCGGCCTTTTCCGCCTTTTCGGCGTCCTTCGGCGTCAGCACCGTGCCGGCGCCCACCACCGCATCCGGACGCTCTTTCGAGATCAGCTTGATGGCGTCAAGCGCGCAATCGGTGCGCAGGGTGATTTCCAGCGCCTTGATACCCCCGGCCAGCAGAGCGTCCGCCAACGGCAGGGCCTGGTCGAGCGACGGAATGACCATCACCGGCAGCACCGGCCCCATGGTCATGAATTTTTCTACATCGGGATGCGTGGACATGATGGTCGTTCCTCGTTCTTAAGTCTCTGTCTTCCAAACGCCAAGCGTTTGGCAAGGGCAAGCGCCCGCCGCGCATGTTTGCGCGTAAGCCCGCGCGGCGCTTGAGCGCAAAAAGAAATCAAATCACCGCCTATGCGGTGATTTGCACGTCGGTTAAGGCGTTCGCTGAACCGAGCAACGCCGCGTACGGATGGATGATGATGCTCGACGGGATGCTGGCCACCAGACCCGCCAGCGGCGCCTTGGCCTCCATGCGGGCGCGGAAACGCAGTTCGTCGATATGCTTGATCAGGCGCGGCGCGATGCCGCCGGCGATGAACATGCCCGATGTCGCGCCATGACACAACGCCAGATCACCGCACACCGAAGCGAGAATATCGAGGAAGGCCTCGACCGTATAGCGGCTGCCGGTGGCGTCCTCGCCTTCCAGATGGGTGATCTGCGCCGGGGTCAGGCTCTCGGCGATCTCGCCGCGGATCGAGGAAATCGCCTGATAGAGATTGACCAGCCCCGGCCCGGACAGCATCATCTCGATGGTGACGCGGCTGTGCTTCCTGCGCAGGAAACGCAGGATTTCGGTTTCATAATCATTGACCGGCGCGAACGAGGCATGGCCGCTTTCGGTGGACAGGCAATAGGGGCCGAATTCGCCGCCCACCAGCACCGAGGCGCCGAAACCGGTGCCCGCGCCCATGACGGCGTGAACATCGCCGAACCCTTTGGTCACCGGCCCGATGGTTTTGATGTCGTCGCCTTCCAGATGCGGCAGGCAATAGGCCAGGGCGGCATAATCGTTGATCAGCTTCGCCTTGCGCACGTTCACGGCCTGGGCCAGCAGATCCTCGCGCACTTCCCAGTCGAGATTGGTGAACTTGATCCGCCCGTCCTTGACCGGTCCGGCCACGGCGACGCAGGCGTAATCCAGCTCAGGCCGGCCGCCGATCGACTCGAAATAGGTCTTCAGGGCGTCATAGACATCCTTGTGATCGGCCGTTTCCAGCGACTTGAAGTTCGCCAGTAACGTCTTGCCGTTTACGCGCTCCGCAATGGCGAACCGGGCGTTTGTGCCGCCGATATCGCCCACCAGCCCGCGCAACGGACGGTCTGAAGTGGATTTGATGGAGCTGCTCTCGAAATGCGCTGTCATATATTTACCAAAAAACGGCGCCACCCTGGTCGGCCGGTCCTACCGATCGACGCATGTGCGCAAAAAGTTCCCGTCCCATGCCGTCGGCTTCTGCTGGCCGATCGGCATTTGCTCTTTGTGAAAACTCGGCGGCATCTCCGAGGAAGTCTATGGTGCCGGCCACGCAATCGACACGCAGCACGTCCCCGTTACGCAGTTTCGCAATCGGCCCGCCATCGACCGCTTCCGGCGTCAGGTGGATGACGGCGGGCACCTTTCCCGATGCCCCCGACATGCGGCCGTCCGACACCAGCGCCACCTTGCGCCCGGCATCGAGAATACTCGACAGCGACGGCGTAAGGCTGTGCAGTTCCGGCATGCCGTTGGCTTTTGGCCCCTGGAAGCGGACGACGCAAATGAAATCGCCCTCCGGCAGTTGTTTCGCCTTGAAAGCGGCCAGGAAATCATCCTGGTCGTCGAAAACGACACAAGGGGCTTCAACGATCTGGTGCTCCAGCTTGACCGCCGACACTTTGGCGACGGACGTACCGAGATTGCCCTTGATCTCGCGCAGCCCCCCTTCCGGCGAGAACGGGTTGGAGACAGGACGCAGGATATTTTCATCGAGGCTCTGCGCCGGCGCATCGCGCCAGACGACCTCGCCGTTTTGCAGCACCGGCTCTTTCGCGTAGTCGGCCATGCCCTGCCCCCAGATGGTCTGGACATCGGCGTGCATCAGGCCGGCGGCCAGCAGTTCACGGATGACGAAACCCATGCCGCCGGCGGCGTGGAAGTGGTTCACATCGGCCGACCCGTTCGGATAGACGCGCGCCAGCAACGGCACCACGGACGAGATCTTGTCCATGTCCTCCCAGGTCAGGATCACCCCGGCGGCGCGGGCCATGGCCGGCAGGTGCAGGGCGTGGTTGGTGGAGCCGCCGGTCGCCATCAGGCCGATAACGCCGTTGACGATGGCCTTCGCGTCGATAACATCGGCCAGACGCGACGGATTTTTGGAATTTTCCGCCGATTTCGCCGCGCGCTCGACGGCGCATTGCGTCAGGGCGTCACGCAAGGGCGTGCCCGGATGGACAAAGGCCGCGCCCGGCACATGCAGGCCCATCATTTCCATCAGCATCTGATTGGAATTGGCCGTGCCGTAGAAGGTGCAGGTGCCGGCGGAATGGTAGGAGGCCATTTCGGCGGCCAGCAATGCGTCACGCCCAACCTCGCCGAGCGCGTACATCGTGCGGACCTTGGCCTTTTCCGGGTTCGGCAGACCGGACCCCATCGGGCCGGACGGCACGAAGATGATCGGCAGGTGGGCGAAAGAGAGCGCGCCGATCACCAGGCCTGGCACGATCTTGTCGCAGATGCCCAGGCACAGCGCGGCATCGAAGGCGTCATGGCTCAACGCCACCGCTGTACCCATGGCGATGACATCGCGCGAAAAGAGCGACAGTTCCATGCCGGGACGGCCTTGCGTCACGCCGTCGCACATGGCCGGCACACCGCCGGCAACCTGTGAGGTGGCGCCGAACTTGCGCGCCATGGCGCGGATCTTTTCCGGGTAATCGTGATAGGGCTGGTGGGCCGACAACATGTCGTTATAGGCCGTCACGATGCCGATATTGGGCACGGCGTCGAGCGCCGCCTGGAGCTTGTCATTATCGGACGCGGCGGCGACGACGTGGGCGTAGTTGGCACAGGAAAGCTTCTTGCGGCGCGGCTCGCTGGCCTTGTAGCGATCGGCGCGGTCCATGAATTGTTGGCGCAGGCCCTGCGAGCGCGCGATGATGCGGTCGGTGACTTCGGCGATTACGGGATGCAGTTGTGTCATGGTATTTAGTCCTTTAGCCCGCCCGTTAACTTGCCCAGACGAATTCGACGTCGGTCGGACATTGCGCGATAAACGCGCCGATCGGCGAGGTATAGGGATCGGTGTCTTGCGACGCCGCTTTCAGCGCGTCAAGCTTGGCCTGACCGGTGATGTAGAAAAGAATGCGGCGCGAATTATTGATCGCCGGCACGCTCAGGGTGATGCGCGGCAGCACCGGTTCGGAACCATCGGTGTGCGGCTTTACCGGCAATACCAAACGATCGGTCGTATAGACCTCGGCATTGACCGGATTATGCGGAAAGATCGAAGCATAGTGCGAATCCGGCCCCATGCCCATCAGGGCGAAATCGAACCGCGGCGCTTCGCCGTGGTTGAGATCGCGCAGGGTTTGTTCGGCCTTTTCGGCGCAAGAGTCCTGATCGTTTATATCCTGAATCAGCGACAGGAATTTCATGCCAGTTCTTTGACCTGTCCGATCCTTGCCGGCCAGTACCGGCGCCAGCGCCTCACGCATCATCCGGGTATTGGATGCTGCATCATCGACCGGCACAAACCGTTCATCGACCTGGGCCAGCGTGACTTTTGACCAGTCCAGTTCGGTATGGACCAGATGCTGGTAGATCGGCTTCGGCGTCGTGCCGCCGCAACCGATCCATACCGCCTGAGTGCGCGCGTCTATGGCCTGGCGCAGGGCGTTGGCGATGGCCTCGGCGATATAGCTGCCCGCCCGCGCCGTATTGGCGAAGCAATGCACCGTCACGGTCTTGCCGTGGGCATTCCAGGTCAGGACATCCTCGGAAACATTCAGCTTGTGCGCCGCCTCAGTCATTCCACACGCGCCCCTCGTCACGCTCGATCAGACGGAAGGCGCTGACCGGCCCGAAGGTGCCCGCCGGATACATCTGCGGCTTCATGTGCGTGTCGCTCCACGCCTGAATGATGCCGTCCACCCAGGTCCACGCCGCCTCGACTTCATCGCGGCGCACGAACTGGGCGTTATTGCCGTTCAGCGCATCGAGAATCAGGCGTTCATAGGCGATGCGGCGGCGCGGCGGCTTGCCGTCATCGCCATCGAAGGCCTTGATCAGCGACAGGCTGAGATCGAGCGGTTGCAGGTGCATCCCCTCAGCGGTCAGGCCGGGCGCCTTGTTCATCAGGGTCAGGGAAATATCTTCATCCGGCTGCAAACGGATCAGCAGACGGTTGGCGTGGGCTTCCGCGCCGAAGATCGAATGCGGCAGCGGCTTGAACTGAACCACGATCTCGGTGGCGCGCGACGGCAGGCACTTGCCCGTGCGCATGTAGATCGGCGTGCCGGCCCAGCGCCAGTTGGCGATCTCGGCTTTGATGGCCACGAAGGTTTCGGTATTGGACGGCGAACCCTTTTCCGCCTCGTAGCCGGCGATCGGATGGCCATCGGCGAAACCGGGACCGTACTGGCCGCGCGCCGTATGCGTCTGCACGTTTTCCGCCGTGATCGGTTTCAGCGAACGCAGCACCTTGACCTTTTCATCGCGCAGGGCGTCCGAGGCCAGCGAGGACGGCGGCTCCATGGCCAAGAGGCACAGGAGCTGCAGCAAATGGTTTTGCAGCATGTCGCGGATGGCGCCGTATTCGTCGTAATAGCCGAGGCGATCCGCCACCCCGACCGTTTCGGCGATGGTGATCTGGATATGGTCGATCGACTGCGAATTCCACAACGGCTCGAACACCATATTGCCGAAGCGCAGGGCGATCAGGTTCTGCACCGTCTCCTTGCCGAGATAGTGGTCGATGCGGAAAGTGCGGTCCTCGGCGAAGGCATGGGCGACGGAATCGTTGATGATCTTCGAGGTGGCCAGGTCGCGGCCGATCGGCTTCTCGATAACGACACGGTTGGGCGATTTATTAAGTCCGGCCTTCTCGATATGCTCGCAGATCGGCTTGAACAGCGACGGCGAGACGGACAGGAAGAAGACGATATCGAGCTTTTCGACATCACCCAACTCGTCCTTCAGCTTGCTGCCCCAGCTATCGTGGGCGGCGTCGAGCGCCACATGGACGATACGCTTGCGGAAACGACTGAGCGCCGCCGGGTCGATCCATTCGCCGAAACGGCTGGTGACGGCGTTGCCGATGCGGTCGACGCAGACCTCGGTGCCGCAATCCTCGCGCGCCACCGAAATAATCCGCAGGTCGTTGGACAGAAAACCATCCTGGTCCAGCATGGCCAGCGACGGCCACAACATGCGCATGGCGAGATCGCCCGTACCTCCGACAAGGACAAAAACCTGTTGGCGCGCGCCATTACTTCCAGAAGATGCCGACATAAGACCTTTTCGTTCCGAACCTGTGACCTGCCCCTTGTGCCCAGGGCTTTCGTCATGACAGCGTTGTCATAACCTCTGTTTTCCGGCAGGTCAATCGTGAAAATAAACTGCGTGACTCAAGGCGACGCCATCCGGCCGTCCCTGCGGGTCATATAGGCCGAAAGGGCCTGTAAAAACAAGGGTGGGTGCGGTTTTTACCGGCGGCGGAGCCGTCAGCCGGCCTGCGCCCGGCGCATAATCATAGCGCCAGTGAAATCCGCGCCATATCCGTGGTCAGCCTTAAAGCCTATCCCGCCTGCGGGGCCGCTTTCGGCACGTCGGTCGCGTCGGTTTCGACATGCTGGCGCAACTGGTCGGCGCGTTTGGCCAGTGAAATCAGGTCATCGTCCAGTTCGCTGTTGTTGCGGGCATAATCGCGCAAATCCTTGACCAGCTTAAGCAGGTGCGGCGCCGCGGCGATCAGGCGGGCCTGCATCTCGATCAGGGCCGGGTCGCGCTCATATTCGGCGCCGGGCACACGCCAGCCGCCCCAGTCGTTTTCGTCGGTGACGACGATCGGATAGGTGCCGGGGAAGGGGTGGTTGCGGCTTTCTTCGGGGGTCTGCCACTTGTTGCGGGCGCGCATCAGGCGCCAGTGCGACAGGCGCTGGTCATGGCCGCTCTTGTCGGCGGCGCTTTCGGGCGTCAGTTCCTCGGCGGCGAAATCACGGCCCAGGCCGCAATCATAGGTGACGCGGACCGGCTCGTCGAAGCCTTTGACCCAAACCGGATTTACCTTGTCGATCACCGCCCAGGTGCCGACAGGTTCAACATAGACACGTTGATGACGATGAAAGGCCGCCTTGGCCATGGGACACCCTCTTGCTTATTTTCAAGCTTATTGAGCCTCTTTCTACAGGAAAAGTCTTAACAAATGGCGGGCGGTGCAAAGATACCATGACGCGGGGCGCGCAATCGTCGCAAGGTTATGTTTCTAATGAAACTTTTACCGCCAAATGTTCAATAATAAAAAAAATATTAAATCAGACAATAAGACCCAAGGCTTTGGATTCATTCGTACTATCAATATGATTTGTTTTTGCGGCCAATTTGTTATCTTGCGATGCAAAAAAATCGCGCCTAATCAGGGGACGCAAAATAATAAACCGGCTTGACCTCTGACCGCTCGCCGTCGGAACAAACTTGAATGCAAGTCTTTGTTTTTGTGACGTAAAGTGTGAAGGTTCGGGCCTTACGGGCACCTGGAATATCACACTATGACCGATACCGTCCTCAATCACGTCAAACAACATATCGGCCTGCTCGAAGGCTTTCTGACCGAGGCCGTGCACGAGTTCGGCCGGGCGGAGGTCATGGACAAGGTTGAGGCGCTGAAGGACAAGACTTTCGATTTCAGTGCCTTGAGCGAATCCGAGGCGGCGCATATCGCCCGCATCATGACCTGCCTGTCGATGCTGTCGGTCATTTCGGAAGATGTCGGCCAGTTGGGCCAAATCGACAGTTTCGAGAGCGCCGACGGCGCCATGCGGCCGATCAGCCTGGCCAATGCGGTGGAGTCCGCCCGTCAGTCGGGACTGGACAAGGCCGAGATCGACGCCACGCTCAGCAGCATGCTGGCCTCGCCGGTCTTCACCGCCCACCCGACCGAAATGCGCCGCGCCTCGATCGTCGAACGCGAAACCGAGATCGCCACCCTGTTGCAGGCCTATGAAAAGGCCGCCAATCCGGGTGAGAAGAAGCAGGTGGAGGACGATCTCTACCGCGCGGTGGCGTTATTGTGGAACACCCGTCTCAACCGGCCGGAGCGCATCACAGTGCGCGACGAGATCAACAACCTGATCGCCGCGGTGAAGCGTTCGGTCCTGCCGGCCCTGGTGACGCTCTACACCGAATGGGGCCGCGACATCCCGCACGAGGGGCCGCTGCCGGACGTACTCAAGCTCGGTTCGTGGATCGGCGGCGACCGTGACGGGCACCCGCATGTCGATGAGGTGACGCTGCGCTACGCTTATCGGGAACAGGCGCGCGTCGCTTTCGATTTCTACGCCATCCATCTCGACAAGCTCGACAGCGAACTCACCATGTCGGACGAGGTGACGCCGGTCAGCGACGCGCTGCACGAACTGGCGCGCAAGTCGCTCAATACCGATATCCATCGTGTAGACGAACCTTATCGCCGCGCCATTGCCTATATCAAGCAACGTCTGGCGCGCACACGGGCGGAAACGCTCGGCGAGGCGCGCGACAGCCGCGCCGGCGATATTTCGGCCCTGGCTCCGGCTTATGAAAGCTGCGCCGGATTCCTGCGCGACTTGCGGGTGATCCGCAACTCCCTGGGGAGCAACGGCGGCCGCCGCATGATCGGCGCCACGCTCAAGACCCTCATCCGTATCGCCCGCTCGTGCGGCTTCCATCTGCTGGCGCTCGATCTGCGGCAAAATTCGGATGTGCATGAACGCGTCATTGCCGAACTGTTCACCCAGTCTTCGGAACTGGTCGATTATCTCGGCATGTCGGAAAGCGAGCGCTGTTCGCTGCTCTACGCCGAACTTTCCAATGACCGGATTTTGCGCTGGGAATACGGCAAATACTCCGACGAGACGCGCCGCGAACTGCGCATCGTCGATGCGGCGGCGGAGATCGTGAAGCGGTTCGGCCCGGACGCTTTCGGCGCCTATGTCATCTCCAAGGCGTCGTCGGTGTCGGATATCCTGGAGCCGCTGGTGCTGCTGAAGCAGGCCGGATTGGTGCGCGGCGGACCGCAGCCGCACTGCATGCTGAAAATCTCGCCGCTGTTCGAGACGATCGGCGACCTGGAGGCGGCGCCCGAAATCATGAAGAAGTGGCTGGGCAATTTCGCCGTGCGGTCGCTGATGGGCCGCCCCGCCTTGCAGGAAGTCATGCTTGGCTATTCCGATTCCAACAAGGACGGCGGCTATACCTCCTCGCGCTGGTCGCTGCACAAGGCGTCCAAGGCGATCAAGGCGGTGTGCGACAAGGCCGGCGTGCAGCTTCGCCTGTTCCATGGCCGCGGCGGTTCGGTCGGACGTGGCGGCGGGCCAGCGTTCGCGGCGATCCTGGCCCAACCAGAAGGCACGGTCGGCGGACAGATCCGCGTCACCGAACAGGGCGAGATGATCGCACGCAAGTTCGGCAATGTCGTCACCGCCCACAAGACGCTCGACAGCTTCGCGGCGGCCACCTTCCTGGCGACGGTGCCGAAACGCGGGGCGAAGACCGCCGCGCATTCGGCCGACGCGGTGCTGGAGGAAAAATTCACGCCGGTAATGGACCGGATTCACGCGGCGTCTTTCGAGGCCTATCGCGCGCTGGTTTATGACGATCCGCACTTCCTCGATTTCTTCCATACGGTGACGCCGGTCGATGAGATCGGCAATCTCAAGATCGGCTCGCGTCCGGCCTCGCGCACCTCGTCGGGCAAGATCGAGGACCTGCGCGCCATTCCGTGGGTTTTCGCCTGGTCGCAGACGCGGTTCATGCTGCCGGGCTGGTACGGTTTCGCGGCGGCGGTGCGTGAACTGAAGATCGGCGAGGATGTGCTGAAGGAGATGATGCAGTGGGACTTCTTCGAGGTTTTCATCGCCAATATGGAAATGGCCCTGGCCAAGACCGACATGGAAATCGCCCGGCTGTACGCCGATCTGGCCGGTGAGCCGGAAGAGGCCGACCGAATCTATGACAGGATCAGGCTTGAGTTCGACGATACAGTGGCGCTGGTTCTGCGCCTGCGCGGGGCGCCCTATCTGCTATCGACGCATGAACGCCTGCGCAACCAGATCGAACGCGCCAATCCGCTTCTGAACTCGCTCAATCGCCTGCAGGTCTATCTGCTCGGCATCCGCCGCCACGGCAACCGCCACAAACTGGTGCAACTGGCCATGCAATTGACGGTGAATGGCATTGCGTCGGCGCTGCGCAATACGGGGTAGGATTGTCCACGAACCACACGAACGGACACGAACTCTGAGTTTCACCGGCATATACCGGTAAATGGAAGAAGGATATCCGCAGATGACGCAGATTTTTCAGCGCTCTTATCTGCTATCGCTTTTCTGCGTAACAGCAGATGATTTTCGGCGCGAAGCGCCCTTCCGTCAGAGAAAAACCCGCACCGGCATGGAGCGGTTCGTTAAAATGGATGCGACATGACGGCGCTTCGCGCGGATGTGCCGTGTGGCCTTTTTTGAGCGAGGCCACACTCCCCGGCAGGACGATGAGGCTCAGAGTTCGTGTCTGTTCGTGTGGTTCGTGGACAAAACCAATCTTAACCAACGTCTGCCGGAGTTGGTTTTGATATGTCCGTCACGTTGGAGCGGGCTGATGAAGTCAAGAAGAAGAGATTGTCCACGAACCACACGAACAGACACGAACTCTGAGCTTCAATGGTATATGTCCGTGCGCGGCGCTGCTAATGCGTGGAAACCCTCCTGCCCGAAGGGCGGGGCATAATACGGATGCGCCATGATAGCGCTTCGCGCGGATGTTGCCGCGTGAATTTTTTGAGTGATGTCATGTTCACTGATACAGGACGATGAAACTCGGAGTTCGTGTCCGTTCGTGTGGTTCGTGGTTACACCCTTCTTCTTAATTTCACCAAATCCACTCAAATTTCACATTGTATCGCTTGAGCTTCTCCGAAAAGAGTCCCATGTGATCTTAAGACCTCACATGAGACAAAACTAATGCGCACCGATACGCCCCAGCCGATCCAGCTCAGCGATTACAAGGCCCCCGACTTCCTGATCCCCGCCACGGAACTGGATTTCGACCTCGCCCCCGAAGCGACACGCGTCAAGGCGCGGCTGACGATCGAGCGACAGGGACCGGCCGGCGCGCCGCTGGTGCTGATGGGCGAGCGCCTGAAACCGATCAGCGTCACCATAGACGGCCAGCCGGTTGATTACGCCCTCACCGACGAAACCCTGACCATTGCGAATGTCCCCGACCGGTTCACCCTCGAAACCGAGGTCGAGATCGATCCGCTGAACAACCGGACGCTGGAAGGGCTTTACATGTCCTCCGGCCGTTATTGCACCCAATGCGAGGCGGAAGGCTTCCGCAAGATCACCTACTATCTCGACCGCCCGGATTCCCTGAGCAAATACCGCGTCCGCATCGAGGCGCCGAAAGCCGGTTTCCCGCATCTTCTTTCCAATGGCAACCTGCTCGAAAAAGGCGACCTGCCGGGAGAAAAGCACTACGCCCTGTGGGAAGACCCCTTTTTCAAGCCCTGCTATCTCTTCGCACTGGTGGCCGGTGAACTCGATGTCCTTGAAGACCGCCTCGTCACCATGTCGGGCCGTACGGTCGATCTGAAAATCTATGTCGATACGGGCATGAGCGAGCGCGCCGCCTATGCCATGGACGCCCTCAAGCGTGCGATGAAATGGGACGAAGAGGTCTATGGCCGCGAATACGATCTCGACCTGTTCATGATCGTGGCCGTGCGCGACTTCAACTTCGGCGCCATGGAAAACAAGGGACTGAACGTCTTCAACGCCTCGCTGCTGCTGGCCGATCCGACCACCGCCACCGATGCCGATTATGAGCGCATCGAGTCGGTTATCGCCCATGAATATTTCCATAACTGGTCGGGCAACCGTGTCACTTGCCGCGACTGGTTCCAGCTTTGCCTGAAAGAGGGCCTGACCGTCTTCCGCGACCAGGGTTTTTCCGCCGACCAGCGCGGCCACGCCGTCTCGCGCATCAAGGACGTCAAGGCTTTGCGTGCCCGTCAGTTCCCTGAGGATTCCGGTCCGCTGGCCCATCCGGTGCGGCCGTCCTCCTACGTCAAGATCGACAATTTCTATACCGCCACCATTTACGAGAAGGGCGCGGAAATCGTCGGGATGCTGAAGACCCTCGCCGAACCGGACCTCTATCGGCAAGCGCTTGACCATTATTTCGCCGCCAATGACGGCACCGCCGCCACGCTGGAGGACTTCCTCGCCAGTTTCCAGGCCGTCACCGCCGGCAATCCGCAACTGCGCGCCGATCTTGCCGGCATGATGGACTGGTACACCCAAGCCGGCACCCCGCAAGTGCGCATTTCCCGCCACTATGACGCCGACGCCAAGACCCTGACCCTGAATTTCGTCCAGGCCACCGCGCCGACGCCCAGCCAGCCCGAAAAGAAGCCCCTGCCGATCCCCATCCGCCTCGCCGTGCTCGATGAAACCGGCGCGCCGCAAGCGCCTTTCAATGCACCCGATAACGAGTCGTGGCTGTTCACCCTGCGCGGCGCCCAGGAAGAGATGGTGATCCGCAATATCGAAAAGCCGCCCGTTCTTTCGGCCCTGCGTCATTTCTCCGCGCCTGTCATCCTGCATCTCGACGAACCGCAATCTCACGCTTTCGCCCGCTTCCGGGGCGACAGCGATCCCTTCAACCGCTGGGAAGCGGCGCAGGGCCTGGCCCGGTCGGTCATGCTGGATGAAGCCCCCGACAAGGCCCTGATCGAGGCCTTCGCCGAAGGGCTGGAAGCGACCTTGCGCGACGACCGGCTCGATGACGCCTTCAAGGCGCTGATCATGGGCCTGCCGACGGAGGCCGATCTGGCGCAAAGCCAGTCACCGATCGATCCGGCCTTCCTGCACCATAACCGCAAGCGTTTCAAATCGGCGCTTTCGCTGCGCCTGCATGACACCCTGCGCGATCTTTACAATGCCCTGCCGGTGGCCAATACCTTCAGCCCCGACGCGGCATCCGCCGGCAACCGCGCCCTGCGCAACGCCCTGCTCGATCTCATTCTGGCCGGTTTCCACGACCATCCCAATCCGGGCGAACTGACCCTGCTGGCCGAGGCGCATTTCAAGGCCGCCACCAACATGACCGATATGGTCGGTGGCCTGATCGCTCTGACCCATGTGCAGGGCGCGCCTTACCAGGCCGCCCTCGACGTCTTCTATAACCGCTTCAGACATGAACCGCTGGTCATCGACAAATGGTTTGCCCTGCAGGCGTCGGCGGCGCATCCCGATACCCTGTCGCGGGTGCGGGAACTCAGCCATCACCCCGATTTCGACGCCAGAACGCCCAATCGCTGGCGCGCGCTGGTGCAGGGCTTCGCCAACAACCAGAGCGTTTTCCACAAGGCGGACGGCGGCGGTTACGCCTTCCTCGTCGAGCAGATTCTCGCCGTTGACGCCTTCAATCCGATGACCGCGGCGCGTCTGGTCGAGCCGCTCAGCCGTTACCGTTTTTACGCCCATCCCTATAGCGAGAACATGCGCCAGGCCCTGCAAATCATTACCGCGGCGCCCAACCTGTCGAAAAACGTACTCGAACTGGCGGCGAAGGCGCTGGCCGCCCCGCAATCAAATGAAACATGACTAACGTTCATTAACCACTCTTAAGCAATGCCTGCCTAAGATGCCGGATACGGGGCCTGCGCGCCCCGGTTCGCGTGCATTTTGGGAGAGACGATTGGCAAGCCTCGAACGGGTCCGGTTCCTGGTTGTGGACGATAACGCCCACATGATCAATATCGTCAAGACCCTGTTGCGCGGGTTTGGCGTGACGGAGATATTCGAGGCGCGCGACGCGGCCGAAGCCTTTCATCGCCTCAAGCACGACGCCATCGATATCTGCATCACCGACTACCAGATGGAAGTGCTGGATGGCGTCGAGTTCGTGAAACTGGTGCGCAATTCATCCGACAGCCCCAACCGCTACGTGCCGGTCATCATGCTGACGGCCCATTCGGAACGCTCCAAGGTGATCGCCGCGCGCGACGCCGGCGCCAATGAATTCTGCTGCAAGCCGGTGACGGCCATCGAACTGCGCCGCAAGGTCGTCGCCATTGTCGATTATCCACGCCCCTATATCAAAACCGCCACGGGCAGCTATTTCGGCCCGGACCGCCGCCGCCGGCAGGACCCGAAATATCATGGCGAGGAACGCCGCGAAGGCTGGAGCGAGGATCATCGTCCGCCGGTCAACGGCCGCAGGCGCAGCGCCCCGGCCGGCAGCGAAACCGGCTGAGCTATTCCAGCCGGTCGGCCTTCCACAACACCGGAAACAGCTTGATCCAGATCAGGGTCACCAGCAGCGAGCCGATGCCGCCGAAAAGCGCCGCCCCGACCGGCCCCATGAAGCGCGCCACCGTGCCGCTTTCAAACTCACCCAACTGATTCGACGCGCCGATGAACAGGAAGGAAGCCGAGGACACGCGGCCGCGCATATGATCCGGCGTCACGATCTGCACCAGGGTCTGCCTGACGAACACGCTGACCATATCCGCCGCGCCCAGCACCGCCAGCGCCGCGATCGACAGCCAGACACTGCGCGACAGACCGAAAACGATCGTCGCCACGCCGAAAAGCGCCACGCAACTGTACATCCACGGACCGGCGTTGCGGCGGATCGGGAATTGCGACAGCGATATGGACATCAGGATCGCCCCCGCCGGCGTCGCCGCCTGCAACAGGCCGAAATAGAAGGGCGACACATGCAGCACATCGCGCGAAAAAACCGGAATCAGCGCCGTGGCCCCGCCCAGCAGCACCGCCGCCAGATCGAGCGACATGGCGCCCAGCAGCAACCTGGATTTCCAGATGAAACTGGCGCCCTCCTTCACCATTTCCGTCTTTGAGCCGGAAGGCGTGGCCGGCCGGGTATCGGCCCTGATGGCGAAAATCAGACCGGTGGCGAGCATCAGCATGACGGTGCAGACGATATAGGCCGCCTGGGTGGAGATGGCGATCAGCATCCCGCCCAGCGCCGGCCCGACAATGGAGCCGACCTGCATCGACATCGAGTTCATGGCGATGGCTTTCGGCAGGGCCTGGCGCGGCACCAGCATCGGTCCCAGTGCCGAGGTGGCGGGCGCGATAAAGGCCCGCAGCGCGCCCTGAATGAAGCCCAGAACGAACAGCCCCCAGATCGGCGCGTCGGGCAGCAGCGAATAGGCGCAGAACACCAGAGACAATACCGATTGCAGCAACAGGGTGATGAACATGACATTCTTGCGCGCCACGCGATCGACGATGATCCCCGCCGGAATGGTCAGGCAGAACAGGGCCACGAACTGCGACAGGCCGAACATGCCGAGATAGAAGGCCGATTCATTGACCCCGCTGTGGCGGCGCGCCAGGGTATAGACTTCCCAGGCGATGGCCGCGCCCTGCGCCGTACCGCCCAGCACGGCGGCCATGCGCGCCAGCCACAGCAGGCGGAAATTGGGAATCTGGAGCGGATGCCGGTTATCGTCCGGGTCGAATTCGGATATGCCGGAAGCTGGCCTATTCACGTCAGGAAGCCTTGGTTCAAAAAAACAGACAACAGAGCCATATTTAAGTCTTTCCCCGGCCGGGAAAGGGTCTTAGAGCATTGGCCATGGCGAATACAGCAAAAAACCCGGCAAAGAACCTGGACGTGGTTCAATTCACACAAGCGCTTATTACAAGGCCGTCGGTCACCCCGGCCGATGCCGGCGCCATGGATACGGTGCAGCGCACGCTGGAATCGCTCGGTTTTACCTGCCATCGCCTGAAATTCGGCGAGATCGAGAACCTTTATGCCCGGCGCGGCGCGGCCTCGCCCAATCTTTGTTTCGCCGGCCATACCGATGTGGTGCCCGCCGGCGTGCATAATCTGTGGCGCTACGATCCCTTCGGCGCCGAAATCCATGACGGCATGGTAATCGGCCGCGGCGCGGTCGATATGAAGGGGGGCATCGCCGCCTGGATCGCCGCCGTTTCGCGCCATGCGGATCAGGCGGGATCCCAAAAAGGCTCATTGTCCTTCCTGATCACCGGCGATGAGGAAGGCGTGGCCACCGACGGCACGGTGCGCGTGGTCGAATGGCTGAAGGCGCGGGGGGAAGTCATAGATCACTGCATCGTCGGCGAGCCGTCATCGGCGTCGCAACTGGGCGACATGATCAAGGTGGGGCGGCGCGGCTCGATCAACGCCACCTTCACGGTCAGCGGCAAGCAGGGCCATGTCGCCTATCCGCAGCGCGCGCTCAATCCCCTCCCCGTGCTTGTCGATCTGCTGGCCGCGCTGAAAAGCCGCGTGCTCGATGAGGGCTACGATCAGTTCCAGCCGTCGAACCTGGAAATCACCACCATAGACACCGGCAATACGGCCACCAACATCATCCCGCAGGACGTCCGCGCCCGCATCAATATCCGCTTCAATCCGGCCCATACCGGTACGGCCCTGAAGGCATGGTTCGAGACGCTGGCGGCGGAGCATGCCGCACGGACCGGCGCGAAAATCGAGGTGCAGACCGCCATTTCCGGCGAAGCCTTTCTGACCGAGGCCGGGCCGTTCGTCGATCTGATTGCCGGGGTTATCAGGGAGCGGTTTGGACTGGAAACCGACCGTTCGACCACCGGTGGCACGTCCGATGCCCGCTTTATCCGCGATCTCTGCCCGGTGGTTGAGTTCGGTCTTGTTGGCCAGACCATGCACCAGATCAACGAATGTGTACCGGTGATCGATCTCGAAGGCCTGACCGATGCCTATTCCGCCTTGATCGCGGCGTATTTCTCGAAATTCGGCTCGGCCTCATAGGTGACATGCGTCAGATATAGCCCCTGCGCCGGCGCCACCTGTCCGCACACCGTGCGGTCCGCCGCCGCCAGGGCTTCGGCCATATAGTTTACCGGATAGCGGCCCGTACCGATATCGACCAGGGTGCCGACCATCGAGCGTACCTGGCGATGCAGGAAGGACCGCGCCGCGAAGACGCAGTGAATTTCCTCACCGACCCGCTTGACCCGCGCGATATCGAGCGTGCGCATCGGTGAATTGGCCTGGCAGCCGATAAACCGGAACGTTGTGAAATCATGATGACCGATCAGGGCATTGGCGGCTTCGGACATGGCGGCGACATCGATCGGTTTCTTGACGTGCCAGACGCGGCCCTGATCGATCGCCGGCGGCGCTTCCCGGTTGAGGATGCGATAGAGATACATGCGGCCGGTGGCGGAAAAGCGGGCAGAAAAGTCGTCATCGCATTTTTCCGCCACCAGCACCGACACCGGCTTAGGCATCAGCCAGGCGTTCATGGCGTCGCGCACCACCTTGGCCGGAAAATCCTTTTCGAGATTGAAGGTGACCACCTGGCCGGTGGCGTGGACGCCGGTATCGGTGCGGCCGGCCACGGTCAGGCGCAATGATTGCCCGCTGAATTTGAAGATCGCCTCTTCCAGCGCCGTCTGGACGCTGGGCTGATCTCCCTGCGCCTGAAAGCCGTTGAAGGGGCGGCCATCATATTCGACGAGAAGCCGGTAACGGGGCATCAGAGCAGAATGTCGCCGGGTTCGAGCGCCGCGCCATTGAGAAAATCGACCGCGTCCTGCGCCGCCTTGCCTTCGCGCTGGACACGCAGCAATTCGATCACGCCATCACCGGTGGCGATTTTCAGGCCGCCGATGAGGCGTGTACCGGGCGTTTCGCCGCTGACCTCGCCACTGCCTTCATTCGGCAGGCGCGACATCAGCACTTTCAGGCGTTGTTCGCCCTTCGGGGTTTGCAGCAGACACCAGGCGCCGGGGAATGGCGACAGGCCGCGGATATGGAAGTCAAGATCGCGCGCCGGGCGGTCCCAGTCGATACGCGCCTCTTCCGGCGTAATCTTGCGGGCATAGGTCGGTTCGCCCACCTGCGCCTGACCCGCCGCCGCGCCGCGTTCGATGGCGGCCAGGGCCACGGGCAAAAGCGATGCACCCAGCGCCGCCAGCTTGTCATGCAGGGTCTGCGCGGTGTCCTCGGCGGTGATTTCCTCACGGCCCGTAAGGATGATCGGCCCTTCGTCCAGTCCCTCGCTCATGCGCATGACCTCGACGCCGGTGTGCGTGTCGCCGGCCATGATGGCGCGCTGGATCGGCGCCGCGCCGCGCCAGCGCGGCAGCAGGGACGCATGGAGATTGAAACAGCCGAGGCGCGGATGATCGAGCACGGCCTTTTTCAGGATCTGTCCATAGGCGACGACAATGCAGGCATCGATATCCAGCGCCTGGAAATCGGCGATGGCCTCCGGCGCCTTCATCGATTTCGGCGTGCGTACCTCGATACCGAGGCTCTGCGCGAAGGCATGAACCGGCGACGGGCTGAGGATTTGTCCGCGGCCTTTCGGCGCCGGCGGCTGGGAATAGACGCAGACGATCTCGTGACCGCTGGCCACCAGTTCGGCCAGCGCCCTGACGGCGAATTCGGGCGTGCCCATGAAAGCCAGACGCATAAAGAAAAACCTCGCCACGATAAGATGCGGCGAGGTCTAATCTCAATTGACTTTGGGAGCAAGCCTTATGCCGCCTTGCGCAACTTCTTGACCTTGGTCACCGCGCGGTCGCGTTTCAGCTTGGACAAGTGATCGATGAACAAAACGCCGTTCAGATGGTCCATTTCGTGCTGGATGCAGGTGGCGTACAAGCCGCTGGCCTCTTCCTCGACCTGTTCGCCCTGATAGTTCAGATAGCGGATCCTGACATGTGCCGGACGCTGCACCTCGTCATAGACTTCGGGCACCGACAAACAGCCTTCTTCGTAAGGGGCCAGTTCTTCCGAGGCCCAGACGATCTCCGGATTGACGAAATAGCGCGGATTTTTCACGCCCTCGGCGTCTTCCGCCGCGCCTTCCGGTTTTTCCTGCAAATCCATGACGATGACCCGGACCGGTTCGCCGATCTGGATCGCGGCCAGGCCGATGCCCGGCGCGTCGTACATGGTTTCCAGCATGTCGTCCATCAGGGCGCGCAAGGCATCATCCACCTTCTCGACAGGTCGGGATATCTGCTTCAGGAGCGGGTTCGGAACAGTAATGATTTCACGTATAGCCATAGGCCTGATTTAATATTTGCCGCCCTAAAAATCAAGTTTCGCCGCTTCACTGTCTGCCGATTGCAATGATTTCAACTTGTTAGGTTCGCGCGGCTGGCTTTCGACGGCCGTCAGTTCCGGCAGGGGCTTGCCCTGATGCTCGACCTGCAATTCCTCGAACCGCCGCGCCTGGGTCAGCACCTTGCTTTCCAGGGAACCGATGAAAGCATTGTATTTCTCGACCGCCCGGCCGAGCGCGGTCCCCATGCCGGATACATGATCGCCCATCACCGACAGGCGGGCATAAAGCTCCCGTCCAAGATCGGCGATATGGGAGGCGTTCCTCATCTGGTCCTCCACCCGCCAGCCATAGGCCACCGCCTTGCACAGGGCGAACAGGGTGGTGGGCGTGACGATGATGACCTTCTTGTCCATCGCCTCGTTCATCAGTTGCGGCATCCGGTCGAGCGCCGCCGCCAGAAAACCGTCGCCCGGAATGAACAGGGCCACGAAATCCGGCGACTGGTCCCTAAACTGGTCCCAGTAGGCCTTGCCGGCCAAGTCGCGGACATGGTTGCGCAGTCCCTGCGCATGACGCTGCAGGGCGACCTCGCGCGCCTCGTCATCGAGCGCTTCCATCGCATCGAGAAAGGCCGTCAGGTTGACCTTGGAATCGATGACGAAGACCCCGTTCGATTTATCGCCCGGCATCCGCACCACCACGTCCGGGCGGCGGCGGCCTTCATCGGTATCGAGATTATGCTGCTCGATGAAATCGAAGCGCGTCAGGCCCGCCGCCTGCAGGACATTGCGCAGGGTTTCCTCGCCCCAGCGTCCCTGCACGCCGGCGCCGCGCCGCAGCGAATTGGCCAGTTTCTGCGTCACTTCGCGGGTCTGGTCCGAAGCGCTCAGAAGCTGCCTGATCTGTTGTTCCAGTTCACCGTTGTTCTTCGAGCGCGCCTCCTCCATCGCCTTCACCTGCGCTTCGAAGCGCGTCAGGGTTTCGGATACCGGCCTGAGGCTCGATGTCATCCGCTCCAGCGCCAGCTTTTCCCGCGCGGCGAAGGATTCCTCGGCCCTTTTCAACAATGAATCCGACGAGGCCTGCATGGCCTGATGCGACACAAGCTGGAACTGCTCGCTCATGGCGGCTTTCGCGTCTTCCAGGTTGCGCGCCCGTTCCTTCGCCACCGACAAATCGGCGGTCAGATCGGTCAACCGGTCCGACAGATCCTCATTACGCGCCCGCAAGCGCCTGGCTTCGGTAAAGGCCAGAAACCAAGCCACCGCGAAAACGGCGGCCGCGCACAGGATGGCAATCAGGCTGACGATCGACATGTTCATGCTATGTTCCTAACGTTCGGAATCGGACTTGGCAAGTCCTATTTCGCTGCTACAGTCGGCTTATGAATTGGAAGGAGCACAGATGATCGACGCCCGGGCGGCCACGGGAAAAGCCTTTACCGGCCGCGCGCCGTGGACTTATCTCTACCTGTTTTTGATCCCCTTCATCAACTGGGCCTATGCGGCGGTGCCGACAATTCCCCTGCCCGATCACGGCGAATGGACACCGCTGGCCATCGTTACCGGCCTGGTGCTGGTGGTGCGCGATTTCGCCCAGCGCGAGATCGGCCACTGGATATTCATTCCACTGATCATCGGCCTGGGGATTTCCTTCAAGATGGCGCCGGCCGAAATCGCCCTGGCCAGCGCGGTGGCCTTCGGCATCAGCGAGTCGGTGGACTGGGGCCTGTTCACCTTCCTCAAGCTGCCCTTGTCCAAGCGCGTCTTTATTTCGGCCGCCATCGGTTCACCGATCGACACAACGGTCTTTTACATGATGGCCGCGACGGCGGTGCCCGGCATTTTCAACATCTGGGCAATCGGCGCGTCGATCCTTTCAAAACTGGTCGGCTGCGTGATCGTCTATATCCTGATGAAAAACCGCGAACGCAAGGCGGCGATGGCGGTCGTATAACGGCTCCCGATCATCCGCCGCTTTCAGGTAACGGTTTCAATCCGCAGCTTTCCAGAAACGCGTAAGTTTCATCATAGAACCGTTTCGGCCGGGTGTGGTCGGCGTCATCGCCGGCCGGCACGAAGATCACCATGCCCTGACGCGCGCGCGTGAGAATGACGCGGTAGGCATTTTTCAGATACAGTTTGCGAAAGCGGTCGTTAACCGATTGCCAGCGCGTGCCCTTGAAATTATAGGCGCCCCAATGGCCGTCTTCATAGCGCCAGTCGGCATCCCAGCAGACGCCGGTAAAATCGAGTTCCAGCCCCTGCACGTCAAACTCGCTGGCCACCTCCTCCAGACAGTATGACGAACGCACATCCTGGCGGTCATTGAGAAACCAGTTGGCGGGATCGATAGCCGCCTTGATATGAATACCCTCCGGCCGCAACCGCAAAGCACCGGAAGACGCCACCAGTCCGTAACGTTCCGAACCGCGCGCCGTTCGGCGCAGCCAGCGCCGGGCGGCATTCAGATCACGCGTCAGGTGGATAGGGTAATTTTCCAGCTTTTCATGCGCCCGCCACGCCGCCGCGGCATCGTTATTGAGCAGATGGGAGATGAAGTCCGACAGGGTTTCCGCGCGAAACGAACGCATGGACACACCAAGATGCAGATCATCATGCAGGCTGACCTGTTCGCTGGCGATAAAGGCTTTGGCGTCATGATTCAGGTCATAGTCCGGCTGGACGATCTGCGCTGAAGCCTGAACCTGCCAGTGCGGGAAACGGTCACGGATCGCCGCCATCCATTCGGACAGCCCCGCCTCGCCTGTATTGATCTCCTGTCCGCCGCCGATCAGACAGACCACCGTACACCAGTCCGTGTGACGATCCATGACGCCCAGCAGGAATTCCGGCTCGGACATGTCGAAATCAGCGACGCCGCGCTTGGCCTGCATGAACTTCGACGCCTGCGCCCTTGTCCAGGCGCGCTGGGCCTCGTCGAACACCACCACATGCTCGACCGGCGCGTTCGGCGTGTGCACATATTCATCGCGGAATTTGTGGATGTTCTGGATAAAGGCGCGCACCTTGCGCTCGACATGGGCTTTCGACTGGCCGGTGCGGCGGGTCTGATCGCGCGTCAGGGCCTCGCGCAGTACATCGACCAGCGGACCATTGCCGGAAAGGAAAACCGCATGCTCATCGGCATGGGTTTCGCTGCGCTGGGTGGCGATATTCAGTCCCGCCAGGGTTTTGCCAGCGCCGGGCACGCCCGTGACGAAACAGATGGCCTTATGGCGATGGGCCTTCGCGTTTTCGATCACGGTGGCGATGATATCCTGCGTCCGCCCCAGATTGATGGCGCCAGCATCCGAGCGCGTGATATCGGCCACCTCATGCCGGGCATAGAGCGCCCGCGCCGCCTCCACAATGGTCGGGGTTGGACGGTAACCGCTGGCGGCCCATGCGGCGGCATCGAATGGTGTCTGATGGTGCGCGGCGATCATGCGGATAACGGCGCCGAGATCGGTGACTGCCAGGCACAGGGGCGCCGCCACCTGATCGAGCGCCAGTTCGAGCTGGATATCGCGCGAAACGTCCGCCCTGGTCGCCACCAGGATCGGCACGATCGACAGGTCATGGCTGCCCTCGTGGAAATTTTTCAGATCGAGCGCATAATCCTCGACCTGTTCGACGGCATGACGGTCGAAAGTGACGCTTCCCACCTTGAACTCAATGACGAAGATACAGTCACCGATAACCACAACGGCGTCGGCGCGCTTGCCCATGCGCGGGATGGAAAACTCGAAATGGAGGGTGAAATCCGGCGCATCCTTCAAGCTGCCGCGCAGAATATTGATCTGCTGAAGCCAGGCGCTTTTCTGGTTTTCTTCAAGATCGTGACAATGGTGCAGAGTGAGTTCGCCGATGATATGCGCATCGGAATCACTGAAGAATTTCGTCCGGTCAGCAGTATAATAGGCGCGCATATCTCCCCCTGCGTTCATAGACCAGGTGCGGGCGATGCGGTCAAGTTGCCACCCGCCTCTTGCGCATGGAGAGGGGCATGTCAATCTGGGGTAAAGGGAGGCTACAATGGTTGAAGCGACACTCAACGGCTTTATCCGCCGCGATCTGGTGACCGACGGACCAGTGCTGATCCGCGTCAATGGTCCAGCCGACGGCCCCATGCCGTGGGAAGCCGCGCCGCCTGTCCCGATCAGCGACGCCCGCGCCCTGCAAACCGGCGTGATGGCCGAATCCGACTTTCTTGAAGCCAACGGTTTCGTGCTGATCGATCATGTGTCGCAGGTGGCGGACTGGGATTCCGGCGCATTACAGGACCATGACAAAAACGATATCCTGCGTCTCTACATGCCCGAAATCGAAGCGCTGATCCGCGATCGCCTCCTGCCCGGCCGCAAGCTGGAAATCCGCCAGGGGCCTTACCTGGTACGGCGCGGCCCCGGCACCAATGGTTATGCTCAGGGCGTCCATCAGGATCACGGCCTGACACCGGACGATTATCAGGAGAGCCTCGAAGCCTTTTCGACGCCGGAATATGCAAAAGCGTGGCGGGCGCGGTATGACCAGCCGGATGTCGCCGGCTTCATGGTGCTCAATTTCTGGCGCACCGTCTATATGGACCAGCCCTTGCAACATATGCCTCTGACGGTCTGCCATCCGGCGTCAGTAGCGGCGGCGGACCTTGTGCCGGCTGCGCTGGTCGATTTCACCCCCAGCGGCAAGAATACCAACCAGCTTTCCCTGCGCTACAATCCCGATCATCGCTGGCATTACTATCCGCAGATGACCACCGGTGAGGTACTGGTATTCAAGATTTTCGAGCATTTCAAAGATACGCCCGAAGTTGGTTTAAGGACCGTTTTCCATACCGCTTTCACCCATCCGGATACGCCACCGGACGCGCCGGAAAGGCAAAGCTGCGAGCATCGCGTCGGGGTGTTTATTCTGCGGGATTGATGTTCGCCGTTAACCTTTCTTAAGCCCTCATTTACCATAATCGACGCCATGCAAGATCTGGTCGAACTGGTGCAAAATATCGATCCCCTACGCGTTTACGGGCGCGTGGCGGTGGTCAACGGCCTGCTGATCGAAGCCCGCGGCGGCCTTTCCTACATGCAGGTCGGCGCGCGCTGCGAAATTATCCGCCGCCATGATACGCCCCTGCCGGTCGAGGTCGTCGGCTTCCGCGAGGACCGCGCCCTGATGATGCCGTTCGGCCCGGTCGAAGGCGTCACCCCCGGCGCCGAAATCCGCATCTCCGCCGAAGGCGCCAAGGTCTATCCCACCACGGCGTGGCTCGGTCGCATCGTCGATAGCTTCGGCGAGTCCATCGATGGCTTCGGACCGCTGCCGCAAGGGCCGGAAGGCTATCTGCTGAAAGCTGCCCCACCGGCGGCCCATAAGCGAGCACGGGTGGGCGAGCGCCTGAATCTCGGCGTCCGGGCGATGGACGTCTTCACCACCTGCTGCCGTGGCCAGCGCCTCGGCGTCTTCGCCGGTTCCGGCGTCGGCAAGTCGGTGCTGCTCTCCATGCTGGCGCGCGAAGCCACCTGCGATGCCGTCGTGGTCGGCCTGATCGGCGAACGCGGCCGCGAGGTGCGTGAATTTATCGAAGAAACCTTGGGGCCTGAGGGCCTGAAACGCGCCATCGTCGTGGTCGCCACCTCGGACGAACCGGCGCTGAAACGCCGCCAGGCCGCCTACATGACCCTCGCCCTTTCAGAATTTTTGCGCGATCAGGGATTGGAAGTGCTGTGCCTGATGGATTCGGTCACCCGCTTCGCCATGGCCCAGCGCGAAATCGGCCTGGCCACCGGCGAACCGCCCACCACCAAGGGCTATACCCCCACCTGTTTCGCTGAACTGCCGAAACTGCTGGAGCGCGCCGGTCCCGGCCCGGTGCTGGAAGACGGCACCCAGACCGGCCCGATCACCGGGCTTTTCACCGTCCTGGTCGATGGCGACGACCATAACGAGCCGATCGCCGATGCCGTCAGAGGTATTCTCGACGGCCATATCGTCATGAGCCGGACCATTGCCGAGCGCGGCCGTTTTCCGGCCATCGACGTGCTGAAATCGATTAGCCGGACCATGCCGGAATGCCAGTCCATCCCCGAACGCGAGGTGGTGCGGCAGGCGCGCAAGGTGATGTCGGCCTACGCCAACATGGAGGAACTGATCCGCATCGGGGCTTATCGTTCCGGCGCCGATCCGGATGTTGACCGGGCCATCATTCTCAATCCGGATATCGAACAATTTCTGCGTCAGGACAAGGAAGATTACACCCCTCTTGACGAGTCCTTTACTCTTTTGGCCGACATTCTTAGCAAGGGTTAATTTTACCCGATTTTCCGAAAGCCACGCTTTCGGCAAGGCCGACCGGCCGCCGCGCACTTTTGCGCGCAAAGCCTGCGTGGCGTCTGAACGCCAGGTAAAAATGGAATGGAGTGCAGCGGAATGACCAAGTGGGCCAAATCATTAATTCGCCTGTCCACGTTCGAGGTCGAAACCCTGCAAAAGCGCCTGGCGGAAGTCGTCACCCGCCGCACTCACGCCGAAATGAAGCTGGCCACGCTCGACGCCGAATACGAACTGGAATGCGTGCGCGCGGCGGAAGATCCGATGCTGTCACACAGCCTGGCCGCCTACAAGCGCGGCTTCCAGCACCGCCGCGATACCGCCTCAAGCGAACTCGACCTGATCATCCGGGAAGAAGACGGCGTACGCGATTCGCTGGGGCTGGCCTTCGAGGACCTGAAGAAGTTCGAGCACGTCGCCGAGATCACCCACCTCAAGCGCGTCGCCAATGACAAGCGTATCGAAAACGCCCTGCTCGATGAGGTTTCCCAAAGAAGCTTCACGGGCACGAAACGTCCCGCCTGATACATGGACCGGCGCGGCCTTCTGGGCGGGCTTGGCGCCGGCGCGGCCGCTTTGGCTATGAGCCAGAGCCTTCCGGCGGATGCGCAGGGTTTTGGGAGCATCCCGCCGCTCAAATCCGTCATGCCTTATCCGCTGGGGGTTTCCGCCACCTTCCGCAAACTCTCCGACCCCGGCTGGATGAAACTGGCCGCCACCCATTTCTCACGCCTGACGGCCGAGTGGGAAATGAAGATGGAATACATCCTGCAAGCGGACGGCCGCCTGCAATTCGACCGCGCCGATGCGCTGACCGCTTTCGCCCGCCGCAACGGCATGGGCGTCCATGGCCATACCCTGATCTGGTACGCGCAGGACGGCGAGCATTTCCGGAAACTGAAGAGTAAACCCGACGCGTTCCTCCTCGCCTATACCCGTTATATCCAGGAGGTGATCGGCCATTTCACCGGCTTCATCAAGGGCTGGGATGTGGTCAACGAACCCGTCTGGAATGACGGCCGTGGCCTGCGTCCCTGTTTGTGGCGGGAGGTCCTGGGCGACGATTATATCGGCCTGGCGCTGGAGGCGGCGCATCAGGCCGATCCGGCGGCCGTCCTTTTCCTCAACGATTACAATCTCGAACTGACGCCGAAGAAGCGCGCCACCTTCCTGAAACTGTGCGAAAAATTGCTGAAAGAGGGCGCGCCGCTGTCCGGTATCGGCACGCAGACCCATATCGATTCCGGCATCGCGCCCGGCCTGATCAAGGCGGCGATCCGCGACATCGCTTCGCTGGGCCTGAAGGTGCATGTGTCCGAGGTGGATATCAGCCTGCGTGAGGATCACCCGGCCAATCTGGTCGAGCCGCGCGTTCACCAGGTGCGGGCGCTGAACGAACTGCTGGACGCCTATCATGACGTGCCGCAGCGCCAGCGCTACGGTCTGACGATGTGGGCCTTGCGTGATTCCGATTCCTGGCTGAATACGGCGCAGGGCGGCAAAGGCTTGCTGCCGGATGAGCCGGTATTGTTCGATACTTTGGGCCGGCCGAAGCCTTTGACTCAGGCGTTCGTCAGTGCGATGAAGTAAGGAATGATCCCCTCGCTTCGCAGAAGAGGATAAGGGTTACAAATCCTTGCGCTCGAAGCGCGGGCGGAAGAACGGATCTTCGAGGATATTGTCCTTACCCCTGATCGTCGGTTCGGGCGCGGCGACGGTCGGTTCCGGCGGCGCGGCCTCGACCGGTTCAACCGGCGCCGCGAAAGACTGTGGCGTCAGCTTTTCCTGAAACTGGCGCAGATAGCGCAGGTCCTCGGCGATATTCATCACCGCCATGTAGAATTCACACAACGACCGCCAGGCCAGTACGGCGATCAGGAAACCGAGGAAACCGATGACGATCAGGCCGAACGACAGCAGCCACCCCATGACCGAGGCGTCCTTGATGCCGGTGCCGATCATGATGCCCAGCCAGCCGAGCGCGAAGATGAACAGCAGCCCCAGTCCGCACCAATAGACGACATGGATGATCGGCCGGGTCAGTATCTGATCGAAGGTGAACAGGTTGAGCCAGACATCCCTGGGGCGCGTCGTGCCGAAAACCTGCCTGATGGTACGCTTCATTATGCCGAATTCCCCGCAAAGACGAATTTGTCTTCCGACGCCCTGTTAAGGTCGTTTACGACGAAATTGTCAAGCACCGTGATTGGTTAACCGCGCGCCGCCCAATGGCCGCCTGAGAGATCCGCTTGTGTTTCCGACGGATCGAAACCGGGCTGCCACGGCAAAAGTCCGGCGGAATCGGGCACGATCATCTGCAGGCAGTCGAAATCGTAACCGCCATAAAACCACACGCTCCAGCCGAGATAGCGATCATATTCACGCTTATCGACCGGCTGGAACCAGACCTGGCAATCATCGAAAAACCCCTCATGAGGCTTGCCAGCCGCCAGTTTGACGCCCGATCTCATCTGGCGATAGGCCTCGGCCAGCAGATCACGCGCCACATGGGAAGGCTGGCCGCACACCACGATTTCCGGCGCCTTGAGGCTCCAGCCAAAGCCGGTGGTATAGGCGTGATGGTCATCCGGCGCGAAGGCCCAGCCGTGCAGTCGGATGGTGGTCAGCACATCGCGCGCACCGGGCGGCAGATCGGGTTCGTGACGGTCGAATGCGTTGTTCGTCATAGATATCAATTCAGGCTTTTTCCACCCCAATGCCCTGCTGATAAATCCGGCTGAAGGTTAAGCAGATTTGAGTTGAATCCGATTTCCCACGGGAATTTACCCTGTTTGTCAGGCCAGATCAGTTGCCAGCAGTCGAAATCGTCGCCAGCATAGAACCAACGGCTCCAGCCTAAATGCTCATGATACTGCGACTTGTCGACAAGCTGAAAGCAGACATCAAACCCTTCGAGGAAATCCGGATAAGGCCGACCGGTTTCATAACGCTTACCTGCTTTCAAATCACGATAGAAATTCCACAATACATTATGCGCTACCTGCTCCCTGAAACCGAAGAGGATCACTTCAGGCACACCCAGGTTTATCTGAAATCCCGTTGTGAAATTAAACTGCGGCCCTTCTTCGCTTGCCAGAATGTGGGTATTAAACCAACCGTGCTCACGGATGCTGCTAACAAACCTCAGTTCGGCTTCATCCAGCTTATCCTCGTCTGAATCCAGCGCAGTCAGCATCACACCTGCCCGACCGTCTTGAGCTTCACCTTCGGATGGATTTCGTTCTGGCTCATGACCACCGTATTGGCCCGGAAACGCTCGATGATCGAGCGCACGAACGGCCGGATGGTAGGCGAGGTCAGGAGCACCGCCACCTCGCCATTCATCGATACGCGCTCGAAAGTATCGCGCACCCCGCGGATGAAGTCCTGCAAATGTGACGGCGCCATGGTCAGTTGCCGGTCTTCGCCCTGCCCCACCAGCGACGAGGCGAAGGCGTTTTCCCAGTCGGGCGACAGGGTGACGATCGGCAAGCTTCCGTCTTCCGAACGGTTCTGCCAGCACAGTTGCCGCGCCAGACGCGAACGGACATGCTCGACCATCTGGGTGATCGATTTGGTGTGCGACGCCGCCTCGCCCAGCGCTTCGAGAATGGCCGGCAGGTCACGGATCGACACGCGCTCCTTGAGCAGGGCCTGGAGCACACGTTGCAGGGTGGCGGTCGAAACCACCTGCGGGATCAGGTCTTCCACCAGCTTCTTTTCATCGCTCGGCAGGTCGCGCAGCAGCTTGGACAGTTCCGAATAGCTGAGCAGGTCGGCCATGTTGTCCTTGAGGATTTCCGTCAGGTGGGTGGTGATGACGGTGGCCGGATCGACGATGGTGTAGCCCAGAAAGGTGGCTTCCTCGCGCAGGGCGTTGTCGATCCAGGTGGCCGGAAGCCCGAAGGCCGGTTCCTTCATGTGCTCGCCGGGCAGTTCGACCTGACGGCCGGTCGGGTCCATGGCCATCAGCGAACCGATGCGCACCTCGCCCGCGCCGGCTTCCATCTCCTTGATGCGGACCGCATAGGCCTGATTGCCGAGCCGCATATTATCGAGAATACGCACCGACGGCATGATGAAGCCGTATTCCTGCGCCAGCGTCCGGCGCAGCGCCCTGATCTGGTCGGTCAGCTTGCGGCCGTCGAGGTCATTGATCAGACCGAGCAGGCCGAGGCCCAGTTCGATCTTTACGTCATCGATGGCCAGCGCCGCCGAGATCGGCTCTTCCTCCGGCGGGGCATTGGCGGCGTTGGCGGCATCCAGTTCCGCCTGGGTGGGCTTGGGCGGCTGGCGTCCGATCCGCCAGGCCAGAGCACCCGTCCCCAGGGCGATGGCGCCGAAGAACAGGATCGGCATGCCGGGGATCAGCCCCATGACGCCGGAGGCCGCCGAAACGACGCCGAGCGCCACCGGATTCCTGGCCAGCTGCAGCACGATCGCCTTGTCGGCCGAGCCATCGACACCCGCCTTGGAAACGAGAAAACCGGCGGCGATCGAAATGATCAGAGCGGGAATCTGCGTCACCAGGCCGTCGCCGATGGTCAGCAGCATGTAGGTCTTGGCGGCCTCGCCGGCATCCATCTGGTGCGAGAAAATGCCGATCAGGATGCCGCCGACGATATTGACCACGGTGATGACGATACCGGCGATGGCGTCGCCACGCACGAACTTGGACGCACCGTCCATGGCGCCGAAGAAGCCCGATTCCTGCTCGACCTCCTTGCGGCGGATCTTGGCCTCTTCCTGATCGATCAGGCCGGAGGAAAGATCGGCATCGATGGCCATCTGCTTGCCGGGCATCGAATCGAGGGTGAAGCGCGCCGCCACTTCGGCGATACGGCCCGAACCCTTGGTGATGACCACGAAATTGACCAGCACCAGTATGGCGAACAGGATCGCCCCGATGATGAAATTGCCCTGTGTCATCAACAGGCCGAAGGCATGGATGACCGCACCCGCCGATTCCGCGCCGTCCTGGCCATGGGTCAGGATGATGCGCATCGAGGTGATGTTGAGCGCCAGCCGGAACAGAGTGGTGACCAGCAGCACGGTCGGGAACGAGCTGAATTCCAACGGCTTCTTGATGAAGAGGCCGGTCATCAGGATCAGGATGGCCGAGGTGATGGAGAGCGACAGCAGGATGTCGAGCACCCAGCTCGGCATGGGCACGATCAGGATCACGATGATCGAGATCACGCCGACGGCCATGATGACCTCGCCGCGCTTCAGCCAGCCGCCGATTTCGGAAGGCTTGAAGGGAATGGTCGCAGCGTTGGCCAAGGAAGTCCCCAAAACACAAGACGCCTCACCAGTACGGCAAGGCGGAACTAGGCAAAAATTACCCCGCCCCTGGTGAACGAATGGTTAATTTGCGTTAAAAGAATCCCGCTTCATGCCCTTCCAGCGCCAGCAGATGCGCCTTGGTTTCCAGCCCGCCGGCAAAGCCCGTCAGCTTGCCATTGGTCCCGATAACACGGTGGCAAGGCGCGATGATCGAGATGGGATTTTTGCCATTGGCTGCCCCAACCGCCCGGCTGGCGGAGGGCTTGCCAAGCTGCGCGGCGATCTGGCCGTAGCTGCGCGTTTCACCGAACGGAATGGTCAGAAGCGCCTGCCAGACGGATTTCTGGAAGCCGGTGCCGTTGAAATCAAGCGGCACGGTAAAGACGCTGCGCTTCCCGGCAAAATAGTTCATCAGTTCGGCTTCGGTCTGGATGAGGAAAGGATTGGCGGCATCTTCGCTCAGATCGCCCAACGGCACGCGTTTCGGATTGTCATTTGGCCACAGGATCGCGGCCAGGCCTTTTTCGCTGGCCACCAGTTTGAGCCGGCCAACCGGCGAATCCATCCATTTGAAAACGTAAGACATGCGCGACACTCCTGATGGATTTAATCTAGCCCCCGATCAAAGAGGCCGCAACCTGTCTTGAAATAACCTGCGGTTTCAGACTACCATAGGCTGTGATCCGAGGGGGAGATATCATGTCCGGTCTGTTGTTCGCGTTTGCCGTCCTGTCTGATCTGGGGCCTCGTCCCGAAAGCCTGACCGGTCCGCTGGGTCAGCCCGCCTACAAGGCAGCCATCGATGCCGAATTGGCACTGGACGGTATCGATGTCCGCATTGCCCGCTATTTCGGTAATTGCAAAACAGTGATGCTTGACGATGACGGTTATGATCTTCTGGTGTCCGGCAGGCTGGACTATGCCTGGCCCGCCCAGACATTGGCCGACCTGCAAACGAGCGCCGTGCCTGAATTTTCGGAACAATTGCCCTTATCGCCCGTTGCCGGAAACACCACTGCTGCCGTGGAACATATCCGCGCTGCCGGGTGCGGCAAGACCTATCGCCTGAATCTGCATACCGCCTATATCGCACCAAAGACGGTGCCAGAGGTCGGCATGATAGCGCCGGGCCATTCACTGGCCTCGCCGGGCATGCAATCGCGCGTCGAGGCCGATGTCGTCAACAGAGTACAGGATGACCGGCACCGCCGTCCGGATATCAAGTGCGGCATGGTGCCCCTGGTCTATGATGTCCGCGTCGTGGCGCCCCCTGTCGCTGGCGGACAATGGCGTGAACAGTGGGATACCTATTACTGCGAAGCCAGCCAGACGACCGAAGTCACCTTCACACCCTCAGCGGAAGGAAACATGATTGCCGTGGATGGCAAGCTGATTTCCTCTCGATGACTTTTCGCGCGCCCTACGCGCTGACGGCGCTGATTGTCTTCGCCGTCGAAATCCTGATCGCGCTGTTCGTGCATGACCAGATGATCCGCCCCTATATCGGCGATAGCCTGGCAGTTATCTTGCTTTATCTGGGTTTGCGCGCGGTGACACCGTTGCGTGTCCTGCCGGCAGTTCTAGTGGCCCTGACCATCGCCTTCGCCATCGAATTCAGCCAGATGTTCCACCTGATCGATGGGCTGGGTCTGCGCGGCAATCACATCGCCGGTTTTATCCTCGGCGGTTATTTCGATGTGGAGGATTTGGGCTGTTATACGGCGGGCGCTTTGGCGGGGCTGATAGTTGAAAGCTTGCGCGGAGAACGCCTGTAGACTTCCTTCTCCTCCCTTGCGAGCCTCTTGGCGAAGCGGCAACTTCGTTGTGAGGGAGGTGGCGAGCAAGCGCAGCCGTCAGGCGAAGCGCGTCGAGACGGAGGGGCAATCCCAAAGCCAGCAAGAGGCCCCCTCCGGCGAGACTACGCCCGCCACCTCCCCCGATAAATCAGGGGAGGAGAAATGTTTTACGCCGCGCTGGAACCCGATTGCGGGGCCGGGACGCTGATGCCCGCCGCCGTATATTCGTTCAGCTTGTTGCGCAGGGTGCGGATCGAGATGCCGAGGATATTGGCGGCATGGGTCCGGTTGCCGAGGCAATGCGACAGCGTATCGAGGATCAGCTTCTGCTCGACCTCGGCCACGGTGGAGCCGACGAACGAGCGGGCGGCGCTTTCGGCGGCCTGGGCGGCGCGGTTGACGTAATCCAGGCCGATCGGCGCCACCGGATTGAGCGGCTGGCCGTCCGGCAGGCGGATCGCTTCGGCGTCGATTTCCGCACCCGTGGAGAGCAGCACGGCGCGGTGCATGGCGTTTTCCAGTTCGCGCACATTGCCCGGCCACGGATGGGCCTGCAAACGGCGCTTGGCCTCCAGCGAGATCGGCTTGAGCGCGATGGCGTTGGCTTCGGAATATTTCTTGGCGAAGTGTTCGGAGAGCGCCAGAATATCCGCCGGGCGCTCACGCAGGGGCGGCAGGGCCAGGTTGATAACATTCAGGCGATAGAGCAGATCCTCGCGGAACGTGCCATCCTTGACGGCCTGAGCCAGGTTGCGGTTGGAGGTGGCCAGCACGCGGATATTGACCGGCACCGGCTTCGCCCCGCCGACGCGATCGATGACACGTTCCTGCAAAGCCCGCAGCAGCTTGGCCTGCAAGCGGGCGTCCATTTCCGAGATTTCGTCGAGCAGCAGCGTGCCGCCATCGGCCTCTTCAAACTTGCCGATACGGCGGGCCATCGCCCCCGTAAACGCCCCTTTTTCGTGACCGAACAGTTCCGATTCCAGCAGATTATCCGGGATGGCGGCACAGTTGACCGAGATAAACGGCTTTTGCGCGCGCTTGCTCTTTTCATGCAGGTAACGCGCCATCACTTCCTTGCCGACGCCGCTTTCACCGGTGATCAGAATCGAGGCGTCCGACGCCGCCACCTGATCGGCTAGTTTCAGCACCGCCTGCATGGAGGGATCGGCCGTCACCAACGGGCGCGTATCGTCGGACACCGCGGCCAGCACCGCCGCGATCAGTTCGGCATCGGGCGGCAGCGGAATGAACTCTTTCGCGCCCTGCGAAATGGCAAAGGCGGCCTTGCGCGGATCGGGATTGACGCCGCAGGCGACCACCGTGACGAAGATATGCTCGCGCTCGTTGGCCTCGATCAGCGACTTGATGTCGAGTTCGTAATCGACCATCAGCAGGTCCGCGCCCTGGCCTTTCAGCAGGGCGGCCGTGGCCTGGGTCGGCGTCTCGACATGCGCCACCTTGGCGCCGGTTTCCATGGCCATCTTGACCGCGACGGAGAGCTGGCCGCTCAGCTTGCCTACAACTAACAGTCTCATTGACCCGCATCCTCGCTCTTGATGATTTCCGTCATGGTCACGCCCAGACGATCATCGACCACCACCACTTCGCCACGCGCGACCAGGCGGTTATTTACATAGATATCAATGGCTTCCCCGACTTTCCGGTCGAGTTCGAGCACACTGCCCTGCCCCAGTTTCAGCAATTGCGACACGGACATGTAGCTCTTGCCCAGCACCGCCGAAATATTGACCGGCACATCGAAGACCGGCGCCAGATCGGCGGCGGATTTGTCGCCTTCGTCTTCCGGACCGACGCCCGGCATGCCGGCGTCTTCAAAATCTTCCAGACCCAGATCGGCCATGACTAAACTTCCTTACGGGTGCGCGTCGTGTGTGCGCGATTGGTGATACGCCTCGGCTTCGAGGGCTTCATTCAGGGCGTGTTCGAGTGCTTCAAACACCTGTTGCGGATTGTACTCGGCGCGGCCGTCGCTCCACACCACCTCGAAACCACCTTTCGGCAGGTTCGGATTGTCGCGGAACTGCACAGCGCCGATATAACCGGCCAGCATGGCGGCTTCCTCGGCGGCGGCCTTGAGTTCATCGCTCGGATTGCCGGCGAAAAGAACAAGACGGGTGGCCGGTTCGATTTCCTGACTCAGGGCGTCGAGCGCGGCGGTCAGCGGCGCTTCGGGGAAACGCTCCAGCGCCTCGGCGGCGATCTTCTGCGCGCAGACGAGCGCCAACCGGACAGCGGCTTCCTTGTGGGCATGGATCGCTTCGGTCAGACCGCCAAGCCCCTGCTGCGCGGCGTCCGCCAGGGATTGCAGGGCGGCGGCCTGAGCCATCTGGGCGCGGGCCAGCGCCGAGTTTTCACCGGCGGCGTAAGCGGCCTGGCGGATCTCCTCAACCTCTTCCGGGGTATAGGATTTCTTCTCGCGTGGCGGCGGCGCGGAAACAATGCGGCCGCCATCGCCGAACACGGTCCCGAACTCGAAACGCTTGTGAACGGGCTGGGTCATACAGCCGCTCCCATTTGCAAAAGGCAGCCAGAAACCCCACCACCACGAACCATTCTTTGCGCGGCATATTGTGAGAAGGTTCGCGGTCCCCCTCCCCGACAAGTCGGGGAGGTATAATAACAGGCAATCTTATTGTACCTCCCCATATTTGATGGGGAGGGGAACCGCACGAGCGAAGCGAGATGTGGTGGGGTTTCTGGCTTAAATTTCGAAGCAGCATGACTAGTAAATAAGCTCATCTTCGCCGGTATTTTTCCGCTCACGGCCGGGGGCCTCCGCGAGGGCGGCGAAATATCGCCGGGGCGCAGTCGCGCCCTGTCGGCTGCGCTGACCTTAGTAAATAAGCTCATCTTCGCCTCCTTGGCCGGCCAGCATGATCTCGCCCTTGGCGGCGAGGTCCTTGGCCACCTGCACCATGGCCATCTGCGCGGCATCGACATCCTTCAGGCGCACCGGCCCCATGCTTTCCATATCGTCACGCATGATCTTGGCGCCGCGTTCCGACATGTTCGACATGAACATATCGCGCAAGCTGTCCGACGCCCCCTTGAGCGCCAGCGCCAACTGGTCGCGCTCGACGGCGCGCAGCAGGGTCTGCACCCCGCCCGGATCGAGCTTGGCCAGATCCTCGAAGACGAACATCAGCGCCCGGATGCGCTCGGCGGATTCGCGGTTGCGTTCCTCCAGCGCCGCCACGAAGCGGCTCTCGGTCTGGCGGTCGAAATTGTTGAAAATCTCGGCCATCAGTTCGTGCGAGTCGCGCTTGCTCGTCCGCGCCAGGTTCGACATGAATTCGATGCGCAGGGTCTGCTCGATCTTGTCGAGAATCTCGCGCTGCACCGGTTCCATGCGCAGCATGCGCTGGACACATTCGAGCGCGAAGTCCTCCGGCAAGGCGGAAAGCACCCGTGCGGCGTGATCGGCCTTGATCTTGGAGAGCACGACGGCGACGGTCTGCGGATATTCGTTCTTCAGATAGTTGGCCAGCACCGCCTCGTTGACGTTGCCCAGCTTGTCCCACATGGTCCGGCCGGCCGGGCCGCGGATTTCCTCCATCAGCGCCTCAACCTTGTCGGGCGGCAGGAAATTGTTGAGCAAGCGCTGCGTCTGCTCATACGACCCCATGATGGTGCCGGAGGACGACATGCCGGAAACGAACTCGACCAGCAGTTCCTCGACAACATTGGACGTGACCGTGCCAAGCGCCGACATGGCCTGCGAGACTTCCTTGATCTCTTCCTCGTCCAGCGCCTGCCACAGCGAAACATGGTCCTCGCCAAGCGCCAGCAGAACCACGGCGGCCTTTTCGACCCCGCTCAGCTTCTTGGGATCATCGATGACATTCCTGCGCGCGCCGAGAGCCATGACCTATCCCTCGTGCAGCCAGGAACGCAGGATCGACACCGATTCCTCGGGGTGGCGATCGACGAATTCCGACACCTTCTTGACCGAGGAGGCCTTCACCTGGCCCTCAATGCGGGCGATGTCGATGACGCTGGCGTCCGCCATTACGGGCACCACGCCATTATTGCCGATCTGCGGCATGTCGCCGGCGGGCGCGCCGATACCGGGTGACGCCGCAGAAGCTCCCGCCAGGGCCAGCCCGTCGGGCGCGGCCAGCGCACCGCCGGGACCGGTGACCAGATAGTTGGTCGGCGCCGTGGTGATGTATTTGAGCAGCGGACGCGCCACCAGGAACAGGGTCAGCAGGGCGACGACGAACAGCACGGCCACTTCGAGGGCGCGCATGATGTCGTTCTTGTCGAAATCGAACATCGAGGCCTTGCCGCCGGTGCCGCCATTGACATCGACATCGCCGTGGCTGAAGCGGATATTGGCCACCTGGACCTGATCGCCGCGTGTCTGGTCATAACCGATCGCCGCCTTCACCAGTGTATCGATCTTCTGCATGTCCTCGGCCGAACGCGGCGCATAGGCCGGCGCGGATTTACCATCCTTGGCGGGCGTCAGGAGGCCGTCTACCACTACCGCCACGGCCAGTTTCCTGATTTCACCCGGCGCGGTTATCGAGGTCGTCTTGGTGGTCGAAATTTCGTAATTGGTCGTTTCGGAGGTGGTGCCGCTTTGCTGAGTGGCCGTGGAGGCGCCGGGCGTTTGCGCGCCGCCGGGTATATTGGCCGAAGCCGTCACCGCGCCGTTGCTGTTCGGATCGCTGGTCTTGTCATTGCTTTCGGAGGTCATGGTCGAGCGCACCACCTGACCATCGGGATTATAATCGACCTTTTCCTGGGTGACGGTGGTCTGGTTGAGATCGGCGGTGACGGTGACGCGCGCCGCGCCCGGCCCGACCACACCCTCGACGATATCCGTGATACGCTTGCGCAGGGTGTCTTCCACCTCATCACGATGCGCCGCGCCCAGGCCATTGGCCGATTCATCGCCACCCGCCGCCAGCAGGTGATTGCGGTCATCGACGATGGTGACATCCGACGGTTTCAGATTGGGAACGGCTGAAGCCACCAGGTTGCGGATGGAGGCGACCTGTTCGGCATTGGGATTGCCGCTGGAAAGCCCCAGCACGACCGTCGCCTTGGCCTGCTGGGCGGAATCGCTGAACAGCTCACGCTTGGGCATGACCAGATGGACGCGGGTCGATGACACGCCTTTCAGGGTATTGATGGTGCGCGACAGTTCGCCTTCGAGGGCGCGCTGGTTGTCGAGGTTCTGCACGAATTCGGTCTGGCCGAGGGTCGGGGCCTTGTCGAAGATTTCATAACCGACCGAGGCGGCGGTAGGCAGCCCCTTGGAAGCCAGCATCATCCGCGCCGTGGCCACCTTGTCACGGTCGACCATGAGGGTCGAGCCGTCCCCCTTGGCAGTATATTTGATGCCTGCCTGATCGAGATTCTGCGTGATCTCGCCGGCTTCCTTGAGATCGAGATTGGAATAGAGCAGGGCCTGCGGCTGGGCGCTGACATGCAGGATAATGGCGGCCAGAACCGCCGCCGCCCCTGCCGCCGCGCCCAGAATGGCCGTCAAGCGGCCGATGCCGAACTTTTGCAAGCTTGCGAAAAAGGATTCCACGCGTTCAACGCCCCATCACCAGACAGGCGGACGGACGCGCTTCCGGCACGTCAGCCACCAACTAGGCAGTAATTTCCCAGTGGGGGGTTAATTAGGGATTAATTTTCAGCGGGCGTTTTATGAATTTAATCAGGCCGCTGCGCAAAATCTCTTACCGGACAAGGCGGCGATGGCATTAACTTTTTAGCATGAACACAGGCCAGAGGCGAGCACCACCGGATCAATTTCCCGTCATGAGCGAGACAAGCCGCAAAAGGCCAACGCATCGCGGACGAAATCGGGCGAGGCCTGATCAGCGGGCCTATCCAGCATCAGAATCGCACCGTCGTATTTCAGCAGGCCGATACAGCTTTTTATCCCGGCATCCGGCGCGGTGCAGACGATCAGATCAAAAGCCCCTTCCAGCGCCCGATGCGTGACCGGATCGCTGGTGGCGAAATAATGATCCGCGCCCATCCACAACCGGTCAATGGCCGAAATCACCGGGCTGAGCACGCTGACCTCGGCGCCCGTGGCACGGGCGATGCGGATCGCCACATGCGCCAGTCCGTCCGTGCCGCAGATGGCGACGCACTTGCCCGCCCCGGCATGGCGATGACGCAGGAACGAACGCGCGGAGATGGCGGAACGGCGGGCGGCCGCGCCACAGGAGGTTATGGAAGCCATGTCATATTCCGGATGTAGTGGATACCCCAGCATGCACCGGTCATCGCGCCAGGCGGTATAGCGATCCTGCAAGCCTTATGCACGATCCTGCAAAACCGGCGCATCAGCCATTCCTTCGGCGCGCGGCTCTGCTATGGTCAGCCTTCCACACAACACACGGTTTCCGTATGAGCCTGCCCTTTACGCCCTATCGTGAGCTTGCCGCGCTCATTGCCCGTTTCGCCACGGCGGACGGCGATATCCGCACACCGATCGACGGCCTGTTCATCGGCCGCCGCTCCGCCCCTTCGGAACCGGTTCACAAGGGCCAGCACGCCTGTTTCGCCCTGGTGGCGCAAGGGGCCAAGAGTGTGACGGTCGGGTCGGAAACCCATCATTACGGCGTCGGGTCCTGTATCGTTTTGTCGCTCGACCTGCCGGTGATTTCCCGCGTCACCGAAGCCAGCCCGGAAGTGCCGCAACTCGGCATGGGGATGCTGATCAATGCGGACCGCCTGCGTGAGGTCATCGCCCGCCTTCCGGTGCCGCATCCGGCCTTCACCCCCGCACCGGTGCGCGGGGTCGGCGTCAATCAGGCGGCGCCGGAACTGCTCGACGCCGTGCTGCGCCTGTTGCGCCTGCTCGATACGCCAGCGGATATTCCCGCCATGGCGCCGCTGATCGAACAGGAAATCCTCTACCGCCTGCTGACCGGCCCCAACGGCCCGCGTCTCCTGAATATCGCCCGCGCCGACACGCCGGGCAACCGTATCGCCCGCGCGGTCGCCTGGCTGCGCGAACACTATGCCCGCCCCCTGCGCATCGAGGACCTGGCCGGTGACTGCGGCATGAGCGTTTCCTCGCTGCACCACCATTTCAAGGCGGTGACGGCGCTGACGCCGGTGCAATACCAGAAGCAACTGCGTCTGCATGAAGCCCGCCGGCTGATGCTGGTGGAAAATTGCGACGCCGGCACGGCGGGCCATCGCGTCGGCTATCTCAGCCCGTCGCAGTTCAGCCGCGAATACAGCCGGCTCTATGGCTGCCCGCCGGCGCGCGATATCGAAAGCCTGCGCGTACAGGCTTAAACGGCCGCCGTCGATTGGCGGATGACCAGCCGCGGACGGGTCATTTCATACGGCCGGTTTATGCCCTTGATGGCATCCGCCAGAATATCGACCGCGCGCGCCGCCATGATGTCTATGCCCTGCGACATGGTGGTCAGCGGCGGCGACAGAAGCGGCGCGAAGGGCGCATCGTCGAAGGCGGCGATGGACAAATCGGCCGGCAGGCTCAGCGACTGTTCGTGTGCGGCATGGATGGCGCCGGCGGCGGATTCGTCATTGGCGCAGATCAGGGCCGTGGGATGGAAAGCCGACGCGCTGATCCGCTGGAAAGCCCTGTAGCCACCGTCAAAATTCAGCGCGCCCTGGGCTTCGACAACATGATCGGCCCCAAGGCCCTGTTCGGCCATGGCGCGGCGTGCGCCGGCAAAGCGTTCCTGCGCCGACAGGTGATCCGGCAGGCCCAGCGAAAAGCCGAAACGCCTGTGCCCCTGTTGCAGCAAGTAGGCGGCCATTTCGTAACCGGCACGCTCGTCATCCATGCCGATACCGGGCGCCAGTCCACGCGCCGCACCGCCGGACGCCACCAGCGCCACCGGCATCTGCCGCGCACGAATGGCCGCAATCAGTTTCGGATCGTCGGAAAACGGCGCCGCCAGGATAACACCGATGCACTCACCGGCCAGGATCGGTTTCATGACCCTGGCCTCGCGCGCCGTCGAATCCGGAAAGACGAAGTGGGGCTGAAGCTGGAAACCGTGCCGCGCGCAGCCGCGCAAGGCCCCCGCCTCCAGCAGGTGGAAATACCAGGTCAGCGGCGTATCGATCATCGGATGCACCAGCAGGACCGCGTTCGGGCGGCCGCCGGCCAGAAGCCGCGCCTGGGCATTGGGCCGGAAGCGCAGGGTTCTGACGGCGGCCAGCACGCGCTCCCGCTTGGCAACGGAAACGCCGGCGCTGTTGTTCAGCACCCGCGAAACGGTCGCCTCACTGACCCCGGCCAGACGGGCGACATCCTGAATGGTCTTGCGATCGGACATGACCGCAGCAAAGCCGACAATCGGAAACCGCGCAACTGTCGTGATGGATTTGTCACAGAATATGACTCGATTTAAATCAATCATTTGATTTGAAACAGCTTTATGACGTTCAAAAAGCCCGGCCTTTCTGAAAGCGCTTTCAAAAACCGGCATTGAAATTGACAGCCGGCTGAAGATTTCCCGATGTATTGGCAAAACAAGCGCAACCGCGCCGATAACGCAGTGAGGACAGATGACCGCTGAAACAACCCCCGACGCCACCGTCACCGGCAAGCCGCATTACGAAGTGCTCGACGGTCTGCGCGGCAGCGCCGCCATACTGGTCGTGCTGTTCCATATCATGGGCATGACCGTTTCCTGGGCCGATACCGGGCAGTTGCTGCATCACGCCGCCCTCGCCGTCGATTTCTTCTTTGTCCTGTCCGGCTTTGTCGTGGCCTTCGCCTATGACGACCGCTGGAAAACCATGTCCACCGGGCAGTTCATCCTGATCCGTCTGGTCCGGCTGCATCCGCTGGTCCTGCTCGGCGCGGTGCTCGGCCTGATAAGCTTCCTGATCGATCCCTTCGCTACCAACCAGAAGGCCATTCCGCTCTCTACGGTGCTGTCCTACTTCGCCCTCGCCTGCCTGCTGCTGCCCTATCCGGCCCTGCCCAATCGCTGGACGGACACCCACAGCCTGAACAGCCCCGCCTGGTCCCTGTTGCAGGAATATATCGGCAATCTGGCCTATGCGCTGGTACTGCGCCGATTGGGCACGAAAACGCTGGGCCTGCTCGTCGTGCTGGCCGGCGCGGTACTGGTCTGGTCCGCCTGGGACAAGAACACGCTCGACCTCGGTTCCTACTGGGAAACCCTGTGGCAGGGCACGGCGCGCATGGCCTTTTCCTTCATGATGGGCCTGTGGCTTTATCGTGTTCGTGATCGTTTTCCGAAGATCCGCCAGAGACTTCATTTGGGCTGGATCGCGGCAAGCCTCGTGCTGATCGCCGTCTTCGCCATGCCGCTGATGCCTAAGGAATGGCCGCACGCCAACGGCATATATGAAGCGGGCATGGTGATCGCCGTTTTCCCGCTGCTGATCCTTTGCGGCGCACATTCGCAGATCGGCAAGCTGGAAATGGCGGTGTGCAGGTTCGCCGGGCGCATTTCCTACCCGATCTACATCCTGCACTATCCCTTCCTGCTGATCTACATGAACTTCATCACCTTCACCAAACCGGACCTGCGAACCGCGCACATCGCGGGGGCCGCGTCGTTCGTGATCGTGATGGTCTTCGCCTGGCTGGCGGTGAAATTCTTCGACGAGCCGGTCCGTAACTGGCTGAAACCGCTGACACGGAAGGCAAAAGCATGACATAAAGCCGGGCCTTTACTCCCCCGGCTTTTCCCTCTATAAGCGCCGCCATGTCCATGATGACCACCACAAAACCGACAATGACACCGACCCGCATGCGGGGCGGTCCTGTCGTGCTGGCGGTTTAACAGCAGACACCGGACAAAGCCCCGCGAAAGCGCGGGGCCGGTTTATACTCAAGACCATCACACCTCGCGTTTCCGCCCAAACTTCAAGGAGACGTGACTTATGAAAAAGATTCCCAATATCGGTATTGTCGGCGCCAGCGGCCTGGTCGGCGGCATGATGCTGGCCCTGCTGGCCGAACGCAACTTCCCGCTGGCCTCTTTGCGCCTGTTTGCCTCCGCACGGTCGGCCGGCAAGCGCGTGCCTTTCAAAGACCAGAAAATCACCATCGAGGACGCCGCCACCGCCGACTATGCCGGCCTCGATATCGTCTTCTTCTCGGCGGGCGGTTCAACCTCGAAGGCGCTGGCCCCGAAAGTGGCCGCGGCGGGCGCCATCGTCATCGACAACTCCTCCGCCTGGCGCAGCGACCCCGACGTGCCGCTGGTCGTCTCCGAGGTCAATCCCGAGGCCCTGCGCCACCTCCTCAAGGGTATCATCGCCAATCCGAACTGCACCACCATGGCGGCCATGCCGGTGCTGAAACCCCTGCACGAAGCCGCCGGGCTGAAACGCCTCATCGCCAGCACCTACCAGGCGGTGTCCGGCGGCGGCATCGAAGGCATCGATATCCTGCGCGACCAGATCGTCGCCGGAGCGGCGGATTGCGCGGCTCTGGCCCATAACGGTTCCGCCGCCGATCTGGGCGAAGTGCGCAAATGGGCCGTGCCGATCGCCTATAATGTCGTGCCGCTCAACTATGTGCTGGGCGAGGACGGCTATACCGAGGAAGAGCTGAAGCTGCGCGACGAAAGCCGCAAAATCCTCGGCATCCCGGACCTTAAGGTGGCCGCCACCTGTGTGCGCGTACCTGTCTTCACCGGTCATTCGCTGTCGATGAATGTCGAGTTCGATCGGCCGCTCTCGCCCGAAGCCGCGCTGGAGCTTCTCCGTCATGCGCCGGGCGTGGAAATCGCCGATGTGCCCAATCCGCTGGCGGTCACCGGGCGCGATCCGGTGCAGGTCGGCCGCATCCGCCGCGATCCGTCGGTCGATAACGGCCTGGTGCTGTTTGTGGCGGGCGACAACCTGCGCAAGGGCGCGGCGCTCAACGCCATCCAGATCGCCGAAGTCCTGCTGCAACAAGCTTGATGGATTAAAGTAGCCCGCAGCCAAAACCGCGGGCTACTTGATGACCTTGCGCAAAGACGCTTCTATCCGGCCGCCGCAATAGGCGTCGCCGAAGCGCTCTTTTGAAAAGGCTGCCAGATCCTGAAACGGCCTGGTCGCCCACATCCGTCTGGTCAGGCCGGCGATCAGAGGCGCCTGTTCATTCAGGATATCGCCGATCTTCGGGAACCTGTCCACCAATGTGCCCCAAAGCGTCGCGGTGACGATATCCGCGATGCCCGCCTTATCGCCGCCCAGCAGGAAGCCGCCCTCCGGCGTCAGGCCGTTCCGCCGGGCCGTCACCTCGAAAATCTCCATCCAGCGCCTGAGCCGGGGAACATAAGCCTTCCAACTATCCGACGTCCACATTTCGCGGCCACCGTCATTGGTTATCTCGTCGATGACATCATTGGCGTCATTGACGACCTTGATCGCCATGGCCCGCCCCTCGGCGTCCGCCGGCAACAGGTCGAGCGTTTCGCCGAGATAGAAGGCGATGGCCGGCATTTCCGACAGCCGAAAACCTGAATGCTCATCGATCAGCACCGGCGGCCCCATGAAAGGAACGGGCTGGTCTTCCGGCGCGGCACCGGTCAGTTCCGCCGCCTTGTCCGACTCATCCCATGCCTTGCCGGCATGGGCCAGGATGGCGCGGATAAACTGCCCGCGAAAGGGCACCGGCCAGTAAATAAGGGTGTAATCGGCCATATTTCACCTGTTCGCCGCACGAAGCAAACCGGTAAAGACCGCGGATGACGATAAAATCGCAATGATGATTGGCCAAAACGACAACAGCCACACCCGATCGCTCAGGTGTGGCCGTCAAATTTCGCCGAAAGCGCCGCTCAGGTCTAGCGGTAGCTCTGGATGCGCGTCGTGCGCAGGCCGGCCATGCCATGAGTCTCGATGGCCTTTTGCCAGCCCAGGAATTCTTCCGAAGTAATGCTGTAGCGCTCACACGCCTCATCGAAGGTCAGAAGACCGCCGCGCACGGCCGCCACCACCTCAGCCTTGCGGCGGATCACCCAGCGTTCCGTGCCGGCGGGCGGCAGGTCGGCCAAAGTCAGTTTTGCCCCGGTAGGACCAATCACGTATTTTTCGCCTTTGTTATCGCGGCGTTGCTCTTGAAGCATGGCGTTTTGCCTTTGTTACCATCACATAAGAGCATCCTATATGACCTCCTTAAATATCCGCTTAATCGCCATGGTAAATATGGTGTAAAATTTGCGGAAAGGTCTTGTTAATACTCTGTTTAATATGTGTTAAGGCTTCACTTTCAAGATTAACGCGTATTAATCGTTTTCATTCACATAAGTATAGAGCGAAAAGAGCGATTAATATTTTAATAACCACTCTTTTCAGCCTGTTTAACGCTTGCCGGCTTAACGCTTGATGGCCAGCAGTTCCTGCAACATGTCATCCGCCGTGGTGACGATCTTCGATGCCGCCGAATAAGCGCGCTGGGTGGTGATCAGTCCGGTGAATTCCTGCGCGATATCGACGGTCGAGGCTTCGAGCGTATCGGCCTCGATGCTGCCAGCGCCGTTCGCGCCGGGCACCTTCAGCGAATAGGCGCCGGAATCGGTGGAGACTTTGTAGGCATTGCCGCTCACCGCCGTCAGGCCGTTGGCGTTAAGGAAGGTGGCCAGGGCGATCTGGGCCAGGGTCTTGGTGTGGCCGTTGTTGTAGATAGCCGTCACCAGACCGTCCTTGCCGATCTCGACAGAGGCCAGGGAGCCGAATTCCGTACCGTCCGCCGTGATCGACTTGGTGGTGGTGTCACTGGCCAGTTGGGTAATGGCGCTGGTGCCCGATGTGCCGAAGCCCATGCTAATATCCTGCCCGGCGGCGCCGACGGAGGCGTTCCAGTAGGCGCCGGCCCCGGCGGCGGCGGCGAGATCGGCCGAAGCGCCGATGCTCAGCCCGCTCAGCAGCAAGCCGGTAGAGTTGGCTGCGACAAGACTGCCGTTGGCGTCGAAAGAGAGCTTGCCGGTTGCGAGTTGGTGCATGCCGTCATCCGTGCCGGTGCCGTCCGTACTCGTCACATCGGGGGATGACACTTCATAATACCATTCCGTCTCCCCGGTCGTGGAATTGATATTGCCCTTCAACAGCGAGATGGTGATGGTGTGTTCCTGTCCCAGCGAATCCGAGATGCTGGCCGAGATGGTGGCATCCGGCTTGGTGCCGGTGCCGGCGGCCGCATTGTAGGTCGACATGGCGGTGGTGGCATCGAGCGTGCCGCTCGCAACGGCATCGGCGTAGGTGCCGGTGTCGAACGTCAACGGATCCTCAGGGTCGGGATTGACCGCGGCCGAAACCGTGGTTTTAGAACTCAGGTTGGCCGTAAAGCTGACGTTCGTGGTGGCGGCCGCCTTGTTGGCCAGGTCGCTGACATTGATCGGCGCCAGCAGGTTGGCGTCGGTGGCCGAGGTGGTGATGGCGCCAGTGGAATCGGCCGGCCAGCCTTGCAGATAATAACCGCCGGAATTGACCAGATTGCCTTCGGTGTCGGTCGTGAACGAACCGTCACGCGTAAACAGCAGCGAACTGGAGGAATCGACCTCGCCGGCCACATCCGAGACGACGAAGAACCCCTGGCCGTTAACACCCAGGCTGTAGCCGGAAGTGTCGCTGTTCAGCTCGCCCTGGGTCGTGTTGGTCTGGCGGTTGACCGACACCACGCCGCCCGATGTATAAGAGTGTTTGTTGCTGGTGCCGCTGACCAGATCGGTGAAGCTGGTCGTCACGCGCTTATAACCGGTCGTGTTCGAGTTGGCGATATTGTTCGAAATGGTGGCGAGAGCCGTGGCGTTCGCGGCGAGCGCGGTCACCCCGGATTGCATGGCGCTGTTGATACTCATGTGTGGAACTCCCGGAAACGATAAGGTGAAATGGGTCTAAATCAGGAAACGCTGGTGACGCTGTTGAGGGCGACAGACGAATTGCCGATCTTGAGGACGACGGTGCCGTCCCTGGTTTCGGCGGAGGTAACAGTGCCGGTCAGGCCGACGGAGGCGTCGATAGAACCGGATGTATTGGCGGCGGAAATGCTCAGGGTATAGGCGCCGGCGCCGACCGCATTGCCGGAACTGTCCTTGCCATCCCAGGCGAAGCTGTGTGTGCCGGCGGTCAGATCATCGGCGGAATCCGACCAGACGGTGTTGCCGTTGGCGTCTTTGATGGTGAGGGTTGCCGCGGTGGCAGCGGCGCCAAGATTGTAGTTCCAGGTAGCCGAGCCGCCATCCGTCAGGGTGGCCGTGGCCTCGTCCGTGCCGATCATCTTGCCGATGTAGCCGACCGCGCTGGTCATTGAACCCGCCGCGCCTGAGGCATTGGCGATGGTTTCCAGATAACCGTTGGCCTTGATCTGCTGCTCGACCGAGGAATACTGCACGAGCTGGTTGGTCCACTCAGTGGTATCCATCGGCGACAGCGGGTCCTGGTTCTTGATCTGCGCCGTAAGCAGATTGAGGAAGGTCGTATAGTCGGTGCTGAACTTCGAGGCATCCGCCGCCGTTTTGGTGGTGGTGGTCGAGGTGGTATCGGGGACGCTGGTGACCATGGCTGTTTCCTAAACGCTGAGATCGAGCGCGAGACGCGACGGGGATTGACGGTATTTCAGGCGGGCGGAGGCGGCGTCGATCGCGCTGTTGAGCGCTTCGAGATCGGCGTCCGCCGAGGCCTGATCGGCGGCGGCCTGACGGCTGGCCAGCTGCGCCAGATGCTGGCTGTGGGAACGATGGTGTCCCTGCTGACTGTCCGGCTGGGTAAAGGCGTTTTGCTGTTGCTGCGGCGAATTGCCCGAAGAGGAGTCATCGGCGCTGCGGGCATTGGCGTTGACCGCATGACCCTGGGCCTGCGCGATGGTGTCCGTCTTAAGGCGCGTCGAGAAGCTCAGGGCGTCATCGGAAAGCTTGAGGCCGGTGGCGCTCAGTTGCTGGCGCAGGTCACTTTCGTGGGCGCTGAAGGCGGCTTTCGTCATATCGGAATCGAAGGTCATGTGCGCGGTCAGCTTGCCGTCACGGGCAATGGTGAGCGCCACATCGACCTTGCCGAGATCGGCGGGATGCAATTCCATGGCGAATTTCGTCACGCCCTCGGCATTGCGCTTGCTGATCTGGACGCTGAGGGCGCTGAGGTTATCCACGGCGGTTTGCGATAACAGGCTGGTGGCCGGTGCCTGCGGGGCAGGCGTCGCGGCGGGGCTGTAACCGGCAACATTCGTTACCGGCGCGCTGGCAAGCGAAAAGCCGGAGGGCGTGGCAGCGGCTGGCGGACCGGCGATCTCCCGGTCGTTTTCAGTCGGGGCCGAAACGGTCTTGCGGGCGGACGCCTGCGGCGCCTCGGTCTGAATATTTTGAACCGTCTGATTTGGCGCAGCCTGGTTTTGCCCAACCTGATTTTGCCCAACCTGATTTTGCACAGTCTGGCTCTGTGCCGGCTGGCTCTGCGTCACCGCCCCCTTGACCGCGGGCGCGTCAGCCTGAACCACGGCGGCCTTATCCGGCGTCACCGGCGTTTGCGGCACGCTGTCCGGCATGGCCGGAGCCGTTGATGCGGTTGCGATACGGACGGTGGCCTGAGCCGGGACGTTCGTGGCGGACGATGACGCGGCGCTCAACAAATCGGCGAATTTCGGCGCGGACGGTTTTTGCCCCTCTGACGCCGCCGAAGCGTCGGCAGCGGACTCCGCATCGTCAGCCGTATCAGGGGCCTGAGCCTGCGGGATCGGCGTTTGCGGCGCAGCGGGCAACGGCGGGCGAGCCGGCGCGGGCGCGCTATTCTCACCGGTCGCGGCAGCGGGCGGAGTGACCGGTTGGGCGATCGGCGGCGCAGACGACACAGGCGGCGCGATGACCGCCAGGCTGACTACGGTGTCCGGGGCCTGAGCCGGCGTTTCGGTGGCTTTCTCCCCGACGGCGGATGTATCCGTTTCAATTTTGGCAGCCTTAGGCACGGGCTTCGCCTCCGGTGTTTTGACCTCCGCCGTCCTGACTTCCGGCGTGGCAGCAAACGTGACGGCAACCGCCTGAGCCGGAGCGGCGTCGGTTCCCGTCACGGTTTTTTGCGTGTTTTCCGGCGTGGCTTCCGTTGCGGACTTCAAAACAACCTTGGGCGCAGCCGTATCCGGTTCGGGCATAACCGGCGCGCTCTCCACCCGACTGACGGCCGGAAGCACAGACGTCACATCTTCAGGCGCCACGTCTTCAGGCGCCACGTCTTCAGGCCGGACCGTTTCAGCCTGCACCGTCACGGACGCCGCTTTTTCAACCGGTTTGGCCTGCGGATTCACGACCGGCGCGGCGGCTTCGGCCACAACCGTTTCTGTAACCTTCCCGGACACCGGAACCGGCGGCGGCAGGATCCGGGGAAGCGCCTCGCTCGCGGATTCGGCCTCTGTGACGGGGCTGGCCACTGGCAAAGCTTCCGGGGTCGTCAAGGCCTGTGGCGCAGCAGGCAACGGCATGTCCACCGGCGCGATAACCGGCACAAGCGTGGGTTCAATGGCTTGGCCAGCGTCGATTTGCGGTGCAACCGCCTGAATATCCCCGGCCTGAGGCGCAACCGCCTGGAGTACAAGACTTTGGGAAGCCGCCATTTGAGGCGCAAGCATCTGGGACGCGGGCATCTGGGGCGCGGACGTTGCCGGCGCATCAGCCGACGGCGCGGCGGTCAGGCTGGACAGCAGGCTGGCGAACGCCGCCATTCCCGTTTCCAGCGCCGTTCCCGAAGCGGACGCAGCCGTTTCCCCGCCGGTGGCCGCACCGGTCGCCGCTATCGGCAAAAGGGAAAAATCGAACGACATGGGCATCCGCGAAAACAACGGGAACAGCCGGTCGCGTCTTGCGGCAGGCGGTCGGGGCGAAGTCAACGCATTTTGCGCATCTGATCCGCAAGCGCCCTGCAAACGCCGGGCCAATCATTAACTATTTGATTTAACTACAATTATTACAGAGTGAGCGCGCCTGAAACGGCGGCATTTGCCGGGGCTGGCGGCCAAATTTGCCTAGACCGGCGGCGTTTTCCGCCCATCGGCCGCCAGACCACCCCGCGATCTGATGAACACGCGCGCGTACGCGAACTCTGACGATACGCGAAGCGGGCCACAAACTGGCACGCGACTTGAAACTGTTAATGCAGATAACTGTCATCCCGCCATGAATGAAATGCTAAGTTTATGAAAACAAAATGTTTTTTAAAATTCAGCCATAAAGCCTCCCGGCTATTTTTGCCGGGTCGCGTGCAGGGTTTGCCTATGAACGCCCGCCGGGAGGCCCGCGCATGTCACTGACTTCCATCATGAATATCGGCGTTTCGGGGCTGATGACGGCGCAGGACCAGCTGCATGTCGTTTCCGATAATATCGCCAACCTCAATACGCCGGGCTATATCCGCAAGGTGTCCAAGCAGACGAGTGTGGTCACAGCCGGTGTCGGCATGGGCGTGCAGTCGGGTCAGGTCACCCTGGCCGCCGACAGATATCTTCAGGCGGCGGCGCTGAAAGCCACTTCCAACGCCGCGCAATCGGACGCCAGCTACGAACTGCTAGACCAGATCCAGTCGCAGTTCGGCGATATCACCGACACCAATAATCTCTTCGGCCAGGCCAGTTCGGTGCTGTCCTCCATGGCGCAGCTCGGCGAAGACCCGACCTCCAGCGCCGGCCGCCAGCAGGCCGTCAGCTATCTGTCCGGCTTCCTGTCCGAGGCCGACCGCATTTCCACCCGCATCCAGACCATCCGGGGCGACGCCGACGCGCGTATCGGCACCGATGTCAGCGCCGTCAATGACCTGCTGAAAAGCATCAGCGCCCTCAATGGCTCGATTTCCGGCGCGGCCGTTTCCGGCGCCAACGCCACCGGCGCCCAGACCACCCAGATGAGCTATATCGACCAGTTGGCCAAGCTGATCGATGTCAAGGTCAATCAGGAATCGAACGGCGGGGTCAGCATCCGCACCCAGTCGGGCCTGACCCTGGTCAGCGCCGGCACTTACGCCACCCTGGCCTACCAGCCCGCCGCCGGCGTCACCGCCGGCACCAGTTTCGGCCCCATCACCGTCACCGGCGTCAATGGCGAGACGCGCGACCTGGCCGACAGCCTGACCTCCGGCGAGATTCGCGGCCTGCTCGATATCCGTGACAAGACCTCGGTGGCGGTCAATGATCAGCTCAACGAATACGTCACCCAGTTCGCCGCCCAGATGAACGCCGCGCATAACGCCTCCAGCGCCGTGCCCGCCCCCGCCTCGCTGACCGGCAAGAACACCAGCCTGACCGAGGAAGAGGCCATTACCGGCTTCCAGGGCGAGACGAATATCGTCACCCTCGACCAGAACGGCAACATCACCCACAAGATGACCCTGACCTTCGATACCGACGGCAGCGGCAACGGCAGCTACCTGATGGACGGCATCGCCGGCACCTTCTCGGCGGCCAGCTTCGTCAGCGATATCAATACCGGCCTGGGCGGAACGGCGACGCTCGACTTCACCAACGGCATCATGAAACTGACGGCCGGGGGCAGCGACGGCGTGGCCGTGGTCGATTCCCCGACCGACGGCACGACCACCGTGTCCAGCAAGCTCGGCCAGGGCTTTTCGCAATTCTTCGGCCTGAACGACCTGATCACCTCGGATGTGCCGACCAATTTCAAGACCGGCCTGACCGGCGCCAGCGACCACGGCTTCACCGCCGGCAGCCAGATCGGTTTCGTCATCAAGGCCGCCAGCGGCGCGACCGTGGCCAATGTCCAGTTCGCCGTCCCCTCAGGCGGCACCATGGCCGATCTGGTCAACGGCCTGAACGACACCACGTCCGGCCTTGGCCGCTACGGCACCTTCTCGCTCGACGGCAACGGCCAGCTCACCTTCAAGGGGTTCGGCAATCCGGCCAATACGCTCGGCATTTCCAGAGATGAAACCCGACGCAACGGCACCGGCGCTTCCTTCACGCAGTTCTTCGGCCTGGCCGGCAGCAGCGGCGACGCGGCGACGCATTTCAGCGTCACGTCCCGGATAGAAAACAATGTCGGCAACCTCGCCCTGGCCCAGGTCAATCTGAACGCCGCCACAGGCGTCAACGCCCTGGCCGGCGGCGACGGCGCGGGCGGTCTGGCCATGGCCGCCATCGGCACGAAGGCGACCACCTTCAACGCCGCCGGGCTGAACGGCGGCGGCGCCTCGACCCTGGAGCGTTACGGCGCCGATCTGGCCGGCCAGGTCGGCAATCTCGCCGCCACCGCCAAGACCACCAAGGAAAGCAACGCCTCCCTGCTCGACGAGGCGGCCTCGCGCCGGTCCAGTCATGAAGGCGTCAACCTCGATGAGGAACTCATCAACCTCACCACCTTCCAGCAGGCTTACAGCGCCGCCGGCCGCCTCGTCCAGGCAGCCAAGGACATGTATGACGTCCTGCTCAACATGATATAAGGCAGCGAACATGCGTATCTCGACCGCCGAATCCTGGTCCAATGCCCTGAACAACCTGATGACGGCGCAGATCCGGCAGGAAGCCGCCAATAACCAGGTTTCGACCCAGAAGATCGCCACCGACCTGGCGGGCTACGGCCGCACGTCCGAAATCATCGCCTCCTACCAGTCGTCCCTGTCGCGCACCAATTCCTATATCGACGTCACCCAGACGGTCGCCGACCGCCTGAACAGCCAGGATATCGCGCTGACCACCACCGGCGACGCCGTGACCAGCGCCAAGGATTCGATCATGAGTTCGCTGGCCAACGGCAGCGGCGTCACCCTGATCCTCGACCTGCAGGGCAGCTTCTCGGCCGCGCTTTCCGGCCTGAACTACCGCCATAACGGCCAGTACCTTTTCAACGGCGGCAATGACAACGATCCGCCGGTCGCGGTCAACAGCCTGTCGCAACTGGCCGCCCTGCCCGACGCCGCCGACGCCTTCACCAACGGCACGGTCAAGAAAAGCTCGCAGATCGACGCCGGCACCACCATCCAGACCGGCATGCTGGCCTCGGATATCGGCACGAACCTGATGGCCCTCTACAAAGAGATTCAGGATTATAACGACGACCCCGCGACCGGTCCCTTCGGTGACCAGCTCACCGACGACCAGAAGGATTTCCTGACCGCCAAGGCCCAGGAATTCAGCAAGCTGTATGACCAGACCCTGCAATTCAGCGCGCTCAACGGCACCATGCAGAAGCGCGTCGAAAACACCCAGACCTCATTGCAGGGCCAGGCGGATTCGCTGTCGCAACTGGTCGATGACCGCACCTCCGCCGACATGGCGACGGCCTATTCCAACCTGCAACAGGCGCAGGTGGCGGTCCAGGCGTCGGCGCAGGTGCTGGCCAATCTCAGCCAGACCAGCCTGCTCAACCTGCTGAAATAGGCCGCCTGCAAGTGGCCAAAGCGGATAACCCTGTTTTTATTCCCTTTTTGGGGTAGACCCTCCCGCCATCTTTGCTATTTTACACTGTCCGCTCCTGTCAGAAGCGGCGCCGGGGGACATCGCGCCTTGCGCGTCCATGAAGGGCCTTTGCCGGTTAAGGCCCGCTTCACGGAGGAGTTCTGCCCTTGATCAGCCTTCTGGCCAGCCTGCTTATCGCCGCCGCCGCGCCCGTCGCCAGCGATGCGGCCGTCACCCCCGCCTTCACCGTTCTCGACCCGTCCGCCTGCGAAGGCGATGACGACGCCAGACAATTGCCGCGGCAAAAGGCGATCGGCCAGCTTTTGACACGTTACCCGATCGTGATCGACGCCGCCGATTTCAGTGGCCCGCAAACCCCGCTGGCGCAACGCGTCGCCGCGGCCTGCGTCGATAATGCCTGCCTGACCGACGCGCATCTGACCGCCGGCCCTTACGCCGCCCTCAACCGCACCGTCGGCGCCATGCTCGATGCGCGCGATGACGGGCAGTTCCGCATCGTGTGGATCGGGTCCGGCGCCGAACCGGCATCGCGCGCCGAACGGATTGCCGCCTTTTTCGACCTGTCACACGATACCTATGCCCTGCAATGCCTGGCCGCGCCGCCACCGCCCCCCATCAGCGCACCGGTGATCGCCGCGGTTCCCAGCGAAGACGAAGCGCCAAAGACAGGGTTGCGCGCCGCCATTTCACACTGGCGGATCGCCTCGACCGTCAACGAAACCGAGAAGAACGATTACACCAAGCGCGATCCCGCGCGGCTGTCCTATGTCGATAACGCCGCCGACAGCGCGCCGGTGATCTCGGCCAAGGGCGTTATCGCCGCGCCGGCCATCATCACCTGGGGCGATCAGGCGGTGGCCACCAGAGGCTTCGGCGATATCCGCCCGTTCACCGGTTATGAGCGCATATCGAGCGTGAACCCCTCAAGCGAGGTCAACAATCTCGATTTTGGCCTGCGCGGCCATTTCCGCTTCGCCCGCAATGACGGCAAGGAAGCCTATATCGGCGGCCTGACCGCCGCTTACGAAACGGACGACCGCTTCCAGTCGGCCCTGACGCGCTTCGAGGCCTCGCTCAGCCTGCCGCTCAAGGCGTGGACGGACCGGACCTTCCCCGGCAACGGCTCGTCGGAATGTGTCATCTGCCAGACCGCCAACATGACCCTGGTGACCGATTATGTCGATGTCAGCGATCCCGGCGAAAAGCTGGCCCTGGTCGATCTGCCGCAATACGCCCGCGCCGGTTTCGACGCCCAATGGGACGTACGCCTCAATCGCGGCAAGGACAAGCCAAGCTTCGGCCTCAACGTGCAATACAGCCGCCGCGACGATCTGCGCAATGACGGCGCCACGGCCAGCCGGATGATTTCGCGCGCCGCCTATTACCCCACGCCACAAAGCCACTATGTTTTCGGACTGGAATACGACAAGGGCCAGGACCTGATCTCCTTCAGCAATATCGACCGCTGGATGCTGACCTGGGGCTACAGGCAGTAACACCTTTTCCTCCCCTGCGCAGTGGGGGAGGAGAAAAAGTCCGTCACCTTACCCTAGCAATTTACTCGGTTTTGCCCTATTTACCCGCGCATGACCGCCTGCGCCATTCCCCTGATCCAATCGGCCGATCTTGACGCCGCCATCGCCGCTACCCACCAGAGCGTCGGGCTGCCGCAAGGCGCGCGCGTGGTCGCAGCCATGTCCGGCGGGGTCGATTCCACCGTGGTCGCCGCCCTGCTGCACCAGGCGGGCTATGAGGTCATCGGCGTCACGCTCCAGCTTTACGACCACGGTGCGGCCCTGAAAAAGACCGGCGCCTGCTGCGCCGGCCAAGATATCCACGATGCCCGCATGGCTGCCGAAAAGATCGGCATCGCCCATTATGTGCTCGATTACGAAAGCCGCTTCCGTGACTCGGTGATCGAGGAATTCGCTGACAGCTACCTGCGCGGCGAAACTCCTGTGCCGTGCATCCGCTGCAATCAGTCGGTCAAGTTCCACGATCTGCTCGATGTCGCCCGCGATCTCGGTGCCGAAGCCATGGCCACCGGCCACTATGTCGAACGCTCCCCGGACGGCCAGTTGCGCCGCGCCGCCGATCAATCGCGCGACCAAAGCTATTTCCTTTTCGCCACCACGCGCGAACAGCTCGATTTTCTGCGCTTTCCGCTGGCCGGCATCCCCAAGCCGCAGGTGCGCGATATCGCCCAGCAACTGGGTCTGAAAATCGCCCACAAGCCTGACAGTCAGGACATCTGTTTCGTGCCCGAAGGCAAGTATACGACGCTGATCAACAAGCTGCGTCCGCAAGGCATGGAAAAGGGCGATATCCGTCATATAGACGGCCGCGTTTTGGGCCGGCACGACGGCATCACCGGCTATACCATCGGCCAGCGCCGGGGGCTGAATGTCGCCGTCGGTGAACCCCTGTTCGTCACCCGCATCGATCCGGACAGCCGGGAAATCATCGTCGGTCCGCGCGAGGCCCTGCTGACCCGCGCCCTGACCCTGAAGGAAACCAACTGGCTGGGTGACGAGGCCGACCTGCTGGCCGCCGCCCGCGCCAATAAGCCTGTATTGGCGCGTGTCCGCTCGACCCGCCCGCCGGTGCCGGCGCGCCTGATCGCGGAAAACGACCGCATCGAAGTCACATTCGATGGCGCCGAGGAAGGCGTGGCCCCAGGCCAGGCCTGCGTGCTGTACGATCCTGCCGACGATGGCCGCGTGCTCGGCGGCGGCTTCATCGCCTCCACGCGGGCGGCAATGGTCTAGCGCCGCCTCGTTTTCTGCATTTACCCTTTCGCTACGCTCAAGGTGGGCGGCGGCTTCATCGCCAGCACCCGCGCGGCGATGGCCTCATAATACCGGTTGCGCGTACAGGTTCGGCAATATATCGTATACGAAATATTGCCGGGAGCCTGCCATGAAGCTGTTTATTCGCCTCACCCTCCTCCTGTCCGCCCTGTGGCTGCCGGGCGTGGTTCACGCCCAGGATGCGCCGGGGGCCGAAGCACCGGAAATCACCATCACCGTCACCGAAAGCGGCAATCTGCGCACCCTGGCCGACCAGAAAGGCTATGACGGCCATTCGGCGGCAAACTACCTGTTCGTCGTTCCGGCCAATACCAATATCCTCGGCAAACAAGGCGGCGGCCCCGGCATCGACACCGGCAAATGGCCTGAGGACGCGTCGCTGGTCCTGCTCATTCGCGGCCATGTGTATGGTGGTGGCGGCAATGGCGGTGACGGTGGCGACACCCCCATGATGCGCGACGGCACACGCGGCGGCGACGCCATTTTCGTCCAGGCGCCGATCGGTATAGCCATTGCCAAGGGCGGCTCGGTCAAGGCCGGCGGCGGTGGCGGCGCGGGCGCTGACGGCACCGGGTCGGGCGGCGGCGGCGGCTTTCCCAACGGCAAGGGCGGCGAAGGCGGCAGCGCGCTGCAAGGCGACGGTGGCCTCATCGTGGCCGGCAATCGTGGTTATTACGGCACGATCGGCGGCGGCGGCAAGGGCGGCCAGCGCGGCAATCCGGGCGGCGATGGCGGCAATGCGGGCCAACCGGGACAATCGCTGAACCGCATGGGCGGCGGCGAAGGCTTCGCTATCCGCACCAATGACCTCCCCGTAGCGCTTGATAATAAAGGCGATCTGCGCGGCCAGATTGGCTAATGCAACAGGTCGGCCGCAAGCTGCATGGATTTTTGAAACCACGAATGACCACGAAACGAAGTTCGGCGTGCGCCGAACTTCGTTTCGTGGTCCAATCCGGCTAGTTAATCTATGCTGGCGCTATACCATTGGCCGCGCGCCCTGACCTCGACCGGCATGCCGAACAGTTCGGTCAGGTGCGCGCTGTCGAGCAGGTCCGCCTTGCCGCCTTCGTGCAGCACCCTGCCGTCGCGCAGCATGACGATATGGCCGATCTCCGGCAGGATTTCCTCGATATGATGGGTCACCATGATCAGGGTCGTATCGACCGCCAGCCGGCGCAGCGATTCCAGGAACACCCGCCGCGAAGCCGGATCGAGGCCGGCGCATGGCTCATCGAGCAGCAGCGCTTTCGGCTTATGCACCAGCGCCCGTGCAATCAGGACCCGCCGCGCCTCGCCGGTGGAAAGGGTCGACATATCGCGTCCCGCCAGATGATCGGCGCCGGTCTGCGCCAGGGCTTCCCGACTGCGCTGGCGCATCTCTTCGGTGACGGCGTGCTGCTTCCACAGGCCTCGCGCCGCGAAGAAACCGGAGACGACGCAATCGAAAACCTCCAATGGCGGATGGGCATCGAAATCGAGCTGCATGGAAGACGACACGATTCCCATCAGACTGCGCAGTTCGGTCACGTTCCAGCGCTCATGGCCGAACAGACTGACATGGCCGCCGGCCAGCGGATAAAGCTGGCGCGTGATCAGCTTGACAAGCGTGGACTTGCCGGAGCCGTTCGGCCCCAGGATGGCGGTATGCTGGCCGCTTTCAAGGGTCAGGCTCAGGCCGTCGAGCAGACGGCGTTTGCCGCGCACCACCGAGGCGTCGCGTATGGTAAGCAGGGACAGGTCGGACATGAGCCGTCTCTTACAGCGTCTTTTCCAGAAAGGCCAGACGCGCCCGTTCGGGAAAACGACTTACCGGCGGCTGCGGAAGGCGTGGGCGATCGTGTTGTCATCAAGCCAGTCCAGTTCGCCGCCCACCGGCACCCCGCGCGCCAGAAAGGTGATTTCCACCTGATTGTCGAAGGATTTCAGGCGGTCGGCGATATAGTGCGCCGTGGTCTGCCCCTCCACCGTCGCCGGCAGGGCCATGATGATCTCTCGCACATGCCCCGACCGCACGCGCTGAACCAGCGCATCCAGCCGCAGGTCTTCCGGCCGGATGCCATCCAGCGCCGACAGAAGCCCGCCCAGCACATGATAGGTGCCGGTAAAGGTGCTGTTTCCGGCATTCGTGGCGCGCTCCATGGCCCACAGGGCGCTGTCTTCCTCGACAACGCAGATCATGGTCTGATCCCGTGCCGGATCGGCGCAGGTCGGGCAGGGATTCTGCGTCGAGAGCCGTCCGCAGATCCGGCAGGCTTCCACCTTATCGGCGGCCTCCTGCATGGCGCGCGTCAACGGAATCAATAGCTGATCCCGGCGCTTCAGAAGCGCCAGGGAGGCCCGCCGCGCCGAACGCGGGCCAAGCCCCGGCAATTTCGACAGCAGGGCCATCAGGCGTTCGATTTCAGGTCCGGCGCCGGACATTCAATCAGAAGAATTTCGGCAGGTTGGGCAGACCCCCGCCGGGGCCAAGATCCTTGGCGGCTTCGGCCATGACCTGCGAATTCAGTTCATCGAGATAGCGACGCGCATCGGCATGGGCGGCGCGGATCAGATCGGCCAGCACCTCGCCTTCGCCGGGCGTCATCAGGCTTTCGTCGATAATCAGGGCCGACATGTCGCCGGAGCCTTTCAGTTCCATCTTCACCAGTCCCGCGCCGGCCGAACCCTGCACCGTGCTTTCGCTCATCTTTGCCTGCGCCTCATGCAGCTTTTGCTGCACCAGTTGCGCCTGCTTCATCATGGCGGCAAAATCCATCAGTCGTTTTCCTTATCAATATCAGGGCGTTCATCTTCGGGCACAATCGGCTCGATGGCGTCCACCACGGGTTTCGGTTTGGCGCGCACGGCGGTGATTTCCGCACCGGGAAAAGCCTCCAGAACCTTGGAGACAAACGGATTGGCCTGCAAACGCGCCTTGGCGGCATCGCGTTCGCGGTTATCGCGCTCCATGATCGATTCCGCGCCGCCCGTGCCTTCGGTGGCGATCAGCCAGCGCTGGCCGGTCCATTCACGCAGGCGCTGGGAGAGCTTGCGCACCAGGTCGCCCGGCGCATTCGGCGCGGGTTCAAAGGTAATGGCGCCCGGCCGGAAAGCGACCAGCCGCACGAAGCGCTCGACATCGACGCGCAGGGAAATATCGCGCTTGTCGGCGATCAGCTTGAGCACCTCGTCGAAGGTCTGCGGATTGGGCAAGGCCTGCTGGATGGGGCGCATCTGCACCGCCGCCTGGGCCGAAGCGCCGCCACCGCCCGGCAAACCGCTATTCGGGCCGCCAGGACCGTTCGGCATCAGCGGCTCGCCATTTTGCAGACGCTTCATCAAGAGTTCCGGTCCCGGCAGATCGGCGGCATAGCACAGCCTGACCAGCGCCATTTCAAACGCGGCGCAGGCATCCGGCGCGCGGCGCAGTTCCTCGAACGCCTTGAGCATCAGGGTCCACAGGCGGCTGAGTGTACCCGGCGAAAGCTGCGACGCCAGCGCCGTCACCCGCATGGCCTGCGCATTCGGCAGACGGGTCGCGTCCGCGCCAAGCACCTTGGCGACCGAGGTGGCATGGGCGTATTCCAGCATGTCGCCCATGATCTGCGACGGATCGGCGCCGAAGCCGTAGAGCGTGCGGAAGGCCAGCAAAGCTTCGCCGATCTGGCCGGAAATGATGTTTTCAAACAATGACAGCGTGGCCCCGCGATCGGCCAGGCCCAGCATGTCGCGCACCACCTCGGCGCTGGTCGCCTCGCCGCTCTCGCCCTGCACCAGGGCCTGATCGAGCAGGGACAGGCCGTCGCGCACCGAGCCTTCAGCGGCGCGGGCGATCAGGGCCACAGCGTCCGGCTCGATTTTCACGCCTTCCTGTGTGCAGATTTTTTCCAGATGCGGGGTCAGGGTTTCCGGCTCGACGCGGCGCAGGTCGAACCGCTGGCAGCGCGACAGGATGGTGACCGGCACCTTGCGGATTTCAGTCGTGGCGAAGATGAACTTGGCGTGGGGCGGCGGCTCTTCCAGCGTCTTCAGCAGAGCGTTGAAGGCGCCGGTGGAAAGCATATGCACTTCGTCGATGACGTAAACCTTGTAACGCGCTTCGACCGGGGCATAACGCACGGATTCGAGCAGGTCGCGCATGGCATCGACGCCCGTGCGCGAGGCGGCGTCGAGTTCGAGCACGTCGATATGGCGGCCTTCGATGATGGCCTGGCAATGGACGCCCATGACCGACAGATCGACGCTGGGACCATGCACGGTGTCGCTCTCATAATTGAGCGCGCGGGCCAGCAGGCGGGCGGTCGTGGTCTTGCCGACGCCACGGACCCCGGTCAGCATGAAGGCGTGGGCGATCCGGTTGGCGTGGAAGGCGTTGGTCAGCGTGCGGACCATGCCCTCCTGGCCGATCAGGTCCTCGAAGGTGCGCGGACGGTACTTACGCGCCAGGACGGTATAGGCCTCGGACGTCTCGATCGGCCTGGCGACGGGCAGCGGCTTCGGCTCGGGGGCGCCACCGAACATGTCGTCCGTATTCTCGTCGCGTTCCGGGATATCGATCTCGGTCGCGGCAAAGGGATCGTCAAGGTCGGGATGATCGGACATACGGGATTTATAACGTCTTTCTGCACAGGCGTCTTCGATAAAACGCGATTCGCTCACAGGCGAAAGAGATAGGGATGTTTGCTGAAATTCCAAGCCTGTGGCTTGGCAAGCGCGACTGCGCGCCCGAGCCGTTGCGAGGAGCCCATTCTTGGAAAAGATATGGCGGCATCTGAGCTAAATCACCCTGCGCAAAGCGCAGGGTGAGACGACTGACCCGAAGGTGAATTCGTTGTGGCTGCTGCCTTCCGGCCCTGACCAGATTGGCGAGGCCTCCGCCCAGCCGTCTCCCGGCCTATATGCGGATTTTTGATCGCCATTGCAAGAGGGGAATTTTGCGGCCAGATTGGGCGGCCAAGAGGACATGCCATGACCGAAGAGATAACCCCGAACGGCTATATCAAACGCTGGTGGAAGGAAGCCGTGGTCTATCAGGTCTATCCGCGCTCGTTTTACGACAGCAATGGCGACGGCATCGGCGACCTGCGCGGCATCATCGAAAAACTCGATCATATCAAGGGGCTGGGCGTCGATGTCATCTGGCTGTCGCCGCATTTCGACTCCCCCAATGCCGATAACGGTTACGATATCCGTGATTACCGCAAGATCGGGGCCGAGTTCGGTACCATGGCCGAGTTCGACGCTCTGCTGGCGGCGATCAAGGCCGCTGGCATGAGGCTGATCATCGACCTGGTGGTCAATCATACGTCGGATGAGCACCAGTGGTTCGTCGAAAGCCGATCGTCTAAAGATAATCCGAAGCGCGACTACTATATCTGGAGCGATCATAAGCCGAACGACTGGACCTCGATCTTCGGCGGCCCGGCGTGGACGCGGGATGAAAGCGGCGACTGGTATCTCCACCTGTTCGATCCCAAACAACCCGATCTCAACTGGGACAATCCTGAGGTGCGCGAAGGCGTTTATGACCTCATGCGCTTCTGGCTGGACAAGGGGATCGATGGCTTCCGCATGGATGTCATCCCCTTCATTTCAAAGGATAAAACCTTCCCGAACCTGCCGGAGGACCTGCGCGCCAAGCCGCAATATGTCTACGCCAATGGTCCGAAGGTCCATGCCTACCTGCACGAAATGAACCGTGAAGTCCTGAGCGCGTATGATGTCATGACCGTCGGCGAAGCTTTTGGCGTCACGCTGGAGGATACGCCGAAACTGATCGACGAACGGCGCGAAGAACTGGACATGATTTTCCAGTTCGCCGCCGTGGAGGTCGATCGCGGCGCGGACGGCCGCTGGAAACCGTGGTCTTTACCGGAATTCAAGGCAGTCTTCACGCGGCAGAACCAGGCGCTGGACCGCCACTGCTGGCCGACCTTTTTCCTCAGCAACCACGACAACCCACGCATTGTCTCGCGTTTCGGCGACGACAGCCCGCAGTGGCGCGAAAAATCGGCCATGCTATTGGCCACTTTGACACTGACCATGAAAGGCACGCCCTTCATCTATCAAGGCGACGAGATGGGCCTGACCAACCGGCATTTCACCGATATCCGCCAGTTCAATGATCTATGGACCAGGAACGCGTGGGAAGAAGAGGTGATCAACGGCCAATGGAGCGCCGACGCCTTCTTCGCCAACCAGAACCAGGTCAGCCGCGACCACGCCCGTATGCCGCTCCCCTGGACGGCGGAAGGCGGTTTTACAACGGGAGAACCGTGGTTCGCGCTCAATCCGAACTTCGCGGAGGTCAATGCCGAAAGTGGTCGGGCGATCTACGATCACTATGCCCGCCTGATCGCTCTGCGCCACGCCGAACCGGCGCTGGTCTATGGCGATTACAAGGACATCGCGCCGAATCATCCGCAGGTCTTTGCCTACAGACGCACACTCGGCGAGAAGACCTTTCTGGTGGTGCTGAATTTTTCCGGACAGCCGGCGGCATTTGATCTGCCGGAAGGCAAACCGGTGATCGGCCATTCCGGTCCCCTGCAAGGCTGGGACGCCCGCATTTACCCGCTTTGACATCACCGCGAGGCAAGGCGCAATTGTCGCACAAACGCGCCATCAAGGGTTAAAATCACGAACTTCACGAACAGACACGAACTCTGAGTTTCAGCGGCCCGCACCGGCCTTGCCGACCGGATCACAGAGTTCGTGTCTGTTCGTGTGGTTCGTGGACAAGCTTTCCACCGCTTCAGAAACCTCCTCCCTGCGCAGCAGATCAAAATCCAAAGCAATTCACATCCAAAAAATCTGGGCTTTTGCGCCCTGGTGTGCGATAGGGCGGCCATGACCGATCCCATATTAGACACCCTGTTCCTGCCGCTCGCAGAAGGCGCCATCGACTGGCCCGCCAACGGCCCCGCGCTCTTTCTGCGCGCCCGTGCCGGCGATGCGCTGGATGATATTGCCCGCGACAAACTCGTCTGCGAACAGAGTTTCAAACCCGCGCATGACGCCCTGCTGCGCGCCGGCTTCCGGATGCGCGAAGACCACACGTCCTCGCCGCTGACTCTTGTCCTGCCGCCGCGCCAGCGCGAGGAAAGCCGTGCCCTGCTCGCCCGCGCCCTTCAGGAAACGGCTCAGGGCGGTATCGTCATGGCGGCGGTATCGAATACCGAAGGCGCCAAGACAATCGAAGGCGATCTCAAGGCGCTGGCGGGCCATATTTCCAGCCAGTCGAAGAACAAATGCCGCGTCTTCTGGGCGACGGTCGATGCGGCGCGAAATGACAAGGCTTTAATCGACGAATGGGCGCAACTTGATGCGCCGCGCCCCATCGAAAATGGCCGCTTTACCAGCCGCCCCGGCCTCTTCGCCTGGGACCATATCGACGGCGGCTCCAAACTGCTGGCCGATCATCTGCCCAATACATTCAAGGGCAAGATGGCCGATCTCGGTGGCGGCTTCGGTTATCTCAGCGACGAGGTGCTGACGAAAAATCCTGCCGTCACACATCTGGATGTCATTGAAGCCGAAGGCCGCGCCGTGGAAATGGCCCGGCTGAACCTGGAAAAATACGGCGCGCGGGCCACCTGCCACTGGCTCGACGCCACGAAGGCCTTGCCCGATACCTATGACGCCATCATCAGCAATCCGCCGTTTCATGTCACCGATCGCGCCGACCGCCACGATGTCGGCAAGGCCTTCATCACCTCAGCGGCCAGGACGCTGACCTCCGGCGGCCAGTTGTGGATCGTCGCCAACCGCCACCTGCCGTATGAGGAGACGCTGGAAGCCGCCTTCAAGCACGTCACCGTCGTGGCGCAAAATAATTTCTACAAGGTCTTCAAGGCGGTCGGGCCAAAAGGCAAGACGAAATGAAGCTGATCAGGCGGCTGGCCAATCTCGGCTATGGCTCCCGCAAGGAGATGCAAAAGCTGATCCGCATGGGCGCGGTCACCGATGCGGCCGGGCAACGGCTCGATGAGGATACCGACCTGCCGCACGAAGACATTCGTTACAAAGGCCGCCCGCTCGATCCCGATTTCGGCATGGTGCTGATGCTTAACAAGCCGACCGGCTATGTCTGTTCGCTGAAGGATCGCGGCAATCTGGTCTATGAACTGCTGCCGCCACGCTTTGCCGAACGCAAGCCGGTGCTTTCGACCATCGGCCGGCTCGATTCCGATACCTCCGGGTTGCTGCTTTTCACCGACGATGGCGACTACCTGCACAGGATCATCTCGCCGAAAAACCATGTCGCCAAGATCTATGAAGTGACCTGCGCCCGGCCGCTGGAACCGCATTATGCTGAGGTCTTCGCTGCGGGCACCCTGATTCTGGAAAGCGAGAAGGACGCCCTGAAACCGGCCTTTCTTGAGGTGACCGGCGAGAAAACCGCCCGGCTGACGCTTTATGAAGGCCGCTACCATCAGGTGCGGCGCATGTTTGCGGCGGTCGGCAATCATGTCGAGGCCTTGCACCGCGCGCAGATGGGCGATCTGACACTTGGCGATCTCGCACCGGGCAAATGGCGGTTGTTAAGCGAAGCCGAAGCGCAGGGTCTGCTGAAAGTTTAGGTCAGCCCATGCCTGTCCAGAATCGCGGCGCTGGTCGATTTCAGCAAATCGGCCACTTCCGCCGGTGTGCGGCTTTCGATCAGGATGCGGAACATCGGCATGCTGGTGACCCCGAACAGAAGATCGGCGGCGTCGGCCTTGGCCTTATCATCGCCCGTCATGCGCGTCAGAAGGCTGGTAAAGAGCAGACGGCGGCGTTCATTGCGGGCATTGATCGCCTCGGCGAAATCCGGGTCCAGGCCGGCGGCGCTGTGCAGCTTGGCGAAACCCGGATGACTGCCCCAGAATTCACACATAAGCTCGATGCAGGCGAACAGTGCCGCCCTGGGATCCGGTAACTGCACCAACTCCCGAAAACGCATCAGGCCGCCGCGCTCGGCATTGGCGTCGAAGACCGCCTCCAGCAGGCCGCGCCGTGAGCCGAACTGCTTGTAGACCGTCAGGCGCGTCACGCCCGCCGCCTTGGCCACCGCTTCCATCGACATCAACGCCGGCCCGTCATTGAGCAGATGACTGGCCGCCTCTATCACCGCCTCGCGCTTTTTAGCGGCGGCGGCGTCACGTTTGGCGCTGCTATAGGGACGGGATTCGGTAGCTTCGGGGCACATGACGCTTGCAATTCAATTTACGACGTGTATATCTATTATTTCAGTAAACGTATTGTATATCAAAATTTACTGACCAGACTGGAGACTGCCATGCAAATCCTGATCATCCTAGCCCTTTCCTTACATGTTCTGGCGGCCATTTTCTGGATGGCCACCACGGGAATGCTGGCGCGCGGCGGCGGACAGGGCGCGGAAATGTTGTTTCCCCGGCAGATGATCGCCGTGAGTCTGGCCGTGCTGACAGGCGGGTATGTGTGGAGCCAACTCCACACGGGTGGGTTCGGCACCTATGAAAAGGTGCTGGCGGCGGGGGTGGCGTGCGCCCTCCTGGCCGCCGGCATCCAGGCCATAGGCGTCGGTGTCAGCTTAAAGGCATTGAAGAGCGAGCATGGGATGGCGGCGCGCAAACGGATCGCGGCGGTTCACCGGATCGCCGCGCCGCTTCTGGCCATCTGTCTGCTGTGCATGGTGCTAGCGCGGTATATCTAGCGCCGGATCAGGCCGGACGCGGATTGGCGAGCGCGGCATAGAGTTCCGGCCGGCGGTCGCGGAAGAAGCCCCAGGCGGCGCGGTGGGTATTGAGGAAGTCGAGATCGAATTCCGCCACCAGCACGCCTTCTTCCTTCGCGCCGAACTCGGCCACCTTATCCCCGCGATGATTGGCGATGAAGCTGTGGCCGTAGAAGGTCTGGCCGGCACCATTTTGCGGCGAGATCAGGCTTTCGGTGCCGATGCGGTTGGCGGCGATCACCGGCATGACATTGGCCACCGCATGGCCCTGCATGATGCGCTGCCAGGGGGCGGCGGTATCGAGTTCGGCGTCATGCGGCTCCGAACCGATGGCGGTGGGGTACATCAGCAGCTCCGCCCCCTGCAAGGCCATGGTGCGGGCCGCTTCCGGATACCATTGGTCCCAGCAGATGCCGACGCCAACCTTGGCGTATTTTGTCTCCCACACCCTGAAGCCGGTATCGCCGGGGCGGAAATAGTACTTCTCCTGATAGCCGGGACCGTCAGGGATATGACTCTTGCGGTAGACGCCCAGCAATTCGCCACCGGCATCGATCATAACCAGCGAATTGAAATAGTGCGGGCCTTCCTTTTCATAGATCGAGGTCGGGATAACGACATTCAGTTCCTTCGCCAGTGCCTGCATGGCCAGCACGGCCGGGTGCTCGCGCCACGGAAAGGCGGTGGCGAACCAGCGCTCTTCCTGCGACACGCAGAAATATTCACCCTGGAACAGTTCCGAGGGCAGGATGACCTGCGCGCCTTTTGCGGCCGCCTCGCGCACGAAGGCTTCGGTTTTGGCGATATTGGCGGCCATGTCGGGACCGTATGAGGTCTGGATGGCGGCAACGGAAACAGTACGGGTCATGCGGAACTCCAAGGGGTGGCGCGGCTTGTCCGCGACGGAGGGGGAATGGTTTCAGAAGCCCCCTCCACCGCTTCGCGGTCCCCCTCCCCCGCTACGCAGGGGAGGATTAAGATTAAAATTGCCAAATCTCCTCATTGAGATTTGGCAAGACCATTATCTAAGCTTTAACCAGCGGTACTTGCTGGCTGATACAATGGAACGAGCCGCCACCGGTCAGGATGGCGCGCGACGACAGGCCCAGCACCTGGCGTTCGGGGAAGAGGCTTTGCAGGGCCTCCACCGCCAGTTCACCCGGACGGTCCTTGTAAATCGGCACCACCACGCAATCATTGGCGATCAGGAAATTCATATGGGAAGCCGGCACGATTTCGCCATCCTCATCGCGCACTTCGCCCGGCGACGGAATGCGCACCACCTGCAAAGGCTGTCCGCGCGAATCGGTCTGGCCGGAAAGCAGCTTCGCCGTGGCGTCATAGACATCGGCATTGGGGTCTTCGCGGCCAAAGGCCACCGGGCAGGCGACGATGCCGGGCGCCACGAAGCGCGCCAGGTTATCGACATGGCCGTCGGTATGGTCGTTCAGCAGGCCGTCATCCAGCCAGATGACCTTGCGGATGCCGAGCGACTGAAACAGCGCCTTTTCGGCCAGGGATTGCGTCCAGCCGGGATTGCGGTTCGGGTTGAGCAGGCACTGGCGCGTGGTGATGGCCGTGCCGTGGCCATCATGATCGAGCGCGCCGCCTTCGAGGATGAAGTCCTCAAGTTGCCGCGGAAAACCGTCCGCCGTGCTGATTTGCAGCGCCACCTCGTCGTCATGCTTCAGGTGATATTTGCCGCCCCAGCCGTTATTGAGGAAACTGACCGGCAGGGCCTGATGCAGGTCGTCGTCATCGGCGTCGTCGCTGACATAGATCGGGCCGGTATCGCGGAACCAGATGTCGCCGAAGCGGCCATCGACGATTTCAAGCCGGGTCAGATCGCCCAGCAATTCCTCTGCCGCCGCGCGGGCCTCATCCCCCATGACCATCAGCTTGACGTGTTCATCGCCCAGTTCGCACAGGGCGCGCACCAGCGCCGCCACCTCGGCCTGAGCCGGGATCAGGTCTTCCTGCCACAGGTTTTCATGGCTGGGAAAGCCCACCCACATCGCCTTGTGCGCTTCCCATTCCGCCGGAACAAATCGTGTCATTCTGGATATTCCCTGCCGATTGGCCTCTACGGTAACCATTCCGCTGCGGCGCCGGCGCATGAGGGCCTATTAGCACAGCCCTTCCCGATTTGGCCACTGGCCCCATAAAAAAACGGCCCCCGCAAGGAAGGCCGTTTCTCAGGTCTTAATGCTTCAAAGATTTATCTTGGCAAGGCCGCCTGGCCGCCCGAGCTGATGCGAGGCAAGCCATGCGGCGCTTGAGCTTAGAAAGCGGTGTGCAGCGACATCATGACCGTGCGCGGCGCGCCGACGTTGAACTGAGCGCCAGAACCCGAAACCGCCGTGCTGATCGAACCGAAATAGTATTCGTCGGTCAGGTTGATCACGTTAAGCTGGGCGTAGGTGCCTGACTTGAGGAAGGCGAGGCCCGGCAGATCCCAGCGCACCGAACCGTTCCACACCGTATAGGACGGCGCTTCCGCATCGTTGAGATCGGTGGCGAAGCGCTTGCCGACATATTTGCCGTTCAGGTTGAAGGTGAAATCGCTGAGCCTGTAGGTCAGGCCGGCGGTCGCCATCCAGTCCGGCACTTCCGGCAGGGCCTTGCCCTTGGTGTTGACCGTCGAGGTGGCGCCCGATGTATAGTCGCTGAGGATTTCGGTGTCGGTATAGGTCAGGCCGCCGAAGAGCGACAGACTGGAGGTCGGCGCCCAGGCGGCCGAGGCTTCAAAACCCTTCAGATCGACATTGCCGACGTTGCGGTCGAAATAGCTGTCCGATTCGGCGTCATAAGACGACACGATGCGGTTTTCATATTTCTGCGCCCAGACGTCCGCCGTGGCGGTGAAGGTCGGAGAAGAGAAACGGTAACCGAGTTCGATCGTCTTGTTGGTTTCCGGCAGCGGATTGGCCGGCTTGACCACACCATCCTGGAAGATGACGCCGTAATAGTTGTCGGTCCGCGGAGCCGACATGGCTTCCGAATAGTTGGCATAGACCTGGTTGGCGTCGGTGATCTTGTAGGTCAGGCCGAGGCTGGGCAGGGTCTTCGTGAAATCGACCGTGGTGTGGTACGGCTTGATAAAGTTGGTGTGGGCCACGCCGTTGGAGGTCAGATAGGTGTAGCCGAAGCTGACCGTGCCGTCGCCATTGTCAACCGTCGGGGCCGCCGTGGTGCAGAAGGGCGCATAGGATCCCGAACCGTCATCCGGCGAGTAGCAGTACTGGTTCAGGTCGCGTTCCATCTTCTGTTGCTTGACGCCCAGCGAGACGAACAGCTTGTCTTCGAGGAAGTGGCCGCGATATTCGAGGAAGAAGGTATCGACATTGGCCAGCGAGAAACGGTAGCGGCGTTCATGGGCCGAACCGTCCTTGCCGATGATGCGGATGCTCTTGTCGTTACGGCCGCCGAACGGATCGATATAGATGCCGCTGCCGTTGTAATCGCCGTTGTCATCGACCAGCAGAGTGCTTTCACCCGACTGACGGGTGCGGCCGCGGTCGAACGAGGCCCCGAAGCGGATCACGTCGCCGCGATCGAAGCTATAAACGCCGGTCGAGGTGATCGAATAGCGGTTGGTCACCGTCGTATTGGGGTTATAAATGGAAACGTTCGAGAAGGTGGATGTCGAACCGTCGCCATTGAGGTATGGCCCGCCGACGTGGCCGTCGCCGTTGATATCGACGCCGCCCAGTTCGTAATAACGGAAAGTGCGGCCCGAAACGCTCATCTGGGCATAATCGGCGCCCTCGGTGATGCCGGCCGAGCCGCCGCCATTGGCCATGACGTACTGATAGGTCGGGTCAACCGTGAAGAAGAAGTGGTCGTTGATCACCCACTTCGAGTAACCGCGGATATTGCCGGTATTCGACGGGTTGACGTTGTTGATGCCGGCGCTGTTGTAATACTTGCCCTTGCTGGCGAAGGTGGCCAGGTTGTTGCCGAAGATGAAGCGGTTGCGGTTTTCGTTGTAATTGCCGCGCACGCCGAAATAGCTGCCATTGGCCAGAGGCTGATAGATGTTGAAGTTGTACTGCTGCTTCTTCAGCTTGCCGGTATCGGGCACTTCGGTCGTAAAGGTGTCGTAGTTCTGATTCGAGGCGGCGAACCAGGCGCGGGTGCCGAACGGACCGAACGCACCAGTGTTCAGCAACAGGAACTGACGGTTATAGTTGAAGGAACCGGTCGAAATCGTGGCTTCGACGCCGAATGTATCCGAAGGCTTGCGGGTCGTGTAGCTGATCGTGCCGCCGGAGGCCGAAGCGGTCATCGAGTCTACGTCGGTGGCGCCGGTAAGGACCGTCGCCGACTGGATCAGTTCCGGATCGAGCTGCTGGTTGGTGTAGATGGCGTAGTTGCCGGCGTCGTTGAGCTGAACGCCGTCCATGGTCAGCGACACGCGCGAACCGTCGAGGCCGCGCAGGCGCACATTGCCGCCCGACGAGCCGTAAGGGTCATTGTTGGTGAAGTTGTAGCCGGGCGCCAGATTCAGGGTTTCGGCGATCGTCTGGCCCGCGGTTTGCGCACCGATATAGGCCTGATCGATGGCGGTTTTCGTCTTGGTGCCGGTTTCCTTGTTAACAGGTCCCAGGCCCTTCTTCGCGCCTTTGACGACGACTTCGACCTCTTCGGTGGCGGTCGATTGCGCCAGGGCGGCGGTCGTGGCGAACACGCTCATCAGAGCCGTGCCGGCCAGAATGACTGATTTATTCAACTTCATGGGAAGTATCCCTCTTCCGGTTAAAACAAACAAGCAATCACCGTTCGGGCCTTATTCGGGCGCAGTTTCCCATCGCGCAAAACGGGGATTTTATTCCGTTCGTACGCGTGAATGACCTTCACCGTGATTTTTTGCTGTCTCGTCTTTTAGGGACTTCTGTGTCGATTTTTTTACAAGAGCTGCGAACCTTTTGTGACGGTCGTCACAGTCGCAACCGGTTGCGCCCTAAATGTCACAACCCATTCGCCCTGGCATACGGGCAAACGAAAAGCCCGGCCTGATCGCTCAGGCCGGGCTTCTTGTCTTTTATCGACTTGACGTCGCGTTCTGGAATTAGAACGTGATGTCGATGGTCGAACGACGGTTCAGCGGTTCCTTCACGCCGTCGCCGGTGGCAACAGCCGGAGCCGATTCACCCTTCCAGTCGACAGCCAGCTTGGAGCCGTCAACGCCGAGGCCGGCGAGGGCGTCAGCAACGGTCTTGGCGCGGCGTTCCGACAGCTTGATGTTGTAAGCGGCCGAACCGGAGGTATCCGTGTGGCCGACGACAACGATGCGGGCGGCGTTACCGGCCTTGGCGTAGTCAGCGGCGGCGGAGACAACCGACTGCGCGTCAGCGGTCAGGTCGGACTTGTCGAATTCGAAGTACACGATGAACTCGCGGGCTTCATAAACCGGAGCAACAGGTGCCGGCGGCGGAGGCGGCGGAGGCGCTTCTTCAACCGGCGGCGGGGGAGGCGGCGGAGGCGGCGGGGGCGGCGGGGCCGCTTCGGCGCCGAAGGCCCAGCGCAGGCCGACCGTCAGGGTCTGGTCGCTGAACTTGCCGGTGAAGGTTTCAGGCTGCGTCCAGCCAGCGGCCGTGGCGGCGCCCGAAAGCGGCGCGATGCCCGCGTTGAACTTGGCCTTGCCGGCATCGAGATAACGATAGGTGACGTCGAGGCTCAGGCGATCCGAGAGCGCCCAGGCCACACCGGCCAGCAGTTGGTAAGCGCCAACCGTGTCCTTGCCGACCATGCTCAGATCGGCAATGCCGTCAGCCGGGCTGGTGGACAGCTGGCCGAGCATCTTCGCCTTCACGCTGTCGAGGCCGACACCGGCACCGATGAACGGATGGAATTGCGATTCCGGCAGGATGTCATAGTACAGGTTGACCATGACGGTGGTTTGCTCGAACGAACCCTTCGGCGAACCGCAGGGATCGCCGGCGGCGCGGATCACGCCGGTGGTGCAGATCGCGGTATCGACCAGAGCGGCCGAACCCGGATAGGTGCGCGGGAAGCCGACAGCCGAGCTGATGTCGCCCGGACGGTAGCCGCCTTCGAATTCAACGCGCCAGTTGGGGCTGTAACGGTAACCGAGACGGGCGAAGCCGGCCCAGTCGTCGTCGGTCGCCACGTCATAGACATAGGCGCCGCCGTCCGGCATGGCGCCTTGCGAACGCGCCTTGTAATCCGACTTCCAGTTGTAGCCGAGGTCAACCGCCCCGTACCAACCGTTAGCCTGTTCGGCCGCAGCGGAACCCGCTACCGCCATCGCAGCGAGAGCAGCGCTCGCCAGCAAAATGTGTTTCATGTTATTGCCCTCTCATGGCCATCCAACGAACAGCCGATCATCTCGACTGAAACCTTAGTACGGTGCTTCATAACTATACCAGCCCGTTTTGCATAGCACCCAAATGCAACTTTGGTTAAATTCATGCTGTTTTTTAGCCTCTTTGGCGATAACTGACACCAGAAAGACACGCTTATGGGAGTGAAGCCGTACAACGCCCCATATAGGTCAAACTTGACCGTTAAAAAGCTATAGCGCCCCCACACCTCATTATAAAAATATCATAAAGGCCGTAAAAAGGCTTGCGGTTTTCGCGGGCTTTCAGTAGAGACACGCCCTCTGATCGACCCTGGCGGTGCGAACCGCTCAGAATCAGGCGCGGATTGTTCCTTGTTTTCAAGGCCTTTGCGCAATTCCCCCTTACGGAGAGGTGGCAGAGTGGTCGAATGTACCGCACTCGAAATGCGGCGTAGGTGCAAGCCTACCGTGGGTTCGAATCCCACCCTCTCCGCCACTACCTCCCAGCCTGATCAGGTTGGGATTTCCAGAGGCATTTACCCGGCATCACGAAGATGACAGACGATACCGCCTTGAGCGCCCGCCCGGATAAATGTGGTGCAACCTATAGTTGGCACTGTTTGAACGCCTCTTTACTTTTTGCCCCGAACAGCTAAGGCAAGAACGGAGTTTATGTATCCTTGCGCGCCTGAAAACGCAGCGCGGTTTCTCCTGCTCGCCCCCCCGTAACATTGTTTTATATTTTTCTTTATTCCCAGCATAGAGTTTAGATGCAAAATCTTTTCTATTTCATCCATCTCGGCATCACAATTTGCGGCCTCATTTTCATCTCCCGCCTCGCGCAAAAACAGAAGCTGCCCCAGGATATAAGACCTGGGCGCGGGATACCGGTCTGGGTATTTTCATGCGCAGTCCCGGCATTGTTTCTGCTCGAATTCATAAGCCTTAAGGCCACCTGGCCACCGGCGGCAGGCTGGGACTATCTTAATGCCTATTATCTTGCCGGGCGGGCCGTCCTGGAGAACCCGGCAGGCCTGCATGCCTTGCTGGAAAAAGGGACCATCGGTTTTGTAAACATCCCCGTTGTCGCGTATCTATTCGCCCCCTTTGCATTAATGCCGGCGAAAGCCTCGGCAATCGTCTTTTCCCTGTTCGGGTTTTTGTCTGTCGTTTCCGCCTGGTATTTCCTGGTGCGCCTGGCGAATCTGGAACTTAGGGAGCGCTGGCTTTTAGCCTTTCTGTTTCTCGTGAATGGCCCGCTTATAAGCGGGATCAAATACGGCAATTTGAGCTATTTCATACTGGCGGCGATGGCTGGCGGTTTATTACTGCTTCGATCCGGCCGCCCAGGCCTCGCCGGCGTAATCCTGGGCGTTGCAACTGTGATCAAGCCCCCTCTGGCATTGTTTGGATTGTTTTTTCTGTTCCGGCGGGAATGGCGTGCGCTCGCCGGATATACCGCAACAGGACTGGCGACAATTCTTCTATCCCTTCTTGTCTTTGGTTGGGCAGACAATTTTTATTGGTTTGAGACGTCCATCGTCCAATATAGCGGCACCTGGCTCGATGCCTTCAACGTCCAGTCGATTACAGCCTTTATTCAGCGGCTTACCGATGGGGCCGGCCTTCGGGAGTGGATGACCGCAACGTCTCCCGCCCCTGCTGAAAAGCTGGCGGCGCAGCTCATTTCCGCACTTCTGCTGCTTCTGGGCGGGGCTGCCTGTCTGAGGAAACCCTTGCCGGAAGATGCCGAAGCCCTGGCCAGGGTCAAAAGTGAACGGCGGGATTTGCAGTTTCTACTAGTGATTTGTTTGTGTCTGGTTTGCAGCCCATTGACCTGGACGCATTACTACCTGTGGCTGTTAATGCCGATTGCCTTTTTCCTCTCGTGGGGAGCACAAGGCCTGCCGCGCTGGGCCTTTTGGCTCGGCTGGGCGGCAATATTCATGATAACGCCGATCGCTGGCAATGCCTGGTCGCTCTCCAATGAGATTCTTATGTACCTGTACAGGGTCACGGTCGTTTCACATTACCTGATCGGGGGCCTTTTGATTCTCGGACTTACAGGCTGGCGTCTCGCTTCGACCAGTGGCTTGCTCACCCTTAGAACGAAGTAACATTCGGCTTCCGCAGGCATGATTCTGCCTAAAGATGCCACCTTAGCGCGATCTGGAACTGGGTCTGAACCTGTTGCGCCGGCAGCCCCTGCGTCAGCCGCGCCGGCCGATCGCTGATCACATGCAGGGCCTCGACGCCCATATCGAGGTGATCGCCTACCGGCTTCATCCACGCCGCCATGGCGCTGTAGCCGGTTTCGCCATTGTCATCGGCGACGCGTCTCGAATGATCCTTCACGGCGAAATAATCGATTCGTCCCGTCAGGCGCGTCCCGTCGTCACAGCGGTGCGACAGCATGAGATAGGCCGATTCGAAGCCGGCATCGACGGCGCGCCGCCCCTGTCCCACCAACCAGCCGGTCGCGGTCTGTCCCGTCATGTACTGACCGAGCCATTCATCCTTCGCCGTCCACCGGTAAGCCACGCCCAGATTATGGAAACGCGTCGCCCAGCCCCACTGGCCATGGCGCACCGCCATCGGGTCGCCCTGATTATCGTAAAATTCGAGATTGACCGCCACCGGCGCCGGCGGCCGCCAGTCCAGCCGGACATAATAACCCAACCGCCCGTCCAGTTCGACCATCGGCCTGCTGACCGGCGCCTGGTTGGCCCCGAACGTCCGGTTCCAACCCTGATTGCCGCCATCCGGCAGCTTCAGTTCGCTGTTTTCCGCCGATGAGATATCGTGCAGCGCCCAGCCGCGCCAGCTCAGCAACGTGCCCGCCGTATCGTCACGCGTGAAGCCGCCGAGGGTCAGGCCCAGCCTGTGGCCGCCAAGGGTCTGCTGCGCATTGATCTCCAGCCCGCGCACCAGCACCTCTTCGCCGATCCAGCTATTGATCGCCGAAGGCGTCGGGCTGCGTGGCGTGGTCCAGCCGGGGCCGTCATGCTCCATGGAAACGGGCGGAAACATCTGCCCCAGGCGCAGGCCATAGCGAAAACCGGATTTCGGCACGGGTTTCCATTGCAGATAGGCCTCCTCGATCCCGACCGGGACTTTGGCGTCGGACACCCCTTGAAGCAGGACATAGCCGGAAAAGGTATCGGTCAGATGCGGTTGCCACAAAACCGCTGCCTGGGTGATATCGACGGCGCTTTCATCACCGTGGCGCAGCTTGCCGAAACCACCGTCAAGCCAGCCGCGCTCGCCATCCGCCCGGCTGAGGCGCAGGTCGATCCATGCCGTATAGGTCGCGGAACCGAACAGGCTGCTTTCCGCCTGCGCCGAAACGGCAAACCCCATGCCCGCCACCAGCAGCGCCGCCGTCAGGGCCGAAATGGACCGTCCCCCGCCCCTCATGCCGTCAGAGCGCCTTCCGGCTGCGATAGGTCGGCATCTGCGTTTTTGCTTCGGTCATGCCGCTGAAGTCGTTCAGGAAAAGGATCAGGTCGCCGAAAGGCATGGGCTTGGCGATGCCGTAACCCTGCGCGATGTCGCAGCCCATGGATTGCAGCAGGGTGAAGGCCGCCGCCGTCTCCACCCCTTCGGCGGTCACCTTCATGCCGAGGCCGTGGGCCAGGTCGATGGCCGAGCGCACCAGCAGGGCGTCGCGCTGGCCGCTTTCGATTTCCATGATGAAGGACCGGTCGATCTTCAGTTCATGCGCCGGAATCTGCTTGAGATAGGCGAGCGACGACAGGCCGGTGCCGAAATCGTCGATGGAGATTTCCAGTCCGCGGCCGGCAAAGGTATTGATCGCCGCCAGGCCGATCTTCGGGTCCTCGATGACCGCCGTCTCGGTGATTTCGAGGCAGATCTGCCCCACCGCCTGATCGCAGATGCTGAGCGCCTTTGCGTTATAGGCTTCGTCGCTGAGCAGGCGGCCAGAATAGTTGATGCTGATATCGAGGTCGAAACCGGCCGATTTCAGGCGCGCCTGATCGGCGATGCAGGTATGCAGGACCTGGGTGGTCAGGTCGCGGATGGCACCGGTTTCCTCGGCGATCTGGACGAACCGCTGCGGCGAAACATAGCCGCGTTCGGCGTGATTCCAGCGCACCAGCGCCTCCACCGAGGTAATCCGTCCCTCACGATAGCTGAACTTGGGCTGATACCAGACCTGCAGGGCCTTGCTTTGCAGGGCGGCGTAAAGCTGGTCGGTCAGCAGCAGGGTGTCGGCCAGTTCGGAATAGATGCGCGGATCGAACAGGGCGATCTTCGTCTTGCCGGCGCGGGCCTGATCGAGCGCGATCAGGGCGCGTTCGATCATCTCATCCGGCGTGGGCCGGGCATTGGCCATATGATAGACGCCCAGGCTGACCGCCACATCCAGGCTCTGGTCGTCGGTGACCTTGATGCGCTTGTCGAGGCGGGCGGCGATGGCGCGGGCCAGCGGCAGGGCCTGTTCGGCCTCGCACGGATGCAGGCACAGGCCGAGCGTGTCGGTCGACAGGCGCGCGATATAGGCGTTGGCGAAAATGCGCACGAGGATATCCTGCAAACGGGCGATCAGCGTATGCGCGTAGGAGACGCCCCAGACGGCGCGGATATGGGCGTACCGGTCAATGCCGATGCAGATGACGACCACGCCGCTCTCGATGCCCTTTTCCCGCAGGCCGCCGATGCGGTCCTCGAAGGCCGACCGGTTGGGCAGGCCGGTGGCCATGTCGCTCTTGGCCAGGCGGGTGATGTCGCGCTCTCGGTCCTCGATGGATACGGCCATGTCGTTGAAGGCCGAAGCGAGATCGGCCATTTCATCATGCGTGGTGATCCGCACCTGCCCCGGCCGGCCGTCGCGCAGGGCGAAGGCGGCATTCTTGAGCGCCAGGATCGGGCGGGTCAGGTTGCGCGCCAGATACAGGCTGGCGGCCACCACCAGGCACAGGCCGAACAGCCCGATGCCGAGCAAGGCCGTCAGCAGCGGCTGATAGGATTGCAACGCCGCGCTGAGGGGGTAGCTGAGCAGCAGCACGCTTTTCTGCTGGCTGTCGAGATTGGGCAAAGGCGTGGCGACGGCGATCATGGCGCCGTGGCTGGAACCGACCAGGCTGGCGGCCTTGGTTTGCAGGCTCTTGTCGATGAAGAAGCTGAGCGAACTCGGCTTGTAGTCGCTGGTCTGCTCCTGCGGCCCCAGCCACAGGCCGCCGCGCGTCTGGGTCAGGATGGCGGCCTTGATGGGGATCGACGACAGGCCTTGCAGGTTCCGCATTTCGCTCTCATCGAGGCGCTGGGCGAAAACGACCCAGCCGAGGCGATCCGGCGCCATGACCGGCGCGGCCACGGCCTGATAAGGGTGGCTGTCCATGGCGATGACGCCGTTGACGGCCCCGAACTCGTCCTTGCTGCGCAGGGCGGTGGCCAGGGCCTGCCCCAGGGCGCCGCGCTCGCCCGCCATCGGCCGGCCATCGCGGTCTATGACCAGGCCCGTCTCGATATTCAGCCGCCCCTGCAGGTTGTCGAAGGCCGATTCGACCGTCAGCGCGTCCTTCGTCGCCAGGGCGGACTTGAAGCCGAAATCGCGCGACAGCAAAACGGCGTTGGTTTGCAGGGCGTCCGATTTCAGCGTCCAGATGCGCTTGAAAACACTGGCCGAAGCCTGCAGTTCCTTCTGCACCGAGGCGCGCGCATAGGAAACCACCGCCATGTAACTGGCCAGCGCGATCAGCAGCAGGGCCAGGACGAACAGCCCGCCGAACATCACCGCCAACCGGGTGCTGAGACGTTTGAAAATCAGCATGGCTCAGTACTGACCCGCCGTCGGCGCGGCGTGGCGCACCTTGATTGTGAAGGTCTGCGCGGCGGCCGTCTTTCCCATGGAGATGTGTCTTGCGGACTGGTGCTCGGGCGCTTCCTGAGCCGGATGCCAGACCGCCAGGCGGCCCGGCCCTTCCGGCACGTTCAGCGTAACTCGGCCATCGGCGCCGGTCGTGGCGTAATAGGGCGTGTCGACAACCCGGATATAGGCGCTCATCGAATCATGGATATTGCAGCCGAGCGCCACGGTGCCGGGGTGACTGAAGGTCATCTCGTGGCTCTTGCCCCTGCCATAAAGCGGGAACTGGAACGGCTGGACCGGCGAAAACGAATAGACATGATGGTTGATCCGGTCCTGGTTGGGGAAGGCCACCGTCGCGCCAGCGGGCACGGCCAGCACATAGGGCGTGAACCGGATATCCTTTTGCGCCATGACGAAGGCCTTGCCCTTTTCCGCCGCCGGTATGGCCGCACCACCGTCAGGCGCCCAGGTCACCACGGCGAAGGCGACCGGCCGGCCCGACGGGCCGTTGACCGTCACGGTCAGGTCAGCCGCCATGGCCGCGCCGCCGGATACGGGCAACAACAGACCAAGAGCCGCGAAAAACTGTTTCATGCGCCCGAAATATCACAACAGTTATAAAACTCGGTTAAGCTTTCATTAGAGACAAAAAAGAATTGAAAACCTGTCTTGAACCGTAAAATCTACGCATAAAACGCCATGTAAACTATAGACGCTTTACAAGGGATAGAGGCACGCATGAGCATCATGAGAGTGAATGAATTCAAGGTCTTGCCGGGGAAATTCGAGGAACTGACCCGCCATTTCGAGAAGATAGTGGCGCAAATCCGTACAGTAGAAGGCAATGAGCGCTGCGAGCTTTACCTGAAGGTTGCAGATGAAATCGACAAATACGGCAAGTTGATTATTCTGGAAGTCTGGAAAGATATCGAGGCGCACAGGAACGCCGCCGCCGCGATCGATCCCGAACAGTTCAGAACGGTGATGGCCCTGCTCAGCGAACGGCCTTCGGGGCAGTATTATACGCCGCTGGAGGCGTAAAACGGCTTCTCAGCCAGCCGCCGCAGCCCTATAGGTATCGTTCCTTTTGTATCGAGCCTTTGTATCGAGACTGCCATGGCCAATTTCGCCAGCGACAATACCGCTCCCGTCCATCCGAAAGTGATGCGGGCGCTGATCGACGTCAATTCGGGCAATATGCCGGCCTATGGCAATGATCCGGTCACCGAAAAATTGCAGGAAACGGTCCGGATGACGTTCGGCGCGCCGCAGGCCCGGCTTTTTCCGGTGTTCAACGGTTCGGCCTGCAACGGTCTGGCCCTGGCGCGGATGATCCGGCCGTACGAATCGATTCTGGCCCACCGCCAGAGCCACATCAATAACGACGAATGCGGCCTGCCGGAATTTTTCACCGGCGGCAAGATCATCGGCCTTGAGGGCGACCACGCCAAACTGACCGTGACCGGCATCGGCGACCTGATCGGCGCCACGCTCGGCCATGCGCCGCATACCTCGCGCCCGAAAGTGATCAGCCTGACGCAATCGACCGAGCTTGGCACGGTCTATTCGCTCGATGAATTGCAGGCTTTCTCCGCTTTCGCCAAGGCGCACGGCCTTTACCTTCATATGGACGGCGCGCGCCTGGCCAATGCCGTGGCCTCTCTGGGCTGCACGCCGGCGGAAGCGGTGGCCGGGGTCGATATCCTGTCGTTCGGCGGTACGAAAAACGGCGCCATGCTGGCCGAGGCGGCGATCCTTTTCAATCCGGAGCTGATCGCGGATTTCGCCTATATCCATAAGCGCGCCGGGCAGTTGCCCTCCAAGGCGCGCTATGTTTCGGCGCAATTGCAGGCCCTGCTGGAAGACGGCCTGTGGCTTGAGCTTGGCCGCCACGCCAATGCGATGGCGCAGGCCTTGCGCGCCGGCCTGATCGACCGCATGGGCGTCGGCCTGCTGCATTCGGTCGAGGCGAACGAACTGTTCGTCACCCTGCCGAAAGCCACCGCCGATAACCTGTTCGCCAGGGGCCACAGCTTCTATGGCTGGCCGAATGAAGGGCCTGACGCCTATCGCCTGGTCACCAGCTTCGCCACCACCGAAGACGATGTAACCACATTCCTCAACGACTGCTAACCCTTGGCACCGACGCGCTCTTGCACGTTGGTGGTGGGGGCCTTCCTTATCCGGTAATTTCATGTCCAAGACCACACCCGGCACATTACTGCTCACCAAACTCGGCGTCGATTTCGACCTTCACCCCTACGCCTACGATCCGGACGCCCCGCGCGTCGGCTTGCAGGCGGCGGAAGCGCTCAGCATCGATCCGTCGCAGACCTTCAAGACCCTGATGGCCGAGGTTGACGGTAAACCGGTCTGCGTGGTGGTGCCGTCCGATTGCGAGGTCAGCATGAAAAAGATGGCCGCCGCCTTCCACGGCAAGTCCGGCCACATGATGAAGGTGCCGGACGCCGAACGCCTGACCGGCTACAAGGTCGGCGGTATTTCACCCTTCGGTCAGCGCAAGGCCACACCGACGGCCATAGACGAAACGGCACAACTGTTCGACAGAGTCTATATCAATGCCGGCCAGCGCGGCCTGCTGCTGAGCCTCTCGCCGGACGACGCCGCCAAAGTCCTGAACGCGCCGTTCGCCGATCTGACGGCCTAGGCCGGATCGACATTCAGGGATTCCGGCGACTCCCTATCTTATACCTCCCCATTCATGGGGAGGGGGACCGCACGACGCGCGAAGCGCTAGATGCGGTGGTGGGGGACTGCCGGCTTATGTACGTTCACAGGTCGTGGGCAGATCATAGACCCGCCGATTTCATGTGATCGGAAACGCAAGCTTTCTTTGACGGCGACGCCCCCACCACCGCATCTCCCTGCGGTCGTGCGGTCCCCCTCCCCACAAGTGGGGAGGTATAGGAAAGGGGCAGTTGCTGGATGTCGATCCGGCCTAAAGTTCCGGCCGCGCCACAACCGTTTCCAGCTTGCCGAGGAAACCCTGCCAGCCGTGCAGGGCGCCGCCGAAGGCCTGAGCCTGATCGGGACGGAAACCTGCCTGCTCCACGCGCAGACGCGTCCCCTGCGCTGTCGGCGTCAGCGTAAAAGTGACCACGCTCCTCAGATCGTAGGCGGCGTTCTCGTTGGCGAAATCCCAGCGATAGGCCAGGGTCCGCGTCGGTTCGAGCGTGAGGACCTCGCAATCCAGCACCCCGCCCCACTCGCCGCGCAGGCTGAATTTGTGCCCGACGGTGGGCTGAAAATCGTTTTTCATCAGCCATTCCTCGATCAGGTGCGGCTGGGTCAGGGCGCGCCACAGCTTTTCCGGCGGATGCGGAAAGTCACGTTCGACAACGACGGAGCGGGTTTCGGTATCGGTCATCAGGATTTGGCTTTCTTTGGTTTGGCCGCGGCATTCAACTCAACGGCGGCACGGATCAGGGTCTTGAAGGCGTCTGCATTTATGGCGTCGCCTTCACGGAAATCGATGGCGCGGCGGGTGGCGCCTTCCAGGCTGGAATTGAACAGGCCGGCGGGATCGGGCAGCGACGCCCCTTTTGCGAAGGTCGTCTTCACCGCCGCCTTGTAGGTTTCGCCGGTGCAGAGAATGCCGTCATGCGACCAGACGGGAATATTCCATTTCCATTCCTCGACCACCTCCGGATCGGCCTCCCTGATCAGCCGGCGCAGGGTGGCCAGGGTTTCGCCGCGCCAGCCCGGATAGTCCGCGATGGCTTCATCGATCAGTTGGGAGGCGGGTATGCCTTCAGTGCTTTTCAGGGGCTTTTTCATAGCGTTTCCTTACATGCGCTCGCCAGGCAGCAAACTGGCCTGCCGTATCCATTCGGTTAGTTGCGTCTCGTCGATCGAGTCGTTTTCGTGGATATCCAGATAGCGCACCTTCTTTTGTTTGGAGGCGCCCGGCGGCACCGGCTCAAGCGCGGCGCCGTTAAAGAAGGCGACCTTGACATAGCGGGTATAGCAGTGGACGCCGAGGAACCAGACATTATCCGCCATGCCATAGAAAGGCGAGTTCCACTTGACCGCCTTGCATACGCCGGGAACCGTGTGCTCGATCAGCGCATCCAGCCGCGCCCCGACCGCGCGTTTCCAGCCCGGCATGGCGGCAATATAGGCCTGCACCGGCGCGTCGCCATAGCCTTTGCCGATCTGCGGATTGCCGCCGGAAAGCAGACGCGGTTCATCGGTCATGATGAGCTTCCGGCAGCCGGGCTTTGGGGCGTTCGGGGCCGCAGATAGGGCCGCACGAACATGTAAAGCCCGGTGAACAGCAGATAGAACAAAGGCGGCAGCGGCACATAGTTCAGCCACAACATCTGGTGCCCCAGCCCCATCGCCACGAAGTTGGCGGCGACGGCCAGGGCGAAGATGATCGACACCCAGCGGTGGCTCTGGCGTATCCAGCCACTCCGGTTTTTTGGCAAATTCATTGGTCCATCCTGTTCAAGAGGTTTTCGAGATCGTCGAGCCGGTCCCGCCAGAAGCCGGTCATCTGGTCGGTCCAGTCGATCAGCGGGGAAAGCGCGCCCGGTTGCGCGCTGTAGTGGGTCTGGCGGCCTTCATGGCGGCCCCGCACCAGACCGGCCTCTTTCAGCAGGGCCAGGTGTTTGGAAACGACTGGCTGGGAGACGCCCGCCTGTTCGGTCAGGCCGCCGACCGTGGTTTCCCCGTCGCGGCACAGGCGCTCGAAGATCGCCCGGCGGGTCGGGTCGGCCAGGGTGCGGAACAATATGTCAGATGATGGCGTCAATTCATACCTCAACGGCTATGAATCGACATATAGCTACTTAGCTATGAATGAGTCAAGGGGGAGCGGCCTGTTATTCAGCTCTGCGTATTGACGTGATTGTGCGTATAGGGCGCCGGCAGGGCGACATAGCTCAGGCCGGTGACGAAATCGCCGACCTCGAAGCGGGCATAGCGCGGGCCGTTTTCGGTCGATACCTCGATGACGATATCCTCGCGCGGATCGAGCTTGGCGATGGCCAGCCAGGCGCGCGTGGGAAAATCGAAGCGCACGGCCGCCTCCGGCTTTTGCGCGCCGGCATAATTACCGGTCAGGGTAAAGCCGGCGAGATTGGTCCGCACGCCGGGATGCAGGTCGGCCATGACCTCCGCCTTGCCGCTGGCCATGAAGCTCAGCGAACTGTAGTCGGAAAAACCGACCGGCAGGCTGTCGCTGAGGCCGTAAGGCGCGCGATTGATCACGCCGGTGGCCGCGATATCGGTATTGCGCACCAGAAGGCGGGCGCTGTAAGGGCGCGTGCCGTCCCTGAAATGCGCCATCAGGCTGAAGCTGTTTTGCTGCAAACCGCCATAAAGACCAAATGCCAGATCGGCCTGGTCGCTGTTCTGATATTGCACCAGCCGCCAGACCTGATCGTCGCCATAGGCGCGGTTGGCCAGCCATTGGGTGCGCCCCGACGCCAGTTCCAGCCGCGGCACGGCGATGAAACGGCGGAAGCCCCCTTCGGCGGTATCGACCTCCGCCACCAGCGACGGCGCGGCGCAATCGGACCGGTCGGCGGCGGTCTTCGCTTTCTCCAGCCACGGGGCGAGATAGGCCATGCTGAGACCGGCGCGCAGGGCGTCGTTGCGCGCCTGCAGGTAACCGGCCTTGAGCGCCTGGCTGGCGGCATCATCGAGCAGATGGCAGCGGGCGTCCGCCTGGACCATGAACCAGCGCTTGACCACCGGCAGGGTATAGTCGTCCGCCGTCCGGGCCAGCAGCGGCGCGGTCAGGCACGCGCTTGCGGCGGCAGCCGTCAGGGCAAGCTTTTTAATCAATGGACTGAGGCGCATAAACGGTTTTACAGGGTCTTTGAGAAATGTCTTTGCCTGCCTTATAAGCCATCGGGCTTTAGACGGCGTTTCCAATCAAGGTTAGCCAAATGTTACTTTCATCGGATATCTGGGTCAGCGCCCTCATACGGCGGGTCGAGCAGGCGGGCAGCTTCGCCTTCATCGCCCGGCGGGGCGAAAAGTCATTCGGCGCCTTGCTGGTCAAGGTGCTGAACCTGAAAACGCGCGAAACCTATGTGCTGCGCGAGGCGCAAAAGGGCGAGGAAAGCGTGTGGATGCAGCCGGTCGAAACGAAGGACGAAGCCGATCTCGATGAATGGATCGCCCGCCAGGCCAGGTACGATCCGGATATCTGGGTGGTCGAAATCGAGGACGCGGAAGGCCGCCATTTCCTGACCGAAAAGGTCGAGATCTGAAGCGCAATATAATGAATCGCCTGTTTACCCTGTCTTTCAACGGAATAACAAACCCTGTGCGCTAGTGTGGCGGTCGACCACAACTCATGTACAGGTAGCGTTTTTGTATTTTCTGCTGAATGACCTCATCCTCGACATCGACCCCACGCGCATGATGCAGCCGCTGGACGCCGAACGCTTTTCCGCGCTCAGCGTCGATTACATCGCGCAACTGGGCAAGGAAATGTTCGCCGAGGACGTTCAGGCGCACCGCAACAATCCAGAGCGCGCCCGCCGCCTGTGCTACCTGCTGCACCTCAAGATGCCGCGCATCAACGCCGCCCAGTTCTTCGTCATCGCCGGCAGCGGCGGATCGGAAAGCGTGGACGCCAGTTTCAAATCGCTGAACGAGATGGCGATGGAGCTGATGTTCGCGCAGCAGGCATTAGGCCAGCTCGATACCCGCAAGGTCGATCATGAGGTCTGGCACCGCATGGCCGCCTGAGGCTGCGCCGGAACTCAGAAGTTTCGGCTGACCGTCATGGACAGAACCGCCGGGGTGCGGATATCCCAGATTTCGCCCTGGGCATACGTACCGGACCGATAGGGATTATAGAGGGCGCGGCGATAGATATTCCGGATGCCGGACAGGCCCCTCGCCGTCGCCCTGAGCTTGACGCCCATATAACGTCTCGTCTCGACAAACAGGCTCAATTCCGAAGAATGGTGCAGACCGCGCGCTTCGTCGACATACCAGTAATCGCTGTCGATGTTTTTCATATAATCGACACCCCATGAAGCCTGGGCCGCGATCAGATCCTGACGCAGGGACAGGCTGAATTCTTCCGGCCAGGTGCCGGTGAGGCCGCGCGGCTGGCCGGTGAGCGGATCGGCGAGGCGCGATCCCAGGCGGGCATAATGCAGCTTGAGCAGTCCGCCGCGCAGGCAAGACTCCAGAGGCAGGTCCAGATTGGCCGCCACGCTCCATGTCCGGGCATTGGGCACGTTGACGACGCCGGTGGCGCCGGAAGGCAGGATGGCTTGCTCAAGCACATCACTGCGCCAGTCATGGGAAGCGCTGAGATTGATCGCGCCGCGCGCGCCGAAGCGCCGGTCATAATCCAGCGAGGCGGTTATCCTGTGGTCGGGGCCGAGATTCGGATTACCGCTGGACGACATGCCTTCGACGAAATTGGTCGATGCCGCGAAATCACCGAATGAAAGCTGGCCCACCGAGCGGCGCAGGGACAGGTGCAGGTCGCTTTTATCGTCCGGCTTGTAGGAGATCGTGACGTGCGGCTTCAGAAAAGCGAAGCGGTTCCTGACCACGGCATCGGCGGCGGCGCGGATGCGCGAAACTTCATAGGCGGCGCCGGCAGCCACATTCCAGTGCGCGTCATATTGCCAGTTCAGTGCCGCGAAGACTTCCATCCGCGCTTCGGAAACCTTCACGCGATCCGGAAAGGCCGGCAGGGGCGTGCCCTGGCTGAATGCCGTCTGGACAGACAGATTGTCGAGTGTGTTCCAGGTCATCTCCGTACCGATTTCCGGCCGCCAGCGGCCATTTCCGCCCTTCGCCAGGACGGCACGCACGATGGCTTCATGCGAGACGGCCTTGTTGCTGAAAGAATCCGTCGTCTGAAGCGCATCAGCCGTTGCACCGGTCCGGTTGAGCGACAGGGTATCCAGATCTACGGCGCTCGTCAGGGCGAGCAGTTTCAGGCTGTAATCGTGGCCGACACTGCGTGACCAGTCGGCGCTGACCTCGCCGCGCCAGCGGCCGGTGCGTTTGGGCGCATTGTTCACCCCGGCCGGATTGGTGAAGGTGAATGTCTCGGCCAGGCGGGCATGGGCCAGCATCGCATGGGCCGTGACCATGCCGCCGCCGAGGGGACCGCTGAGCGTCAGCCGTTGCGACTGCTCCGGATAACCTGTGCCGTAGATAAGGCCGTCACGACCGATCAGCGCGCCCGTGTCGCTGAACTGTTCGCGCGCGCCATGCGATTGTTGGCCATCTGCGCTGTAACTGGTCTGGGAATTGAGATTGAAGGGGCCGATTTCGCCAGTGACCGTCAGATAGGCGCTGCCGACGCCCTGCCAGTCCGTGAAGGTGAGTTCCGAATTGACTGCCATGCGCTTGCGGCCGGTCACAAGGATGACATTGGCAACAAGGCTCTGGCCTGATGTTTCGCTCGCGGCCATGCCGCCCCGGATGATTTCGATGCGGGCGACCAGGGTTGCCGGAACAGTGGAAAGGACGGCGGTGAGACCGCCGCTCTTGGCGGAGGGGCGCTTGCCGTCGATCAGCACATTGCCGCCGGCCTCGGAAAAACCGCGCACGCCTTCATTGCCCGGATCGAAGGTGAAACCGGGCAGGTGCCGCACCAGATCCAGCGCGGTCTGCGGGGCGAACGGGGCGAAGAAGGCAACCTCGTAGACATCAGGCTCGTAAACATCGGACGGCGGCAGGTTTTGGGGCTGGGCCGCCGCTGTATCGGCGAGCAGAAGACCGGCGGCGAGGAGAACCGCGAACCGCTTGCCCGTATCGGAGGGGTGGGTTAAGAACGACATGAATCTGTACTCCGTGGTATGAAAACGCCCAGGTTAGACACGATCCGCGGCCCTTCCAGCCGCATGGGATGTGTGACGGAGCAGCGGGGATGGGTAAAAAACCTCTGTGACGAAAGGTGGAGCAGGCGTGACGAGTGAACGCCACAGTTTACGGTGGCTTGCCCCCTATGCGGTCGTGACGGGTTTTCTGGTGGTGGCTTTTGCCGGCAGGCTGGCCGCCATCGCCGACCGGATGGCGCGGGCGGGCGGACCGGTCGCCATGGGCGCGCCATTCGTGGATGAGATCAGCAGCGCCGTGATCTGGCTGGCGCTTTTGCCGGTCGTCGCCCTGATTTTCCGGCGGGCGACGCCCTCGCGCATGCCGCTGTGGCTGATCCTGCCCGTTCATGCCAGCGCCATTCCCATCGTATCCCTGGCCCATTTCGTCCTGACGCGCCTTCTGCGGGTGGCTTTTTATGGCGTTCAGGAACAAGGCTATAATTTCCATTTCTCATGGAGCGATTATGTCTCGGACCTGTACGGCGATGTCCTGACCTATCTGCTGTTCGGCTTTATCTATCGCGGCGCCGAACGGCTGCTGGCCCCACGGCAAGCCACAGTGAAAGCAGAGGCGGCCAGTGCGCCGCCCATCATCGAAGTGCGTGACGGCGCCCAGACCGTTTATCTGCCGGCGCCGGAAATTCTGTGGATCGAGGCGGCGGGCAACTATGTGGAACTGCACGCCACGCGCGGGCGGACCCTCCTGATGCGCGCCACGCTGGCCAGTCTGGCCGGACGCCTGGAGGCGGCCGGCTTCCTGCGAATCCACAGGTCGCGCCTGGTCAATACAGCGGCGATTGTCGCGGTCGAGAATATTGCGGCGGGTGACGCGGCCCTGCAATTGACGGATGGCGCGAAGATATCCGCAAGCCGGAAATATCGCCCGGCCCTGAGCCAGGTATTAGCGGCCCGGACCAGGCCATAAGGTTTTCCGCCGGGCGCGCATGTTCATCGCTTGAAAAGCGTGAGTGGAATCGCCGCCGTCATGGCCGCCGCGCCGGCGTCATTGGGGTGCAGGTGGTCGCCGACATCATAATCCGCCCGCAGATGCCCCGGCTTGTCCGGCGCTTCCACCGCCCGCTCGAAATCGATCACACCGTCGAAGACCGATTGCCGGCGTATCCAGGCATTGACCGCCTGACGCCGGCTTTCCTTCTCCTCGGAAAAATAACCCTCGAACACCGTATCGCGGAAAGGCGTCAATGTGGCGGCATAGATTTTCAGGCCGCGCTCATGGGCGCGTTCGGCCAGTTGGCCGAGGCCGCCGATCAGGTCTTCCGCCGAGACATAGCCATCGGACCCCGGCCCTTGCGCATGGCCGAGATCATTGATGCCGATCAGCACGATCACGGCATCGGCATTCGGCTGGGCCAGCACATCGCGGTCGAAGCGTGACAGGCCACCGTCACCGAAGCGCGCCCAGGCGCCATGATGCAGCAGGCGGTTGCCGCTCAGACCAGCGTTGACGACGCTTAAGCCTATGCCCCCTTCATGCAGACGGCGGCTCAAAAGCTCCGGCCAGGTGTGGCCCTGGTCGGGCGTAATGCCGTAACCATCGGTGATCGAGTCGCCGAAGGCAAGAAGCGCGCCCCTGGCTTCGGCGCCGGACACCTCGACCTCGGCCAGCCACGGAAAGGCGTTGCCAATGCCGATATCGGCTTTCGTTTCGGGCAATTCGGCGGCGCCGGCGGCGCGCCCCTCAGCGGCATAGAGCACGCCGCGCTGGATATCATGGACCGTCGCCAGCGGCGTTTCCTCCGGCACATAGAGGCTGACCGCCAGATCGGAATCGGCGGCAGCGGTCAGGGGAACGGGATCGCTGAGAATATAAGCCCCCGGCGCGATGGTGACGGCCGGCCGGCCGTTGAAGGTAACCGCGCTGTCGCTGGCCGCATCGATCCGGCTGCCGCTCACCCGCTTCGCCACACGGATATCTTCCAGCCTGAGCGGGGCCGCGCCATAGGCATTGGACAGGCGCAGGCGCACAGAGGTCCCTCCCCCGCTGATCCGTACGATCTGCCGCAGGGTCTTGTCCCCGATCTTCGCCTCCGTGCCGGAAGGCTCCGGCGCGGCGTACCAGGTGGGAATCCACCGTGACGCCGCATCCTGCGCCACGGCGGGCAAGACGGGCAAGGCCGTCATCAGGGCGAGAGACAGCATGACGGCGCGGCGTGTGGTCTGGAACATCGTGGCTTCCCCTGTTTGACGCCCCGCAGACATCGCACAGCCGAAAAAGGCCGTCAAATGTGATGTTATAATATTTTAACCCGTTGATTTTCGATATTAATTTTATGCCCCCCTCTGGCCTTGTCCCGGTGATGCGCCTAAGCTTCCGCCGTCCCCTTTCCGCGAGTCCCGTCATGGCCCACGATCATCATCACCATACGCACGATCAAGGACACGGCCATTCGCATGGCGGGCACGGCCATCATCACCCTACGCCGGTGGATTTCGGCGCGCGCTTCCTGTGGGCGGCGGCGCTCAATACGGCCTTTATCCTCGCCGAGATCATCTATGGCCTGAAAGCCAATTCGCTGGCCCTGCTGGCGGATGCCGGACACAATTTCAGCGACGTGATCTCGCTGATCCTGTCATGGGCGGCCTGGTGGCTGGCGAAGAGGAAGCCGGTGGCCGGGTTCACCTATGGTTTTCGCGGCGCCTCGATCATGGCGGCCCTGTTCAACGCCATCCTGCTGATGGTGGCGGTCGGCGGCATCGTCTGGGAAGCCGTGCAGCGCTTTTCATCCCACGAAACCGTGCAGGGCGATCTGGTCATGTGGGTGGCCGGCGCGGGGATCCTGGTCAACGGCTTCACCGCCTGGCTGTTCGCGCAAGGGCAGAGCGACCTCAATATCAAGGCCGCCTTCGCGCACCTGGCGGCGGACGCCGTGGTTTCCGCGGCGGTGGTGATCGCCGGACTGGCCCTGATCCTGACCGGCTGGACCTGGCTCGATCCCCTGCTCAGCATCGCCGTGTCGGTCGTGATCGTCTGGGGGACCTGGGGCCTGCTGCGCGATTCCGTGCGTCTCAGCCTGCAGGGCGTGCCGCCGCACATCGATTTCAACCAGGTCAAGGCGTTCCTGGCCGGACAGCCGGGCGTCACCGATGTTCACGACCTGCATATCTGGGGCATGAGCACCACCGAAGTGGCCCTCACCGCCCACCTGACCATGCCGGACGGCCATCCGGGCGACGCCTTCCTGCATGAACTGGCCGAAGAACTGGCGCACCACCACGGCATTATCCATGCCACGATCCAGATCGAAATGAGCGACGGCGCGCACCCCTGCGCCCTCGCGCCGGACGAGGTAGTGTAGAACGGCTCATCATTCAGCAACTCCCTCTTTTCTTATACCTCCCCACTTGTGGGGAGGGGGACCGCACGACCGTAGGGAGATGCGGTGGTGGGGGTATCGCCGTCAATTAGAAAGCTTGCGTTTCCGATCACATGAAATCGGCAGGTCTGTAATTCACTCCTGACCTGTGAACGTACACAAGCCGGCAGTCCCCCACCACCGCATCTAGCGCTTCGCGCGTCGTACGGTCCCCCGCCCCGTAAGCGGGGCGGTATAAAATGCGGGAGTGACCGGAAATACACTGAAATACGATCCATCCCAGGCCGTTGGTAAAAATGCGTCACCTGTCTTGATGACGGACGGTCTTTACCCGGTCACATTTTCCGTTTACGTAAAGGTTAGCTTCCACAAACGCATCATTGTGATTGGGAAGCCCGCCGCCGGAAGCCTAAAATACGAACATGACCATAGAGCAACTCACCGAAAAACTGGCGCACTACCCCACCAGATGGGCGCGCCATGCCGACCTGATCGTGCATATCGTGGCCCTGACCTTCGCCCTGTTCGGCGGCGGCGTGGCGCTGGGGCTGGCGGTCAGTCACGGCCTGCTCGGCAAGGTAGCGGCCATCACCATCTACGCCATCGGCATGATCGCCATGCTGGCTTTTTCGACCGCCTATAATTTCGCCGTGCCGCGCTGGCAGCCCTTCCTGCGCCGCCTCGATCACGCCGGCATCTTCCTGATGATCGCGGCCAGTTACACGCCTTTCACCACCCAGGCATTGCATGGCGGCTGGGCGCTGTGGATGAGCATCGGCGTCTGGTCGCTGGCGGCACTGGGCATCGTCGCCAAGATGCTCCTGCCCGGCTTAAGCAAGGGCTTCTGGATCGCGCTCTATCTGATCCTGGGCTGGCTGGTGGTCATCGCCATCGGTCCGATGATCCGCGAAGTGCCCCTGCCGGCCATGATCCTGCTGGCGCTGGGCGGCGTGGCCTACAGCGTCGGCACCATCTTCTACGCCATGAAAAAGCTGAAGTTCCGCCGCGCCATCTGGCATGGCCATGTCCTGACCGGCGCGGTTTTGCACTATGTCGCCATCCTGGTCGGCGTGGTGCTGGTCGGCTCGAATTAACTGTTTTCTCCTCCCCATCTTGATGGGGGAGGAAATTTTCAAGCCGGCAATTTCACCGTCAGCACCAGATGATCCGGCTCGACCGTGAAATCGAGCGTGCCGCCCGCTTCATGCACGGTCGACCACAGCCAATGCGGCTGAATCCACTGGCCGTTCAATCCATCACCGAGCGGCAGCCCCTTGAGGCCTTCGACCGCTTCAGGTTTCAGCCGCGCGCGCGGACCGGCCGCATCGGCGGTCAGGGTCAGGCCCGCTTCATCCGTCACGGCGGTGAGGGTCGCCTTGCCGCCGGTCGGCAGCGAATTACCGGCGAGCAGGCCGAGATTCAGCAGGGCGCGGGCCGCCGGTTTCCGGAACAGCATGTCGCCGGGTATGGCGAAATCGAGTTCGGCGCGCATGGTGGCGAACATATCGCCGAGGATTTTCTCAAGCTGGCCGCCGTTGAAGGCTTCCGAGGTGCTGGCGGCGCCGAAGGCCACGCGGGCGAAATGCACCAGCGTCACCATCTTCTTGGCCGAGGCGGCGATCAGGTTGAGCGCATCCTGCTTCATGTCCTGCGCCGAAGGATCTTCCAGCAGGTCGAGGCCCGACATGATGGCCCCGGCGGGCGAGATGAAATCGTGACACAGCTTGCCGACCAGTTGCGTCGCCAGGTCGTGCGCCCCCAACTCGAAGGCCTGGCTTTCCGGACCCTGGTTTTCCGGACCCTGGCTTTCGGGCGCAGGCGAAACAATGGCGGTATCCTCTGCATTGTTCAGGTTCGGTGTTGACAGATCGTCCATGCTCATCTTCTTATCCGTTCGCTCAGGTCGGGCTTCAGTTTAGTATGCCTGATCCGAAGTGTGAGGTGATTTGCCTTACTCTGGAAGCCAGGAAGAGCTAAGATGTTTTCATATATCTTAACGAGCGGTTTACAAAGCGCACGCGCGCGGGGCCGTCCGTCCGAAATCCCCCTGCCCATTTAAAAAAACAACCTGGAGAACCCCTTATGGCTGACGCTCAATCCTCCCTGTCACGCAAAGGCCGCGGCAAGATTTTCGATTCGATTCTCGACACCATGGGCGATACGCCGCTGATCCGCCTGCCGCGCCTGTCCGCCGAATACGGCGCGAAGGCGACGGTGCTGGCCAAGCTCGAATTTTTCAACCCGCTCGCTTCGGTCAAGGACCGCATCGGCATTTCCATGATCGAGGCGCTGGAAGCGGCCGGCAAGCTGAAGGCCGGCGGCACCATCATCGAGGCCACTTCGGGCAATACCGGCATCGCCCTGGCCTTCGTGGCCGCCGCCAAGGGTTACAAGTGCATCCTCGTCATGCCGGAATCGATGTCGATCGAGCGCCGCAAGATGCTGCTGCTGCTGGGCGCCAAGCTCGAACTGACCCCGGCGGAAAAGGGGATGCGCGGAGCCATGAACCGCGCGCAGGAACTGCTCGACGAAACGCCGGGCGCGGTTATTCCGCGTCAATTCGAGAACGAGGCCAACACCCTGGTCCACCGTGTCTCGACGGCCGAGGAAATCTGGAACGACACCAATGGCGCGGTTGACGTGGTGGTGTCGGGCGTCGGCACCGGCGGCACGGTCAGCGGCGTCGGCGAAGTGCTCAAGGCGAAAAAGCCGTCGGTGAAGATCGTGGCCATCGAACCGGAAGCCTCGCCGATCCTGTCCGGCGGCGAACCGGGTCCGCACAAGATTCAGGGTCTGGGCGCCGGTTTCGTGCCCGCTATTCTCGACCGCGCCGTCATCGACAGCGTGGAGACGGTCAGCAATGACGCCGCCTTCGCCATGGCGCGCAAATCGGCCCAGACCGAAGGCCTGCCGGTCGGCATTTCATCGGGCGCGGCGCTGGAAGTCGCCTTCCGCCTGGCGGCAAAGGACGAATATGCCGGCAAGACCATCGTGGCGATCATCCCGTCTTTCGCCGAACGTTACCTCTCGACGGCGCTTTTCGAGGGACTGTAAGACCATATCCTCCCCTGCGCAGCGGGGGAGGATTTTTCAGCCGAACTGGAACGCGCTGATGGCAATGCCGGTATCGCCGAGACTATCCTCGTGATAAGTGCGGCGCGCGGTATCGCCATCCGCCGCGCCGGCCACCACCATCAGCGGGATCAGATGCTCCTCGCGTGGGTGGCAGTCACGGGCGTTCGGCGCGCTGGCCCAGTCGTTCAGACCGTTGATATCTCCCGCCAGCGTCTCATTCAGCCAGTTATCGAAAGCGTGCGACGCCGGACCGCTGCCGGAACCGCGCCCCATCAGGCGGGGAATGGAATGGTAGCTCATCCCCGACCCGATGATCAGCACACCCTCCTCACGCAAGGGCGCCAGCGCCTTGCCCAGCGCGATGTGCTCCGCCGGACTCAATCCCTTTTTCAGCGATAACTGCAGGGTCGGGATCCCGGCGTCGGGCCAGGCCAGCAGCATCGGGATAAAGACGCCATGGTCGAAATCACGCTGACTGTCGGCGGCCACCGTAATGCCGGCTTCGGCGGCCAGCGCCCGCACCCGCGCGGCCACGGCTTCGGACCCGCGCGCCGGATAGTTCAATTCGTAGGTATGCGGCGGAAACCCGTAATAGTCGAAAAACATGCCAGGCGCCGGCTTGGTCATGACGGTAAAGTCCGCCTCTTCCCAGTGCGCTGAGACGATCAGCAAGGCCCTGGGCGTCTCCCCGGCATCGGACGGCAACCGCCTGAGATAGGCGCCCATATTGTCCCACATGCCGGCGGGGTTCCAGTCCATGAAAAAACACGGTCCGCCGCCGTGAGGGATATAAACGGTCGGGGTTCTGGTCATGGTCATGTCTCTCAATAAGCTTCCGCATCTATGATCAGGTCGATATCGTCGCCGACGATCGGTTCATAATTGCCAAGCCCGAAGGCCTTGCGGCTGAGATGCGCGATGGCGGAAAAGCCGTAACCGGTCCTGAAAACGGCCGGATTGAAGGCCTTTTTGTTGAAGGTGACGGCCAGCACCGCGCTTTGGGTGACGCCATGAATGGTCAGGTCGCCGGTGACGTTCGCCGTATTCTCGCCGGTCAGCTCGATCTTCGTGCTCTTGAAGGCCGCCGTCGGGAATCGCGCGACATCGAAATATTTCTCGCCCTTCAGCAGGGTGTCGAAATCCGGCAGGGCGGTGGTCAGGGTCGCCATGTCGAGCGTGATATCGACCGCGCTTTTCGCCGGATCGTCGCGGTCGAGCATCAGGGTGCCCGCGCCCCCCATGATCTTGCCCGACGGATGCGACAGGCCGAAGTGTTCATACTGGAAAATGACCGAGGTATGGGCCGGCTCGAAGCGCAGGGTGTCGGCAGCCATGGCGGGCATGGCCGTCAGGCCCAGAACCACCGACATGGCTGCCGCTGCCTTCATCGAATCGTCCCCTCAGATCCTACTGCGCGATGGCTTCCGCCTCGATATAGAGATCGATCTGGTCGCTGACCATCGGCACATAGGCGCCGATGCCGAAATCCGAACGGTTGATCGTGCCCGTGGCGGTGAAACCGGCATCGACCTTCTTCATCATCGGATGAACGTCCTTCTTGTTCAGCGTCACCTTCAGGGTTACCGGTTTGGTGACGCCATGGATGGTCAGATCGCCGGTGACATCGGCCGTGGTCGCGCTGGTCTGGGTGACCTTGGTGCTCTTGAAGGTGGCGGTCGGGAACTTGGCGGCGTCGAAGAAGTCGGCGCTCTTCAGGTGCTCGTCCAGCTTGGCGACGCCGGTATTGATGCCGTCGATGGCGAAGGACACCTCGACCGAGCTGTTGGCGGGCACGGCGTCATCGAGCGTGACCTGGCCGACCGCATTCATGAACTTGCCGGAAGGATGCGAATAGCCGAAGTGCGTCCACTGGAAGGTCACCGAAGTATGGCCCTGGTCCAGGTTGTAGGTGTCGGCGGCGAAGACCGGCGCCGAAACGGACAGCAGAGCCAGGGCGAGGGCCGAGGCGGAAAAGACGGATTTAAGGGCGAACTGGGTCATGGGACTTCCTCTCTCTGAAACAGAAACGTAACAATAATAGTTACCGTTATGAATTTCAAGTGCCGCCGTCACCATTCTGATTAAATTCATCCCCCCGTTATACGGCGCAATTGCGGCGGCGGACACTGGAAACGGCGATTGCTCCGGGGAAAAAAGTATGGTCTGCTGGCATGTCAGCACAGGGGGATATCCATGATTTCGATACGCATTACAGGCCTCATAGCCGCCGCCTGCCTCATGGCGTCTCCGGTCCTGGCGGATAGTCCGGATATTCAGCCAGATATTCAGCCAAATATTCAGATCGTGGACTGCCGTGCCCATGACGCCGCGCAGGAAAAGGCCGACATGGCCCTGGCGATGTCGGCGCTCGATCTCATGCAGGCGCACGACATGGACCGTCTGGACGCCATGCGGCCCGATCTGGAAGCGGCGCTCGCCCATGCCCCGGATATGCCGTCCCGTCCCGAACATTGCGGCGACAGCCTCATCGTCTATTCGGATGAACTGAGCGATTTTCTGACCCTTTCGGCCATGGTCACTGGCCATGAAAAAGACTTCGGCGCCTCGAAGGTGGAGCAGCGCGAAGCCCTGCCCTATCCGCTTCTGGCCTTCATCGTCGGCTGGATCGCATTCGAGAATGAGGATTTCCAGTCGGCGCACGACGCCTATGCCAAGGGCCTGCTGAACGATCCGGATTTCAATTCGCTGATCATGGAAGACACCCTGGCCCTGGCGGCGCTGCGCCGCAGCCCGGAAGCCCTGGCCCAGCTTGACGCCTATCTGGCGCGCAATCCCGGCCTGCCGGATGAAATGACGGCCAACGCCCTGCGCAAGCGCGGCTATGTGCTGATCGAGCTTGAGCGCTGGGATGAAGCCGAAACCGCCTACAAGGACTCGCTGAAACTGGACCCCGATAATGAGACGGCCCGGGGCGAACTTGAATATATTGCCGCCAACAGGCCTTCCGGGACGGCCGACTGATCCCATATACGGACCTCCCTACCTGACAACCAAGAGGAACGATAATGTCTGAGGCGGTTCAAATCGATATGTACAGGGCCAGCGTGCCGGTGGTGCTCAAGGCGCTCGCCAACCTGAAGGCCATTCTCGGCAAGGCCGAAGCCTGGGCGGCGGAAAAAGGCATCAAGGACGCCACGGTTCTGAACGCCCGCCTGGCGCTCGACATGCTGCCTTTCTCGAAACAGATCCAACTGGTCAGTGATACCGCAAAGGGCGTGGCGGCGCGTCTCGGCGGCGTTGAAAATCCGTCCTATGCCGACGAGGAAACCACCTTCGCCGAATTGCACGAGCGCCTGCAAAAGACCATCGATTTCGTCAAATCGGTCGATGCCGCGGGTTTTGCCGGTTCGGAAACCCGCGAGGTCGTGCTGAAATTTCCCAACCGCACGATCGAGTTCAAGGGACTGGATTACCTGACCGGTTTCGCCCTCCCCAACCTGTTCTTCCACGTCACCACCGCCTACGCCATCCTGCGCCATTCCGGTGTGCCCCTCGGCAAGAGCGATTACCTCGGCGGTTAAGCCTCAAACGTCTCGATATCGAAGCGCTTGAGTTCGTTGAGATAATCTTCGAGTTTTATCAAACCGACGCAGGGAAAGGCTCCGGTGGCAATGCCGGGGTCTTTTTCATGCAGGCGCTTTGCCAGAAGAATGGCGGGCACACAGGGGATTTGTGGCCCGTCGCCGGATTTCGCCACGATAAACCACGAGCGTGTGAGCGGCGCACCGATGTGATCGGTTCCGCTGATGGTGACATGCATTCCGCCGATATCACTGCCCATGAAATTGAACCCGTCACTAATGGCCAGCAGCGGTTCGGCCAGGGCTGGCAGGTCAATCGGCAGGCCGGTGCGCACCAGCCACGACAACCCCCACAGCCCCAGGTGCATGAAACCCAGTTCCAGCCCCGCGCCGAAGCGGATCGACGTGAAGCCATAGGCCGCCGGCAACAGGTCAAGATCGGGAATATCACAGGTGCTTAAAAAGCGCCGCCCCATGACCGGATAGGTTTGCCGGTGCGTATCCTGCCAGCCGCGCGGTTGCGGATGACCGGCAAAGGGACGCAGCGGCTTGCCGACATAGCTCAGTATGGCGCGCGTGGTGGCCAGTCCGCGCTCGGCCTTCTGCCCCGGAGAAATGCCGAAGTCGAGCGTGTCCATGCGGGCGAATTGCGGCTTCAGATGATCAATCACCGCCGATGACAGGCCGGGCACCGTGCTCGCCCCGCTGACGAGCGTTACGCCCGCCGCCTTCGCCCCGGCATCCAGATGGCTGAACGCACGCACGAAATCGCGGCCGTCCGCCAGATCGATATAATGCGCGCCCGCCGCCATACAGGCCCGCGCCACGCCGTAGTCGCTGCCTTGAAACGGCCCGCTGGTATGAATGACCACCGATGGCCTTTCCGCCGCCAGCGCCCCGGCCAGACCGTCATGGATATCCAGCCGCAAAGGCCGCGCCCCCGGCAGTTCACGGCACAGTGCCCCGGCTTTCGCCAGGTCGCGCCCGGCGATGACCAGAGGCAGACCATGGCGGGACAAGGCTCTTGCGATGCGCTTGCCGAAATTGCCGTAACCGCCGAGGATCAGGATGTCATTCGGCATACTGGATGTCCGTCACCGTAAATCGCCTTCGTAACTGTACCCGGTCAGTTCCTGAAACAGCCCGCCATACAGCGCCATGCGCATTTTGAAGCTGTTTTCGCCGGTCGCCTGTTCATGAGCTTCGCCGTGACCCATCAGCCCTTCGCCTAGCCACGATAAAGGGATATCGACGCCGAACAGCCGCCAGACATAGCCCCTGTGCTGCAACAGCACCTTGTCCTTGTCGTAATAATAGGCGCAGCGCCAGCCGATGCCGTTGGCCATGTATTCGATGACTTCATGCGGCCGCTGCATGACCATTTTCGAGCGGAAGACATGCGGCGGGCGTCCGGGAAAGTCAAACCGGCGCTCGAAGATGAAGGCGCGGCTGTCCGGCTCGCTCAGGAAAGTCACGGTACAGGGGATGTCTTCGCCTTCCCAGGGCGTCAGCATCCTGCAGGCTTTCAGCAACGGCGAAAACAGCCGCAGCAAAGGCCCCATGCGGATGGTCAGGACGCCGGTCACCGTCACGCGGTCATGCGAGAAGGGCCGGTTGGCGTAATGCGCTTTCAGGGCGGGCGGCAGACCATCCCATTGTTCGGCGAAGATATCCGCGAAAATCGGCGTGGTGTTGGGCGTGGTCATGCGTTACCTTTCGCGGCAAGCTAACACGAGAGCGCGTCGCCACAATGCTTTATCTTTGCGTCAAATGGCTGCATATCCTGTCCTCGACCGTGCTGTTCGGCACCGGGATCGGTACGGCCTTCTTCATGCTGATGGCCAATCTCAGCAAGGATACCCGCGCCATCGCCTTCGCCACGCGCACGGTCGTGATCGCCGATTGGGCTTTCACCACGCCCGCGGTCATCTTCCAGCCCCTGAGCGGCTTGTGGCTGATGCGCCTGACCGGTGTAACGATGGAAACCGGCTGGCTGGCCGCCGCCCTCGCGCTCTATGTCTTCGCCGGCGCCTGCTGGCTGCCGGTGGTATGGATGCAGATCCGCATGAAGCGCCTGGCGGCCGAGGCGCTGGCGGCGGAAGCGCCCCTGCCTCAAGCCTACTGGCATTTGAATACCTGGTGGATCACCCTTGGCAGCATGGCCTTTCCGGCGGTGGTGGCGATCTTCTGGCTGATGGTTTTCAGGCCGGTCTAGCTTGCAAGCGGATGGCAAGCGCCTATCTTGGAGGGATAATCATCGAGAGGAATACCGCCATGATCCATCTGTATGCCTGGGGCACCCCCAACGGCCGCAAGGCCACGATCATGCTTGAGGAACTGGGGGTGCCTTACGAGAGCCATCCGGTCAATATCGGCAAGGACGAGCAGTTCAGGCCGGAATTCCTCGCCATTTCGCCCAACAATAAGATACCGGCCATTGTCGACGATGCGGCCGATGGCGGCCCGTTGAGCCTGTTTGAATCGGGCGCCATCCTGATCTATCTGGCGGAAAAATACGGCCGTTTCCTGCCTGCCCTGCCGCACCAGCGCCATACCGTCATCCAGTGGCTGATGTGGCAGATGGGTGGCCTGGGGCCGATGATGGGCCAGCTTGGCTGGTTCGTGGTGTCGGACAAGGGCCAGACCCCGACGGGCGTCAACCGCTACGCCGCCGAGGTCGAACGCCTGTTCAACGTGCTGGAAAAGCGCCTCGGCGAATCGCAGCATGTCGGCGGCGCGGAATATTCCATCGCCGATATCGCCGTCTATCCGTGGATAGAGCAGTACCGCACCCGCGTGCCCGATCATGTCGAACCCCTGATCCAGGCGCGACCGTTCATCGCCAACTGGCTGGCCGAGGTCGGTCGCCGCCCGGCGGTGATGCGCGGCATGAAACTGCCTTAAACCGCTTTCGGGAAGTCCTTGCGGCGGACATAAAGCGTCTTGTGAACCTTCGCCACGATCACGCCGTCGCTATCGACGACATCGACCTCGTATTCCGGTTCGCACTTACCTTGCGTATCCGCCTCAAGCTTCACGCGGGCGATGTCTTCCGGCGGTATGCGGAAATGCGCCCGCACCGTCTTGCGTCCCGGCTTGAGGAAACGGATCGCCGCCGCCTTGTCCCAGACGATATAATCCCGGCCCAGCTTGGTCATCAGGATGGCCATGAAGAACGGATCGCACATCATGTAGAGCGAGCCACCGAACTGCGTGCCGACGACATTGCGATTCCACCAGCGCAACTTCATCTCGACCGTGATGGCGGTGAAATCCGGCGCGGTTTCGCTCACCCTTATACCGGCGCCGATCATCGGCGGATACCAGTTGATCAGCTTGAAACGTTCGACCTTGGCCACGGCGCGCCCCTAACTCTTCGGCGGACGGATGACGAAATCGCCGAAACGGCTCAAGGACTCCGGCGTGCGGCTGATATCTTCCAGCGGATTATGCGCCGCGTGCTGTGTGGCGGTTTGAGCCGCCCGCGCGAAAGCCTCCAGCGACTGGACAACACCCTGCGGGGCCGGCGGCGCGGACGCCTCATTCACCGGCCCCATATTTACTGGCCCCATATTTACCGGCATGGGCATCGGCAGTTCCGGCTGTTCGTCCGCCCGCACCACCGGCAGGGAAACCGTCACCGTCGTGCCTTCGCCTAAGATGCTGGCCAGCGTCATGCCGCCGCCCAGCAGGTGCGCCATGGCCTTGACGATCGACAGCCCCAGCCCCGTTCCCAGCGCCCTTTGCGCCGCCGGCCCCGACTGTTCGTAAGGCTGGCCGATCCGGCTCAGGTCCTCGGCCGAAATGCCGATGCCGGTATCGCTGATGACGATATCGACCACATCCTCGCGCTGGATGAGGCTCAGGCGCACATCCCCGCCCTGCGGCGTGAATTTCACCGCGTTCGACAGCAGGTTCAGGCAAATCTGCTTGATGGCGCGCTTGTCTGCCGTGACCGTCAGGGTCGTTTCCGGCATGTGGCTGATGATGTCGATGGCCTTTTCATGCGCCTGCCCGCGGATCAGCCGCAGCGCCGCCGAAACCGGCTCGCGCATATCGAAGCTTTCCAGCGCCAGTTCGTATTTCTGCGCCTCGATCTTCGACATATCGAGCACGTCATTGATCATATCGAGCACATGCTGGCCGGATTCCCAGATCAACTGCGCGTATTCGGCGTATTTCGGCGGCAATTCACCGAACATCTTCAGCCGCATGATGTCCGAAAAACCGATAACGGCATTGAGCGGCGTGCGCAGTTCATGGCTCATGCTGGCGAGAAACTGCGTCTTGCCGATATTGAGGGCCTCCGCCTCGGCCCGTGCCGCCTCCAGCGAAACCTCGCGCGCATGGGCCAGCGAACCGTCGTGCATGACGCCGTACACCCGGCCGTCGCCGCCCTTGCGCAATGACAGCAGCACATAATGATCCATGGCGGCATGCGGTGTGAAGCCGATATCGGCGCGCCCCTCCAGCGCCGCCGTTTCGATCGCCGCCTTGACCGGCATCCGGTCCGGCACATGGGCCGTGGCCGGCAGGCCGAATTGCAGCAGGGCCTTCATATCCAGCCCCGCCGGCGCCTCGCCATAGGCCGCCACCACCCGGCCGTCGCCATCGAGGCAGATCAGCAGCCCCGGCTGTTCGGTCAGCAGTTTCAGCAGGCGGCCGCGGTCTTCCTCCGCCTCGCTGGCGCGTTCGGAACGGGTGCGCAGGGCCGGCAGCACCGCCAGCCCCAGCCCGGCGACGATGGCGACATTGGCGATGACCGACAGCCAGAAACCTTCCTGCTCATCGGGCAATCTGATGCCGTGCCACACGCTGATCATGATGCTGAACAGGGTAATGCCGAAAGCCAGCGAAGCCCCCAGCGTGACCAGGGTCCGCTGGTTGAGCACCACCGCCGCCAGCAGCGGCAGGGCGCACCAGACGGCCAGCGGCCCGGCAATGCCGCCGGTCAGCCCCACGGCCATCAGGGCCGCCGCCGCCCACAGCCACATCAGGGCCAGGCGCATGAACCGGCTGTCGCGGCTGAGCAGGATGACGCAGGCCGCGCCCGGCACGGTGATCGTCACCAGCGCCGCGATGACGAACGGCGAGGCCGGAAGCAGCAGCAGGCCCAGCAGCCCGGACAGGCAGTAACCGGCCCAGCACAGATGCCAGACCATGACGCTCAAGCGCAGGCCGGGCACGCCTTCGGCGGCGTTCGGGGCTTCATCCTGAAAATACGCTTTAAGCGACACGCCGGTTGATTTCCTTGAGAGGCGGGAACAAATTCCCGCGTCCTGATAATAAGCAACTGAATTTTAGCCGGAAATGTGACATTGCCCAAGCATATCCCTCACGGCGGGAGATTCCGGGGGCGTCATATTACAAAACCGGCTCTTTTTAACCATGGCACGAAGCGGGGTAACCGATGCTTAATACCCCCTGCCTAAATTACGATTTTATGCCGCGCGTCCTGACCACCGCGCCGCATTCAGGGTATAGCATGTCCTTCACGCAGCCGGCCGAAGCTCCCATCTGGCCCCTGGAAACCGCCAGGGAAGCCGCTGCCGAGGCAGCCCTCAGGGACTCCGCCAAACGCGCCTTCCTGCGCATGGTCAGCCACGAACTGCGCACCCCGCTCAACAGCATCATCGGCTTTTCCGATATCCTGAACCAAGAACTCTACGGCCCCCTCGGCTCGCCGCAATATGTCGAATACGCCGGCATTATCCGCGACAGCGGCCGCAAGCTGCTGTCCCTATTCAACAACGTGCTCGATATTGTGCGCCTCGAAGGCGGCGGCGGGCTGAACCCGATGAACGAACCGGTCCTGCCGATCATCGAGGAGGCCACCGGCAAGCTCCATCCGCTGGCGGCGGCGGCGGGCGTCACCCTGTATAACCGCGTCGTCGATGAAGACCTGCACGCCTGGCTCGATCCGCGCGGACTGGCCGCCTGCCTCGATCATCTGCTGCGCAACGCCATCGAATTCACGCCCCTGGGCGGAACCGTCGAGATCAACGCCCGTCAGGCGGAGGGCCATGTTTCCGTTACGGTGTTCAATCGCGGCGATGCGCCCGACCAGAGCGAAATCGAACGGCTGATGAAGCCCTTCGAGCAGGGGGAAAACGCCGAAAACCGGGGCCATGAAGGCGCGGGACTGGGCTGGGCCATCGTCAGGCTCAATGCCGAGGCCATGGGCGGCGCCTTCGGCGTCGTGTCACGCAAGGGCGAGGCGCTGAAAGCGATCGTGCGGCTGAAGGCGGCCTGACTATTCGGCGGGCAGCGGCGCACGGCGCGCCTTTTCGCCTTCAGGTTCGGCCGTGGCGATCGAACCGCCCGCCGCCACCACGATCGCGCCCACGGCGATCCACTGCGGCGCGCTCAGATATTCATGCAGCATAAGCAATCCGGCCAAGGCGCCGACAGCGGGTTCCGCGCTGGTGATGACGCCGAAGGTGCGCTTGGGAATCTGCCGCAGGGCGTTCATATCGAGCACATAGGGCAGCGCGCTGGAGAAAACGGCGACCGCCAGCCCGGACAGCAGGATACCCGGCTGCAACAACGAGACGCCCGCCTCCGCCACCCCGAACGGCACGACGACCACGGCCGCCACCGTCATCCCCATGGCCACCGACTGGCCCGCCGGAATGTGCGACAGGTGCTTGCCGAAAACGATGTAAAGCGCCCAGAAAACCCCCGCCGCGCCGGCCAGCAACATGCCGCCCGCATCGAGCGCGTGGCCGTCGCCGATCGGCAAAAGCAGGGCCAGCCCCATGGCCGCCAGCCCGACCCAGGCGAAATGAATCAGCCGGCGGGAATGGATCAGCGCCAGGGTCAGGGGGCCGCTGAATTCGATGGCGAGCGCCAGGCCCAGCGGAATGGTTTTGAGCGACATGTAGAACAGCAGGTTCATCGCGCCGATGGTCCCGCCATAGATCACGATATGCCTCAGGTCCGTGGCGCTGAAACGAAACCGCCACGGACGCCATATCGCCAGAAGAACGGCGGCGGACAGGCCGACCCGATAGGCCGAAGTGCCCTGCGCGCCGATCACGGGGAAAAGGGTCTTGGCGAAGGAAGTGCCCAGCGCCAGCGAAATCATGCCGGCCAGCATGCCGACATAGGGCAGCACGGTGCGGAAACGCGACAGGTGCGTAAGGGGGAAGAACGTGTTCATGCCGGCAATATAGCCAAAGGCGCATTGTGTTTCCCGGCGATTTCAGCTACTTTTTCGCCTGAAAAAGTCAGAAAAGAGCCTGATATGACGAATTTCGTTACACTGGATGAATTTGATCATAAACTGCTCGCCCGTGTCCGGCGCAATAACCTGGAGCCGGCCCGCGTCACGGCGGATGCGGTCGGCCTGTCGGAATCCGCGGTGCTGCGCCGTTTGCGCCGCCTGCGCGCCGAGGGCGTTATCGTCGGCGACGTGGCGATGGTCGATCCGGGACGCATCCAGCCGCGCATCCTGATTCACGTCCTGATCACGATGACGACTCAGGCCCGGCCGGTTACGGACGCCTTCAAACGCGCCATGGCCCGCTCGAAGGAGGTTCAGGGCGCGTGGGACGTGACCGGCGAAACGGACTTCCTGGTGACGGTCGCCGTCGGGTCGATGGCCGATTACGAGCGGTTCTGCCAGCGCGAACTCACCACCGAACTGGGTGTCGGCGTTTTCAAGACGATGATCGTGATCCGTGAAGTCGTGGGCTTTGATCCCGCCCGCGCCACACTGGCGAAATAGCGCCATATCCGCGCTTGAACCGCGCACCGGAAACCGACATATAGACGCCAGTCCCACCATGAGCGCTCCCATGTCCGAATTCCAAGCCCGCCTGAACGACCTGCTCGATGAGTTCGAGCTGTTCGATGACTGGGAGGAGCGCTACCGCTACATCATAGATCTCGGCAAGGACCTGGCGCCGCTGAAACCGGAGGAAAAGACCGCCGCCACCAGGGTATTGGGCTGCGCCTCGCAGGTCTGGCTGGTCATGGACCCCGCGCCGGAAGGCATATTGCGTTTTCGCGGTGAATCCGACGCCTTTATCGTCAAAGGTCTGATCGCCGTGCTGATCCGCCTGCTCGACGGCCTGCCCTACAGCGAGATTCAGGATTTCTCCATCCGCGATACCCTGACGAAACTGGGCCTGAACGAGGCCCTCTCCTCGCAGCGCACCAACGGCCTGATGTCGATGGTCGAACGCCTGAAAAAGGCGGCAACCTAAGAAAGCGGCCCTGGCCGGCCTTTAAGAAGATCATCCACAGATTGCACAGATTAACACAGATTATTCAGTGTCTGGCCGGCTGATTTCCCAGCCTTCCCATGGAGGCCCCGCGCTGCGTGCCGAAAGCCATCCGTTGTGACGCGGGAATGGCCCTAAGTGACACTAATAATCTGTGCAATCTGTGGATTCTATCCTTTGCGTCCAGATCACCGGGCCTGCCGGTTTCCCGTCACCGGAAGCGCCCCCCCTATCGCCCGCCTTGGCTTTTTCGGCGCGAATCCCTACGCCACCATCTCCGTCAGGTTGGTGCAAAGCAGCTTGACGTCAAACGGGGCCGGCGCGCTTTTCAGGCACCTTTCCAGATGCTCCAGCCGGGCGTCGAACGCGCGGTCGTCACGCAGATCCTCGACCAGCCGGCAGGCGTACCCCGCCGTGGTGCGGTCACGCCCGAATGCGGCGCCGATCCGCGCCAGCGGCCATTCAAAACTGACATAGGCGAGATACATCGAAATCTGCCGCGCCCGCGCCGCGCGGGCCTCTCCGCGCGTTTTACCGCGGATCTGCGCCGCCGGAACGCCCGTCGCCAGCGCCACCAGATCCATCACGAACAGCGCCTGCACCACATCACGCCGCAAGCCTTCCGCCCGCCGCCCCGAATGGCCCCGGATATCCATGACCTCTGCCCTATCCTGTACCTTTATCATCTCGTCTCCCATCGCCTGCCGGCCGGTTTTGAACCCATGGCCAGATCATAGGCGCCCCCCAGAGACAGAGGATAACTTTCCTATCTTTAAATGTGAATAGGTATAATTTCCTTTCAATTACACCTTTATATGGTTATTCTATATAAATATAATTTCAGATTGTATTTTTATCCGCCGTATATAAAAGCGGGCATTGGCTGCGGGGTAGCCTCAGGAATAAACTGTTTGAAAAGCGTCCGGGGACGTTTACGACGCCGCGCGAATGCCCGACTGCAGCAGGTCGACCTTGCCGATCAGCGCGTCATGACCCAGGATCATATCGACATTGACACCATCGGACGCCAGCGGCAGCCGCAGCCAGAACAGGCTCAGGCCCTTGGCGCCGCGCCACGCCATGGAATGCAGGCCGACATTGGGCTTGCCGGTTTCCACCACCAGGGTCAGATGTTCCGCCCAGTATTGCGCTTCCGGTTCGGTATAGATGCTGTCGAGCCGCTTGCCGGTGATTTCCTCGCCATAGGCGGTGAAAAGCTCGGTGCCGGCGAGGCGCTGGCGGAAAACTTCGGGATTGTTTTCGGGGTTGGGGGCCAGTACGTCGATCAGGCTGATGGTCGGCAGGCGGCGTTTGATCGCCGCCGGGTCGAGGTCCTGCCGCGAGGGCAGCCTGCCGCACCGGCGCAAACTCTTCCAGTAACGAAAGATGTCCTCATGCGAGCGCAGGGCCGCCAACATATCGGAAGCTAAACCAGCCATAAGTAAAAGTTCGTTTGCCCCTTTGCTAATTCTTTTTCCATTGGAAAAACCAAGGATAAGACTTTCGCATACACACCTACAAATGGGAACAAGACGCGAACACTTGAATCAAGTCTGTAAAATACAGCCCATAGCCGCGAATCACCCAAATTCACCTTCTCTTAACTGGTGAATCCTTGGCAAGCAAAAAAGGGTTAACGCAGACTTTATCCAGAACCGGTTCAGCGACGGTTTCATGGGGATTAAAGAGAAGCCGCGTCTTTCAGGCCCGTGGTTCATCCGGGATATGCGCCGGCTGAGTCATATTGGCCACAGGCGGCCCGGCGTCATGATCCGTTCACAGCAATAAAAAACCCGGTCCGCGAACGAACCGGGATTTTGCAATTCGGTGAGCCGATGCCTAGGCCTTGGTGGCGCGGGTCTTGCGGGTGACCTGGCGGCCGCCCTGGCCCAGGCCCATCTGCTTGGCCAGGTCCGAACGCGCCTTGGCGTAATTCGGGGCGACCATCGGATAATCCTTCGGCAGGTTCCACTTGGCGCGGTAATCTTCGGGACTCATGCCATATTTGGTGCGCAGGTGGCGCTTCAGCGACTTGAACTTGCGGCCGTCTTCGAGGCAGACAATAAAATCAGAAGAAATCGACTTCTTGACCGAAACAGCCGGTTCCTTGGGCGCCTCGACCTTCGTCTCTTCACCGGAAGAAATAGAGTTGAGCGCAGCATAAACGCTTTGGATCAGCGAAGGCAGCTCGCTGGCCGGCACGGAATTATTACCGACAAAGGCAGAAACGATATCCGCCGTCATGTCTAGGGTGTCCGTCTTGCTTTCCATTATATAATCCTTTGCACTTAATGAGCTTTACCTAGGCCAGTGGTTTGCAATATTCAAGCCTTATCTTCAAAAAAAACGCAGACCTCCCAGATGTAGGTTACAGATTACTTGATATAAGGAGAATTGAAGACAGTTCAGGCCGGTTAATCGGAACGACACACTGTATCCGCGAAACGCCTCAGCCCTTTAAATCTTGTGCGAAGGCCAACATGGCGGCGCGTTGCGGCACGCTCAGCGAATCAAGATCGACATCCTCGCCCGAGGAGATGGCGCGCAGCATGACATGGGTCAGGGCCGAGGAAAGCGACCAGTTCCAGTAGCGCAGCACGGTCTGGGCACGATCGACCGCCAGTATGTCGTAAGTGATCAGCACCTCGGCCAGGTGCGGGTGCATGACGCCTTCGGGCGTGCGCAGGGGCCGGCGCAACGCCTTCCACAATGCCCTGAGCGCCTTTTTCGACAGGCCGGTCGCCTTGCACAGCACCGCCAGCCCTTCGCCGCCATGATCGCGCATGATCTTGGCGCCGGTCGCCGGCTTGATGCCCGACATATAGGAGATTTCCTCGGCCATGTGACGCGTCATGCCCAGCCGCGCCGCCTCGGCGATGGCGGCTTCCAGCGAGGTGTAGGGGCTTTTTTCCAGCGCCTCGCGGTTGCGCTGACGGCGTTCGATGAATTGCAGCGCTTTGCGGGCCAGCGGGTCCTGCCATTTCTCGGCCGCCATCATGGCGAAGACATCCGAGGCCATGTCCTGCATGATTTCGCGGTTGACGGCGAAACGGGTCAGTATCTGCCGGCGGCAATCGGCGTCGGCCCACCAGAACATGACATAGGCCGATGACGGGCGCAGTTCGGCGCGCTTCATGATCAGCGGGATCAGTTGCGGATGGGTCTGGCTCATCGCCACCGCCGCCTCCAGCGCCGGCTGCGACAGGCGGGCGCGCGGATTTTTCAGCAGGGTTTCGATGACCGGCACGTCTTCGCTGTCGATCAGGTATTCGCACAGGACGCCCGGCAGTTCCTTGCGCGTGGCCAGAAGCATGTGGTGATGACGGTTGCCGAACCGGGCGCAGTAATGCAGGTCGGCGTCGCTCAGGGAATCGCAGTCCTCGATCAGCGGCCGCGCCACGTCGGCGTCGTCGGTGATCAGCATCCGGATCAGCGAATTGGGAATTTCGGACAGAATACTGACGCGCCGCGCCACGCGCATCCGGTCATGCAGGGCCGATTCGCGCAGCATCTCGACCAGCAGGTCGGCGGTGACGGCGCGCTCGAAGGCGTTGATCCGGCTTTCCGGCAGGCAGACCACATCGGCCAGCCGCTTCAGCAGGACATGGCGCGCCTGATTTTTCGGCGAAGACGCCTCGGCGAGAATATCATCGAAAATCTGATCCGGTTCAGCGGATTGCGCCGCCTCAACGCCTTCTCCCGCCTGGGCCGCCTCGGCTTCGGCTGGGGAATCGGTACGGGTGGCGGAACTGATCATTCGGGCATCATGGCCTGCATCCGTTAATCTTTTGTATAAGATGTGTTTTGGCCGGAACTTGCCTCTTTTTGGCAGGAAAACCCTCTGGAGATTTTACAGGTCTTGCGACATCTTCCGCGCATTCAGAAACGCCGCGGCCACAAAGGAACCCCTCCCATGTCAAACGCCCCCTACGAACTGCATATCGGCAACAAGAACTATTCCTCATGGTCGCTGCGCCCGTGGATACTGCTGAAGGCGCTGGACATTCCCTTCATCGAGCACCAGCATTATTTCACCCCCGATAACAGCGCCTTCAAGACCTTTTCGCCCACTGCCCTGGTGCCCTGCCTGATCGACGGCCAGGACACGAAAAAGATCACCGTCTGGGATTCACTGGCGATCGCCGAATATATCCATGAGGATCACCCGGCCGTCTGGCCGGCGAACCGCGAGGCCCGCGGCTTCGCCCGCTCGGCGGCGGCCGAAATGCACTCAGGCTTCGGCGCCCTGCGCAGCCTGTGCTCGATGAGCGTCGGCATCCGCGTCAAGATGTTCGACACGCCGCCCGCTCTGATCCGCGACCTGGCCCGCATCGACGATATCTGGCGCAGCGGCCTGAGCGGTTTCGGCGGCCCGTTCCTGGCCGGCAGCCGGTTCACGGCGGTGGACGCCTTCTACGCACCCGTCGTTTTCCGCATCCAGACCTACGGCGTCGGCTTCGATCTCAGCAAGACAGCGCGCGCCTATGTCGATTTCATGTTGCAACAGCCCGCCATGCAGGCATGGTATGAGGCCGGCATCGCCGAAACCGAACGCGACGCCGCGCATGAGGCCGAAATCGCGGCGGTTGGCGAAGTGATCGCCGATTATCGCGCCAAATAGCTTGCCCAAAAAAGTCGTACAATTTAAGCTCCCGGAAAATATAATCTTCGGGAGCTTTTTCATGTCACCTTACCTGCCTGCCGTCAGCCTTATCGCCCTGTCCGCTGCCCTGTCTATTGGCCTGTCCGCCGGTGCGGCTCAGGCCGAAACCGTCACGGTCGCCTCACCCGACGGCCGCAATGTGGTGACGCTCGACAGTGAAAAACTGACCTACGCCGTAACGCGCGACGGCAAGGCGGTCATCGATCCCTCGCCGCTCGGCCTGAATCTCGACATCGGTTATGTGGGCGCGGGCGCGGCCTATGCCGGCCATACCGAAACCTCCGTCGATACGTCATGGAACCTCGTCGTCGGCAAGGCGGCCACCGCGCCCGATCACTATAACCAGTCGGACCTCGCCTTCACCACCGGCAAAGGCCTGAAATTCGATCTCGTCGTGCGCGCCTATGACGATGGCGTGGCCTTCCGCTATGTCGTTCCCGAGCAGGCGGGCGTCACGGATTTCAAGGTGATGAGCGAAAACACCCAGTTCAACTTCCCGAAGGATTACGACTGCTGGGGCGCCAATATGGGCCGTTTCGACACCAGCTTCGAGGCCGAGTACGATCAGATCAAGGCCTCGAAAATCCGCAACTTCAATAACTACATGGCCCCGCTGGTGTGCAAGACCGGTCCAAAAGAAGACAGTGCGCAAACCACCTTCGCCCTCGCCGAATCCGATGTGAAGGACTATCCCGGCTTCTTCCTTTCCGGTCGCGGCGATGCCGGCTTAGGTGTCAGCGTCACCCTGCCGCCGCGCTTCGATAACAACCGCGATTTCCGCGGGCGCAAGACCGTCTCCGCCCAAATTCACATGTCCGGCGACGGCTTCCGGACGCCATGGCGTGTGGTCATGCTGGGCGATACGCCGGGCGACCTGACCGTCTCCAACCTGATCCCGACCCTGGCCACCCCTTCGCAAATCAAGGATACCTCGTGGATCAGGCCCGCCAAGACCGCCTGGGACTGGTGGAACGACTGGGCGCTCGACATGCCTGCTTCCGGCCCTGACGCCGGCATCAATACCGCCACCTACAAGGCCTTCGTCGATTTCTCGAAGGAGATGAAACTCGACGATATCCTGATCGACGAAGGCTGGTCCGTCGGCAGCGATATCGAACCCAATCCGGCGGCGGACGTGACGAAAGCCAAGCCGGTGATCGATATGCCGGACCTGCTCGACTACGCCAGATCGAAGGGCATCGGCGTCTGGCTGTGGGTGCAGTGGCAGCAGCTCGACAACCAGATGGACGCGGCGCTGGCGCAATACGAGGCCTGGGGCGTCAAGGGCATCAAGGTCGATTTCATGAACCGCAACGATCAGGAAATGGTCGGCTGGTATCACAAGGTGCTGGAAAAGGCGGCGGCCCACCACATCATGGTCGATCTGCACGGCGCCTATCCGCCCAACGGCCTGAACCGCACCTGGCCGAACTATGTCACTCAGGAAGGTGTGCTCGGCGCGGAAAACAGCAAGTGGAGCGCCCGCATCACGGCGACGCATAATGTCACCCTGCCCTTCACCCGCATGATCCTGGGACCGATGGACTATACCCCCGGCGGTTTCCGTTCGCTGACTCCGGCCGAGTTCGTCAGGCAGCAGCGCTATCATGCGCCCTACGTCATGACCACGCGCGGCCAGGCCGTGGCCATGTACGTGGTTTATGACAGCCCGTTCCAGATGGTTTCCGACAGCCCCGACGCCTATAAGAACGCCGATGGCACCTGGGCCGACGGCGCGGAATTCATCCAGGCCGTGCCGACCTCATGGGACGAGACGCGCGTGCTGGCGGGCGATATCGGCCAGTATATCGTCATGGCCCGGCGCAAGGGCGACACCTGGTATGTCGGCGCCATGACCAATGAAGAGGGCCGCACGATCGAGGTGCCACTGGGCTTCCTCGGCCAGGGCAATTACCATGCGCACGTCCTTCAGGATGGCGCCGATGTGAACCATCTGGCGGCATCCGATCTCACCGCCGGTTCCGCCCAGTCCCTGACCCTGACACTGGCCTCTTCCGGCGGCGCGGTCGCCGTGCTGACGCCGCAGGTCACGGCCAAGAAAAAGATCAGGCCCGCCGTGAAGTAAACCAAAAAGAAAGGCAGGACCCGCGTCCTGCCTTTCCTGTCTTTACATCGCGCCCCCCGGTCCGCCCCAGCCGCCGGGGCCGCGCTGACCGTTCCAGCGGCCGCGGTCGTCGCCGTCCTTGCTCGCCGCCGGACCGCCCAGCGTGTAGCTGAGGCCGACCATGAAGACCTGCCCCTGAAGGCTGCGCGACGATTCCGAATAGATGGTGTCGGTATCGACGACCGTCTTGAATTTCGCCGTGCGGAACGGATCCTGCACCGTCACCACCAGCGCCGCCTTCGGCGTCACCTGATGGCGGTAGGACATATTGCCCATGCCGAACGGCGCGGAATAGCCCTGTCCGGTCAGTTGCTTGCCGCGCGCGAAATAGCTGAGCTGGAAGCGATCCTTGGCCGAGGCCGTATAGTCGAAGCTGATCCGGCCGCTGAGGGTGGTCGCCTCGGTGTCACGGGTCTGCGAGGCCGCGTTCAGCTTGGTATAGGCCAGGTTGCCGTTCAGGCGCAGGGAAAGCTTGTCCGTCAGCTTGCCGTCGAAATTGCCTTCCAGGCCGCCCGACTGGCTGTCGCCGAAATTGCGCTTGGTGGTCAGGAGCACCTGCGGCGCATCCGGATCGGTCGAAGGCAGGTAATAGCTGTAGTCGGTAATACTGTTGTCGGTCTTCCGGTAATAGGCGCGGACCTGATAGTTGATCTTGCCGGCGCTCTTTTCGTAACCGGCCTCGAACGAGTCGGTTTCTTCCGGTTTCAGGTCGGGGTTACCGGCGCTGACATTCTGCTCGTCGCGGTAGGTGACGAACGGATTGAGGTCCTGCGGTTGCGGGCGACGCAAACGGTGCGAATAGGAGAAGCGCAACTTGGTGCTGTCGTTCAGCGCATAGGTGGCGAAGGCGCTGGGGCTGAGCTTGGTGTAATCTATCTGGCTCGTCGTATGGCTGGTAATCGCGTCGGTGTCCAGGGACAGCGCTTCGGCGCGCACCCCGCCCATCACGGTCCACTTTTCACCGATCGGCTGCTGCCAGGTGATATAGGCGGCGGTCAGGGTCTGCTGATAGGCGAAGTCATTGGTCAGCGCCGCTTCATTCTTGCCGGTGGCGTCATTGCTGAAACTGTTATTGTCCTGGGTGATCTGAATGCCGGTGGTCATCTGCGCATCACCATACGGACGCACATAATCGACGCTGAAGACGGCGTTATGGAAATCGCTCTGCGCGATACGGGTTTCCGTGTCGATCGTCCCGTTGCTGTTGGTATTGATCGCATTCGAGGCCGAATTGCCGGTGGATCGACCGAAGCGCAGGTCTGTCTTCAGGCTTTCGCCGGTCAGCGCGCCGGTGTGGTTCCAGTTGAGGTCGAAGCTGAAATCGTCGCGCGGGCCGGTATTGTGCGAATTGCGCGTATAGCCGCCCTGATAGACGCCGGCCGCATCGTAATTGGCGTAGGTTTCCTGGCTGTCATTGTCCATTTCACGGCGCGACCAGGCGATCTGCGAGCCGATGCTGTCGTTTTCCCCCAGATTGTAATCGATGCCCGCATTGGCCGAAACGCTGTCATTCTGCCCCTCGGCATTGCCCGATTGCTCGGTATGCCTCAAAACACTGCCGTCGGTGTCGAGACGGTCCATGACCGAGCCGGAACGGTTGGGGCGCTGGTCATGACGGATATTCAGGCCGCCGCTGATGGTGTATTTGCCGGTATTGCGCGCGCCGTTGAGCGAAGCGTTGTAGCGGCCGTCCCCGACATTGACATTGAGCGCGCCGGTATTGCCGGGCTTGCGGTTCTTACGCATGACCAGGTTGATGATCCCGCCGGACCCCTCCGATGAGAAGGCCGCGCCGGGATTGGTCATGACCTCGATGGAATCGATATCGCCGGACGACATGGATTGCAGCGCGCCGGCGCGGTTATCGCCCTGCATCATCACCGACGGCTTGCCGTCGACATAGACCTGCACATTGGAATTGCCGCGCAGGGTGACATTGCCGGTCGGATCGACATTGACCGATGGCACCTTGTTCAGCGCATCCGCCGCCGTGCCGGTCTGGCTGTCGATATCCTTGGTATTGTCATAGACCTGCCGGTCGATCTTGTTCTGCGGCTTCTTGCCCTCGACCACGACGGTCTGGGTCGGCTCATCCGTCTTTTCAGCCGTATCCTGAGCCGGCGCGGCGGTGGCGGCAGGGGCTTCCTGCGCCATGGCGGGCAGCGCGCCCGTCACGCAGCCGAAAAGAACCAGGCCGTACAGGCCCGTGGTCGTCAATCTGTTGAAACGCATTATTTTGCCTGAACTATGAATAATCCCCGACCCGCCCGCATAGCCGGCGAAAGCGACCGTTAGAGGGCGGAAGTGTGTCTGTAACGCAAAAAGTCTGACAATCCGTCGGGAGAATACGGACGGCCGGACCTTTTGCCTGAGGACCTATAACGGCGGCACTGTGAACCGGACCTGAACGGCCGGTAAATGTTTCCCTTTGGTAATCCTTACGGCGCTATGGCGGCGGTCACGTCCAGACGCGCCTTCCACGGATCGGGAATAGCCACCGGCGTCCCTTCGGCCGAGAAATTCATCAACACATCGGCCTTCGGATCGTATCGCGGCCATTCCGGCAAACCTTCGCCATTCGGATTGCCGGTCCTGGCGAAATTGGCCCAGTAGCTGTTGGTCTGGTCGGCGATCCTCGCGTCCTTTTCCGTCAGCCTGTCGCCATACTTGGCCCTGACCGTATCCATGACATAGGGGATTTCCGTGGCGTGCGGCGTGCCGGTCTTCCACTCCGCCTGCATCGAATCGGCGACATATGAATAGCGGTATTCGTAAGCCGGCACGCCCTGGGCGGCGAGCGTGGACGCGACAAACCGCGCGGGTTCGATCATCAGGGCATCCATGCCCATGAAATAACGGATAACCTCGACCGTGAACTTGCCGAGCGGGTCATAGGCGGCTTTCGCGGCGGCGATATTGGCCCCGAAAGGCGCGAAGGCCGCTTCCTTGGTCTGGGCGAAATTGAAACCGATATCGGCATTGTTGGCGCCGATCATCAACGGCACCTTGTTGTAGCGCCCGGCCAGATAGGCGGCCTGCGGGGTTTCGGCCACGATCCGTCCATCGACCATCGGCCCGCCATAGGTATCGGACGCCATGTTGGCGAGATTGAGCTTATCGACAATCGCCTCCGCCGGCAGGGCGCGCAGGCTGGCCAGCGCCGCGGCGTCCGTCCCCTTTATGCCGTTCTTCTTCGCCAGGGCCACGCCAAGGCTTTCCGACGACGGCAGGTTCGGCAGGTCCTCACGCAGGCGGCGCTCGCCCATCAGGTTGCCGCGCCCGCCGCCGGATTGCACAATCGCTTTCGCAAACAGTCCTTTGGCCAGAGGCGAAGTCATCAGCATATGCACGCTGCCGCCGCCCGCCGACTCGCCGAAAATCGTCACATTGGCCGGATCGCCGCCGAAGGCCGCGATATTGGCCTGCACCCATTTCAGCGCGGCGATCTGGTCCATATAGCCATAATTGCCGAGCAGCCCGTGATCGGCGTCCGCCGCCGTCAAAGCCGGATGGCCGAAAAAGCCGAACCGCCCCAGCCGGTAATTGAAGCTGACCATGATGACGTCTTTCCGGGCAAACGCCGAGCCGTCATAAACCGCCGGAGAAGACCCGCCATTGACGAAGCCGCCGCCATAGATCCACACGATTACCGGCAGCTTGTCGTGATGTCCCGCGGGCCGCCAGACATTGAGCACCAGACAATCCTCGGAAGGCGTGGTCCCCAGCGGCGCGGCGTCCCCGCCGAAGGGTTCCTGCATGCAGTCATGGCCATAATGATCGGCTTTCAGCGTCGCCGTCCATTTCGCTGCCGGTTGCGGCGCCCGCCAGCGCAAATCGCCCACCGGCGGCGCGGCGAAGGGAATGCCTTTGAAGCTTTCGACGCCATCGGCGGTCACGCCCGAAACCGGCCCGCTGACAGTTTTCACCGGCGTCTGGGAAAAGGCCGGAAAAGCAAAAGCGACAGTTAAAGCCACAATGCCTATCAACGCAGAACGGGCACCAGACACCATGACAGCCTCCCTTGGTTTATGGCGGCAAGGTACGCCCGGAACCCGTAACCGGCAATAGGCACAAAAAAACGCGGCGGGATCGCGCCCGCCGCGTTCTCTTTTGCTAACCCCCGCAAGCCTTACCAGAAGTACCAGTAAAGGCCGACCAGGATGACAATCACGCCGATGGCCAGGGCATTGACCACCGGGGTCGTCTTGAAGCTGACGCCTTCCAGTGTAAGCGTCGAGACTTCCTTCCTGTTCGGCACCACCAGCGACACGGCGACGCACAGGCCCAGCGCGATCCAGAAAACCCAGCCGACGCGGTTCATGAACGGCATGTCCGGCACCGTGGTGGCCATGAAGCTGTTGCTGAAGCCAAGGAAATCGGCATGGGTGTGAAGATACGACGCCACATAGAAGAAGCACGACATCAGGAACCCGCCGGCCACGGCGGCGAAGGCCCCCGCCGTCGAACAGCGCTTCCAGAACATGCCGAGCGCGAAGATAACCACGATGCCCGGCGTGAAGAAGCCGGTGAAATCCTGGATATACTGGAAGGCCTGATCGAAGGAACCGACCAGCGGCTTGGCGACGACGACCGCGATAACCACCGAAACGATGGCGGCGACACGGCCGACCATCACCAGCGTCTTTTCACTCAGGTCGCGCTTGAGCGGCGCCACGATATCGATGGTGAAGATGGTGGCGATCGAGTTGATCTTGGAGGCGGTCGAGGAAATGACCGCGAAGGTCAGCGCCACGAAGACGAGGCCGAGCAGGCCGGTCGGCAGCAGGGTCATCATCTGCGGATAGGCCTGGTCCGGCTTGGGCAGGCCGGGCGCCAGGATCAGGGCGGCCATGCCGGGCACGACCACGATCAGCGGCATCAGGAGCTTGAGATAGGCGGCGAAGGCAATGCCCTTCTGCGCTTCCGGCAGCGACTTGGCGGCCAGCGCCCGCTGGATGATGTACTGGTTGAAACCCCAGTAGGAGATGTTCATGATCCACATGCCACCGACGAGGACGGCAATACCCGGCAGGTCCTTGTAGTGCTCGGAAGACTTGTCGAGGATCATGTGGAAGTGGTCCGGGAAGCCGGCCCGCAGCTTGTTGAAGCCATCGACAAAACCGGTGATATTGGCCTCGCCGCCGATCTTGGAAAGCGTCAGCCCGGCAATGACCAGCCCGCCCAGCACCAGCAGGGTCACCTGCACGATATCGGTCAGAGCCACGGCCTTCAGGCCGCCGGAAAGCTGATACAGCAGGGCGAAGGTGCCCAGGCCGATCAGCACGGTCAGGGTATCGAGGCCGGTCACCGTCGTCACCGCCGTGCCGCCGAGCCACAGGATCGAGGTCAGGTTGACGAAGACGTAGAGGATCAGCCAAAAGACCGCCATCAGGTATTTCACCGACGGACCAAAGCGCTGTTGCAGGAAGCCCGGCATGGTCTGGACGCCATTGCGCAGGAAGACCGGCAGGAAATATTTCCCGACGATGATCAGGGTGATCGCCGCCATCCATTCATAGGAGGCGATGGCCAGGCCGATCTTGTAGCCCGACCCCGACATGCCGATGATCTGTTCGGCGGAGATATTGGCGGCGATCAGCGAGGCGCCGATGGCCCACCACGGCAGGGTGTTTCCGGCCAGGAAGTAACCGTTGGAACTGACCGCCTCGCCCGCCTTGCGGCGCGAAACGACCTGGGCCAGGACGAAAATGGAGACGGCGTAGAAAAGCACGATCCAGATATCGAGACTTTTCAGGAAGTTCGCCGCAGGCAGATACTGAGCTAAATCAGGCATGTTTCCCCTCTTCGGCCCATTTTGATCGGGGCCTTGGAATTAAATTATCATACAATTGACACAGCTTTTAAACTGAATCAACCACGAAATCCCAACAGGTGAAACGGCGGCGATTGAATTCACCGCTCTGTTCTTCCATTTCCGTCTCCCCCGTTTACGGGGGAGGTGGCGCGCCGCTTTAGCGGCGTGACGGAAAGGGCAATTCCACCGGTCTTAGCCCCTCCCACCATCGCCAGCGATGGTCCCCCTCCCCATAAATGGGGCGGGCGAACCTTCTTCATCACTTCGCCGGACAAACGGCGTCGCCCTCATCCGAAGCCAGCCTGACATCGCTATAGCTGATCGACAGCGGCGAGGTCGTCGACAGCGAGAACGGCACGCCGACCTGCTTCACATCGAGGCCCGCCGCTTCATAGCAGTCGAGCTTCACCTTCAGCGTGGCCCACTGGCCGACCGGCGCTTTCAGAACCGGCCCGATGTCGAGCGAGGTATAGGTCTTCTCGTCCTTGCCCATGGTCAGCATGACCGGCCCGGAAACAGCGGAATCGAGACGATAGGTGACGGCCAGCGCCATCTTGCCCGTGGTCTGGCGGCTGAGATCAACCGGCGTGCCGAAAATGGCCACCGCGCCGATGCCCTCACCCTTGAAGACCACCGAACGGCCGGATTCCTGCTTGTCGGCATCCACCGTCGTCTGGGTGACATTACCGCCCGCGCTTTCCACCGAAGGCCCGCTGATCATGGTGATGCCCTGGCTGTCCAGAACCGCCGACTGCCACGGCGCTTTCACACGGCCCGCCGCGAAATAGGTATCGACATTGACCACGGCCACGTCACGCAGGCCGGAATCTTCCGAAAGCTGCGGCACGTCGCCGATATCGCTGTAGGTCAGGCCATAGCCATAGGGGAACAAAGGATCATACCCCACCGTGCCGACATTGAGCGGTCCCTGATTGGCATATTTCGGCCACGAGAAGGTCAGCTTGCCCTTGAAATCGTAACGCGGCTGCTTGTTGAGATCGCCGACGATGACATCGGCGATGCCGCCGCCTTCGGTGCCCGGCAGCCAGGCCTCGACAAAGGCGTCCGAGGCGTTGATTTCCGGGTTGGTCCACAGCGGCCGTCCCGACAGGAAGACGGTGACCACCTTGATGCCCGCCGCCTTCAGCTTGTGGATCATCTCCAGATCGGTGCGGTCGCCGGTCTGGTAATCGAGATTGGCGCGGTCGCCCTGGAATTCGGCATAGGGGTCTTCGCCGATGACAACGACGGCCACATCCGGCTTCTCCTTGTAGACGCCATTGTCGCTGAGGGTCGCCGTCCCCCCGGCCTGCTTGACCGCTTCGGCGATGCCTTCATAGATCGACTCGCCATTGGGGAAATCGGCGCGCGTATTGCCGGTGCCCTGCCAGGTGATGGTCCAGCCGCCCGACTGCTTGCCGATATCATTGGCGCCCGAACCGGTGACCAGGATACGCGCCCCCGGATCGAGCGGCAGGACATGGTTCTCGTTCTTGATCAGCACCAGCGATTCCCTCACCGCCTGACGGGCGATGGCGCGATGTTCGGGCGAACCCAACTGGTCCCACTTGCCCGAAAGCGGCCGGTCGAGCGGCGCGCCCAGGGTAAACAGCCCGCCCTTGATCTTGGCGCGCAGGATGCGGCGCACGGCGTCATCGAGGCGAGACATCGGAATGGTGCCCGCCTTCACGTCGGCCAGGGTATTCTCATAGAGCGGCTTCCACGAATCCGGCGCCATGAACATATCGACACCGGCGTTCATCGCTTCCGGACAATCGTCCTTGGCGCAGCTTTCCAGCTGGCGGTGGGCGTCCCAGTCGGTAACGGTGAAGCCGTCGAAGTGCATCCGCTGCTTCAGCGCGCCGGTGATCAGGCGCTTGTTGCCGGCCATCTTCTGGCCGTTCCATGACGAAAACGAGATCATGACCGAAAGCGCCCCGGCTTCGATGGCCGGCGGATAGCCCGCGCCGTGAATGCGCGCCAGATCGGCCTCGCTCATCTCGGCGTCACCCTGGTCCTTGCCGTCCTGCGTGCCGCCGTCACCGAGGAAGTGCTTGGCGGTCGACATGATATGGCCCGGCCTGATGCCGTCGCGGCCGCCGCCGACCCCCTGCAAACCCTCGACCATGCGGCCGGCATAGGCGGCGACATCGGCCGGATTTTCCGAATAGCTTTCATAGGCGCGGCCCCAGCGCTTGTCGCGCGCCACGGCCACGGTCGGCGCGAAAGTCCAGTCGACACCCGCGGCAGCCATTTCGGCGGCGGTGGCGGCCCCGATCTTCTCGATCAGGTCGGGGTCATGCGTCGCGCCCAGGCCGACATTGTGCGGGAAGATAGTAGCGCCCACCAGATTGGAATGGCCATGAACGGCGTCGATGCCGAACAGCAGCGGGACCGGCGCCTTGGTCGGGCGCTCGGCGGCGGCGCGCCAGTAGTCATCGGCCAGTTTCAGCCATTCATCGGGCGTGGCGCGTTCATTCTGGCCCGGCGAGGAATTGCCGCCGGCCAGGATCGATCCCAGCGGATAGATTTTCAGCTCTTCCGGCGTGATGAAGTTGATATCGGCCTGGATGGTCTGGCCCACCTTCTCCTCCAGCGTCATCCGGCTCATGATATCGGTGATCTTCGCCTCGGTGGCGGGATCGACCAGTCCGGCCGGCGCCAGTTTCGGCCAGGCGGGATCGACCGCGATCAGCGCCGAAGCCCCAACCTTTTTCGCCACAGGCTTTTTCGCGGTCTTTTTGACCGTCTTGTGCGCGGCGGGCTTTTTCGCGGCGGCCTTGGCCTCCGCCGCATCGGGCAGGCCGAAGCTCAGGGCACACAACACGCCGAGCGCCGCGCCGAACATCAGGCCCGATTTCAAGACAGGCCTGACGGATGATTTATGAGACACGTTAGACAATTGGAGCGCTCCTTAGCCGTTCTTCCACAACATTATATTTTTTATCGATCTGTAACACGGCCCCGCGGTCTGCAAAAGCCGCCGGTTATCGCCCCGCAAATCGTCATTTTGCCGGCCCTTTTGCAGCGTGTGACGACAGGGCCGGTACCTGTTTAATGACAGCGCTATCAAGGCCCGTCAAGCCATCACGCCCGAAACGCGTATGGTTGCAGCGCAATATATTCCGCGCCTTGCGGTATGTCCGGCGGCAAAAAACATATTTGCTTTCATTATTTATTTGACAGCGTTGTCAGATTTGATATGAGTATCTCACCCTGTTTTCCCCGATGGGCCGTTTTCTATGAAATCTGCGGATCGGGATCTGTGTTTAAAACCATTACGCGGCCGGTTTCTTTCCCTTTTTCATAGCCGTTTCGCTTCCGTGGTTTTAAAGCGCCTTCTTAAATGTGGCATTATTTGGAAGGCACTGGCCTTATATCCCGATGGACCTTCCTGGTTCATCGGGTTTTTTTTGCGCCTATCCCTGCACCGGCGGCAGCACCAGCGCCGTGCGCAGGCCCGGCCCCCGGCCGTCGAAAACGCCCGGCCCCTCGGCCACTTCCAGCCGCCCCTTGTGCGCCACCGCCACGGCATCGACCATGGAAAGCCCCAGTCCCACGCCCGGCAGGGTGCGTGAATTTTCCAGCCGCACGAAACGTTCGGCGATGCGTCCGCGGTCTTTTTCCGGCACGCCCGGCCCGGTGTCGGTGATCGAAAACTCGATCTCGCGCTGCGAGGTGTGGCGCATGCGGAAGGTCACGCCGCCCGGCACCGGCGTATATTTGATGGCGTTGTCGAGCAGGTTGGCCAGGGCCTGCGCCAGGAAATCGCGGTTGCCATAGGCGCGCACCCCTTTTTCGATCTCGGAATCGAACTCCAGCCCCTTGTCCGCCGCCACCGCCTCGAACAGTTCCGCCATGTCGTCGGCCAGTTCGGTGGCGGAAAAAAGCGCCTGATCCGGCGCCTGCCCCTGCGCCTGCAAACGCGACATCGAAAAAACCGTCTGGAAGGTGCGCAAAAGCTGACCGGTTTCCTCCAGCGCTCCCGCCAGCGCGTCATGTGCCTGCGAAGGGTCCTTCCCAACCTCCAGCAAGGACACCTCCAGCCGGGTGCGCAGACGCGACAGGGGCGAGCGCAGGTCGTGCGCGATGGCGTCACCGGCGTATTTCAGGTTGCCCATGGTCTTTTCCATGCGGTCGAGCGTCTGATTGATGCGCAGGGAAAGCGCATCGAACTCATCGCCGGAATCGCGCACCGAGATCCGCGCCTTGAGATCGCCTTCCTGCACCCGCTCCAGCACCGTCGTCACCCGCGCCACCGAGCGCGTCACCTCCTGATTGATCAGGGTCCCGGCGAACAGGCCGAGGATCACCACCAGCAAACCGCCACCCGCCACCGCCTTGATTTCCTGCTGGAAGCCATGATCGGCCCAGGACATATCCATGGCGACATAGATGTAGAAATTATCATCCAGCCGCACCACGCGCCCCTGGAACCGGCAGCAGTTCGGATCGCTCGGCGAGGGGGAAAAGAAGTTGACCGAGGCCACCGGATTGCCGGAACTGACCTGTTTCAGCCCCTGCTGGATCACCGTGTCGGGCAGGCCCTTGCCTTCCATGCGCGCCCGGCCGTTCTGCGCCAGCACCTGCCCGGAATTATCGAAGGCGCCCTTGGCGAATACCCATTCCACCGCGTCGTCACCGAGGATTTTCGCCACCACCGCCGCATGGCCGTCACGGGCGTCGATCTCCCTGAGGCTCTTGACGCGGGCATCGACCGACACATTCCCCCAGGCGCGCGATTCGGTCGAGGTGGCGAGATAAATATAGCCGAAAACCAGCGCCGCCACGAAGACATAGACGCACAGAAAGACAAGCGTCAGCCGGAAGGGCGTCTGGCGGAAGAAGTTGGGCCTCAGTATGGCGAGCGCATCCACCCGCCGCCAGATGGCGTCGATCATTTGCTTGCGGGTATCGGCGGAGTCGGTCATTTTTATCCTTGTACCTCCCCATCTTGATGGGAAGGGGCAGGCTAGGCCTTCAACTGATAACCTTCGCCGCGCACGGTATGCAGCATCGGGCGGTCGAAATCCTTATCCAGCTTCGAGCGCAGGCGCGAAATATGCACGTCGATGACATTGGTCTGCGGGTCGAAATGATAGGCCCAGACCTTTTCCAGCAGCATGGTGCGCGTCACGCTCTGGCCGGCATGGCGCATCAAAAACTCCAGCAACTGGAATTCGCGCGGCTGCAGATCGATCACCTTCGTCTGACGCTTCACCACGCGCGAAATCAGGTTCATCTCCAGATCGCCGACGCGCAGGACCGTCTCGATGCTATCCTTGTCCTTGCGGCGACCCAGCGCCTCGACACGCGCCACCAGTTCCGAGAGCGCATACGGCTTGACCAGATAATCATCCGCCCCGGCGCGCAGGCCCGAAACCCGGTCCTCCAGTTCACCGAGCGCCGAAAGAAACAACACCGGCACATCGACGCCATCGGCCCGCAGGGTTTGCAGCATGGTCACCCCGTCCATCACCGGCATCATGCGGTCGAGGATAATGACATCGGGCGCCTCCGCCCGGATGGCCTCCAGTCCCTGCGCGCCGTCACCGGCCAGCCGCGCCTCGATGCCGGCCTCTTTCAGGCCCTTCTGCATGTTTTGCGCGGCTTCGGCATCATCTTCGACGATCAGGACATTCATGGCGGCTCTCGCTCAATCATAAGGAAAAGGCATAAGAAAAAAGGGTCATAACATGCGTTACGACCCTTTTCCTCTTAAAAATTGGCAATTAACCGAACCCTCCTCCCTGCGAAGCGGAGAGGAGAACAGGATGAACCTACTTCTTGACGGCATCGTCCTTGAGCGACAGCGGCAGGGCGATATTGCGTCCGTCGCGGCGCACCAGCAGCAGGATGCTCGGGCGGCCCAGCTTCTTCAGGTCGGCGACAATGCCGCTGAACTGCGCCTGGCTGGTCACCGCCTGGTTATTGGCCAGCACGATCACGTCACCCGGCTTGAGGCCTTTCTGCGCCCCATCGGAATTGCCGGCCACATCGGTAATGACCAGGCCGTTGCTGGTGTCGTCCAGCCCGAACGCCTTGCGCACCTCCGGGGTGATCGCCTTGACCGACAGGCCGATGACCGGCGCCGATCCGCTGACCGAACCGCTCGACGAGCTGTCATCGTCGTTATTCTGGCCGCTCAGCCCCTTGAGCAGGTCTTCTTCCGAAGGCCGCAGGGCCGCGGTTAGGGTCAAATTGATCATCTTGCCGTTGCGCAGCACGCCGAGCGTCACCTTCTCCCCGACCTTGACGTCGGCGATGCGGCGGGTCAGCTCGGTCGGACTCTTGACCGAATTGCCGTCCACCGACTTGATAATGTCGCCAAGCTGGACGCCCGCCTTTTCGGCCGGACCGCCACGCGTCGTTTCGGCGACATAGGCGCCGGTGATATCGGTGATGCCGAGCGCCTCGGCATTCTCCTGCGTCACCGACTGGATGGTGACGCCGATATAGCCGCGCTCGATCTTGACGCCCTTCATCAGCTGGCTGGTGATCTTGGCGGCGACATCGGCCGGAATGGCGAAGCCGACGCCGGCATTGGCGCCCGAAGGCGTGACGATGGCGGTATTGACGCCGATCACCTTGCCGTAAAGATCGAAGGTCGGACCGCCGGAATTACCCCGGTTGATGGCCGCGTCGATCTGGAGATAGTCGGTGTAATCCGGGCCGGAGGAACTGTCACGCAGGTCGCGGCCATAGGCCGAAACGATGCCGGCGGTGGCGGTGTTCGAAAAGTTGAACGGATTGCCGACGGCGATCACCCAGTCACCGACACGCGGCTGCTTTTCCAGTTCCCAGCGCACGAACGGGAAGTCCGTGCCCTCGACCTTGAGCACGGCCAGGTCGGTGCCGACATCGCGGCCGACCACGGTGGCCTTCAGTTCCTTGTCATTGGTCAGCTTGACGGTGATTTCGTCGGCGCCTTCGATGACGTGGTTGTTGGTGACGACATAGCCATTGGCCGAGATAAAGAAGCCGGACCCCGCCCCGCGCACTTCCTGCTCACGCTGGCCGGACCCGTCGTCCTGGCCGGGGAAGCTGAAACCCGGCAGCGACGGAATGCCGGTGTCGATCTTCATCTTGCCCTTCGTCTCGATCGAGACGACGGCGGGGGAGACACGCTCGATCAGGTCGGCGAAGGACATCGGCGCGCCGGCGGGCGGCTTGACCGGAGTCAGGTCGGCGGTCTTGACAAGCTGCGCGCCGTCATAGCCCGCGACAACGCCATGCGTGCCGATTCCGGTGATGGCGGCGCCGGCGACACCCGCGCCCAGCACCAGACCGGCGACGGCGCCCGCCACTGCCGAACGGTTCTTCAGCAGCGTTTTGAAATTCCAATTCCCCATAGTCTTACCTTTATCCGTACGAATAAGCCGCGTTTAGTCAGATATCTGAGCGTTAAGCGGGGCGATTACAACTACAAACCCTCAAAGACTCACGAAAGAATCCCTGTTCTCGCCCATGTAATCAAAGCGGTGAGGCAAAATCGTGACATCAATCGCGTTTCTTCAGGAGATCGTGAAGCTTTTTCTCTTCCTCCGCGCTCAGGGCGCAAACATCTGATTCAACTGATTTCCGGCGCGTCGCCCACAGCCATCCGCCGCCCGCCAGGGCGATCAGCGGCGGCGTCAGCCACAGAAGCAGGTTGGAAAGCGAAAATCTCGGCCGAAAAAGAACATAATCGCCATAATGGGCCAGCAGCGCCTTGCGGATCTGCGCGTCGCTCTTGCCGTCGGCAATATCGGCGCGGATCTCACGGCGCATATCACCGGCAATTCTGGCGTCCGAATCGGCGATGCTCTCGCTCTGGCACTGGACGCAGCGCACCTCGGTAAAAAGCTGCCGGGCGCGCGCTTCCTCCCGCGGCGTGGCGGCAAAGGCATGACAGGGCAGGAGGAGGCAGATGAGCAGTAAAACCTTATACTCCCCCGCCTGCGGGGGAGGTGGCGCGACGCTCTTGCGTCGTGACGGAGGGGGGCCTGTCTCAAGCCCCCCTCCACCGCGCATGGTCCCATGGCTGGCGAAAGCTATACTTTTTCTGGCGCCAGACCCTACAAGCGGGCCAGACCCTACAAGCGGGAAAGTACGGGAGAGTAACCTTTTCATCCCTTTGCCGCCTTCCGCACAATCCCCAGCCGCAGCCGCCGGTCACACAGCGATAACGCCCCCCCCAGCGCCATCAGCAACGGCCCGAAGAAGATCAGCCGCACCCATGGATTATAGAAGAAACGCACCTGCCACGTCATGCCCGCCTCCGCCATCTGCGGCTCGGCCATGACGACATACAGATCATCGAGCGGCGTAAAACATAAGGCCACCTTGCTCTGCACCTGGTTCGACGCCGGATAGAAACGCCGCTGCGGCTTCGGCCGGCAAATAACCTTTCCCCGCCCGTCCTTCAATTCAAACACGCCGCCCTGCGCATCGTAATTGGCGCCGCTCTTCTGGTAAAGCGACTGGAAACGCAGCTCATACGATCCCAGCCTCACGCTGTCGCCGATGGCCATGCCCTGCATGACGCTGAGTTTCTGATGGCCTTCCACCACCGCCCCCAAAACGAAGACGCCCAGGCCCACATGCGCCAGGACCATCCCCCAGGTCGCCAGCGGCACGCCCGTCAGGCGGCGCAGGGCCGTCCCCACCGCGTTCAGCCGGAAATCCACCGCCTGCATCAGGGTGCGGACCGTGCCGAAAATCAGCCAGAAGCCGACGATCAGGCCGATCAGATATTCCGCCTCGCCGAGAAACGTCGCCCCGCGATAGAACAATGAACCGGCCGCCGCCGCCAGCACCGCCACGGCGAAGGCCGCCGCCAGCCGCTGCAATACCCCTTTCAGGTCGGCGCGCTTCCACGCCATCAGGGTCGAGAGGGGAACAAGCAGCAGGGCCGCCACCATGATCGGACAGAAGACCAGCAGATAATAGGGCGCGCCGACCGACATGGTTTTATCGAACAGGGCCTGCATCAGGATCGGGTAGAGCGTCCCCAGAAACACCGCGCACAACGCCGCCGAGATCAGCAGGTTATTGAGCACCAATGTGGTTTCGCGGCTGACCGTGGCGAACAAACCGCCGGGCGCAAGCGCCGGCGCGCGCAGAGCGAACAGGGCGAAACCGCCGCCCGCCGTCAGGAGCAGGATCGCCGCCAGCAATATGCCGCGCTGCGGATCGACGGCGAAGGCATGTACGCTGGTCAGCAGGCCGGAGCGCACCAGGAACGCCCCCATCATCGAGAAGGTGAAGGCCAGCAGCCCCAGAAACACCGTCCAGGCCTTCAGGGAATCGCGCTTTTCCATGACGATGGCCGAGTGCAAAAGCGCGGTCGCCGCCAGCCAGGGCATGAAGGAGGCGTTTTCCACCGGATCCCAGGCCCACCAGCCGCCCCAGCCCAATTCATAATAGGCCCAGAAGGCGCCGAGCGTGATGCCGATGGTCAGGCAGCTCCACGCCAGCAACACCCACGGCCGTACCCAGCGCGCCCAGGCGCGATCGAGCCGCCCCTCGATCAGGGCGGCAACCGCAAAGGAAAACACCACCGACATGCCGACATAGCCGAGATAGAGCATGGGCGGATGGAAGGCCAGCGCCGGATCCTGCAAGGCCGGATTGAGCGACTGTCCTTGCAACGGGACCTCAGCCAGCCTTGCCAGCGGATTGGAACTGAACAGGGTGAAACCGACAAAGGCCGCGCCCAGCCCCCCCTGGACACCAAGCGCCTTCAGTCTCAACCCTTCCGGCAACGCCTGTCCGCGCAGGGTGATCAAGGCGCCATAGACGAGCAGGATGGTGCACCACAAGAGCATCGAGCCTTCGTGCGATCCCCACGCGCCGGAGATTTTATAGAGCAGCGGCTTGTCGGTATGCGAATACTCATAGACGTTCACCACCGAGAAATCGGAACGGATAAAGGCCAGGATCAGAATGGCGAAAGCGATGACGATACTGACCGCCCCGGCCAGCGACGCCCCTTCGGCATAGCGCGCGATTCCGCCGCGCCCCTTGCCCAGCACGACAAACACCGCCTGCGCCAGCGAGAAGCAGAAGGCAAGCACAAGACAGTAGGCGCCGATTTCGTTGATGTGGGTCATGAAACCTATTCTCCTCCCCTGCGCAGCGGGGGAAGTGTCGAGCAAGCGTAGCGCGTCGAGACGGAGGGGGCCACTGCAACGTCAGCAAACCCCCTCCGGCCAGACAAGCTGGCCACCTCCCCCGCTGCGCAGGGGAGGAGATTTTCATTTAATCCCCTCACTGAAACGGCCTCGGCGCTTCGGGCTTTTTATCCATGCCCGCGTCGGGCCGCCATTCGCCCTGCTTTTCCAGTTCCTTTTGCACGTTCTTCGGGAGATATTTCTCATCATGCTTGGCCAGCACCTGCAGCGCCCTTAACGACGCCGCACCGGTCACCTCGCCCTCGCAAACCACCCCTTGCCCTTCGCGGAAAAGATCCGGCAGTTCGCCCTTATAAACGACGGCAATCTCTTTCAGCTTGTCCTGCACGACAAACCGCGTCACCCCGTCCGGCGTCTTTACCACACTGCCCGGCTTGACCAGACCGCCCAGCCGCACCGTCTTGCCGGCCGGCACTTTCGCCTCGACCCACTGCGCCGGCGTATAGAAATAGACCACCGTCCCTTTCAGCGCATACAGGCTCAAAGCCACCGCCCCGGCGAAAACCGGCGCGGCGATCAGAAAAATCGTCAAGCGTCGCCGGGCTTTGACGGATTTAGGCCAGAAAGACATTACTTCGCCTCCCCTTCCGACCCGACGCGCGTCTGCGCCCTGGTCAGGATATCGGCGATGACCTCCGGCCGGTTGGCGTAATGCGCCTGCATGGCCGCCCGCGCCCTGTCACGCGCCGCCCTGTCGCCCAAAACGTCATAAGAGCGCAGCAGCCGCGCCCAGCCGTCGGCATTTTCCGGATCGATCCGCAACTGCCCCTCAAGCGAAGCCACCATGCCGGAAATCCGTTCGCTCACCGCCTTCGCCGCCGTCTCCGCCGGACCAACGCTTTGCAGCGCCTCCAAAACCTGCGGACGGCTGACATCCTCCGGCGTCATGATCGCCAGCGCCGCCTTGAAATGCCCCCGCGCCGCTTCGTACCGGCTATCCGCCAAAGCCTGCTGCCCCAGATAATAATGCGCCCGCGCATCGTTCGGGTTCAGTTGCAACGCCTTTTCAAACGCCTTAACCGCTTCGGGTCCGCTGACCCCGCCACCGACAAAGGTCAGGGCCTCGCCCAGTTCCGACCAGGCGGCAAACGTGCCCGGCGATAGCGCCCGCGCCTTTTCATAATCCTGCGCGCCATCGTAATTATTACCGGCCAGCATGTCGATCCGGCCGAGAAACAGCCAGTAATCGACCTCATTGGCGTGATCATGCCGCCCTTGCCGCAACACCGCCGCCATGGCCTGCGGCGGCAGCACGTCCGGATTGGTCCGGGCCAGCCGCGTCCAGGTCTGCAGGCGCTGTCCATAGGGCTGATCCGGCTGGCCCGGATGCCCCGCCATCAGATAAAGCGCCAGGCTCAGAACCGCCACGGCGCTCAGGCCCAGCCAGCCATACAGGGGCTTGACCGCCACATGCCCGGTCACGGTTTCACTGGCCTTAAGCAGCGCCCGCGCCGCCTGCGCGCGTTCTTCCTGCGCCTGTATGTCATCGATCTCGCCCCTGGCCACCCGGCGCTCGACATCGGCGGCGAAACCCGCATAGAGCGCCTTTTCCCGCGCCAGACCGGACGGGTCTTTCCGCGTCCGCTGCCAGGCCATGGCCAGCGCGATCAGCGCCGCGCAGATCAACACGCAGGTCAGGGTGAAAAGAAGCATATGGCCTCAATAGCCGATTTCGGGCCGAAAGGAAGGGGGATTGTTGTCGCAGGCCGCTGCCGGACCGGCCGGCCTTTGCGTTGCAGATATGGATTAACCACGAACCACACGAACAGACACGAACATCATGGTCATCCCTGAATTATGTGTCTGTTCGTGTGGTTCGTGGTCAAACCTTCACGCCACGTTTTTCGACGGATTCATCACATCCGAGGACGCCACCCGCCGCCGCGCCACCTGCGCCTTTTCCTCGCCGCACAAAGCCTCCATCAGGTCGGTGACGCGCTCGAAACACCCCATCAGCACCTCAGCCTCGAAAGGCGCCTCGCCATTGGCCACCGCCAGCAGTTCGCCGAAATAGGCATCGAGTCTCAGTTCACAGGCCTCAGCCGATTTGGCGTGCAGGGCGGCGAACCCGCCGGTCATGGCGATAGGCCGCACCTTACGGATGAACAGCAGCGCGCCCCTTGCCCTGGCCAGCGCCGCCTTATCGGGCACGAGCGCCAGATCGGGCACCGCCTTCTTCACCCGGCCATAGATGCGTTCGGTCCGCTCCGGCAGGGCGCCTTCCAGCGTCTTTTCCGCCGTCTTGAGCTGATACCCCACCAGGTCGGCGATCGTCTTCTGCGCCTCGGTGACGCGTGTGCCCCACGGCCCCTCGCGCGTCAGTTCGACATAATGCCCAAAGGCCTGAAGCTGGCTGAGGCACTGCGACACCCGCTCGCCGGCGGCATCGAGATCGTCGCACACCCGGCCCTTGCCACCCATGAAGCTTTTCAGGTCGCTCAGGTCCGCCTCGATCCGGTCGAGGATGCGCGTACCGAAATCCGCCAGCTCCGACATGGCGAGGAAGCGGTCGTTCGGCCGGTCGGAAACGATGGCCACGAACTTGATGATCTGCGCCCCGTCTTCGAGATTGGCGAAGATGATTTCCAGGAAACGGGTGCCGCCCGCCTTGTCGAGATCGCTGGCGTCATTGAAAAGCACGCGCAGGGCGGCGGCCTTGTCGGCATCGATCCGCCCCATGAAATCGCTCAAGCGCCCCAGAACCTGGCGCGCCAGCCGGTGCAGGTCGAGATAACGCCCGAACTCTTCCACCGCCGCGCGGTCGGCCGCGCTCGCCTTATCCGGCAGAATAACCTCCGGCGCGGCATGGCAGAGATGCGCCGCCGCCGTCACCAGCCGGAAAAAGACCACCGGCGTCGGATCTTCCGTGCGCAGGCCGCGCAGGATGAATTGCGCCTGGGCCAGCAGATCGGGTTCGCTTTTTGCCAGTGCCGCCCACAGGCCATTGACGATCCACGGCGCGAACGTCACCCCGGCCAGGCCGTCGGCGCGGGACTGGAAAAGCGGCATGAAGGGGGCGAATACCGCCTCGCGCACATGGCGGAATTCCATTTCGGCGGCGATCAGTTCGCGGACCTCGGCCATCTTCGCGTCATCGGTCAGGCCAAGCGCCATTTCGAGCGAGCGCAGGGATGCCTGAGGCAGGGTGCGAACCAGCCCCTTGAGCATAATCCTGCGCTTTTCGGCTATCATGTCCACCAAACCGGAATCCCTTACGGCACAAAGCTTTCGGAAAGCCGCATCATAGTAACAATCCGGTTAATTTTGTCTGACGGGTATCTTCTCACCTCAGCCGCCCAAATTCGCCGGCAGCTTCGCCACCACTTTCAGCCCGCCCCAGAGGGAGCGCTCGAAGTGCAGCCGCCCGCCATAGGCCCGCACCAGTTCATCGACAATGGAAAGCCCCAGCCCCGATCCCGGCACGCTTTCATCGAGCCGCGCCCCGCGTTTCAGCACCTCGTCGAAACGCGCCTCGTCCAGCCCCGGCCCGTCGTCCTCGATCGCCATATCCATGGTCTGATCGGCCGCCACGAACGCCGCCGTGATCCGCACCTTGCGCTGGCACCAGATGCAGGCGTTTTCCAGCAGATTGCCGGCGATTTCCTGCAAGTCCTGCCTCTCGCCGCGAAAGGCCAGGCCCTCCGGCGCCCGCCAGTCGATGACCACGCCCTTGTCGTGAAACACCTGCTCCAGCATGACCGCCAGTTCGTCGAAGACCGGTTCCACCGGCGTGCGCTCGCCCATGGCCTGTGAGCGCGCCGCCGCCCTGGCCCGGCGCAGGTGATGATCGACCTGCGCGCGCATGGTTTCGGCCTGTTTACGCATGGTTTCCGGCAGAACGCCCTCCGCCTCGCCCGCCGTCGCCATCAGCACCGAGAGCGGCGTTTTCAGCGCGTGCGCCAGATTGCCGACGTGCATGCGCTGACGCTCCACCACCTCCTGCGAATAGTCGAGGAAAGCGTTAAGCTGGGTCGCCACCGGGGTGATTTCCGCGGGATAGGTCTTGATCAGGCGCTGCTGCCGGCCGCCCTGCACAGCCGCGATCTCCCCGGTCAGGTCGAACAGCGGCCGCAGACCGACCCGCACCTGAATGAAGATGGCCGCCAGCGACCCCAGGGCCAGCACGAACAGCGCCGCCGCCGTGATCAGGGCGAAACGCCGCACATCCTTGTCCATCGGCGCGCGGTCCTCGGCCGAAAGAAAGACAAAGGCGCGCGAATCGATCATCGAGAAGATGGCCGCCACGCGCAGCGGTTCTTTATTCGGCCCTTTGCTGTCATAAAAAACCGCCTTCCCCGAATGTTTTCTGGCCTCGTCCAGCGCAGGGGCCGGCACGACGATCCGCTCGTTCCACAGCGAACGCGAACGCGCCTGATCGGTGATGGCGCCTTTCGCATCGATCTCGCTGACCTGCCAGTAGAGGCCCGAATAGACGCGGTTGGTGCGGGTGTCGAAAAACACCGGCGTCGTGATCCGGCCGTCCGCGCCGATATCGGTATCGGCATAGAGATTATCGGCGATCTGACCGACATTGAGCTGAAACCGGTGCAAGGCCGCCTGATGAAAATAGGCGGTGAGCGCAATGCCGGTGATGACCAGCGAAAAAATGAACCATACGCTCGCCAGCCGGATCAGCCGCCCGACCAGCGAATTCCTGCGCGTCAACCGCCGCCAGAGCTTGGCAGCGGCGCGGGCAATCGGAGCGGTGTCGCCATTAGTCATTGCCGTCCGCCTTGATCCCCCTCTCCCCGTTCACGGGGAGAGGGTTGGGGTGAGGGGCAGCTTCGTTTGATACTGTCACAGGCTTCGCCGGATAAAACTGGAAATCATGCTCGACTATATGATCCGTTATTCGGCCTTCGCAAATAGCGGCAATCGTTTCGAGTACAGAATCACGGCTCTGCAAGACATGCCCGCAAGGAAACCGCGCCACCGACCATCCATTGACGGTCATGAAATCATTGCGAATCCGGTCTTTGGGATCATCAATATGCTGGCTGCCATCCAGTTCGATGACCAGCTTCAATTCGCGGCTGGCGAAATCAGCGATGTACGGGCCTATCGGCACCTGACAGCTGAACTTGATCCCGTTCAGATTGCGATTACGCAGGGCCAGCCACAATTTATCTTCGGCAACATTTCCCGCTTTGCGAAGCGTTTTTGCCAAAGGCATCAGGCGGGATTTGATGTTGCGCATACAGTTAGCCCCTCATCCGGCCTGCGGCCACCTTCTCCCCGCAAGCAGGGAGAAGGGATTTTAACGGCCTCCATCACAGATCGCTGATCTCGTCATGCAACGGCTTCAGCCGGTAGCCCAGACCACGCACCGTCTCGATCCGGTCGGTGCCGATCTTCTTGCGCAAACGCCCCATGAAGACCTCGATCGTGTTGGAATCGCGGTCGAAGTCCTGATCATAGAGATGCTCGACCAGTTCGGTGCGCGAAATCACCCGGCTCTGGTGCAGCATCAGATAATGCAGCAGGCGGTATTCCAGCGAGGTCAGGCGCAGCGGCTCGCCATTGACCGAGGCCCTGGCCGCCCGCGGATCGAGCCGCACCCCGCCACACACCAGCATCGGCTGGGCATGACCGGCGGCACGTCTGACGAGCGCGCGCAGACGCGCCAGCAGTTCCTCGGTATGGAAGGGCTTGGTCAGGTAATCGTCGGCCCCGGCGTCGAAGCCCGAAACCTTGTCGCTCCAGGCGCCGCGCGCCGTCAGGATCAGCACCGGCGTGGTCTTGCCCTCGCGGCGCCAGCGTTCCAGCACCGACACCCCGTCGATCTTGGGCAGGCCAAGATCGAGGATGATGCAGTCATAAGGCTCCGTATCGCCGAGAAAGTGCGCTTCCTCGCCATCGGGCGCATGATCGACCACATAGCCGGCATCGGACAGCGACGCCTTCAACTGGCGCGACAGGTCGGGATCGTCTTCGGCAAGTAAAATGCGCAACTAGCGTTCTCCAATGATACGGCCGGAATCGGCATCGACCAGCAGGTCCACCCGTCCGTGGTCGGTCGCCACGCGCACCCAGAAGACGGAACCGCCCTGCGGCCCGGCGTCAAGTACCCGTCCGCGCCGGCCGGCCACCGACATGGCGCGGTTGATACGGTCGTCGCGATTCTGAAGCTGCCCGCCATTGCCGCGATCGAAGCGCTGCACAGCCGGCTGACGGTCCCTGGATTGGCGATCCCCGGACTGGCGGTCATCGTCCTGCCGGTTGTCGCGCCGCCCGTTATCCTGACGATCACCGTTACCACGCTGACGATTGCTGCCGCTGTAGCGGCGGTCATCACGATCTTTACTGGCCGCCAGAATCATTACGGCCTCGTCCGCACCGGCGCGCAAGGTCACCGGCTCCGCCGCCGCGACGGCCGGCGCGGCCAGGGACGCCGCAAGCGGCGCGGCGGTCAGCGCAAGACAAAGAAGGGGCCAAATCTGTTTCATGACACCGGTTATAAAACCACAGACCTGAACCTTATCTGAACAGACCCGTCAGGGAAGCCCTTTTTACGCTTATTTCCGTCTGGCTGTCACAGCCGGCGTATAATCCGCCTTTTCGCGCCAGCGTTCCAGCAGGCTGGTAAGCTCCGTCTTCAGGTCTTCGGGCATCCCGTCCAGCCCCTTGTCGGGCATGGCCAGCACCACATGGGCGAACAGGTCGCCGCGCGTGCCGCTTTTGGCGTCCAGCGCGCCGCGCCCCTTCAGACGCAGGATCGCCCCCGAATTGGAGCCTTTCGCCAGCTTGACGCTGACCGGTCCGTCCGGCGTCGGCGCCTGCACCTTGCCGCCCAGGATCGCATCCGGCAGGGAGACGAACAGGTCCATGTGCAGGTCATTGCCATCCATGCGGAAGACCGGATGCGGCTTCAGATGCAGTTCGACCAGGGCGTCGCCATGCGGTCCGCGCCCCGAAGGCGAGGGCGACCCCTGCCCTTTCAGGCGCAGGGTCTGGCCATCGCGCGAGCCTTTGGGAATATTGACATCGACCGTGCGCCCGTCGGAGAGCAGCACGCGGCGCGTATTGCCGGCGATGGTGTCCAGAAGGTCGATATCGAGTCTTATCCGGATGTCGCTGCCCTTGGCCGGGGCCTGTTCGCGCTGCCCGCCAAAGCCCCCGAAACCACCGCCGAACGGACTGCCGCCCCGGTTGCCGCCGCCACCGCCGAACATGCTCATGATATCGTCGATATCCATGCCCTCGAACTGCGTGCCGCGCCCGCCGCCCGCGCCGAAGGGCGAACCGCCGGCGCGGCCTGTTCCACCGCCCCCGAAGCCGCGGAAAATCTCGCGCCCGTCGGCATCGATCTCGCCACGGTCATACTTCTTGCGCTTGTCGGTATCCTTCAGGAAATCATAGGCCGCCGTGACGCGCTTGAAACGCTCTTCGGCCGACTTGTTATCGCGGTTGGTGTCGGGATGCAGTTCCTTGGCCAGCTTGCGGAAGGCCTTCTGAATCTCCGCATCGCCGGCCCCTTTTTTCAGGCCCAATTCGGAATAGGGATCATTTGCCACTGTAAAACATACCTCCGCGATAGAGGTGTGTCCTACTCGCTATCGTTTCAAGTGGCAAGCATCGCCAAGGCGATGCCTCTGGAGAGTTCTTCCTGTACCTCCCCGACTTGCCCGGGGAAGGGGACCGCGCCCGCCAGGGCGTGGTGGTGAGGTATCTGACTTCCTACCCCAACCCCAAACTCAGCACCGGCCCAAAGCCATAGACCTGCGACTTTTGCGCAATTTCCACCCGCGTCCCCGCCCCGAATCCAGCCGGGAAATCCACCGCCCGCCCGGCATACACCCATTCCGGCGCCGACACCTCCACCTCCCGCACCATCGCCTCCCCATCGAATACCCGCACGCGATAAAGCTCATAGTCCTCGCACAGGGGCGGCTCGACCTCCCAGCTATCCCCGCCATACCGCGGCGACCTGAGCCAGCTGATCACATCCCCCGACACGCGCCCGAATACCGGCGCACGCGGCCGCAAAGCCAGCCCCGTCCAGGCCGCCGATACATCCAGCGCCCCCGCAGCCGCCCCGCCGAAACCGCCCCGCCCCGCGCGCCACAGCCGCGACAGCCCCAATTCCTCCAGCGCCATATCCGCCCGCACAAATCCCGCCGGCAGCATCACCACCTCCGCCCCCGCGCTCATCCCCGCCGTCAGAGCCTGCTCGGTCCCCCACTGCCCCCGGATCAGCCCGGTCAGGCGATATTGATCGACGCCCAGAACCGTCGCGGTCAGATACTGGATAATCTCCCACTCGCCGTTCTCCGTCTGCACGCACAGGAAATTCTCGCCCGCCAGCACCTCTTCCTCGCCACGGCTCACGGGCACCGCCCCCTCCAGATAAATATCCAGAAAAGCCCCGCGATGCAGATAATGCGCCCGCTGCACCGGCAAAGCCGACATGACCCGCCCGACCGACACCGCCTCGGCCACCCGCCCGCGCAAGCGAAGACTGGCCGCGCTGGCCCCGGCATAGATATCCGCCCCACCCCACGGATCGGCCGAAGGCGCCAGCACCGGCCGCGCGTTCGGCTCATCCGTTCCGAAACAAGGCAATTCCAGCAGCCTGAAACCGGTGATAACCGTCCCCGACACCACCGCATTCACCGATCCCGCCACGGACGGATCGGCGCTGACAAAGGCCCGCGTTTCCGGCGCAGGCAGCAATGCGATCGTCGGCGTCTCCCCCTGATCGATACCGCCGAGCCGCCAGTCCGCCCCGCCAAAGCTCACCCCGTCACCGATCTCCAGTTCCAGCAGCCGCAACGGATCGGCATCGAGCGTCAGGGTCCGGCGCGCGCCCTCCATGGCCCGCAACGCATAGGCGGCATAATCCATCGCCTGCGCCGCGCTCAAAACCAGCGGCAGGTCCACCGCCGCCTGCGACGCCCCCGCCGCATCGCCACGCACCGTCACCGCCAGAAGCTGATAATCGCGGTCTATATCGTAGCAACGCAAGGTCAAACCGGCCTGCGGCTCGACCAGATCACGCCGCGCCAATACCGGATTCTGATCATTATAAGCTAGGTCACCGGCAGCCAGCACCGCATCCACGCCATGCGCCGACCCGACCAGTTTCAGCCCCTCGCCGCGCTCGGCCACGCTCAGGCCGAGATAGCCCAGCACCGGCGCCAGCGCCTCCGCCGCCGTCATCGGCTGCGCGATGACATAGCCGTCTATCGTGCCCGTCACCTCGTCGAGATCGAGCGCATACGCCCCCGCCTGCGCGGCGATACCGGCGATCAGGTTCTTCGCCTCACCCGCGCCGACCCGCCCGTTCAGCCAGTGGCCGGTACGCCAGTTCAGCGTATCGCCCCAGACATCCGCCCTTTGCGGAAAATACGGATAGGGCCGCGCATCGTAAGCCCAGACCGCCATGCCGTCCAGCATCGGCCCGCCATAAACCGTGCTGACCGGATTATGCACGGCATAATACTGCGCGAACGCCTTGAGGCAGGCCCGTTGCGCCCTGTCATCGCGTTCACCGGTCGAAAACGGCGGCACGGCGCTTTCCGAACTTTTCGGATCGAAAAACAGATTGGGCGCGTTCGGTCCCTTGTCCACCGCCCCGCAACCGATCTCGATAAACCGGATCGGCTTGGATTGCGGCGCCCACGCCGTCGCCGTGACGGACCGCACCCCATCCGGCCGGTCGTGATGGGCATTCGACCACCACGACACGATGTCCTTTGGCCGGAAAACCCACGGCTCGCCATAAGCGCCATCCGAAATAACCGAACGCACCTGCGCCGCCCGGTCGGCCTCATCCGCATAATACCAGTCGAAGCCCTCGCCCGCCGCGATCCGCCCTTGCAGATAGGCCTCGTCATAGATCGAAGCCGCCAGCGCGCGGTCGAGATGATCCTCGCCGTCGCGCCAGTCGGTCAGGGGCGCATACCAGTCGATGCCGATAAAATCGATATTGCCGTCCGCCCACAACGGATCGAGATGGAAGCTGACATGCCCCGTGCCATCCGCCGGCTGATGGCCGAAATATTCCGACCAGTCCGCGCCATAACCGATCCGCGCACCCGGCAAAATACCGCGCACTTCCGCCGCCAGGGCGCGCAGGGCGCCAACCATCGGATAGGTATTGACCGCGCTTCTCAAAGTGGTCAGCCCGCGCAACTCAGACCCCAGCACAATCCCGCTCACCCCGCCCGCTGCCGCCCCCAGGGCTGCCACATGCTTCACAAACCGCCGGAAGCCCCACTCGCCATCCATGAACGCACTGACCGCCGTGGCCGCCCCCGCCGTCATATCCGCCGCCGATGTGATCCGCCCCCGCCACGGATAACCGGCGCAATCCATCAGGATGAACGGGATCAGCGTCACCTGATAACCCCGCGCCTTCAGTTCGCGGATCGCCCCGATCACCACCGCATCCGCCGGCGTACCGCCATAGGCCGGACGCCCCCCAATCTGCGATACGACATACGCCTCCGCGCGCATCACGCCATCGACTTCCCACACAAGCGGTGTCGTCACCTTGTCCGCCACCTCGACGCCCGGCCGGATCGTGCATGTGGCCGCATCGAGACTGCTCCCGAACCAGCTCACCACCAGGTTGACCATCTTCACATTCGGCAATTGCGCCTGCAACTGATCGAGCGACACCATGAAATCCGTCCGCCCGTCGCCGCTGTGCTGCGTCTCGAAACCGGCTCGCGTCATCCCGCTCAAAACCGCATTCGGCTCAGTGGCATAGATGAATTCCCCCGCGCCGGGGATCAGGCATACGCCTTCGATCAGGCTTTCCAGATCGGCATATTCCCCCGCCGGACGCCTGAAAACCTCCACCGACAGATTGGGCGGACGATTGCCGAACGGCGTGATATCGAGATCCTCGAACACCAGATAGGCCAGCCCGCGATAGGCCGGCGCGCTCCCTTCCACCGCCGCGATCAGCGCATCCGGCGCCTGGCTTTCTTCCCCGCGATAAAGCCTGTACGCCACCGCCGACTGGTCGAGCAACTGCCCGTCCGCCCAGATGCGGCCGATCCCGTCGATCGGCCCTTCACACAGCCCCACGGCGAACGACAGCGTATAGCTGAAGCTTTCCGTCTTCCCCGAAGTCTTGCTGGCGCGCGTGGTCGAACGATTTTCCTTCAGCCGCGCCGCCCAGATGACCGTGCCGGCCACCCGCGCCCGGCCATAGACCTGCCTGACCGGATCGCCCTGCGCGCTCCCGGCCAGTTGCAGACCCGTCAGGCGCGCCCCGACCTGCCGCGCGGGCGACAACGAATTGATCGCCGTGCGGTCGATGGCCGAACCGATCCGCGCGCCGATCCACCCGCCGACCGGCCCGCCCAAGGCCTGCCCCACCGCACTCAAAACCACCTGCGCCAAATCTCACATCCTTTCCAAATTCTCCTCCCCTGCGAAGCGGGGGAGGTGTCAGCGCGAAGCCCGTAGGGCTGGTGTCGCTGACGGAGGGGGCAAAACCGGATACCGGAACGCCCCCACCATCGCCTTCCGCCAAAACGGTCCCAGCCAGCTCTCCACCACCGCATGCCCCCAATAGGCATGAATGATCTTCGCTCGCGGATCACCCAGCCCATCACCCGCGCTCAAAATCGCCACATGCCTGGCCACCACGCCCGGCCTCATGCGAAAGGCAATGACATCTCCCGGCCGCGCCTCATCCACCGCCTCGAAATGCACGCTCAATCCCGCAATCAACCGCTCCTCACCCCCGACCTCCGCCCAGTCCGGACCATAGGCCGGCAAGGCACACGGCTCCCCGCCATACAAGGCCCGCCACACCCCACGCACCAGCCCGATGCAATCGCACCCGACACCCTTCAAACTCGCCTGATGCTGATAGGGCGTACCGATCCACGACCGCGCCTCGACAATAATCCCGAAAGGACTCATCGCCCCGCGCCCTGCCGCCTCGACGCCCCGTCCATCACATCGCCGTTACGCGGATAAACGGTGAGGAAATCCTCACCCGGCAGATCGGGAAAACCGCGAAAGTTCAGCACATTATCGAATATATTCAGACAGGTGCCGTAACGCTTGTCGCAACTGGCCGCAGGCAAACTGCCCGTCAATCCGCAGCGCGCATCCCCCAAAGCCGCATCGCACAGAAAGCCGAACCGCCGCCCGATCACCCGGTCGAGTTGCGCCGCCGGCCCCTCGACATGGGCGATAAACGCACCGCCGTCCACCACGCCGCCCCGGCATTCCAGCCGCGCCAGAGTTCCCGCGCCGGTCAGCACATGGGCCTCCGGCTGCGTCCAGTCGACCGTATAGGTCCGCACCCGCGCCGCGTCATAAAGCCCCCCGGCAATATCCTCAGGCCTGATCGCGTCGGATGAAATCACGCCCGAAACCGCCGCGCTGCCCGCCTCGCCGATATCCGCGCCCGCCGCCCCTGCCGTCAGGCCCGATTGCGCCTGACAGGCCACGCCCATAAACACCAGCGCCCGGTCATGATCGGTAAAGCCAAGCACCACCCCGTCACGCCGCTCGATCAGCCAGACATGGCAAAACTTCGCCGCCCCCTGCGCCAGCGCAGAGGCCATAGATTCAGAAATATACCGCATAAACCTTCTCCTCCTCCCCTGCGTTAGCGGGGGAGGTGTCGCGGCTTGTCCGCGACGGAGGGGGCTTCCCCCTGCTAAACCCGTATCTCGACCAGCGACACCGCCGTCAGCCGCCCCGCATCGACACCTTCCAGGGTCAGATCGATCCGTTCCGAATCGAACCGTACCGGCGTATCGAATTCAAATCCCGCCGTCACCATCACGCCCACTCCCGGCGCCTCGGCCAGCGTCACCACACCTGTCGTTTCATCCACCGCAAACCCGGCCTCAACACCACCAACCGCCACCCTGACCGACCCCGCCACCGGCTTTGCGATATCGCGCACAACCCCGCCATAGGCCTTCACCAGTTGAAACGCTGTCGTCACTCCATCCCCGGTCCCGATCCCCTGATCCGCCGCCGCCGGACCGACGTTGAGCGCACAGCTCTTGAAATCGGCGAAATCCTTGAAACGGAAGCCAAACAACCGCCCCTCCCGCGCCTCAAAAAAGGCCAGCAGTTCCGCCGCATCGACCAGCGATTTGACGCCCGCCCCGATCAGATACCGCCTGCGCCCCAGCGCCCAGGGACTGATCCGCCGCTCGTATCCCGAAGCCAGCGACACGATCTCCGTCTTGCGCTCGATCCCCGACCCCGACCCGAAGGCCAGCCGCGCCGGAAACCGCACCTCATGAAAACCGCTCATAAAAATCCTCTTTCTTGTACCTCCCCGGCTTTGCCGGGGAGGGGGACCGACGCGCCCTTGCGCGTTGGTGGTGGGGTTTCTTACTTTCCACCATCACCGCATCCCCATCCGCGCCGCCCGCTGCAAGGCCGTCGCCACCTGCGCCTCCGACCTGACCAGCGCCTGCGCCCCACCCGAAACCATTACCGTCACATTGACATTCGGCGCTCCACCCGCCTCGACCGTCCCCGAAACCGCCGGCCGGAAAACCTCCGGTCCGCGCTCCCCGACCAGATAGCTGCCCCCCGCCCCGACAAAACCGCCATCGGCCCGCGCGCCCGAAAACGACGAACTCACCGCCGAAAACACTTCCGACAACACGCTCGCCAGTCCGCCCGAAGATGACGACACCCCCGCCGCCGAATTGACCGCCGACAAGACCGCCGAGGCCAGTTCCTTCAGGCTGATCCTGCCGTCCGCCGCCGCCCTGGCCAGCGACCGCGACAAACTCTCACCCGCTTTTGAAAACGCCTGGTCGATCGCCTCGGCCGTCTCGGACGCCGAGGCTTCCAGCGCCTTGATCGCCTCGCCCCCCTCCGCCGCCTGCGCCATCCACCCGCCTGAAAACGGATCACTCATCCGGAAACTCCCGCATCAAATCCTCCAGAGCCGCCCGGCCCAAAACCGCCATTTCCGGCGCGGCATTCAGCATCTGCCACTCCCGCCAGCTCAACCGCCAGAAAACCTCCGGCGCCAGCCGCAAACCCAAAACCCCATGCCGGAACACCACAGGCCAATCCATCTATAAGCCCCCACCTGCGGGCGAGGTGGCAGCCCCCAAGGCTGACGGAGGGGGGCCTTCGCCATTCATCGCCTCGAACGCCCTGACCACCGCCCGGACCGCCTCACCGAACTCGATCCCCTCCGGCAGTTCACCCATCGCCAGCGCGCGCAAAACCACCATCAGATCCGCCGCCCCCAGAACCTTCAGCCGCTCGCCCAGGGCCTCAAAACCCGACACACCGAAATGCCCTTCCAGCGCCGCCAGCGCCCCCAGCGTCACGCAAAGCCTCACCTGCGCGCCCCCCAGCGACACCCGCACTTCCCCCCTCGCCGTATTACACAGCATCAAAACCGACCTCCCCCGCCGAGGCCAGGGTCAGGGCGAAACTGGCCTCGCCGTCATGCTGCCCGGCATATTCCAGCGCCGCGATCAGGAACGGCCCCTCGAATACACCGAAATCCGGCACGATCACCTGCCAGTCCGCCTGACTCTGCGCGAAAAACGCCTCCCGCATCAGCGCATCCGACGCCGCATCGCGAAAGACGCCCGACCCCGAAACCGACAGCGAACGCACCCCCGCGCCCGCCAGCAGTTCCCGCCATCCGCCCGAACCGGAATCGGTGACATCCACCGTCTTCGCATTCAGCGAAACCGTCCGTGCCCTTAAACCCGCCACGGTCACAAAACTCTCGCCACCCGAAATCTTGAGCAGCATGTCCCTGCCCTTTTGCACAGCCATCACGGCCTCCTTCTCTTGTACCTCCCATCTCCGATGGGGTGATGGAGTTTCTTTACTTAAGCCCCCTCTCCCCGCTTGCGGGGAGAGGGCTGGGGTGAGGGGCTTCTTTAAACCGCCTCGATCACCGCCCTCAGCCGCACCAACGCATAGGTCGTCCGCTGATCCGCCGCCCGAAACACATCGACATAGCTCACCCGCAGACTGACCAGCCCAGGCACCTCCAGCGCCACCCCATCGAGCAGCACCCGCAGTTCCGCCGCCATCGCCTTGACCTCTTCCGAGCCGTCGAACCGCGACACGCACATCAGGTTCAATACCTGCTCGGTCACATCACCCCCGACACCACCGATCGATTGCGCCGCCACCCGCCCGAAACTGATATAGGGATAAGAGACCCCCGCCGGCGGCTGGTCGTAAACCCGCGCCGGCGTCCCCAGCCACACCGCCAGCGACGCCTGCCCGCGCAGATAAGCCAGCAGTCCCGCCTGCAAATCCAGAAAACCGCTCATGGATGAATCCTCTCCAGCCGCACGCGCACCGTCCCATCCGCGCCCTCATCGAAACTGACGATCCGCCAGTCGAACCCCTTGAGGCTGAGCCGCCCGCCACGCGCCAGACCCGCCGCCGACCGGCAGAGGAAATCCGCGCCCTGCACCACGCAGGCATCGCCTTCCGCCGTACTTTCCACCGCCGGCATATCCGGCCGGAAATCACCCCAGACCGTCGCCCCCGGCGTTAGCGAAAACGACCGCCCGCCATAGACGCTTTCCGTCCCGGTCACGGCATAAAGCCGCGCCGGCGTCTGCAAAGTCATGATCCTCACAGCCTCACCTCCCGGTAAGGCGAAAGCCAGACCTCCAGCGCCTCCAGGTCCATCGCCGCCTCCCCGCGATTCTGGTAAGCCTGCGCCACCAGATAGAGCAGACTTAAGCGCAATGGCGCGGGCGACGCCTCATTGAGCGTCACGCCCGCCTCCCCCTCCAGCCGCGTCCTGGCCGCCGCGATCAGGGTCGTAATCAACACGTCCTCGGCCCCATGCGACACGCGCAAGAAGAGCTTGGCCTCATCGAGCGAGACAGGTTCAGCCATTGAATTATCCTTGAAAAAATCGATCAGGCCCCAAGCCTAAACCCGCCCCGAACAACGGGGATTATTTGCAGGCGGAAAGCCCCTCCCCTTATACTCCCCCGCCTGCGGGGGAGGTGGCACGGCGCCTGCGCCGTGACGGAGGGGGGCCTTCCTTACTTAGCTCGCAGCCACCTTCAGCAACTTGATCGCATCGAAATTCTGCACACCGCCGCCGACACGCTTCGTCGTATAAAACAGCACATACGGCTTGGCCGAATACGGATCGCGCAACACCGAAATCCCGGCGCGGTCAACGATCAGATAGCCCTTGGCGAAATCGCCGAAGGCCACCGCAAAGGCATTGGCCGCCACATCCGGCATGTCCTCGATCTCCTGCACCGGATAACCGAGCAGCAGCGGCAGGCTGCCCGCCACCGTCGCCGGCGACCAGATATAGTTGCCGTCGGCGTCCTTGAACTTGCGGATCTTCGCGGCCGTGCGGCGGTTCATGACGAAGCTGGCGCCCGGCCGATACTGCGCCTTCGGGGCATAGATCAGGTCGATCAGCGCGTCGGCCGGATTGCTGGAGGCGAAATCGCTGGCGCCACCGGAGGCGACATAGCCGATCTGTCCCCAGGTCGCCGAGGCATTGGCCGCCGTGGTGTAGCTCAAAAAGCCCTTCGGCTTGCCCGAACCGTCGCCGGAAACAAAGGCCGTGGTTTCCTGCGCCGCGAAGCTGTCCTCGATCTCCGACGCCAGCCATTCATCGAGATTGATATAGGCGTCGTCCAGGATATCCTGCGTCGCCGAGGGGCTGGCATAAAGCTCACCCGAAGCAAAGGTGATCAGGTCGAGCGTCGCCGGATTGGTTTCCGGACGCGAAGCCGTTTCCGCCACCCAGCCGGAGGTCACCGAGGCCGTCGTCACCGGCTTTTTGAAGGTCGCCGCCCCTACCTGACGCACCGTGGCCAGCGAACGAAAGGGCGACACCTGCGCCAGGCGACGGTCGATAAAGGTCTCCGTCTCGGTCGGCGCCAGCACCCCCGAACCACTGCCGGAGGAAATCCCCGCCTTCAGTTCGATCCCCATGCGCCCCGACTTGAGATACCCTTCCCACGCCGCCTTGGCCTCATCCGGCTGCGCCAGACGCCCCTCTTCCAGCACCGGCCGCGACTTCTGGCTCATCAGACGCTGCAAACGCCCCTCGGCCGATTGCAGCGCGCTTTCGATACGCGCCAGCTTGTCCTCCAGCAGACCGTCGCCCCGCTTGTGCTCGATCGCATCCAAACGCTCATCGTTCGCCGCCTTGAAGGCCTCGAAATTGGCCAGCACCTCATGCAGGGCCGCCCTGACCTCCGGCGAGGCCGCGGCCTGTTTCACTTCTTTCATCCATTTTCTCCAGTTGAAAAACACAGTCTTCTTCATCCTCCCCTGCGCAGCGGGGGAGGTGGCGAGCTTGTCGAGCCGGAGGGGGCAACCGCCGTCTCTGACGCCCCTATGTCTCGACGCGCTTGCGCGTTGGTGGTGGGGTTTCTTGCTTACTGATTTCGATGTGCTAGTCTGACGGTAATGACCGGCTTCACTTCACTCGAAATCGCCGTACTGGCGGCCATCGGCAGCAGCCAGAACGTGCTCCACGCCCTGCTTGACACCGCTAACGTGACCGAACGCGAAAACACCGGACATGGCTTCTACACATCCTTTTCAGTCGATCGCCGCCTGCCGCCAGTCCAGATGCCACACCGGCAGATCGATGGCCCCATCGCCCATATGAACAACATGGGAGACGGCATGATCATGGGCTTTATCCTGTGGCTTGATGACGGCTATCCGGATTGTCTTGAAGGCTTTCAGTACAGCGACAACCAGGGCAATACAGTTGATCTGGAAACGCGCGATCTGACGACGCTAAACTTCACGCGGCTTGAACCTCTTCCACCATCGCCGTGATCCGCGCACTCGGCAGCATGGGGAAGGTCACGATGGAAATTTCCCACAGTTCCACCCCTGTCAGCACCCGCAGACTCCCGCTGTCACGCCGACTCTTCACCGCCCGAAACCCGATACTCAAACCATCGACCACACCGGCCTTCACCAGCGACCCGACCATCCTTGCCTCCGCATTCAAATCCAAAATCCGCCCGCGCACGAACAAACCGATGGCGTCCTCACGGATCTCATCCCATACCCCCACCGGCGACCTGACCTGATGCTGATAAAGCATCCGCACCCCCTTCGGCCCGGTGTCCAGCAGCGTGTCCCGAAAAGCCCCCGCCACCACCACATCGTCATTCAGATCGCGCAACCCAAAGCGCGAGGCATAACCTTCGATATAAAGGGTCATGAATATTCGCTTTCTAAATCAAAGATTGGCCAGTTTCGTCTCGATCCGGTCCAGCGTCGCCCGCTGCGCAAACGCCTGCTCCTCCAGCCGCGCCAGACGCTCATTGACGCCCGCCTGCTGCTCCAGCCTCTGCTCCATCATGTCGAGCCGCGCCCCGGCCCGCCCGACCCACAACAGGACAAACGCCGTCTGGATCACCACCGTCACCACCACGGCCAGGGGCGCCGCCTGCCAGAACATCACTCCCGTCATACACAGTGCTCCACCTCGCTAAGTCCCGCCAGATGCCGCCGCTCGGCATCGGTCAGGAAGCTCGCCGCCTCCAGCCTGGCCCACAGCGCGTCGCGCTCCGCCGCAAGCGCCGGCAGCGCCTCGATGTCGTTGACGATCCGCGCCCCCGGAAACTTGACATCCAGCCAGGCGCTCAGGGATCGCGTCGTCTTCTCGGCCAGCGGCAACACCGCATTGCGCCAGAAGGCGGCATTGGCTTCCTTGTAATTGGCATAGGAATTATCACCCGGAATCCCCAGCAACTGCGCCGGCACGCCAAACGCCAGGGCGATCTCCCGCGCCGCCGCGTTTTTCCCCTGAATGAAATCCATATCCGCCGGACTGAGCGACATCGGCTTCCAGTCCAGCCCGCCTTCCAGCAGCAGGGGCCGCCCGGCATTGTCCTGCCCGGAATAGGTGTCCGCCAGCTGATCCTTCAGCCGCGCGAACTGATCCTCGGTCAGCCGTTCCGATGCCTTCGCGCCATAGACCAGCGCCCCCGAAGGCCGCGCCGCATTATCGAGCAGCGCCTTGTTCCAGGCCCCCGACGCATTATGCACATCGATCGAAAACGCCGCCGCTTCCAGAGGCGACAACCCGTACCAGTCATCGAGCGGATGCCACAGCTTCAGATGCAGCACCTTCAGCCAGCCCTCTTCGTCGCGGCCGATCATCGCCTTGCCGCTGCCGGTCGCGTATTCATAAGCCTCCGGCCAGCCCGAACGCCCCGCCACCACCTTCATCCGGTCGGGCCGCAGGCTCCACAGTTCCGAAGGCGCGTCATCATCCAGAAACGCCGCCTCGACATAGGCATTGCCCGCCGTCTGCAATCCGCCATAAAGCGCCTCGCGCAGATCGGCCCCGCCCTGCTCCGGATTGGGCCGGTCGATCAGCTTTTGCAGCGGATGATCCGGCGCCCGGCGCCCCTCAAACTCCACCCGCAACGGCACGGATGCACAGGCCTCCGCGATCATCCGCACGCAGCGATAAGCCACGGCGTTCTTGGCGAACCCTTCACTGGCCAGCGCCTGATAATTGCGCGGCGTCCACACCGGCCGCCCGACCACATTCATGGCAATCACCGCCCCCGCCGCCGATTGCTTCTGCTCACGCCTGAAAAGGCCACTCAGTTTCTCAAACATCAAAATTCCTGTCTGAGGGAGAACCCCCTCACCCCAACCCTCTCCCCTTGAAAAGGGACGAGGGGGCCTAAAAATGAACCCTAAAACCTTCCCCCTCTCCCCACCTGTGGGGAGAGGGTCGGGGTGAGGGGCAAACCTAAACCCGCCGCAACCTCGGCTCCGCCCGCCCGTTCACCAGCAGGGCCGACAACGCCCAAACCAACGCATCGGCCCGGTCAGGACTTTTGGCCGGACTCCTCCCCACCTCCCCGCTCCCCCATTTTTCACTCCCCAGGGCCATCAATTCCTCATCCAGTTCCGCGAACCGCCCACCTCTCGCGGGGCAATGACTCACCCGCCCCTGCTCATACAAGGCCGCCACCGGCTCCGCCCGCGCCCGCTTTCCGGCCCTTGCATGAACCAGCTCGATCGGCACATCGCACCCGGACATGGCCAGCAACGAACGCACCATCTCCCCGCCCTGATTAGCCTCGGCGATCACCTGATGCGCGCCATGCTCAATCACCCGTGACGCCACAACCTGCGCCCAGCCAAGCGGTGAAAATCCACTCACCGTCGCATCCTCCAGCACATAGCCGCGCTCCCCAAGCCGCCCCGCCACCACGATCCCGCAGGCATCACCGCCCGCCGTGACCGACGGATCGACCGCCACCACCACAGCGTCAAACCGCTCCGGCCGCGCGCCATAGCAACGTGCCAGATCATCGGCCCGCCACAGGGCGCGGTTGCCGTCATCGACCACCAGCCCTTCCAGTTCCTGCGCCGCCAGCCGCGTCCCGCCATAAAGCCCGCGCAAACCGTTCAGAAAAGCCGGCGCCAGATGCCCGGCATTCTGCGCCGTCGAAGCCCGCGTAATTTCCACGCCACGCTCCTTCATCAGATTGCGCAAGGCCCTGATCGGCTTGGGCGTTGTCGTCAGGCACAACCGGGGCGCATTGCCCAGCCGCAGACCCATCCGCAACATGGCCAGCGTCTCCGCCGGATACCGCCAGGCGCAGAATTCATCCGCCCAGGCGTAATGAAACTGCGGCCCGCGCAAACTCTCCGGGTCTTCCGCCGAAAAGGCATAGGCCACCCCGCCATCCGGCCAGCGCAAACGCCGCCGCGACACCTCGTAACTCGGCCGGTTGCCCTTCCGCGCGACGGTCTTCAGCCCCGAAGGCCCTTCGATCATCACCTCGCGGACATCGTGCAGGCTCGGCCCGATCAGCGCGCACCGCACCCCGCGCCCCGCCAGCGCCGCCAGCCATTCCGCCCCGGCGCGCGTCTTGCCCGCACCGCGCCCGCCGAGGAACAGCCAGCTATGCCAGTCCCCCGCCGGCGCCTTCTGATGGTCGTTCGCCCAGAACCCCCATTCCTTCACCCGCTCCGGCGGTTCCGGCCCCTCCGGCAGGCTGTCCACCCAGGCCGTGATCTCTTCGTGCGTCAGCGAGGCGATGGAGTTTGCGTTCCAGTTCTGCTCGCCAATCCCGTCCTGCCAAATCATCATTCATGTCTTCTTCCCTTAAATCACTTGGCTCAGCGTCATCCGTCGCGTCTTCATCGCCTTTGAAAATCTGCTCAATGGCGGCATCGGCGGCCTTCAGCGCCTTACCCATGCGCTCGGCTTCCAGCGGCGTGGTTGGCGCATCCAGGCCTTCAATATCCGTCACCAGTTTTTCAGCCTGCACCGCCAGCCTCAGCTTCAGGCTCTGCTTCCAGAGCGCCATGTCGTTCGTTTGCCGTTCCATGCCCCCAATCTACCGCAGCCCGACCGACCGGGGATTTTTCACACAAAAAAAGCCGCCCCGCTTTCACGGAACGGCTTTTTCCCATACCTCCCCGACTTGTCGGGGAGGGGGACCGCACGAGGCCGAAGGCCGAGATGTGGTGGTGGGGTATCTTACTTCCTTACGGTTCCCAAACAAAAGTCGCCACCGCCCCCGCCGGCAAGGTATACCCAAACGCGCTGCCACCCGACTTCACCGAAAACGCCTTCGCCGCCGCATTGCCATTCAGCGCGATCAGCACCAGCGACCCGTCCGGATTCTTAAACGCCACATTCGATATCCCGTCCGCCTCGTTGGAAGCGACCCTGACCGCCCCCGGCCTGACGAATTTCGACGCATGGCCGAAGGCGTAATATTCGATATTCTTCGTCACTTCGCCCGTGCCCGAATTGATGGTCACGATGCCCCGGCAATCGCCGCAGCCCCCCTTGTGCGGCCCGAAATTCTCATCGAGCGCCAGGTTCCACATCAGCACGCCCTTCGCCCAGTTGCGCGTCGATCCGATGATCAGGTTCTTCACCGTCCAGTCGAAGGTCGAGGCAAATTCCGGCGCCCATTCCCCACCCGAACATTCGGTGAAATAGGCGTCCTTGTCCGGATAGGCGTCATGCACCGGCCCTTGCGCCGCCACATCGCCGGCATAGCAATGCCACGCCACCCCGGCCACGTAAGGATTGGCCGTGGCGTCCGCCAGCACCGTCAGCGGCGAGGACGGCAAATCCCAGTTATGATCGTAATCGAGAATCTGCGTCAGCCCGCCGTCCGCCGCCAGTTTCGGCCCCAGATACCCGCCGATAAAGGCCGCCCGCGACGCCGGCTCGACGCGCATCCCCGGATAGGAATCCGGCTCGAATCCCGGTTCGTTCTGCAGGGTCAAAAGCGTGATATCGACGCCCTCCGCCCGCATGTCCTTCAGATACCGCGACAGATAATCGGCGAAATACGGATAGGCTTCCGGCTTCAAAGACCCCTGAATCAGGCTGTCCGTCGTCTTCATCCAGCCCGGCGCCGACCACGGCGACGCCATCACCGTCAGCTTCGGATTCAGCGCCAGCGCCTGCTTCACCGCCGGGATCACATCCACCTTCGCCGCATCGATCGAGAAATGCGCCAGGCCCGGATCGGCCTGCCCCGCCGGCATGTCGTCGTAAGAGTAATGCGTGCTGGAAAAATCCGACGCGCCGATGGTCAGGCGCATAAAGCTGAACCCCAGCCCCGCCTCGCCGAACAGGTCCCCCATCAACGCATCGCGCTGACCCGCCGTCATCCTGTTGCGGATCAGATAGGCCGAGGCGTCGGTCATCGACGCGCCGAACCCCACCATGCTCTGATAGGTCTGCGCCGGATCGACCGTGATCACCGTGCCCGAAGCCGCCGTGGTGTTGAAAACCACATCGCCCTGCGCCGCCAGCAACCTGCTCTTGTCGGCGTCGGTTTCCCACACCTTCGCCACGATCATCGAAGCCGGCGCCGACGACGAAGAAGACGATGATGACGAGGCAGAGGATGACGATCCACCGCCCCCGCCGCTGCCGCCTCCGCTCCCTCCGCAGGCAGCCAACGGCGCCGCCAGCGCAACCATAACCACTAAAGACCCCGCCAGCAGGCGGCGCTTGAACTTCCCGGTCATTGTCTTCTCCCGTTATAAGGTTTGTTTATCGTTATATGGCCCGGCCTTGCCTAAACGGCCCGGCAGGTCGCCTCTATATATTGCGCATGGCTCGGCATGGCGGCCACGCATTTACCGATCACACCACTGATATCGTTGAGATATTTCACCACCTCGTCGTCCGGCCGCAGATCGACGAACGGATCGTATCCCGCCGGAATCGCCCCCTGCCCGATCAGCACCTGTATCCAGCTTTCATCGGCGAAAAGCTCCTCGCCGTCCTTGAAGAAACGCCCCGCCGCCGCCCACAGTTTCAACCGCCCGGCCAGCCTCTCCGGTATCTCCATATCGCGGCAATACCGCCACATCGGGGTATCATCCCGCGTGGTCAGCTTATAATGCGCGATCAGGAAATCGCGGATGCGCGTATATTCAAAATCCGACTGGTCATTGAAGGCGTCACGCTGCACCGGATCGAAACCGCTGTCCGGAAACAGCGCCACCAGCCGCAAAATCGCGCTCTGCACCATCTGGATCGAGGTCGATTCCAGCGGCTCCATGAACCCGCCGGCCAGCCCCATCGCCACCACGTTCTTCAGCCACACCTTGCGCCGCTTGCCGGTCTTGAAACGGATCACCCGCGGTTCGGCCAGCGCCTCGCCCGGCAGGTTCGCCATCAGCACCGCCGTCGCCTCGTCCTCGCTCATGAAACGCGACGAAAACACATGACCATTGCCCATCCGGTGCTGCAACGGAATCCGCCATTGCCAGCCCGCCGTCCGGGCGATCGAGCGCGTATAGGGTGCCAGTGGCTGGACATCTCCGAAGGCCGGCCCTCCGGCCTGAGGCAAGCGCGACTGCGCGCCCGAGCTTATGCGAGGAGCCTGCGCGGCCTCTGAGCGCATATGAGTACACCCCACCGCCACCGCCCGGTCGCAAGGCAGCCAGTGCGCCCAATCCTCGAAACCGGCCCCCAGGGTCTGCTCGATCAGCAGCGCCCGCATCCCCGAACAGTCGATAAACAGCTCGCCCGAAACGGCCGCGCCGCTCTCCAGCACCACGCTCTCTATAAAGCCGTCCGCCGCCCGCTGATTGACCTTGACGATCTTCCCTTCGGTCCGCTTCACCCCCAGCGCTTCCGAATATTTGCGCAGGTAAAGCGCATAAAGCCCGGCGTCGAAATGATAGGCATAGGCGATATCGTTGAGCGGCGAGGCCTTCATGTCCGGCCGCGCCCGCATGAAACGATTGGCATAGGCCGCCGCCGTATTGATCGAATAGTCGGCGAAGCTATCCGACACCTGCCCGGTGCCGCGATATTTCAGCCAGTAGTGGTGCATCCTGAGCCACCCCAGGTCCTGGCCGATCTTGCCGAAGCCGTGGATATAGCTGTTCCCCACATGCCCCCAGTCGGTGAATTCCACCCCCAGTTTGAAGGTCGCCTGCGTCGATTTGATAAAGTCCGTCTCATCCAGTTCCAGCAGGTGATTGAACCGCTTGATCGCCGGAATCGTCGCCTCCCCGACCCCGATGGTGCCGATCTCCTCGGATTCCATCAGCTCGATCTCCAGCCCCTTCCGGGCGAGTTTTGCCAGCAACGCCGCCGCCATCCAGCCCGCCGTCCCACCCCCGACAATCACGACTTTTTTCAGAGGAGTCATGACCCTGTTATCCTCCCCTGCGCAGCGGGGGAGGTGTCACGGCTTGTCCGTGACGGAGGGGGCCTTTCCGCACAAGTTCTGTCATTTACATTCCACCGGCGCCGCCACAGGCAAAACCCCGACCTCTCCGGTTTTAGCATAGCTCAGCCCGTACCCCAAAGCGAACAACGGCCCCGCCTCCGCCGGACACCCCGCCGACGGCCAGTCGAACGACAGCGTGCCACGGAAATCCCCAATTCTTCCTTCTGAAGTGTCGCCGAACAGCACATCCGTCACCCCCCTGCCTTCCGTCCCCGGCAACCAAGCGGCCACGAAAGCATCCGACAGATTCAACAAATCATTGGCATAAACCGTCCGCCCCGATTCAAACACGGTCACCACCGGCTTCCCCTTGCCGCTCACCGCCTGCAACACCTTCAGATCCTCCGGATACCGCGCGGTATGCGTCAGATTGCCGATATCCCCCGCCGTCTCGGCATAGGGTGTCTCGCCGATCACCGCGACCACCGCATCATATTGCGACACATCGACACCAGAACCGTCCGCCGAATAGGTCACACTCCCCGCTTGCGCCCTGATCCCCGTCAAAAGGCTGTCGGCATTGGGAAAATCCGCATTGCTGTTTTCCGTCCCCTGCCAGGTGACGCTCCACCCGCCGGTCTGGTTGCCCAGATTGTCGGCGCTCTTGCCGACCACCAGAATCTTCGCCCCCTTCTTCAGCGGCAAAGCGCTGCCTTCATTCTTCAGCAACACCAGCGACTCGGAAACCGCCCGCCTGGCCAGATCACGCGCCTGAATGGCCGAAACCTTCCCCGCATACGGATTGCTCGATGGCCGCTTGCCGAAAATCCCCGCCCGCATTTTCACGCGCAGAATCCGCGTCACCGCGTCATCGATCCGCGCCATCGGAATGGCCCCGCTCTCGACATCCGCCACGGTCGCCGCGATGAACTTGTCCCACTCCAGCGGCACCATCATCATATCGATCCCGGCATTGATCGCCTGCGGACAATGATAGTTGAAACACCCCGGCAACTGCCCGACGGCGTTCCAGTCCGAAACGACAAACCCGTCAAAGCCCATCTTGCCTTTCAGCACATCGGTCAGCAGGTACTCATCCCCGTGCATCTTGCCGTAGTCCTTACCCGTCGCGCCATCGGTCCACGAGGAATAGGAAGCCATCACCGTCTGCACGCCGGCGCCCAGCGCGCCATAATAGCCCTGCGCGTGGATATTCATCAGATCGGCTTCCGACGACATATTGACGCCCTGGTCCTTGCCGTTCTTTGTGCCGCCATCGCCGATATAGTGCTTGGCCGTCGCCACCACGTTTCCGGCCTTCGAGAAGTCGCCCTGCATCCCGGTGACATAGGCCGCGCCATAGGCCTTCACCTCCATCGGATCGGACGAAAAACCTTCATAGGTCCGCCCCCAGCGCTGATCCTCCACCACGGCCAGCGTCGGCGCGAACACCCAGTTGATGCCGGTGGCCCTTACCGCCTTGCCCGTCGCCGCGCCGATCTCGCCGATCAGCTCCGGATCGTGCGCCGCCCCCAGGCCGATATTGTGCGGGAACAGCGTCGCCCCGATGACATTGCCGTGGCCATGCACCGCGTCCGTGCCCCACAAAAGCGGAATCTTCGTCTTCATGTCGGTTGTCATCGCGGCGTCATAAAAACCATCCGACATAACCACCCAATCCCTTAGCGTCGCGTGCTTCATCATATAGGGCCACGAGCCGCCGCCATTTAGCACCGAACCGATATAGTTCTTGCGGATATCCTCCGGCGTCACCGCCTTGATCTCCGCCTGCGTCATCTGGCCGATCTTCTGCCTGAGCGTCATCTGGCTGACGATTCCGGCGATCTTCGCCTCCATCGCCGCATCCGGCTTGATGGCCGAGTCGACATGCGGCCAGTCCTTCAATGCCTGCGCATGGCTGACCGGCGCAAACAACAGACACAGCGAAATCGATCCGAGCAAAGCCCGGCGGAAAGACAACTTGGACATGGGGAAATCCTGGAACACTGGGGAGATGGTCTTGGACCACGAATGGACACGAATACACACGAATTCAAAATCTGGATCTTCAGCATTTTGAGACTGAAATTGCCGATAGATCGCTGCTTTCTATTCGTGTGTATTCGTGTCCATTCATGGTTCCGTAAAAAGACATCCGGGGAGATTCAGGGAGTGAAATCCCCCCGGATAGCCACCGCTTTTCCACCGCACGCAACGAACGGCGAAAAGCGCTCGGGGGTTACTGGAACTTGTAGCTGACACCGAAGAGGATGGTCGAGCCGTACTCTTCGTAGTTTTCCGGATAGGAAGACCCGTCCGCCGCCCGGTTTTCCGACACTTTCAACTGTGTCTGGTAGTTGGAATTGGCCAGGTTATAACCCTGCAACAGGAAGGTGACGCCCTTGAGCGGGCCGTCCTGCATCTGGTAGCTGATCTGCGCATCGACCTGCTTGTCCGCCAGGATACGCGTCACTGCGCGGTTGGCATAAAGCGCATAGGCTTCGCCCAGGAAGGCCGAGCGGTAGCGATAGCTGACACGTGCCGAGAAGCCACCCTTTTCAAAGTAACCCGTGACATTGCCGACATCACCGGAGAAACCCGGCAGCTTCGACGGATCGACATCACTGCCTGACTGGATATTGGTCCAGCCGCGCGAGAAGCTGCCGATCAAACCAAAGCCGTCCAACCCGCTCCAGATCATATTGCCGTCAATGGCGCCGGAAAGTTCCAGACCGCTGACATTACCGCCATGACCGTTCTCCGGTCGGGTAAATGGCCCGATATTGGCTGGCGCGCCATTAGGATAGGTCGTGCTGACGGGCCAGGCGATCGGTGTCGCGCCGGTATAGTTGACAAAACCATTGGCGTCGAAATCGAAATAGTCGTCGGTGACATTGCGGATATAGGTGCGCAGAACCTTCTGGAAGGTGGCGATGCCGATATAGCTGGTCTTGTTGAAGTAGCGCTCATACGAGAAATCGACGCCATCGGCGATCCACGGCTTCAGAGCCGGATTGCCGCCGGAACCGCTCCAGTGCGGTTCGTAGGTGCCGCCGCTGCCGGGAAGCGGCACGGAGGCGTTACGGGTGCCGCGCATATCGTCCATGCGCGGACGGGCCATCGCCCGGCTCATGGCGAAGCGGAAGACCGAACTGTCGTCGATATCGTAGATCAGGTTCAGACTGGGCAGGAAGTCGCCATATTTTTCAGTGCCTTCAACCCAGTTGCCCAGTGAAGGCGTGGTCGCCGTCGAATGCTGGTAGATGTCATAACCGCCGGCGGTCTGCTTGGCCGCGACATATTGCAGGCCCAGATTACCGCGCAGGCCGTGTCCGCCCATCGTCGTATCGATATTGAGCTTGGCGAACAGGGTCACCAGTTCTTCATCGACCTGCCAGTATTTGTTGAGGTTATCGTCGTTAAGCAGCGGCTTCTTGTCGTAGTACTTGTTGATCACGTCACCGAGATCATACGACAGCACCCCGCCGAAACCGGCGAAATCGAGATTGGTCGGTTCCTGCAAATCGGCGTCATCGACGCGGACGCGCGTGCCATGGCAATCCGGCGTGACCTGATCCCAGCCCTTAAGGCATAGATCCCACTCCTGCACCCCCTTGGTCTTGGTACGATGCGAATAATCGACACCCAGTTCGATGCTCTTGAAACCGGCCCAGTCCATGTCATGCACGCCGCTAAAACGCGCCGTCGCCAACTGGTCGGTCACCTTCGGCTGACGGATGGCGCCGTCATGGCCCCAGCCGCCCCAGGGCGCCACATCGCCGAGATAGACATTATCGGCGTCGGCATAATCGAGGCCCGGATTGAGATAGGGGAAATCACCGAAGGCGATATTCTCGTCGATCGTATCGAAAGTCCGGCTGACCGGCGTCGGATCGGTGCCATAGCCGGCATAGGTTTCAGCGATGCTTTCCTTGCGCACCGAACGCGAATAACCGAAATCAATCACCGACCGCCACGAACCGATGTTGAATCGGTTGTTCGACCCGAAAGCGAACATCTCGTCGCGGCGCAGATTGTTGTCATTGCGGATGATCGGTGCGATGCCGCTGATCGTCGCCTTCTGCACCACCGGCGTGCCGCCGCGCTCCGACAGCACCACGTTCGAGAAGTGGATGTCGTCGGTCCATTGCGTCTGATACCACTGCGCTCCGTGCGTCACTTCATTCTGGTCGAAGACCGAGTAATAGAAGTCGTTCACGCTGCGGAAATTGTCGTTCGGCTTGAAATCGAGCACGGCCATGTAACCGTCACGCGTTTGGCGGCGGGCGGTGGACCAGATTTCAACGCCGTGCAGGCCGAAAGCATCGGCATTGCCGAGGCGCGGTTCATTGGTCACCGAGTCATTGCCCTGCTTGTCCCACCACCAGCTTTTGGAATGTTGCAGTTCCGACGGATCGTCGAGGTGGGCGTAAGAAAGCGCGACCCCCAGCTTGCCGTTAAGGAACTGATCGATATAGGCCAGGCTGATGCGGTTGCCGTTGGGGCTGTAACCCGGCACGACCTCGCCATTGGTATTGACCGACCCGCGCAGGTTCACCGAAAGCACGCGCTTGTTGTAATCGAGCGGACGCACCGTATTGAGCACCACCGTGCCGGAAAGCCCCTGTCCGGTGATGCCGGCGTCCGGCGTCTTGTAGACGATGGCCGAAGACACCATTTCCGACGGATACTGGTCGAATTCGGCGGCGCGGTTGTCGCCGGAAGACACCTGCATCCGGCCATTCAGCAGCGTGGTCGAGAAATCGCCGGAAAGCCCGCGAATGGAGATGGTCTGCGACCGGCCGCCGACGCGCTGCGCCGCCAGGCCCGGCAGGCGCGCCAGCGATTCGGCGATCGAGGCGTCCGGCAGCTTGCCGATATCTTCCGCCGAAACCGCTTCCACGATCGAGGTGTTCTTCTTCTTGATGGTCAGCGAGTCCTGCAGGCCACGGCGGATGCCGGTGACCACCACGACCTGCGTGTCTTCGGCCGCCGCCGTGGCCTCGGCCTGGGCCGACGCATCGTCCTGAGCATGGGCGGCGGCCGCCAGACCACCGAGCGCAACCGCGCAGGCGGCCGTGCTCATCAGAACCGCTTTGATGGACGCGGAACCGCGTCTTGTGACAGATTTCATCATGTTCCTCCCCTAGTCGGGTTTATGTGCTGTTTGCGGCGGGTTGATCCCGCCATTGGAAGCGCTCTCAATCCCTGAGCCACGACACACCGTTCTGTCAAGCGCGATGCCGCCAACAGCCCCGATTCACGCCACATTTCACCCGATATTGAGACGGGATGTGTTCAATATGACACAAAGTTAATCTTGAAATCAGAAATGGGAGCGCTCCCATATTGCATCCTCCCCTGCGCAGCGGGGGAGGTGGCGCGGCTTGTCCGCGACGGAGGGGGCCTCTTACCGTTCTGAATGTCTGCAGGGAAACGCCTCACGCCTCAGCGCTTCTTTTCTCACCCCTGCGGCTTGCTGGCGCTTTCCCGCATGACGACCTTGTGCGCCACCACATCGAAGCGCACCGGCAAGGGACCGCTGGCCGTCTTTCCGGCCTTGATCCGCTCAACGATCATTTCCACCGCGCGCTGGCCTATGGTTTTCAGCGGCTGATGCACGGTCGTCAGCGGCGGCCAGATGATTTCCGACACCGGCGTATCGTCGAATCCCACAATCGAAAGATCCTGCGGGATATTCAAACCGATCTTGTGCGCCGAGAACAGCGCTCCCACGGCCATGTCGTCATTGGCGCAGATCAGGGCGCTCGGTCTTTGGCCGTTGTTCAGCATGGCCGCCGTCATCTCGACGCCCGACCGGAAGGTGAAATTACCGCGCATCACGGTTATGTCGCCCTCGCCGATCCCCGCTTCAGTAATGGCGCGGCGGAAGCCCGAATAGCGCTCCTCGGCCGAGAGGTGCCCTTCCAAACCTTTGATAAAACCGAATTTTTTATGTCCAAGCTGAAGCATGTAGCGGGTCATCTCATAGCCCGCCACCTCATCGTCTATCCCCACGCCGGAGGCCACCTTCTGCGCCGCCAGTCCCGGCGAAATGCACACCACCGGACAGTTGCGCGTTTCCAGTTCGCGCAGCAGGTCGCAATCGTCGGAAAAGGGCGGCGTCAGGATCAGCCCGTCGCAGCGCCTGGAATCGACCAGTTCGATGATCTTCGTGGTCTTGCCAAGCGAATGCTGGTTGACCGTGTGCATCAGCAACTGGAAGCCGGCCTCGGTGCAGCCCCTCAGCGCCCCCAGTTCCAGGCCCGAATGATAGAAGGAGTTCGGTTCCGAATCGAGATCGGAGGCATAGACCAGTCCCAACACCTGCGTCTTGCCGCCGGCCAGGAAGCGCGCCTGCATATTAACCTTGTACTTCAGCTTGTCGACGGCCTTGAGCACGCGCTGGCGCACTTCCTCGCGGACATTCGGCCCGCCATTGAGCACGCGCGACACGGTGGCCCGCGCCACGCCTGAAAGCGCGGCCACATCGTCGATGGTCGGTTTACTCGTCGTCTTCAGCTTACCGGCACTCAAAGGAAGGTCTCGCTCGCCACATTCATTATGTCTGCGTTTATGCGATGACTTGATGAATGACACAAGCCCCTATTACCGGCTTATTGAAAGCGCTCCCAAATCGTCAGTAGCGATGCCCGTGATCATGCCCATTACCATGATTGCCGCCACGGTCATGGTGGCGGTCATTGCGGCCATGGTGATCCCAGCCATCGGTGGCGCAGGCGCTCAAGGTCAGGGCCGAGGCGGCGGCAAGGAGCAAAAGTATCTTTTTCATGGTCGGAATACCTTTCGTGGTCTGCTGTCTTCCCCGGAAAGTGCGCTCTGATATTTCAACGCGGCAAGCCTAATGATCCCGTCGATCGTGACGGCGATTGTCGTTGCGCCGGTCGCCGTGACCATTGTCGCGTCCCCGGTGCATCCGCGAGGCATGATAGCCGTCCGCCGCATCCCGGCGGAAATGGCGCCCGTCGTCGCGGCGGTACTGACGGCTCACACGGTCGCGGTAATAGTACCAGCCGTCATTGCCCCAATAACCATAGCTCACCGGGCCATAATAGTTGTCGTAATAGAGATCGTCGTAATCGTTATAGCCATAGCCGACACCGGCCCCGCCGTAATAACCGGTGCAGCCGCCCAGCCCCACTAGGGCGCCAAAAGCCATCGATAGAATAAGTGCGCGTTTCATAGCCGTCTTCCTGAAGCGTTTCCTCCGGAAAACCTGCGTGAAGCGCCCTAAGTGCGAAAGACGGAAAAGCCCCCGCTTCACAAGGATATGGTAAACCGGTCCTGCGCCTCCCCGCCAACCGACAGGGCTATCGCATATGAACGGATGTGGGGAGAGGGTCAGGGTGAGCGGCCAAACGATCTGCCACCTGTATTTTCCCCCTCCACCGCTACGCAGGGGGAGTGAAGGCCCTAATTCGTCCTAGTCGATGTCCTCGGCCGGCCAGTCCGACCGATCCTCGTTCAGGTCCCAGGCGGCAAAATCGAGCGCCTCTTCCGGATCGCCGAGCGCCAGTTCCGAAATCGTCTGGCCACGGATCGAAACGCCCGAGCGATGCACCGTCCCGCGGTCGCCGGTGATCAGATGATGCCATTCCGGCAGGGTCTTGCCCTCATGCAGCCGGCGATAGGCGCAGGACAGCGGCATCCATTCCAGCGCCTCGATATTGTACGGCGTCAGCTTGATGCAGTCCGGCACATGCTTCTTGCGATGGGCGTAATCCGAACACGAACACCGGTCCGGATCGAACAGCTTGCAATGCACCCGCGTCGGGATGACCTCCAGCGTCTCCTCGTCCTCGAACCGCACCAGGCAACACAGCCCACAGCCATCGCACAGGCTTTCCCATTCCTGCGGGGTCATCTGCTCAAGAGTCTTGGTTTCCCAGAAGGGTTTTTCCGGGAATGTCTGTGCGGCGCTATCGGTCATGCGTGGCTTATAATCCCCCGCATCCGCTTTTGCACCTGTCTTGTGCCTAAACCGGTTTCAATGTCACCAGCACGACATCATTACTCGACATCGGCAGCTTCACCACCGCTTTGCCATTTGTCCCCACCGTCACCCGGCGCACCTCCGGAATATCGGTCGTCAGCGCCTGCAATTGCGCAAGCTGTTCGGGCGTCAGCGTATCCGGCGCCTCCATATCGATATAGGCCGAATAGGCGTCATTCCTGCGGAAGCCGGTGCGGCGGATTTCCAGCGCATACACGCCCGGTTTCAGACCCGCCACGTTCAAATCCACCGGCGCGGATGGCGTATTGGGCACGATCCGGCTATAGAACGGCTTGTTGCTGACGGTCTGAACCGGCTGCCGGAAGTCCCAAACCACCGCCGCCAAGCTGTCGCCATCGGCCGCCGCCCACACCTGATCGTCATCCGAAGGTAAGGCCTTCCCCTGCAAGGCATGGAGGTACATATAGGCAAACCAGGCCGGCTTGCGGATGCCCTCGCGCGTCATCAGGCCGAACCCGCCATGAAAAGGCGTCGGCGGCGGACCGGGTTCCTCGAACAGGTCGGTATAGACCCAGTAGCTCATACCCTGCAGAAGCCCCTGACTGGCCTTGAGCTTGCTGAGAATGTAGGGCGCGGAAACATAACTGTCATGCACCAGATCGCGCGGCGTATAGCTGGTGCTCCATTCGGTGAAATAGAGCGGCAAACCGGGATAGGCGGAGGCCTCGATCTCGGCGCGCACCCGCTTCACATCGCCGATAATCGCCTCCGGCGACGGATCGAGTTTGGTGTCCTGCTTGCCCTGCTCATCGAGGAATCCGCCCTGCACGCCATAGGTATGGGTCGTGACGAAATCGACTGGGGCATTGGTCGCCCTGGTGAAGGCCAGAAATTCCGGCACCCAAGCCGCGCCCGCCGTCGCCGGCCCACCGACCCGCAAACCGGCATCGACCGCCTTCAAAGCCCGCGCCGTAATGCCATAGAGCGCGAAATAAGCCTGCTGGTCGGCATACTGGAAGAAACCATCGAGGTTCGGCTCGTTCCACACCTCGAAGAACCAGGTCCGCACCTCGTCGATGCCATAACGATCGATGACATGGCGGGCGAAGGCGTCGATCAACTGCGCCCACAGATCGAAGCGCGGATGCGAGGTATTGCCCTTCCAGTAGAAGATGGTCTGATCGGAAGTCTTCAACGCCTCCGGGGTGAACCCCAACTCGACAAACGGCCTGATCTTCTTCGCCAGCAGCGCGTCATAAAGATAGTCGATCTTCGTCCAGTCACAAACCACCTTGCCGTCCACCACTTTCACGGTGCCGAGCACATCATGGAAGATATCGTGGAAACGGATATAACGAAAACCCAGTTCATCGACCGTGGTTTTCAACTGCCCCTGACTGTCGTCACGGATCAGCGTACCGGGAAAATCCGACCCCACACAGAGGTCGAAAAAGCGATCGAGCGGCTGCGTGGCCTGGGCGATATCCAGCGCCACCTTGCGGCTCTTTATCCCTTTCGCCAAAGCCGCTGCCGGCACGGACACCCCCAGCAACATCAGCGTCGCAAGCGCGCGCCGCGAAACCCCCTGAACCATGATCTCTTCCCTCGGTTTATCTTTATATTATAATTGATAGCGATACCAATCCCGACACACAAGCCCCGCAATGCCTCATTCCGTCAGACTGGCAGGATAACCGCGCCCAAAAAACTGAAGCAAAGCCTCGAACTGACAGATAATAATTGACTCCAATTCAAAGACAGGCACTACTCAAAGTAGTGCGGAGGGGAAATTGTTCAAATCAATTAAGAACGCGGCAAGCAATTGCGGGTTGGCGATACGGCATGACTGGCGCGCGCAACTGATTGTGCTTACCGCCACGATTGCGCTGGTGGTCACGGCTGCCGTCTGGATCGCCTTTCCGACCGCCAGGGATGCGACGACCTTTGGCGGCGCGGTCTTCGCTTCATGGCTGAGCAGCCTGGGCTTTTTCATCCTGACCGGCCTTATCCTCTCCTTCGTGACCATCGCGCGCCCCGATCAGGAGCTTTTTGAAACCCGTGCGCGCAACCTGTTCAAACGTCAGTCGGGACCGCATATCGATTACATCGTCAATCGCATGCACGAAGTGCTGGAGCCGTACTGCGAGGAAATTTCACGGCTGGTGACGGTTACTCAATACGATCCGGAAGAAAAGCTTTTCTTCCTGCATGTCGATACAACCATGACCTTCAGAAGTTTCCTGGTCGATATACCGTCAACGCTCGATTCGACCGTGGCCTATCTGTCGGCGACGCCCGCGCCGGACGGCCGTGAAAGAAATTGCCTGGGCCATCTTCGCATGTCAGGAGAAACCGTTTACGAACACGAAGAATTTGACGACAGTATTGAGAAAAAATTTACAATTAAAGTGCCTCAATACGATAAATGCCCCGTCGAATACCGGCTGAGTTACTGGATAAAAGCTGAAGAGGAGCCAAATCGGCAGCGCGCCAGACGCTTCACCCGGAGTATGAAGGTTCGGATCAGAAACCAACTGACTTCAAAAACCATCAAAGTCACATTCCCGTCAAACAATAGTCTGGATCAAATGCTAAAAGCAGGAGATGAAAAGGAGATTGTGAATTTGGCCGAAATAAAGCCGGGAACCGGAGAGGCGACGTACGATTTTCGTCTCGCCATCGGTTGAAATCCACGAAGGATCAATTATTATGCAAAGTCAGGAGGCCATCATGCGTATTGGCGATGATATGGGTATCTAAGGTTTTCCGTTCTGCCGCGAACAGGCGCAGAATCCGAAACTAAAAAAGCGCCAAGCCAGCGGTAGCAGGTTTTGGCGCTTTTTTCATGCACCAACAATCTTAAAGACGTCCGCCTGACACAAGTCGCCAACCGCATTGCGAAATCCTGCCTCAGGCCGTCACTTGTGTATACAATCGGTAAGATTCATCGCCGATGGCCATAAAGGGTTTCAGCGTGGCGTTCTTCACGCGCCAGCTATCCGCCCCCTCGCGCTTCGCTGCCAGCAAATCCTCGCGGCTAAGTGATGCGGCCTCACCAATGGGCATCAGCACCAGCGGACCGGTCATCAGAGCCACCATTTCCGGATGCGCGGCGTTCAGCGGCTCCAGCCGCATCCCCATATCGAAGGCGATCCCGACCACATCGCCATCCTGCCATGTCCGCCGCAGTTCAAGGAAACGTCCCGCCACTATGCCCTTCACGGCCTTGCCATTGATCGTCACTTGCGTGGCCTTGCCCGCCCAAGCAGGAATACGCAGTTGCAGCCCGAACACCGCCGGTTTTTTCACGCTCACCGTCAGGCGGCTGGTGTTTTCCAGCGGGTAAGCCGTCGCCTGCGTCACAGTCACCGCCTCGCCGCCGAACACGCCTGAAACCGTCGAAGGGACATAGAGATTGACGTAGAGATCGCGTGCATCAACCACATAGGCCGAGGTGCCATAGTCGGCGGTCAGCTGGATAAAGGTGCCCGAACAGCAGGGCCACTTCTCATCGCGGAAGACCTTGCGCGCCGCCATGTTGTAATCGGAATAGTAGAAGGTGCTGCCGTCCGGCAGGGTCGGTTTCGCGCCCAGAATGGTATTGTAAAGCACCCGCTCCATGCTGTCGCCGTAACGGCTGTCCCTGGTCAGTTGCAGCAGATGGCGCGCCACCTTGAAGTGACCATAGGCGCCGCATGGCGTCTCGAATGAGCGGTGCGTTTCGGTCAGCATCCGGTAGAGCGTCTCGGTATCGTCGGCCGCCAGCAGTTCCTCATTCGGCCCCCAGCCGCCGGTGGCGTAGGATTGCGCCAGCACGAAATCGAAACCGTTCTTCGCCGCCGCCAGGTATTTCGCCTCGCCGGTTACATAGTATGCCTCGATGGCCGAGTTGAGCGCATTGACATGGCTGTAGGCGTGCTTGCCCTTCAGCGGACTGATCCCCCTGGCCAGCGGATCGAACAGCGCCTCATCCTGCATATACCGCAAGGCCAGCGCGCGATACCGCTCGCCCATGCCAAGCCGCCACGCCAGGAAGAGGTTCTCCGGCAGGGTATAGGGTTCGTCCCAGATATCGGCCTCGCTGGTATAGGGCCGCTCGCGGCGCTCTTCCCGCGTCAGAGCCTTTTCCGGCAGGAAGGGCAGCACCGCATCCGTCAGCCGGTCAAGCACACCTTTCGCCTCTTCCACCCCCGCATAACGGTAAGCGTCGATCAGGCCGATGGCCAGCTTGTCATAGGTATAGGCCGGCAGGTAATAGCCCTCGAAGAATTTCGGCCCGACGGTCGGCGCATAGGCCTCGATCAGCCCGCGCACCTTCCGCGCCATGGCTTCATCGCCGGTGATGGCGTAACCGCGCGCCAGTCCGGAGATATACTGCCCGAAGCTGTGGCCGGGTATATAACCATGCCAGTTGGCCGTGCTCCAGTCGTTCGGATCGATATGGAAATCGCGCGAGTCATCGTACCAGCCGCCCATATCCTCCCCCGGCGCAGCCATCCCGGCCCGCGAGCGAAACGGCTTCAGCAACTTGTCATCATCGAGATTAAGGAACAGATTGCGCTGGTAGTCGAACTGTGCCCGCAACGGCCCGTCGCCAAGCTGCACCTGGTCGCGTTCCAGCAGATCGAGCGACGGCTTCACCTTGGCGCCCGATAACTGCTTGTTAAGTTTTTGGCCCATGCCATGCGCCGCCCCACAAACGCAAACCGCCGCCGCACTGCCCGCCATAAACGCCCGTCTGGATACCGAAACCATCTGCTCAACCTGATTGCTATTTCAATTTTATTTAATCAGACAAAAGCAGGTTTTCGCGGCAATCTCAAGCCCGGCATTGCAGACCATACTTGTTCTGACCTCTGTTTTAAGTGTATGATGTGGCTATGCCCCTGCTGTCGCATGATGAAATAAGCAAAATGTCCGTAGCGGACCGTATGGAACTTATGGGCGAAATCTGGAACAGCTTCAGTGCCACGGAGGTGCCGCTGACGGCGGCGCAATCCGAAGAACTGGACCGTCGGCTGGACAGTTTCGATACAGATATTCAGCGCGCCATTCCGATAGATCAGGTGTTCGCCAGGCTTGAACGTCACAAGCCATAATGCGCGATATCCAGTTTACCGAGGCCGCTGAAACGGATTTATCCGAGGCGCGGGATTGGTACGAAACAGAATCCCCAGGCCTGAGCCGCCGCTTCCTGACCGAAGTGCGCAATCAACTCGACCGGATTGCCGAAAATTATCAGCAATTTCCACATTTGCGGCGGGGCGCGAGACGGGCACATGTCCGGAATTTTCCATACGGGATTATTTTCCGGGTCGTGGGCGATATCGTATATATTGTTGCGATCTTTCATTTTAGCCGCAATCCCAGGATTTGGCAGAAACGCGTTTAAACCTTCGCTTTTCAAAAACCCTTTGTAAAATAGACGGCGGCATCCTACATGGCGCCTATGTCCAAAGCTCCCGCCAAAGCCCCGCTGCTCGCCCTGAAAGACGTCCGCCTGATGGACGGCATGAACCCGCTGTTCGATGGCGTCGATATCGCGCTGGAGCGCGGCGTGCGCGCCTGTCTCGTCGGCAAGAACGGCGCGGGCAAATCGACCCTGATGCGCCTGATGGCCGGCCTGATCGAGGCCGATTCCGGTGAACGCATCGTCAGCAACGGCATCCGCTACGCCTTCGTGCTGCAGGAGCCGGAACCGAAGGGCGATACCATCCTCGACTGGGCCTGTTCCGGCGGGGCCGAGCACTATACCGCCGAGGCCGAACTCTACGCCTTCGAGATCGATCCGAACGCCCCGACCACCTCCATGTCCGGCGGGGAAAAGCGCCGCGCCGCCCTCGCCAAGGCCTTCGCCGAGGAACCCGACCTGCTGTTCCTCGACGAACCGACCAACCACCTCGATATCTTCGCCATCGAGACGCTGGAAGACCGCCTGCGCAGTTTCCGCGGCGCGGCCCTGATCGTCTCCCACGACCGCACCTTCCTGGAGCGCACCACCCAGCGCTGTTTCTGGCTCTATGACCGCAAGGTGATGAAACTCGACCAGGGCTATGCCGGTTTCGAGCCGTGGTCCGAACAGGTGATGAAGGACGCCGAGGAATCGCTGGCCCGCCTGCAAAAGGCCATCGAGCGCGAAACCTACACCTTCTACCGCTCGATCACCGCCCGCCGCACGCGCAACGAAGGCCGCGCCGCCCGCCTCGACGCCATGCGCGCCGACGCCGCCTCGCGCCTGATGCAGCGCGGCAAGACGATGGAGATGAGCATCGATTCCGGCGGCACCTCCGGCAAGCTGGTGGCCGAACTGAAGGGCGTCAGCAAGGCCTTCGGCGAACGCACCCTGCTGAAAAATTTCTCGACCCGCATCATGCGCGGCGACCGCCTGGCCATCGTCGGTCCCAACGGCGCCGGCAAGTCGACGCTGGTCAAGCTTCTGCTCGGCCAGATTCCGGCGGATTCCGGCGAGATCAAGCTTGGCACCAATCTGGAGGTCGCCTATCTTGATCAGGGCCGCGACGCCCTGAAGGGCGAGGAAACCCTGTGGGACGTGCTGGCCAATTCCGGCTCGGACCAGATCATGGTCCAGGGCCAGCCGCGCCATGTCGCCGCCTATGCCAAGGACTTCCTGTTCCGCGAAAACCAGTTGCGCCAGCCGGTGAAATCGCTTTCCGGCGGCGAGCGCAACCGCCTGCAGCTGGCCCGCGCGCTGGCAAAAGCCACCAATCTTCTGGTGCTCGACGAACCGACCAACGATCTCGACATGGACACGCTCGACCTGCTGGAAGACATGCTGGCCGATTACGACGGCACCCTGATCCTGGTCTCCCACGACCGCGACTTCGTCGACCGTCTGGCCACTTCCACGCTCGCCTTGAACGGCAAAGGTCAGGCTGCCGAAACCCCCGGCGGCTGGCAGGACTTCATCCGTCAGAACCCGGACTTCTTCTCGGCGATCTCGCGCATGGAATCGATCAGGATCAAGGGCGAGACTCCCGCCGTGCTCTATGAAAAGCCGGTGGAGGTCGCCACGCTCGGCAAAAAGCCGGCGCAGAAGCTCAGCTACAAGGACCAGAAGCGCCTGGAGGACCTGGAACGCCTGATGCCGGAATGGCAGGCTGAAATCGCCAAGCTGGAAGAAATCCTCAGCGATCCGAACCTCTATACAAAAGCCCCCAAGGCCTTCGAGCAAACCACCCGGCAACTGACCGCCACCCGCGCCTCGCTGGAAAACGGCGAGATGGAATGGCTCGAACTGGAAGAAAAACGCGCCGCTCTCGCCGGCTGAGCCGCCGGTCCCCAAAGCGACCTCAGAAAGCGCAACATGTCAGAAACATCCACTGTCAAGACGCCGCACTTCGCCGAATTCGTCGCCCTGATCGCCTCATTGATGGCGCTGGGCGCGCTCGGCATCGATTCGATGCTGCCCGCCTTGCCGGTCATCGGCGCGGACCTGCATGTGAAGGTCGAAAACCATCTGCAATGGATCGTCTCGATCTATTTTCTCGGCATGGGCATCGGCCAGCTCATTTTCGGCATCCTGTCGGACTGGCTGGGCCGCAAGCGCGTGCTGATCGGCGGGGTACTGGTCTATGTCGTCTTCGGCCTGATCGCCGCCGCCAGCCAGAATTTCGCGGTCCTGCTGGTTTTGCGCCTGTTCCAGGGCATGGCCGTCGCCACCACCGGCGTGGTGACGCGCTCGATCATCCGCGATCTGTACAGCGGCGCGCAAATGGCCAAGGTCCTGTCGATCAGCTATGTCGTCTTCCTGCTGGTGCCGATCCTCGCCCCCAGCCTCGGCCAGCTGGTGCTGCTGGTCTGGCCATGGCGCGCCATCTTCCTGATCATGGCCGGACTGGGCGCCCTGACCGCCATCTGGACCTGGTTGCGCCTGCCGGAAACCCTGAACCCCGCCGACCGCCGCCAACCCGACCTGCCTCACCTGCGGCGCGTCGGTTTCTTCGTCATTACCGAACCCGGCTCGATCTTCTATTCGCTGGCCATCATGTGCCTGATCGGCGGCCTGCTGGCCTATGTCGCCCTGATGCCGCAGATATTCGAGGAGGTCTTCCGCAAGCCGCACCTGATGGCCGGCATCTTCGCCGCCTGCGCCGCCACCATGGGCGCGGCCTCGGCGCTCAACGCCTCCCTGGTCGAACGGCTCGGCGTCAAGCGCATTTCGCATACCGCCCTGACCGGCTATATCGTCGTCACCGCCCTTCACCTGACCTGGGCGTGGAGCGGCCGCGAAACCATACCAAGCTTCCTGATCCTGCAGGCCCTGACCATGGGACTGATGTCGCTGTCCACCTCCAACTTCTCGGCCGTGGCCATGGAAAAGGTCGGCCATGTGGCCGGCACCGCCGCCTCGCTGCAAGGGGTGATCACCACGGTCGGCGGCGCGTTCGTTTCCGGCTTTATCGGCGCGGGCTGGACCGGCCATATCTACTGGCTGCCGCTATCGGCCCTGATCTGCGGCCTCATCGCTTTTACGCTGATCGCTCTGGCCGAAAAGGGCCGGCTCTACAAAAACCAGTGACCGCCGCATAAACCGCTTGCCAAAAATACGGCCCGGCCATACACCTTGCATCACAAGGTAACTGGTCATGAAAGCCCCCCGTGCCGCCCGCCGCCGACAAGACACCCGAAAGCCGCCGCACCCAGATGTACAAGGGCGTGCTCGAACTCGCCCTGATGCGCCTGTTGCAGGATGGCGCGCAGTATGGCCTGAAAATACTCGACGCCCTGCGCACGGAGGCCGGTCTCGATCTCTCCGAAGGTACGCTCTATCCGCTGCTGCACCGGCTGGAAAAGGCGGGCCTGATCAAGGCCGAATGGCGGCATGAGGCCGAGGCCAGCCATCCGCGCAAATATTACGGCCTGACACCGGCGGGCGCCACCGAACTGAAGGCGCAGACCGATATCTGGCTGGACCTGACCGGACAGCTGAACGCATTTCTGCAAAGGGAGAGCAGGTCATGAGCGAACAGGCCGACATCGATACCTGGCTGGGCTATCTCGAACAGGTGCTTTCGCCACTGCCCGCCGGTGAGCGCGCCGACATTGTTTTCGAGGCGCGCGCCCATCTGGAGGAACGCGTGGCGGCGGGCCTCAGCGCCACCTCGGCCCTGGCCGGTTTCGGCAAGGCGGAACACTATGCCCGTGCCTTTCTGGAAGACCACAAGCTGAATACCGCCCTCGACAGCCGCCGCAGCCTGACCATGCTGAAAACCCTGCTGTCGGTCGCCGGACAAAGCCTGATCGCCACGATCGGCCTGATCGCCTTTCTGGTTTTCAGCCTGACCACGCTCGGCGCCATCGCCGGCATATTATTGAAAATCGCCCAGCCTCAGATGGTCGGCCTGTGGCCGGGGCCGGATTATTTCGCCCTGGGCGCCCTGACCGATCCGCCGCAAACGCCGGAAGTGCTCGGCGGCTGGGTTTATCCGATCCTGATCGCCATAGCGGTTATCGACGCCTGGCTGGCGCGGTTCAGTCTCGTGCTGGCGCTCAAGGGCATAAAAGGCCGGTCCGACCGGGAATGACGTTCAGCCGGGCTTTTTCAGTTCGGCTTCCAGCCATTCCATATCGTCGTCGCTGAGGCTGAAATGATGACCGGCTTCATGGATGAGGATATGGCTCACCAGGTCTTCCAGCGTCACCCCGCCGTCGGCCCATTCATCCAGTATGGCGCGGCGGAACAGGTGGATCATCGCCGGCAGGTCGCCGCTGATGGCCTCGCGCCCCGCCGGATTGCCGGTATAAAGCCCGGTCAGTTCGTAAGGGTCTTCGATGCCCAGTTCATCGAGCATATCCTCAGACGGAAAATCCTCGACGATCAGCACGACCTCTTTCAGATGGCCCGCAAACGGTTCGGGCAGCCGTTTCAGAGCCGCCCGCGCGATGGTTTCGATATCGTCAAGCGTCGGCGCGAAACCAAAGCTCATTCGGCGGCGGTTTTCGATGTGTCTTCGGGATGAATCTCGACCGGCTTTTCGCCGTCCCATACGACCCAGTACTGGCCAAGACGGCGCTTGTGGTCTATGGCCTTTTCAACAGCGCGCTGCAACGCTTTTCCCGCCTCGTCAGCCCATTGAGATAATTCGGCATTCTTCATATCTTAAAGTCCCGCAAGACGCCTGATATATTCGTAGAGTTCCGGATTGACGATGATGCATTCATCACCGACCTGTTCAAAAATCTTGTCGGCCCGATCATCGTCGTTCATGAAACAGACACACTTATCGACCCGCATTCTATAGTCATCCAGTAGATTGTGCAAACTGCGTGGAAAGCGCCGTTCAATGTCAGCGACCGGAATGTTGTGACCGCCATGCGCGACCCTTTCAATGACACGCTTTTTGGAAACCGTGACATCAGGCAGAGCCAGATACAGCAGCTCCACCGACCAACCCGCTGTTTTCAGACGATCGATAAGTTTGAGATAGCTGCGTCCGGATAAGGTGGTTTCAATGGCGAAGTCTTCTCCGGCCTGAATTCGCGCTTCAATCTCGGTTAAAAACAAACGGCCTGCCGCCGCTGCTTCCTTTTCAGGTGCAAACGGTGACAGGCCGGATGCAATCATGTCAGCATTTATGAAACGTATTATACGCGCTTCATTTGGCAGATATTCCAGCGCGAATGTCGTCTTTCCCGCGCCATTAGGGCCTGCGATGATCAGGCACCTCGGCATGGGGATCAGCCTTCGATATCTTCCGGCAGGCCTACCACATGGAAGCCGGCGTCGACATGGACCACTTCGCCGGTGGTCGAGAAGCCGAGATCGGAGGCCAGCCAGAGCGCCGCGCCAGCCACGCCTTCCATCGAGGTCTCCTGCTTCATCAGCGAAAACTGGCCTGACTTGGCGTGCAGGCCGCGGCCACCGGAAATGCCGGCCAGCGAAAGCGTGCGCATGGCTCCGGCGGAGATGGCGTTGACGCGGATGCCCTTCGGACCAAGATCGCGGGCGATATAGCGGGTCGAGGCCTCCAAAGCCGCCTTGGCCACGCCCATGGTGTTGTAGTTGGGGATGACGCGTTCGGCGCCGAGATAGGTCAGCGTCACCAGCGAACCGCCGTTCGGCATCAGTTCGGCGGCACGGCGCGATACATCGACGAACGAGAAGGCCGAGACGTTCAGCGCCAGCAGGAAGCCCTCGCGCGTGGTGTTCTCGACAAACGAGCCTTGCAATTCGTTCTTGTTGGCGAAGGCGACCGAATGGATGACGAAATCGATCTCGCCGTAGATGTCCTTCAATTTGGCGAAGGCGGCGTCCATGGAAGCGTCCGAGGTCACGTCGCACTCAATCAGGTGCTTGACGCCGATCGAGGTCGCCAGCGGCTCGACGCGGCGCAGCAGGCTTTCGCCGAGATAGGAGAAAGCCATTTCCGCGCCTTGGGCGGCCAGTTGCGAGGCGATGCCCCAGGCGATGGACTTGTCATTGGCCACGCCCATGACCAGGCCCTTCTTGCCCTTCATGAGGTCGCCTTTAGGGAAGTTCCATTCGTCAGCCATGGGGAGTCCTTATAAGTCTTCTTGGGATAAGATGATCGAGCCGTTGGTGCCGCCGAAGCCGAACGAGTTCGACATGATGGTGCCGATGGGGCCGTCGTGGCGCTGGCGCAGGATGTTCATGCCGTCGAAGGCCGGATCGAGATTGTCGATATGGGCGCTTTCGGCGGCGAAGCCATTTTGCATCATCAGCAGGCAGTAGATGGCTTCCTGCGCGCCGGCGGCGCCCAGGCTATGGCCCGTCAGCGACTTGGTGGAGGAAATCATCGGGCTGTTGGCGCCGAAAACCTCACGCACCGCGCCCATTTCCTTCTCATCGCCCACCGGTGTCGAGGTGCCGTGCGGATTGAGATAATCGACCTTGCGGCCTTTCGCATCGGCCAGCGCGATCTTCATGCAGCGCGCGGCGCCCTCGCCGGAGGGGGCCACCATATCGTAACCATCGGAATTGGCGGCGTAACCGACCACTTCGGCGATGATATTGGCGCCGCGGGCTTTCGCGCGTTCGTAGTCTTCCAGCACCACCATGCCCGCGCCGCCGGCGATGACGAAGCCGTCGCGGTCGCGGTCATAGGCGCGCGAGGCCACCGCCGGACGGTCGTTGAAATTGGAAGACATGGCGCCCATGGCGTCGAACATGTCGGAAAGCGTCCAGTCGAGTTCTTCCGTACCGCCGGCGAACATCACGTCCTGCTTGCCGAGCAGGATCTGCTCCGCCGCCGCGCCGATGCAGTGGACAGAAGTGGCACACGCCGAACTGATCGAATAGTTGATGCCGCGAATCTCGAACCACGTCGCCAAAACCGCCGACGGGCCGGACGACATGGCCTTGGGCACGGCGAATGGCCCGATGCGCTTGGGCGAAGTCTTCTCACGGGTGACATCGGCCGCCGCCACGATGGCGCTGGTGGAAGGACCGCCCGCGCCGAAGATGATGCCGGTGCGTTCGTTGGAGATATCGCTCTTTTCCAGACCGGAAGAGGCGATGGCCTGCTCCATGGCGATATGCCCGTAGGCCAGGCCGGGAGACAGGAAGCGCGCGGCGCGGCGGTCGATCAGGGCCTGCCAGTCATCGACCTTCGGCGGCGCATGGACCTGGCATTTGAAACCCAGGCGCGCGTAATCCTCGGCAAAGACGATGCCGGAGCGTGCCTCTTTCAGCGACTGCGTGACCTCATCGGCGCCAAGCCCGATGGAAGACACAATTCCCAGCCCTGTTATCACGACTCTACGCATGTAATATCCTACCTGTTAGTCCCTGCTTCGTCTCTGCGGCGAATAACCAATACGGCCTGACCCGCCTTTAGCCGAGTTCCTTGGCGTCGAACAGGCCGACGCGCAGGCCCGACGCCTGATAGATAAGCTTGCCATCGGCTTCCACAACCCCGTCGCCGATTCCCATGATCAGCTTGCCAGACATGACCCGCTTCATATCGATCTTGTACGTTACTTTCTTCACATCCGGCGTCACCTGGCCGGTGAACTTCACCTCGCCGACACCGAGCGCGCGGCCGCGGCCGGGATTACCCTTCCAGCCGAGGAAGAAGCCGACGAGCTGCCACATGGCGTCAAGCCCCAGGCAGCCCGGCATCACCGGATCGCCGATGAAGTGGCAGGCGAAGAACCACAGGTCCGGATTGATATCGAGTTCGGCCTCGATATAGCCCTTGCCATGACTGCCGCCGGTATCGCTGATCTGGACGATGCGGTCGAACATCAGCATCGGCGGGGCCGGAAGCTGGGCGTTGCCCGGACCGAACATATCGCCGCGACCGCAGGCCAGCAGGTCTTCGTACGAAAAGGAGGAAGGGCGTTCGGTCATCAGCAGGTGGCTCCGGGCAATCGGGAAATTGGTCTAAACGCATTCCCGATGCGTGTAACATTAAAAAATGATGCGTTACATGATGCCGCGCGCCGGCTCAACCCTTTTGAGAAGGCCACCCTATATATTTGCCGGCGATTCGACCTCAATATTGGCAATTATTGACAATATTAGCACTTTACCGCACATTGTCCGGACGCAAACGGAGGCCTTGATCAATGACCCTGAATGTCAATCTGACACCCCGCCTTGAAGACATGGTGCGGCGGAAGGTCGCCGACGGGCTGTACAACAATGCCAGCGAAGTCATTCGTGAAGCCCTGCGCCTGATGGAGGCCAAGGACCAGTTCCACGATGCCCAATTGGGAGCCCTCAAGCTGGAGGCCCTGCGCGACGACCTGCGTGAAGGGCTTGCCAGCGGTTCAGCCGGCGTACTTGACGTGGACGCCATCAAGCGGCGCGGTCGTGAGAAACTGAAAGCGCGATAAGCGAAGACCGATGGGGATGGTTTCAAAAACAACGCAGGCGGAAGCGGACATGGAAGCGATCTGGCTGCACATCGCCCTGGATAATCCGGCGGCGGCGGATCGTCTGCCCGATGCCATAGCTGACACAGCCCATACGCTGGCAAGCCAACCCCGGCTTGGCCATGCGCGTTCCGATCTGTTAAGCGATCTGGCGCCGGATTTACGCAGCTTTCCGGTCAAGGCCTATATTCTGTTTTACAGGCCCACGGCAAAGGGCATGGAAATTGTGCGCGTGCTGTATAGTGCCCGCGATGTGAAAACCGCCTTCAAAGAATAGGCCTATTTGCCTGCGAACGGATCGGGCCGTTTGCAGGCCGCGGTGGCCTGGGTGCCCCACAGGGATTGCTGCGGCACCCAGCCGGTCTGGCCGGAAACGGAAATGCGGCACCAGCCCTTTTTGCATTTGTCCAGCGCGGCCAGCGCCCTGGGCTTCAGGATGGCCTTGATATCGGCCGCTTCATCGGGCCTCTGGCGCATCTGCAGCTTTTGCCCCGCCGGACCGAGCACGGTCTTCTGCGACTGGATCATGGTCTTGCTGATCCAGGCGACGCCGCCTTCGGGATCGCAGATCAGGCGCCAGTCGCGCGTTTCGGAAATAATCTGCACCGGCAGGGAGGCCTTGTGATACACCCAGACGACGCGGTTATCCTTGCTCGGCCCATTGCGGGCATTGACTTCATTACGGCGCAGCATGGCCCAGCGCGGCACCTGTAGGCCGGATGGCGTATCGAAGGCCTGATCCTCGGCGCCGGCGGGCGCGGCCACAAGTCCGGCGGCGGTGACCGCCACCGCCGCGAACATAAGCACGGCCTTGCGCCAAAACGCTTGAAAAAACGGATACAAAGCGTTTATGTCGGGAAAACCTGTGAACACGAACGGACGCATATCTGGCTGGCGTTTATGGGAGCGGGGCGAGACTGGAGCGTTCCGGGCGGCAACGGGCGGAAACGACAGGCCTGCATGATTGCCCGCAAGGGTTCAGATTTGGTTAACCGGATGTGAATTCATCATGTGAATTTCATCCGGCACAATCGGGCATCAAGCCCGGCGGCGGTTCAGGGTTTCGGGAAAGAATTCTGCGGCGCCGACGATAAGCTTAAAACAAACAAAGGCATTTATGAGCGCTGTAAAACTCAAGGTCGTCCTCACCATCAAGCTGCCCGACGCGGTTGAAACGCGTATGCGCGAGCTGTTCAACACCACATTGTGGCTGCACATGACTCCGATGCCGCCGGAGACCATCCTCGAAGCCGCCCAGGATACAGACGTGCTGGTCACCTCGATCAATGACCGCATCGACACCGATTTCTTCGCCCGCTGCGGCGACCGCCTGAAGATGATCGCCAATTTCGGCGTCGGGCACGAGCATATCGATATCCAGGCCGCCACCGAACGCGGCATCATGGTCACCAATACGCCGGGCGTGCTGACGGAAGACACGGCCGAAATGACCATGGGTCTGATCATGGCCGTGTCGCGCCGCTTTGTCGAAGGCGCCGAACTGGTGCAGAAGGGCGAATTTTCCGCTTGGTCGCCCACCTTCATGCTGGGCCGCCGCATCTTCGGCAAACGCCTGGGGATCATCGGCATGGGCCGCATCGGCCAGGCGCTGGCCCGCCGCGCCCGCGCCTTCGGCATGAGCGTCCATTACCACAACCGCAAGCCGGTTTCGGCGCGCATCTCGGATGAGCTGGGCGCCACCTACTGGGACGATCTCGACCAGATGCTGGCGCGCATGGACGTCATTTCCATCAATGCCCCCGGCGGCGAAGGCACCAAGCACCTGCTCAACGCCGAGCGCCTGTCTAAGCTCCAGCCGCACGCCATCCTGGTCAATACGGCGCGCGGACAGATCGTCGATGAAAAGACGCTGGCCGCCATGCTGCGCGAAAAGCGCATCGCCGGCGTCGGGCTTGACGTCTACGAACGCGAACCGGCGATCAATCCGGAACTGATCGGCCTACCCAACGCCATCCTGCTGCCGCACATGGCCTCCTCCACCATCGAGGCGCGCCAGGACATGGGCGACCGGGTGATCCTCAATATCAAGACCCATCAGGACGGCCACCGCCCGCCCGATCGCGTTATCCCGGCGATGCTGTAAATTTTGCGAAAGTTTTTCACAGGATTCCTGAAAAAGGCGCTTGCAATGAAAACGGCCTTCCGTCTATAAGGCCGCTCTCCCGGCGAGACACGGTTTCGCCAACGGATAATGCGGGCGTAGCTCAGCGGTAGAGCGCCACCTTGCCAAGGTGGATGTCGAGAGTTCGATCCTCTTCGCCCGCTCCAATCCCTATTAAAGGGTTGGCTGTAAAACCGGTTCAACGCCAGTAAGAAGACATCCTTCGAGGTGTTTTTTGCGTTTTGAACATTACAGTCTCCGCTTCGTCACTTCATTCCGCTCTCCCGGCCACTCCGTTCCGGAAACGCGCTGCCGCGCCAGCCATTGCGTCGGCGTCACGCCAAGTTCGTCACGGAAGGCAGTCCGCAATGCGTGAGCGTCCGGGAACCCGCACTGATCGGCGATAGGGTCAATGCCGCGAACTCCGCCTGCCAGCAACTCCTGCGCCCGGGCGACGCGGCCGCGCCTCAGCCAGTCTTGCAGGCTTCCGCCGGTGCGCGCCCGGATATGGCGCGTGAGGCTCCGGCGGCTCATGCCGGCGCGGCTTGCCAGTTCGTCCAGAGACGGCGCTGATATGGGATTGGCCCGCAAGGCGTCGAGAAGTTCGGCGACCCGGCGGTCGGCGCTTGAGCCGATGGTCGGGCGCTCGATCCATTGCGGCTGCTCACTTGTGCGCTGGGGCGGTACGACCAGATGGCGGGCCACGCGATTGGCCTCGCCGCTCCCCGATAGCCTGGCGAGCAGATGCAGACAGCAATCCAGCCCGGAAGCAATGCCGGCTGAGGTCAGGACATGGCCTTCGTCGACAAACAGAGCGCCGGCATCGACCGTGACGGCAGGATAACGGTCGGCAAACGCCTGCGCACGCGCCCAATGCGTTGTCGCGCGCCGGCCATTCAGAAGCCCCGCCTCCGCCAGACCAAAGGCGCCGAGGCACAAACCGGCGACAATGGCGCCGCGAGCGGCAGCCGCCTCCAGTTCGGCAACGATGTCCGGTGAAACCGGCTCATCTGCATTTCGCCAACCTGGCAGGATCACTACGTCGGCCTCACGCGCCACGGCCAGCCGGTGCCTGACCCCTATCGTCATTCCACCATTTGACTTCAGCCTTGGCTGGCCGGCGCACACCTCGACCCGATGGCCGCTTGCTAAAAACGGCTCCCCAAAAACCGCGAGCGGCGTGGACAGCATGAAAGGGCTGATTTTGTCGTAAGCGAGAATGGCGATGCGCATTGGCCCGATATACACGAAAAATGTCCATCGGGCCACTGACCGGCGAGCCGGAACAGGTGCGAAATCAGGCCAAATCATCTCATGGAGACAACCTGTGACGCGCACCCTTCTTGTCATTGATATTCAGGCCGATTATTTTCCAGGCGGCGCCTTGCCGCTCTGGCAGGCCGAGGAAACCGAAGCCCGGATCGCCAAGGCCATCGGCCTTGCACGCGCCGCGGGCGACAGGATCATTCTCGTCCGCCATGTTTCGGCGGCGCCCACCGGACTTTTCGGATATGACAGTCCGGGCATCGCCATCCGCCCCACCGTTCTGGCCAGCACCGGCGACGTTCCCGTGGTGACGAAGCAATATGCGGACGCGTTTCAGGCGACGGATCTGGCGGACCATCTGACAGGATCAGGCAGGGTGCTGGTCTGCGGAATGATGACCCAGAACTGCGTCGTCTTCACGGCTTTGTCACGCGCGGCCGACGGCTTTAAGGTCCAGGTCATCGGTGATCTCTGTACCGCTCCTTCCGAAACCGTTCACCGGATCGCCCTGAGCGCCCTGGCCTCGAAGACCGGCGTCATCATGGCGCAAAACATCTGGGAATAAACCTACCCGGCGCGCTTATACCACCGCATGAAGCCTGACCGCTTCTCCGCTGCAGCCCTCAGGCGGCGCGGCATCGGGCGCCCGGCGGAACACGCGGCCGTTGCGCTCCAGCAAGACGCTCAGTTCCGCCACCGCCTCGCATAAAGGCTCCGGCCGGCGCTGCCCCATGATCCAGCGTGCATGGGCCAAGGCGCGCACTCCGTCGCCACCCTGCGACGCCGCGAAAAGCGCCAGCAGGCTCAGTTCGTCATGGGTCATGTGGATATGGCCCGGCCGCGCCAGGGTGATCGGCCGTGTCCCTCTGGCCAGAACCAGCAGCAACCGCTCGAATGCCTTCGCCCCCGCCTCGACATGCGGCCCGAAGGCATGACTGAACTCACGGTGGATCATGCGGCATTCCGGCGCACAGGCGACCGCCGTGCGCATCACCCAGACGATGAAATGCTCGGCATAGCTCAGATTGCGGATATCGTTCGGCGTGGCTTCAAATGCGGACATGGCTGGCCCTGACTCAGAATGACGACTCAGAATTATATTGCGAATAATTCTCATTAGCACTATAGTCATCATATAGCAAGCGCCGGAAAGGAGGCGAAGACAGGTCATGACCCGCACATTCACCGAACTGACCCTCGACGACCTGCTGGCCGATCCGCTGGTTCAGATGGTCATGCAAAGCGACGGCCTGAGCCGGGGTTTTGTCAGGAAATTGATGGAAACCGCCCGCGCGGCCCTGAACCGGCCTCCAAAACAGACGCCGGAAGCAGCGCTCAGACCCAGTGCACATCCGACCTGGCCGCCTGAAGATAACAGACGGCGTTGAGCGCGGCGATCCGCTTCTTGATATCGTTGGTCAGGACGGCGAGGCCCGGCCCTGACAGCCGCCGGTTCAGCGACATATCCATGAAATGATTGAACGCGCCAAGCTCGGCCGGCACCCTGGCGGCGAAATGCGAGCCGACAAGCTGCTTGATGGCCGCGAAGATGATTTCCGGCTCGGCCACCTTTTGCTCGATACGCTTCATCAGACGATCGACTTCCCGATCCAGGTCCATATTGCGCTCCAGGGCCAGGGGTGAAAACGCATGTACGTTTCAACCGGATGACCGATTAAAATTCAACAGGGGGCTGTAAAGCAGAGATGCACGGGTACTGGAGCAAGGCCACGCGATGGCCGCTCGTTACTACGGCGGGCAAGCTAACAGCCGAATGTGAAATGTAAACCCCCTATGAGGGTAAACAAAATATTCACTATACTTTTCCGTGTATATTTTCCGTTCCCGGCCCCGCTGGCCGCCCAACGGCCAATTCTGTTGATTCCGCTTGCATCCCGTTCAGGTACGGTTTTTGCTTGAAGCGGGGACAGCGGGCGGAGTCTGTCACAAAATGACGCGCTCCGCCGCGTATGACCGCCAAGGGTTTGAGGTAGGGTTTCGGGTATGTTGTTGCAAAGTGAGCATGATCTGGTCGCCCTTTTAGGTGTCGCCGCCTTCATCCTGCTTGCCCTGGCCGTGGTCGGCGGCGTCATCGCCTCATTGAAATCCTTCCAGGTCCGTCAGTTCCAGGATCTGCTGTTCAAGGCCGAGCGCAAGATCGACACGCTGGAACGCCGCATGTTCAACGTGCTCAACGCCGTGCCGGTGGCCCTGGTCGAAACCGACACCACCGGCAAGTTCACCTTCGCCAACCGCGCGGCGCACCAGTTGCTCGGCCGCAAGGATTCCGAACTGCTGGGCCTGCGCTTCCATTCCGCCACCTGGGGCATCACCTATCCCGACGGCCGCATGATCCCGGCCGATCTGCTGCCGATCGCCCGCACCCTGCGCGGCCAGACGGTGAAGGGCTTCCAGCACCTGCTGGTCAATCACGGCAGCCGCGAAAAGGTGCTGGTCAGCGTCACCTCCATGCCGATCATGAACGCCACCGGCGAGGTCATCGGCTCCACCGCCGCCATGGTCGAACTGGAAACGGCTTCCGGCGAGGGGATCAACGATCTCAACGGCCTGTGGCGCGGCCACTGGTTCGCCTCGGCCACCGTGCCCTTCTGGGGCCTCGATTCCCAGGGCCGGATCATCGATATCAACAACGCCGCGCTCGACGCCTTCGACCTGACGCGCGAACAGGCGCTTGGCCGGAACTGGACGCAGTTCTTCGTGGCGGACGACGATTTCCAGACCGCCATCGACTATCTCGGCGACCGGCAGGACGCCGCCTCGGCTCACGGCCCGGCCTCCATCCGGCTGACCCTCAAGGCCCCCAATGGCGACACGCGGCCCTGCGCCGTCACCGCCTGGGCGGTCCGTACCCATGAAGGCGGCGAAAGCGGCCTGACCGTGACCGCCCTGCCCACCGGCCTGCTGGCTGAGGGCTTGCTGGCTGGCGGCGTTACCCCGCCTTCGGACCACAGCCAGGAACTGGCCGACCACCGCCTGGCCGAACAGGCCCGCGCCGCGCTCGGCGTCGGCACCTGGCAATACGATCCGGAGGCCGACACCATTGTCGAGGACGCCGGCATGATGGCGCTGATCGGGCGTGAACAGCCCGGCGGCCCGACCCTGATTTCCGATACCGACCAGGCTGTGGCCGACACCGCCTTCGGGGAACTGATGCGCGGCGAAAGCGACCATCTGGCGCTCGACATCAAGGTCACGCGCCCGGATGGAACCGAACGCTGGATCGCCCTCGAAGGCCAGGCGAAGACGGTGGACGGGCAGCGCCGTATCCATGGCGTCGCCTTCGACTGCACGGCGTGGAAAGGGACGCAGGCCCCTTCCGGCGTGACCGAACCGGCGCTTGAAGCGGCTGTCGCCACGGCCCGCGAAAATGCGCGTGAGGCGGCGCTGGCCGAAGCGCGCGCCGCCTTTGAGGCCGATCTGGAAGCCGCCCGCATCGAGGCGGCGCTGGAGCGTGAAAGCGCCATTACGCAGGCCGCCGCCGCGGCGCGCGAGGAAGCGCTGTCGGAAGCGCCTTCGCCCTATGACTGGCACATGCCGCCGCCCCTGCCCGATCCGGTGACCGTCCACGAACCCGATCCGCTGGTCGTGGCGGAAAATGAAGACCTGAAGGCGCGGATCGCGGAAGCGGAAGGCCGCCGCGACGCCTTGCAGGCCCAGCTTGACGGCTTGCTGGCCGCCAGACCGGCCGAAGAGGGCCGCCTCGCCGAAATGACCGCCGAGCTTTCCATGGCCCGCGCCGTCCAGGCGGCATTGGAAACCGAACTGGACGCCCTGCACAACGCGCCTGTTATCGAGCCGGATTACAGCGCCTACGAGGCGCGGATCGCCGCCCTGGAAGCGCGGCTGACAGAGGCGCAGCATCGCCATGACGATCTGGCCCAGCGCTATCATGTGCTTTCCAACGCCCCAGCGCCGGAGCCGGATTACCGCATGCACGAGGCGCGCATTACCGGCCTGAAAAACGCGCTCGACCAGGCCGCCGCCCGCCATGCCGAACTTCAGGCGGCGCACAAGGCCCTGCTGGAAAAACCCGCGCCGGCGCCCGATACCTCCGAATGGGAGGCGAAACTGGCCGCCGCGCAGTTCGAGGTCACCAAATGGCAGGCGGCGTATCATGACGCCCAGGCCCGGCTGGAACAGGCCCCGGCGGCCGGCATGCAGGCGCAGCTCGACGCGCTCAACGCCGCCCTGGATCAGGCCCGGCGATATGAAACGGTCGGCCGCCTGACCAGCGATGTGGCGCATGATTTCGCTCAGATGCTCAATGTGATCAACGGCGCGCTGGAAGTCATGGCGCGTCAGCCGGAGAGCGCGGAAAACATCCGCCGCCTGTCGGAAGCGGCTCTGACCGCCGGCAAGCGCGGCGAGCGCCTGACCCGGCAATTGCAGGCGTTTCAATCGGAAGACTACTAGGTGTCTGGCCTTGGTATTTGATGGGGCCTGATCCATGGGTGCGCTATGGGACCCTACAAATGGACCGGGGCCAGTTCACTTCAGGCTAAACCCGCACCAGACATCTAGCGTACCGGTTTGACCTTATTGCCCGGCGCCACTTCGACGTCAGGCTTCAGCGCATGCTTGTTCGCATCCTGCGGCACATGGAATTTGCGGTCGCCATCGGGATGGAAATATTCCTTATCCTCGCCGGCCTGGTTCAACTCATTGGGCGAAAAAACTTTTTTGCCGACATGGGTTTCATCAATAGCGGGGGTTTCATCAATAGCGGGGCGTTTATCGCGGACATCGGATGTCATGGCGTGTCTCCCTATCTGCAAGGAAATCAGCCTATACCCCACGCCATAAGAACGGCGTCCTGAATTGGCGGGCCGCCCGTAAAAGGCCGATAAGAAAGTTCTACGCCTTTGCTTTACATACTTTTTAACCCGAAACGCAGTTCGGCGAAGCCAAAGCCCTCTAGCTGAAATTCTTCAATTCCGGCCACAGCGTTTCCCAATCGACCTTCAACCCCTGGCACCAGGCGATCGTCTTGCCGTTTTCATAGGCCATGGCGTCGCGGGAATAGGTTTCGCCCAGGATCACCGTCTTCTGGCAATAGGGCGCCAGACGATCGGGATTGTTCTGCACGACAAGCAGATTGACCGGATGCTGGCCGCGCAGCCCCCAGAGGTAATACTGGTTATGGCCGCTGAGCGCCGGCGGCAAACCGTAGGCCCGGCCATAGATATCCAGGGCCGCCGCCTCGCCATAGTTTTCGAGCTTGATACCTGTGCGGGCGCGCTCGGCGGCGGGGATTTTCTGCCAGGCCGCACCGACCTGATCTGTAAAATCATGCCAGCCAAGCTGATCCGCGAACAACTGCGGCAGCAGGGTGCCCCTGAAGCTTTTTTCCTGCTGCTGCGGCTTGAACGGTGACTGTTCGATGTAAGTCCGCAAATCAGCAACCGGCAGGACGGGCAAGGCAAGCGGCGCCACCAGAGCGGACAAGACAACCGCTAGAACACCCCACCCCGCCAGAGCGATCCGCGCGAAACCCTTGCGTAACCAGTGCGCCCAGGCGACGGCGCCGATGACAAACATCGTGGGATAGGTGGCGGCGATATAGTAGTCCTTGCCATGTGTCAGGAGCGTCAGGGCAAAACTGGCGAGGAAGGCGATCGCCAGGAAGCGGACCGGCTTTAGCGAGGAGATGACGAAAGGCGCGATCACCCCGGCGATCCAGACAGGCGCCAGCAGGGGATTCATCACCAGGACCTGATTGATGATAAAGCTCAGGGGCGGAATATCGCTATTCTTGCCGCGTGCGGCGGCGGCCAGCTCAAGGAAGGGCCAGCCATGCGCCGCCTGCCAGAGAATAGACGGCAGGCCGATGGCCACGGCGATCGCTGCCCCCAGCCACAGCCTCCGGTCGCGGAAAATCCGTCGCTCGGGCGTGGCGGCAAGCCCGGCAATCAGGGCAATCGCCCAGACATAAAGCGCGTACTTGGCTTCGAAATCGATCCCCGCCACCACGCCGCACCACAGCAGCGCGGAGCGGTCACCATCACGCGTGGCTTTTACCAGCAGACAGGCGATCAACGTCCAGGCCAGCGGATCGAAAGTGGTTGTGTTAAGCGTGGCCCCTACCCCCATCAGCATGGGGGCGACCATGACACATATACCGGCGCCGACAGCCGCGAATGTGTCGCCGCCCAGCAGCCGGGCGAAGCGGACCGCCAGCCAGACCAGAGCGGCGGCAGCCAGCGTGGCCGGCAAGCGCAACATCCAGGCATTGTGACCGAGCGCATAGAAACCCGCGGAAAGCAACGGGATCAGTGGCGGCTGGTCGGCATAGCCAAAAGCCGGATGGCGGCCGCAGACGATGAAATAAAGCTCGTCGCGGAACACATCATAGCGGCCGGCGAAGGCCGCGTGCAGCACAAAGGCCAGCGCGGCCAGCCCCCACGCCACATAGTCCGCTGTCCATCCGGTCTGCGTTTTCGTCATGACGTCGCCCTCCGAAAGCGGACCATATCGTGGTTTTCAGATGTGGTCACCGGCCATATGCGTCAGGTTTTCAGTCCCTCCGCGCCTTTGATCAGGTCGGCCACCACCGCCGGATCGGCAAGCGTCGAGATATCGCCCAGTTGATCGGGATGGCCCTCGGCGATCTTGCGCAGGATGCGACGCATGATCTTGCCGGAGCGCGTCTTCGGCAGGCCGGGCGCCCACTGGATGACATCCGGCGAGGCCAGCGGTCCGATTTCCGAGCGCACATGCTCGCGCAGTTCCTTTTTCAGCGCATCGCTCGGCTCAATACCGGCCTTGAGCGTGACATAGCACCAGATGCCCTGCCCCTTGATATCGTGCGGGAAACCGACCACGGCGGCCTCGGTGACGCCGGAATGGCCGACCAGGGCGCTTTCGATTTCCGCCGTGCCGAGGCGGTGGCCCGAAACATTGAGCACGTCGTCGACGCGACCGGTGATCCAGTAATAGCCGTCCTCGTCGCGCCGGCAGCCGTCGCCGGTGAAATACTTGCCGGGATAGGTCGAGAAATAGGTATCAAGGAAGCGCTGGTGATCGCCATAGACGCTGCGCATCTGGCCGGGCCACGAATCGCACAGGCACAGATTGCCCTCGACCGCTCCTTCCAGAACCTGCCCCTCGGCATCGACCAGGCACGGCACGATACCGGGCAGCGGTTTCGTGGCCGAACCGGGCTTGAGCGGCGTGGCGCCCGGCACAGGCGTGATCATCAGGCCGCCGGTTTCGGTCTGCCACCAGGTATCGACCACCGGGCAGCGGCCATCGCCGACCACGCGGTGATACCACAGCCAGGCTTCCGGATTGATCGGCTCGCCGACAGACCCCAATACCCGCAGCGAGGCGCGCGAGGTTGCCTTCACCGGCGCCTCGCCATGACGCATCAGGGCGCGGATGGCGGTGGGGGCGGTGTAGAAGATATTGACCTGGTGCTTGTCGACCACCTGCCAGAAACGTGAATTGTCCGGATAGTTCGGCACACCCTCGAACATCAGCGAGGTGGCGCCGTTGGCCAGCGGCCCGTAGACGACATAGGAATGGCCCGTCACCCAGCCGATATCGGCGGTACACCAGTAAATGTCACCGTCCTGATAATCGAAAGCCGTCTTGTGAGTATAGGCGCACCACGCCAGATAGCCGCCGGTGGTATGCAGCACGCCCTTGGGCTTGCCGGTGGAACCGGAGGTATAGAGGATGAACAGAGGGTCTTCGGCGTTCATCGGCTCTGGCGCGCATTCATCGGAAATGCCTTCCAGCGCTTCGGCCACGCTGACATCGCGGCCGCCATGCGTCAGGTAATGGGCCTTGGTGTGCTCGACCACCAGCACGGTCTGGACATTCGGGCATTGCAACAGGGCGAGATCGACATTGGCCTTGAGCGGGATGATCTTGCCGCCGCGCAGGCCTTCATTGGCGGTGACGACGACATCGGACCGGCAATCCTGAATCCGGCTGGCGATGCTGTCCGGCGAGAAGCCGCCGAAAACGATATTGTGCACCGCGCCGATGCGCGAACAGGCCAGCATGAAATAGGCCGCCTCCGGCACCATCGGCAGGTAGAGCGTGACGCGATCGCCCTTTTTCACGCCGTACTTTTTCAGCAGGTTGGCGCGTTTATTGACCTCTTTGGCGAGCTGATTGTAGGTGATATTGTACGACACGGAAGGCTCATCGCCCTCGAAGATCAGCGCCACCTGTTCGCCGCGCGTGGCGAGGTGGCGGTCGATGCAGTTCACCGAGACATTGAGCACGCCATCGTAAAACCAGCGGATACGGAAGTCCTCGCGGTTGAACGACACATCCTTGACCTGGCTGTAAGGCTGCATCCAGTCCAGCGCGTCGCCGAGCGTGCGCCAATGGGCGTCAGGGTCCGTCCCGAACAGTTTGTGCTGCGCCGCCAGCCCATCGGCGGTCAGGGTTTTCGGACGGATGAAATCGGCGGGAACGCGGAACAGGGTATCGGACATCTGGGTATTTCCTGGCTCGTCTGCGGGGTGTTTTTTTGGTTACCCCGACCTTACGGCGCACGGATTCCAGAGTCCATAAGACCAATGCGAAAAAAGCCGGGCGCAGGCGATCTTTGGCCCGGATGCGACGGCCAGACACGTAAGCACAATGTCATAACATTTATTGACGCGGCGCGGCGGCGTGATATCCTGCCGGCAAAGGAGCCGATACATGCGCGCGACATTACGAAAAATGGGCAATTCCCAGGGGGTCATCATCCCCAAGACCCTGATCACCCAGCTCGGTTTCGAGACGGAGGTGGAGATGCGCGTCACTGAAACAGGCATTGTCATCGAGAAACCCCAAAAGCCGCCGCGCGAAGGCTGGGCCGAAGCCAGTCAGGCATTGGCGGATGAGGCACCCGACCATGAATGGCTCGACTTCAAAAATGAATTCGATGATACTGAGTGGACGTGGTAACGTATAAGCCCGGCGCCCAGGGCGAAGTCTGGCTCGTGACGCTCGACCCGACCGTTGGCAGCGAACAACGCAAGACACGCCCCTGCGTCATCGTCTCGCCCGATGAAATGAACCGCCATTTGAATACGGTCATACTGGCGCCCCTGACGACAGGCAACCGGCCGGCGCCTTATCGTATCGAGATCGATTTCCTCGGCAAATCGGGCCGGATTCTGCTCGATCATATCCGTTCCGTGGACAGGCTCCGCCTGGTCAGGAAACTCGGCCATCTGGACGATGCCCCCCTGGCCGGCATACTGAAAACCTTAAGAGAAATGTTCAGAGATTAGCGCCCATGCTGCTGCATATGTCCACCTGGAAAGAGATCGACACGCGCCTGAAAACCGCGCGCACCGTCATCATCCCCATCGGCTCCAATGAGCAGCACGGCCCGATGGGGCTGCTCGGCACCGACTGGCTGTGTCCGGAAATCATCGCCCATGCGGCAGAGAAGGAAGGTGATTTGCTGATCGCGCCGACCTTCAATATCGGCATGGCGCAGCATCACCTGGGCTTTGCCGGCACCATTTCCCTGCGGCCCACCACCTTCATGTCAGCCATCGAGGACTGGGTGAATTCGCTGGCGCGGCATGGCTTCGACCGCATCTATTTCCTCAATGGCCACGGCGGCAATGTCGCCACCATCGAGGCAACGTTTTCGCAGATCTACGCCGCCTATTCCTATTCGGGCCGCCCCTGCCCGTTCATTCTCAAACTGCGCAACTGGTGGGACCTGCCGGGCGTTTTACGCTTGTGCGCCAGACTTTATCCCAAAGGTCACGGCAGCCATGCCACGCCTTCGGAAATCGCCGTCACCTTCGCCGCCTATCCGGATTTCGTGAAATCGGCGGCGATGGAACCGCAGATCGCTCCGGATGGCCCGATCCGCGACGCGCTCGACTACCGCGCCCGCTTCCCCGACGGCCGCATCGGCTCGGATTCCGCCCTGGCCACGGTGGAGCAGGGCCGGCAGATTATCGACGCGGCGGTCAAGGCCCTGCTTGACGATGTGGCGAAGTTCGAGGCGGAATAGGCTATTTCAGCCACCCCGCCCCGCGCAGGGCCTTCAGGCGCGATCTCGATACCGGCGCCACAAGCCCGCCTTCGAGGTGTATTTGGAAGTCCCGTCCGTTTTTTTGCGCGCCGGTCACGGCGGCGCGGGCGACCCACCAGGATTTATGCACCTGTTCGCCACGCACACCGTCCATATCGGCGATGGCGTCGGCGAAGTGGCTCAGGATCAGCGCGTCCCCCAGGCGGGTATAGACGCGGACATAATGATCCTCACTGCGCAGGGCGATAATCTCTTCCCCCAGCCGAGGCGGCAGGCGGGAGAGCAGACGCGGCGGCATTGAAAGCGCCGATTCGGAAACCGCCGTCTTGTGTGCAGACGGCGGCGGCCTGTGCAACCCCCACAGCGCGGCGGCATAAAGAGCGGCCAGCACCAGGGCTTGCAGGCCGGTGTCGAAAAAATCCGCCACGCCCGGCAGAGGCCGGCGCCAATCCGGAACCGGGCCGAAATACCACAGCCACAGGCGCATGGGCGCGGCCTCTCAGTCATGGCCGCCCGCTTGATGCTGCCGCTGCCGCAATTGTGCGTCCGCAAACCCTGGCCTTGCAGGAGAAACGCCTTTCCGCCAGCTGCGTCCAGTTCCGGCGCGAAAATCATCGTCTGGAGCGAAGGCAACGCGCTTGTCTTCAAAGCGGACGAAGCGGCCTTTGTGGCGCAGGGACAGGCGCTGGCCAGGGCGGAGGGCGTGTATCTTTTCATGGCCATGGCCCTGATGACGCCCGGCGACAGACTGGCAGCGAACAAACTGACGGTCATCACGCCTTCAGGCGCTGTTGCCGGCAGCTATCTCAAAAGCCATCCCGCGCCGGGCGAGGCCTCCATCACGGGACGGAACGGCATGGGCGTCATGGATACGCCCTATGGCCGCCTGGCCTGGGCCATCTGCTACGATTTCGACTTCCCGGCCTTCATCCGCCAGGCCGGACAAAAAGGCGCCGACATTCTGATCGACCCGTCCTGGGAAGGCGCGAACATGGCCCCGCTACATTCGCGCATGACTGCCTTCCGGGCCGTGGAGAACGGTGCGGCCCTGATCCGGATCGTCAACGGCGGCGTCAGCCTGGCGGTCGATCGCAACGGCCGGATACGCTCGCAACTGGATCAAACCCACGCGCCCACACCTGAAACCGTAATGCTGGCCGACCTGCCCGTGCGCGGCAAACCGACCTTCTACGGGCGTTTCGGCGACTGGGTGGGCAAGGTTTCGGCTTTCCTGCTCGCCACCCTGTTATGGCTGGGTTTCAGACGGCAGATTTCAGGTGAGGAAAATGGTGCGCTTAGATGACTCATATTTGCGCAATATCGAGCGCCGGATTATCGACGACACGCATCTCGAAGCTCATCGCATGGTGGCCAACCTGCTTAAAAAAGGAGTTTACGACATCTTTTGGATTCAATGAGGCCTGAGCCTAGGCCTTAAGCAGGCCGCCCAGAATATCGCCAAGGCCGCCTTTTCCGGCGCCTTGTCCCATGACCTGACCGAGGATATCGCTGATCCCGCCCTGCGGCAGTTGTCCGCCGGGGGTCAGGTGATCGATCAGGCCCGGCAGGGCGTGGGCCAGTTGCGAACTGTCGATACCCATGGCCTTTGTCAGTCCCGCCACCTGCTCGGAGCCGAGAATGGCCTGAATCTGTTCGGCGGAGATCGGCAGGTTGCCGCCGGTGCCCACCCACGACTGCACAACCTCGCCCATGCCACCCTGATGGAATTTGGCGACAATCCCTTCCAGCCCGCCATCGCCGAGATGCCCGGCCAGTTTTTCGAGGTCGAAACCGCCGGGGCCGGAGGCGGCGCCCAATATATCGTTCAGCAGGCTCATGGGGATTTTCCTTTTGCGGATTTCGGACAGACGGACTACGCGCCGGATTTTTCACAACGTCAATTCACGACGTTTTTACCGCGCCATTTCTCCACGCCTGACCGCGCCATACCACGCCCAGAGCAGGTGCGCGGCGATGGTGCGATAAGGCGACCAGTCCAGCGCCCGCTCGGCGCAATAGGCTTCATTGGGGCGTTCCGGCAGGTTATCCAGCCACCCGACCGCTTCCCGCAACGCGACATCGCCGACCGGAAACAGATCGAGCCGGCCTTCGGAAAACATCAGATAGACCTCCGCCGTCCAGCGGCCGATCCCTTTCAGGGCCACCAGCCGGGCGGAGGCCTCTTCGATGCTCAGGCTTTCCAGCGTGTCCGTATCGAAACCGCCGGTATGAAAGGCGTCGGCCAGGGCGCGGGCATAGGATATCTTGGGGCGTGACAGGCCGTAGCCGCGCAGACGGTCTTCGTCATGGGCCAGCAGGGCCTGCGGCGTGATCTCTCCCAGCCCTTCGCGCACGCGGGTGAAAATCGTGTCCGCCGCCTTGACCGACAGCTGCTGCTCGACGATCAGGCCGAGCAGGGCCGGAAATCCGCCGGGGCGCTTGCGGTGGTGGATGTGCGAGAAGTGCTCGGTGAGCGGTTTGAGGCGCGGATCACGCCCGGCCAGGTGGGCCAGATGCGCAGGATCGAGGGGATTGGCGGTATCGGTCATGCCCTGCATTTAACAGATTCCGGACGCAAATCCGTCAGGACCATGTACAAAAATATCCGTCCGGCCTGTGGTTGGTTACGCAATGATGCAGCCGACCTGGGCCACGCGGTATTCGCGCCTGAACGTATCCGAGATAATGCCGTAATTGCGCTTGGTGATCGTGGCCTCGGCGTCGTAATCCGGCCTGTGGTCGGCCATGCCGGCGATGGCAATCACCGTTTCCGGCACCGAGGTATAGATGCGGCCGCGGCGCGGATTTTCCTTCAGCGTAATGCCTATGACATGCGAATTGTCATTGAGCGCCGGCCCGCCGACCAGCTGGTTGAGGTCGCTTTTCAGCGCGTAGGTCTGGCCCGCCTTGGCCCAGGCCAGAACCGGTTCGCTGCCCTCGAAGCGCTTGGCGTGCTTCATCATGGTCCGGCCGATCAGGCGGCCCGTCGCCTCGCCCACCGTGCCGCCCGGATAGCCCGGCATGAAGGCGCGCATTCCCGGCTTGACATTTGCCGGGTCGCTCATGCCGAACGGCCGTCCGCCGCCTTCGGTCACGGCGATCAGATAGCCCTCATGGCCGGGAATGCGGCGGGTGCTGAAAGGCACCGCCAGATTGCCGCCGATATTGAGGAAGGGGTGGGTGCATTTGCCGACGCTCCGTTCGGCCACGATCCATTCGCCGGTATGCGAGATGGAAAAGGCGGTGCCGGTCATGATCTTGCGGTCATCCACCGGCAGGTTGATGATCGAGGTCACGGTGAAGGGCGTCAGGTTGGCGAACAGCGACATTTCGCCGATGCCCGGCGGCGGCGGCGCGGGCGGGGAATCGGAAACCTCGTGCCAGCTTCCGGTCACCGCCACCAGGGCAGTGAGAACAGCGCCGTAAAGAAGCCAGTCGAGCTTCATGGGCCTTCCCTCTAGGCCGCCACGGCGGCGGCGAGGACGAGGGCGGCGGCCAGCTTGGCGGAAACCAGCAGCACGGCGGCGGACACCTCGCCTTCATTGATGCGGGTGGGCAGGCCGGCCAGCAGGAAATCGACCAGGCGGAAAACGAACAGTTGCAGCAAAATGGTGGCGCCGCCCCACAGCACGACATCGCGCACACTCGTCGAGGCCGCCATGGAGGCCGCCAGCGGAATGGCCAGGCCAATGATGACGCCGCCGAAGGCGACAGCCGCCGCCGAATTGCCTTCGCGGATCTGGTGGATTTCCTTATAGGGGGTGAGCAGCGAATAGATGGTGGCGCCGATCAGCAACATCAGCAGGGTCACGCCGGCATGCAGCAGGGTAATGGGGAAGCCGGACGCGAAGGCCTGGATTTCCGGCCGCAGCACTTCGGGCGACAGGAAGTTGAGGTTGAAATTATCAGGCGTCATTCTGGTCCCCTAACACGCGGTCCTGCGCGCGCCCGTTGCCCATGAAGTTACCCGCGCAACGGCCCAACGCACTTTAGGGGTAAGTTCCCTGCAAGATCAAGGCCTGCCTGTGCGCCTGTGGATAAATTTTATATGACGGCGTAAATATCCAGTATGCGCAAGGCCTTAGTCGATCATGCCGCCGGCCAGGGCCGCGAAGGGCAGGCTTTCGCCGGCGGGCGGGGTGTCCTGATTTGAGGCAACTGCCTCGCGCTGTTCCCGGCGGATCACTGAGGCGCGCTTCTTCTCGGATTCCGACTTTAACTGACCGCAGGCCGCCAGGATATCGCGGCCGCGCGGGGTGCGGATCGGCGAGGCGTAACCGGCCTTGTTGAGGATGGCGGCGAAAGCTTCGATCTCCTTCCAGCCTGAGCACTGGTAGTCGGTGCCCGGCCAGGGATTGAAGGGGATCAGATTGATCTTGGCGGGGATACCCTTCAGCAGGCGCAGCAGGGCACGGGCTTCGGCGGGCGTATCGTTGACGCCTTTCAGCATGACGTACTCGAAGGTCACGCGGCGGGCATTGGAAAGGCCGGGATAGGCACGGATGGCGGCCATCAGCTGCTCGATATTGTACTTCTTGTTGAGCGGCACCAGCACATCGCGCAGCGGGTCGTTGGTGGCGTGCAGCGAAATCGCCAGCATGGCCTGGGTGCGGTTGCCGAGCGCTTCCAGTTCCGGCACCACGCCGGAGGTCGAGACGGTGATGCGGCGGCGGGAGATGGCTATGCCTTCGCCATCGGAAATGATGTCGATGGCTGAGGCGACATTATCGAGATTATACAGCGGCTCGCCCATGCCCATGAAGACGATGTTGGATAGCTGGCGGTCTTCCTTGGGCGAGGGCCATTCGCCGAGATCATCGCGCGCCACCTGGACCTGGGCGACGATCTCGGCCGTGGTCAGGTTGCGCACCAGCTTTTGCGTGCCGGTGTGGCAGAAGGAGCAGTTAAGCGTGCAGCCGACCTGCGAGGAGACGCACAAAGCGCCGGCGCGGCCGACCGAGGGGATATAGACGCTTTCGACCTCGATGCCGGGCGCCATGCGGATCAGGTATTTGCGCGTGCCGTCATTGCTGATCTGGCGCTCGACGATTTCCGGACGGGCCAGCGAGAACTTTTCCCTGAGCAGGGCGCGCTGGTCCTTGGCGATATCGGTCATCAGGTCGAAATCGGTGAAGCCATAGTGATGCACCCAGCGCCAGATCTGCTGCATGCGCATCTTCGCCTTGCGCGCTTCCACCACGCCGGAATCGACCAGAGCCTGCATCAGGCCCTCGCGCGTGAGTCCCGTAAGATTTTGGCCGGTGATATTGACCAGCGACGAGGCAGCGGATTTGACGGACAGGTCGAGCGTATGGGCCAAGATATGCGGCTTTCAATGAAGACATATTTGCGGGATTGGCGGACCCTATACACGAGAGCCTGAGAAATGTCTAATTGCGCGGTTATAAGGGGCGGCGTAAGTTGCGCCAAACAGATATTCGAGGACCGCATGACCCCTTCTTTTAAAACGCTCGGTTTCGCCTGCGCCGTGGCCCTGAGCCTGCCGGTCGCCTCGCAGGCCCTGGCCAGTCCGGAAACCGACGCCCTGTCGGAATGTCTGGTGCGGTCTTCCACGCCGGATGACCAGCTTGTGCTGACGCGCTGGGTATTCGCCGCCATATCGAAGCATCAGGGCGTATCCGACCTCGCCTCGTTATCCGACGCGCAGTTCAAGGCGGTCAATCAGGCCGGCGGGGCGCTGTTCTCGCGTCTGCTGACTGAAAACTGCCCGGCGGAAACCACCGCGGCGATCCACGTCGATGGCGCCAAGGCCATTGAAACCGCCTTCACCGCCCTGGGCCAGACGGCGATGCAGGATCTCGCCGGCGATCCCGGCGTACAGTCGGCGCTGACCGGCATGGTCGGCTATATGGACCAGGCGCGCCTGTTCGGCATGCTGAGCCAGGCGGCGAAGAAATAGATTTGCCGGAACCTGATGATGGGGTGATGACCGCCGTATTCAATCCTCATCTGACCGGGCCTATCCTTTCGCCTCATTGAAAGGAGGCCGCCCATGCCTGCAAACCGGCCTGCGAAGAAATGGTCGCAAGATGTCACCGAACATTCCAATGCCATGGACCTGAAAGCGCATGTCTTTGAATCGCATGATCCGAAGACCATCGCCAGATCGCTGAAAAAATCCGCCGAGGAAAGTCACCGCCGCAAGTCGTCGCCCTACCGCTCGGCCATGTCCATGCTGACCTTCTATATCAACCGCGCCGGCAAGAATTTGCCGGAGAAACAGAAGGATGTGCTGGAAAAGGCCAAGGACGAACTGCGCGCGCTTTACGGGAAAGCTTAACGTCCCAGATAACGTTCCGGCCGGTGAAAGCCGACCATGACCCCGCTCATGGCGGCGGCCGATATCACGGAAAACAGAAGTTGGTGCGGATTGAGGATCAGGATCGACGCCGCCATGATCAGGGCGTCGCAGGCCAGTTGCGTCTTGCCGGCGTTGATGTTCTTTGTCTTTTGCAGGTAGAGGGCCAGCACGCCGGTGCCGCCCGCGCCGGCGCCATGCCGCGCCAGGGCCAGAATCCCCATGCCGATGATCGTGCCGCCGAAAAGCGCCGCGAACAAAGGGTTCAGGCTTTCCAGCCTGAAGGCGAGGTGCGCGTAATTGGCCATGGCCATGATGGCAAGATTAACGATCACCGTCTTGATCATGAAACGCTTGCCCATGGCGGGCCAGGCGAACAGGAAGAACGGAATGTTGATCAGGATGAACAATATTCCGACCGGCAGGGGCGCGACGTAGGACACCAGCAGCGCGATCCCGGCCACGCCGCCGGTGGTCAGTCCGGCCGTATGCAGCATGACGATGCCGAGCGCGATGAAGGCGCAGCCGATGGCGAAGGCATAGGCATCCTCCAGCACCGTATGCCGGACGGTGGGGTAAAGGGCGTCCTTGCCGTCCTTGTCGATCGGTTGGCCGGGGGCAGTCGTCATCAGGCGGCATCCACAATAAAAGCGGTTGGCCCGCGCGTTTCGTTCCCTGTCAATTTGGTTTCGTATGACACAATTTGGGCAAGTAAGAAACCCCACACACCGGGCACGCCGGATCAGTTGCCAGCCTGACAATCCGCGACGTCATGTCAAGGCCGTCGAAGATCAGCAGCCTGCCGCGCAAAGTCTCACCCGCGCCGGTGATGACCTTGATCGTTTCCAGAGCCGCCAGCGATCCCAGGACTCCCGCCAGCGCCCCGACCACACCGACGCGCTCGCAGGTTTCGGCATCCGGCGGAATTTCCGGCACCAGGCACTGATAGCAGGGGGAACCATCGAAAGTCGCCAGTTGCCCGCTGAACCGTCCCAGCGCCGCCGACACCAGCGGCTTTTTCAGTTCATGGCACACACGATTGACCAGCAGGCGCGTCTCGAAATTATCGCAGCCATCGAGCACCACGTCATAGCCACCCAGCACCTCCGCCGCATTGTCCCCGGTCAGACGCAGGCGATGGACATGGCACAGGCAATGCGGATTGAGATTGCCGAGATGCGTCGCCGCCGCTTCGGCCTTGGCGGCGCCGATATCCTTTGACCCGAACAACACCTGCCGCTGAAGATTGCTCACGCTCACCTCATCGTCATCGATCAGGCCGAGCGCGCCCACGCCCGCCGCCGCCAGATAGAGGGCCGCCGGCGCGCCGATCCCGCCCATGCCGACCAGCGCCACCTTGGCGGCTTTCAGCTTCATCTGGCCCTGGCCGCCGATTTCCTTCAGCACCAGATGGCGGGCATAGCGGTCGATTTCGTCGTCTGTCAGCATGGTGTCCATATAGGCGCTGACGGCTTGCGGGGCCACATCAATTTATTTACCAATGCGCCCGATTCTATTCCCGCGGTTTTCAGGCCCCGCTGTTTTCAGGATTATCGACATGGTTCCGGCATTGCGCCAGATGAGCGGCAGGCACCGCACCGAAGCGGGCGATGAAAGGCTGGGCACACTCCTGGCCTTCGTGGCCGGCGCGATCAATGCCGGCGGGTTCCTGGCGGTCGGTTACTATACCTCGCACATGAGCGGCATCGTCTCGTCCATCGCCGATTTCCTGGTGCTGCACCGGTGGGCGGCGGCGCTGATCTCGGTCCTTTCCGTCATGTCCTTCTTCACGGGCGCCGTCACCTCCAGCCTGCTGATCAACTGGGCGCGCCGCAAGGGGCTGCAAAGCGAGTTCGCCCTGACCCTGATGCTGGAGGCGGTCCTGCTGCTGCTGTTCGGGCTTCTGGCGCGGGATGTCGAGGTCACGGTCGCGCTCCTGTGCTTCACCATGGGCCTGCAAAACAGCCTGATCACCAAGATTTCGCACGCCGAAATCCGCACCACCCATGTCACCGGCATCGTCACCGACCTCGGCATCGAATGCGGACGGTTCCTGTTCGAGCGCACCACCCACAGCGAAGCGCGGTTTCACCTGAAAAAGGTCGTCCTGCTCGGCCGTCTGCTGGCCGGTTTCCTGTTGGGCGGACTCACCGGGGCGCTGGTGTTCAAATGGGCCGGTTTCATCACGGTCCTGCCGTTTTCGCTTTTGCTGGCCATTATCGCCATCGGCCCCGTCTGGGAGGACGTGTCGCAGCGCTTTCGCCGCAAGCGCTCTTGAAAGCCCGGTGCAAAAGCGCCAATTAGGGCGTCATGACAGACTCAAATTTCCCGAACTGGCACGGCACCACCATCGTGGCCGTGCGCAAGAACAACAAGACGGTCATCGCCGGCGACGGCCAGGTGTCGATGGGGCCGACCATCGTCAAGGGGGGCGCGCGCAAGGTGCGCACGCTCCAGGGCGGCAAGGTCATCGCCGGTTTCGCCGGGGCCACGGCCGATGCCTTCACCCTGCTGGAACGGCTGGAAGCCAAGCTCGAACTCTATCCCGACCAACTGGCGCGCGCCTGCGTCGATCTGGCCAAGGACTGGCGCACGGACCGCTATCTGCGCCGCCTGGAAGCCATGCTGCTGGTGGCCGATAAACACACCGTCCTGACCATTACCGGCGTCGGCGATGTGCTCGAACCGGAAGACGGCGTGGCCGCCATCGGCTCCGGCGGGGTCTATGCCCTTTCCGCCGCCCGCGCCCTGCTGGAATACGAGCCGGACGCCGAGGTTATCGCCCGCAAGGCCATGAAGATCGCATCGAGCATTTGCGTCTATACCAATGATCACCTGACGCTTGAGACGCTCGAAGCGTAAAAAGTTCTAAAAATAAGGTATATTCAAACCACGAATGAACACGAATTTACACGAATAATGGAGCTTCGCTCGCCCGATAAGGGTTTAATGCAGTTCATCATGACATTGAATCTATTCGTGTAAATTCGTGTTCATTCGTGGTTCGTACAGAATTCAGTTTCCGGAATATAAAATGACCACCTTCTCTCCCCGCGAGATCGTTTCCGAACTTGATCGCCATATCATCGGCCACCATGACGCCAAGAAGGCCGTCGCCGTCGCCCTGCGCAACCGCTGGCGGCGCAAGGCCACAGACGAGTCGATCCGTGACGAGATCACGCCGAAGAACATCCTGATGATCGGGCCGACCGGTGTCGGCAAGACCGAGATCGCCCGCCGCCTGGCAAAACTGGCCCAGGCGCCTTTCATCAAGGTCGAGGCCACCAAGTTCACCGAGGTCGGCTATGTCGGCCGCGATGTCGATCAGATCGTGCGCGATCTGGTGGAAGCGGCCATGCTGATGGTCAAGGACAAGAACCGCGCCGGCGTCCGCGCCAAGGCCGAGCACAATGCCGAGGAACGCCTGCTCGACGCGCTGGTGGGCGAAACGGCCGCCGCGGCGACCCGCGACAGTTTCCGCAAGAAGCTGCGCAACAACGAACTGGACGACAAGGAAATCGAGATTTCCCTGGCCGACAGCGCACCCATCGGCATCATGGAAATCCCCGGCCAGCAGGCGGGCGCTTTCAATCTCGGCGATATGCTGTCAAAGGCGATGGGCGGCCGCAAGAAAACCGTCAAGACCACGGTGAAAGCCGCCATGGCGCCGCTGATCGCCGAGGAATCCGACAAACTGCTCGATCAGGAATCGGTCGCCAACGAGGCGCTGAAACTGGCCGAAAACGAAGGCATTGTCTTCCTCGATGAGATCGACAAGGTGGCCTCGCGCTCGGATCGCGGCGGGGCGGATGTATCGCGCGAAGGCGTGCAGCGCGACCTGCTGCCGCTGATCGAGGGCACGACGGTTTCCACCAAGTACGGCCCGGTCAAGACCGACCATATCCTGTTCATCGCCTCCGGGGCGTTTCACGTTTCGAAGCCGTCCGACCTGCTGCCGGAATTGCAGGGCCGCCTGCCGATCCGGGTAGAGCTGAAGGCGCTGACCCAGGAAGATTTCCGCCGAATCCTGAGCGAACCGGAAGCCAACCTGATCAAGCAGAACCAGGCCCTGATGGCTACCGAAGGCGTAACTTTGGTGTTCGACGACAGCGCCATCGCCGTCATGGCCGAGGCCGCCGCGACCGTGAACGCCAAGGTGGAAAACATCGGTGCGCGCCGTCTGCAAACCGTGATCGAGAAGGTGATGGAGGATATTTCCTTCACGGCGTCGGACATGCACGGCCAGACCGTCACCATCGATGCCGATTACGTCAAAAAGCGCCTGGGCGATATCGCCACGGACGCTGATCTGAGCCGGTATATATTGTAGTTGTGAGCGAGATAACAGTTGCTTTATTCGTTCTCGCCTTCCCTATAACTGGGGCAGGCGATGCAAGCTTACATCATATCGCCTAGGCGGATCGACACTCAGCGTATCTCCTATCTTATACCGCCCCGTTTACAGGGCGGGGACCGCACGACGCGCGAAGCGCTAGATGCGGTGGTGGGGGACTGCCGGCTTGTGTCGTTCAGATCATGAATGGATTACTGACCCGCCGATTTCATGTGTTCGGAGACGCCAGCTTCCATATTGACGACAACACCCCCACCACCGCATCTCCCTGCGGTCGTGCGGTCCCCCTCCCCACAAGTGGGGAGGTATAAGAAGGGGGCGGTTGCTGGATGTCGATCCGTCCTAGCGCTTGAGCGGATCGAAATTGCGGGCGAATTCGTCGTAGCAATCGAGGAACATCTGCCGGAACTGATCGTCGAAAATGGCCAGGGCTTCCTCGCGGCGGCCGGCCATCTGCGCGCCGGAAATATTGGCGCCGGTGCAGAGAAAGGCGGTATAGCGCGCCGCCGCGTACATGGCCGACAGGGCGACATCCTCGCCATGCACATGGGCGCTCTGTGCGTTGCACAGGTCGATATGCGCCTTGGCGCGGGCGGTGAAATCGAGTTTTTCCTGGGTGGACATGCTTATGGGTTCCGGATGATCATTGGCCGTCATTCAGGCATGTGTCAGGGCCTTTAGCAAGCCCGCGCCTGCCTTTTCGCACAGGCGGTAGACTTCTTCAAAATGCGACTGGCCGCCGTAATAGGGATCGGGCACGTTCTTTGTCATGCCTAGCGCTTCTTCGAGATAGAGCGCCACCTTCGCCCTTGAGCCTTGCGGCTGCATGGCCGCGAGGTGACGGACATTATCGCGGTCGAGGCCCAGGATCAGGTCGAAGCGGTCGAAATCGTCGATATGGACCTGCCGGGCGCGCTGGCCGGAGATATCGATGCCATGCGCCTGCGCCACGGCGATCGAGCGCTTGTCGGGCAATTCGCCGCTGTGCCAGCCGCCGCAGCCGGCGGAATCGATGGTGAAGCGCCCCTCCATCTGTGCCTTGACCACCTGATGCCGAAAGACGCCCTCGGCCAGCGGCGAGCGGCAGATATTGCCAAGGCAGACGAATAGTATGGCGGTCATTTCAGGGTTTCCAGAGAATCGGGCATAAGACACTCACATCTACTGTTGAAGCGCGCCGATGAAAACCACCAAACCCAAACCTGCAAAACGTCACAAGGTCGATCCGGAACTGATCCGCCAGTTGTTCGAGCGCTTCGAGCAGGACAAGCCGGAGCCGAAGACCGAACTGAACTACTCGAATGCCTTTACCCTGGTGACGGCGGTGGCGCTGTCGGCGCAGGCGACCGACGTGTCGGTCAACAAGGCGACCGGACCGCTGTTCGCCATCGCCGATAATCCGGCCGACATGCTGGCGCTCGGCGAGGACAGGCTGATGCGGATGATCAGTTCGATCGGGCTTTACCGCAACAAGGCGAAGAACGTCATGGCCATGTGCCGCATTCTGATCGACCAGTACGGCGGTCAGGTGCCGATGAACCGCGAGGCCCTGATCAGCCTGCCGGGCGTGGGCAATAAAACCGCGTCGGTGGTGCTCAATGAGATGGGCATCGAGCCGGCCATCGCGGTCGATACGCACGTCTATCGCGTGTCGCACCGGCTGGGCCTGGTCGATGCCGCGGCCAATACGCCGGACAAGGTGGAAAAGCAGTTGATGCAGATCATTCCGAAACCCTGGCTGACACGCGCGCACCACTGGCTGATCCTGCACGGCCGTTATGTCTGCGTGGCGCGCAAGCCGAAATGCGATATCTGTATTGTCCGCGACCTGTGCCCGAAGATCGGCGTCGATTTCACCCCGCTTGTTTGAATTATTAAGAAAGAAACCCCACCACCACGCCTTCGGCGCGGTCCCCCTCCCCAGTAAACTGGGGAGGTATAATCTTGTGCCTCCCCGGCTATGCCGGGGAGGGGGACCGCACGAGGCCGCAGGCCGAGATGTGGTGGTGGGGTGTCTTGCTTATCCTGCCTTAAGCTTCACCAGCCTGCGGATCCACAGCAGGGACGGGCAGAGTTTCACATCGGGTCTGAAATGCGGTTGCGCACCTTCTGACCATTGCAGTTGCGGACGGTGCGGCAAATCCTTTGCCAGCCGGATATTCCACGCCAGCCCAAGCGCTTCGAGCATCCGTATAAAGCGATAGCCGGGATCGCTCTGACCTTTATAAAGCCCGATCTTAGTCGAGCCGGGGAAGGCGTGATGATTGTTATGCCAGCCTTCGCCCATGGTGATCAGGCCGGTCAGCGGCACATTGCGTCCCTGCACGCCGGCGCCCTTTACCTGCCAATCATCGTCATGCGCCTGATGAGCGAAATAGCCGATCAGCCAGTGGCCGGTGACCGTGGTGGCGATCTGCGCGCAGACGCCCCAGATGACCCAGGCCCAGCCGCCGATCAGGTAGAAGACAGCGATCCACGGCAGATGGACGGCGATCCAGTGCCGATCGATGAAGCGATAAAAGGGATCGTTGGCGACCTCGGATTCGATTGTCAGGCGCGGCGGCATGCCCAGCCGGATATCGCTGTGCATTTGCCAGAGCGCATCGATCCACATCGGCTGGCGATGGGCGAAATAGTCATGACACTTCTCCTGGCGTTGCGCCCAGTCGCGGAAATCATGCGTGCGGATCATGGCGAAAGGGCCGCCCAGTCCCACCAGGACGCCGAAACAGACCAGCAGGCGTTCCAGCCACAGAGGGCAGTCAAAGCTCTTGTGGATCAGCCGGCGGTGCATCCCGACACTATGGCCGAGCAGCAGGACGGCGGCCGTCTTGAGGCCGAACAGGAGAACGGTATCCCAGCGCAAATAATGAATCAGCCCGTAGAGGGTGGCGGCGTACATGCTTAACAGAAACAGCGACTTGACCGGGGCATAGATGACGCGTCCGGCAACGGCATCCGCATTAACCGCCGGATCGATCCGCCCGATATTCTCAAAACCCTGCGACATGATTTTTCTCTTTATTTAGCTAATTATCTAAATAACTAATCATGAAAAAGCGCGGACGTCAACCGGATGACATTCAGGGATGGAGCCGATCCAGGATAAACACCGGCTGGCCGTGGAAGAGGCTGTCGCGCAAGGGCCTGTAGCCGTGGTTCAGCGCCAGTTTCAGCGAGGCCGCGTTCTCTGGGCTGATCATGCAGACCAGGCGCGGCAGATTCAATGTTTCATCGGCATGGGCCAGTGCCGCTGTCAGCGCTTCCGCGGCATAGCCCTGTCCGTGAAAGGCGCTGTCGAACACCCAGCCTGTTTCGAAGGCATCGAAGGCGGGCCTGATGTCGCGTTTATAGTCGAAAATGCCGACGACGCCGATCGGCTGGTCCGTGTCCTTCAGCCGCACCAACCAGTTGCCGAAACCGAAAACCTGCCAGTGGCCGATATCGCGCAGCAGGCGCAGCCAGACCTCTTCCGGGCGCAGCGGCTTGCCGGTGATATGGTGGTAGACGCCGCGCTGGACCCAAAGCGCGCACAGGAAATCGTAATCCGTGGCGGCCAGCGGTTTCAGCGCCAACCGTTCGGTTTCAATGCACATGGTCGGCACTTGCGCAGCCGCAGACATGCAGCGCGGCCTCGACCGCATCCTTGAAACGCATGGCGGCTTCGGGATCGTAGGTCAGGTAGAGATCCGGCTCGATCAGTTCCAGTTCCATCAGGCAAAAGCCGCCATCTTCCGCGCGCACCATATCGACGCGGGCATAGAGCAGGCGGTCGCGGCCGATGAAGTCGATGGCCGACTGCGCCAGGGCCAGGGCTTCCGGCGGCGGCGTCTTAACGCGCAGATGGGCGTTGTAATCGGGCTGCGAGCGGAAATCGCCCGATTTCGGCGTCTTCAGCACGGCATGAGAAAACTGGCCGACGAAATAGAGCAGGGACCATTCGCCTTCGGACCGGATGGCCGGCATGAAGGGCTGGATCATCGCCGGGCCTGCGGGTGGGGCCGTGCCCCCCTCCACCACTTCGTGGTCCCCCTCCCCCGCTAAAGCAGGGGAGGATAAGAGATTATCACCTTCCCAGATCAGGGTGTTTTTTGCCCCGGCGGAAATGGCGGGCTTGAGCACCAAAGCCTTCTGTCCGAAATCGGCACGGGCGCGCGCCACGTCTTCATCCGTCAGGCGCTCGGTGAACAGGGTCGGGATAATGCGCACCCCGGCCTCGGCGAGATCGCGCAGATAGCGTTTGTCGACGTTCCAACTCACGATTTCCGGCGGATTGAAGACGCGCCGTTCGGCGGCCCCCATCGCCGTCATGGCGCCGATAAAGCTGTTGGGCGCGTTATGATAGCCCCAGGCGACCAGCGGCAAGATCAGGTCGTAATCCCCGTCGATCGGCTCCGACCATGGCTGGTCGAAGATTTCGGCGTCTATCCCGGCCAGCGCCTCGCGGTAGGCGTCCAGCACATAAGGCCAGCGGCCATGGTGCGACGGATGGTCGGGATTGGGGGTCAGGATCAGAATACGCTTGCTCATGGACTCTTTATTGATCATTAGGTTACAGCATAGCAACCGGATTCTGAGGCCCTGATTATATGACCGTCGAATATGACATCACCGCCGTCGGGCACGCCATTGTCGATGTGCTTGCCCCCTCCGATGACGCCTTTTTAGGCAAGCATGACCTGCACAAGGGATCGATGACCCTGATCGATTCGCACCGCGCCCTCAGCCTGTCGGAAGCCATGAACGAGAGCGAAATGGCCTCGGGCGGATCGGCGGGAAACACCATTTCCGGCGCGGCGTCCTTTGGGGCCAGATGCGCCTATGTCGGCAAGGTGGCGCATGACGCCATGGGGGAATTCTTCGCCCACGACCTGCGCAAGATGGGCGTCGAATTCCGCACGCCGGTGCTGCATGACGATCCGACCCCGACGGGCCGCTGCCTGATCAATGTCACGCCCGACGGCCAGCGCACCATGGCGACGTTTCTGGGCGCGGCGGCGCTGGTCAGCCCGCAGGACCTCGACGAGGAGATCATCAAGGCCTCGCAGATCACCTATCTCGAAGGCTATCTGTTCGATACGCCGTCCGGTCGTGAAACCTTCGCCAAGGCGTCGCAGATCGCCCGCTCGGCCGGCCGCAAGACCGCCATCACTCTGTCGGACGGCTTCGTCGTCAACCGCTGGCGCGAAGACCTGCTGGCCTTTATCGACCGCCATATCGATGTCGTCTTCGCCAATGAAAACGAATTGCTGTCGCTGTTCCAGACCGACGATTTCTTCAAGGCGCTGCGTTTCCTGCGCGCCAGGACCGATCTGGCCTTCGTCACCCGCTCCGAGCAGGGATCGGTGGTGGCCAAGCTGGACGACACCCACACCATCAAGGCTTTCCCGTGCGAACAGGTGGTCGATACCACGGGGGCGGGCGATTCCTACGCGGCGGGGGTCCTGTTCGGCCTGACCCAAGGCCTGCATGTCACCGCCTGCGCCGAACTGGGTTCGCTGGCGGCGGCAGAAGTGATCGGCCACTACGGCCCGCGCGCGCAGGTATCGCTCAAGCAACTGGCGGCGGAAAAGGGGCTGATCTAGGTCCGTCTCTTAAGCGCCACATAGAGCGCGCCGGTGCCGCCGTGGCGGGCGTGGGCCTGTGAAATGCCGGCGACGATATGCGACAGGGCCGGATCGGCCAGCCATTCCGGCGCGTGGCGTTTCAATATGCCGTTTTCGGAAACGCCCTTGCCGGTGATGACCAGCACGGCGCGGTAATCATTGGCATAGGCCTGCTGCACGAAGGCTTTCAAACGCGCCTCGGCGGCGAAGGCGGTCAGGCCGTGCAGGTCCAGCCGCGCCTCGATCGGATCGCGTTCGCGGGTGATGCGGCGCTTGCGTTTCGGCTCGATCGGATCGGGGGCGAAATCCGCCGCGCGGGTGATCTTGTAGCCGCTGACGGGTGTAAGCGATTGTCCGAGCCTGAAGGGCGTCAGCGGCGCGGGCGCGGGTTTGACGGCAGTCATTTCGCCGGGCATGTCGGCGATCTTGAGCGTTTCGGTTTCAGCCGGCGGATCTGGTTTCCTGACAGGCTTGTGCGGCCGCACGGTCGCCGTCACCAGCGCCCACAGCCGCAAATCCTCCGCCTTGAAACCGAACCGTGTCATGCGCATCCGAAAAAGCAAGAAACCCCACCACCACGAGCCATTCTTTGCGTGTCTTCCAAGGGGACCATGCCGAAGGCCTGGTGATGGGGTATCTTACTTTAGGATATTGGCCAAAGGCTACCGAATTAGAGTACCCCCCAACACGTAGGAAGCATTTTTTGAATTAAGGATAGGCCAAGCCTACCAGCGAGGCATATACCCCCGATGAAGTTGTGATTGGGCCTCGATGTTTTCTCTGCTAAAACCGGTGCAAAGCACCTGCTCGACCGCCTCATCGTTGCGGTTTGGCCTCGACGTTTTCTCTGCTAAGACCAACACACGTCGAATCGTAACGCAGCCTAAGTTGCGGTTTGGCCTCGACGTTTTCTCTGCTAAGACACGCGGCGGTTCATCTGGTGGACGTGACCGAGTTGCGGTTTGGCCTCGACGTTTTCTCTGCTAAGACAGCCCCTTCTATGACGTTCAGCAATGACAAGTTGCGGTTTGGCCTCGACGTTTTCTCTGCTAAGACATCCTGCAAAATGATTGTCAGGACGCGGGAGTTGCGGTTTGGCCTCGACGTTTTCTCTGCTAAGACAGGACTACCGGGAACAGAATAGCCACCTTGTGTTGCGGTTTGGCCTCGACGTTTTCTCTGCTAAGACGCCCTGCCCTTTCTTGAGAAGCGCCACCATGTTGCGGTTTGGCCTCGACGTTTTCTCTGCTAAGACCATCTATCAGACCGAACCGCTTGAGATCGTGTTGCGGTTTGGCCTCGACGTTTTCTCTGCTAAGACCTTCACTTCGATCTCCCACTCCCGGCCGTCGTTGCGGTTTGGCCTCGACGTTTTCTCTGCTAAGACCTTGGGCCATGTGTCCATCATGACGGACTTGTTGCGGTTTGGCCTCGACGTTTTCTCTGCTAAGACCGCCATGCGCCTCCGTCTTGGTCACGAAAGGTTGCGGTTTGGCCTCGACGTTTTCTCTGCTAAGACACTACGAGAAAATGATGGCTTTATGGCCGGGTTGCGGTTTGGCCTCGACGTTTTCTCTGCTAAGACTTAGGGGAATCACTTAACTGGGATTCGACTGTTGCGGTTTGGCCTCGACGTTTTCTCTGCTAAGACCATGGCGGCGAAGGCGTCTTTGACTTCCGGGTTGCGGTTTGGCCTCGACGTTTTCTCTGCTAAGACCGCATGCATTCCGTTTTGGGCGCTTGTCCTGTTGCGGTTTGGCCTCGACGTTTTCTCTGCTAAGACCCGTGGAAGCACATGGCGACGGGGAAGACGGTTGCGGTTTGGCCTCGACGTTTTCTCTGCTAAGACTCATCCGGCGGTGGTGCAATCGTGCGCGTCGTTGCGGTTTGGCCTCGACGTTTTCTCTGCTAAGACTTGACCGGAAAGCATACCTTGGATCACGTCGTTGCGGTTTGGCCTCGACGTTTTCTCTGCTAAGACAGGTCGAGGCCTTGCCAATGCAGTTTCCAGGTTGCGGTTTGGCCTCGACGTTTTCTCTGCTAAGACCAACTTCGTGGCCGAAAGCAACGAGATCGAGTTGCGGTTTGGCCTCGACGTTTTCTCTGCTAAGACGCCGTCGATGGTTTTCTGCCTGAATATCGTGTTGCGGTTTGGCCTCGACGTTTTCTCTGCTAAGACATCGTTTGCGCGTGAAAGACTGCCGACACTGTTGCGGTTTGGCCTCGACGTTTTCTCTGCTAAGACTGCTTGAAAAAGAAGGGCACCCCCGCCGTTGTTGCGGTTTGGCCTCGACGTTTTCTCTGCTAAGACGCAAAATCTTTTTGTTGTACTTCTCGGCCAGTTGCGGTTTGGCCTCGACGTTTTCTCTGCTAAGACCCCGCTGCCCGTCGCACGTGCCAAGGATTAGTTGCGGTTTGGCCTCGACGTTTTCTCTGCTAAGACATTCTCCCAGTTGACGAAATACGAGAAATTGTTGCGGTTTGGCCTCGACGTTTTCTCTGCTAAGACCCTTTTTCCCGTGCCTCGTCATCGGTATAGGTTGCGGTTTGGCCTCGACGTTTTCTCTGCTAAGACCCGCTGGCACAACTAAAGCAAGAAGTTCTTGTTGCGGTTTGGCCTCGACGTTTTCTCTGCTAAGACGACATTGATTCGCTCCTTAAACCAGCGTTAGTTGCGGTTTGGCCTCGACGTTTTCTCTGCTAAGACCACGACAAACATCGTGTGTCTTTCGCACGTGTTGCGGTTTGGCCTCGACGTTTTCTCTGCTAAGACTATGAGGCGCGGGCCAAAACAGATGCTTCCGTTGCGGTTTGGCCTCGACGTTTTCTCTGCTAAGACCGGCCAAGTTTCATTCCACACCGATGAACGGTTGCGGTTTGGCCTCGACGTTTTCTCTGCTAAGACCACGCGGCCAGACCATAGCGGGCGCAAGACGTTGCGGTTTGGCCTCGACGTTTTCTCTGCTAAGACCAACGCTCAATACGGCGTCGTCACGAAAGTGTTGCGGTTTGGCCTCGACGTTTTCTCTGCTAAGACCCTCGCCAGCAACTTCTGTCTTTCTTCCTCGTTGCGGTTTGGCCTCGACGTTTTCTCTGCTAAGACGGGAACCACGGCCATCGTGGTGCAGGATAAGTTGCGGTTTGGCCTCGACGTTTTCTCTGCTAAGACCATCAGTGAAAACGGCGCGTATGCCGGTGAGTTGCGGTTTGGCCTCGACGTTTTCTCTGCTAAGACAGCCGAAGCAAGGAACAAAAGAATGATCACGTTGCGGTTTGGCCTCGACGTTTTCTCTGCTAAGACTTATTAATCCGAGTCGAGAGGACTTAGTGAGTTGCGGTTTGGCCTCGACGTTTTCTCTGCTAAGACGCGGCGTTTTATGCCAATGATCAGTTTGGGGTTGCGGTTTGGCCTCGACGTTTTCTCTGCTAAGACGATTGTGCAAAATGGTGGGAAGCTTCCTGAGTTGCGGTTTGGCCTCGACGTTTTCTCTGCTAAGACTTATTGCAACCACAAATTATACGCCGCCCAGTTGCGGTTTGGCCTCGACGTTTTCTCTGCTAAGACGTGGCCATCCAAGAAGCTACGCGCGTGCAAGTTGCGGTTTGGCCTCGACGTTTTCTCTGCTAAGACTACAGGAGGCTTTTGGTGCATGATGCCAAGGTTGCGGTTTGGCCTCGACGTTTTCTCTGCTAAGACCCGCGAACGTGTCGCCACCGTTAAGGTATAGTTGCGGTTTGGCCTCGACGTTTTCTCTGCTAAGACGCGCCCGGAAAAAGCCATGCAAGCCGACATGTTGCGGTTTGGCCTCGACGTTTTCTCTGCTAAGACAAGCATGGGAAGGGGTTCGGGGTCTTGTTCGTTGCGGTTTGGCCTCGACGTTTTCTCTGCTAAGACACGAATTACAGGCGAAGCTTGACGCGACCCGTTGCGGTTTGGCCTCGACGTTTTCTCTGCTAAGACTCGGCAAGCCGGGGATCGTGGGTGGCGCTGGTTGCGGTTTGGCCTCGACGTTTTCTCTGCTAAGACCGACACCAGAAAGGCCGATGCGGCAGCGCGGTTGCGGTTTGGCCTCGACGTTTTCTCTGCTAAGACGAAGCCGTGGCAGAAGCCACTTTCGCGGCAGTTGCGGTTTGGCCTCGACGTTTTCTCTGCTAAGACATTCGGATGGCAGACCGTCTAACGCCGCAAGTTGCGGTTTGGCCTCGACGTTTTCTCTGCTAAGACCTTTAGTGTATTTGGTGATAAACCGAGCTTGTTGCGGTTTGGCCTCGACGTTTTCTCTGCTAAGACGTTATACGTAGACATGTCTTTCCCGTAGGTGTTGCGGTTTGGCCTCGACGTTTTCTCTGCTAAGACGCGTCCGGCCGACAGTCTGAATTTGAATAGGTTGCGGTTTGGCCTCGACGTTTTCTCTGCTAAGACAGTGTACCGAACCACGTACGGTTCGCGGTCGTTGCGGTTTGGCCTCGACGTTTTCTCTGCTAAGACAGCCCTTGCGGAACACTTTGTTCTGCAAGGGTTTTTCTTTTGTTCGACATCAGAAAACTGCTCATAATTTTCTCAAAACAGGGCCAGTTGCTCCGGATTTTTCGGCAGTACTGATTCGGATTTGCCGCGATAACTGACAATTTGCGAGTACTGTTTGTCGGTAAAATACAAAATATCGACCTTGCCATGAGGCGGAACGGCTTTGCCGATCTTGCGGGCGATCGATTCGGCCCTTTCCTTCGTGGCGGCAAAGCGCGCATAAACCGAAAGTTGCACCATTTCGAAGCCCTGGTCGAGCAGAAAATGGCGAAAATCGTTGGCCCGCTTGCGTTCGGGCTTGGTGACGACGGGCAGGTCGAAAAGAGCCATGATCCACATGATACGATACGCCGAAAGATGAGTCATTGAGTGGCGCCTGCCAAGGGGCACAAAGGTTTGGGCAGGTCCAGCCGGTCGGTTTCCTTGAGATAGGCCTTGGCCAGGGAGTTAGACAGTCGAGACAGGCAGACGGACAAAGGCGTGCGGCCGTTGCTGGTCTTGTAGTCCAGTTGCAGAACCTTGGTGAGGGCCAGCTTCACCTGTGGCGTCAGGCTTGTTTCGCCGGCGGCCCACAGGCTTCGGGCCACATAGTCGATCGCCGGGCGGAAAGGCTCCATCAGGTCGTCAGCCAGGCGCATAGCTTCGCCGCGGCTCTGGTGATGGATCGAAAGGGAAGGATGCAGGCCCGAGCCAGCAATGGCGCGGGCGGTGGAAGCGCGCAGCACGGCATAGCCATAATTCAGCAGGCTGTTGATGCCGTCGCTTTCGCGGTCACGACGGAAATCCTTGCCCATCAGCAAAGGCCAATAGGTTTGAGCCGCCTGAGCTTCGAGATTGTCAGGATCGCCGGAGCGCACGGAATCGGCGAGCCGGTCCAGGCGCGCGGAAGTTTGGCCATGGCGGTCCAGCATCAGAGATTGCGCGATGATCTTGGCGCGCACCAGTTGCGCCCATAGCTGTTTGTTCAGGGGCTTGGTTGCCGTGGCCTGGGCGGCGATGCGCCGGCCTTGCTCATAATGACCATCGAGCGAAACCAGGACGGCGGTGGGCGCATAGTTCTTGCCGCAGATAACCAGCGGCGCGCCGCGCTCGGCCAGGGCCGCCAGGGCGGCATTGGAATAGGTCAGGCCCTGCGCCGAGGCGATGACGGCCTCGACATCGTCGATGGCGATGCGGCCGGTGCGCTTATCGGACGTGACGGTCAGGAAGCCGCGTTCCAGCGAGATGCGTCCGCCTTCCGATGCCAATTCGACAATTTGCCCGACCATGATATGCGCCTGTATGGTTATGCACAGACTTATTCACAGGCATTGAGTCGGGATTGGGAAAGGGATTCTCCCTAGAGTAGTTATTTGGGGAGCTTTCCCAATTCGTTTGCGATGTATAGGCGACAAAGACGCTCTTTCAATTTGCCGATATTTGCGAAATCCCAACGAAAAATGTCGTCTGGATCATCGTGACGCTTTTGGAAGTCACCGCCGTCATTATGGGTTGCAAGCCGTATTCGATTTGCTGAAATTTCCAAACGAACAGCTCGTTTCACTCGCATAACGCCATCATCATCCAGCAGTTCCAGCAAATCCCCCTTATGTACGCGCATGATCAGTTTTGCGTCGGGATATTCGCTTTGCCACTTCGGGGGCTGGTTTTCCTGATTGGCGTCGAAGACCGTGGCGGCGAAACCGCGCCATACGCCATCCGGACCTTCGATGATGTCCATATGGTGGTTTTCGCCCGGAATGACGGCGCGATAGGCTTCGCCGGTCTTGCGGTTCTTGATCTGGATAAAGTCTTCCTGCTTTTTCAGGATACGCACCCGGCGAATGCCAGTTTTGTCGCCGAAATCGCTTAGCGCTTTTATCAACGCCTTGGCATCCTTTCCGGCCTCATGTTTCACCTGCTGAAGCTGTTCGCGCAGGGTCAGGTCGCGCACCTTGTCGATTTCGTTATAAGTCAGGGCGTCGATGGCCTTGCGGGTCACCAGTTCGCCTTCTGAGCGGTCGGCGCCGGTGACGATGCCGTAATTGGTATCGTTATGCAGGGCGCCCCCAGTGCCGTGTTCGGGTTTGTGCGAAACGATAACGGCGTCTATCCGGGCCTTCACGCGGTCGCGGAAATGCTCGAACGGGTCCGGCACATCCTTGGTGATGTCTTTCAAATCGTCCTTATGCTCATGGATACCCGCCACACGGCTCACACGTTGCAGCAGGCCGCGATCGGTAATACCGATCACGCAGGCATCGATGGCGTGATGGCGGTGATCGGTACGGTTCTTCTGGTTGTGATCGTTGAGGATCGTGTTCAGGCCAAAACGGGCACGCAGCAAAGCGGTTAACTGACCGGTCACCACCCAGACGGCGTTCGGATCATTGCAGATGCCGATCATATATTTGCGGGCGAGTGTCGCCAGATGACGGGTTTCGTTCAGTTGCCGCGCCAGGAAGTCGCGTTCCTCACTCTCAAAGCGTTCCATGGCGTCCGGTTCGAAGCGCCAGCGCTTGTTCGGCGGCAGGGCGCGGGCGCGTTCGCGGATGGCGTCATAATCCATGCCCTGATAGGCTTCGCAGGGTGCCAGATTGCGCTTGCCACGGTTAGCGTCGCGCATGGCCAGGGTACGGTTGGTGAAGGTATCGTCGAGCGTGCGCGAATAGGGCAGGATATGTTCGATCTCGACTTCGCCGCTCAGAAGTTGTTCCAGGCTGATCGGCCGGCCGGTATAAACGCAGTTGCGTTGCATCGGCGGGCCGAGTTCTTCCCACAGCCGCATCAGGATCATGGCGTTCGGCGTCGCCACCCGATCCAGCGCCTCGATCTCCACCTTGCGACGGGCATTGTTTTTCTCGTTGTCCTTCTGGGTTTTGGCCAGTTCGTCCTTCTGCTTTTGCGACAGCTTCAGGTCGCGCGCCAGTTCGAGGACGATCTGTTCCGGGTGGCCATATTCTTTCACCAGCGCATTGACGACGCGGCGCAACTGGTTCAGCGCCACATGGACGGTCGGATTGGACAGGCGACCGAATTTTTTGTCGGGTGTATCTGCCGGATTGAGTGTGCCGCCCAGGGTATGGCGCTGGAGCACCTCGCCGTAATAGGGCAGGCGGTCGAGGATTTCGCCGTCGCGCTCGTCGGAATGGTGCCTGTCGGGGAAGGCGGCTTTCAAGGCCTTGTCATAGGTAATGACCTCGGCCTTCAGGGCCTCCAGGATATGCGTCGTGGCGGTCAGGCCGAGATTGTCATAACCCTCCGGCAGGCGGATATTAGCGGTGGCGCGGGCGGTCGCCTCGTCCAGTCCATATGTCGCTATCAGATAAGCGATCAGGGCCTCTTCGCTCTGTTCGGTGTTCAGCCGCAGGGCGATGTCGGCGCGCTGTTCGGTGGTCAAGCCGCCCCAGACCTGGCGCAAAGGCCCCTTCTTCGGATTGGCCAGGCGCGCCGCGAGTTGATCGCCAACCAAACGGTCGGTCTTGCCGCTTTCCTCCAGGGTCGAGGTGGTGCCGGCGGACAGACCCAGATGCCTGCGCAGGCCGGTTTTGAATGTCACGTCCTCGCCGGAGAGCAGGATATAGGCCAACTTATCGCGGTCGTCCTTGTTCAACTGGACCGGCGGCTGACCGTCAACGATCAGGCGGAGGTGATTCAGGTCCTGATAGATGCGGCGGGCCTGTGACAGCGGATGCGACTTGGCCAAGCGTTCCTCGGTCGGGAAGAAGGTGCATTTCCCGATTACGGGCGGTTTCAGCGGTCGCTGGAAGAACAGGATTTCGTGAAAACGATCGTGCCATTCGGGCGTCAGGCCAGGCTGGTGTTTCGCCTGCTCTTTCCATAATTCCTCAAATTCATGCTTCAGCATGTCCCGTGTAGGATAGAAATCATAGTGCGCCTTAGCGTCCTTGCCACGCAGGCGGATGCGGACACTTTCGCGGACATCGTGGCGTTTGGCCAGGAATTCGCCGTAGGTCTTGCAATTGTTTTTCTCCAGCAAATCGCGAAGTTCTTTTTCCGCTTTCTTGATCTTGCCGCCTTCATCGTCATTGCCGGAATCGGCAATGCGGTTGGACTGAAAGCCGCGCCGTTGATTGAGGTGGAAAAGGGCACGGCCGAATTCATGCAGGGACAGGGCCTCATAAAGCCCCTTGCGGCGCAGGTCATAGGGATCGAGCGTTTCCAGCGCCTTGCGCTCGGCTTCTTCGGACGGCATCAGGCTGGCCTTGATCAGTTCGTCCATCAGGAAGGTGCGGCGTTGCAGGTAGCGGTCGCGGTTACGACGCATGGCCCGCGGTCCTCGCCGGCCTTCGGCAAGCGAAGCGCCGCTTTTCGGATCACGGCCATCAGAAAAGATGCGCACGCCGGCATCGGTCAGATCGATCGGCGCCAGGGCCGCATTCAGTTCGTAAACCGCCCAGCCGATCGAGTTGGTGCCCAGGTCGAAGGCAAACCGGTACCGCTTATCTTTGTGGCTCATTTTCCGTCCCCTGATGGCTTTATGCTACCTTGACACGAATTGCGCGGCGTGTTCAAGTAAGCTGTCTTAGCAGAGACAACGGCGGGGCCTCTCCGTTAACAAGAGAGAATTCTCACCAGATAAGGGCAGTCTACGGGCTGCCCTTTTTGCTGCGCTGTTACGCCAGGCGCACATAGCTGCGGCCATTGTCGAAGGTTTCGACCTCGCCCAGGCGGTCCAGCGATACCAGCACCTCCTCGATATCCCGTTCGATATCTGTCTGCGGTTTGAAGCGGGCGGCGAGATGAATAGCGTCCTGCGGCGTGCGGTTCAGCAGTTGCAATACGCATCCGGCCTGCGCCCTGCGGTCGGTCGGGAAGGCGGGACGAGTGCGTGCCGGACGGGTGGTTGTGATGGATTGCACCTTGTCGGCCTTGTGCGCCAGGGGGCCGATTTTCCCCGTCTGATAGTCCGGGCGCAGCCAGCGGATCAGGCCGGTTTGCTCATCTTGGGCGCGCATCTGGTTGAGTTCGACAAGACGACTGATGATCTCTTCGCCGCTGAGTGTTTCGGGCCAGTCGTAGGCCTTCAGGACCGCGGCGTCGATCTGGTCATGCAGATCGCGTAAAATCAGGACGCGGCCGCGTGTCAAAGCGTCGCGGTCCTTGGTGGAGAGGATGGCGTCGGTACGGCTGGCTTCCAGCAGATTATACAGTGTTGTCAGGGTGAGATCGGGGTTTTCCGTCAGTACCTGCTTGCGGGTGGCATCGAGTTCCTCGGCCAGCGCGGCAATGATCTTGCGCAAGGTTGCTGGAGCGTCAGGGAAAGGGAAGGGATCGAAGCAAAGAGACTTGGTGTAAACTGGTCGATCTTCTAGCGTTCCTCCGGTCAGGTCACACCAGATGGAGTGTATGCGTGAGGACAGCACACCTAGTGAGAAAGCGTCAGACAAGGACACGACCACGAGCCTATTATCCGGTAAAATCTCCGCATCCAGAAACTGAAATACTCGATGCTTGGCGGTTTCGACTGTGGCAATGTAGCGGTTCAAATCCGCGAGAGCAGGCCGCATCTCGCGGCGCGGTTCTCCGAATTGCCACCACTTATCTCGGTAAGAGGCACGGTTATTGCGGTCGCGTTCCGGTTTCACGGTTTCCAATAGGTGCTGATAGACTTCCGGAAAATCGCGGCGGACGGTTTCCGCTTCCAGTCCGAACAGGTCGATCACCATCACCTCGCGCGATTGGGCCGTCAGGTCACGGCCATTGCGGTAGGGCCTGATAAAGCGTTCCAGACCGGTGCGACGGCCGAGACCCAGTTCGGCGGCCTTTTCGCCGTTGACGATAAAGCCGTTGCCCATAAGCTGCACACCACGATAACAGATCACCTCATTGGAAAGCAGGGCTGAGGCCTTGCTCAAATCAGTGCCAATCGTCAGGTCGGCGTTGATCCGGCCGGTTCTTTCCGCGAACACAATCTTCGGCTCATCCGTTTCCAGCCCTTCCTCGCTGACCACGGTGCGCAGGAGGCCCTCATGCGCGCCGGCGGCCGCCACGGTAATGGCGATGCGCACGGCGGCGGCATCCTTGCCAGTCTTTGTCCATGGATGGTCGGGAATGGCCAGCAGGAGCGAGACAGGTGACGCGGCGCTCAGGTGGCGTTCGATCACCCGGCGCTGGAAGACCTGGGTAATCGAATTGGTGGTCACGAAACCGAAGCGGCGCAGTCGGGCACCCTCGCGGGACAGCAATTCGGCGGCGCGATCCCACCAGTACATGACGAAATCAGCGGAGGGATTGATATGCGGGCATGCTTTCCACAGCGCCTCGGCATAGCCGGCGCGCAGGCGACCGCGTAGATCCTTGCCGCCGATGAAGGGCGGATTGCCGACAATGAAATCCGCCTCGGGCCATGCGGGACGCTCGGCGCCCGGAAAGGTGTAGATTTCCTGGCCTTGTGGCCCAGACACCGGACGGCCCATGGCGTCGCGCTTCAGATGCACAGCCGGATAATCTTCCCACGTCATCAGGGCGTCGCGCGCCTGCACATGGTCGCTGCTGCCAAGGACCGGTTCGGTCGGCAGGGTTTCGCGTGTGCGCATGTGCCACTGGATATAACCGATCCACAGCACCAGTTCGGCAATCTCCACGGCGCGCCGGTTGAGTTCGATGCCGAAGAACTGCTCCGGCTTGACCGAAATATCCCTGACGCCCGCCACGGCCGGATCGCCGCCGATATCATGCAGATATTTCAGGGCCTCGCCTTCAAGCTGCTTCAGGCGACGCAGGGAGACATAAAGGAAATTGCCGGTGCCGCAGGCGGGATCAAGCACGCGGATCGATGACAGGTGCCTGAGGAAGTCGGTGATTTCGGCGATGGCCGCCGCCTGTCCCTGATCACGCAGGGTGCGTTCTGCGGCGGATTGATACTTCACCCAGTCCTGCAATAACGGTTCGATGATTGTGGCGTCGACTACGCGCTCGACATAGGCGCGCGGCGTATAGTGGGCCCCCAGTTGACGTCGCTCATCGGGATCGAGCGCCTGCTCGAACAGGGTACCGAAAATGGCGGGTTCCAGATCGCGCCAGTCGGCATCGGCCGCCACCTTCAGCAAACCGATTTCGCTCTCGGTCAGAGGCAGGGCCTGCGCGTTCTTGAACAGCTTGCCATTGAAGCGCAGGAGGCGTTCGCCGACACCGGGCGAATAGGTGCCCCGGTCCATGTGCTGCCACAGATCATCGATTTCAGGACAAAAACGCTTCGGATTTTTCAGACAGGTATCCAGCAACTCCGTAAAGGCGTTTTCACGTAAAAGGCCGATGTCCTCGACGAACATGGTGAACAGGCAGCGCATCAGGAAAAGGGCGACCGTGCCCGCTTCGAAACCGCGATGCTCCAGAGCTTTCGACAAGGTGGCGAGCTGAGCGGCGATCTCGCGTGTCACCTTGGCCGTCTGATGCGCCGGATCAAGGCTGTGAGGGGCGTCCCAGACTTTTTTCAGCAGAGTACGGATATCGGGATCGGCCAACTGGTTCAGGGTGATCCGAAAACGCCGGGCGTCGGGGAACTGGGTATAGTGCCGGCCATAGCCGGAGAAATCAGCATAAAGCTCCAGCGTCCGCCCGATATCGCAGATGATCAGGAAAGGGGGCGCGGCATGATCGGCCGGCAGAGCGGCGACATAGCGTTCAGCCTGACGGCGGGCCTGAATCATATAATGGTCGGCAATTCCCTGTGGTTCTTCCGGTCGGGCGAATAAATCTCCTTGCTTTTTCAAAGATGTCAGCGATCGGTCTCGACTTTGCTTCGCTTCGAGAATGAAGGCATTACGCTTGTATAAATCTATACGTCCCACTTCGGATTTACCGTCTGCCAATTGACGCTGAACGCGCCTTTCGAAGACATAATCGTTGAGTGCATGGGATGCCGCTGCCGGGTCGGGGCGGCTGACATTCAGAACGTCGCAAAGCTCCAGCAGGAACGACGCATAGTTCGCCCGCTCCTGGCCACCTTCTCGATTTGCCCAGCGTTGAATAAAGCTTTCGTGTGCCATTTTGGCGCATCCCCGCATAATTCAACTTTTCGATGCAAATTTGAGACATGTCACAATGATAGAATGGGATGATCGCGCCGCATCTCACGGATATGCCCGTCATACAGGCTTGGACGGACTCTTTGTGGGGTAAAGCCAGCCCGCACGTCATGGCGACGGTGGTCCACCTAATTCATGTACAAACTAATGTACAAAATCGACAAGACTCACGTACAAAGCCAAACGGCAGATTATTTAAATTAATGAAAATATTGATGAATTTGAGTGGTGGTGCCGCTTAGGTGACTCGAACACCTGACCCCCTCATTACGAATGAGGTGCTCTACCGGCTGAGCTAAAGCGGCCCGGAAACAGTGTCGCGGCCAATGGCGCGCGAGCAGGCGCGTTCATTACACATCTCCGCGCGGCTTGCCAAGGCCCATTTGCAAGAAGCTGTGGCTATTTCTTCGTACGCGGTGAGGCGCGGCGGGCGCGGACAGGCTTCACCGGCGGCACCGCGATCATATCGAGGTCCTGGCCGGTGATCGCCGTATCGTAATCGCCGGGATCGTCCGGCTGCGGAATCGGGCTGATCTTGCCGCCCACGCTCTTGCGCGCCGCCTTGATGAACGGCATCGACGGCACGTAGCGCGACGACAGTTCCGGCACCTCCGGCAGGCCCTTTTCACCGCGTTCATAGCGCGGATGCGCCAGGGTGGCGTTGCGCGCGAAAGTCAGGATCAGGTCGCTCCAGTCCGAGGCACTGTAGGCGAACGCATTCGCCTCGGCGTCGATATCCGACCATTCCGGTTCGCCCTTCGCCAGGGCCGCCTGCGCCACCCAGGTGCGGGCCGTATCGAGATCGCCCAGCGCCTGCGCCCCGCGCGACATCAGGCCACTGACCCGCTTGGTCAGTTTGTCCTCGGCCGCGTCATCGCCCAGGGCCGTCATGGCGGTGGTGATATCGGGTTTCGATCCGGCCAGCAGGGCGCGTTCCAGTTGCAGCATCCGGCTTTCACGGTGTGTCTTGTTGCGGTCGATCAGCCCTTGCAGGCGGCGGGCGCGTTCCTTCGGCGTCTCGCTGGAAACGAGGTCGCGGTAGGTCAGCCAGATGGCCGGATGCGGTTGGGCGCCCCAGGCGGCTTCCAGAACATCCTCGGCGCGACCAAGCTTTCCGGCCTTGCCCAGCAGGCGCGCGGCGATGATGGCGGCAGGCGTGAAGGCGGGTTGCAGCTTGGCGGCGCGCTGGGCGTAATCAAGCGCCTGATCGCGCATCCGGGCGTCGTCCGACGTTTCCAGTTGCGCCGCCGATGCGGCCATCAGCGCCGCCTTGGCGCGTTCGGAAAAGAGCGGCGAGATCAGCTTGCGGTTCAGGGCGCCGTCGATCAGATCGAGCGCCTCGGCCCATTCGCCAGCTTCGAGACGCGCCTCGAACAGCGTCTCGAAAGCCCACATGGCCGGTTTGGGCTGATTGTAGGCCTCGCCCGCCAGCCGGGTGGCCTCGGCCTTTTCGCCCTGGCTTTTGGCCAGTTGCATCAGGCCTTTCAGACCGGCCAGTTTCAGTTCGGGCACGTTCAGCATGGCCGAATAGGCGGTTTGGGTGGCCACATCATCGCCGGATTGCTCGGCGGCCATGGCGGTCAGGATGCGGACGAGCGCGATATTATCGCACACATCGAGCGCCTTGGCGGCCAGCCGGCGCGCTTCGGCGCCGTCACCGCTGGCCACGGCCAGGAAGCCCTTTGTCAGGGTTTCGTCGCCCTGTTTGCGGCGGGCATTGGCGCGGGCGCGTTCGGCGCGCTGCGGCGAGCGCGACAGCCACAGGGCGATATTCCAGAAGCTGACAGCGCAGAAGGCCATGACGCCGATGATGATCACCGCCGCCGCCGCCGAGGTATCGACGCGGTAGCCGAGCCAGATCAATGACGCCTGTCCGGCGTCGCTGATGCCGGCGATGGCCAGCGCCACCAGGGCGATGATGCCAAGAAGAATCAGAACGGTCCGGATCAAAGCACGCCCCCGTTTTCGAGCGCCGGGGTGGCGTTGGTCATCTGACTCAGGCGGTTGAGCGCGGTTTCCGAAAGGCGCCGCGTGGCGTCATCGACCAGCACGCGGGCGCGGGCCTGCTCCAGCCAGGGCGACAACGCCTTTTGCGCTGGGGGCGACAAGGCATCGAGATAAGCGACAGCGCCCTTGAGATCGCCGCCATTGAGGCGGATTTCGGCGCGTTCAAGAATGGCTTCCGCCCCCTGCCCGCCCGGATTGCCGACGCGGCGCACGGAAATGAAACCGCCGATGGCGTGGTGTATCTTGTCGAGGATGCCATCCTTGCCGTCATCGGCCTTGGCGGCGATATTGGCGCGGGCGGCGATGGAAGGGAAGGTGACCGCCAGGGCCACCGCGCTCGGCACGCCCTTTTCGGCATAGGGGCGCAGGGTAGCGGCCAGGGCCGGATCGTTCAGCGCCGGTTCGGCCACGGCCAGTTCCGACAGGAAGGGCTTCTGGTCCTGCGCCGCCAGTTGCAGGCTGCGCGCGGCATAGGCGGCGGAAGTGGCCTTCACCAGTTCGCGCTGGGCGGCCTCGATGCGATCGAGGCGGGCGGACAGTTGCGCGAGGGCGGACGGATCAGGCGCGTAATAGGATTGCGCGGGCGCGACGGCGGCGCTCTCGGCGGGACGAAGCTGATTTTGCAAGGCGATGATCTGACTTTGCAGTTGCGCGATTTGCATATCCTTGTCGGCCGTGGCTGGAGCGCTGGCTGCGGGAACCGGCGTCGCGGCGGCGGTCACCGGCTTTTTCTGGTGCGTCAGCCCCCAGAAGACGGCGAAAATGGCGATCAGCACAAAGACCGACGGCAGAATGAAAAAGGCCATCAGGCGGGCGATATTGGTGGTCTTCGGGCTGGCCCAATCCTGCGCATCGATGACTTGCGCTTCGGCATTGATATCGCTGGTGTTTAGCGGGTCGCTCATATCATCCGTCCGTGTCTATTCTTACGCGCTTTTTAATCCGAAAGTGCCCTACACTTTTCAGACAGCGCTCAGCAGTCTCAGCATGGCGGCTTCATCGGGCGTCGCGGCGATGCGCCGGTCCAGGCCCGCCGCCAGGGCCTGCCTGATATCCGCCACGTCGCTGTGGCGCAAACCCGTCTCCACGCCCCGCCATGCCGCTTCAGAAATACAGACAAAGTGGAGATTGGGGAAGCAAAGTTTATCGTGATGAACGATCAGCGCCCCGGCTATGGCGCGGCCGGCCCTGGGCGACTGGACCAGGATATGGCTGATCCGCGCCAGATCGGCCGGACTAAAGCGCGGCACGATAAACTGCGTTTCGTAAAGCGCCGCCTCGCCGACCTGAAACCCGTCGGCGCGCAGGGTCTTGCCCAGGGCCGCCGCCGGTTCGCGCGGCGCGGCGTAGAAGAGACGGCTGTGACGATCGGCGGTCCGGCGAATCAGTTCGGCCAGCGCCCGACCGTCGCCGGCGGCGCTGATCACCTGCTGGAAACCCTTTTCACGCGCGGCTTCAGCGGTGGCGTCACCGACGCACCAGGCGGTCAGGGCGCGCCGGCTGCACAGGGCGCAGAAGGCGTTCAGGCCGTTGCGGCTGGTGAAGATCACCGCGTCGAAACTGTGCGGATCGATGATCGGTTTCAGCGCCTGCACCTTCAGCACCGGCGCGACGAGAGTCTCATAGCCCAGGGCTTCGATGGCGCGGGCGGTACGGCGGGCGCCTTCGCTGGTGCGCGTAACCCAGACGAGCGGCGCGCGATCCGTCATCTTAACCGCCGATCTGGATAAGATCAGGCCCGGCCTCGGCCTTGATTTCCATGCCCAGCCGCAGGCCGAGATCGCGGGCGCTCAGGGCGTCCGGATGGATCAGGGTTTCGCGCCTTTGCCAGCGGGTTCTGCCGTCGGCGCTCAGGGCCTCGACGAACAGGGACAGGGTATCGCCTTCGGTCTCCGCGTAAGCGCCTACCGCTGTGCGGCAGGAGGCTTCCAGGGCTTCGAGCGCGCCGCGTTCGGCCTGGACGGCGAGGAAGGTCGGCTGGTGATGCAGCTTGCCCATCCAGTCGGCGCCCAGGTCCTCCGTGCGGCACTGCACGGCCAGCGCGCCCTGACCGGGAGCGGAGGCATAGAGCCTGGCGTCGATATAGGAGCGGATATGCGCGCTCAGACCCATGCGGTTCAGGCCCGCCGCCGCCAGCAGCATGGCGTCGCAGTCACCGGCGGCAAGCTTGGCCAGCCGCGTATCGACATTGCCGCGGATCATGACGATTTCGAGATCGGGGCGCACACTCAGCATCTGCGCCTGACGCCGCAGGCTGGCCGTACCGAGCTTCGCGCCCACGGGCATCTCCTCGACGCTGGCGTATTTCAGGCTGATAAAGGCGTCGCGCGGGTCTTCGCGCACGGGGATGGCGCAGACCGACAGGCCGGGAATCTCGGCGGCGGGCATGTCCTTCAGCGAATGGACGGCCATGTCGATATCGCCGCGCAGAAGGGCGTCCTCGATTTCCTTGGTGAAAAGCTGCTTGCCGCCGGCTTCGATCAGGCGGCGGTCCTGGATGCGGTCGCCTTGCGTCGTGATGATCGTCAGGGGCGCGATGTCGTCGGCCTGTGCCGGATCAAAACCCATGGCGGCCACGATCTGTCTTTGCACCCAGCCGCATTGGGTCAGGGCCAGTTTCGATCCGCGTGTACCGATTTTCAGCTTGCTCATGCGCCTTCACTAGCACTTTGTCGGCCATGATCAATGCAAAAGACTTGACGTGCGGCTATATGACGGGGTGTTAGGAGCTTCTGTTTTATTAAGACACCCCACCACCGCATCTAGCGCTTCGCGCGTCGTGCGGTCCCCCTCCCCGGTATAGCCGGGGAGGTACAAGAAAAACTATACCTCCCCAACTTGTTGGGGAAGGGGACCGCGCCCGAAGGGCGGGATGGTGGGGTATCTTGCAAGGGTTGCCATGTCCTCAAGCCTGACCGTTCTGGGTATCGAATCGAGTTGCGACGAAACCGCCGTGGCGGTGGTGCGCCGCGATGAAACGGGCACGCATGTCCTGTCGTCGGTCATCCATTCTCAGGTCATGCAGCACAAGGCCTTCGGCGGCGTGGTGCCGGAAATCGCCGCGCGGTCGCATGTCGAAACCATAGACGATCTCGCCCGTCAGGCGCTGGAAGAGGCGGGCCATCCGGCGCTCGATCTGGTGGCCGCCACCTCCGGTCCTGGCCTGATCGGCGGGGTGATGGTCGGGCTTTCGTTCGCCAAGGGCTTCGCCTTGGCACGTGACCTGCCGCTGATCGGCATCAACCATCTGGAGGGCCACGCGCTTTCCGCCCGCCTGACCGAGGATGTCCGGTTTCCCTTCCTGCTGCTGCTGATCTCCGGCGGCCATTGCCAGCTTCTGAGCGTCAAGGGCGTCGGCGATTATGAACGCCTCGGCACCACCATCGATGACGCGGCGGGCGAGGCCTTCGACAAGATCGCCAAGGTGCTCGGCCTCGGTTATCCCGGCGGACCGGCGCTGGAGGCCTGCGCGAAGACCGGCGACGCCACACGCTTTACCCTGCCGCGCGCCCTGCTGGGCCGCAAGGACTGCGATTTCTCGTTCTCCGGGCTGAAAACCGCCGCCGCCCTGATCGCCCATGCCGAGGTCAGGACGGAACAGGACCGCGCCGATCTCTGCGCCGGGGTGCAGGCGGCGATCGCGCGGCAACTGGTCGAGCGCTCCGACCGCGCCATGAAGCTTTTCAAGGAACAAAACACTGTGACCGGTCCGGCCTTCGTGGTGGCCGGCGGCGTGGCGGCCAACTGGGCTTTGCGCGCTGCCCTGACCGTGACGGCGGAGAAAAACGGTTTCGTGCTGAAAGCGCCGCCGCTGAAATACTGCACCGACAATGCCGCCATGATCGCCCTGGCGGGGCTTGAACATTATCAAAAGCTGGGCAAGGGTGCGCTCCCCGATGCCGTATCGGGCATGAGCACTGTCGCGCGGCCGCGCTGGCCGCTCGATGAGATCAGCGCGGCGAATGCGCCGATCCATAAATATTCCGGCCGCAAGGGAGCCAAGGCGTGACGGTCAAGACGTTCAACAAGGTAGGGGTGATCGGCGCGGGCGCCTGGGGCACGGCGCTGGCGCAGGTTTCGACGCTGGGCGGCAATAAGGTCGTGCTCCATGCCCGCGAGCCGGAGGTGGTCGCCTCGATCAACGGCCAGCGCGAAAACAGCCTCTATCTCGGCGGCGTCACGCTTTCCGCCGATATCACCGCCACCGGCGATTTCGCCGATCTGGCCGCCTGCGACCTGATCCTGGCCGTGCCGCCGGCGCAGTTTATGCGCGCCACGCTTTCCGCTTTCAAGCCGTACGTGCGCGAAGGCCTGCCGGTGGTGCTGTGCGCCAAGGGCGTTGAGCGCGGATCGGACGCCTTGATGACCGAGGTGCTGGAAGACGTTCTGCCGGAAGCCAGCGCCGGCGTGCTGGCCGGGCCGAACTTCGCCAGGGAAGTGGCGAGGGGGCTGCCGTCCGCCGTCACCATCGCCTGCGCGGACAAAGCCCTGGGCGCGCGTATCGCGGCGACGCTGGCCGGTCCGACTTTCCGCCCCTATCAATCGACCGACCTGATCGGCGCCGAGGCCGGCGGGGCGATCAAGAACGTCATCGCCATCGCCTGCGGTATCGCCGAGGGCAAGGGCCTTGGCCGCAACGCCCATGCCGCCCTGATCACCCGCGGATTCGCCGAAATGTCGCGCATGGCGATTGCGCTCGGCGCGCGGTTTGAAACCATGTCCGGCCTGTGCGGGCTGGGCGATCTGGTACTTACATGCAGTTCACCGCAGTCGCGCAATATGAGCGTGGGTCTGGCGCTGGGGCAAGGCCAGACGCTTGAGCAGTTCCTCGAAGGCAAGGTATCGGTGGCGGAGGGCGTTCAGTCGGCCCCCGCCGTGGTCGATCTCGGCCGCCGGCACAAGGTCGAACTGCCGATCTGCGAAGCGGTCAATGCCGTGCTGACCGGTGAGATGGATGTGCCCCGCGCCATCGAAGCCCTGCTGTCGCGGCCGCTGAAAAGCGAACGGGCATAGTTCGTTTGTGGGGTGGGGGGCCTTTTGGGATATTCGCAAGCAAGGCCCCCACCACCACGCCTTCGGCGCGGTCCCCCTCCCCACGAGTGGGGAGGTATAAGGGGGATATGATCGGGCTTAGACGAGTGGCAACTTGCTCACAGCCTCAACCGCCCGGTCGGTGCGGCGGCGTGACGGGCGGCTCCCCTGCATCGAGCGGCGCAGCGACTGCATGACCAGCGGCGCCATGACCAGGACCACGCCCAGGCCATCGGCCAGCCAGTCGGGGATATTGCCGTCGCGCCCCACCAGGGCCTGCCCCACCTCGATCAGGCCGCCGATGGCCAGGCACACAAGCGCCACGTCCCATTTGCGGATTTTCGGAAAGGCCAGAAGCCCCAGCCCTGTCAGGGCATAGAAGGCCAGCACATGCGCTTCCTTGTCGGTAAAGCCGACCTTCTGCTCCAGACCACCGAACGGGCCGAAGACCAGTATGGCGATGGTTATGGTCAGGATCGCCAGGCAGGCACGAACCAGAAAGGTCATTTTGCGGGCGCGGGATAGATTAGACAACAAGGACAGGCTCCATCAACTGATGGCGATACCCTGGCAGAGGGATGCGAAAACACGGTGAACAAGCGTGGTTAAAACTTTATTTTGCTTGCAGGATCGCATCCGGCGGGTAGTCTCTCTGGAAACATATTGGGAGACATCGATGTTCAAGCGCCTTCTCCTGACCGGCAGCGCCGCCCTTTTCCTGATCGGGGCCGCGCCCGTCACGCAACAGGCTTCGCCGCAGGCGGTGCTCGATGCCGCGCCGGCCAGCGCCTGGATGACCGTTCCGGCTGAAGATCTGGTGGTGATGACCCTGGCCGATGGCCGCCAGGTCGATTACCAGTTGGCGCCTGATTTCGCGCCGGTCCATGTCGCCAATATCCGCCAGCTTGTGCGCGCCGGCTATTTCGACGGCGCTTCGATCCTGCGCGTGCAGGACGGTTATGTGGTGCAATGGGGCCGCCCGGATGAGGACACGACCGAGCCGAAAGGGATAGATCCGGCGCCGCCGGCTGAATATGAATTCGCCCCGCCGGCGGATTTCAGCCCCCTGCCCTGGCGTGACGCCTATGCCGGAACCGTTGGCCATTCGATGACGTGGCCGGTGGCGACGGATGGCAAAACGGCCTGGCTGGTTCATTGCTACGGCATGATCGGCGTGGCGCGCGACGTCGCCCCCGATACCGGTTCGGGCACCCAGCTTTACACGGTGATCGGCCATGCGCCGCGCCATCTCGACCGCAACCTGGCCGTGGTCGGGCGCATACTCGGCGGCATGGAATATCTGACCGCCCGCCCACGCGGCACCGGGGAACTGGGCTTCTATGAGGATGACAGCCAGCGCATGAAGATCGTTTCGGCGAAAATGGCCTCGGACCTGCCGTCGCCCGAACGCCCGGCCTTTCAGGTGCTGGACAGCCGCAGCCCGGCCTTCGCGGACTGGGTAAAGGCCCGCGCCAACCGGTCGGACGCCTTTTTCGTCAAATCGGCCGGCGCGGTCGATATCTGCAATGCGCAGGCGCCGGTCCGTGTCAGACCCTGATCCGGCAAATTCAATTCATGCACGCATAAGTAGTTTACATTCCGGGGCGCGTCCGGAACACGCAACTCGCGTCAGGCGCGAAATATAATGCCCCTGTCGATGAAGGGATATTTTTCATATATCTCGCACTCTATTCCAATACAAATAATCCATAGGTAAAATATACGATTTAATCTGGTAAAATTATAAGCAATACCAAATTATTTCAACGCCGAATGTCGCTCTTTTGAAGAACATTCAAAGCAATTATTAAATCATACATTTTGCGAAACCTTTGATCATTTCCCGTTTCTGTCAGTATAAATCTTCTGTTAACCCTGATGTTCAATAGTTATCGGAAAGAGTAAGGCCGGAAGAGTAACCGTGTCAGGGGCGTGAGGCGTAACATGTTTTTCAGGAAGACCGACCACACCGACACCGGGGCAATCATCGACGCGCTGAACGCATCGCAGGCCGTCATCGAATTTACCCCTTCAGGCGAAATCCTGACGGCCAACACCAATTTTCTCAACGCTGTCGGATACAGCCTGAACGAGCTTTCCGGCCGGCATCACAGCCTGTTCTGCGACCCGGAATATACCGCAACACCGGCCTACCGGCAGTTCTGGCACGATCTGGCGCAGGGTCATTTCGCTTCCAATACCTTCAAGCGCCTTGGCAAGGACGGGCGGGTCGTCTGGCTCCAGGCGACCTACAATCCCATCCGCAACGAGGCGGGCAAGGTGGTGAAGGTGGTCAAGTTCGCCACCGACATCACCGCCGCCAAGCAGCGCGAACTCGATGTCAGCGGCAAGATCGAGGCGATCGACCGCGCCCAGGCGGTCATCGAATTCACCCCCACCGGCACGATCCTGACCGCCAACGCCAATTTCCTGGCCACGCTCGGTTATGAACTGGATGACATCGCCGGCAGGCATCATGAGATGTTCTGCGACCGCGACTATGTGCAATCGGCCGCCTACCGCCAGTTCTGGGAAGCGCTGGGGCGCGGCGAATACCAGGCCGCCGAATACCGCCGCATCGGCAAGGGCGGGCGCGAAATCTACATCCAGGCCACCTATAATCCGATCCTCGACGATAGCGGCAAGGTGGTGAAGGTGGTCAAGTTCGCCACCGACACCACCGAGGCCGTACGGCGGCGGATGCGCGGCGTCGAGCTGAATCATGAACTCGGCGCGGTCATCAACACCATATCCGAGGCGCACCAGAAGGCCGGCATCGCCGCCTCGGCCTCGACCGAAACCGGCGCCATGATCCACAGCGTGGCGGCGGCTTCCGAGGAAATGTCGCAAAGCGTGCGCGATATTTCCAATAGCATGGGCCATGCCCGCACAAGCGTCGAGGGCGTATTCAAGCATACCGAAATCGCCAACAATTCGGCGGAATCGCTGAATAAATCCGCCACCTCCATGACCAATGTGGTGACGCTGATCCAGGATATCGCCGGGCAGATCAACTTGCTGGCGCTCAACGCCACCATCGAATCCGCCCGCGCGGGAGAAGCCGGACGCGGCTTCGCGGTCGTCGCCTCCGAAGTGAAATCGCTGGCCAACCAGGCGGCGCGCTCGACCCAGACCATCGCCACGGAAATCGCCAACATGCAGGCCGTGACGGGAGAAGTGGTTGACGCGCTGGGCCTGATCTCGACCTCGCTGAACGAGGTGCTCGGCAATGTCACCTCGGTGGCCGGCACGCTGGAGCAGCAGAGCGCGGCGACCAGCGAGATCAGCAACAACATGCAGGCGGCGGTGACCGCGGTCGGGGAAATCAATGAGAGCCTCGACAATATCAGCTACACCTTCGCCCATGTCGTCGAGACGTCCGGCAAGGTGAAGAAGGAAATGGACGATCTGGCGGCCTGAATCGCCGCCACTAACCGATTGTATACGTAACCGCGCTATTATGCCTTTTCGCGGCCCGCCAGGGCGCGCAAAACAGTGCAGGGGTATCGGTGTCCAGATTATTGCTTTTTGAGCGCGTGGCGGATGTATTTCGGGTTCCGACCGGAAATGCGGAACTTTCGCGGGCGCAGTATGACGCCTTCACCAAGCAGATTCCCCTGCTCTACCTGCTCCTGACGACCAATACGATCGCCGTGGCCACAAGCTATGCCGGCGTGGCGCCGGCCTGGCTGACCGTGGCCATGCCGGCCGTGCTGTGCCTGATGTGCGCCCTGCGCCTGGTCAAATGGCTGTACCGCTCACGCAAGCGGCCGACGGACGAGATGGTCCTGCGGCAACTGCGCCAGACCAACCGCCTGGCGGGCGTCATAGCCGCCGCCTTCACGGCCTGGGGATTGATCCTCTATGGTTACGGCGACGCCTATGCGCACGGCCATATCGCCTTCTACATGGCCGTGACGGTCATCGGCTGCATTTTCTGCCTGATGCACATGCGCTCGGCGGCGATCATCGTGACCCTGATCGTCAATATACCCTTCATTATCTTCTTCCTGATGCAGCCCCAGATGAGCCTGAAGGCGATGGCGCTCAACCTGGTCTTTGTCTCCATCGCCATGATCATCGTCCTGCTGGTCTATTCGCGCGATTTCGCGCGGCTGGTGGAATCGCGCCGCAAAACGCGCCATCTCAGCGATGAAAACTTCCGCCTCGCCAATCTCGACAGCCTGACCGGCCTGGCCAACCGCCGCTGGTTCTTCACCGAACTGGACCGCCAGCATGAACGGGCGCGCAGGCACGGCGGCGCCTTCGCCATCGGCATCATCGATCTGGACGGCTTCAAGCCGGTCAACGACACCTACGGCCACGCCACGGGCGACCGCGTGCTGACCGAAGCCGCCCAGCGCCTCAAGGAAGCCTGCGGCGACGATATCATCCTGGCGCGGCTCGGCGGCGACGAATTCGGCTTTATCGTTTCCGGCAACCCGACGCGCGACGAACTGCGCTGGCTGGGCACGGCAATCAACGACACCATCAGCCTGCCCTATCCGGTCGGCAGTTCGCAGGCCCTGCTGGGGTGCTCCATCGGCGTGGCCGGTTATCCGCAATCGGCATCTGATCCGGAGGCCCTGTTCGAGCGGGCGGATTACGCGCTTTACCATGCCAAGCGCCATCAGCGCGGCCAGATGGTCATCTTTTCCACCGAACACGAAGAACAGATCCGCAGCCACAGCATTATCGAGCAGGCCTTGCAGAATGCCGACCTCGATGCCGAACTCTCCATGGTCTTCCAGCCGATCGTCGATATCGCCACCGGCCGGACGGTCGCCTTCGAGGCACTGGCCCGCTGGCAGAATCCGGCGCTGGGCCAGGTCGGGCCGGACCGTTTCATCGCCGTGGCCGAACGCGCCGGGCTGGTGCGCGGCGTCACCAAGACCCTGCTGAGAAAGGCGCTGGCGGCGCTGGCGCAATGGCCGGCCCATATCCGCATGTCGTTCAATCTGTCGGCGCACGACCTCTCCGATTCCGAAACCGTGGTCCAGATCATCGCCATCATCAACCGCAGCCGGGTCGATCCGAAGCGTATCGATTTCGAGATTACCGAAACCTCGGTCGCCTATGATTTCGCCCAGGCCCAGGCCGCCGTGCAGGCCTTCAAGGCGCTGGGCGCCGGTATCTCGCTCGACGATTTCGGCACCGGCTATTCCTCCCTGAGCCATGTCCACCGCCTGCCGCTCGACAAGATCAAGGTCGATCGCAGCTTCATTACCGATATCGACAGCAATCCGGTCAGTCTCAAGATCGTCAAGTCGCTGGCGGCCCTGTGCGCCGACATGGGGCTGGACTGCATCATCGAGGGCGTGGAGACGCAGGCGCAACTGGCGACCCTGCGCGATCTCGGCTGCCGCATGGTGCAGGGCTATTACTTCGCCAAACCGATGGCGGAAGCCGATGTGCCGGGATATCTCGAACTGTCCGAAGAGAAGCGGGCCTGAAAAGCAAACCTGAAAATCAGCCGAAGACGGTTTTCAGAATCTGCGCCGTCCGTTTGGCCGGATCGCTGCGGATGGCGGCCTCCTCACGGCCGACGAAGATGAACAACCCTTGCAGGGCCAGCCCCGTGGCGTACTGGCCGAGATAGCCCTTGGCGTCGGTCTGGAAATAGCTTTTCAGGTTGTTGCGTTTGATCGCCCGGTCGAAATAATCGACCGCGCCGCTGGCCTGCATGGCGTTTTCCATCGGCGGGGTGAAGGCCGCCGTCAGGGCCGGGGTCGTCTTCTTTTGCAGATAGAGCGTACCGGCGGTATTGCCGCCCTTGATGATGCCCATGGCGTCATTGATGGTCAGGGTCTGGATGGCGTCGATGAACAGGGTTTTCGCCACCGGCGCGGCGCTTTCGGCGGCACGGTTCATGCGCAGGTGCAGGTCATCGAGCAGGCCCGACTGGCCCAGCGGTTTCAATAGTTTCTGCGTCCTGGCCAGGGTCTTCGGCAGGGGAATCCGGACCTGCGGATCGCCCCAGTAGCCATTGGTCTGGGAGAGGTGCGTCACCGCCGTCTCCGTCCCCTGTTTCAGGGCAGCGCGCAAACCGGCCTGGGCATCGGCATTGGACAGTTTGGCGAAGGCCTCTTGCGAGAGGCCCAGCGCGCCAAGGCTCAGCACGCCCGTCAGTAAAATCCGTCTGTCCATCCCGCCCTCCGCGTTTTCACGACGCAGCCTACAGCAAATCGCCCGGACAGGATAGGGCGTCCACTCCCTACCGCTTCAACTGGCCGAGATCGCGCACCGCGCCGGTATCGGCGCTCGTCACCAGGGCCGCATAGGCCTGCAGGGCCTTGGAGACATAGCGCTCGCGGTTTTTCGGCGTGTAGGCGTCCGGGCCGCGATGGTCCTCGGCGGCGCGGCGTTCGGCGATGACCCGATCCGGCAGCGCCAGATGGATTGTGCGGTTGGGGATATCGATCTCGATCGGGTCGCCATCCTCGACCAGGGCGATCAGGCCGCCCGCCGCCGCTTCGGGCGAGACGTGGCCGATGGAGAGGCCCGACGTGCCACCGGAGAAACGCCCGTCGGTCAGCAGGGCGCAGGCCTTGCCCAGACCTTTCGATTTCAGGTAGGTGGTCGGGTACAGCATTTCCTGCATGCCCGGACCGCCGCGCGGGCCTTCATAGCGGATAACCACCACGTCGCCAGCCTGAATCTGGTTGTTGAGGATGGCCGTGGTCGCCGAATCCTGCGATTCAAACACCCGCGCCTTGCCGGTGAATTTCCAGATCGATTCATCGACCCCGGCGGTTTTCACGATGCAGCCTTTTTCGGCGATATTGCCGTAGAGCACGGCCAGGCCGCCGTCCTTGGTGAAGGCGTTCTCGACCGAGCGGATCACGCCGGTCTGGCGGTTGGTGTCCAGCTCGTCCCAGCGCTTCGATTGCGAGAAGGCCTGCGTCGTGCGCACGCCGCCCGGCGCCGCCTTGAAGAATTCGGCCACGGAAGAGTCGTTGGAGGATTTGATGTCCCAATGCGCCAGCGCCGCCGCCATGGACGGGCTGTGGACGGTCGGTTGTTCGCCATGGATCAGGCCGCCGCGATTCAGTTCGCCGAGGATGCCGACAATACCACCGGCGCGGTGAACGTCCTCGATATGGACATCGGCCGTGGCCGGCGCCACCTTGCAGATGCAGGGCGTCCTGCGCGAAATCCGGTCGATGTCCTGCATGGTGAAATCGACGCCGGCTTCCTGGGCGGCGGCGAGGATATGCAAAACCGTATTGGTCGAACCGCCCATGGCGACATCGAGCGTCATGGCGTTCTCGAAAGCTTCCTTGGTGGCGATGGAGCGCGGCAGCACCGAAGCGTCATCCTGACCGTACCAGCGCTCGCACAGATCGACGATGGTGCGGCCGGCTTCGCAGAACAGGCGCTGACGGTCGGCGTGGGTGGCGAGCGTGGTGCCGTTGCCGGGCAGGGAAAGCCCCAGAGCTTCGGTCAGGCAGTTCATCGAATTGGCGGTGAACATGCCGGAGCACGACCCGCAGGTCGGGCAGGCGGCTTCTTCAACGGCCTGCACCTGGGCGTCGGAAATGCGGTCGTCGCCGGCCTGCATCATGGCGTCAACCAGGTCGAGCGCATGGGTTTTCGCCTTGCCGCTTTCGTCGGGCCAGACCACCTTGCCGGCTTCCATCGGCCCGCCGGAGACGAAGATGACGGGGATATTGATGCGCAGGGCGGCATTGAGCATCCCCGGCGTGATCTTGTCGCAGTTGGAGATGCAGACCATGGCGTCGGCGCAGTGGGCGTTGACCATGTATTCCACCGAGTCGGCGATGATGTCGCGCGACGGCAGGCTATACAGCATGCCGCCGTGACCCATGGCGATGCCGTCATCGACGGCGATGGTGTTGAATTCCTTGGCGACGCCACCGGCCTTCTCGATCTCGCGCGCCACAAGCTGGCCGAGATCCTTCAGATGGACGTGGCCCGGCACGAACTGGGTGAAGGAATTGACGACAGCAATAATCGGCTTGGAGAAGTCGGCATTGGTCATGCCGGTGGCCCGCCAGAGCGCCCGCGCGCCCGCCATATTGCGGCCGAAGGTGGTGGTGCGGGAACGTAAAGCGGGCATGATAGTTACCTGTGTAAGCAAATATAGACGAAACAAGGCTTTGCGGGATGGGGTCTATATAGGCCTCATCCGATTTTAGGCAATGGTTTTTGCACCCTGCGTGGAAGTGGAACCACGAATGGACACGAATAAACACGAATAAGACAGGCAGAATGCCGACTGGAATACATACACTCCATGGATTGCATCATTGCGCCCCGGTGTCTCACGCGCGAAGCGCATCCATTAACGATGGCAGCAATTACGGCCGCTCAATTCGTGTTTATTCGTGTCCATTCGTGGTTATGAATTCAATCCCGCCAGATCCAGCGCAGGATATCCGGCAACATCGAGCCGCCGTGCTGGTCGGAATGGCTGCCGTCGCCCCAGACATATTTCAGGTCGTAGCGCGCCGGGCCGAGGTTCCACTTGTCGGCATTGGCATTGGCCCACTCGAACGATTTGACCATCTGCTGGCTGGACAGGAACCAGTTGCCGTGCTCGTTGTCGAGATCGTTCGAGCCATCCTGCATGAAGATGCGCAAGGGCCGGATCTTCGACTTGCGGATCAGGCCGGGATAGGTGTCGCCGCCGGGAATGAAGGGCGTGGTCGCGGTGGCCGGGTGCATGCCGATCGAGGTGAAACTGCCGATCAGGCTGATGACATTGCCAAAGGCTTCCGGATGGTTCCAGGCCACGGTAAAGGCGGCGATGGCGCCGGACGAGGTGCCGCCGATGACGCGCCGTTTCGAATCACTCGTGAAGGCATGGGTCTTGGCCACCTCCGGCAGCAGCTCATCGATCAGCATCCGGCCGTAATCATCGCTCAAGGCATCATATTCCTCGGCGCGGTGGTCGGGATTGCCCATGCCGAGATTATCGGGATAGTGCGCGCTGAGATTGCCGGGGGTGATGAAAACGCCCAGGGTCTGCGGGAGGCTGCCATCCGCGATCAGGTTATCCAGCACGGTATTGACGCGCAGCGGGCCATCGGGATTGAGCGCGCGCTGGCCATCTTGGAAGACCAGAAGATTGGGCGGATTATCGGCAGTGTACCCCGCCGGCACATAGACCCAGTAACGCCGCACCGTGCCGGGGAAAATTTTCGAGTGAAATTCCACCGGCCCGATGACCTGGCCATGCGGTACGGCCTTCACCAGCGACTCCGCCGTCAGCGGATAATCGCCGGGCGTGCGCGTCTGAGCCTCATCGGCGAAAGCAGGCAGGGCCAGACACAGCCCAATGGCGGCGGCGATGAATATCTTCATGGCGGTTCCCCTTGTTATGCAGCCATGATAGGCCGTAAATGGCGCCTGACAAGGCACGGCGCCACGGTCACGGAATGCGGCGATTTATACAGGGACAGATTGTTGCGCTTTTTACCCCCAGCCCCTGCCCTTTTTCGTGATTTCACCAATAAATCTGAAAATAATTGCCGCCAATCAAGCAAATTTAGCAAAATTCTTTTGCTGCGCCGCCGTAATAGGCTGAAATGCCGGAAAATTTTTCCAATTTTTCCTTTGCAATTTAAAAAAACTTCTGTCTATATGCCGTCAACGCACCCACTCAGGGCAGCGCGGAGTTGAGTTATGACCAAGGCCTCGGCCATCGCCATTACGCAAAGCAGGACGCAGGCGCTTATCGCGTTGGCGACGTCTTTCGCCATGGCCGTCATCGTACTCGACCTTGTATCGCTGCTTATTGGGGGCGTGGTACGCCCCATGCTTCCGGAGTGGTAGCGCAGGTCTGAACACCCGCACTAAAGAGGATACATCCTCCCGCTCCATAACCTGAGCGGGATTTTTTCGCACATCTCAATACCTGAACCCAAAGAGATTTTATCGTGAACATGCAGAGCCGGATAGAGACACAAAACGCCACCCCGTTTGCGGGCGCGGCGGCTGTGGTACGCGCTGCGCATGAGGCGAAAACATCGGGGCATGAGGCGAAAACATCGGGATTTGCGATTCTTCACGGCTCCCTGGCCCCGGCCGGCTGCGTCATCCGTCTCGACGGTTTCAGCCATGAAGCCTTCGACGGCCGCGCCCGCGTCTTTGAATCCGCCGGCGAGGCCCTGGCGGCGGTCCATGCCGGCCGCATCCGCGACTGCGACATTCTCGTCATCCGCCATGAAGGCGACATGGCCTACCGCGCCGACGACATCGGCGATATCGAGGCGGCGCTGGACGGCGCGGGCATCGAGCGCGTGACGATCATCACCGACGGCCATATCGGCGCCTGTTCGGGGTCCGTTATCGGCCAGGTGGCGCCGTCGGCCTCGGCGCGCGGCCCCATCGCCTATGTCAATGACGACGACATCATCCACATCGACGTGGCGGAGCGCCGCATCGATATCCTCGCCGATATCGAGCTGCGCCGCGCCCGCAAGGTCCTGAAGCCGGGTCAAAAGACCTTCGGCGCCGGCGCCCTCGAAAAATACGCCCGCATGGTGACCTCGGTCACCCGCGACGGTTCCTTTTAATCCTCAATACCCAGACTTTGGAGACACCTGTGAAGATCTATACGAATGACGACGTTTCGCCCGACAGCCTGAAGGGTGAGCGCATCGCCATCATCGGTTACGGCAGCCAGGGCCGCGCCCATGCCCAGAACCTGCGCGATTCCGGCGCCGATGTCATCGTCGGCGTCCGCAAGGGCGGTTCCGGCTACGAAAAGGCCACCCATGACGGCCTGCAGACCGCCGAGATCGCCGACGCCGTGAAGGACGCGACCATCATCGCCATCCTGACGCCGGACATGAGCCACGCCGAAATCTACAAGGATATCGTCGAAAAGCACGCCCCCAAGGGGTCGGCCCTGCTGTTCGCCCACGGCTTCTCGGTCCTCTACGGCCGCGTCATTCCGCGCGCCGACATGGATGTCATCCTCGTCGCCCCCAAGGGTCCGGGCGATCTGGTCCGCCGCGAATACCAGCGCGGCCGCGGCGTGCCGTCGCTGTTCGCCGTTGACCGCGACGTCACCGGCAATGCCGCCCGCAAGGCCCTGGGCTATGCCCGCGGCATCGGCGGCACGGTGGGCGGCGTCATCGAGACGACCTTCAAGGAAGAAACCGAAACCGACCTGTTCGGCGAACAGGCCGTCCTGTGCGGCGGCACCACCGAACTGGTCCTGATGGGCTTCGAGACGCTGGTCAATGCCGGCTACCGTCCGGAAATCGCCTATTTTGAAGTGCTCCACGAACTGAAGCTGATCGTCGACCTGCTCTATGAAGGCGGCTTCGCCAAGATGCACTCCTTCGTTTCGGAAACCTGCAAGTACGGCGACCTCGTTTCCGGCCCGCGCATCATCAATGAAGAAACCCGCGAACGCATGGAAGAGGTTCTGGCCGACATCCAGTCGGGCGATTTCGCCCGCGACTGGATCCTGGAAAACATGGCCGGCCGGCCGCGTTACAACGCCCTGATGCAGCAGGACCTCTCCCACCCGATCGAAGTGATCGGCAAGGACCTGCGTTCGCGCATGAGCTGGCTGCAGAACAAGGCCAATGTCGACGCGTAATTGTCGATAAAAGTTACCGTGGATTGGACGGGTTCAATCCGGCGGTGGCGGCGGACCTAGGCGGGTCCGCCGCACCCTTCTTCTCCTCGTGAGATGAAGAGGCCCCTCACCCCAACCCTCTCCCCGTAAACGGGGCGAGGGGGCAGGCAGGTGCCAAACCCCTCTCTTAGTCCCCTCTCCCTGCCTGCGGGGTTTGACGCAGAAAACGTATATCGTTTTCAAGTCATGGGCTAGGGTGAGGGGCAACATACGAAGTCACACACACCGAGTTTTACCGATGAGCAACCAACCGACAGGCGCACAACTGGTCATCTCCACGCTGAAGGCGCTGGGGGTCGAAACCGTGTTCGGCTATCCGGGCGGCGCCATCATGCCCATCTATGACGCCCTGGCCGGGTCCGGCCTGAAGCATATCCTGGTGCGCCATGAGCAGGGCGCGGCCTTCGCCGCTGACGCCTATGCGCGCGCCACCGGCAAGACCGGGGTCTGCATGGCCACTTCCGGGCCGGGCGCCACCAACCTGATCACCGGCATCGCCAACGCCTATATGGACAGCGTGCCGATGGTCTGCATCACCGGCCAGGTCGCCACCCACCTGATGGGCACGGACGGCTTCCAGGAAGTCGATATCCTCGGCCTCACCCTGCCGATCGTCAAACATTCGTGGCTGGTCCGTGACGCCACCGATATCCCCGCCATCCTGGCCGAAGCCTTCGCCATCGCCGCCGAAGGCCGTCCAGGGCCGGTTCTGGTCGATATCCCGAAGGACGTCGCCTCCAGCTTCGTGGCCGTTTCCGGCGCCGCCAGCTTCCCCGAATGGACCGCGCCCGCGCCTGACGCCAATGCCATCAAGGCGGCTGACAAGCTGATCGAGCAGGCGAAGCATCCTTTGTTCTATATCGGCGGCGGGGTCGAAATGGCCGGCGCCTCGGCTGAGTTGCGCGCCCTGGTCGCCCGCACCGGCATCCCCGCTGTCTCCACCCTGAAGGGCCTGGGCACCCTGCCGACCACCGATGACCTGTTCCTCGGCATGCTGGGGATGCACGGCACCCGCGCCGCCAATATCGCCGTTCAGGATGCGGATTTGCTGATCGTGCTGGGCGCGCGTTTCGACGACCGCGCCACCGGCAAGCTGAACGCCTTCGCGCCCAATGCGAAAATCATTCACGCCGATATCGATCCGGCGGAGATCAACAAGCTGCGCCACGCCGATGTCGCCATTCCCGGCAATCTGAAAACCACCATCGAGCGCCTGAATCCGAAAGTCATTTTTGCAGGTTCCGGGGGCATCCAGAAGTGGGTCGAGAAGTGCAAGGCCGACAAATGGGAACACCGCTTCAGGTATAACGCGCCGGGCAAGGGTATCTATGCGCCGGGCCTGCTGAAATCGCTGTCGGAAAAGGCCGGTGACAAGTTCATCGCCGCCTGCGATGTCGGCCAGCATCAGATGTGGGTGGCGCAGCACTGCGAATTCGCCCACAACCGTTCGCACCTGACCTCCGGCGGTTCCGGCGCCATGGGCTATGGCCTGCCGGCGGGTGTCGGCGCCAAGCTGGCCAGGCCTGACGCCCACGTCGTCACCATTTCCGGCGACGGCAGCTTCATGATGAACATTCAGGAGATGGCGACGCTCAATCGCTACAATATCCCCCTGAAAATCGTCCTGCTGGACAATTCCTCGCTGGGGCTGGTGCGCCAGTGGCAGGAACTGTTCTATCAGGAAAATTACAGTGAAATCGACCTGTCGGATAATCCCGATTTTGTCGAGGTCGCCCGTGCGTTCGGCCTGTCGGCGTTCCGCATCACCCATCGCCATGAGGTCGATGGGGCGCTGGACAAGCTGCTGGCCGCCGAGGGGCCGACCCTGCTGCATGTATTAATTGATCCGCGCGAAAATGTCTGGCCGCTGGTGCCGCCGGGCGCGTCAAATGCGGAAATGATGGAGGAACGCTGGGATGAGCCACTTGATTCATATTGAGCTGGATCGCCTGGAAGGCAGCCTCCTGCGAATTCTGGGCCTCGTCGAGCGGCGGGGGTTCAACATCGATGCGGCTGAACTCTACGATCTCGGCGAGGATAAGCGCGGCCTGTCGCTGACGGTGCGCCCGCGCGATCCCTCCCGCAATACGGAGATACTGGGCCTGCAGATCGATCGCCTTTACGGCATCCGGCGTCTGGCCGGTGATCCGCGTGCGGATAGCAACACGCCGGCGGCGGAGAGCAGGATCAGCGCATGACCGTTTCCGGGCTGAAAATCGGGGAGATGGAGTATCGGGGCCGTGGTCGCGGCCCCGGCCAAGTATTTGCGCGCGTTTGAGCAAAATCCATCTTTTGAGCGCCTTTGAAAAGGCGTACAGACAGTCCCCAATACGAACATTTCAAGATTGCTGAACATGACAAAACTCGCTGATAAAATCTGGATCAATGGTGAAACCCTGGCCTGGGAAGACGCCAGGGTCCACGTTATGACCCACGCCCTGCACTACGGCACCTCCGTTTTCGAAGGCATCCGCGCCTATGACACGCCGCACGGCCCGGTCGGCTTCCGCCTGACCGACCACCTGAAGCGCCTGGAAGATTCCGCCCGCATCTACGGCATCAAGGTGCCCTATACGCTGGACGAGATGGTCCAGGCCTGCAAGGACATCCTGAAGGCCAATAACCTCAAGGGCGCCTACTGGCGTCCGATCGCCTTCCTCGGCGAAAACGGCATGGGCGTCACGCCCAAGGGCGACAATGTGAAGGTCGATCTGGCCATCGCCGCCTTCGCCTGGGGCGCCTATCTCGGCGAAGAAGGCCTGAATGCGGGCGTCGATGTCTGCGTTTCGTCGTGGCAGCGCGCCGCGCCGAACACCATCCCCAACGCGGCCAAGATGGGCGGCAACTACCTGTCGTCCTACCTGATCGGCAAGGAAGCGCGCGGCCGTGGCTATGTCGAGGGCATCGGCCTTGGCACCGATGGCCGCCTGTCGGAAGGCGCGGGTGAAAACCTGTTCCTGATCATGAACGGCAAGATTCACACCCCGCCGGTCGCCTCGTCCATCCTGGGCGGCATTACGCGCGACTCGATCGTCAAGCTGGCGAAAGCGGATGGGCTTGAGGTCATCGAGCAGGCCCTGCCGCGCGAAATGCTTTATCTCGCGGATGAAGTCTTCATGTGCGGCACGGCGGCGGAAATCACCCCGATCCGCTCGGTTGACGATATCCCGACCCGCGCCGGCGGCCCCGGCAAGATCACCAAGCGTTTGCAGACCCTGTTCCACGGCCTGTTCAACGGCACGACGGAAGATCGTTTCGGCTGGCTTGAGCCGATCGAGGCGACGGTTCCGGCGGAGTAAATTTGTAAAGTCAGATACCCCACCACCGCATCTCCCTACGGTCGTGCGGTCCCCCTCCCCAGCAAGCTGGGGAGATACAGGAAAAAGCTAATCTTGTACCTCCCCGACTTGTCGGGGAGGGGGACCGCGCCGCTCTTGCGGCGTGGTGGTGGGGTTTCTCACTTCCTTTAAATAACGAGAGAACCATGGCCCAAACCACCCGACCAAAGTCGCTGTTTGAAAAAGTATGGGACGCGCATGTCGTCGAGCCGGAGGGCGCCAACAGCCCCGCCGTGCTCTATATCGACCTGCACCTGGTCCACGAAGTCACAAGCCCGCAGGCGTTTTCCGAACTGGAGGCGCGCGGCCTGAAGGTCCGCCGCCCGGACCGCACCTTCGCCACCCTGGACCACTCGATTCCCACCCTGCGCCCCGACGCGCAAGGCAACCGCCCCTACGTCACCAAACAGGCGGAAATTCAGGTCCACACGCTCGAACAGAATGCGGCGAAAAACGGCGTGCGCCTCTTCGGTTATGACGCCGAAAACCGCGGCGTCGTCCACGTCATCGGGCCGGAAATGGGCCTGACCCAGCCGGGTTACACGGTCGTCTGCGGCGACTCGCACACCTCGACCCACGGCGCTTTCGGCTGCATCGCCTTCGGTATCGGCACCTCGGAAGTCGGCCACGTCCTGGCCACCCAGTGCCTGGCCCAGCGCAAGCCCAAGACCATGCGCATCACCATCGACGGCAAGCTGCAACCCGGCGTCACCGGCAAGGACGTCGCCCTGACGGTCATCGCAACGCTCGGCTTCTCCGGCGGCACCGGCTACGCGCTGGAATATGCCGGCCCGGTCATCGAGGCGCTGGACATGGAAGGCCGCATGACGGTCTGTAACCTCTCTATCGAAGCCGGTGCGCGTTGCGGCATGATCGCCCCCGATCAGAAGACGGTCGAATGGCTGCGCGGCCGCGAATATGTGCCACAAGGCGCGGCTTTCGACGCGGCGGCGGCTGAATGGCTGAAGCTGAAGTCCGACGATGGCGCCACTTTCGACAAGGAAATCCGCATCGATGGTTCCGCCATCGAGCCGATGGCCACCTGGGGCACCTCGCCTGACCAGGGCGCGCCAATCGTCAAGGGCGTGCCCGTGGCCGCCAACGAAGATCAGGAACGCGCCCTGAAATATATGGGCCTGCATGGTGGCGAGAGCCGCGATGTCGCCAAGGTCGATGTCGTCTTCATCGGCTCCTGCACCAATGGCCGCATGGCCGACCTGCGCGCCGCCGCCGAAATCTTCAAGGGCCGCAAGGTCGCCGAAGGCGTGCGCGCCCTCGTCGTGCCGGGGTCTGAGTGGGTCCGTGTCGAGGCCGAAAAGGAGGGCCTGGACAAGATATTCACCGATGCCGGCGCCGAATGGCGTCTGCCGGGCTGCTCGATGTGCATCGCCATGAACGGCGACTTCGTCCTGCCGGGCCAGTTGGCCGTCTCGACCTCGAACCGCAATTTCGAGGGCCGTCAGGGTCCGGGTTCGCGCACCGTGCTGGCCTCGCCGGCCACCGCTGCCGCCTCCGCCATCGCCGGCCATGTCGCCGATCCCCGTCAATTCATGCAACTGGAAACCGCGTAACATTTATCCTCCCCTGCGCAGCGGGGGAGGTGCCGAGCTTGTCGAGGCGGAGGGGGCGAAGCCGACCATTTGCCCCCTCCACCACTTCGTGGTCCCCCTCCCCCGCAAGCAGGGAGGATGAGAAAAAAAGAAACTTCATATGTCAAACCAAGAACCCGTAAACAGCTTCTCGTCGCGCATTGTCGTCCTGCCGGAAGCCAATATCGATACCGACCAGATCATCCCCGCCCGCTTCCTGACGACCACCACCAAGGCCGGCCTCGGCAAGGTGGCCTTCAATGACTGGCGCTACAATGCCGATGGCTCGAACAAGGATTTCATCCTCAACACCATCGACCCGACCGAGCACCGCGTGCTGGTGGCCGGCAACAATCTCGGCTGCGGCTCGTCGCGCGAACACGCCCCATGGGCGCTGATGGATTACGGCTTCAAGGCCGTCATCTCGACCGAGATCGCCGATATCTTCAAGTCAAATTCGCTCAAGAACGGTCTGCTGCCGGTCGTGGTCGATCAGGCCACCTATGACAAATTGCTCAAGAACCCGCAGCAGCGCGTCACCATCGATCTCGAATCCTGCACCCTGACCCTGGAAGACGGCACCGTCTTCACCTTCCAGGTCGAGGAATTCGCCCGCCAGTGTCTACTGGAAGGCGTGGACGCCATGGGCTGGCTGCAAAAGCGCCTGCCGCAAATCGAAGCTTACGAAAAATCACACGGAAAGGCCGCTTAAATGGGCACTTTTAATATAGTCGTCCTGCCGGGTGACGGCATCGGCCCCGAAGTCGCCGCCGCCGGCGTATCGGCCCTGAAGGTCATCGGCGAGGTCTACGGCCACACCTTCAATTTCGATGAAAAGCGTATCGGCGGCATCGCCATCGATACCGACAACACTCCGTATCCGGAAGAGACCGACAAGGCCTGCCTGGCGGCGGATGCCGTGCTTCTCGGCGCCGTCGGTGGTCCGAAGTGGGATCTTGGCAAGATGCGTCCGGAGCAGGGCCTGCTGGCCGTGCGCAAGTCGATGGGCCTGTTCGCCAATCTGCGCCCGATGGAGGTCAAGGCCTCGCAGGTGCACCGTTCGCCGCTGAAGCGCGAAGTGGTCGAGGGCGCCGACATGCTGATTGTCCGTGAACTGACGGGTGGCCTCTATTTCGGCAAGCAGACCCGCACCGAAGACACCGCCATCGACGAATGCGTCTATACAGTCGCGGAAATCGAGCGCGTCGCCCGCGTCGCTTTCGAGGCCGCCCGCAAGCGCCGCAACAAGGTGACCAGCGTCGATAAGGCCAATGTGATCGAGACCAGCCGCCTGTGGCGCGAAACCGTCATGAAGCTGCACAAGGCCGAATATTCGGATGTCGAGCTGGAACACAATCTGGTCGATTCCATGGCCATGCACCTCGTCACCCGCCCGACCTCGTTCGACGTGGTGGTGACCGAGAACATGTTCGGCGATATCCTCTCCGACCTCGCCTCGGTCCTGCCGGGTTCGATCGGTCTGCTCGGTTCCGCTTCGCTGGGGACGTCGGGCAAGGGCCTCTATGAGCCGATCCACGGTTCCGCGCCGGATATCGCCGGTAAGGACCTCGCCAACCCGATCGGCACGCTGAAATCCGTCGCCATGCTGCTGCGCTTCTCGCTCAATCTGCTGACGGAAGCTGACGCACTGGACGCGGCTATTGATACCATCGTTGAAAAGGGCGTGCTGACCAGGGATCTCGGCGGCACCGCTTCGGGCAGCCAGGTTTCGGCCGCCATCAACGAGCAGATTCGCGCCGCGGCTTCGGTCAACGCGTAATTCAAATACCTCGCAAAGGTAAACCTGGCCTCCGGTGCGCAAGCGCCGGGGGCTTTTTTCATGGTTGATAGGCGGGAAGGATTTTGTCCACGAACCACACGAACGGACACGAACCCTGAGTTTATCCGTCTGGCATGAGAGCGTGGGGCGGGCAGACTTTTAAGAAGAATGAGCCACAGATGCGCAGATTTTCAGCATCATGGCGCGAAGCGCCGATCTTTGGCAACCGTCTCACATATTATGAAGCCGCTTGAACTCAGAGTTCGTGTCCGTTCGTGTGGTTCGTGGACAAAATCCTTCCCGCCACCAGTCTAAGACTCCCATACCAGACAAATAAAAGCAGGGCGCCAATTCCTTAGCGTGTGGTTCCTGGCTCACACCTTACAAACCGTCCAGTTCCGCCTCGTCCAGCCCGTCGATCTCGATCTGCTTGAGGCGCGCGGTATCGCCGGTGACCAATGTAAAGCGAGACTTCGGCAGTTTCAAAGTTTTGGCCAGAAAAGCGATCAGCGCGTCATTCGCCCGGCCTTCGATCGGCGCGGCGCGGACACGGATTTTCAAAAAGCGCCGTCCCTTGTCGTCCACGTCCCAGCCGTCGATACGCTCGACCGATGACTTTGGTGTCAGGCGGACAAAAAGCCGCACAATCAGCCGATAAGCTGCTGCAGGGTCATGAAGGCCGGCGGCAACAGGTAGATCTTAATCCCCTGAATCACCAGGAAGGCGATGATGAAGCTGATATCCAGCCCGCCCATCGGCGGAATAATGGCGCGGAACGGCGCCAGGATGGGGGCGGTGATCCGGTCCAGTATATCGAGGATCATATAGACGCCGCGATTGCGCGTATTGATGATATTGAACGCCACCAGCCAACTCAGGATCGCCGACAGGATCAGGGCCAGGATGATGATGCCGAACAGGCCATCGACCACGAAATAAAGAAAACCGGCGATACCAACTGGCATATAGAACCCCTGAATTGATTACGTCTGTGAATATAGGACATTCCCTATCGGTTACAAGTTAAGCAGTGCTTGACAGGCGGCAAACTTGCCTTAATAAGACACCACCGGACGGCACGGGGCTATAGCTCAGTTGGTAGAGCGCCTCGTTCGCAATGAGGAGGCCAGCGGTTCGAATCCGCTTAGCTCCACCACCGTGCCCCCTTTTCCCCGAACATCGCGGCGCATCGACAAATGAAACGCGCCCTCTTGTCAGCGGGCGGGTAAATCACCTATATCGATAATAGGAACGGGCGTATTGCCCCAAGTGCTTTTCAAGGCCCTGAGTCGCATGAAACACAATCTGGTTGAAATCGATGAACCCGTGGCGACCGAGCCGCAGTCAAAAGGCCAGGAAGCCAAAGGCATGGCCGGCGCCCTGACCCTGATGAAGGGCCTCGATGTGCTGACCCGCGTTTCCAAGGGCGACAATACGCTGGGCAAAATGGCCAAGTCGCTCGGCATCAACAAGACGACCGTCCACCGCCTGGCCACCACCCTGGTCGAGGCCAACTATCTCAGCTTCACGCAGCGGGATGGTTATAGTCTGGGCACCAAGCTGCTCGAACTGGGCTATGCCGCCTCGCAGCAGATCACGCTTACCCGCGTCAGTCACGGCCATCTGATGCAGCTTTCGGCCGACACCGGCGATACGGTCAATCTCGGCGTGCTCGACCGCAATCAGGTCCACTATATCGACAAGATTCCCGGCAATCGCCGCATCGAGGTGCGTTGCGTCATCGGCGAACGCCAGCCCCTGCGCCATACCGGCCTCGGCAAGGCCCTGCTGCTCGACGAGAGCGAGGAAACCCTACGCGAAATCTTCCAGCGCGAGGCGCTCGAATATCCGCGCTACAGATATGACGTCAAGCAGTGGCTCGACATCATGAAGCATTATCGCGCCGAGGATTACGCCCTCGATCTAGACGAGAACGAAGACCATATCCGCTGCGTCGCCGCGCCGATCCGCGACATGAACGGCCGGATCGTCGCCGCCGTCAGCGTGTCATCCGCCGCGCAATATATGGATGACCAGCGCATTCAGGCCGTGAAGGCCTATGTGCAGGAAACCTGCCTCGCCATCAGCCAGGAACTCGGTTACCGCAAGCCGTAAATCTGGCCGAATCGCGGCAAATCCGGTTGCTCCGGTTACGGTCTGTCGCTGCCGAGGCAGGGACTGATCCTCTCTTTCCGTCCACCTTCCCGCATTGTGATACGAAATCGTTCCACATAACGGAATTGCGGTCTAAAACGTTGCGAAAGTGGCACATAACCCGGTTTGTGGTGAAATATATCCCACAATTTCGTTCCGATATATGTACAGATATGCCTATAAATGTTACGCATATTGTCGAGAGCGCCGGAAAATGTCGAAAATGACGTCCGGCGGTTCCAGATAAAAACGAAAAGCCGCCAAAAGCAAAACAGGAAACAGGAAATGCTGACACCCTTCGTCCCTCCGTCACGGCCGTAGTCATCGCCGGACATTCGCGTCCATCCCGAACAACAGATTTACCACAAACCGGGGGCCTGTCAGTGCCCCGCGGCGGCGCGATCCCATGCGTGGCGCGCAAGACCGTGAAAGACTGACTGGGGAGAGAAACAATGAAGACCTATCTTTTAGCCACCACCATGCTGATCGGCCTGGGCCTGCCGATGATCGCCGCCGCTCAGGACACGGCGCCGGCCGCCGCACCCGCTGACGACACAACCGAAGTCATCGTCACCGGCTTCCGTTCATCGCTGCAAAAGTCGATCAACCTCAAGAAGGAAGCCATCGTCGTCCGCGATTCAATCGTCGCCGAGGATATCGGCAAGTTCCCGGAAGCCAATGTCGCCGAAGCGCTGCAACGCATACCGGGCGTCTATCTGACCCGCGACGGGCAGAGCAATGAAGGCCAGCGCATCTCGATTCGCGGCCTGGGGCCGGAGTACAATGTGACCACCCTGAACGGCGCGCCGGTTCACGTCACCTCCTCGACCAATGTCGGCGGCTCATCGCGCGACTTCAACTACGACGTCTTCGCCTCCGAACTGTTCGGCCGCGTCGATTTCTACAAGACCCCGCTGGCCGAACTGGAAGAAGGCGGCGTCGGCGGCGTGGTCGATCTGCAAACCCCGCGTCCGTTCGATGGCGGCGGCAAGCAGGTCATGCGTTACGGCGCCTCGGCCTCCTACAACACGGCCTCCGAACATGTCGATCCCAACCTGTTCGCCCTCTATTCCAACACCTGGGGCGACTGGGGCTTCCTGATCGGCGCGGCGCATTCGACCAGCGTCAACATGAAATCGGGCTTCGAGGCGACCGGCGGCTATAACAGCTCATATCTCGCCAACCACGCCAACGCCCTGGGCAGCGGTCCGTTCCCCTTCACCCTGGACTGGGACGATCCGCGCGCCGCCGCCATGCTCGGCAACCGCGACGCGATCGACAACGCCTACCTGCCGCGTTTCTACCGCTATTACGGCGCCGAAAACACCCGCAACCGTGACGGCCTCGTCTCCTCGGTGCAATACAAGCACGACAAGCTGAATGTCAGCCTGGACATGCTCTATTCGCACCTGACCGACTCCCGCGATGAATTCACCTTCGGCCTGCCGATCCGCAACTCGAAAACCACGGATACGACGGCGCGCCCCGGCACCGCCGGCCACAACGGTTTCGTGCCGATCGACGTCACCATCGATCCGGACGGCAACCTGCTGGAAGGCACCTTCGGCAATACGTCCTATCTCGGCGAAAGCTATTACTACAACGACGAGACAAAGTTCGGCTACGCCTCGCTGAACGGCACCTATCAACTGACCGACAGCCTGAAACTGACCGGCCAGATCAGTTCCAGCGAAAGCGCCGCCTTCTATGACAACAAGCGCATCGTCTCCAACATCTACGGCGTCACCACGACGATCGACTGGGGCGGCGATCACGTCTATCCGGGCCTGTCGGCGCCAGTCGATTTCACCGATCCGGCCAATTTCGAGGATTTCTCGACGGCGCTGGACTGGAACCGCGAAGTTGACCGCGAACATACCGCCAAGCTGGTCGCCGACTGGGATTACAGCCTCGGAAGCTGGACCGGCCACCTGAAAGCCGGCGTCTCTTATGTCGATACCAAGAAGCAGAAGACCAAGCGCAACGGCACGGCGCTGGCCCAGGCCGCCCTGGCCGCCGTCGGTCCCGCCGGGCTGCGCGCCGCCATGCTCGACCATGTGCCGCTCGACAACCTGGTGATCGGCGACGACTACCCGCAGGAATGGGCCGCCTTCTCGCGCGATTACGTCAATTCGACGCTCGACCCGATCGGCAGCGCCATGGCCTCGCCGGTGGATGAATCGACCAGCTTCAAAGCTGACGAAGCGATCACCACGACCTTCATCCAGTCCGACTTCACCGGCCAGGTGTTCGACCGTGAATTACGCATCAATGCCGGCGTCCGTTATTCCCAGACGGACATGACGATCGACAACTACAAGAAGACCGGCGCCAACAATACCTACGAACCGAACCAGGAAAAGAACACCTACGACAATATCCTGCCCTCGGTCAGCGCCGCCTATAACCTGCGCGACGACCTGATCTGGCGCGCCTCGTGGGGCAAGACGATCACCCGCGCCTCGTTGTCGCGCATCGCCGCCCAGACGGTGATCCCCAACATCTATAACACCTACGCCACATCGGGGAATCCGGACCTGAAGCCGGAACTCTCGACCAACTGGGATACCGGCCTCGAATGGTATTTCGGCCGCGGCAGCCTGGTCAGCGCCGGTTATTTCAAGAAGAACCTGACCGACACCACCATCGCCGTGCCGACCCATGTGCCCTTCTCCAGCCTCGGCCTGCCCGATAACGCGCTGGCCATCATCTGGCAGGACGCCAACGGCCATGTCGATCCGAACCTGGACATTCAGGTCGATACCTTCGTCAATGCCGGCGAGATCGAGCTGACCGGCTACGAACTGGCCTATCAGCAGACCTTCACCTTCCTGCCGGCGCCATGGGATGGTCTGGGGGCGCTCGCCAGCTTCACCCACGTCGATTCCAGCGGCTATGATTTCAAAACGACGAGCGGCGACACACTTAACGTCAACACCATCCCGAAATACGGCTACAGCCTGACCGGCTATTACGAAAAGGGGCCGCTTGGCATCCGTCTGTCCTATAATTACAAGGACAAGCAAATCATCGAAACCTCGCCGAACGGGTCCGACCTGCAACGCTGGCACGCCGGCGCGGGCTATCTCGACGGCAATATCAGCTGGAAGCTGAATTCCTACGTCGAACTGCGCATCGATGCCCTCAACCTCGGCAATACGCTGGGTTATGATTACTTCGACGACGTGTCCGGCCACTACGGCAACGGCAAGAAGACCCGTCTGGACTACGCCAAATATGACGGACGGACGATCAAGTTCGGCATCCGCGGCCGGTTCTGATCCTTCCCTCCCTAGACGTTCATTTATGTTCCCCTAGACATGAATGTTCCCAACTCAGGCCCGCATCACCCGGATGCGGGCCTCTTTTTTTGCCCGATTTCGTATCTATAAATGGACAATAAAATCACCATGCGATACGCTTTCCGCAACACACAGGGAGACAATCATGCAGAGACGCGATTTTATGAAGGCGCTGACAATAGGCGCCGCCGTGCCCTTGGTGGGCGCCGAAGCCGGGGCCGCCACCGTGAAAAAGGCCGCTCCAGAAAACGATCGCGCCTATATGACCGGCCTGCTGGCGAAGATGGCCACGCCGGTGCTTTCAAACATGTCGCAAGGCAAATTGACGGCCAATTTCAAGCCGGAACTCTCCCCCACCTGGGATGGCCGTCCGGTCGGGGTCGCCTATCTCGAATGTTTCGGCCGGCTGATTTCCGGCCTGTCGCCCTGGCTCAACCTGCCGGAGGACGATACGCCTGAGGGAAAGCTGCGCAAGACCTTTACCGAACAGGCGCTGCAGTCTTACGTTCATTCGGTCGATCCGCAGAGTCCGGATTATCTGCTGTGGGCCAATGCCGGGCAGGCGCTGGTCGATTCCGCCTATTACACCAACGCCTTCCTGCGCGCGCCGAAGCTATGGGACGGCCTCGACAGCACCACGAAACAGCGGGTGATCAAGGAAATCAAGGGCCTGCGCCGGGTGTCTCCGCCCTATACCAACTGGCTGCTTTTCGCCGCCATGAACGAGGCTTTCCTGCTCTCGGTCGGGGAAGACTTCGATCCGATGCGCGTCGATCTGGCGATCAAGAAGATGAACGAGTGGTATGTCGGCGACGGCTGGGTGGCCGATGGCGTCCACTTCCATTACGACTACTATAATTCCTACGTCATCTATCCGATGATGGTGGAGATTCTTGAGGTTCTAGAGCGCGTCAATCCGAGCTTCAACAATCTCAAACCCGCCGAGGAACGCGTCAAATGGCTGAAGCGGATGCAGCGTTACGGCGAGCATCTGGAGCGCATGATCTCACCCGAAGGCACCTATCCGCCGATCGGCCGCTCCATGACCTACCGCACCGCCGCCTTCCAGCCGCTGGGCCTGCTGGCCTGGCGCAAGACCCTGCCGGAGAGTCTTTCCGAAGGCGCCGTGCGTTCGGCCCTGACCGCCGCGCAGCACCGCATCTTCGACAACCCGACCAATTTCGATGACGCCGGCTATCTGACCATCGGTTTCGCCGGTCATCAGCCGACGCTCGGCGACTGGTATTCCAATAGCGGCAGCATGTATATCGCCTCGGAAAGCTTTATCGCGCTCGGCCTGCCGGCCACTGACAGCTACTGGACCGCGCCCGCCGAAGCCTGGACGGCGAAAAAGGCCTTCGCCAATGAGACTTTCAAAAAGGACTATTACGTCGATTACTGAACCGGATGAATAGCGCCCAATATCTTCCCCCTCTCCGCTCCAGGGCTATCGCATATGGCTTTTGGAATAACTTTTCTTCCCCCCCTCCCCTCAATGAGGGGAGAGGACGGGCGCGGAGCGAAGCGATCGCAACCGGGTGAGGGGCTGTGTGACGCTTGTGTTCTGTCGACGAACAGCCCCTCACCCGATCGCCTTCACTGCGTTCGGCTCTCGTCCTCTCCCCATATTCATGGGGAGAGGGGAAAGGCATCTCAACTCCAAAAGCCATATGCGATAGCCCTGCTCTCCGCTCCACGAGGGGAGAGGGGAAAAGAGCCATTCAAACACATATCCTCATGTCTGAAAGATTCAGTTTGCCTTAACTCTGCCCGCGTAAGCTCGATCCATAAGTAGCATAATTACGCTGCAAACAGAGTAATACGGGGAGTGTCCGGTGGCTGAACAGGTGCTGGTCTGTGACTTTTCCAAGGACGCGCGCGTCACTTTCGCGCTGGCGGAGGTCGGGCGGCGGCCCGCCGAAGCCTCCACCTTCATCTGCGCCAGCCGGGCCGATTTCGATGTGGCGCTGGCGCATTTCCTGGACGCCCATGGCCATCCGAAACTGAAAGGCGCCGCCGTTTCCGCCCGGCGCTTCGAGGAAAACGGCCGGCTGCACCGTCTCGAAGACGGTGTGGAAATCACCCGCGAGAGTCTGCGGGAAACGCTCGATATCCAGCGCGTCAACCTGGTCAATTGCTTCGTCGCCCGCGCCCTGGCCATCCCGAAGCTGCGCCGCAACGAACGGATCAGTGTCTGCGAAGGCGAGCCGGGCGAAGAAACGGTAATGCTGGTGCTCGGCCCGAACTACGGCCTCGGCAATGCCGCCCTGCTTTCCGATGGCGCCGGCGGCTGGACCGCCCTGCCCGGCGAAGGCGGTCACTCAAGCCTGGCGGCCAAGACCGGCCACGAATGGCGGGTCATCAGCGCCCTGCGGGAACTCAGAGGGGTCGTGGAACGCGAAACGGCAATGTCGCAGCAGGGATTCCGCGACCTGTGGACCGTCCTGCATACGCTGAACGGCCAGACCGCCACCGACCTGTCCGTGGCGGAGATTATCGAACGCGCCCGCTCAGGCGATCCGTTCGCCCGCGAGGTCATCCACCTGACCACCCTGTGGCTGGCCGACATGGCCGCCGATATCGCCCTGATCATGAGCGCCACCAGCGGCATCTATCTCGCCGGGGCGCTGATGGATATGGTCGGCGATGCCTTCGACGCCGAGGTCTTCACCGCCCGCTTTATCGACAATCCGGCCTTCAGCGCCTGGCTGGGCCGGATTCCCGTCTGGCGCACCACCGTCACCGATATGGAGCTGATCGGACTGGCGACCCTGTTCGATTAGGCTTGGTGAACCGGCATGGCCATTGTATCCCTCAGAATGGAAATCTTGTGAGGGAGCGCCCGTGAAATCGCCCATGAAATCGCCCGTGAAATCGCCCGTGAAATCCATCATACTGATGCTGGCCGCCATCCTGGCCGTGATCGCCCCTTCAAGCGCCTGGGCGGACAGCCAGTTCAGGATTCTGGTGCTGGCCATGCCCAGCAAGTACCACTACGAATATATTCCGATTGCGCGCGACAGCCTGACGCATATGGCCGATCAGCATGCCTTCGAAATCATCTGGAGCAATACAGCCGATCCGCTGGAACACGATCTGGGTGAATATGCCGCCATCATGCTGCTCAATACGCCGGTCGAGGATCTGACCTCGGCCCAGCGCGCCGGTTTCGAGGCCTATATGCGGGCCGGCGGCAATGCGATTGTGGTACATCGTGCCGCCATTACCCGACCGGACAACTGGCCCTGGTACGAGAAGCTGGTGGGCCGGACCGTCGGCACGCATCCGATGCTGCAAACCGGCGTGGTGACGGTGGCGGACAAGACTTTTCCCGCCGCTTACGGCCTGCCCGACCGCTGGATATGGAGCGACGAATTCTATCCGCTCACCAATCCGTACATTATCGATATAACAACCGTTCTGGATGTCGATGAGACAAGCTACGACCCGACGAAAATCTGGCCCGGCCAGGTCGCCGAAGGCATGGGCCGGGATCATCCGGTCGCCTGGCTCCATTCCTATGAAAAGGGCCGCGTGTTCGTCACCACACTCGGCCACAATGGCGAAACCTACCGCGACCCGCAATATCTCGGCCATCTGCTGGGCGGCATCTACTGGGCAGCGATCGGCCTGGGGCAGGCGCACTGAATTCCGAAGCGATTATCCCCCGATCGTCAGCGGATGGTTCAGGTCTTCCGTAGTCTGTTCCAGCCAAGCTTTGAAGCCATCGAGATCGCGGATGCCGGGGGTGGCGTCCTTGCCTTCCTGCGTCCAGCGCGCGCCGAAGCGGTAATGGGCGTCGGTCGGTGATTTGAACCGGATAAACAGGGTCTGGCCGTCATTGACCGGCGCATCTGTCACATCCGCCGGACGATAGAAGACCGCCCAGCCTACGCAGTCGGGGCCGTGTTCCTGCGGTCCCCAGGCGGCGATATAGGTCCATTCGCCGGCGGCTTGCGGCGCGAAGGTCTGGTCGCCGGGATGGACCGTCAGGCCGGTCACCAGCGGTTCGGCCACCTGATCGGCTTTTACCGTGACCTCGGTGATCACACTGCCCGCCGTGATGGCGTAGGTGGCGTGGATGCTGCCCTTGCCGCCGCCGATGGCATCGGCATTGACGCCGGCAATGGCGGTCACGGGACCATTGGCGATCACCTTGCCGGTAATGGTGGAAGACCCGATCTGGGTCGCCTTGTCGTCGCGCAGCAGGCCGATCCCGCCGACACCCAAAGACGCGCCGACCTTGAAGATATCGCCGCCCCAGGCCACCGGATACTGGTAGTCATCGAAGCCATGGCCGACATTGGGGAAGATCATGCCCGTGCCGTACTTGCCGAAGATATCGGTGACATTGCGCTCATCGAGATAGAGGCGGTAGGCCACCTTGTCGGATTCCCAGCCTATGCCTTCAAAAGCGATCAGGCCGTCATGGATGAAGTGATCGGGTGGCGAGGTGAAGGTGTCACGCAGATGGAAGGCGCCCCCGGTGATAGCGCCACCGTTTTTCGGATCGCCTTCGAGATGACCGCCATCCTGGATATTGAGCGTCACCAATACGCGCCGAGGCTGTTCGGGCGCGGCGTCGGGCGAGACGGTTATGGTCGTGTCACCGGCTTTCATCGGCGCGACCAGCCGGAATTTGGCATTGAGGTATTGCACCGGATAAGTCGTATCGCCGATCCGGGCGGATTGCACCCTGGCGTCTACAGGCGCCGGGAGATCGATGACGGCATTATCACGCGCCGGACCGGGATTATGGACGGTCAGGCTTTGCGCATTTGCGCCGGTGGCCATGAGCGCGAGGGCCAGAATGGATATCAGGCGCATGAGGTTGTTCCCCTATTTCAGCTTGAGATCGGCCACGGCGGTGCCGGCCAGCATAAAGGCGCCGACGCCGTAGAACTGCGTATCGTCATAGCCGACATTATCCGGGCGATCGGACACCGGCTGGACATAGCCCAGCTTACCGTCGGGATGGACGGCGGCGACCAGCGCGGCCCAGCCCTTGCGGACGGCGGATTCGTATTCGGCGCGGTCGAGTGTGCCGTTGCGCACCCCCCAGGCCAGGGCATAGGTATAGAAGGCGGTGCCGCTGGTTTCCGGCAGGGCGGTCTTCGGATCGGCCAGCAAGGAGGGCGCCCAGTAGCCGGTATCGAGCTGGATCGCCCTGATCTTCGCCGCCATCTCCTTGTAGAGCGCCACGAAGCGCGGACGGTCGGCATCATTGGCGGGCAGGACATCGAGAATACGCGCCAGACCGGCCAGCACCCAGCCATCGCCGCGGCTCCAGAAGACCTTCTCGCCGTTCGGCCCGCGGCGCTCGAAGAAGCGCGAGTCGCGGAACATCAGGTGCGTGTCCTTGTCGTAGAGATAGTCATAGGTCGCCCAGAATTCTTTTTTGGCGAACTCGGCATAACGCGGATCGCCGGTGGCCTGGCTGAGGCCGATCCAGGTGGCCGGCGCCATGAACAGGGCGTCGCACCAGCACCAGCGGTCAGTGCAGTGGACATCGCCCTCGGCCGGATAGTTGAGATCGACCGTGGAGGGATTGGCGAGGATTTCATCGAAGCGCGCCTGCATCGGTTTCAGCGCATCGGCGGGCGCGCCGTGTTTCGCCGCCCACAGATAGGACTGGCCGATGACATGATCGTCGGCGTGATAGACGCGCTTGCCGAGTTCCCACTTATTGGCCTCGCCGCGCGCCAGGATCAGGTCCTTGTAGATGGGATTTGCGCTATGATCGGCCATGTCGGTCAGACCGACGAACAGCGCGCCCTGCACCCAGCCCTTGGGGTCCGGCGTATCCCACGAGGCGTTGGGCGGGATCCAGCCGGCGGCGAGCGTGGCGATCTGGTAGGCGCCGACCTTTTCGGTGATCGCCATGACATCGGCGGGCCTGAAGGACACTTTCGTGGTGGCGGCGACCGGCGCAGATGTGGCGGCGCAAGTCAGCATCGGCGCGGCGGCCAATGCCGTCGAGGTCAGCGCAAAGGCGAGCAGGAGGGATTTGTAGCGCATAACGGTTCCTAAAGGCTGGTGTTGCGTTGCAGCTTGGGACTGAGGAGATGGATGACGACAAAGGCGACGAGATAGGCGCCGGCGGCCATCATGAAGATGATCGAATAGTTGTGCGTCTTGTCGAGGATGAAGCCGACGAATTTCGAGAAGAACATGCCGCCGATCGCCCCGGCCATGCCGCCGATGCCGATCACCGAACCGACGGCGGCGCGCGGCACCAGGTCCGATGGCAGGGTCAGCACATTGGCCGAAAACGCCTGGTGCGCGGCCGCGGCCAGGCCGATGATCAGCACGGCGGCCCAGAGATTTGAAACGCCTGACGCGAACAGCACCGGCAGGGCCAGCAGGGCGAAGACAAACAGGGTGGCCTTGCGCGCCATATTGACCGACAGGCCGCGCTTGAGCAAAAAGGACGACAGCCAGCCGCCGGCCACCGAGCCGACATCGGACAGGAGATAAACGGCCACCACCGGCGGGCCGAAGGTCTTGAGATCGAGGCCGTAGTTTTTCTGGAAAAAGTCCGGCAGCCAGAACAGCCACAGCCACCACACCGGATCGGTCAGGAACTTGGCGATGGCGAAGGTCCAGGTTTCGCGGATGAACAGCAGTTTGACCCACGACACCTTTTCGACCGTATCGGTCTGGTCGCTGTGGATATGCGCCAGTTCGGCGGCGTTGATCTTCTTATGTTCGGACGGGCGGCGATAGACCAGCCACCACACCACGGCCCAGATCAGCGACACCGCGCCGGTGAGATAGAAAGCGCCACGCCAGCCCCAGCCGAGGCCCGGCAGGTTCAGGCCCTCATGTCCAAAATTGAAACTGACGGCCGAAAGCGCGATCAGCGGCACGATCAAAGGGGCAATGATGGCGCCGATATTCGAGCCGGCGTTGAAGATACCCGCCGCCAGCGCGCGTTCCTTCTGCGGGAACCACTCGGTCACCGCTTTCAGGCTGGAGGGGAAACTGCCGGATTCGCCAAGGCCGAGGGCGACGCGGGCCAGGGTGAATTGCAACCCCGTGGTCACCGCCCCGGTCAGCATATGGGCCACGGTCCACAGCGAGAAGGCCACCGTATAGCCGATGCGCGCGCCGATCCTGTCGAGGATGCGCCCCCAGGCGAGATAACCCAGGGCATAGGCCGCCTGGAACCAGAAAACGACATCGGCATAGCCTTTTTCATCCCAGCCCATTTCGGCGGAGAGCGGGTCTTTCAGGATGCCGATCATCTGGCGATGGGTGTAGTTGATGGCGATGGCCGCCAGCAGCAGACCGCAGATCACCCAGCGATAGCGGCTGCGGGCTTCCGGTGTTCCGGTTGTCGTTTCCCCATTTATCGTTTCCATGTTTCGTCCCTGTACTTTCTTTGTCGCGCATCTTGATCCAAAAAGTGCGTCACACTTTTTGGATGCGCTTGCTATTTAAAGGGTGGCGATCCACGCCGGTTCGGACAGGCCGAAAGTCTCGCCCGCCTTCAGTCTGAACAGCAGGGCCAGATTGCGCTCGCCCGTGCCCGGCGGCAGTTTCGCCTCGAAAGCGCCTTCCGCCGGATCGGTCTTTTCCGCCACAGGCTTGCCATCGACAAAGACCTGCACCGCGCCCTTGAGCTTCGGGAAGACCAGCCGCCCGCCCTGTTTTTGCACGCGGGCATAGGGCGTCCAGCGCACCACGGCCAGTTGGTAGCCTTCCTGCGCCAGACCTTCATTGATGAAGCCGGGACGGATGCGGCCCCACAGCTCGGTCTGCAACGGGCTGAGGTTTTGCAGGATTTCAGCGGGCGGCGCGGAGGTAACAGGCGCGGTCAGCAGCACCGGCATGGGCTGAACCGGCTCGCTGACCGCCTGATAGGGCCAGGGTTTGGCGGCGGTTATCCTTACCTTCGCCGCACCGGTTTTCAGGCCATCGGCGCGGGCGGTCAGGGTCATCTGGCCGGTCGAGCCTTCCAGAGATTTGACGATCACCTGCACCAGGCCGTTGAACAGCTTGCGGCGGTTGCCCTTCTCGGATTCCGATGAATTGGAATCGCCATTGCCGAGGCCGATGATCTCGCCATTGGTGACTTCAAACGTGCAATCGGCCTGGCTGAACTGGCTGTAGCGCCCCTTGGAATCCTGCGATTCGATTTTGAAGGTGATCACGTCAATGCCGTCGCCATTGACCGTCTCGCGTTCCGGCGTGATTTTCAGCGTCACCGGATCGCCGGTCGTTTCCATCCTGGTGCGCGAAATCGCCTTGCCGCCGTTATAGCCGACCGCTTCGATGCGGCCCAGCGCGAACGGCACATGCCAGGTGTTCATCTCGTACCTGTTGCGCGGCTGTTTGCCGGCGGACTTGCCGTTGACGAACAGTTCGACCTCTTCGCAATTGGTGCAGGCCACCACGCGGACATTATCACCTGCCTTCCAGTTCCAGTGCGGGATCAGCCACAGCACCGGGCGATCCTTTACCCACTGGCTCTGGTGCATGTAGAAGGCGGCCTTCTCGAAGCCGCACAGGTCCATTATTCCGAATACGGACGAATTGGCCGGCCAGGTCAGCGGCGTCGGCTCACCATGATAGTCGAAGCCGGTCCAGACGAAGCCGCCGGCGATCCACGGGCGTTCATCGATAGCCTTCCACGCCTTGAGGTGCGTCTCGCCCCACGGCGCCGCCTCGTCGTCATAAGAGGCTATGATATGACGGCCCTCACGGTCCGACACATATTCGCCGCGTGTCATGAAGGCCGAGGTATCTTCCGAGGAATAGAGCGGGATCGTCGGATTGGCCTTGTGGAAGGCGTCGTACTTGTCCTGCTGGTAGTTGAAACCAACAACATCGACCGCCTGCGTCACGTTCACCGGCTCGAACATGCCGCCATTGATCGCCGCCGTGACCGGACGGTTGGTATCGAGTTCGCGCACCGCCTCGCGCATCCGCCGGACCATCTCATAGCCCTGCGGCGTGCCCTGCATCGGCTCCTCATTGAACACCGACCACAGATAGACGCTCGGATGATTGCGGTCGCGCCGCACCATCCATTGCAACTGCTCCATATAGGTCGGCGATGGATTGAACATGCGGTTCTCATCCATGATGAGGAAACCCATGCGGTCGGCCAGTTTCAGCACATGCTTGTTGGGCGCATTGTGCGAGGAGCGGATGGCGTTGACGCCCAGTTCCTTGAGGCGCTTCAGGCGGTATTCCCACAGCGAATCCGGCACGGCGACCCCGACACCGGCGTGATCCTGGTGAACGCAGACGCCCTGGACCTTGATCGGCTGGTCATTGAGAAACAGGCCCTTGTCGGCGTCCCAGTGGAGGTTGCGGAAGCCGGTTTCGTATTGATGCTCATCGATCAGCTTGCCGTTTTGCAACAGGCGCGTATGGACGGTATACAGGTTCGGCTGTTCGGTGGACCACAGTTTCGGGTCGCTGACCGTTATCGCCGCCGTGGCCACAGTCTGGCGCAAGGAGGGCACGCTGGCCGTCATTTTCGCCGTCTGCACCACCGCACCGGAAGCATCCTTCAGTTCACTGACGATTTCCACCGGCGCATCGTCATGGCCGATATTGTAGAGCGTCACCTCCAGCGGAATATGCCAGCCGTTGTCACCTTTGACAGGAAAGCCATAGACACCATCGGTAACGATATGAACCGGATTGCGCTTGACCACCCAGGCGTGGCGATACATGCCGCCGCCCTCGTACCACCAGCCCTCCATCGATTTGGCATCGACACGGATATCCAGCGAATTGAGCGCATTGCCATAGGTGGCGAAGGCGGTGACATCGATATAGGAGGACGTATAGCCGCTGAAGGAATGACGCACGATCGTGCCGTTGAACCAGACGGTGGCATAGGTCGAGATGCCGTCGAGCTGGATTTCGATATGCTTGCCGCGGTCGGCTTCCTCGAAGCGCAGGATATTGCGATACCAGGCGATGCCGCGTTTGCGGAACCCTTGCGCCACGTTGCGGCCGTTCTCGATCGGCTGGAAGCTGACGAAATCGTGCGGCAGGGTGACCGGCGTCCATTCGGTATCGTCGAAGTTCAGCGCCGCCGCGCCGCTGGCGGCGCCGGTCTTGGTCGAATCATAGGTGGCCGAATTGCCGATCGGTTCCGGGAAGGGAATATCGCCCTCGAAAAAGCGCCAGCCCTTGTCGAGCGACAGGGTATCGCGCACGTCCGACGCCGGGGCCGCGCCGGAAATCTGCGCATTGGCGGACCAGGCCGGCAAGGTGGAGATCAGGGCCAATCCGCTGGCGCCCCTGAACAGGTCACGGCGATTGAGGTGCATTGTCATCTTCCCGGTTTCCTTTTTCTTTTCGTGCGTCAAGCAAGCTGACAGATATCAACCTCATCGAAATCGCCATAGTCAAGGTTTTCCCCGCCCATGGCCCAGATAAAGGCGTAGCTCGATGTGCCCGCCCCCATATGAATCGACCACGGCGGGCAGATCACCGCCTCCTCGTTGGCAATGACGATGGACCGCGCCTTGTCCGGTTCGCCCATGAAATGGAAGACGCGCTCGTCCGGACCGAGATTGAAATAGAGATAGGCTTCAGAGCGGCGGTCATGCAGATGCGGCGGCATGGTGTTCCACACGCTGCCGGGCTTGAGGATGGTCAGGCCGAGCAGTAGTTGCGCCGAAGGGCAGGTTTCCGGCACCACCATCTGGTAGATGGTTCGTTCATTCGACGTTTCGAGCGCGCCGCGTTCCAGCGGCACGGCGGTTTTCAGCGAGAACATCTTCGTCTCGAAACCCCTGTGCGCCGGGGTGCTGACCAGATAAAACCGCGCCGGTTGCGCCGGGTCATGGCTGGAGAAGATCACTTCCACCGCCCCTTGCGTGACATAGAGGCCATCAAGCGGATCAAGCGCGTAAGTGACGCCATCGACCGTCACCATGCCCGCGCCGCTGCCGACATTGATCACCCCCAGTTCGCGGCGATGCAGGAAGGGCGCGCCTTTAGCGGAGGCGGGTTCCTGATGCGCCGGCAGGCTGACCGGCCCCTTTACCGGCACTACGCCGCCCACCACCATGCGTTCCTGATGCAGATAGTTGAAGACGATCTCATCGGCATTGAACAGGCCGCCGATCAGGTAATTTTCGCGTAAGGTTTCATTGCTCGCACCGGTCAGGCTGGCGGGATGCGTGGCGTAATAGGTCTTCCGGTACATTACTCAACCTTATTGGGGGTATCTGGCCAGCGCGGCGCGGGCGCAGGCGTCGGCGATTTCATGCGGCACATCGGCGACGGCCAGACCGCCGATCAGCACGCCCTCATGCCGTAGCGGCAGCGAACCGGCGTGGTCGTTATAGATGTCCCTGTGCGCCTCGATTCGCGCCTTGAAATCGGCGTCGATCTTTTCGCGCATTTCCATTTCGTAGCCGGCCTGATTGAAGGTAAAGGCGGTAAAGGCCTTGATCGGCGCGGCCACCGGCGGCTTGATGGCGCCGTCGCCGCGCAGGGTGACGCGCACCAGGCCCTGCGCATCGACCACGCTGGCGCTGGCCGGATAGCCCCTCGCCTGGCAGTCATCGATGGCGGCCTGGGCCAATTGCAGCGCCGGAGCGAAGGCGATGCCCTCCGCGCCGGATTCGGCCGCATGCGCAGATACCGCTCCCGCCAGCAGGATCGGCCCCGCAATCCGCAATGCCTTCATATTGAGCCGCATCCGCTTCGCCCTCCACCCGAATGTTTTGCCGGTATCCACCCAGAAGGCGCCACCTTTTGAGCGGTCGTAACATATAACGATATGACCGTCCATATAAAGATACGAATAAGCGGATGAATAAAAGTCTCAGCCCGGCCTTTGCTTTAAAATCCACCCCAAAAGCTCAATATGTGAAACACACGATTTCAAAATCAGCGCAAAAAAATACGCGCCGCTTTTGGGAAGCGGCGCGTATCTCAAGTCAGGTTAAGCGTACTCAGTACTTGAAGCGAACGCCGATCTGATAGCGGCGGTCGTTGCGGATCCAGGCGGAATCCTTGCGGACGGCCTTGGCGCCCGGCGTATCGCCGGAGTCGCCGAAGAGCTGTTGCTGCATGACCGTGGTGGTGTCGAGCAGGTTGGAACCGTCGAACGACAGTTCGATATTGTCGTTGAGCTTGTAGCGCAGCGACAGGTCGAGGAAACCGTTGCCCTTCTGGTACATCGGCAGGCCGATGCAGCAGTCGAGATTATTGGTCAGGAAGTCCGACCGCCAGTTATAGGCCAGGCGGCTGGCGAACTTGCCCTTTTCGTACAGCAGCACGATATTGTAGCTGTCATCCGAAATACCGGCCAGGCGGTGCGAATCGAAGACGCTGGCCGGCGCGCCGTTCGAGTTGACGCCGCTGACCTGCAGGCCGCCGCCGAAGGCGAGCGTGCCGCCGCCGGCATAGCCCGGCTGGTTGGCCAGGTTCGAGTTGTTGATGCCCGACTGATCGACATGGGTGTAGTTGGCCTGGATGCCGAAACCATCCCACGGCGAGGGCAGGAAGTCGAAGAAGGTCTGGTAGGCCGCTTCAAAGCCCTTCAGTTCGCCGCCGCCCTTGCCATTGCCCGGACCACGGATGATCACGTTTTCGGTGACGCCGTTATAGGTGACGCCACGCGCCAGTTGCGAATAGGAAATGTCGCCGTTCAGCTTCTTGTAGAACAGGTCGAAGGTGAACGAGCTGGTGGCGTTGAAGTAGTTTTCGTACGACAGGTCGAACTGGTCGGCCGTGATCGGGGCCAGCGCCGCATTGCCCGAATCCGCGTTGAAGACAAAGTTGTAGCCCTTGACATTGCTGGCGACGTGCGGGCCGGACGGGTTGTTCCAGATGATGAAGGGCGAGTTGGCGCTGGTGTCGATCGTCGGCGACTGGATCGTCACATAGTTGCGCAACTGGCCGTAATCCGGCCGCGACAGGGCGCGCGAGGCGCCGAAGCGGATGAACTGGCTGTCGGTCAGGCCGAAGCGCAGGTTCAGGCTGGGCAGCCAGTTGCTGTGCTTGCCGCTGAAAGTCGATTTGACCGGCGCGCCCGCCGTGAATGTCTTCAGGTCGTCGGTGATATAACAGGAGACATCCAGCAGATAGGTCGTGTCGTTCAGGGTACCGGCGCCGCACGCCAGCAGGTTGTTGTACCAGGTGGTCTGCGTGCTGTTGAAGGCGACGCCGCCATGGCTTTCGATCTCGGTTTCGACATAGCGGACGCCGATATTGCCGTTCAGCGTGATGCCGCCGAAAATGGTGGTGTCGGCATTGCCGAATTTCAGCATGGCGTAGGCGGCATTGGTCTTTTCGCTGACATCGAGCATTTCCTGGTCGATGAAACAGCCATCGGTATTGCCCGCGCGCTGGCAGAGCGGAGTCCAGCCCAGCGGCGAATTGGTCGTGGCCGAGGACAGGGCCTGGATCTGACGGTCATAATCGCTCAACACGGCGTCGGACAGGAAGACCTGCGGGCCGTTGTTGAACACATTGCCGTCGTAGAAACCGCTGCGCAGCGGCTCGACCGACCAGATGCCGGCGCCGTACCCCTTGAAATCGTCCCGGCCGGGCTGGCAGGTATAGGGCGCGGGCGAGGTGTTGTCGATGCTGAAGCCCGGCGCATTGCAGGCGTTCCAGGTCTGGACGACGCCGGACCAGTTATAGGCCGAATAACGGACCTTCTGGTCGCGGTCGGCATAGCGGACACCGACCTTCAGCGAGTTCAGCCAGCCGCTGTCCTTGAAGCGGTATTCGGCGTCGGCGCGCACCGAAAGCTGGGTGGCGTCGTTGTCCTCGTAGTGGTCCTGGATGAACGGGATATACCAGTTGTGCAGGTTGGTCAGGAAGCCCGGCGCATAGTTGACGTTGGAGCCGGGCAGAAGCTTGATCTGCGGCGTGCCGTCGCCATTGACGCTGTATTGCGCGTTGGCCAGGGTGTTGGCCGCCACAAGGATATCGTAGTTGTTCGTCTCGGCCTTGATATACTGCACGTCGAAACTGGTACGCAGCTGATCGTTGACCTGCCACTTCAGATTGGCGGCGAGGTCCTTCGTGCCTTCCTCGTGGTTGAAGATGCGCGACTCGTCCGACACATTGACGCCCTGACGGTCATTGGCGCAAGGGGCGGCCGGATCGCCGCAGTAGTTGACGAACGGCAGGCCCGGCACTACCGAACCGATATCCAGCGCCGCCTGGGCCGAGCCGCCCCAGCCGCCGGATGGCGTCGTTATCGTGCCTGACTGCAACATGCCGTTTTCATCGAAGACGAAATCCGATGTGCCCGGCGCAGGGCCGACCAGGGCCGTGGTCTGCGGCGCGAAGGACGGCTGCGCCCACATGCCGAAGAAGCCGATATTGGAGGAATGCTCCTTCCAGGCGTTCTTGTAGTAGGTGTCGTTGTACTGCACCGTGAACTGAACGGTCTTTTCGTTGTTCTGGTACTGGAAGGCCAGGGCCGTGCCGTGGCGGTCGCGGTCGTACTTGACCTGCGAATAGTTCACCTGGTCGGGGATATAGACCCAGCCGTCGCCGCCGTAAGGATTCGAGGTACAGGGCACCGAGCCGTCGGCGCTGACGATATTGCCATCGGCGTTTGAATAGCCGCCGTTGCAGAAGGCGCCGATGCGCTGCATGACCACGCCTTCGGTCTGGGTCAGGAGATGGCTCTGGGCGTAGTTGACCATGATGCCGAATTCACCGGCCGACGTGTCCCAGCGGTTGGTGTAGATGCCGGAATATTCAAAGGTCGTCTTTTCCGAACGGTCGCCGTAATTGGCCTTGGCCGACAGGGCGATGACCTGGCCCTTGGAATCGAACGGCAGGCGGGTGCGCAGGTTGACCGAACCGGCGATGCCGCCCTCGATCATCTCGGCCGTCTGGTTCTTGTACGAATCGACGCCGGCCATCAGTTCGGGCGACACATCGTTGAAGTTCAGGCCGCGCGCGCCATCGGCGGTGAAGATGTCCCGGCCGTTCAGTTCGGTGCGGACGAAGGTCAGGCCACGGATCAGGACCTGGGCCGGCTCGGCGGAAAAGTGCGTCGAATCGTCCGACGACTGGAAGCGCGACACCGTGATGCCCGGCACGCGTTGCAGCGCCTCGGCGACGGATTTGTCGGGGAAGGCGCCGATATCGGTGGCGGTGATCGAATCGACGTGGGTGTCGGCGTTCTTCTTGATGTCCTGGGCGGTTTTCAGGGCGCGGCGGACGCCGACGACCACGACTTCCTGCGCATCGTCGGCGGCCGGGGCGCCGGCGGGGGCCGTATCCTGCGCGTACGCACCGGCGGCCAGAACCCCGAACGCGGCCAGTGTCACCAGGGACACCCCGGTTTTCAGGACGGCGCTGCGTTGACCCAATATGTGTTTTTTCATTTTTTTCTCCCTGCGGCTCCCTCATGGAAAACGCGCGTTGCTGGTAAACGGACCTGTCGCGGCAATCTTCGGCGCACAAACGCGCCAAACCGGAACCGCGAATCTGTCCGGATCGTTTTTTCCCAACATGGAAGGAGTCGTTTTCCGCACCGACGCGGCGAAAGGCTTGCCCCTTCGCCCTGGCGAACTCCCCTCTGTTTATCCGGCGGCTTTTGACCGCCCTCCCGCGTCATGACTGCGCGGGTTCGGTATCATTACGGCGCGCGAGCCGGTGACAGGATCGGCGCGCCGCCTTTCTCATGATGCGCATCATACCATACGTCAATAGGTAATATGACGACCATCATTTCATATCATTTAGAAACGTATTTAGAAACAAAGGCTTTCAAAAAAATTCCGGTTTGTTGTGCGGATTATTTTTGCCGGCCTTTGCATAAATGCAACAGATGGTGGCGCTTCATTTCACTGTCAGGGCGCGCGCGCCACCTCGATGAAACCATTGGCGGTCAGCCGGCCCTTGGCCGGGTCCGCGCTCAGGGGCGCCCGATTCAGCAGGCCCGAATGGAGCATATGGGTGCGGTAGACAACCAGGCGGTTGAAGACCATTTCCGCTTCACCGGTCAGTTCGTAATGCGCCGTGCCGGCATCGGCATAGCCCTTAAGCGACGCCGCTTCCAGTTCCGGTTTCGCGGCGGCGGCATAGGCGGCCTGGCGCGTGGCGTCGATCGTTTCAAAACCGGTCGATTTGTGCCGGAAGAAACCGGTGCCGCCGAAATCCCCCTGGCAGAGATAATGCACCATGGCCAGACGGCCGGGATCGACCGTATCGTGGTGCGGGATTTTCTGGATCGGCTCGGCCATATCCGCCGGGGTGACGGCCAGGGCGAAGAAGCCGAAAAAGCTGACCCACGCCTCACGCGGCAGGCCGAACACCGCCTCGATCGGTCCGCGCAGGGCGGTGACGACCGTCTGATAATAGCCCTCCGGCAGGGGCGCGTTGAGGCCGGGATATTTGGTGTGTTCCGGCACATAGAATGCGGCCCGTTCCGCCGCGGCGATCAGGGCATACGGATCGGCCAGCATATGATCGACCACCATCAGGGGCTGGGCCTCGTTGCCGATCCGCCGCAACCGGATATCGATGCGAGGGTGCGGGCTGAAGGTCACGGCTTGAGATAGGCCTGTCTGAGTTCGGCCTTCAGACGTTCGCGCATCGGCGCGCTCATCGGCCCCAGCACGCCTTTCAGCGGCGGCGGGATATGGCCGGTCGCATCGCCTTCGGCCTTGAAGACATGGGTATCGAACATGGCCTTCCAGTAGGCGCGTTCGCCCGGCGGCAGATGCCCGAAGGCCAGAAGCGCGGTCAGGAAGGCGTCACTGGCGCACTCCAGGCCGGTGGCGAAATCGCCCCACCAGTAGTTGACCATCGCGTTATAGGGCGCAAGCGAGGTGACGTGATGCCACCAGTATTTCGGCATGAAGATCGCATCGCCCGGTTCCAGATGCGCCATAACGGCGCTCCGCATGGCCGCGCGGAATTTCGGGAAGCGGTCGTAATCCGGCCGCTCCGGATCGGCCAGCGACAATGGCGGCGGATTATCCAGCGAGCCGATATAGAGATTGCCGGCCTGCTCCGGCGGAAACAGCAGGAACCGCCGCCGCCCGGCAATGACGCAGGCGAGATTGTGGTCGCGGTCATTATGCGTCCGGCTTGTGAGCGCGCCGCCGACCCACAGGCGCGGCACGATCTGCGGCGGCATCAGCGGCAGGGCGTTTTCGGCCACGAACCCCGGCATGTGATCCGGCAGGGACAGCATCTGGATAGCCAGGAACGGCGCGCCCTCCACCGCCAGGTTGCGCTCGATCTGGTCAAGCGTTTCGGTGACGCCGCGCTGGCGTTTGGTGAAGTTGAACTCGCGCATATCCGGCGTGTAAAAATAGCGCCCGCCGCTGGAAAACGGCGCTTCCGCCACCGTCGCCGGAACGCCCCGGTCGCGCGCCTTGAGATAGGCGTTGAGACGCGACGGCGACGCCCGCCCCGCCGCCAGCGCCGGCCAGTGGTCGAACAGCCCGCGGATCACCGCCGGTTTTTCCGCCGCCAGCATGCGCTGGAAATCCAGCGGCCCGTCGATGCGGCAGACCGCGACCTCAGGCAGATCGTCCAGGGGCGCCCGCATCCGGGCTTGAGTTATATCCACGCCACACCCGATTATAATATTATAACCATAATCTCAAAACCGGTGTGAAATGCAATGGCCCGCACCGTGCTTTTTTTTCTATCCGAACCAATTGCAAAACGCCGCGATACCCGGCATGGCTCTCCGGTCAACACCAGGAGCATCTACATGACCATCAAAAGACTCGAAGCCGGCAAGCGCATGAGCCAGGCCGTCATCCATAACGGCATCGTCTATCTGGCCGGACAGGTGGGCGAACCCGGCACGTCGCTCACCGAACAGACCACCGCCGTGCTGGCGCAGATCGACGCCCTGCTGGCCGAGGCGGGCACCGACAAATCCCGCCTGCTGACCGCCACCATCTGGCTGGCCGACATGGCGGATTTCGCGGCGATGAACGCGGTCTGGGATACCTGGGTCGATCCGGCCAACCCGCCGGCCCGCGCCACGGGCGAGGTCAGGCTGGCCGCGCCGGAATACCGAGTCGAAATCATCGTGACGGCGGCGCTCGCCTGATCAAAGCCCCGCACTCCGGCCGATATATCTGGCGCCGATACATCTGACGCGCGGCCCCCGCCGCGCGTTTTCAGATCAGGCCTCAGGCCGGATTTTGCGCCAAAGTAATGGCGACATTATAAAGAAAATCGCTGTTTTCGTGCATCCGCTTATCGGCCAGGCGCAGAGCCTCGGCGATACGTTCCGGCGGCGCGGGGTGGCGCTCATCCTTCAGCCAGCGCTCGACCGAGCTTTCCGACACACCGGTGGCTTCGGAGATCTGGCGGGCCAGCGAGCCACGCGGATCGGTCCGCCACGCCAGATCGGCGATGCGGGCGAATTCGAGCGGCGTCAGCAGGGCCTTGCGCGTGGCGCGGGCGGGTTGGGTGGGTTCGGTCATGGCGGATGTCTCTACGAATATCAGAAATATGTGCCGATGGTTTCACCATGCACCACATTCGGGGCCTGGGTAAAGAACGGACCGGCAAGCGCCCGCCATTGCTGGAAATGCTCGCTGTTGCGGAAGGTGACCATGTGGTGATCGAGCGTCTCCCACAGGACGCGCAGATTATAGACGCCCGGCGTCTCGATCACCTTTTCCAGCGACAGGCCATGGCAGCCTTCGGCATTACGGAAATGCGGCGTGGCGGCGGCCACGGCGGCCTCGAAATCGGCGGCCCTCGCGGGATCTATGGTCAGGGTGGCGATTTCGGTGATCATGTCCGGCTCCTTGGCATTGGCGTGTGCGCCTCTATGTCATGACGTCCCATGTCATACAAGTGCGCGATCTTCAGAACCCTTATCGCTGCCTTACATAGCGCGGGGATGATCGCCAGCGGTCTTTTATCCGCCAGGGGCTAGACTGGCCTCTCAATGAGGAGGCGCACATGGCCGTTTCAGACATAGACAGGACCGGCGACGCCCATCTCGCCCAGGCGGCGCAGGGCGCGGGCCAGAGCGATCCCTTTCCGCCCGAAGGCACGGATGAAAAGATCATCTCATCGGTCAGGACCGGCGAGGACGCCCTCAGCGAAGCCGACGCGCTGAAGGCGACGCAGGCCGCGCTTTCCCGCGAGGCGGACAGCGGCGAAACCGTCGCGCTCGGCGGACTCATCGCCACCTTCATCTCGGCCTTCCTGAAAGGCTTTTTCCGCGTGACCCCGCACCGGACGCAGTTGCGCCATGACAGGAAACTGCGTGACAATCTTTGTGAGGATCAGATCGATTCCATGATCGATGACAGCTTTCCGGCCAGCGATCCACCCAGCAGTTACTGAGCAGCGTGCCTGAAAAACCCCAAGCCTGACAGCATGAAAAAAGCCAGGGAGGTGAATGGATCGACATATGTCGAATTCTTCATCTCTCTGGCTTTTTTATTGTCATTGAGTATTCCTCTTTGACAGTTTCAGTATCGCAAATCCCCCATAAGAAAAAAAGCAGGAGGCGGGCCGGTTTCATAAAAAGATGATAAGGGCCTAATTGGCGGGATAGGCGCCCTTATGGCCGATGCCGATTCCGGCGCCATCGAAAGCCAGTTTGATCCGGCGATGGAATTCGCGTCCTACCCGCCAGCGTTCATGCGGCGTCGTGGTGATCCGCGCCTTTATCAGCGCCCCGAAATCCGCCAGCATATCGACGCCCATGACCTCGATCGGCTCAATGATCAGCGGCTTCCATTCGGGGTCCGATTGCAGGATTTCGCCGGTTTCGCGTATCAGCCGGATCGCCATGTCGATATCGCTGGCCAGGGTCACCGGCAGGTCGAAAACGTAGCGTGAAAAGCTCTTTGTCAGATTATGGATGATCTGCGCCTCGCCATAGGGAAAAACGTGCAGGGTGCCGTCGAAATCACGCAGGGAAATATAACGCAGGGTCATTTCCTCGACCTCGCCGGTGCTGTTGCCGATGGTGACGATATCGCCTATCGCCACCACATCCTCGATCAGCAGGAAGAAGCCGGTGAAAAAATCCTTCACCAGGGTCTGGGCGCCGAAACCTATGGCGATGCCGACCACCCCGGCCCCGGCCAGCAGGGGCGCGATCTGCACGCCCAGCTGACTGAGGAAGGTCATGATCCCGACGGCCAGGATGGCGGCCTGAAGCGTGCGGCGGATGATCGGCCCCAGCGTATCGATCTGGGCGCCGCGGCGCAGATCCAGCCCCTTGCGCGCCTTGAGGCGGCCCAGGGTGTAGCCGATAAACAGGCTGGCCGTCTCGAACGCCACGGCGGTGATGGCCAGGACGATGAACAGGGTCAGCACGGTATGCGACAATTTGCCGGCGAGACTGGCCGACATCCAGGCAAAGATATCGACGCCCCATATCGCGCCGGCCAGCAGGATGCCGATCACGGCCAGGATCAGGGCAATGGCGGCGCGGGTGATCCACAAGGCTTTCCGGATGGCTTCGCGTCCGGCGGCCTTGCCATAGCCGGGAATATGCCCGACCGTATGGCACAGGGCCGCGCTTATGCTCCAGACCGCCAGACCGCACAGGATGACGACCGCCACCGTCAGGCCGGCGTTCAGCGCCATTGCCTGGGGCGTGAGCGCCGACAGATGGGTCCATATCCCTCTGAAACCGGCGATCAGACGCTCGCTCAGGGTCAGGGGCGGCGCATGAGTGACGGAGGGGATGATGATCATGAAACTTCGGAAAGAAAAAGCCCGGCACGGTCAGCCGTTTTTTATCTCCGGGGGCGCCGGAAGCCTTACCATGGGGCCGAAGCCATAAGTTTAAAAAAGGGGCCGGCCGCGCCAATCATAAAAAGGGCATAAGCCTCCCCGCCGGCGCTCATATATCATTCAGGACCGGCCGATCGTGGCCTCCGGGCCGGTGCTCTTGATGATGTGCTGCGGTCCGATCAGCTTGCCCATCACCTTGACGGCCGGATCGTGGAATTCCGTCCCCTTGTCGCTGGCGCACAGGTCTTCCAGCACCCAGGGCCGGATATTCAGCTCGAACAGGTCGAGCACGCTTTTCAGCACGCACGCCTCGGTGGCGATGCCGGCGACGAAGACCTCACGCACGCCCCAGGTCTTCAGCCGCACCAGCAGGGCCTCGGTGACGCAACTGTAAATCGGCCGGCTGATGATTATGGCGTCTTCGCGCGGCTGAAACGCCAGTTCGGTTTCCGGACTCTTGGGCGCCATCTTGTCATAGCCGAGAATCTTGCGGAACGGCGAGGGTTCGGGATTATAGAATTTGGTGAAGATGACGTGATCGAACTCATACTGGAGATTTTCCAGCGGCGTTATCACATGCTGCGAATGCGGCGTGACGAAACCCTCCTGGACATCGATCACGATCAGCACCTGCGGCAATTCTTCCGACATTTTCCCTCCATAAGCCGACCCTATACTGTCCGCTTATAAGGATTCGATGCCAGAGTGGATCAGTATTTTTAGTCTACTGTGATATTTTTGCGTTTTTGTTCGCCCCATGGGGGAGCGCCGGGCAAACGTTTTCCGTTCACCAGATTGAGCAGGGCCGCCGCCGCGCGGGCATCGGCCAGCGCCCGGTGATGATTTACCAGTTCGATATCGAACGCGCGACACAGGTTCGCCAGCCCATAGGACGCCTGGCCGGGGTAATATCTGCGCATGGCCGCGACCGTGCACAGCTTCGGATGGCGAAAGCGGCGGCCCAGCCGGCGGAATTCGCTGGCGATGAAGCCGTGATCGAAGCCGGCATTATGCGCCACGAAGATCGCGCCGGCCATGAAGGCCTCGAATTCATCGGCGATTTCGGCGAAAACCGGGGCATCGCGCACCATTTCGTTGCTGATGCCGGTCAGTTGCGTGATGAAATGCGGGATGCGCTTTTCCGGATTGATCAGGGAGGACCATTCGCCGATCACCTCGCCATGCCGCACCTTGACGGCGCCGATCTCGGTCACCCGGTCGTTCGGCGGCCGCCCGCCGGTGGTTTCGACATCGACCACGACATAGACCTGATCGGGGTCGGTGCGGTAGATCACCCGGCAGATATCGGCCTCGAAGCCGATGCCGCGCAGCAAATTCAGCCGTGCCAACTGGTGGCGGCGGATCTGGTCGCCTTCGCCCTTGACCTCGACAAAGCGCACCCGCCCCTCGCGCATCAGCAACAGATCGGGGAAGCCATCGCGCAGGGCGTGGAAATCCGCCGTCATTTTTTGCAGCAAATCCGCCACGGCCTCCAGCGGGGCGGCGTCGAGAAAAGCCGTCAGCAGGACCTCCAGATCGCCGGACCAGTCAAACAGGCCATTTGGTTCGCCCTGTTTCCGCCGGATGGTTTCCCTGACAAGCGCCCGCCCCTCCCCGCGGCGGACGGCCTCAAGCCTTTGCGCGATCTCACCGACAAAGCGGGTATGGAAGGTCTTGTCCTTCAGGCTTTGCGGCCGGTGATCGAATTCGGAGGCGAAACCGGCGGTGGACAGTTCCTCCCAGAACACCAGTCCGAACAATGCCGGCCACAGGCCATTCTCGGTGTGATACGCCGTCCAGCCCCGCCGGGCATAGGCCTGCATGGCGGCGTATTCGGCGTCGCCGCGATAGAGTTCGTCGGCCTCGATCGTCTCCGCCGAGCGCAACAATTGCGTATAGACGCCGATGCGCTGCTGGCCGAACTTGCGGGCGTAGAAATCGCTGGCGAAGATATATTCCTCGTCATGCGCCGGACTTTCGAGCATGGCCTCCAGCCGCGTCTTGACCTCTTCCGCCGCGCCGAGGTTGTAGAGCAGCCGCACGCTGCGCTCATGACTCTCGAAAGCGCCGGAGCGGGCATAGATGGCCAGGGCGGCGGCAGTATCCCGCTGTTTCTCGAAGGCCAGGCCGATCTGGTGCAGCAAATTATCGCGCAGGGTCATCGCCGGTTCGGCCTGCGGCAGGGGCCAGTCCTCTACCGTTTCCGCCAGCGCGCGGAAATCCGCCCCGCCCTTCAATGCCCGCAGATGCCGCGTATAGAAATAGCCGGCGCGCGCCTCGGCCAGTGACTCGAACCGCGCCTGATAGCTGTCGTGCGCCTTTACCGACACCACCCCCAGATCGCGCAGAGCGAAGCTGGTCATATTGTCGCTCAGGCGGCCGAAATGGAGATAGAGCAGGAAGCCCAGCGTCTCCTTGTGTTCCGGCACGAAATGATCCGAGCGCAGGAAACCGGCGGAAAAGCGATCATAAGGCAGGTGCGCGAACAGGAAAGCGACCAGGCGCGGCTTGCTCCAGCCTGTCTTCACCTCAAGCCGGTGCCCCTTCGCCAGATCGATCAGGTCGGGCTTCGGGCGATCCTCCAGGCAGGCGCGATAATCGCCTTCCTCTATCTCGCGGATAAAGCCGTGTTCGCGCAACTGATCGAGGCCGCCCCACAGATCGCCGATTTCCTGATAGGCCAGGTCGCGCGGCGAGAAGACCGCCTTCTTGCGGTTGCTCATGCGGATATAGAGGCATTGCGCCCACTCATCGAGCGCCTCGAACCGCGCGATGAAGCCTTGCTCCTCCGGCCCCAGCATCGCGCCGTAGACCGACGTGATGAAACCGATCATCTCGCGGAAATGATCGCGGTAATAAAGCGGCGGCAGGGTGATAAATTCGCGGGCCATACACATCGTTCTATATATGTTCCCAATGTAAAGCGCAAGAACAGCCGCTCGAACGAGTCGATTGTATTCGATTACAATCCGTGCTTATCTGCTTCCTGATCGCGGCGCAGACCGTGTGTTTACAGGTTGGAAGATATCATGACCCATTCCCCATTATCGGTTATTCCCTCACGCCGCCATATGCTTCTGGGCGCCGGCGCGCTCGGCCTGGCCGCCCTTGCCGGCTGCAAACCCGCGCCCGGCACCGCGCCGGAGGCCCCGATGACATCCGTATTGAAAACATGGCCGGTCGGCGTCCAGCTCTATACGGTCAATGCCGAACTGGCGAAGGACATTCCCGGCACCCTGAAAGCCGTGAAGGACGCCGGTTACGATGTCGTCGAAACCGCCGGCACGCAAGGCAGGACCGCCGCCGAATACAAGGCCCTGATCGAAGCGGCGGGGCTGAAAATCCGCAGCGCCCATACCAACATGCCGAAGCTGATCGACAATCTGGATCAGGAAATCGCCGACGCCCTGGCGCTTGGCGCCGAATGGCTGGTCTGTTCGTCGCCGAAGACGCCCGCCCCCCTGCCCGCCGGCGTCGACTGGATTGTCGGCATGACCCAGGCCATGACGGCGGACGCCTGGAAAATGAACGCCGGGCATGTGGCGGATATCGCGCCCATCGTCACCAATGCCGGCCTGAAATTCGCCTGGCATAACCATCCGATGGAATTCACCGATCTCGGCAACGGCCAGACCGGCTACGACATCCTGATGGCCGCCGCGCCGGCCGATCAATTGCGCGCCGAACTCGATCTCGGCTGGGTGGCGGCGGCCGGCAGCGATCCGGTGGCGATGATGAAAAAATACGCCGACCGTCTCGACCTGCTGCACGTCAAGGACATGATCAAGGATGCCGCCCTGCCCGCCGGGTTCCGCTCGACCGAAATCGGCAAGGGCATGATCGACTGGAAACCGGTCTTCGCCGCCGCGCGGGAACTGGGCGTGAAGAACTACTTCATCGAGCAGGAACCGCCCTATCTCAAGCCCGTGATCGAGTCGCTGACCGAAAGCCGCGCCTATATCGCGACTCTTTAGCACCAGATAAGTTTTCTTCTCCCCATGCGACGCGCAAGGCGAAGGCACCAGCCTTAACGGTAGAGCGTCGGGGGGCTTCTTCAGGATGGCCCCTCACCCGATCGCCTTCGCTACGCTCGGCTCTCGTCCTCTCCCCACATGTGGGGAGAGGGGAAGCAAAAAACTCTCATGAAGGGGCTTAGCGCCGATAACTCAGGTTCAGCGTGACCAGACGGCCGGTATCGAAACTGATCGTGCCGTCATTGCTGCGCTGAATCCGGATCGCCGTATCGAAGGCGTTATCGACACGCACTCCGACAGTGATCTGTGGTGTCAGCGGATAGTCGAGCGCGAGGTTGAGCTTGCTGTAGGCTTTTAGCGGCAGGGCGTTGAGGTCATCCTCGAAGCTCTGCCCCTCGAACAGCATATCCGCGCGCCAGCCGATCGCCGCCAGCCGGCCCCCGGCACCGATGGCGGCGCTGTATTCCGGGGCCTGGGCCGGGCGCTTGCCATTGACCGTGGTGTCCGCCTTGCCGACGCGGGCGTGGGTCGCGGTCAGGGCGGCGGTCAGGGCCAGGCTGTCGCTGATCCGATATTCCGCCTGCGCCTCCAGTCCGTAAGCGCGGATTTCGCCGACATTTTGCCGCTGGCGATAGGCCCCGCCGTCCGGAATGAAACCGGCGACCGGAAACGTGCCCGGCCCGATGCCGAGCGTCACATTGGTGATCGGATCGCTGACGACATTGGAGAAAATATCCGCATCTAGGCGCAGGCGCGCCCCTGTTCGCCGCCAGCCGATTTCACCGCCGGTCAGGGTTTCCGGCTTGAGATCGGCATTGGCCTCGGTGACGTCATTGCCGACACGGAACGGCCGATAGAGTTCATTGAGGCTGGGCGGACGAAACCCGCTGTAGACCGCCGCACGCAACGCGCTTTCCGGCGACACCTGATACGCCAGTCCCAGCCGACCGGAACCGACGGTCTGCTGTTTCGACGGCAAATCGAGATCGAGCACCAGATCACCGGTGGTCAGGTCGCGCTCGAAACGGTGCGCATCGGCAGTCTTCCAGTCATCGATACGCACAGCCCCGGTCAGGGTCCAGCGCGCCATCGTGCGCGTGCCCTGCGCATAGAGGCCCGTCAGTGTGTTCTCGCCACCTGAGACACGGTAGCGCGTCGCCGCGCCCGACATATAGCGGTAATATTCGCGCGATTCGCCTGCGCCGGTGCGGGCGTCGATGCCGATTTCCCATTCGGACACAGGTGTCTGGCGGCGAATGGCGGCATTGAAACCATCGCCGGTAGCGGGAGTCTTGACCTGATCATTGGCCAGCGCCGTGTCCGTGCGTCCCGGCAGGACCGATACCGAGCGATTGGCGAGATCGGAGTCCTTATGCCAGATTTGCAGACGGTAGCCGGGGGCTTCCGGCGTCGGCTGGCGGGTCCAGGCCAGGCTGATCTGGTCGCCTTTTGACCGTGCCGTCGCGCCTTTCAGGCCGGTTTCGCGGATACTGTCATAACCACCGGCCAGCAGGGACAATTCACCACCACCTGCCGCCCATTGACCATTGAGCAAAAGGCTGCGGTCGCGGCCATGGGTCGCCACATCGGCGGCGCCGCGCTGGTTGCCACGCACCGGCACATCGCCTTCCAGGGTCCGGTCGGTCAGGTGCACGCCGATATGATCGCCCATGGCGAAACCGGCCTGAAGCCCGCCGCCGCCATGATCATCGGCACCGGCCTCGACATAGGATTGCAGCGCCGCCGGTGGCGTCAGCGACAGATCGACCACGCCGGTCAGCGCCCCCGCGCCATAGGCGCCGCCGCCCGCCCCGCGCACCACATGGGCGCTGGCCAGCCCTTCGGACGGAATACCGGCCCAGATGACCCAGCCGCCGAAGGGATCGTTCTGCGGAATGCCATCGAGCGTCACCAGCGCCCGTCCCGCGCCCGAAGGCGCAATGGCGCGCAGGCTCATGCCCTGCACGGTCGGATTGGCGGTCAGGCTGGACGAGCGGCGGAACAGCGCCGCCTGCGCCGATTGTTTCAGGGTCTGGTCGAGCGATGCGCCGCGTGTCAGGTCGTCGCCGGTCAGGTCTACCCGGCTGAATACGGCGTCTCCGCTATAGGCCGCAAAGCGCTGCCCCTGGACGATGACCTCCGTCGGCGCTTCCGCATGGGCGGATACCGCCATCAACACCAGCAGGCTTACCCCTGAAAACCGCACAGCCACCCTTTCTCTCCCGTAAAAGCACCACACCCTTTTGCGGGAATAAAATAAGAAATCCAGCCTTATCTGATTAAACCCGTTTCACCGCCGGTCCCTTGCCAACCAGACGGCCGAACGCCTCCGCCGGCATGGCCTTGCCGAACAGATAACCCTGCATGGTGTGGACGCCCGCCGCCTTCAGGTGACTGTGCTGGCTGGCGGTTTCGATCCCTTCCGCCGTCACCTGCATCCCGAAGGCGCGGCCGATGCCGGTGACCGCCTGGATGATCGCCAAAGCCTCCAGCGCGGCGCGCGGTTCGCCATCGAGCGCCATGACGAATTCGCGGTCGATCTTGATCTTGTCGAACGGGAAGCGATGCAGGGAGGTCAGCGAGGAATAACCGACGCCGAAATCATCGAGCGCCAGCTTGATGCCCATGGCGCGCAGGTCATTGAACAACTGCCGCACGCGGTCGGGATCGCCGAGGAAAGCCGTTTCGGTCACTTCGAGGATCAGGCGTTTCGGATCGAAGCCCGTCTCGTCGAGCAGGGCGCGCACGCCGGCCACGAAGCCCGGCTTGTCCAGTTCGATCGGCGACACATTGACCGCCACCGGAATATCCCAGCCGGCGGCGGTTTCCAGCACGCGGCGGCGGGCGAAGGTGCCCAGCCGCGTGATCAGGCCGGAGCGCTCCGCCACGGGGATGAACACCGCCGGACCGACAGGGGCGCGGTCACCGCGATGCCAGCGCATCAGGGCCTCGGCGCTGACCACCTGCGTACCGGCGCGGTCATAGATCGGCTGATATTCCATCTCGAAGGCATTGGCGGCGATATCGGCTTCGATTTCGCGGATCAGGGCCACTTCCGGATCGTCTTTCGGCGCGGCGGCCGGCACGGTTTTCTTCTTTTTGGGCTTCGCCGCCACGGGCGCCGGTTCTTCCCCGATCATCTGCGCCAGAATCCGGTCAAGCCCGGTGATGGTGCGGTCCACCCAGGTCGCCGTCATGGCAATCTCGTCGGCGGCGACGGCGCGGTGCTCGACGCGGATGGCGCGTTCGATGCCGGCGGCGACGCCCGCCACGGTTTTCGCGCCGATATTCAGGCTCATCGATTTCAGCGCATGGGCGGCGCGCGCCAGACGGTCCTCGTCTCCCTCGGCATGAGCGGCCCGCAGGGTGGCGACCGTTTCCGGCGCGTGGCTGCGATAGAGCGCAACGACGCGGCGGACGAAATCGCCGCGGCCGTTATGCAGTCCCTCGACCAGCGAACCGATCACCGCCTTGTCGAACAGGTCCGCATCGGCTTCCGGCAGGACCGGCGGCGCGTCTTCCGCCCCGGCCACGCGCGGCAGGGGCGCGGCGCGCAGATGTTCCGGCAGGCGTGCGCGCAGGATGGCCGCCATGTCGCGCAGGGTGAAAGGCTTGTGCAGCACACCGTCCATACCGGCCTCCTTCCATGCCTGGGCGGCGTGGCCGACGACATGGGCGGTGAGCGCGACGATCGGCAGGTGCGTATCGCTTTCCTGCGCCCGCCCCCGTTCTTCCTGACGCCAGCGCCGCGTGGCCTCGAAGCCGTCCATGACCGGCATGGAACCATCCATCAGCACCAGATCGAAGTCTTGTTCACGCATCTTTTCCAGCGCATCGCCACCATCAACCGCCACAACGGCGGAAACGCCGAAACGCGCCAGGGCCTCGATGGCGACTTCGCGGTTGACCTCGCCGTCGTCGACCACCAGCACCCGCGCCTGCGGCCAGGCGGCATCGACACCTTCGGGATCGGCATCGGCGTCATGAAGCACGAAATCGCCGCCATCGCGCAGACGTTCGATCAGCGTATCGATATCGCGGTGACGCAGGGGACGCGGCAGCACGGCGGCGGCGCGGCCCGCGCGTACCCACTGCTCGGCCTCGGCATCTTCCGGCCAGGCCAGCAGGACAAGGATTTCCGGCTTCACGCCGGCATCGAGATGATCGCGGCAGGCGGCGTCGGCCAGAACCAGACGCGGCTTGTCCGGTCCGAAACGAACACTGGCCGCTTTCAGGCGTTCGGCCAGGACCTCCCCCTCGACCTCGCCACGGATGAAATAATTGACGACCGGGCGCACCAGATCGTGGATCACCGGCGGCGCGCATGTATTTGCACTTCCGGCGGGCGCATAATCGAGCACCGGCATCCGCACATGGAACTGCGTGCCTTTTCCCGGCTCGCTGGTAACGGCGATGGCCCCGCCCATAGCCTCGACCAGCCGTTTCGAGATGCTCAGGCCCAGACCCGTGCCGCCGAAACGCCGAGTCGTCGTCTGGTCTTCCTGGGTGAAGGCCGAAAAGATGGCGCCCAGCTTGTCACGCGCGATGCCGATGCCGGTATCCCTGACCACCAGCCGCCAGAAGCCGGGCTTTTTGTCCGGTTCGATACTAACCAGCACATGGCCTTTTTCGGTGAATTTCAGGGCGTTGGAGACGAGGTTCGACACCACCTGCCCCAGCCGGACCGGATCGGCCGGCACCAGGCGCGGCGCGTCGGGATGGGCGCTGGCGACCAGTTCGATGCCCTTTTCACGCGCCTTGGCCTGAAACAGCGCCAGGGTATCATCGACGCAATCGAGGATATCGACCTCGCAGATTTCGACTTCCAGCTTGCCGGCCTCGATTTTGGAAAAGTCGAGAATATCGTTGATCACCGCCAGCAGCGAACGGCCGGACCTGGCGATGGTGCGGGCATGGCGTCTGGCGCGGGCCGGCAGGCTTTCGGCGGCCAGCAGTTCGGCCATGACCATGACGCCATTCATCGGCGTGCGGATTTCGTGGCTCATGGTGGCGAGGAAATCGGACTTGGCGGCGTTGGCGGAAAGGGCTTCGTCGCGCGCCTTCATGTAATCGCGCGTGCGATCCTCGACCTCCTGCTCCAGGCCGATGAGGTGCGCTTCCAGCTTCCGGTCGCGCACGGAGATGGCGTCGATCATGGTGTTGAAACCGGTCACCAGAGCGCCCACTTCATCCTGGCTTTTCGTCTCGACCCGGCGGGTGAAATCGCCCTGCTGCGTGATCGCCTCGATGGAGCCGGTCAGGTCGGTCAGGGGCCTGATCATCGCCCTTTGCAAACCGCGCGCGATCCATAAGGCCAGCGCCAGGGCGATGGCCGCCAGGGCGAAAATCCCCGCCAGCGCCTGTAACAGCGTGCGGGCGAAATCTTCTGACTTATGCACCACGACCACCTGGCCGATCTGGTGGCCGGCGTTCATCACCGGCGCATGGATCTGGATCGTGCGGGTCGAAGCCAGCGCCATGATATCGGGATCGCGGCTTTCGGCGTCGAGCGTGACATCGCTTTTCAGGCGGGCGGCGGCGCCCATTTCGGCCAGGGTCGAGCCGTCATGCGCCTCGACGCGGGCATAGGTGACGCCGGGCGTACGCGTGACGGCGCGCAGAACGGCATAGGCGCGGCTGCGGTCATTGGCGGCAACGGCGTCTTCCGCGCCAGAGGCCAGGACATCGGCGGCGGTTTTCATCACCGACCAGCGCGCCTGCGCCTGACGGGTGGTTTCATGCCACACAAATAATCCGGCGACCGGTAAAGTCGAAAACAATACGCAGCCAACAACCAGCCAGGTCAATCGTTGGGAAATGGAACGCCTGATCTGTATTCCTTGCGTTATATTCGCCATCCGCCCCGTGATCCGATGCCTGTACCTAAAACAAATTCGGCACAATTACTCAACCTATGCGATAATTCTTAGGTTTTGCCGCCGTAAACCAAGCCTACTAAGTAAATCTTAAAAACTCGCTGATAGGTTTCACGCTCAGGAAAAGACCATGGGCCGGCTGAAACTTATCAAATATCTGGAACGCGCCTGGAAACGCATCGGGCGCGACACCAATGGCAATGTCAGCCTGATCGCGGCCTTCGCGGCCATTCCCGTTGTACTGGTTGTGGCCGGCGTCATCGAAATCACCGACATGTCCAACGCGCGCGGCCGCCTGCAGGAAGCCGCCGACGCCGGCGCGCTGGCCGGAGCGGGGCAATTCGCCATCGCCACGACCGGGACCACCCAGATCTCCCGGACGGCCACCACCGTTGCCCGGCAATCGCTGGAAACCAGCGGATCTGGCGGCAAAACCGCCGGCGCCGATTTCAGCGCCAGCGTCGATACCCGCGCCGGCTCGGTCACCGTGACCGGAACCGCCGAGCATACGCCGCTGATCGGCTTCATGGATTTCGGTAATTCGCATCTTCAGGTCACCGCCACCGCCGAGAACGTCCAGCGCGTGCCCCTGTGCATCCTGCAAACCGATAAAAGCGGCGGTATCCAGGTTCAGGGCACGGCGCGCATCCGCGCCACCGGCTGCGCCGTCCATGCCAATGCCGATATCAAGGTGGCCAGCGGCGCGCTGATCCAGGCCGAGGCCGCCCAGGCGGTGGGCGCGGTATCCGGTCCGATCGAACCCGCCGGCCAATCCGGGGCGCTGCCGATCGGCGATCCGTTCGCCACAATGGACCTGACCAGCAAGAAACTGTGCAACCTGCTGGAAGGCAATCTCCTGCCCATTCAGCTCGGCAGCGGCACCATGAGCCTGCCGCCCGGCCTGCACTGCCTGCCGATCACCGTCATCGGCAACGGCACGCTGTTCCTTCAGCCCGGCGATCACTATTTCCTGGCGCCGCTGATCATGACCGACAACTCGACCCTGCGCGGCGACGATGTGTCGCTGATCTTCGGCATCGGCAATGTGTTCAACTTCGCCAAGAACGCCAATGTCCGCCTGAGCGCGCGCAAGAGCGGGCCGATGGCGGGCTTCCTGATCGCCACCTCGCGCGATAATTTCGGCACATTCAGCATCGCCTCGGGCAATGTCAGCCAATTGCTCGGCACCATCTATATCCCCAGCGCCAACCTGGTGGTCGATACGCCAGGCAATGTGGCGCAGGATTCCGCCTGGAGCGTCATCGTCGCCAAGACCCTGACCCTGAAACAGAATCCGGTGCTGACCATCAACAACAACTATACCGGTTCGGGCGTGCCCGTGCCCGAAGGGGTGGGACCGATGAAATCCGCGCCGAAGTTATCGCATTGAGCCATTTTGTCGAATTTGAAACCGCCCGCCTTCTGGTGGCCGACGACGATCCCATCCTGCGCGAATTCGCGTCGGTCCATCTGGCGACGCCCACGGTGGAGGTCGAGGTCGCCGAAGATGGCGTGGCGGCGCTGGAGCGGCTTACGCAGGGCGGCATCGACATCGCCCTGATCGATCTCGACATGCCGCGCATGGACGGTTTCGAGCTGATCGAGCGCATCCGCTGGGACGAAGCCCTGAAGCATCTGCCGATCGTGGTGGTGACCGGCCGCGAGGACATGCTGGCCGTCGATCGCGCCTTCGCCGTGGGCGCCACGTCCTTCGTCGTCAAGCCGCTGAACTGGCGGCTGCTGTCGCACCAGTTGGCCTATGTGCTGCGCAATGCCCGCGCCGAGGGACAGGTGCGCGGGCAACTGGAAGCCCTGCGCAAGGTCAATGACCTGAAGGACCGCATCCTGCGTTTATCACGCCAGAAGATCACCGGGCCGCTCAACGATATTCTTGAGGCGGCGCAGGTTATCGAAAACCAATCGGCCCGGCCGGAAACCGCCGCCGCCCTGCGCCGCATCGCCGAAGCCGCCATAGCCCTGACGCAGGTTCATGCCGATATGGGCGAGGCGGAAAGGCTCGGTCAGGATCGCGCCCCGGCGATTTCCGCCAGCACGGTTTCGAGTGTTTCGAGATAGATCGGCTTGACCAGATGATGGTCGAACCCGGCCTCCGCCGTCATGCGGCGGTGCTCGGCCTCGCCCCAGCCGGTCTGGGCGATAAAGGCCGCCGCGCCGATATCCGGGCGCGCTTTCAGTTCGCGGCACAGATCGTAACCGTTCATGCCCGGCAGGCCGATATCGATCATGAAGACATCGGGCCTGTACGCCCCATAGGCGTCAATCGCCTCTTTCGCATTGGCGGCCAGTTTGTAATCGTGGCCGATCATCTCGACCAGCCAGCCGGTGGTCTGCGCCAGGGCTTCATTATCCTCAACGATCATGATGCGCATGGCCGGCACTCCTTGTATCTTGCCAGGTCCGTCAGCCATGTTGGGGTTCTCCGGCTTTCGTGGCGGTGCGTCTTATATCTGACAACAATTGTGTCAACAGATCAAGGCTCACCGGCTTGGTGACATGATGATCGAATCCGGCCGCGAAGGCTTTCTGGCGGTCGCTTTCCTGCCCCCAGCCGGTCTGGGCGATCACGGTTTTGTTTTTCATTGCGGGCATCTGCCGAAGCCGGCGGCAAACCTCATAGCCGTCCATGCCGGGCATGCCGATATCGAGCAGGACGACATCCGGCTCCAGATCGCGGGCGATTTCCAGCGCCGTGACGCCCTCGTGCGCCACCGCCGCCTTGTGACCCATGAGATCGAGCATCCACAGGCTGGTCTGGGCGGAATCGACATTATCATCGACGATCAGCACGGTCATCGGCGCCGCCGGGGCCGATCGTGTCTTTTCCAGCGCCTCCCCCAGGGCGGCGTCGCCGGTGTCGAGCAGGGGCAGGGTGATCGTGAAGGTGCTGCCCTTGCCCAGTCCCTCGCTTTCCGCCCGGCTCGTGCCGCCGTGCATTTCGACCAGTTTCCGGACCAGGGCCAGCCCGATGCCCAGGCCACCCTGCGAGCGGTCGAGGTGGCGGTCCACTTGGGTGAACAGGTCGAAAACGCGCGGCAGCATGGCGGCTTCTATGCCCAGGCCGTTATCGGCCACCGCGATATCGGCATGGCCGTCGCGCCGGCGCACCGTCAGGCGGATATCCCCGCCCGCCGGCGTATATTTGGCGGCGTTGTTGAGCAGGTTCGAGATGACCTGCGCCAGCCGGGTCAGGTCGCCTTCCACCCACAGCGGTTCCTCCGGCAGATCCAGGCTCAGCCGGTGCTCATTGGCGTCGAGCAGCGGCCGCGAGGCCTCCAGCGCCGAATGTGCCGCCATCTGCAGGCTCATCCGTTCCTTGCGCAGGTCGATCCGGCCGCGCGAGACGCGCGAGACATCGAGCAGGTCATCGATCAGCCGCACCAGATGGGTAAGCTGGCGGTCCATCATGCCGCGCACCTCTTCGGCGCGCGGGCCTTCCGGCGCCATGCGCAGGATTTGCAGGCCGTTGCGGATGGGGGCCAGCGGATTGCGCAGTTCGTGCGCCAGGGTAGCCAGGAATTCATCCTTGCGGCGGTCGGCCTCCTTCAGCGCCTGGGTGTAATCGCGGCTGTCCTTGAGCAGGCGCAGGTTTTCCTCGGCGAAGGCCTTCAGGTTGTCGCGCTGCACGGCCAGTTGCCGGCGCTGCATGTAAAGTTCGGAAAAGACGGCCACCTTCGAGCGCAGGATATCGGCCTCGATCGGCTTTTCGAGGAAATCGACCGCCCCGGCCTCATAGCCGCGGAAACGCCGCGTCCGGTCGTTCGATCCCGCCGTCAGGAAGATGATCGGTATGCGCCGCGTCCGCTCGGAACCACGCATGGTTTCGGCCAGCTCGAAGCCGTCCATTTCCGGCATCTGGACATCGAGCAGGGCCAGGGCCACCTCCTCCCGGAGGAGGATTTCCAGCGCCTCGGTGCCCGACCGCGCCTTGATGAATTCCAGCCCGTCACGGCGCAGGACCGCTTCAAGCGACAACAGGTTTTCCGGCAGGTCATCGACGATGAGAATCGGCACGGGCCGGGCAAGATGAGGGTTCATGGCCGCACCGCCTCCCGCAGTTTTCCGGCGATCTGTTCGAGCGACAGGCTCTCCGCCTGCGGGCATGATTCCAGCGCGGCATCGGGCATGGCGCGGGCATAGGCGAGATCCGGCCGCTGGACCAGCGCCAAACCGCCGGCCGCCGCCACCGCCTTGAGGCCCGCCGCGCCATCCGGGTTGGCGCCGGTCAGAATGATGCCGATCAGGCCTTCGCCATAGACATCGGCCGCCGTCTCGAACAGCACATCGACCGACGGCCGGGAGAACAATACCGGCTCCTCGGAAGACAGCGACAGGCGTTGATCCGGCTCGACCAGCAGGTGATAGTCCGGCGGGGCGAAATAGACATGCCCCGGCAATATGTCCTCTTTGTCCTCGGCCTCGCGCACGGTCAGGGCGCATCTGGCGTCGAACAGGTCCGCCACCACGCTGTCCCGGTCGGGCGGCAGGTGAATGACGATCATCACTGGCAGGGGATAATCCGCCGGCAGGGCGGGCAGGATGGCCGACAGTGCCTTCAGCCCGCCCGCCGACACACCGATGACGACGGCCCGCGGCGCCGTTTCCCGCCCGTATACCCCGCCCTGGGGCTGACTTCTGGCCGCTACGCTCATGTCACATCCCGCTTCTGGTAGATGCGTTCGTCATGAGCGAAATCGCTGAAGGCGTCGGCGCTGGAGGAAAAACGCAGCGTCTCCTTGGAGCCGAGGCCGAGGAAGCCCTTTCGCGCCAGCGATCCCTTGAACAGGGTGATGGCGCGGTCCTGAAGTTCACGGTCGAAATAGATCAGCACATTGCGGCAGGAAATCAGATGGGTTTCGGCGAAGACCGCATCTGTGGCCAGGCTGTGATCGGAAAAGACGACGTTTTTGCGCAGGGACTTGTCGAACGACGCCGCGCCATAGGCGGCCGTGTAATAGTCCGACAGCGACCCCTTGCCGCCGGACAGCCGGTGGTTCTCGGTGAACAGACGGATGCGGTCGAGGCTGTAGACCCCGGCCTCGGCCTTTTTCAGCGCGTCGTGATTGATATCGGTGGCGTAGAACATGGTGCGCTCGAACAGCCCCTCCTCGCGGAACAGGATGGCGAAGGAATAAAGCTCCTCGCCCGTGCTGCATCCGGCGATCCATACCTTGAGCGACGGATAGGTTTTCAGGTGCGGCACCACCTTTTCACGGATGGCCTTGAAATAGAGCGGATCGCGGAACAGTTCGGACACCTGCACCGTCAGGTAGGGCAGCATGGCGGTCATCATGCCCGGATCGTGCAGGATCAAATCCTGCAGGCCGGAAAAGCTGTGGCATTTGAAATGATCGCGCGCCTGAACAAGGCGGCGCTTGATCGACGCCATGGCGTAGCCGCGAAAATCATAATGATACTTGCGGAAAATGGCCTCCAGCAGCAGGCGGATCTCGATATCCTCTGTTTTCGCCAATCCAGGAGTCGGGCCGGAAACGGACATGTCTTCTACCTTGGCATCCATACCCGCACCAGTGAGATGAGCTTTTCGACGTCAAGCGGCTTGGCCATGTAGTCGTTGGCGCCGGCGTCGAGGCAGCGCTCCTGGTCGTCCTTCATCGCCTTGGCGGTCAGCATGATGACGGGCAGCTTGGCCCACCCCTTGCGCTTGCGGATTTCACGCGTGGCGGTCAGGCCGTCCATTTCCGGCATCATCACATCCATCAGCACCAGATCGATGGCGCTGTCGCCGGTCTTGTCGCCATTGGTCTTTTCCAGCAGGTCGAGCGCCTCGCGGCCATTGCGGGCGATGGAGACGATGGCCCCCAGCGGTTCGAAGATATTGGTGACGGCATAGACATTGCGCACGTCGTCCTCCACCACCAGTATGCGGCGGCCTTCCAGCATGGCGTCACGGTTCTTGGCCTTTTTCAGCAGGGTCTGCTGTTCCGGCGACAGTTCGGAGACGACCTGGTGCAGGAACAGGGTCACCTCGTCGAGCAGGCGCTCCGGCGACTTGGCACCCTTGATGATGATCGATGACGAATAGCGGCGCAGCTTCTGCTCGTCGTCATAGGAAAGGTCGCGGCCGGTATAGACGATGACCGGCGGGAAGGCGTAGGCGTCCTCATGGCTCAGGGTTTCCAGCAGCGAATAGCCGGTGGCGTCGGGCAGGGTGAGATCGAGCACCATGCAGTCGAAGGTTTGGCTCTTGAGCAATGCCAGGCATTCCGCCGCCGTGCCGACCGCCACGGTTTCGGTGTCGGTCGATTTCAGCAGGCGCGACACGCTGTCACGCTGCACCTCGTCGTCCTCGACGATCAGCACCCGGCGCATCTGCTGGCTGAGGCGGCTTTCCAGCGACTTGAAGGCATCGACCAGTTCATCGCGCTTGACCGGCTTGAGCATGTAGCCGACCGCGCCGAGCGACAGGGCGGTGTGCTGGTAATCGCTGCCGGAAACGACATGGACGGGGATGTGACGGGTGCGGTTATCACGCTTCAGGCGATCGAGCACCGACAGGCCGGAATGATCGGGCAGGCCGATATCGAGCACCACCGCCGAGGGCGTATATTGCCGGACCATTTCAAGCGCTTCCTCGGCCGAGGTCGCGACCAGGCACTGGAAGTCCTGGCCATGCGCCAGTTCGCAGAGGATGCCGGCGAAGGACACATCGTCCTCGACGACCAGTATGGTGCGCCGGTTCGGGTCCAGCCGGTCGCGGTCATCCCGCACCCGGCCGGGCGGCAGGGGCTTCTTCAGGACCTGGCCAGCAGTCTGGCCGGGCGCCCTGTCCGGCGCGGTTTCCGCCAGGGCGCCTTCGGGCGCGCCGGTCAGCAGCGGGGTGATCAGGCCGGTGGTGACATGGCCGGGATCATAGGCCAGCGGCAGGCTGAGCGCGAAAGTGGACCCCTTGCCCGGCACGCTCTTCAGCGCGATCGCGCCACCAAGCAGCCGGCTCAGTTCGCGCGAGATCGACAGGCCGAGGCCGGTGCCGCCGTACTTGCGGCTGATGGTGCCGTCGGCCTGGCGGAAGGCCTCGAAGATCGCCGTCTGGTGATCCTCGGAAATGCCGATGCCGGTATCGGTGACGGCCATGACGATCTGGCCGTCGGCGTCCTTGGACAGGGCCAGTTCGACCGAGCCGCTTTCCGTGAACTTGAAAGCGTTCGACAGCAGGTTTTTCAGGATCTGCTCCAGCCGCTGGCGGTCCGTTTCGATGGAGTCCGGCAGATCTTTGGCGATCTTCGTTTTGAACGTCAGCCCCTTCTGCGCCGCCACCGGCTCGAAGATGCGCTGCATGTCCTTGACCAGACGGCTGAGCAACAGGCTTTCGGCGCGAATCTCCATCTGGCCGGCCTCGATCTTGCTGAGGTCGAGAATATCGTTGATCAGGGCCAGCAGATCATTGCCGGAGGACTGGATGGTCTGGGCGAACTTGACCTGTTCCTCGGTCAGGTTGCCTTCGGGATTATCGCCCAGCAGCTTGGCCAGGATCAGCGACGAATTGAGCGGCGTGCGCAATTCATGCGACATATTGGCGAGGAAATCGGACTTGTAGCGGCTGGCCTGTTCGAGTTCGCGCGCCTTGGCCTCGACCTCGCGGGCGGAACGGCTGAGATCGTCCTTCTGGCGCTCCAGCGCGGCGGCCTGTTCCTCAAGCTGCGAATTGGTCTGTTCCAGTTCGGCCTGCTGCTGTTCGAGGCGGGCATGCGATTCCTTGAGCGCCCGGCCCTGTTCTTCCAGTTCTTCATTATTGACGCGCAGTTCCTCGCCCTGGCTTTGCAGCTCTTCCGACTGGCGCTGGGTTTCCTCAAGCAAGTTTTGCAGGTTGGCGCGGTAATTGGCGGTCTGCACGGCGACGCTGACCGATTCGGACACCCGCTCCAGAAGCGCGCGCGTCAGGTTCGACAGCGGCGACAGGAAGCCCAGTTCGATGACAGCATCCACCGTGCGCTCCGAACGCGCCGGCATGATCAGCAGGTGGCGCGGCCGCCACTGGCCGAGCGCCGCGCCGATCGACAGGTGGCTTTCCGCGACATCGTGCAGCACGACCGGCCGGGCCTCGCTGGCGGCCTGGCCCAGCAGGCCATCCCTGGCCGTGAAGGTCGCGGGCACGGCGTTCTGCTCCGGCACGCCGATCGTCGCCGTCCGGCGGTAGACGCCATCCGTCAGGGCGTAAAAAGCGGCGGCATTGGCCTGAGTGTATTCGGCCAGGAAGGCCAGGATGCTCTGGCCGAGCTGGTCGAGCCGCTGTTCGCCCATCATGGCGGCGGACAGGCCCACCTGCCCTGCCTGCAGCCACTCCTCCCGGCGCCGCGTGGCGGAGGCGCGGCTGATCATGACGGTGATGGCGATCGACAGCAGGACGCCGATCAGGGCGGTGATGGCCACGCTGAGGACTGCCGTTTCATAGGCGGAAGCCATTTCGGTGACACGCTGCTGGCGCAGGTCGCTTTCGGTGGACTGCATCAGCGCCACCTGGGCGCGTATGGCGTCCATATCCTCCTTGCCGCGGTTGGTGGCCACACGCGCCATGGCCGCCTGCAGGCCGTCGCTGCGGCGGATTTCTATGCCCTGGGCCAGTTCCTGAAGCTTGGCAGCGATATGCGATTTCAAGGGCGCGATACGGCGCTGCTGATCGGGATTGTCTTTCGTGAGCTGCTCGATGCGCAGCACCTGCTCCTCTATGCCGGTCAGGGCGTCCGCATAGGGTTCGAGATAGCTCTCCTGGCCGGTGATGATGAAGCCGCGCTGCCCGGTTTCGGCGTCCTTCATGGTGGACAGGACATTGTTCAGCCCCAGCAGGACTTCGTGCGTATGGGCGATCTGTTCGCTGTCACGGTTCAGCGTGCGGATGTTGAAATAGGATACAACGCCGCTGACGATAAAAAACACCGCGACCAGTGACAGGCCCAGCGATACGCTCATGTCCATACGTAGCTGGCGATTCGGCCGCGCGGTTTTGTTTGTGCTCATTCGTCTTCCGTGCCCCCATGCAGCCGGGCGGCGCGAGGCTAAAGCGCTTCCGGCCGTTCGAGAAAAACCCTATGGGCGGCTGCGTAAGCATCCAATAAGGAGCGGCGCACCCCTTATAAAAAAACCGTAAGGGTGGTTATGATTCAGAAGTTTACAGGATGGATATCCAGTCTTTGCCAACTTCCGGACATGACGTTACACTTGCGTATCATGACACCGAAACTTGTACTCCTGGCCGGCGGCAAAGGCAAACGCATGGGCGGCAACAAGCCCTTCGCGCCCTATGGCCACTCCACCCTGATCGAAACCACCCTGGCGCGCCTGAAACCCCAGGCGGGCGAGATCGTCATCAATGCCGGCGCACGCACCGCGCCGCTGGTCCTGCCTCTGTCATGCCTGGGCGTCCGCCTGATTTTCGACGATCCCGCCTTTGAGGGCATGGGGCCGCTGAGCGGTGTGCTGAGCGCGCTGGAAATGGCGCGGGCGGCGGGCGATGAAACGGTCCTCACCGCGCCCTGCGACATGCCGAACCTGCCGGACGATATGGCGGCGCGGCTGCTGGATGCGCCGCCCGCCGATATCGTCCGTTATAAAGGCGCGCGCGACTATCCCCTGTGCGCCCTGTGGCGGGTCACGGTGGCGGCGCCCTTGCGCGAATCCCTGGAACGGGCCGAGGGCGGACTGGCGGTGATGCGCTTCCTGTCAACGCAGGACGTGCGCACGGTCCCCGTCAGCGATGACACCGCGTTCGTCAATATCAACAGCCTGCCATCAGCCCCCGGTTAAGGACATGGTGCGCGCCGGCGCATGACGGCGCGGCGGCGGTGCCCCGGCCCCGGCCCCGGCGATGAAGAAATCGTGTGACTTCGGCTTGTGCGCCAGGGCTTCGGCCAGTGCGGCCCGCAGACCGGCGTCGCTCGCATCGTCACGCAGGGGGCCGCGCAGATCGACCTGATCGTCCTGCCCCAGACACATGTAAAGCTGGCCGGTGCAGGTGATGCGCACGCGGTTGCAGGTATTGCAGAAATTATGGCTGAGGGGCGTGATCAGGCCCAGCTTACCGCCGGTTTCCGCGACGTGATAATAGCGCGCCGGGCCGCCGGTCGTCTCGCTGACGCCTTCGATGCGCCAGAAACTGCGCAGATCCGCCAGCACATCCTTCAGGGAGACGAACTGCGCCTCACGGCCTGAAATCCCTTCGCCCAGCGGCATGGTTTCGATCAGGGAGACATCCATGCCGCGATCATGGGCGAAGCGGATGATATCGGGAATTTCGGCGCGGTTATCCTCCGCCAGCGCCACGACATTGAGCTTGATACGGATGCCCTGGCCCTGCGCCGCCGCGATGCCGGCCAGCACCTTGTCCAGATCGCCGCCGCGCGTGACGCGGCGATAGACTTCCGGTTTCAGGCTATCGCACGATACATTGACGCGGCGCACGCCCGCTTTTGCCAGCACCGGCGCGGCGTCTTCCAGAAGCGTGCCGTTGGTTGTCAGGGTCAATTCCTTCAGCCGGTCCGCATGCACCTGCTCACCCAGCTTCGTGATGAAATCGAGCACGCCTTTGCGCACCAGCGGCTCGCCGCCGGTAATGCGCAGCCGCTCGACGCCGCTATCGATCAGGAACAGGCACAGGCGTTCCATTTCCTCGAAACTGAGCAGGTCCCGGCGCGGCAGGAAGGTCTGGCGCTCGCTCATGCAATAGGTGCAGCGCAGGTCGCAGCGGTCCGTCACCGACAGCCGCACATAGCTGAGGCGGCGCCCGAAACCATCGATCAATGGGGCACGCGGAGACATCGAATCAATCTAATCCCGCATCTGCGAAATAACAAGCTACAGGGCGAGGCTCAACTGTTCCGCCACCTTCTCCGCCTTTTCGCCCAGGGACGACATCGACACGCCAAGCAAACGGATGCCCTTCGCCACCGGGAAGACTCCCTCCAGAAGCCCCCGCACGGAACCGGCCAGTTCATCCTTGCTCATCACCGGCGCAAGTCCCGACCGGCTGCGGGTGATGATGCGGAAATCCGAGAACTTGACCTTGAGCGTCACCGTGCGTCCCTTGATGTCATTGGCCTCGACATGGCGCCAAACCTTGTCGATCAGCGGTTCGAGAAAGTCCCAGGCGGTATCGAAATCGGTGGTGTCGGTGAAGAAGGTATTTTCGGCGCCGATCGATTTACGCTCGCGGTTGGGTTTGACCTGCCGATGATCGATACCGCGCGAAATGCCGTAATAATACCGCCCCGAAACGCCGAAATGCCGCTCCAGGAAATCGAGCGTCTGGTTGCGGATATCCTCACCCGTATAGAGACCGAGCCGGTTCATTTTCGCGGCCGTCGTCGGGCCGATGCCGTGGAATTTCCTGACCGGCAGCGAGGCGGCGAAGACCGGCCCCATCGCCGGCCTGATGACGAACAGGCCGTTGGGCTTGTTCTGATCAGAGGCCAGCTTGGCCAGGAACTTGTTATAGGAAACGCCCGCCGAGGCCGTCAGTTGCGTCGTCTCCCAGATGCGGGCGCGGATGTCCTCGGCGATCTGCGTGGCGGAAGAGATGCCTTTCAGGTTTTCGGTGACATCGAGATAGGCTTCATCGAGCGACAAAGGCTCGACCAGCGGCGTATAGTCACGGAAAATCTCGCGGATCTGGCGTGACACCGCCTTGTAGACATCGAAATTGCCGCGCACGAAGATCAGGTCCGGGCATTTGCGCTTCGCCGTCACCGATGGCATGGCCGAATGGACGCCGAACCTGCGCGCTTCGTAACTGGCCGCCGCCACGACCCCGCGTTCGGACGCGCCGCCCACCGCCACCGGCTTGCCGCGCAGGTCCGGATTATCGCGCTGTTCGACCGACGCGAAAAAGGCATCCATATCGATATGGATGACCTTTCTATGCAGGACTGGTCTATGCGGGACTGGAGTCTCGTTGTCCATTCAGGGTTCGCTGTCTCAATGTATCCTGATCCATGCCACAAACGGAACGTAAAGTGAACATGTAAAATACTGCCAAAAACAGGTTGCGTGTTTATAGCATAGTTTGGCACCCATTGCGGCAGGACTTGTCAGGAAGGAGACACGCATGACCATCTATGTCGGTATCGGCGGCTGGACCTATGAGGACTGGCGCGGTCCCTTCTATCCCGAAGGCCTGGCGCAGAAACGCGAGTTGGAATATGCGTCCTCGAAGCTGACCTCGATTGAGATCAACGGCACCTATTACGGCGCGCAAAAGCCGTCTTCCTTCCAGAAATGGCGCGCCGAGACACCCGATAATTTCGTTTTCGCGGTCAAGGGCACGCGTTACGCCACCAACCGCAGGAACCTGGCCGAATCGAAGGAGTCGATCGGGCGTTTTCTCAGCTCCGGCCTCACCGAACTGAAGGAAAAGCTGGGACCGATCAACTGGCAGTTCATGGCGACGAAAAAGTTCGATCCGGCCGATTTCGAGAATTTCTTCAAGCTGCTGCCGCCGGAAATCGACGGCGTGAAGCTGCGCCATGCCGTCGAGGTGCGCCATCCCAGCTTCCAGTGCCGGGAATTTGTCGATCTGGCGCGGCATTACGGCGTGGCCATCATCACCGGCGCCGACAGTGACTTCCCCGTCATCGCCGACCTGACCGCCGATTTCGCCTATGTCCGCATCATGGGCACCACCGAAAACCAGAAAAAGGGCTACAGCGAACAGGCGCTCGACGAATGGGTCTATCGCGCCCGCACGCTTGCAGAAGGCCAGGTGCCCGGCGACCTCGCCACCTTCGGGACGAAGCAGAAACCGGCGCCGCACGATGTCTATCTGTATGTCATCAGTGGCCACAAGGTATTGAATCCGGCCGCGGCCATGGCATTGATCGAGAGACTGTAAATGAAAAAGACCGTATGGGGCGTGCTCAGCACGGCGAAGATCGGCGTCGGCAAGGTGATCCCGGCCCTGATGCAGAGCGACCTGATCCGCGTCAAGGGGATCGCCTCGCGGAACCTCGAAAGCGCACGGGCCGCCGCCAGCGCGCTGGGTCTGGAAACCGCCTATGGCTCTTACGAAGACCTGCTGGCCGATCCTGAAATCGAGGTCATTTACAATCCTTTGCCCAACCACCTGCATGTGCCGATGACCCTGGCGGCGGCGAAAGCCGGTAAGCATGTTTTGTGCGAAAAGCCGATGGCGCTCGATGCTGCCGAAATCGATCAACTGGCTGAAGTCAGCCACAAGGTTCATATCATGGAAGCCTTCATGGTGCGCCATTCGCTGCAATGGCTGGAAGCGCGGCGGCTGATCCGCGAAGGGACCATCGGCGCGCCGAAAATCATCCAGTCGTGGTTCAGCTATAACAACACCGACCCGCACAATATCCGCAACAAGGTCGAATGGGGCGGCGGCGGGCTGATGGACATCGGCTGTTATCCCATCGTCGCCGGGCGTTTCTTCTTCGAGGCCGAACCGGTACGCGTCATGGCCCTGATCAGCCGCGACAAAACGTTCGGCACCGACACCATCACGTCCGGCCTGCTCGATTTCGGGCCAGATTCCAGTGGAATGGGCCGGCAACTGACCTTCGCCGTCTCGACCGCGCTGACGCCGGGCCAGGCGGTCACCATCATGGGGGAAAAGGCGCGCCTCAGCCTGTCGATTCCGTTCAACCAGCCGCCCGACGCCCCGCAGGTCATCACCGTCGATGACGGCCAGAGCTTCAATGGCGCCACGGCGGTCACCCATACTTTGCAACCGTCGAACCAGTATACCCTGATGGGCGAGGCCTTCACCCGCGCCGTGCGTGGCGAAGCGCCCTTGCCCTATGGAATCGCCGATGCCCGCCTCAATATGCGGATCATCGACGCCCTGTTCCGCTCGGAAACCTCCGGCCGGTGGGAGACGCTTGCGGGATAAGCCACCAGACAGAATCTCATCGTTTTTTTACGACGGATACCCCACGACTGCTGCGTGAAAAATAAGCGGATTGAATTTTTTCAACCCTTGGATGCAAATCATTTCACCGGCTGACATATGCCCGCCCATTGCGGATGTTAAGCGGCCAGATGGACGCGCCTGATCGACCGGCGCAGGTTTACTGAAGCAACGGCAAAGACGGTATGTGGTATAAAAACAAGCGGTTCCTGACCATAGGCGGCATTGTGGCCATCCTCCTCGTGGCGCTTCTTATCTGGCTGCTGGTCTTCAACAAGCCGAAACCGCCGGAACTGGTTACCCAGCCCGCCGCCATGGGCAATGTCGAGAAGACCGTTCTCGCCTCAGGCACCCTGGAACCGTTCAAACAGGTCAGCGTCGGCGCGCAGGTGTCCGGTCAGGTGACGAAGCTGGCCGTGGCATTGGGCGATACGGTCCATACCGGCGATCTGATCGCCGAGATCGATTCCCAGACCCAGAAAAACAACCTGCAAACCGCCCAGGCGCAACTGGCCAATATCGAAGCGCAACAGGCCTCGGCCCAGGCCAGCCTGGCGCAGGCCCAGAGTAATTTCACCCGCCAGCAGACCCTTTATCAGGCCGATGCCGGCTCCCAGGCCGATTATGAGACGGCGCTGGCCACGCTGAAAAGCGCGCAGGGCAGCCTGGCGGCGCTGAACGCGCAGATCCGGTCCGCCAGGGTTTCGGTCAATACGGCCAATGTCAACCTGGGCTATACCCGCATCCTGGCGCCGATAGACGGCACGGTCATCGCCATCGTCACCAAGGAGGGCCAGACGGTCAACGCCAATCAATCGGCGCCGACCATCGTCGGTCTTGGCCAGCTCGACAAGATGACCATCAAGGCCGAGGTTTCCGAGGCCGATGTCGCCAATATCAAGCCCGGCATGGCGGTCTATTTCACCACGCTCGGCGACCCCGATAAAAAATATTACGCCACCCTGCGCTCGATCGAGCCGGCCCCCACCACCTTCGATCCCGACAGCACCACGACCGCTTCGTCCTCAGCGGTCTATTACTACGCCCTGTTCGATGTCGATAATCCCGACGGCACCCTGCGCACCAGCATGACCGCCCAGGTCTATATCGTGCTGCAGGGCGCGAAGAACGTCCTGACCATCCCCTCCGCCGCGCTCGGCCGCAAGGACAGGGACGGCAATTACATGGTGATGGTCGCCGATCCGAAGGAGGCGCACAAGCGTCCCGAACCGCGCAAGGTCAGGATCGGCATCAATGACGGCACCAATGCCCAGGTTCTGAGCGGCATCAAGGCCGGCGAACAGGTCGTCGTCGCCCAGGCCACCTCGGCCGGTTCAGGTTCGTCCTCGTCATCCAGCCGCAGCGGCGGCAGTCGCGGCGCACGCGGTATGGGCGGCCCCGGCGGCCCGCCTCCGGGCGGTCTGTAAGGCGCTGAACATGACCACCCCTCCGGTTCTGCAAATCTCGAAGCTGCGGCGTGAATTTCCCGCGGGCGAAGGCACCATAACGGTCCTGCACGATCTCGACCTGACCATCCAGCCGGGCGAAATGCTGGCCATTGTCGGCCAGTCCGGGTCGGGCAAATCGACCCTGATGAATATCCTGGGCTGCCTCGACCGCCCCACTTCCGGCGTCTATACGGTCGGCGGCCGCGCCACGGCGGACCTCGGCCCCAACGAACTGGCCGAACTGCGCCGCGAGCATTTCGGCTTCATCTTCCAGCGCTATCACCTGCTGGGCGACCTGAGCGCGCTCGGCAATGTCGAGGTGCCGGCCATCTATGCCGGCGTCGCGCCCGAGGCCCGCAAACGCCGCGCCACCGAACTGCTCGGCCGGCTGGGCCTGCAGGACCGCACCGGCCACCGGCCCGGCCAGCTTTCCGGCGGCCAGCAGCAGCGCGTCTCCATCGCCCGCGCCCTGATGAACGGCGGCGAGATCGTGCTGGCCGACGAGCCGACCGGCGCGCTCGACACCGCCTCCGGCGAGGAGGTCATGCGCATTCTCAAAGGCCTCCACAAGGAAGGCCATACGGTTATCATCGTCACTCACGACATGGCGGTGGCCGAGCACTGCGAGCGCGTCATCGAGATCCGCGACGGCCGCATCATCAATGACCGCAAGGGCGAAGGCCGCGGCGAGGTCGAGGACCAGGGCCTGCCCCCGGCCGCCTCGAAATCGCAAGGCGGCATGGGGGCGCTGGCGGACAGCTTCATCGAGGCCTTCCGCATGGCGGTTCTGGCGATGAACGCCCACCGCATGCGCACCTTCCTGACCATGCTCGGCATCATCATCGGCATCGCCTCGGTGGTCTGCGTGGTGGCGCTGGGCGAAGGCTCGCGGCAGAAGGTGCTGGCCCAGATCGCCTCCATCGGCACCAATACGCTGCAGATCAATCCGGGGCGCGGCTTCGGCGATATCCGCTCCGGGCGGGTGCGGACCCTTGTGGTTTCCGACGCCGATATACTGGCCAAGCAGGCCTATGCCGACAGCGTGACCCCGCTGGTGCAATCGAGCGCCGTGCTGCGGTCCGGTTCCATCGCCGCCAACGCCACCATCATGGGGGTGGGCGACCAGTATGACCGCGTGCGCGGCCTGACCATGGCGCAGGGGCGATGGCTGACGGCTGAGGATATCTCCGGTCTGACCCAGGATGTGGTCATCGATGACAATACGCTGAGCACGCTTTTCCCGAACGGCGGGGGCAACCCCCTGGGCCAGGTCGTCCTGCTGGGTGACGTGCCGGCGCGCATCGTCGGCGTCACCAACAAAACCTCCGGCTTCGGCGGCGGCGGATCGAGCGACGCGCTCAACATCTACATGGCCTATACCTCGGTCAATGCGCGCATGCTAGGCACCAATGTGCTGCGCAGCATCACCGTGCGCGTCAAGGACGACACCAATTCCGAGGTGGCGCAGGAGGGCGTCACCCAACTCCTGACCAAACGTCACGGCACGCAGGATTTCACCATTCTCAATACCGATGAAATCCGCCAGACCATCACCGCCACCACCACCACGCTCACCATCCTGATCTCGGTCATCGCCGTCATTTCGCTGATCGTCGGCGGCATCGGGGTGATGAACATCATGCTCGTTTCCGTCACCGAACGGACAAGCGAAATCGGCGTGCGCATGGCGGTCGGCGCCCGTACGCGCGACATCATGCAGCAGTTCCTGATCGAGGCCGTGCTGGTCTGCCTGCTCGGCGGCATACTCGGCATTCTGGCGGCGCTCGGCTTTGGCGTGATCTTCAAGATGTTCTCGACCGATTTCACCCTGATCTATTCGCTGAGTTCGATCGTCGCCGCCTTCCTGTGCTCCACGCTGATCGGCGTCGTTTTCGGCTACCTGCCGGCGCGCAACGCCGCCCGCCTTGACCCTGTAACCGCCCTGGCGAGGGACTGATGACATATTTCCCGAAAACCGGACTACTCCTGAGCGCGGCCCTTTTGACGGCCTGCGCCGCCACGCCTTATGAAACGCCGAAGGTGCCGCTGACAGCGCAATTCACCCACGCCGGGGCCGGCACGGACGCTACCGGCGATCAAACCGACTGGTGGACGGCTTTCGGCGATGCCACGCTGAACACGCTCGTTTCCGATGTGCTGGCGCGCAACAACGACCTGGCCGCCGCCGCCCTGCGCGTCCAGCAGGCGCAACTCCAGGCCGGGCTGACCCGGCTCGATCAGTTTCCGTCGGCGAGTGGCAATCTGGGCGTCAGCACATCGGACAATACGCGCTATTCGGCCAGCCTCGGCGTCTCCTACGAGGCCGACCTGTGGGGCCGCCTCGCCGCCAATACCCGCGCCGCCAACTGGGAGGCGCAGGCCACCGAGGAAGACCGGCAGGCGGCGCAACTGGCCCTGATCGGCACCACCGCCGAACTTTACTGGCGCATCGCCTATACCCACCAGCAGATCACGGTCGGCGAACAAAACCTCGCCTATGCCGTCAAGGTGCGCGATCTCGTCACCATCCAGCATGACGCCGGTGCGGTGTCGGGCGTCGAACGCGCCGAAGCCGATCAGAGCGTCAATTCGCAGCGCGCCAGCCTGTCGGACCTGCAACAGCAACTGGTCGAGTACCGCTCGTCCCTGACCGTTCTGCTCGGCGGCACGCCCCTGCCGGAAACCAGCGAACCGCAGGCCCTGCCCGATACGCCCCTGCCGGAGGTGCGCGCCGGCGTGCCCGCCGAATTGCTCAGCCGCCGCCCGGACCTGCGCGCCGCCGAACTGCGCCTGCGCGAGACCCTGGCCGATGTCGATATCGCCCGGACCGCCTTCTATCCCGGCCTCAGCCTGACGGCTTCGGGCGGCGCGTCGTCGTCGGGACTCAGCAATCTGTTCAATAACCCGACCGGTTCGCTGGCGGCGTCGCTCAGCCTGCCCTTCCTTGATTTTCCGCGCCTCAGCCGCAATGTGAAGATTTCACAGAAGGCCTATGATATCGCCGCGCTGAACTTCAAAACCACCCTGTTGCAGGCCCTGGCCGATACCGACAACGCCCTTTCCAACCGCACGCAACTGGCGCAACAGGGCGAAGCGCAACGGGCCAGCCTGGAAGCGGCGCGTCAGGCCGAGGCGCTTTACGCCCTGCGCTACCGCACCGGCTCGGTGGCCCTGCGCGTCTGGCTGGATGCGCAGCAATCCCTGCGCGCGGCGCAACTGAGCTATGACAACAATCGCCTGTCACAACTGATCAACCAGTCCACCCTCTATCAGGCGCTCGGCGGGGGCGCGTAACTGACGATTTTTCTGCATTGCAATATATTTTGCCGGCGGCATTTTTGTGGAGACGGCGCTGAGAGAACTGCGTTATGCTGGCGCAATGTCTTCCGCCGATATCGCCCTGCGCATCAATCCCGCCGCCCGCGTGAAACTTCGCCTGTATGGCGAGGAACAGAACCCGCTTCTGGTCATAGACGACGTGCTGCTCAATCCGGATGACCTGATCGACTACGCCGCCGCCACGCCCTTTTCCACGCCGGAAGCCACCTTCTATCCGGGCCTCAACGCCCCCTTGCCGCCCGCCTATCTGCAAACACTCCTGCCGATTCTGCGGCCCAGCCTGATGCGCGCCTTCGGCGTCGGCGACGGCCGGCTGATATCCCGCGCCTTTTTCGCGCTTTCGACCCGATCGCCTGAGGAAATGGTGCCCCTGCAAAAGATTCCGCACTACGACCAGCCCGATCCGCGCTGCCTGGCCATGGTCCATTATCTGGGCCGCGACCAGGCCGGCGGCACCGGCTTTTTCCGCCACAGCCCCACCGGTTTCGAGTCGATCGACCGCACCCGCCGCGAACCCTACATGCGGCAGGTCACCGCCGAACTGGAAGCGCTGGGCGACAGGCTCACCGGCTATACCGGACCGGATACGCCCAATTACGACCTGCTGGAGCAGGTCGAGCCGCAATTCAACCGTTTGGTGATTTACCGCAGCCACGTCCTGCACTGCGCCCTGTTCGACGGCGCCCGCCTGACGGACGATCCGCGCACCGGCCGGCTGACGGCCAACAGCTTCTTCACGCCGGCGCCCGCCCCGAACACGCAAGTGTGACGCCGCGTTTATTGCGCCGCACCGGGAACCATACTGAATCTTTACAGGCGAACCGCCACTGTCAAAAAAAGGCGAGGTAATATCGGCCTTGCCATCTTCATAAAATCGACGCCCGCTAAAGGTTTTTTCAGACGGTTTATCTGTGACTTTTTCTGCCGGGCGGGATGTCACCCCTGCGGGAGCGCGGATATGCTGCAAGCCAATAGTTTCGAGATTGCCCGTGATATCGATGTCGAGGCGGAAGGTCTGCCCCACAGCGTCGCCGCCACGCTTAACGCCGCCACTACCCGGTTGCCCGCCGCCGATGTCGTCCTGTCCAAGGCGGCGATCATCGGCAATTTTCCGCCGCGCCAGTGCGGCCTGGCCACCTTCACGCGCGATATGTACGCCTGCCTGGCCAAGGCGCTGCCGGACGCCGACTGGGACGTCATCGCCATGAACGATCCGGGCGCGGCCTATGATTATCCACTCGAAGTCACCCACCAGATTCCGCAGAACGACCCCGCCGCCTATCGCAACCTCGCCGCGACGCTCAACGCCAAGGGCACCCAGATCCTGTTCGTCCAGCACGAATTCGGCATCTATGGCGGGCCATCCGGCGCCTGGCTGATCGAATGTCTCGAACGCGTCGATTTTCCTGTCGTCACCACCCTGCACACCATTCTGGAAACACCGAACGATGAACAGAGACGGGTGATGCAGGCGCTGATCCGCCTGTCCTCGACCCTTGTCACCATGGCGCGGAAAGGCGCGGACATCCTGCAGAGGGTGTATGGCGTCAAGCCCGAGCAGATCGCCATCGTGCCGCACGGCGCGCCGTCGCGCCCCCTGCGCAGCACCGCCGAATTCAAATCGCACCTGCACCTGGCCGGCAAGAAGACCCTGACCACGTTCGGCCTCCTGTCGCCCAACAAGGGTATCGAGACCGTCATCGCCGCCCTGCCGGAAATCCGCGCGGCCTGTCCGGATGTGGTCTATCTCGTTATCGGCGCCACCCATCCGCATCTGCTGAAAAACGAGGGCGAAGCCTACCGCGACAGCCTGAAAACCATGGCGCGCGACCTGGGCGTCGAGGACAATATCCGTTTCATCAACCGCTTCGTCAACGACAACGACCTGGTGGATATCCTTCAGGCGACGGATGTCTATGTCACCCCCTACCTGACCGAAACCCAGATCACTTCCGGCACCTTGTCCTACGCGCTGGCGCTCGGCCGTCCGGTGGTGTCGACGCCCTATTGGCACGCGGTCGAGGCGCTGTCCGGCGGGGTCGGCATCCTGTGCGATTTTCACGATACGCAGGCCTTCGCCGCTGCGATCTCGCGCCTGCTGGCTTCCGACCGGATCCGCGCCGACATGTCGATGCGCGCCTATATGGCCGCCCAGCCGTCGCGCTGGTCGTCGGTGGCGCAGGCCTATGTCGCCCGCGCCGTGGCGGATGCCGCCAGCCGGGAGGCGGCCCCGAAATCCGCCGCCCGCCTGCCCGCGCCGCCGTCATGGGCCGCCATCGCGCGCATGACCGATGATTGCGGCATCTTCCAGCATGGCAAATACCGTCTGCCCGACCGCCGGCATGGATACTGCGCCGATGACAACGCCCGCGCCCTGTCTTTGGCGGCCCGCCTGTCGCGCCTGATGCCGCTGACGAGCGAACAGCTCACCCTCACCTACCGCTACGCCGCCTTCATGAACCATGCCTGGAATGGCGAGCGCTTTCGCAATTTCATGTCCTATGGCCGCGAATGGCTCGATGACGGCGGTTCGGACGACTGTTGCGCCCGCGCCTATGAATCCCTGGTCGATGTGGCCCGCTCCGGCCTGCCGGCCGACCTGCGCCAGTGGGCCTGCGATCTCGGCAGCCAGATCACGGCCAAAGCGGAGGCCTGGACCAGTCTGCGTTCGCGCGCCGTCATGATCAAGGCGCTGGTCCGCGCGTTCGGCGTTTTCGGCGACGGGCAGGACCTCCAGATGCGTGTCCGCTATTTCAGCCGCGACCTGCATCAGTGTTTCAAGCGGCACGCCCGGCCCGGACATCCGTGGTTCGAGCCGGGCCTGGCCTATGACAATGCCCGCATCAGCGAGGGCCTGATCGTCGGCGGCGCCTTCCTGGCCGATCCGGACATGGTGGCGGACGGCTTGGCCGCCCAGAAATGGCTGATGACGAAACAGACCCGGAATGGCGTGTTCGCGCCGATCCCCAATTCCAAATTCTCCGAGGACGGCCCGGATCATCCGCTTTACGACCAGCAGCCGCTGGAGGTTCTGGCCACCATAGACGCGGCCCTGAGCGCCCTGAGGATCACCGGCGACCGCCAGTGGCGGGAGGAGGCCCTGCGCGCCTTTGCCTGGTTCCACGGTGAAAATACCGCAGGGCTTTCCCTGCTCGACGGCGAGGGCGGCTGCTATGACGGCCTCAATCCGGGCGGCCTCAACCTCAACCAGGGGGCGGAATCCTTGCTGTCCTACCCTTTGAGCTGGGCGGCCCTGAAAGCCGATCTATAGCCAGGCCCGCAAGATACGGACCGTCCACACTGAACGGGTTGCGAAAGCAACCCGTCATATGCGTTGCTTAAACTGCCCATCTGAGGGGTTACCGCCATGACCGATATGCTGATCAGCCCGACCATGCTGCGTTCCAATCCGGACCGCGTTGTCATCCTGCCGTTTTCGATTTCCGTCAATCCGCGCGACAGCGCCATGGGGGCGATGTCGCGCGTCACCCGGATCTGCGACGCCATCGCCGCCATGTCGCCTGAAACCGTCCGGGCCGAACTGGAGATCGTCAACCGCGACTTCACCGGCCGGCACTGGCAGACCCGCGGCATCTTCCTCGACCGCTTCAAGGCCATGCAGGCCATGCAGGGTGACATGGAAAACCTCGACGAGGATCATATGGCGCTGATCGGCGCCTATTTCTGTCATGAATACAGCTATCAGGCGGCGGCGGTCATGAATCCCAGCGTGGTGCTCCACCCCGACCAGAGCAACGCCAATGGCGGCACCAATTTCATCATGTCCACCCGCACGGTCGGCGAGGGCCATATCTCGACCATCTCCTTCCGTGAAGGCACCTTTTACAAGGACGGCTCGATGGAATTGAAGCCCGAAGCTGACTTCGCCGTCGCCGCCAAACCGCTGGGCAACGCACCGCTCGACGGCGCCATCACCGTCCACGGTCATCAGGCCTGCCCGATTTCCGAAACCGTGCTGTTCCCGGTCACCCGCGCGCAGACCAATGGCCTGGAAGATCTGCGCATGCTCCGCTTCATCGATGAAAACGGCGCCTCGGCCATCATGGGCACCTATACGGCCTACAACGGCCGCGAAACCGCCTGCGAATGTTTTGAAACCAACGATTTCCGTTCGTTCCGCCTGACGCCCTTCCGCGGCGCGGCCTCGCAGCACAAGGGCCTCGCCTTTTTCCCGCGCAAGATCAACGGCCGCTGGGCGGCGGTCGGGCGACTCGATCACGAAAGCATCTTCTATCTCGAAAGCGACGACAAATACACCTGGAACAACGGTGAAAAGATACTGGGGCCGGAAGCGCCTTGGGAACTGATCCAGATGGGCAATTGCGGCGCGCCGATCGAAATCGACGAGGGCTGGCTGGTGCTGACCCATGGTGTCGGCCCCGTGCGGCGCTATTCGCTCGGCGCCGCCCTGCTCGACAAGACAGACCCGCGCATCGTTCTGGCGCGCTCGAAGGAACCGCTGCTGTCGCCTTCCGAAGACAACCGCGAGGGCTATGTGCCGAACGTCATCTACACCTGCGGGGCGCTGCATTGCGGCGAATGGATTTTCATGCCCTACGGCGTGGCCGATTCCTCGATCCACTTCGCGTCGATCAAGGTGGCGGACCTGCTGGTCCATCTCGGTTACGATGCCGGCGCGGCCCAAAAGAACCATCGGAAGACGGCGGCGGAATAGGGTGCGCTTTTGCCGTTGCGCGCGGCTTCGGGCTTTGTCCCGCAAAGGGCGCTTATGGGTTCTTTATTTATGTTTCCCGGCCTACGCATGGCTTCCTTAAAGGCCGGCCGATAGTCTGGCTTCATCACGTCCACGTCCGCTTCTCTCAAGCCCTTCTCCGCCCCCCCCAGCCCCTGGGTTTCAGACAAGCCTGACGTGGACGTGACCCCCCTATTTCCTCCCCGAATATCCGTAACGCCGGGCTTCCGGTTCATTTCTCCCAGGAGATTATCCCATGCTGTCTTCCGCTACCAAAGCCGCCGCCAATATCACCAAGGACCTGGCCGAACACGATATCCGCAGCAGCGCCCGTGACGCCGCCAACAATGCGCGCGACACCGTTCACGAGCTGAAGGATCAGGGCCACCATGTCCTGAACGATGTCAGTGATTACGCCAGCGAGGCCGGCCAGAAGGTGCGCGGCCTGTTCGACCGCACGTTCGACAGCGGTAAAACCGCCACCCACAAGATCGAAACCGAGATCAAGACCAATCCGGTCCGCTCGTCCGCCATCGCGCTCGGCGCCGGTTTCATCCTGGGCGCGCTGCTGACTCGCCGCTGATACGCCCGCCAATCAGGAGACAGGTCCGGTCATGTTCTGGGTTTCCCGCATTTTCGAGCTTCTGTCGGCGACGAAGCGGCTCAATGACTCGAAACCCCATATCTTGACCGCCGTCTCCAACCTGGCGCTGGCGCTGCTGCTGGGCCTGTTCGGAATCATGCTGGCCGCCCTAATGACCGGCGGCCTGTTGTATCTTGCCTATCTCCAGCTTGTCCTGGCCGGCGCCGGGGTTCCAGCCGCCCTGCTCTGCACGGCGGCCTTGACTCTTGTCATATTGGCCGCCGTCGGCCTGGGCGCCTCGGCGGCCTTCCGCCGGGTCCGTGGCGATGTCGAGCAGATTTTTCACAGCCAGTCGCCGATCGTCGCGCCGGTCGTCAACCGGGTCGGCAATGTCGCCAACGCCTTCCTGACCGGTCTGCGCACGCCGCGCGGCAAACCGCAAAAAACCCCGGACCGGGGCCGGTAAATTCACCGGAAATGGCGATTTTTGGCTATTTGCCACGTAAATCGTCCTTACATCATCTTTATAATATCCCGCCCCTCGCTTATTGTCCCATTACCGCCCGTGGGGTAGTCTGATCCTGATGCGATTTTCCCGTGCGACAGGACCAGCCGGCATCTTCTAAAATCGGGTACACCTACAGCGCCGCAGGGGTTTGGCCAGCCGCAATGAGAATGCCGTGGGGATTAAACGTCAAGCACCTGTACCTGGCCTATTTCAGTGTTATCTCGATAGCGCTGTGCGCCTTCAGCCTCATTATCTACGACCAGTACAAGAAGTCGCAGAATCTGAATGATTACATGCGTTACGAGTATGAAAACATCCGGCGCACAAAGAACATACTGATGGATATCGTCGATATGGAAACCGGTGTGCGCGGTTACGTCCTGACAGGCGACCAGACCTACCTGCACCCTTACGAAATCGCCGCCAACCGCCTGCCCGGCGAGATCATGGCCCTGCGCCAGGCCACCTATTACGAATCCAACGCCTTCGCCGAAAGCAGCAGCCTGCTCGACCGTGTGGACAGCCTGCAAAAGCTGCTGGAATCGCAGATGAACTACATGCACGTGCATGGCCGCGGCCAGGTCAGCCTGAACGCCCTCAATATCCAGCGCGCCCAGATGGACGAGGTGGAAGCCATCATCGAAGCCGGCATCGCCCGCCGCCTGGCCAGCGTGAAGGCCCGCCGCGACCTGGTTGAGCCGCGCAAGACCAACTTCTCCTACATCCTCGTCATCGGCACGATTCTTGGCGTCGGCATCATCCTGGCCGGCACGGTGCTGATCATCCGCCTGGAAAGCGAGAACGAGGACATCAAGGTGCAGAACGCTTCCGCCGAAACGCGTTTCCGCGCCGTGATGAACGGCACCAACGATGGCGTCTTCGAGCTGAACTTCGTCAACGAAACCATCTATATGTCGAAGGAATTCAAGGCCATGCTCGGTTTCGGCGAAGAGGCGCTGGACAACGACATGCACACCTTCAACGCCCTGATCCACCCGGACGATTTCGACGCCTACATGCAGGTCCGCCACGATTACATCATCAAGCAGGCGCCGTTCTACAACAATGTCTTCCGCCTGAAACACAAGGACGGCGCGTGGCGCTGGATCATGGCGCGCGGCATCGGCGCCTGGGACAAGTTCGGCCAGATACGCACCCTCATCGGCACCCACACCGATATCACCGAGCAGAAGAACCGCGAGGAAGAACTGCGCCAGCTTAATGCCGACATGGAAGCCTTCACCTACATCACCTCACACGACATGCGCTCGCCCCTGGTCAATCTCAAGGGCTTCTCGCATGAGCTGGCCCTGGCGGTGCAGGAGGTCGATGAGCTGCTGGCGCCGCAGCAAAAGACGCTTGGCGCCGAAACCTGGGCGCGGCTTGAGCATATCCTCAGGAAGGACGTGCCCGAGGCGCTCGGCTTTATCGGCAATGCGGTCGACCGGATGGACACCCTGACCACCGCCATTCTCGACCTGTCGCGCATCGGCAAGTTCGTCTACCGCGACGAACTGGTCGATTCCCGGGCGGTTTTCGACAAGTGCCTGGGCGCGCAAAGCTACGAGATCAGCAACAAGAAGGTCGAGGTCACGGTCAACTCCCTGCCGAAACTAGTCACCGATCCGATCGCGCTGGAGCAGGTTTTCTCCAACCTGCTTGATAACGCCGTCAAATACCTCAAACCCGGCGAACCGGGGCGGATCGAGATGTCGTGCCAGGAGACGGGACGTGACTATGTGTTCACCATCCGCGATAATGGAAGAGGCATAGCCGCCGAGGATTCCGACCGTGTTTTCAATATTTTCCGCCGCGCCCGCAATACCGGGGACGTCCGGGGCCTCGGCCTGGGCATGGCTTTCGTCAAGGCGACGCTTCGCAAGATGAACGGCGCCATCTGGTTCGAGTCGCAGGTCGATGTCGGCACGGCCTTTCATGTCAGCCTGCCGAAGCGCACCCCGGTTTCCGCTCCCAACGGCATCTCCGGCGACCAGACGGAGACAAATGAGGACGCGGCATGATCAGCACCTTCACCCAGCCCTTTTCGGTGGTCCTGATCGAGGATGACGAAGGTCACGCCAACCTGATCAACCGCAATCTCCAGCGCGCCGGCGTACTCAATCCGATCACCCGCCTGCGCGACGGCAAGGAGGCCCTGACCTGGTTCTTCGGCAACGACGCCCACACCCAGCCGCTCGACAAGACGGTGGTGGTGCTCGATCTCAACCTGCCGGATGTCGATGGCTTTGAAATCCTCGGCCGCCTCAAGACCGACGAGACGACCCGGCGCATTCCGGTGATCGTGCTGACCACCACCGACAATCCGCGCGACATCGACCGCTGCTATGCGCTGGGTTGCAACGCCTTCATGACCAAACCCGTGGGATACAATGATTTTTCCGAGGCCATACAGAAGCTTGGCCTCATGCTGACCATCGTCCGCGTTCCCCATACCAGACCCTGAACATGCCACTCATGTCAAACCCGCCCGTCAAGACAACACATCCCGCGATGCAGAACATCCTCTATGTCGAGGATGACGCCGCGCTGGCGCGGCTGCTGCAAAAGCGCATGGAACGGATCGGGCTGAAAGTCGAAACCGTCGTCACCGCCGAGGAGGCGCTGGATCTGCTGCACCAGCGCGATTTCGACCTGCTGCTGATCGATTACAACCTGCCGGGCATGAACGGCCTGCAGATGCTCGACCGGCTGACCGAACTGGCCGTGGTGCCGCCCGCCGTTATCCTGACCGCCGGCGGCGACGAACGCATCGCGCTCGAAGCCCTTGAAAAAGGCGCGGCCGACTATGCCGTCAAGGATATCAACCAGACCTATCTCGACCTGCTGCCGGCCATCATGGTGGCGGCCTTCACCAAGGAGCGCCTGCTGCGCGAAAACGCCCAGCAAAGCGTCGAGCTGATGCTGGCCAAGGAAAAGGCCGAGGCCGCCAACCAGGCCAAGAGCCGCTTCCTGGCCACCATGAGCCATGAAATCCGCACGCCGATGAACGTGGTGACGGGACTGGCCACGGTCCTGTCCCATACAAAGCTCGACGATCACCAGCAGAAGATCGTCGATACCCTGCGCACCAATGCCGACCTGCTGCTCAAGCTGATCAACGACCTGCTCGACATCAGCCGCATCGAGGACGACCATATCGAACTGGAGAACATCCCCTTCCAGGTGTCGGCCATATTGCAGGATATCCGCGTCATGTTCGGCCAGGATATCGAGCGCAAGGGCCTATCCCTGCGTATCGAGGACGAAACGCAGGGCGTGTGGCTGCTCGGCGACCGGTCACGCCTCCAGCAGGTTCTGATGAACCTGGTCAGCAATGCGCTGAAGTTCACCGACACCGGCGAAATCGCCATTGAAACCCATGTCCGGGAAGCCGGCGCCACCTGCGGCCTGATGATCCGGGTCCACGACAGCGGCATCGGTATTCCGGCCGACAAGCTGCCGGTTATTTTCGACAAGTTCACCCAGGCCGATGAAAGCATTACGCGGCGCTTTGGCGGATCTGGCCTGGGCCTTTCCATCGCCCGTTCGCTGGTGGAACTGATGGACGGCGATATCGTGGTCGAGAGTGAGCCTGGCGCCGGTTCCAGCTTTACCGTCACGCTCGACCTGCCGCGCGCCCAGGCGCCGGACCGGCCTGCTCAGGAAAAACCGGCCGAGGCGCCCGATCATTTCGCGCCGGCGGCGGACGGTGTGAAGCCCAGGGTGCTGGTAGTCGAGGACTACGAACCCAATGTCATGGTCCTCAGCCTGATGCTGGAGGAACTGGGCTATGATACGGTTGCCGCCATGTCGGGCCGTGAGGCGCTGGACCTGATCGGGGAAGCGCCGCCCTTCCACGCCATCCTGATGGATGTGCAGATGCACGGCATGGACGGACTGGACACGACGCGCCACATCCGCGCGGTCGAAAAATCCGGCGGGCCGCGCCACACCATCATCGGTGTCACCGCCCACGCCCTGGCCGGCGACCGCGAACGCTGCCTGGCGGCGGGCATGGACGACTATATCTCCAAGCCCGTCCTGCCCGGCATACTGGCGCAGAAGCTCGGCGCCATCGCCACCCATCACATCGCCTGACCCTTCCCTTACCGCTCCCTTATCCGCAATACGAAGCTTAGGCACTGAGCGCTTGCACGCTTTGGCCTAGGGTGGCCTTCAACCCGCAGGAGGAGAAGGCCATGCCCGATACAATGCTGAACACTGGGCCGGATACCGGAATCCGCGACAACCGTGTCCGCACCAGCCCGACCAGCCAGGGCGTCACCACGAGCGAGGTGGGCAGCGCCCCCGCCGCTCAGGAGAACCTGTCCGCGCTCTATGACCATGAGCATATCGAATCGGTGCGCCGGATGTCGCACGATCTCAAGCGCCTGCTGGCCGGCTGCGACGCCGCCCGCCTCAAGACCGATGTGAAACTTCAGGTGGCCCGGCTGAACGACTGGACCAACACCTACCTGAAAGGACTCGACGCCGCGCAGAAGATCGGCGAAGCCGGTTATGACACCCTGATCGAGGCCCAGAAGGAACTGGCGCTTTCGCTGGATGACTTCCTGCGTTTCGAGGGCGAGGGCGGCAATGCGCCGACCGAGGACCAGGAACGCCGGATCGACGACATGTCCCGCGCCCTGCGCCGTATCGGCGGTCTGATCCCCGCGGTCGAACACACCTTCGCCAATGCGGAAGCCGGCGCCGGCGACCCGGAAAACCCAGAACCGGAAAACCCGGAAGTCGAACCGGCCCGCCCGGATACCGCTCCCCCCGACAACGCACCGGAATACGACCCGCCCGCGCCCGACGGCAACCCGGAACTGCCCGCCGAAATTCCGCCGGTGATGGACCCCAAGATGTAATCAAACCTGAAGGAGCCTGACATGAGCGCCCGGATCATCCCCTTCCCCGCCCCGCAAGCCACACCCGTCCGCCAGATCAGCATCGATGGCGAATATTTCGAGGACGACATTCCCGAACTGTTCGACGCCGAGGCGGATTTCGGCGAACTGGCGACCTATATCCATATCGCCGATAGCTGGAACGATTGATACGGGAATCACTGGAAACATGGCGGGCTATACACATGGATCAGGTTTCATGCGCTTCGTGATCATCGTCATCCTGCTGCTGGCCGTCGCGGTCGGCGGGGTCTGGTACTATAACAAGACCCATGCCGTCACGGCGGGCCGGGAGGTGGGCAAGGCCATCGACGCCATGCCCGCCGCCGTCAGCAAGGCGGCGGATGAAGTCACCGACAAGGACAATATCGGCAAGGTCGGCGACGCCATCAGGGATACGGGCCAGGCAGCGTCCTCGGCGCTTTCAAAAACCGGCAAGGCCGCATCCGTGGCGTCGCGAAGCGCCGATGACGAAATGTAATCCGCTCTTACCGAAGCCGCAGTTTTCCCCTGGCTGACGTCACTTCGGCGCCTGAAGGGAGCAAGGCCGCCCTTGCTCCCTTTCTTTTCGCCGGAGGGATGCGGAAAAAACGTAAAATCCGGAGCGGGGCGCATTCCCCTGGAAGATCCAATCAGAATGCAGCCCGCTCTATCCTCAAGTCCGTTTGCGCAAATTGCGCATTATTGGTAAGAACGGCCATGAAGCCCGAAGACATAACCTCCCCGACGCATGACGAGATCCGCGAATACCTGCATCGCCAGATGCTGTCATCGGTGTCGCATGACCTGAAAACCCCGCTGGCCACCATCATCGGCTCGCTGGAGGTCATGACCATGCTCTACGACAAGCTGAGCGAGGAAAAGCGCCGGTCCCTGATCAGTTCGGCCCTGACCGAGGCCTTCCGGCTCGACCACTTCATCACCAACATTCTCGACATGGCCAAGTTCGAGGCCGGGGCCGTCAAGCCGCGCTTCGAGAGCGCCCGCCTCGGCCAGATGATCAATGACAGCCTGGCGCGCCTGGGGCCGCTCAAGTCCAGGGGCGAGATCAGGATCAGCGCCCTGGGTCCGGACGATCTGGTAACCGACCCCATGCTCGGCAGCCGCGCCATCGGGCTTGTGCTTCATAACGCCTTCAAGTTCGGCGGACGCAAGGCCAGCAATCCTGTCATCGAGGTCGAATACGGACTGGAGGGCCGGGAAGGCTTTGTCCGCATCCGCGATCATGGCGACGGCATCCCGCCCGAAAAACAGGCGGCAGTCTTCGACAAATATACCCGCCTGCAAAAGACCGACCAGCAGAACGCCTCGACCGGGCTGGGGCTGACCATCAGCCAGTACATCATGCGCCTGCTGGATGGGCGCATCGAGCTGTCGAATCACCCGGAGGGCGGCGCTATCTTCACCCTGTGGTACGCCAACAGGAAGGCGTGACGCCCGAATACCGCCCCCCGGATATCACCAATGATCCGCCATATAAAAAGCCGGCCCTTTACGGAGCCGGCTTTTTATATACGCAATTCGCTCAGGCTATAGAGGCGGATTGGCGCTGCGGCCGGTTATCATGCGGTAAACCAGGCTGGCCACGAACAGGACCACGAAGATCACGGCGATGAATTTGGCGATTTCGGCGAAGGTGCCGGCCAGGCCGGTAAAGCCGAAGAAGGCCGCGATCACGGCCAGGATAAAAAAGGTGACGATCCAGTTGAGCATAGCGTTCTCCTACAACAGCCCCGCCCGAGCGGAAGACTTGAAAACCACGGTATGCGCCGTCCCATAAATATACAAAGACAACCCGCGATCATAAGATAAGGAAGGGATAAACGCGTTTTTATTGCGCAAAACGGATACAAAAAATCCCGGCGGGTGACCGGCCGGGATTTCAGGGAGCGGTGATCCGATGGATCAGTTGACCATATCCATGCGGTAGCCGATGCCGGATTCCGACACGATCGACTTGCCGAGGCCGGGCCGGGTTTCCAGCTTGTCGCGCACCTGGCCGATATAGACGCGCAGATATTGCGTATCCTCCAGATGGGCCGGCCCCCAGACCTCTTTCAGAATCTGCTTGTGGGTCAGCATCCGGCCGCGATTGACCAGGAAGAAGCGCAGCAGGTCGTATTCCTTGGGCGTGAAGCCGATACGCTCATCATCGATAAAGACCTCGTGGCGCACCAGATCCATGCGGATAGGGCCATGGACGATCTCCGGGTCACCGACCTCCTTGACCGCCGATTTTCGCAGGTTGGCGTTGATGCGTGCCAGCAGGACCTCGGCCGAAAACGGCTTGGTGACGTAATCGTCGGCACCGGTATTGAGCGCCGGGGCCGCGTCGGCGTCTTCCGAGCGGGCGGTCAGCACGACGATCGGCACATTCGACCATTCGCGGATCTTGGTGATGACTTCCTTGCCGTCGATATCGGGCAGGCCGAGATCGAGCAGGATAAGATCGGGACGAACCGAAGCGCTCATGCGCAGGGCCTGTTTGCCGCTGTCACATTCGCACACCTTGAAATCCGCCGCATCGAGGAAGATGCTCAGCATTTTGCGGATTTCTTCCTCATCGTCGACGATCAGAATGGTGTTTTTCTTTTCGAGCATGGGTACTCCGTGATCCTCTAATATAAAGACGCCGCCGGACCCCTGAAAACAGGGGATCACTAACAATTTGATGACACAGAACTACGGGCAGAAAAATAAAAATTAAATGTGCGAGTGACTTACAGTTCGGGCCGCCGCATCGATCAACTCCGCCAACTTAATGTCGCTCCCGGTCAGGCCGCCGGAATCGTGCGTCGTCAGGCGGATCGATACGGTATTATAGACATTGGACCATTCCGGATGATGATCCATCCGGTCGGCCTCGGCCGCGACCTTCGTCATGAAGGCGAAGGCCTGTTTGAAATCGGCGAATTTCAGCGTACGCGAAATCGCCTTGCGGCCGTCCTCCAGTGTCCAGTCCGGCAGATCGCGCGGCAGGGCAGACAGATCATCCGTCGAAAGTACAGCTCTCATAAAGCGAGTGTGCGCGTCCGCGCGGCATTTGACAAGCGCTCCATCCGGTCACTTATGCGGCACCTTGCCACCGGTGTCCTAAGCGGATAGCCTCGCCCAAAACAACAAGTGAGGAAACCCGTCATGCGCTATAACCCAGCCTCCATTGCCGCCGGCCTGGCCCTGGCTTTGATCACGACGCCGCTTCACGCCGCGCCGGCGAAGCCCGCCGATAACGCCGCCTATGCCGCGCTGGTGCCGCCATTCGTGCTGGTGAACGCCGACCGGCGCGAGGGGGTGAGCCTTTCCGGCGCCTGGCATTACAGTGTCGATCCCTACCGCGACGGACAGGCCGATTTCCTCGGCCGGCCGGTCAATCCGCGCCTGTCGCGCGGGGCGGATGTCAATGTCGAGCAGGCGTCGCGCGACAATCCCAACGCGCTCTACGAATACGATCTCGGCCGCGCGCCGCAGGCCGACGTGCCCGGTTCGTGGACCGGTTATGATCCGCAACTGCGCTATTACAACGGCCTGATGTGGTATCAGAAAAGCTTCGACGCACCCGAAGCGTCAGGCAAGCGCGTCTTCCTGCGCTTCGGGGCGGCGGATTACCACGCCACCGTCTATCTCAACGGCGTGGCGATCGGCGAGCACGAAGGCGGCTTCACCCCCTTCGCCTTCGACGTGACGGATAAGCTGCGCGCCAGGGACAACAACCTTGTCGTGGCCGTCGATTCGACACGCACGCCCGACACCATTCCGCCGACGGTCACCGACTGGGAAACCTATGGCGGCATCACCCGCGACGTTACCCTCGTCACCACGCCGCAGACCTATATCGACGACGATTTCATCCGCCTGACAAAGGATGGCCGTATCGCCGCCGATGTGGCGCTCGACGGTCCGCAAAAAGCCGGACAGGCCGTGGAGGTCCGCGTTCCGGCGCTGAAACTGAGCCTGAAAGGCACCACGGACGCCGATGGCCGCGCCAGCCTTTCCGCCGCCACGCCCGCCGGGCTGAAACGCTGGTCGCCGGATATGCCGACGCTTTACGATGTCAGCGTCACCGCCGGTAATGACACCCTGACCGACCGCATCGGTTTCCGCACCATAGAGGTGAAAGGCACGCAGATCATCCTCAACGGCAAGCCGCTTTTCCTGCGCGGCATCTCCCTGCATGAGGAAGAGTTCGGCCCCGATCCGTCACGCCGCATCACGCCGGAAGCCTCTCGCGCCCTGCTGACCGAGATCAAGACCGGGCTGCACGGCAATTTCGTCCGGCTGGCGCACTACCCGCATTCCGAGGTGACGACGCGCATGGCCGATGAACTGGGCCTCTTGGTATGGAGCGAAATCCCGGTCTACTGGAGCGTCCATTTCGACCGGCCCGAAACCTTGCAGGCGGCGCAGAAGATGATCGCCGAAAATATCCTGCGCGACCGCAACCGCGCCTCTGTCGTCATCTGGAGCGTGGGCAACGAAACCCCGGTATCGGACGCGCGCAACCATTTCCTGGGCAGCCTGGCGCAGGAGGCGCGCGATCTCGATGGTTCGCGGCTGGTTTCGGCGGCGCTGAATACCGCCACCAGCAATGGCCCCAACGATATCTCAATCAAGGACCCGCTGGGCGCTTATCTCGATGTCATCGGCATCAATACCTATAATGGCTGGTATGGCGGCGATACGCTGGAAGATGTGCGCAAGACGGTCTGGCATTCGGACTATGACAAGCCGATGATCTTCTCCGAATTCGGCGCCGGCGCGAAATACGGCTATCACGATCCGGCGCAGCAGCACCGTTTCAGTGAGGATTACCAGGCAAGCTATTACAGGGCGACCCTGGAAATGGCCGACCATATTCCGTTCCTGGCGGGCATGTCGCCGTGGATTCTGAAGGATTTCCGTTCGCCACGCCGCCAGAATACCTATCAGCAGGGCTGGAACCGCAAGGGCCTGCTTTCCGAAACCGGCCAGCGCAAGCAGGCGTTTTTCGTGCTGGGGGATTATTACACGAAGAAGGCGGGGGAGTAATCTCTTAAGGCTTTTTTTTACCGCATCCGTGCATTAGACTGTCCCTGAGCCGAATCCAAAGAAGGCTCAGGGGCCTAGAAAACCTCTTCTCTTCAGGGCGAGCAGCATCTGCTCGTTAATCCGATGCGCCACTCGGCTTTGGCCGGGGTGGCGGCGGAATACAATAGCGCTTGCGTGAACACGTCGCGCCGTTCCCTGAGCGGTTTTCTAGCACCCCGGTCTCCAGAGGTCGTCTCTGGAACCGCTTGCTGGAAAGGGGGAGCGATGCCGCCATCGGATGACGATATTTACGCCGTTAAAGTGTCTGAGTCTGTCGAAGTGCCTTATGTCACGCAAAAGGTTATCCACGAACTGCGCGCCATGGCGGCGGGCGGGGACGGCTATGAGCCTTTCGCCTTCGTATCGCCGCATATCAAACGGATCTGGATCGCCGCGGCGCTGCTGATCGAGGCGTATCAGGCGTCTTTGCCACGGTAGGGCGGAAGGAAGAAAAGCCCATATCATCCTCCCCTGCGAAGCGGGGGAGGTGCCACGGCTTGTCCGTGGCGGAGGGGGCAATTCCCATACGTCAAAGCCCCCTCCGGCTCGACAAGCTCGCCACCTCCCCCGCTTCGCAGGGGAGGATGTGAAGGATCAGCCTTTCAAATTCCGGATGCTCGTGGCGATGCTGGCCCACGGATCAGCCGGATTATCGTGCTCGACAAAACCATACCTGATGCCCAGTTCATTGGCCCTGGCCAGAACCGCCGCGTAATCGATCACCCCTTCACCGACCGGGGCCATCGATCCATCGGCCAGTTTGTCCTTCAGATGCAGCATCCGGATGCGGTCGCCATGCTCATGCAGGACATGCAGCGGATCGTGACCGGCGAAACTGGCCCAGTAGCAATCCAGCTCGAAATTCACCAAAGCCGGATCGGTGTTTTGCAGCAGCAGGTGATAGGGCAGTTCGCCTTCGGCCGTCTTGGTGAATTCGAAATCGTGGTTGTGATAGGCAAAGCCCAGCTTGCGTTCCTTTGCCAGCGCGCCCCATTTGTTCATCCGGTCGCCGAGCGCCTGCCAGTCCTTGCGGTCTTCCGGCGGCATCCACGCCAGCACGGCATAATCGGCGCCGATCGCCACCATATCATCGAGCGCCGCTTCCGGACGGGTATTCCAGTCATTAAGGCCGATATGGGAAGACGGCGCGCTCAGACCGATATCCGCCAGCTTCGCCTTGAAGACCGCAGGGGTCATGTCGCCGAAACTGATCGTCTCGACATGATCATAGCCCAATCCCTTGACCTTTTGCAGCGTGCCCACGGGATCAGCCGTAAAGGCGTCACGCACCGTATAGAGTTGCAGGCCGATCTTCTGATAGGGCTGTTTGATGGCGGCGGCGTTGGCGGAAAGGCCGGCAAGGCCGAGCGCTGAAAAACCGGCCAGCAGATGGCGACGATTGAGTTGCATGTTGTGTCTCCCTGTTTCGGTTTAGAAACCACGGGAGGCAAACCCTGTCAAACCTTCAGCAGCGCCGTGTGGTACTCACCCGTGCCGCGCGTATAGACGCGATCACCCGGCAGAACCTCGGCCAGTCCGTAATCCGGCTCGCCGCGCAACCGGTCGTAAATCGGCCCGAAATCGGTATTGGCCATATCGAACAGGGTGTCGATCGACGGCATGACGAAATAGGTTTCCTGAAATTCGTCGATGCGGTAATTCGTTCGCATGACACGCTCCAGATCGAAACCGATGCGGTTGGGCGAGCGGCTCTCCAGCGCGAACCGCGTCTCGGTAAAGGAGGACAGGATGCCGCCGCCAAAGATGCGCACATCGCTATCCTCCGCGATCAGGCCGAACTCGACCGTGTACCAGTAAAGCCGCGCGATGCGATCCAGTTCGCCAAGCCGCATGGCTTTCAGGCCGCCCTCGCCATAGGCCTGCATGAAATCGGCCATCACCGGATTGGCCATCATCGGCACATGGCCGAAAATATCGTGGAAGACATCCGGCTCCTGCAGATAATCGAGCTGGTGGCCTTTGCGGATAAACTGCCCGGCCGGGAAACGGCGATTGGCCAGGTGATCGAAAAAGACATCGTTCGGCACCATGCCCGGCACCGCCACCACGCGCCAGCCGGTGCGCTTTTCCAGCGCGTCGGACAGGCGCTCGAAATCGGGAATGGCGTCGGCGGTGATCGGCAGGTCGGCGAGGCCCTCAAGATAATGCCGCGAGGCCCGGCCGGGAATCAGCGTCATCTGGCGCTCGTACAGCGTCTTCCAGATCGCGTGTGCCTCAGGCGTATAGAGCGCCCAGTCCTGCGGAATGGTCCAGTCGGCGCGTTCAGGCACATAGCCGCCGACGATACCGTGCTTCTCTTCCGTATCCAGCATTGGCGCCTCCTGCCTCTTTTCTTCAAATGTAACGCCGAATTGGTTTCGTTTGAAATGATTTTTTCGTGACGGCGATCATGACTCTTTTGTAATCTTGCCAAGCCGCGGAAAGCCGCTAGTTTCAATCGATATCTTCCAGAGAAAACGAGGGGCCTCCGATGCAAACTTCCCTGAAATTCCCCAAAAAATACCTATGTGTCACTACAGCGCTTGCCGCTATCGTCCTGTCTCCTCTTACGCTTCACGCACAGACCATGACCACAATCGCCAAGGCCGCCGCCGATAATCCCAATACCGCCGCGAAAGACGCCCCCGATCCGCGCGCCTTCCTCGATGAGATCGACGGGGCCGAGGCGATGAAGTGGGTGCTGGCCCATAACCAGACCACGCTCGACAAGCTCTCCAAAGACCCGCGGTTCGCGCAAAACCAGGCCGAGGCCCTGGCCATATTGCAGGCCACCGACCGCATCGCCTACCCGACCTTCGCGCACAAGGGCCTGGTGCAGAACTTCTGGCAGGACAGCGAACATACCCACGGCATCTGGCGTCAGACGACCTGGGAGAGCTACAAGTCCGCCGATCCGCAATGGGACACCCTCCTCGATATCGACGCGCTGTCGAAGGCCGAAGGCAAGAACTGGGTCTGGGAAGGCGCCAACTGTCTGGCGCCGGACTATACCCGCTGCCTGATCGAACTGTCCGATGGCGGCAAGGACGCCACCATTGTCCGTGAATTCGATATCACCACCAAGAGCTTCATCACCGGCGGGTTCGAGTTGCCGGAAGGCAAGCAGAGCATTACCTGGCGCGACTCCGATACGGTCTATATCACCCGCGAATGGGCGCCGGGCGATGTCACCGAATCCTCCTACGCCTATATCACCAGGGTGCTGAAACGCGGCCAGCCGCTCGATCAGGCGGCAGAGATTTATCGCGGCGAGAAAACCGATGTCAGCGCCGGCCGCACCGTGCTGCGCGATGTCGATGGGGCCTATGTGATGGACTACGCCTATCGCGGCCTCGACTTCTTCCATACGCAGCAGCTTTTCTATCCGGGCGACACGGCGGTCGAACTGCCCCTGCCGCAGTCATCGAACTTCGCAGGCTATATGCAGGGCCAGGCCATCTATACGCTGAAGGAAGACTGGACCTCGGCGAAGGGCACGGCCTTCAAGACCGGCGCGGTGCTGGTGTTCGATCTGGCGAAGGCGCTGGCCGATCCGGCGGCTCTCGAACCCACCCTGCTCTTCCAGCCCGATGCACACCAGTCGGTCGAAGGCATCAGCCAGACGAAAAACCGCCTGATCCTGTCGTTACTGTCGAACGTCACCGGCGAGGTGTGGAGCTATGCGTACAGCGGCGGCAAGTGGACGGCGGAAAAGCTGAATCTGCCGGCCAATTCGGCGCTCGATATCGTCTCGACCGACGACCAGAGCGACCGCGTGCTCGTCAGCGTGTCCTCCTTTCTGATCCCCTCCACCCTGCTCAATGCCGATGCGGCGTCAGGCGCGGTCGAAACCATCAAGTCGTCGCCGGAGCGCTTCAATGCGGCGGGTCTGCAGGTGCAGCAATTCTGGGCCACCTCGAAGGACGGCACCCAGGTGCCCTACTTCCTGATCGCCCGCAAAGACATCGCGCTCGACGGCACGACGCCGACCATCCTCAATGCCTACGGCGGCTTCGAGGTATCGATGACGCCCGCCTATTCCGGCACGGTCGGCAAGCTGTGGCTGGAAAAGGGCGGCGCGTTCGTGCTGGCCAATATCCGCGGCGGCGGCGAATTCGGTCCCGCCTGGCACGAAGCCGGGCTGAAAACCAAGCGCCAGAATATCTATGACGACTTCCAGGCGGTGGCCGAGGACCTGATCGCCAAAAAGATCACCACGCCGCGTCACCTCGGCATCATGGGCGGCTCCAATGGCGGTCTTCTGATGGGCGTGCAGCTTACCCAGCGCCCCGACCTGTGGAACGCCGTCGATGTGCAGGTACCGCTGCTCGATATGGTCAACTACACGAAGATGTCGGCGGGCGCTTCCTGGCAGGGCGAATACGGCGATCCCGATGATCCGGCCGAGGGCGCCTTCCTGCGCTCGATCTCGCCCTATCATAATGTCAGGGCCGGCGTCGCCTATCCGGAACCGCTGTTCGAGACATCCACCAAGGACGACCGCGTTGGGCCTGTGCATGCCCGCAAGATGGCGGCCCTGTTCGAGGAAATGGGCCTGCCGTTCTACTATTATGAAAACACCGAAGGCGGCCACGCGGCGGCCTCGAACCTGCCGGAGCGCGCCCGCCGCTATGCCATCGACTATACCTACTTCATGCAGAAGCTTATGGATAAATAGGCCCTTATCCTCCCCCTGCTTCGCAGGGGGAGGATAAGATTTTTACGCCCTTTGGCGCATCGGGTCTTTCTTCATGCTGTTGAACAGGCTGGCCTCGAAATCGATCAGCATGTCGGCGAATTCGATATCCTGCAAGGGCTTGGCGCCCTTGCGGTTTAGGCGCGCCATGCGGTATTTCCAGAACGACGAGATATGGTTCAGCGTACCGATCTTGTGGCCCAGTTCGAGGAACAGTTCCGAACCGAACAACAGGAACTGCCGGAACGGCTCCGGATCGCGCCGCACCGCCAGGGCGTGATAAACCTGATCGTAGTGATCGAGCGTATCGCGGGCGTCGCTGATCACCTCGACCACCGCCTTGGCGATGCGCGGCCGGGCCTTTTTCAGATAGGTGCGCAGCGATTCGTCGTAGGAACCGGACGTGCGGTAGCTGCCGAGACCGCCCAGCACGTCGCGCAGGCCGCTTTGCAGCTCGACGTGGCACCACTTGTAATAGAGGAAGCCGCGCCAGCAGGTGATGCCTTCCTGGAATTCTTCGTCGTTCATCCGCAGGGTCCGCTGCAGCGGCTCCAGGGTCTGGCTCAGCTTGTCGGACAGAATCTTGGTGCCCAGCCTGGTGGCGCCCTTGCTGTTCTTGTGCTGACCCAGGGCCACATTGACCAGATTCTCGATCTCGCGCGCCGTGAAAGCGGTCATGGCCTTCAGGTCGTGCGTCGAAATCTGGAAATAGACGCCGGAAGGGTTGCACCCGGCCTTGTCAAGATGTTCGCGCAGCAGGAAGGGATCGAGCGACGGCAGGTCGTCGATCGTGCGCAGCAGCCAGGCGTCGCGGTTCTTGCCCATGTCCTCGATGCCGAGATAGTTGCGCATCAGGGGTTCGTACTGGGTCTGGCGCACGAAGAACGACCGGCCGCCCAGGCGCAGGTCATAAGGATCGTAGGGCATGATGACCTTCGTCACCGTGCGCCGGCCATTGGGGAACAGGTCGCGCTCGTCCAGCCGCAGGGTATGCTTGAGAATCAGGGCGCGGTTGAGCGCCGAGTGCTCGAACAGGGGCTTGGCGAGATAATCCTCGTTATCCTTGTAAGCCGTATAGATCCGGGCGAGGTTCAACACCCGGCAGGACGACCAGGTGCGGCTCAGATTGGCGAGATTGCGCACTTCGCGCGTCGAGGTGAACTCGCTGTCGCTGACGGCGCGGGACAGATCGTCCGAAAAGGCGAGGCTGGTGCCGATCATTCGCGGGCTTCCTCGTCATCCAGCGCCACGACCGACAGCGAATCCTCGAAATCCATCAGGATGTCGCCGTATTCAACCGGCGTCAGACGCTGGGTCAGCGACTGCTGGCCCATGCGGTAGGCCCAGAAGGAGGCGATATGGCTGAGGATGCCGATGCTTTCGCCCAGCTCGAAGAACAGGTTCGGTCCGTCGAGCAGGAAACGGCGGAACGGGCCGGGATTTTCGCCATGAACGAGCGCGTGATAGGCCTGGTCATAGACATTCAGCGTGCGGCCCACGCCCGCCACGGCATTGATGATCCGCCGGCCCAGACGCGGACGCACCTCCTTCAGGTAGTCGCGCAGGCTGTCATCGCAGGCGCCGGCAGGCTGGTAGCTGGCCAGGCCGTCCAGCACCTTGCGCATCTCTTCCTGCAATTCGATATGGCGCCATTTGAAATAGAGAAAGCCGCGCCAGGAAAAGATGCCGTCGGAAAACTCCTCGTCCGACATGCGCAGGGTCGATTTCAGCGGCCACAGTTCCGTATCGAGTTCGTTGGCGAGAATCTTGCCCGCCAGCTTGATGGCCGATCCGGCGTGGAGCGACCCCGAAAAGGCCGTGCGCACCAGGCGTTCGATTTCCTCATTGGCGAAACCGATCATGCGCTGGATGTCATGCGATGAAATCTTGAGGTAACAGGCGCCGGGGCGGAAACCGTGGCGCGCCAGATGTTCGCGCACCAGGAAGGGATCGAGCGACGGCAACTGGTCGAGCAGGCGCAGGATCTGCACATCGGTGCTGGCGTTGACATCCTCACCGAAATAGGCCCGGCAGAAGGAATCGAAACCGGCCTGACTGATCAGGATCGAGCGGCCACCCAGCTTCAGGTCCTCGGCGTCGAACGGCAGAATGATCTTGGTGGCCGTGCGGCGGGGCCGGCTGAACAATTGCCGTTCGTTGGCGCGCAGGGTGTGCTTGACCAGGATGCACTTGTTCATCTGCGAATCGCGGAAGAAGGGCTTCAGCCGGTAATCCTTGTCGCGCGACGCGTTCAGGTAAACCGCCGACAGGTTGAGCACACGGCTGGTCGAGGCTGTCTCGCCCAGATTGGCCAGGCTGCGGACATCGCGGTTCGACAGGCTGTTATTGAGGGGCGCGTGGCTGTCGGCGGGGGCGAAGGCGTTCATTGCGTGACCCTGGAAGCGATTTTGCGGCTGGTTTTGCGTTTGGTGACGAGAGTTTTCAGATGCCGGACAATATTGATGGCATCGTCGGAATCGGCATGGGGCGTTTCGTTGAGACGGATCAGGGCGTCCAGGTGAACGTCCACCACCTCGGCTTCGGCGGCGCTGCCGGCCAGCCGTAGATAGTCATTCAGGGATTGCGCCGCCTGTTCGACCAGATGCTGGCGGAAAGCATGCGCCTGGGCCTGCGCCTCCATCAGATGCCTGACCACCTGATTGATGCTGTCGATCTCAGGCGTCCGGCTTCCGGCGCTCATGAGGCCGCGCAGGGTCCGCAGGTCCGCATCTATCGGGTTGCGCCGACTGTTTTCAGGCCGCCGCAGCAACCCCGGAAACAATTGCGCCTTGCGGCGGCGGCGTTCCGGTGTGACCGGTTCGGCCGGGGCGCGGCGCTTTTTGGTCAGGGCGGAGGAAATGGCCCGCAGCAGGGAGGTGGTCGAGAACGGCTTGACGACAAATTCGCTGACCCCGGCGTCGCGCGCCTGTGTCACGTCATCGGCCCGCTGGCGCGCCGTCAGCATGACGACGGGCAGGTCGGGATCGGGAATGGGCGCATCACCCCTGCGCGCCGATCCGCGGATCAGGGTCACCAGTTCCAGGCCCGACATGCCCGGCAAATTCCAGTCCAGCAGGATAAGGTCCGGCGCCTGGTTGTGGAGATGTTCGAGCGCCTCTTCCGCGTTACGGGCGAAACTGAGGCTGCCGAAGCCGGCGGCGCGCAGCAGTTCGACCACCAGACGGCGCGCGGCGTCGTTATCCTCGACGATCAGCAGGTTGACCGCCGCGCAGTCGATCTTTCGCAACAGGCGCTGGGTCTGAGAATGAATGATGTTCATAAGGTTGAAATGCGTCCGTTACCCCGTCACCGCCCCTCAGGATAGTGGAAACCCCTTAATTCGGAGTTGACTTACAGGTTTGAATTTATGGTTACTTTTTCTTTATCTTGAATAAACCGGGTCTTAACGCCACGGATTTATGCTGGCGCCATGATCCGCAGACAATTCCTTACGCTCGCTGCCGCGGCCACCCTGGTTTCATCGCCCGCCCTGGCTTCCCCGCCCAAGAAGAAGGGCGGCGGCGAAAGCTATACGCAATTCCGCACGATCAATGTCTTCACCGAGGCCGGTCGCCGCCGTCACGGCACGCTCAGCGTCGATATGGGCCTCTACAGCGACGATTCACGGCTGGTCGAACAGATCAGGCTGTACCAGCCGCGCCTTCAGGACGCCTATGTCGCCCGGTTGCAGGCCTATGCCGGCACGCTGGGAGCAGGCGATCCGGTCAGCACGGACTTCATCGCCATGCAGCTCCAGTCCGCCACGGATGCGATCCTCGGCCGCAAGGGCGCGAAAGTGCTTTTGGGAACCATATTGCTGAACTGAATTGCGCGCGGCCCGCCGATTGTTTGTATTTGCCTGGGTCCGCGAAACCCGCCATAGTTTCGCGGTATTCCCCTGAGACTATACCCTACCGACTGAGGAGACAGCGGACATGATCACGCCCTCGCCCTTTGAAAACGGCCTGCGCCTGATGGCCGACCAGCAGCAGCGCGCCGCGCGCAGCCTGATCAACCTGATCGAGATGATCAGCACCACCTCGCACCGCTATGCCGAGGATACCGCCGCCTTCACCCAGGAAGCCATTGCCCTGATGAACGAAGCAGCCGCCAGACATGACGCCGCCAGCATGAGCGACCTGCAGAAGCGCTGGGCCGCCACCTGCCTGAAATACGGCCAGGACCAGACCCGCGCCACCATGAGCTTCGTCGAACAATGCGGCCGGCAGGCGCTCAATGTCGCCTCCCACGCGCCGGATACGTCCCCCAAGCCAGACTCCTCCCCGAAAAAATCAAAGGAATAAGCCCATGTCCACAGCCTCCCTCTCCGGCAAGACCGCGCTCGTCACCGGCTCCACGAGCGGTATAGGATTAGCCATAGCGAAGGGATTGGCGGCACAGGGGGCGAAGATCATGCTGAACGGTTTCGGCGACGCCGCCGAAATCGAAAAGGTACGTTCGGAGCTGGCCGCGGCGCACGGCGTCGAGGTGCGTTTCAATGGCGCCGACCTGACCAAGGCCGACCAGATCGAAGCGCTTTTCAAGAAAATCGATGACACGCTTGGCGGGGTCGATATCCTGGTCAACAATGCCGGCATCCAGTTCGTTTCGCCGGTCGAAGATTTTCCGCCGGAAAAGTGGGACGCCATCATCGGCCTCAACCTGACCTCCAGCTTCCATACCACGCGCCTGGCCTTCCCAGGCATGAAGGCAAAAAAATGGGGCCGCATCGTCAATATCGCCTCGGCCCACGCATTGGTGGCCTCACCGTTCAAATCGGCCTATGTCGCCGCCAAGCACGGCCTTCTGGGCTTCACCAAGACCATTGCCCTGGAAGGCGCCACCTTCGGCATCACCGCCAACGCCATCTGCCCCGGCTACGTCCATACGCCGCTGGTCGACAAGCAGATTCCCGATACCATGAAGGCGCGCAACATGACGCGCGAACAGGTGATCAAGGACGTCATCCTGGCCGCCCAGCCAACCGGCGAGTTCGTGACCGTGGAGGATATCACCGCCCTGGCCGTCTTCCTGTGTTCGGACGCCGGCAAGGCGATCAACGGCGCCCCGCTCAGCATCGACGGCGGCTGGGTGGCGCAATAGCAGGGGCGCAGCGGCGCTCTATCGCACTTATGAGATTTTTATAGAATCCGCCCCCCACCCACAGCGCTTCCCTATTTCCGCTCCGCCATAGTCCTTCACGTCTTGGTGAGAAGGAATCACAATCATGCGCAATACTTTCAAAATCATCGCTATCGCCGCTGTCGCCGCCGGTTGCCTGTCTGTCGCCGCCTGCTCGAAGCCGGCCGACACGACGACGACCACGACTGAAACCTCGACCGAGGTCACATCTCCGGCCGTTGACGACGCCATGGCCCCGATGTCGGAAGCCCCGGCCTCCGATGCCGCCGTTTCGACGACGACCACGACGACCACCTCGTCGCAATAAGCCGCCGCTTCGGGCGTCCGCCCGCAAAGGCATAGAAAAGCCCCTCGCGCCGGATGGTGCGAGGGGCTTTTTACGTATTCGATTCCGGCTTTATTCGACTTCCGCGACGACCTTGGCCAGCGTTTCGCGGGCGGCATCGGCGGCGCGCTGGCGTTCCCACATCGAATGATAGAGGCCGTTCAGCTTCATCAGGTCGGCGTGTTTGCCGCGTTCGGCGATGACACCATCCTTGAGCACCAGGATCTCATCGGCGCCGACCACTGTGGACAGCCGGTGGGCGATGACCAGGGTCGTGCGGTTTTTCGAGACATCATCCAGCGAGGCCTGGATTTCGCGTTCGGTATGAGTATCGAGCGCCGAGGTGGCTTCGTCGAGGATCAGGATCGGTGGCGCTTTCAGAAGCGTGCGGGCGATGGCCACCCGCTGTTTCTCGCCGCCGGAAAGCTTCAGGCCGCGCTCACCGACCTCGGTGTCGTAGCCCTTCGGCAGGGTGGCGATGAAGCCGGCGATCTGGGCGGCCTCGGCGGCGTCCTCAATCTCCTCGCGTGACGCGCCATAGCGGCCATAGCCGATATTATAGCCGACCGTATCGTTGAACAGGACCGTATCCTGCGGCACCATGCCGATGGCCTTGCGCAGGGAGGCCTGATTGACGGCGCGGATATCCTGGCCGTCGATCTCGATCGCGCCGCCCTTCACATCGTAGAAACGGAACAGCAGACGCGACAGGGTGGACTTGCCGGCGCCCGAAGGCCCTACCACGGCCACGGTCTTGCCGGCCGGAATCTCGAACGACACGCCTTTCAGGATTTCGCGGTCGGGATCGTAGGAGAAAACCACATCCCTGAAACGCACCGCGCCATCCGTAACGATCAGGTCCTTCGCATCCGGCGCATCCAGCACCTCGGCCGGTTCGTCGAGCAGCTTGAACATGGCCTCCATGTCGATCAGGCCGGTCGAGATTTCGCGGTAAAGCGTGCCGATGAAGTTCAGCGGAATGGCAAGCTGCATCATATAGGCATTGATCATGACCAGATGGCCGATCGACTGGGTGCCGCGCGACACTTCCCAGGCCGACAGCAGCATGACAACCGTCATGCCGATGCCGAAAATCACTGTCTGGCCGATATTGAGCCAGGCCAGCGAGGTATAGGTCTTGATGGCCGCCTTTTCATATTGCGCCGTGGCGCGGTCATAACGCGCCGATTCGTGCGCCTCGTTGCCGAAATATTTGACCGTCTCGAAATTGAGCAGGGAATCGACCGCCTTAGACATCGAATCCGAATCCGCCTCGTTCATGTCCTTACGGATGCTGATCCGCCAGTTGGAGGCGATGATCGAGAACCAGACATAGACGAGTACCGTGACGGCCACGACGGCGACATAGATCCAACTGAACTGGAAGGCGATGATGACGGCGGTCAGGACGAATTCGACAATGGTGGGGATGCCGACCATCATGGTCAGGCGGATAATCGTCTCGATCCCCGCCTTGCCGCGTTCGATGACGCGCGACAGGCCACCGGTACGGCGCTGGAGATGGAAGCGCAGGGAGAGGTTATGCAGGTGGACGAAGGCGCGATTGGCCAGGCCGCGCACGGCATGCTGTCCCACCGCCGCGAACATGGCGTCACGGATATTGTTGAAAACGTTGAACAGGATGCGCGCAAGGCCGTAGCCGATCACCATCAGCAGCGGCATGGCCAGAAGTAGGCTCCAGAAATCCGGGTTCTGTACCTGTGCGTGCGGTCCCAGGGCATTGACGCCCCATTTGAACAGATAGGGCGTGATCACCGTCAGCAGCTTGCCGACCAGCATGGCCAGCAATGCCCACACCACCTGAATTTTCAGGTCGGCACGGTCCGATGGCCAGAGATAGGGTTTCAGGAAGGCGATCGTCTCCGATACCTTGGCTTTCGGCTTCGGCATGGGCGCATTCTGCAATTGGGAGGGACTCATCAGGCGGTCGCTTTCGACTGGCTCAGAACGGATGGGGAGATTTTATCGGCCCTATATAGGCCGCACCTCACCATTCGCCAATTGACTCCCGGTATTTATTTTATGCGGGGTCGCAGCCATCTATGCCGCAGGCGTCACCTTCGATGACCTGAGTCCTGGCGGCTTCGGCGGCGGCCTGAAAGGTCTGGACAAAAGCGGCGACCGGTTGCGCACCCGAAACGGCGTATTTGCCATCCACCACCACGAAGGGAACGCCGCGCACACCGATCATCTGCGCCTGGCGCTGATCGAGCGCGATCTGCATGTCGATCTCGGACGAGGTGAAGGCGGCGTCGATATCGGCGGCATCGAGGCCGATTCCGGCGCCGATCTCATGTAGTATGGCGCGGTCGAAAATATTGCGCCCCTCGGTGAAATAGGCGCGGTAGAGCTGATCGACGGCATCGGCCTGTTTGCCCTTTTGCGCGGCCAAGGCGATCAGGCGATGAGCGTCGGTGGTGTCACCGGCCAGGGTGCCATCGAGATGAAATTCCAGACCGGATTCCGCGGCGCGCGCCGTCACCTGCGCCTGATTGGCGGTCACCTGCTGAGGATTGAGGCCATATTTTTGCTGCAGCATCTGGTCGGTCGGGATCACCGTCTGGCCGGGCGACAGGCGGAAGGCGCGATGGACGATATCCGCTTCAGCCCCGGTTTGCGTCAGCGCCTGTTCGAGGTTCGCCTTGCCGATATAGCAGAACGGACAGATGACATCGGACCAGATTTCGATTTTCACGGCGGGCACTCCTGAGTGGCTTCCACTGTATGTAAGTCGGTTACAGTTCAGCGCAAGGGAAGTGAAGCAAGAAACCCCACCACCACGAGCCATTCTTTGTGTGGCAAAGCCGGGGAGGCTCAACAATATCCAACCTTCTTGTACCTCCCCAACTTGTTGGGGAGGGGGACCGCACGAAGCCGAAGGCTGAGATGTGGTGGTGGGGTCTCTGACTTTCCCCCTTAAGCCGGCTCGTCTCGCATCCTGTCCCACCAGGTGAATTTCATCACCACCGAACACAGCGCCACCAACCCCAGCGACAGCCAGAACCGGTCCATCTCGCGGATGATCAGGAAGATGGCCGACGCGGTGATTGCCGTCTGCCACACCACGCCCACCAGCGAATTGAACATATCCCGCCAGAAATCCCGATTGGGTTGGGCTTCCGGCTCATCTGTACGCAGGGCCGCCAGCACTGGTTTCCAGAATCCCCATGGCCGTGTCTTTTTGTAGAACAGCTTCAGGGTTTCCATATCGGTCGGTTTGGTCACGTAAGAGCCGATCACCGCCGCCGCCAGACAGGCCAATAACAGCCACGGAAACGCCGCCAGGGCATTGATCGCCTGGCCGGTCACCGGGTCCTTCCACACCGCCATCCACATGGCCACCGCCACGCCAAGGGACATGGAGGCCGCATAGCCGGTGCCGTTCAGCCGCCACCAGTACCACTTGATGACGTTAGCGACCGTGTAACCGCCATAGAGGCCGGTGGTGATCCAGCCGACAATATCGTTGATGGAATTGAGTTGCCAGCCGATGAAGGCGCCCAAAACCGCAAAGGTCAGGGAGGTGGCGTAGCTCATCCGCACCAGCGTCTTTTCCGGCGCATCGGGGCGGATATATTTGCGGTAGATATCATTGACCACATAGGCCGGCGCGGCATTCAACGAAGCGCTGTAAGTCGCCATGAAGGCCGACAGCATTCCCGCCAGTCCCAGTCCCAGCAGGCCCGGCGGCATATAGTTGCGGATCACCCACGGCAGGATGGAATCGATATCGCCGCTGAACACCTGACCGGAAGCCGCCGCGGCCGCCTGCATTTCCGTCCATTTCGGCCCGATGAAACAGAGCGCCAGCACCGCCATGCCGGCGATCATCAGGTAGCGCGGGAACAACAGCGCCACATTGACGAAGCCGGAAATCTTGGCCGCTTCGGTGGGGGATTTCGCCGACAGCAGGCGCTGCATGTCATAATTGGGCGCCGGTCCGGCCATGGCCTTGAGCACGCCCTGGAAGGTCATCAGGATAAAGAAGATGCCGAAGGCGGAATAGCCCTCTTTCGAGATTACCGAAACCGCCGTATCGGCCACCACCTTCTGGCTGGCCGCGGCGGTTTGCGACAATCCGGCCCAGTCGAGATCGAGCCGCCAGCCGAAGGTGATGTCATGCCAGCCTTTCGGCACCACGGCGCGGATCATCTCCGGCGTCACCAGCGACATGGCGATCCAGGCGATGGCGAGGCACACCACCAGCTTGATGAAGAACTGCAAAATCTCGGTCATCACCACCGAATACATGCCGCCCTTGACCGAATAGACCGTGGTCAGGGCCACGACGATCAGGCCGTAGATCTTGTCATTGATCATCGGATCGGCGCTGAATTTATAGGGAATGAATTCCGCCGCCAGCTTGCCGATACCAAGGAAACCGAAGGCCAGCATCCCCACCACCATGATCAGGGCGAAGACGACATTGATCAGGTGCGAGGCGCGCGCGCCGGCATCCTCGCCAAAGCGGAAACTGATCCATTCGGCCCCGGTCAGCTTGCCGGACCGCCTCAGCCAGATGGCGAGGAAGGCCATCAGGAAGACCTGGTTGAAGACCGGCCACAGCCAAGGGATGAACACCGATTTCAGACCGTAAACGACCAACAGCCCGACCATCCACATGGTGCCCGCCACATCGAACATGCCCGACGCATTGGAAAGCCCCAGCACCCACCACGGCAGTTTGTTGCCGGCCAGAAAATAGCTCTGAAGGCTGCCGGAAGAGAGTCTGGCCACCCAGAAACCGAGGCCGACAGTCAGCAATATGTAGCCCGCGACAATCGCCAGATCGATCGGTTGTAAGTTCATATGTCCCTGTCCCCTGTTTTTCTTATCCTCCCCTGATTTATCGGGGGAGGTGTCAGCGCGTAGTCACTGACGGAGGGGGTAAACCCCACCGCCAGTTAGCCCCCTCCGGCGGGACAGGCCCACCACCTCCTCCACAACGGCGTTGCCGCTATTGCAGGGGCGGATAATTTGTCTCCTTCAGCCGACGATCGAGTTCGATCATCGCCCGTCCGTTATGATACGGGCATTTCCATTGGCCCGCCTTGCAGATTCTGCCTTTAGACGCAGAGGCGGCGTACCAGGTCCATTCGGTCGTGCCACCCGCACCGTATTGTGCCTTGGTATACTCCCAGACCTTTTCCGCCGCGCCCAGCCAGTCGGCATCACCCGTCATCCGCCAGGCATTGACAAAGCCAACCAAGGCTTCAGCCTGCTCCCACCATTCGCCATCGGGATCCAAGTGGCCGTCGAAACCTTTTTCGTAGGCCAGCGCGCCCGCTTCGTTCATGCCTTCGTTCCGGGCCGCTTCCGCCAGGGCCAGCACCACCGGCCGCGCCCGCGCAAGCAGGGCTTCATCGCCCAAGTCTGCCGCCGCCTCCCATATCAGCCAGCTCGCCTCGATATCATGTCCGTAGGATACCGAACGGCTCAGATCGTTCCAGTCCATATTGAAAAACAGGCGCAAATGGCCTTCCGGCGTAATAAAGCGATCGAGGAACAGACTCAGGATACCCTGCAGGGCGGCCCGGCTTTCCGATGAAGGCGCTACGGCATACAGACGGCTATAGGCTTCCAGAATATGCAGATGCGTATTCATGGTCTTTGGCGCATTGAGATCCTTGTCGGACAGGCGCTGATCGGGCAGGGCTTTCCAGTTGGCGCTCAGGGCCTCGGTATAGCCGCCGCGATCGACATCGCGATATTTCGCCTCGATCAGCGCCTGCAAATCCCGTGCGAAGGCCAGCGCCGCCGCATTCCCGGTGGCCTGATGATATTCAGCGAAGGCATAGACCGCGAAGGCTTGCGCATAGGCCTGCTTGCGGGTGTCTTCTGGCTGGCCGTCGGCATCCAGCAACCAGCACAGGCCGCCCTGTTCGGCATCATGAAAATGGTCGCGGATATAATCTGCCGTGCGATGCGCCAGTGCCAACGCACGGTCATCGCCGGACCATCCGGCCATGGCGCTGAAAAACCACAAAAGACGCGTATTGAGGATAATGCTTTTTGAGGCATCCAGAACCGGCCGGTCATCGGCATCGATCTCACCATAAAAGCCGCCCCGGTCATCGACCAGATGCGCCGCCCACCAGTCGAGCAGGCGTTTGGCTTCGGCGCGGGCTTCGTCATGCAGGCTCATTGGTCCGCCAGGTATGCGGCATTGCGCTCAATCAGATCGATGCGCTGTTGCACGCAGGCCGCCGAGGTCAGCGGATCAGCCGGGGTATTTTTGCAGTAATCGACCAGTTGCGCCACGGTCGAGGTCGCCACATGCAGGCGGGTATCGGACGAGGCGTAATAGATGAAGACTTTGCCGTCCTCATCGGCGATCCAGCCATTGCAGAAGACGACATTCGACACATCGCCGACGCGTTCCTCACCCTGCGGCGCGATGAAATGCCCGCCCGGCGCATGGATGACCTTCCACGGCTCGTCGCGCGCCGTCATAAACATGTAAAGCACATAACGCAGGCCCGCCGCCGTATTGCGCACGCCATGCGCCAGATGCAGCCAGCCCTCCGGCGTTTTGATCGGCGCCGGTCCCTGGCCGTTCTTGATTTCCTTGATTGTGTGATAGGCCTTGTTATCGACAATGATTTCGCGGTCGATCACCGCCTTCGTCATGTCGTCGCACAGGCCCCAGCCGATGCCGCCACCGGACCCGACCGAGATGAACCCATCCTGCGGACGGGTGTAAAGCGCGTACTTGCCGTCAATGAATTCCGGATGCAGCACGACATTGCGCTGCTGGCCGGAATTGGTCACGAGATCGGGCAGACGCTCCCAGGCAATCAGGTCTTTCGTGCGGGCGATGCCGCACTGCGCCGTGGCCGCCGACAGATCGTCAGGCTGGGTCAGATTCTTGCGTTCGGTGCAGAAGAGGCCGTAAATCCAGCCGTCTTCGTGCTGCGTCAGGCGCATGTCGTAGACATTGGTATCCGGGTCTTCCGTCTGCGGCAAAACCACCGGCTTCGGCCAGAAGCGGAAGCCATCGACGCCGGTTTCGCTTTCGGCGATGGCGAAGAACGACTTGCGGTCATCGCCCTCGACACGCACGACCACGACATAGCGCCCCTGCCACTTCATCGCCCCGGCATTGAAGGTGGCGTTGATGCCCATCCGCTCCATCATGAAGGGATTGGCGGCCGGGTTGAAATCGTAACGCCAGTCCAGCGGCACATGGGCGGCTGTAACCACCGGATGCCGCCAGCGCTGATAGATGCCGTTACCGGGCGCGGTCAGGCTGTGATGCGGCGCGTTGGGCGCGGAAACAAGGGCCTCGAATTCCGCCTGCAGATCCGCCAGCCGCTGTTGCGCATTCACCATCATACAGTCTCCCGACATATCCGTGTCATCCGGATTGGTCCGATTAAGTAAAATTGATTTATTAAATGAGCAAGGTTTTTTTCGTTTGTCGGCTGGACAGCCTGATTTGAAATGTTATATTGTAACACATGAACGGTGAGGGAAAATAATTCCCCGTCACTCTTGTAAAAAGTTATGCTATAACATATGTGCCCGTTGGGCATACGGAAAGGCCACCATGCTGCACGTAAAAAAAACATGGCTCGATCTCGCCTCGCTGGGACTTTCCGCCTTGTGCGTGGTGCATTGCCTGGCCCTGCCTTTCCTGGTCGTGCTGCTGCCGGCGCTTACGCCTTTTACCGGAAGCTGGGTCCATGCCGCGCTGGTGCTGACCGCCGCGCCGATCAGCCTGTGGGCGATCCGCGCCTCGCATGTCTGGCGCAAGTGGCAGATTTCCGCGCCCATCGTCACCGGCCTGATCCTGCTGGCGATGGCCGCCTTCATCCCGGCGCTGGCGGGGATCGAAGTGCCATTAAGCGTTATCGGCGCCGTGCTGATCGCCACCGGCCATGCCTACAACTATCTGCGCAACCGTCCGGTACATATCCATGATCACACCTGCGGCCATGCCGAAGGTCTGGCCGGCGAATAAGTTCCCTGCGGCGAAATCGGCTCTTGACGGACAGGCCCTAAGGGTTAAGGGAACCCATCGTTAGATTTGTTACGAAAAGCCCGCCCAAAGAGCCGCCATGATCCGTCACATCGTTATGTTTTCCAGCCCGAATGAAGCGGACCGCGAAGTCATTTACCGCGGCCTGTCGGTCCTGACCCAGATCGAACACGCCGCCCGGCTTGAAGTGGCCTATAACGAAAAGATCGACCAGATCGCCAACGATATCGACGTCATCGTCTACGGCGAATTTAACACGATCGAGGACTTCCGCGCCTATAAGGCTCATCCGCTGTACGAGGAATCGATCCGTCAGGTCCGGCACCTGCGCGATGTCCGCGTCGCCGCCGACTACACCGTTGCCAATGCCACGCGGGAACTGGTCAAGGCCTGAGCAATCGGCTAACCTTCCGAAAACGGGAGGGACACATGCGTTATTTCACCATCATTATCGCCGCGCTGACCCTGACATCGGGCCTGGCATCAGCCCTGGCGACATCCGCCGGCGCGCAGGAAACGGTTCATCTGTGGCCGAATGGCCAGCCGGGCCATGAAGACCGGAAAGACCTGCCGGAATCGGCCGCCGACTGGTGGGTGCGCGACATCAACAATCCCTCCCTGACCGTTTTCCGCCCCGATGCCGCGAAAAATACCGGTACGGCCGTCATCGTCGTGCCCGGCGGCGGCCATCAGAACCTGGTCTTCAATGCCGAAGGCGTGGCTCCGGCGAAATACCTTCAGAATCTGGGCGTCACCGCCTTCGCGCTGAAATACGTGCTGGCCCGCCAGGCGGGTTCGCCCTACACGATAGAGGGCGATGCTCAGGCCGACCTGCTGCGCGCCGTGCGTTATGTGCGCGCTCATGCCGCCGAATACGGCGTCGACCCCGCCCGGATCGGCGTCATGGGGTTTTCGGCGGGCGGCGAACTGACCTCGATGGTGGCCTTCAATCCCCAGGCGCCCGATCCCAAAGCCGCCGATCCGGTGGACCGCCTCAGCGCCCGGCCGGACTTCCTGATCGAAATCTATCCCGGCCCGCTCGGCATACCGCCGATCGTCGATAAGGCGCCGCCCCCGGCCTTCCTGCTCAACGCCTATGACGACAGGATGGCCGTGATGGACACCAACGTCATTCAGGACATGTACGCCATGTATCCCGAAGTGCCGCTGGAACGGCATATCCTTTCCGGCGGCAAGCATGGCTTCAACATGGGCGAGCGCTCCGATCTCAGGGCGGTCAGGGACTGGCCGCAGCGCCTGGCGGACTGGCTCGGCGATCAGGGATGGCTGCGAAAACCATAGGGTCTTTACCCCGCTCCCCAACGCCCGCTATAAGTCACGGCTGACTGGGGAGACAGCATGGCCGAATTTTATGATCTTCATGGCGAGCGTCCGCCGCTTGCCCCGCAAAAGCCTTTTCTGGGTGATGACAAAAGCCTGATCCGCGCCGCCTTCGTTTTGGGTGCGGTGCTGTTTCTGTGGAAGCTCTATGTCGCCCTGATCAGCCATGTGATTTGGGAAGAAGGGCATTTCGTCGTTTCCGGCGCCTATCTCGATCTCGGCTATCCCGATATTCCGGCCGGTTTTCCTTGGCTGGCGCGGCTGGTGACAGCGATTTTCGGCTGGCATGTCCTCCCCTTACGCATCGTTTCGCTGATCATCGCCACGATGATGCCCTTCGCCGTCTATTTCATGGCCACGCCCCTGGTCAGTCACCGCAATGCGTTATGGGCGGCCATGATCGCCCTGCTCCTGCCCCCCTTGTCGCTCAACGGCACGGTCTTCTATCCCGAAGGCGCCTTACAGGTGCTGATGGCCCTGATGCTCGGCTGCCTGATCCGCGCGATCCAGCAGGACCGGCTCAAGTGGTGGGTACTGACCGGCGTCTGTGCCGCGGTCGGCCTGCTGGTGCATTTCCGCTTCCTGGCGCCGGGTCTGGCCATGGTCGTTTTCATGCTGGCCAATGCGCAGGGCCGCAAATTATGGTTGAAGCCCGGCGTGTGGATCACCGCCGGCGTCGCCCTGCTCGGCCTGATGCCGTCATTGATTTATAATGCGCTGAATGACTGGCCGGCCATCCAGTTCCATGTGCTGAACCGCCCGCAGTTCAAACCCGATCCCAGCCGCCTTTTCAGCTATCTGGAAACCCAGTTCGCGCTGGCGACCCCGGTCTTTTTCATCGCCATGGTCGTGGCCGCGAAGAACGCGCTCGTCCGCGACCGCGACAAACCGGAAAGCCTGCTGGCCTGGCAGTTCGTCGTCATTCTGGTTTTCTATGGCGTGCAGACCATCTTCAACAAGAAGATCATGCCGCACTGGCCCTTCATGGCCTTTATCCCGCTGCTGCCCTTCGTGCCGGATCTGCTGGAAAACTTCATGAGCCGCGCCGCCACCATGGGCAACCGTACTCTGCGCATGGCCCTTATCGCCACCGCGCCGCTGATGGCGCTGGCGGTCGGCATCGCCGGCACCGCCTATCAGTGGGCCTTCGTCCATTCGGCGGAACTGCCCTATACCGTGCGCCAGCACAACATCCTGAAAAACGAGAACTGGTTGCTGCTGGAGCCTGATATCGCCGCCGCCGACGCCCGCGCCAAAGAACGTTTCGGACCGGACGTGGCATGGGCGGCCAACAGCCATGTGAGCGCGGTCCACATGGAGTTTCCGGGCAGCGGCGACAGCCACCGCCGCTTCTATACGCTCGATGATCCGAATGACGAGCTGACGCGTTTCGTGGTGGCGCGGCATAAATGGGGTCTGGATATGTCGAGCCTGATTGAAAAACAGCGCGGCAAGGGCGTGATGCTGGCCATGCTGGAACCGTCCTATATCTATCACGAGGCCGACAAGGTGGCGATGTATACACGCCTGTGCCAAAACTTCGAGGCCATCGAGCCGTTCCGTATCGTCAGCCTGCCGCCTTACAAGATGGCGGTCGATTTCTATACGGCGAAGGTGCGGGTGCATCCGCTGACCGATATTTCAGGCGCGCCCTGCCCGCTCTTCCCGCAGGCCTATATCGCCCATCCGGAGCGTGGCGACTTCCTGGCCAGCGATGACACCGGCAATTACCATGGCGCGGCCGCCGACCCGAAAGGAATCACGGCCGTGGATGTGCTGCTTGACGGGAAGGTGGTGACGCATGCACGCTACGGCCTTGATCCGAAGGAATTCCGCGTGCCGGACCTGCTGAAATACGATCCGAACTGGCCGAACCTGCAATATGACTTCAAGTTTCCTGAAGGATCGCTGAAATCGGGCGAACACAAACTCAGCATCCGCGCCACGCGGACGGACGGCACGACATTCGACAGCGACGCGCGGACGTTATACGTGCATTGATTAATGGGGTTTGGGGCCTGCGGCCCCAAGTCTTCTCTCTTTCAAAAGAAAAACCCGGCTTTTTAGGCCGGGTTTTTCTTTTGAATAAGGCAAGGTTTGTGGGGTCACGGACCCCACACCCCATTTGTCAATTATCCGAAACGGCCACCGATGTATTCACCAGTCTTGTCCACCTTCGGCTTGACGAACAGTTCCTCGGTCGGGCCGAATTCGACCATCTTGCCGAGGAACATGAAGCCCGTATAGTCCGACAGGCGCGCCGCCTGTTGCAGGTTGTGCGTCACGATGACGATGGTGTAGTCGCTCTTCAGCTCTTCCAGCGTGTCTTCCAGCTTGGCCGTCGAGATCGGGTCCAGCGCCGAGGCCGGTTCATCGAGCAACAGGATTTCCGGATTGACCGCGATGCCGCGCGCCACGCACAGACGCTGCTGCTGGCCGCCGGAGAGGCCGAGGCCCGACTTGTTCAGCTTGTCCTTGACCTCATCCCACAGCGCCGCCTTGCGCAGCGAGCTTTCCACCAGTTCGTCCAGTTCCGCCTTGGACTTGTTGGAATGGAGGCGCACACCGAAAGCCACATTATCATAAATCGACATGGGGAACGGCGTCGGCTTCTGGAAGACCATGCCGATACGCGCGCGCAGGGCCGCCACGTCCACCTTCGGGCCGATCAGGTTTTCCCCCTCGAACAGGATATCGCCCTCGGCGCGCTGGCCGGGATAGAGGTCATAGATGCGGTTGATCGTGCGCAGCAGGGTGGACTTGCCGCAGCCCGACGGGCCGATCAGGGCGGTAATGGCGTTCTTCTTCACCGGCAGATCGACGCCGAACAGCGCCTGATGCTGGTTGTAGAAGAAGTTCAGCTTCCTGATCTCCAGCACCAGACTATCGGCCGGCGGCGGAACGATGACGCTTTTGAAATCCGGGGAAGTCGTGTCGGTGGTCATGAACGTGTTCTCAAATCAGGATGAAAAGGATTAATGGCCGGCATTCTTGTCACGGGCCAGCCAGCGGCCGAGGATATTGACGCCAAGCACGGCCAGCGCCACCAGCAGGGCCGCGGCCCAGGCCAGCTTGTTCAGATCCTCGTAGGGCGTCAGGGCGAAGTTGTACATGACGTGCGGCAGGCTCTCCATCGCCTCGCCCAGATTAGCGGTGAAGAACTGGTTGCCCAGGGCCGTGAAGAGCAGCGGCGCGGTTTCACCGGAGATGCGGGCGAAGCCGAGCAGGCCGCCGGTGAGCAGGCCCGCGCCGGCCGCCTTCCAGATGATCGTGCGGATGGTGGTGAACTGCGAGGCGCCGAGCGCCATGCCGGCTTCACGCAGGGCGTTGGGCTGGAGATTGAGGATATCCTCGGTCGTCCGCGTCACGATCGGCGTGGCGAGGATAGCGAGCGCCACGGCGCCGGCCCAGCCGGAGAAGTGACCCAGCGCGAACGGGCTGCCGGTGACCAGCACCTGCGCCACGAAAACGCCGATCAGGATGGACGGCGCCGACAGCAGGACATCGTTCAGGAAACGGACGGCGTGGCCGTAGGGCGTATCGCCGCCGATTTCCGCCAGCCAGGTGCCAGCCAGGATGCCGACTGCAAGGGCGATGATCATGGCAACGCCGCACATCAGGATGGAGCCGACAATGGCGTTGCGCAGGCCGCCTTCGGAACCGGCGGCGGGGGTGTCCATGGTGAACAGGTGCAGGTTCAGCCCGCCGACACCCTGGCTGAACAGCGACCACAGGATCAGGGCCAGCGACAGCAGGGCGATGGCGGTACCAAACAGGCACAGACCGATGAAAACGTAATTGGCGAGCTTGCGGCGAAGGGCGCGGTCCATGAGGTCGGCTCCTAATAACGTTGCGTGGACAGCAGCCAGCGCGCGACGGCCAGCACTGAGAAGGTGATCAGGAAGAGGACGAGGCCAAGCGCGATCAGGGCCGAGCGGTGGATATCGGCGGCTTCGGCGAATTCATTGGCGATGGTCGAGGCCAGGGTCGATGACGAGTCGAACAGTGACTTGGGGAACCTGTGCGAATTGCCGATGATGAAGGTGACCGCCATGGTTTCGCCGAGCGCGCGGCCAAGACCCAGCATGACCACCCCGATCATGCCCTTGCGGACATAGGGGATGATGACGGCGGTGACGACCTCGAACGGCGTGGCGCCCACCCCGAAGGCGGCTTCACGCACCTGGGCCGGGATGGAGCGGAACAGCTCGCGGAAAACAGCGGCCATGTAAGGCAGGATCATGATGGCCAGGATGATCGAGGCCGTGAAGAGATTGGCGCCATTGGGCACGCCGGCAACCAGTTTGGCGAGGAAGGAATCCGGTGTCTGCGAGGCGGCGATCAAAAGCGGCGTCTGGATGGTCTTGGCGAACCACGGGGCGAAGACGAACAGGCCCCACATGCCGTAGACGATGGAGGGGATGCCCGCCAGCAGTTCGACGGCGGTCGACAGCGGCTGGGCGATGCGTTGCGGACAGAACTGGGTCAGGAAAACCGCGATGCCGATGGCGATGGGCAGGGCGAAAACCAGCGCGATGAACGAGGTGATCAGGGTGCCGAGGATCGGCGCGGTGGCGCTGTAATTATCGGTGACCGGATTCCAAGGCGTATCGATGCAGATCGGCCCTTGGCCGACAGGGCAATCCTTGAATTTCAGGAAGAAGTCGAAACCGAACTTCGACAGGGCCGGCCAGCCGCCGACGAACAGCAGCCCGATCAGCGAAGCCAGGACCACCAGCAGCAGGGTGGCCGCGGCGAAGGACACCCAGCGGAAAATGGGGTCGGTCAGGTCAACGCGGGGGGCTTTGGCTTCAACAGACATTCTTCAGGGTTCTCTTAAAAGTCCGGATGTGTCGGCTCCGGAGAGCCTGCGGTCACTCAGTAAGCACTTACGGCATCGGAAACAAGGCAATGGCGAAACGGATAAGGGGGACCCGCCAGCGGTGGACCGCCCCTATCCGATCGCCTTTCGCTCCGGCTTCCCCTTCTCCCGCGTATGGGGAGAAGGGGAAAGGGAGGAATTAGGGATTCGGCGAGGTATAGACCGGCGCGCCGTTCGACTTGACATTGGCGGTCCATTGCTTGCGCACCATCGACTTCACCGAGGCCGGAAGCGGCACGTAGAAGAGGTCGTTGGCGTTGAAATCACCCGACTTGTAACCGTAGTCGAAGAACTTCAGGACAGCGGCGGCCTTGGCGGGATTCGGCTGATCCTTGTAGACCAGGATGAAGGTCGCGCCGGTGATCGGCCACGAATTGGCGCCCGGCTGGTTCAGGACCAGCAGGTAATTGCCCGGCGCGTGCGCCCAGTCGGCGCCGGCGGTCGCGGCCTTGAAGGCGGCGGCGTTCGGTTGCGGCCAGGTGGCGTCCTTCGAGGCGACCAGGGCGTAGGTGATGCCGGTCTTCATGACATAGGCGTATTCGACATAGCCGATCGAGCCGGCGGTCTGGCGCACCAGCGCGGCCACGCCGTCATTGCCCTTGCCGCCGAGGCCGGTCGGCCATTCAACGGCGTCGGACGCGCCGACGTTCTGCTTCCACTCGGCCGAGGCGATCGACAGGTAGGAAGTGAACAGGAAGCTGGTGCCCGAACCGTCCGAACGGTGAACGACGGTGATCGGCAGGGCCGGCAGGTTGAGGCCGGCGTTCCACTTGGCGATGGCCGGATCGTTCCACATGGTGATCTTGCCAAGGAAGATGTCGGCCAGAACAACGCCCGGCAGCTTCAGCTTGCCGGAGGCAACGCCCGGAACATTGATGGCCGGCACAACGCCGCCGACAACGGTCGGGAACTGGTAGAGGCCGTACTTGTCGAGTTCATCGGGGGTCAACGGCTTGTCGGACGCGCCGAAATCGACGGTCTTGGCCTGAATTTGCTTGATGCCGCCGCCGGAGCCGATGGCCTGGTAGTTGAGCTGGTTGCCCGTGGCGCGCTTGTAGCCTTCGGCCCACTTGGCGTAGAGCGGGGCCGGGAAGGTGGCGCCGGCGCCGGAAATCGTATCGGCCGCCATGGCAGCCGAGCCGAACGAGGCGGTCATCACGGCGGCGGCCATGACAACCTTCAGAAACTTGAACATGCGTATCTCCTTGGAAAAGGGATGTGTGCGGGCTGTTCCGATGCTCTAACCGTTTTTTACGACAGTTTTGTAACAGCCGGCGGAATTAAAAAAGACAGGACATCGCAAAGACAGGCCGTGATGGTTCAACGGCCTGTCCTGCAACGGTTTTTAGTAACGAACCTCGGTCCAGATACCGACTTCGTTATTGGTGGTCTTGTGGCCGGTCGAGGTCACTTCGTCATGCTTTACAACCGCCGAGAACGACACGCCCTTGAAAGCGGCGAATGAGATACCGGCGTTGTAGTACTGATCCTTCTTGCTCGGCGACAGGGTTTTGGAAGGCTTCACTTCTTCGGCGCGGCCGAAAAGCGTGTAAACCGGGTTCAGGCGGTAGGAACCGAAGACCGAGACGCCATCGGCCTTGTCATCGTTGAGCGGGTCCTTGACCAGGGCGGCCGAATAGTCGTTGGCCGAGAAGTATTCGACGCCGAGACGGCCGCGTTCGCCGACATAGGCGGCCAGGGCGTTGAAGCGCGTGGCGGTGTTCGGCGTGGCCACGCCGGCGACATCCTGGCCAAGCTTGCCGGTGTAACCGCCGATGGCGAAGTTGAGCTGGTCGAACTTGGCGCTCAGGCGGCCTTCAAAGTCCATGCCCTTGGAGCGGGTCGGGTTCTTGTAACCATTACCGTTGACGGCGGCGACAGCGTAGGAGAGGTTACCGCCAAGCTTACCGGCGGCGTGCAGGCCCCAGTCCGCGGACGTGGCGAACTTGGTGCGGTCGGCAACGGTGTTTTCAACATAACGGTAGCCGTAGATATCTTCCGCATAAGGCACCCAGGGCAGGTCGGTGGCGCCGACGCGCACGACCAGGGCATCGGAGAACTTGGCTTGCAGGTAAGCCTTCTTCAGATAGACCTCGGTCGAGCTGATGGCCGAGCTGTACTGGAAGTCGGTCGTCACATTGGCCGAGAACATGTCGTTGAAGCTGTGATCGATGCCGATATAGACGCGCTTGATATCGAAACCGGTGCCGTTGGTGCCGGACTCGACGCCATCGACCTTCTGGTCGATATTGGTGAAGTCGGCGTACATGCGGCCCGAAATCTTCGTGTCCTGGGCCGAGGCGCCGGAAACGGCGGCGGCCATCGCAAGAACGGCAGCAGCCGTGCCGATGACGAGGGATTTTTTCATGGCGAGATTACCTTGTGCGTGTGCTTATCATTTTCTGGTCCCCGAACAGCCAGGGCCACGCACGGCGCAATAGGCGCGCTCTGTGACAGTCGCGTGTAGCTTGCTTGACACTTATGTGACGACCGTCTTTACGGCCTCTTTATATGCCGGCGGGGCGGCGGGTGCGGCATAAAGGTCACAAAGATTCCCTCTGTAACCAAATCCGGATTCCAGGCGTATAGTTTCGGTAAGCAAATTTACGGAGTGTCATATGTTACGCCGTCATTTTCTCTCTTTTATTGCCATTGGCGGGCTGGCTGCCGCCTGTTCGCAAAGCGAAGCCGAGACGATCGCACCCCTGAAACTCAGCGACGCGGAATGGAAAAAACGTCTGCCGCCCGCCGCCTATAATGTGCTGCGCCATGCGGCCACCGAACGGCCCGGTTCAAGCCCTCTCCTCAACGAACACCGCAAGGGGATTTTTGCTTGCCGGGGCTGTGACCTGCCCCTGTTCAACTCGGATGCCAAGTTTGAATCCGGCACCGGCTGGCCGAGCTTCTTCCGCGCCATCCCCGGTCATCTGCAAACCAAGACCGATTTCGCCATCGGCATTCCGCGCACCGAATATCACTGCGCGCGCTGCGGCGGCCACCACGGCCACCTGTTCGATGACGGCCCGCGCCCGACCGGCAAGCGCTATTGCAGCAATGGCGTGGCGCTCAGGTTTATTCCCGCTTAGGAGATCAGCATGTTGAGACGACTGTTTGTGACAAGCGTTCTGGCTCTGAGCTTTGCCGGCAATGCGCTGGCTGCCGCGCCGCAGGTGGCCGTCTTCGCCGGCGGCTGCTTCTGGAGCACCCAGAAGGCCTTCGACCATGTAAAGGGCGTGACCAATACCCGCGCCGGTTTTATGGGTGGCTCGGTGAAGAACCCCAGCTATGAGGATGTGATCCGTGGCGGCACCGGTCATGTCGAGGCCGTGGAAGTGACCTACGATCCCGATCAGGTGACCTATAATCAGTTGCTTGATACCTACTGGCATTCGACCGACCCGACGACGAAGGCGCGCGTCATCTGCGATGGCGGCGACAATTACCGCACGGCCATATTTACCTTCTCGGACGCGCAATATGCCACGGCGGTCGATTCCAAGAGCGCGGTCGGCAAGCAATTGAACAAGCCGATCTATACGCTGATCGTCAAATCGACCCATACCGGCCTGCCCTTCTATCCGGCGGAAGACTATCACCAGCATTACTGGCAGACCCACGCCGCGCATTATAACGCCTATTATAATGGCTGCGGGCGTGGTCCGGCCTTGAAGAAACTGTGGGGCGATCAGGCGGGGTAGTTTTATCCTCCCCCTGCGCAGCGGGGGAGGTATAAGAATTAAGTGGATCGCAACACCACCTTGCCGCTCGTCAACCCATCCGCCGTGGCGGTGACCGTGATCCCGCCCGCGCCGGTCACCTGCACAATGGCGCAACACAGGCCATTGAACGCCATGCGCTCGGAGGTCTTGTCGGCTTCGTGGCTGTTCGGATTGCCGTTGCCGACGCCGATCACCGCGCCCGGTCCCGACACGGCAAACCGGATCAGGTTATCCGCCTTGGGCACGAGGCGGCCTTTCGCGTCGAACACCTCCGCCTTGATTACCGTGCAGTCCATGCCGTCATTGACAAGCACCGTACGGTCCGTGGTCAAAACGACCTTCGCCGGCGCGCCAGCCGTTTCGCGCTTATCCTTCAGGATGACCTTGCCGCCCTTGTAGGCGAAGGCCTCGATCCGGCCGGGCTGATACGGCACGGACCATTCGACGTGGAAATCCTTTGTAACCGCCTTGCGGCCCGCCGACTTGCCGTTGACGAACAGTTCCACCTCGTCGGCGTTGGAGTGCGCCCAGACGGAAATGTCCTGACCTTCGCGGCCCTCCCAATTCCAGTGCGGGAAGAGGTGCAGCAACGGCTCCGGCCGCCACCAGGCGCGGTAATAGTAGTAGTTGTCCTTCGGGAAGCCGCAGGTATCGAGCATCCCGAATTGCGACGAAATCGACGGCCATTCGCTGTAGGGCGTCGGTTCGCCGCGATAGTCGAAACCGGTCCAGATAAAGCCGCCGGCGATATAGGGCTTGGCGTCGAAATGCGGCCACCAGCCCTCTGCGGTCGTCGCCCACCAGGGTGCGGTCGTGTCATAGGCCGGCACGATATGGGCGGCGTCATCCTTCACATACTCGCCGCGCGTCGAGACGGTCGAGGCCGTTTCCGTACCGATGATCGGCAGGTTCGGATATTTGGCGTGGAAATCATCGATCAGGTGATCGCGGTAATTGAAGCCGATGACATCGATCACCTCGGTAATGCCCTCGCCATAGCCGTTATCCATCGCCGCCGTGACCAGGCGCGTCGGGTCCAGCTCATTGCACAGGCGCTTCATGGTGCGGGCGATATGGGCGCCGCGCTCGGTACCCTGCTGCGGCTCCTCATTGCCGATCGACCACAGGATGACCGAGGGGTGATTGCGATCGCGGCGGATCAGGGTTTCCAGTTGCGCCAAGCCTTCCGGCGATGAGGTCATCAGGCGCGTCTCGTCGATGACCAGTATGCCCATCTCGTCGCACAGGTCGAGCAGTTCCGGCGTCGGCGGATTGTGCGAGGCGCGATAGGCGTTGCAGCCCATGTCCTTCAGTTGTTGCAATCGCCAGCGTTGCAGGGCGTCGGGGATAGCGGCGCCGACCCCGGCATGGTCCTGGTGATTGCAGGTGCCCTTCAGCTTGACCGATTTGCCATTAAGGAAGAAGCCTTCTTTCGCGTCGAATTTGATATCTCGAAGACCAAAGGGGGTAACGATGCGATCAAGCGTTTTGTTTGTTTCATCGACAACGACCGTTTCCAATTGATAAAGGTAAGGGTCTTCAAGAGTCCATTGACGAGCGTTGGAAACATTCATTGTGTAAGGCACTTCCATCTGTGCCCAAGGCTCAAGCGTGACGAGTAGGTAAGAGCCTCCCACAAGGTCTAAACCCAGCCCATTGTCACGCCCATTGTCTATGATTTTGCCCCCTACTCTGACTTGCACCTTAGCATCCGAGTCGTTCCGCACCGTCGTCATGACCTCGACCGTGCCGTCCGTTTTGGCCCGTACACAGACGCCATATTGCGGAACATGCACCGGGTTCGTCTTGACCAGCCAGACATGGCGATAGATGCCGGCGCCCTCATAGAACCAGCCTTCGCCTAAGCTCGCATCGACGCGCACCAGCACCGTATTGGGCGTATCGTCGGTATTGAGGAAGTCGTTCAGTTCGACGTGGAAAGGCGTATAACCGCTGTCATTGCGCTTCACGATATAGCCATTGATCACCACCATGGCGTCGCGGAACACGCCGTCGAATTCCAGCGAAATGCGCTTGCCCTTGTCGGCGGCATCGAGCGTGAACGTCTTGCGATACCAGCCGACACTGGTTTCCGGATAGTCGCGCCCCAGCGGCTTGTAACCGTGATTGGCAGCCGGATCCCAGACCGCGCCATGGTCGTCCGGCTTGAGCGGCATTTTCGGTTCTTTATGGACGAACGGCAGTTCCACCGCCCAGTCGTGCGGCAGGGTGACGGGCCGCCACTGCGAGTCGTCATAATCGGCCTTGGCGATGGGTGTGGCGTCTATGCCCTGCTTGGCGTAGGTGCGCAGATCACCGCCATAGCCGAAATCCTTTTCGACATCGTTGAGATGACCGAAGGCGAAGCGCCAGCCGGTATCGAAGCGTGTACGACGCGCATCCGCATGGGACCGTTCCTGCGCCTGCGACATGCCCGCGTGAACGGCGACGAATGTGGCGGCGGTTCCGGCCAGCAGGTGGCGGCGGTTCAGATCGAGCATGGCGGTTCCTCGTTGGTTTTGCAGATACAATGATGGCCGAACCTTGATGCGGTCAAGACCCGGCCATGGGATAGAGTTTAAGAAAGCAAGATGCCCCACCACCACATCTCATTCGCTGCGCTCACTCGTGCGGTCCCCCTCCCCGGCTATGCCGGGGAGGGGGACAATGAGCCGAAGGCGAATGGTGGTGGGGTGTCTTACTTATCTTCCTTAGTACTTGAACGTCAGATCGAGCAGGTAACGCTTGCCATAAAGATCATACCGCCCCAGGCGGTCAGGCTGGTTGTCGTTATAGGTGCGCAGCGGCGTATCGAGCAGGTTGTTGGCCTGGAAACGCACCTGGATCGTCGGATTGATCTGGTAGCTGATGGAGAAATCCATCGTCGTTTCCGGGCGGACGCGGATCAGTTGTGAATCGTCCCAGCCGTAGATGGCGGTATATTCCGAATGATACTTGGTGCCCAGGCGGGCATCGACGCCATGATCGGAATACCAGAAATCAAGCGTGGCCGTATCGCGCGCCAGGCCATTAAGCGGCAGGCCCGCCGACATTTCCGTCAGATCGGAATCGACATAGGCGTAGTTGGAATAGATGCCGAACTTATCCAGCCCGATAAACGAGAACGACGACTGATAGGTCAGTTCCACCCCGTCGATCCGGCCGCCCTTGGGCGAATTGACCGGCGAGGTCAGGGTATAGACATTGCCGTTGATCGTTTCCTGACGCGTGGCGTAACCGACGAAATTGCTGACGTCCTTATGGTAGGCGCTGATGGCGAACAGGGCGTCCTTGTTGAAGTAGTTTTCGTAAGAGATATCGAACTGATTGGCCTCGAACGGTTGCAGGTACGGATTGCCCGACGAACCGGTATAGGGCGCGGTCGAGGAAATCTGCCGGGTGATGATCATGTCATTCAGCGGCGGACGCGAAATGACCTTGGCGGCCGAGAGCTTGAGATACTGGCCATTGCCGAAATCGAAACGCGCCGTGGCCGAGGGCAATACCTTCGAATAGCTGGTGCCACCCGTGGCCGGCGTGGTGACCATCTGCTGAACCCAGTTATCGCTGCCTGGCGGCGTTTCCACCCAGTCGCCGGCCACGGTCGAGGACCCGGCCGAATCGGCGTCGACATCGAGGAAGCGCACGCCGATATTGCCATCCACCGGAATGCCGCCAATCGTGGTGGCGTAAGTGCCTTCGACATAGGCTTCCGAAACCTTTTCCTTGACCCGGTCGGTGATCGGCGTGGTCTTCGGATCGATATCGAACGAGGTGCCATAGAGATGGGTCGCCATCGCGCCGAAATTACCGGTCAGGATGGTCGGCACATCGAAGTTCTTGAAGCTGTAGGACGACAACAGGTAATCGGGCACGTCGCCGATAATCGGATCGATGGTGCCGTCAAGCGAACCCAGCGCCTTGGTGCGGTCGGAAACCCGCGCGCCGAACAGGAGGCTGGTGAAGAACCCGCTGTCGAAATGGCGCTCGGCGTCGAGATGCACGGCGCTCAGTTCGTCGGTGACGGCGCCGAGCGTCGTCTGGCCACCTTGCGCGGTCTGCGTGTTGTCTTCCGGCGCCGACGACACGGTAATCACCGGCTTGCCGCGGAAATCATAGGTTATCAGGCTCGGCCAGTAGGCGAATTCATTGGCCGCCCACAGGTTATAGCGCTGCGCCTTGGAATAGGAAGCATCGGCCGAAACCGTCCAGTGCTCGGTCGTCCACTTGCCGTTCAGGCCCTGGACAAGGAGGGTCTTGTCCTCGGTGTAGCGCGCCACCACCGATTTATCACCGGCCCAGGCGACGCTCGCCGCCACCACATCGCCATTGCTGTTGATGACCGGCGCATGACCGGAATCCGCCGCGCCATCGACATAGTTGCCCAGGTTTCCACCATCCCAGTTGCCCCAGGCGCCATCGCCATACCAGGCCTGATCCTGCAATTCGTCGATCTTGATATCGGAATAGAGCAGGTCATAGCTGAGCTGGAAATTGTCGGTCGGCTTGAATTGCAGGCCCATCGAAGCGCCGAAGCGCGATTCCTTCAGGCGCTTGGCCTCCGCCTGCGCACCCCAGGGCGTGTTGTATTTGGTGGCGTCGCCATCGATGACCGGGCCGTTATCCGCGCCGGCATTATAACCCCAGCCCTGCACCGACTCGTAGCCGTTCTTCTGGACCTGCGAGGTCAGGCCGAAAACGGCGGCGAACTGGTCGGAAAAGCGATGCACCAGCGAAGCCGAGGCGCGGTAGCCCGTGCCGTCATAGTCGGGAAAAGCCGAGCCGCCGTCATAATAGACCGGACCGGCGCGCAAGACGAAGGACGGTCCCTTGTAATCGAGCGGGCGGATGGTTTGCAGGTCGACCGTGCCGGAAATGCCGCCGGAGATCAGCTTCGCTTCCGAGGACTTATAGACCGCCGCGCCGGAAATGACCTCTGAGGGATAGACTTCCCAGCGCACGTTGCGGTCGGGTTCGGAAGAGGCAACCTCGCGGCCATTGACAGTGCCCAGCACCATGCGCGCGCCCAGGCCACGGATCGAGGCCTGCGAATCATTGCCGCGGTCGCGCGTGGCCATCACGCCCGGCAGGCGGTTCAGCGTCTCGGCAATTGTGACATCCGGCAAGGCGCCGATGTCCTTCGAGGAAATGGCTTCGACAATGCCGGTATTGCGGCGCTTGATATCGAGCGCGTCACGCAGGGATTTCCGCATCCCGACGACGACCACTTCCTGCGGATCGGCCTCGGCCACCGGTTCGGCGGCGGCCGCAACGCGCACGATCACGGCGGACGCGCCGTCATTGGTTTTCACGGTCAGGCCGGTATCGGCGATCAGTTGCTGAAGCGCCGCGTCATTGCTGAGGCTACCGGTAACGGCGTTGGTGCGAACGCCCTGCAAGTCGGACGCGGTGGCCAGCACCTGCAGGCCGGATTGCTTGACGAAGGCCGGAATCGCGGTGGCGGCGTCCTGCGCCGGAATGTTGAAGGTTTTGTTTTGGGCCGCAGAAACCTGAGAAATAGCGGGTTGCGCGACCATGACGACAGCGGCGACCGACCCCATGAGGGCCGTGCGGAAGGCGTTATTCCAGTATGACATATGTGTTCCCTGACTCTTTGATCTGTTGCGAGGGGGTTTTCTCCCCTTCTGCAAACCAAGATGTCCCGCCGAAAATTTTCCGCCGAATTGTACGACAATTTTTTAAAGCGCCGCCCCAGCTGTGCCAATTATGATACGGTCGTCAGTCACGCTGACCGGTACATCAAGCGCGGCATGGACGGCGCGGGCGAAGGTTTCCGGCTGATCGACATGAAACCCGCCGACCAGTTTCTGCGCGCCCAGCGCCGGATCGGAAATGACGATCTGGCGGCTGTTATAGCGGTTGAATTCGGCCACCGCCTCGGCCAGTGTTTCGGAATTGAGCACGATCTCGCGGTCACGCCAGGCCAGCCTGCGCTCGACCTCTTCCGGGCGATAGGCGACCGCGACGGTTTCCGGTTTTACCGGCACGAAGGCCTCATGACCGGCGGTGAGCGTGACGCGCTTATCCTTGTCATTGACGTTCCACGCCTCGACCGTGCCTTCGGTGACCAGCACATCGGCGCCGTTTGCATGACGGCGGACGCTGAACGCCGTGCCGACGGCCCGCACACGGATATCGCCCGCCGAGACGACGAAGGGCGCCTGCGGATTTTTCGCCACCTCGAACCAGGCTTCACCTTTCACCAGCGCCACATGACGGATCTGCGGCGTCATATCGACCTCGATCCGACTATCGGTATTGACCGAGGCGACCGAACGGTCCTTGAGCGGCACGCTGCGCAATTCGCCGACACCGGTGGCGACGCTGAGCCGGTTTTTCAGCACATAACCGACACCGACCGCGCCCGTCACGGACGCGGCCATGCCCGCCGCCACAACAGACCGGCGCGTGAGGGCGGCCCGGCCCGGCTTCGGTTTTTTATCCGGCGCCCGGCGGGCCGAAGTAGCTTGCAAAGGTCCTCCATGCGCCATCACCTGCGCCCGGTCCAGCATCATCCACGCCGCTTCAGCGCGCAGATAAGCGCCCTGGTGGCGCGGGTCCGCCTCATGCCACGCCTCGAAAGCCTCACGCGCACCCTCCCCCTCATCACCATTCAGGCGGGCGACCCACCGGGCCGCCTCTTCGTCAATCCGCGACATAAACCCTCTTAGATACCCTCAGGTGGCCCGTTTGAGGCCTGGCCTTCGATTTAAGCGCCGTCACCGCCGCCGAGCCGGCTTCCGCCATGTGGCGCAGAATCAGGCTCAGGCCGCGAGCGGTTTCCTTTTCGACAATATTTTCAGTGATCCGCAGCGCCTTGGCCGTCTCGGCCTGCGACAGGCCATGCACCTTGCGCAGCTCGAACACCTGGCGGCAGCGCTCCGGCAACCCTTCGATAAGGCCCAGGACCTGGGTCAGTTCGGCGCGCGACGAGGCGGCGCTTTCCGGGCTGGGTCCCAGATCGGCCACGCCCAGTTCATCGAGATTCTGCACGGTCATGATCGACACCACCTTGCTGCGCCGGACCTGTTCGAGCAGGATATTGCGCGCCGAGCGGAAAAGATAGGCGCGCGGATCGCCGATATGATCGAAGCGTTCCATCCGCAACAACCGGCAATAGACGTCCTGGACGATATCATCGAGTTCATGCGCCTTTACACCCAATCGCAGCAGCCAATGGCGCAAATCCGCCTCATGCGGCAGGATCTGCGTGCCGACAAAGGCCAGAAGCGCCTGACGCGATTCGCCTGATGGCCTGTTGGATACGATGCTTTCCATCGGAATTTCCGCCGCTCCCCGTGTTGTTTTATCCGCCCTTGATGAGCTTTTGCGGATTTATAACACAATAACGACGATCTTCCAGATAATTGTACTACAATATTAAGGCTGTGGCGTGCCCAACACAACCGCGCCGCCGGCTTTCGGTACGGCCACATCAAAAGCCTCGGCATCGCCAAGCGCGCTTTCGGTTTCCGCCGTGCCGACCACGACATGGCTTTCCGGCCGCAGCCATGCCGCATAGGTGAAGCGCCCATCGGTTTTCCGCATGGCGACCGTGACCCCGCCGGTAAAATCACCGGTCAGGTATTGCGCCGCCTGGCCATGATCCGGCACGGCGAAAGTGACCTCCACCGGCCAGACGTAAGACGCCTTCGGCCATTCCAGCGCCGGCAGCGCCTTGCCCTTATAATCGAAAAAGGCGGCGTTTTCCCAGTCCGACCCCTGCGCCCAGCGCGTCCGGCATTTGGTCGAAACCCAGGCCGGCTCCCAGTAGACGACGCCGATTCCGCCGGCATCGAGGGTCAGTTGCATGATGTCGTGCATGTATTTCGCCTGACCAGCGATGGAGACGGGATAGTCCTTCAGCGCCGAATCCGAACCCAGCAGGTTATTGGCGCGATCGGCCGCTTCATCGGTGAAGGCGTAGCCGGTTTCGACCACCACCACGTCCTTGCCGAAACGGGCATGGACGCGGCGGATCGTTTCGGCCAGCCCGTTCATGTCCTCTTTCGACCACTTGCTGTAATAGCTGAGGCCGATGATATCGTAACCGGTGACCCCGGCGGCGGTGGCGGCGGCGAACCACGGCTCGACATTTTCGGGCTGAGCGACATGCAGCATAATTTCCGGCTTTATGGAACTGTCAACCGAGGCATCATGCACGCCCCTGATACCGGCATTGAACAGCTTTGCATTGCGTTCCCAATGGATCGGCACGTGCTCTTCCGGCTGGGTCCGCAGGATTTCGCCATTGGTTTCGTTCCCCACCTGGACCATTTCCGGCATCAGGTTCTTCGCCTTCAGCGTATTGAGCGTATCCAGCGTGTATTGATAAAGCGCTTTCGCCTGCTCATCCTCGGAAAGACCGGCCCAGGCGGCGGGCACAAGCTGCTTGCCGCCATCGGCCCAGTCATCGGAATAGTGGAAATCGAGCAGCACCTTCTGCCCTTGTGCCTTCGCGGCGGCGATGGTTTTCTCGACATCGGCGAGATCGGAATAGGGCGTCCACTTGGCGTCCACCCAGATGCGGACGCGGACCAGATTATGGCCCGACTGCGCGAAGATTTTATAGGCGTCGGTTTCGCCCTTATAGTCGTATCTGGCGCCGCACGCCTTCATTTCGTTGACATAGGACAGGTCGGCGCCGAACCAGTAGTCGCGCGCCTCGGCGGGATTGACAGCCAGCAGGGCGATGGCGGGCAGCAGGGAGAGGAGAGGTCTTTTCATATGACCTAAGATGCCTCACCCAGCATTTTCCGCCAAACTATTCCGCCTTTTCATATATTGAACACAACCTACGCTTTTCGCGTCAGCAGCGTTTTACCCGACGGCTGGTGCTCGACGAAACCATCCTTGTAGACCGCATCCACCAGATTGCGATGCGGCATCAGGTCCTTCGAGGCCTGTTCGCCGAACGAGACGATACGCGCGAAAAGCTGATCGGCCAGCCGGGTCGATTGCAGGGAGCCGCGCGCCGCCTCGTAATCCGTCTCGAAATTCATGCCGTAGAGGATGTACTGGTAGCTGAAATAGGCGAAGCTCTCATGATCCAGTACGAAATCGAAGCGCGACGGCGGGCGGCGTTTCCAGAGCGTCAGCAGGTCACGCAGATGCGCGGGGATCGTTTCCGGCTTGCGGTTATCTGCCCAGAACGGTTCCTCGCGCTTGCTCAGACAATAATGCAGCTTGATGAAGCCGATGATGGTATCGTAGCGCCGGGTCATCAGGTCGTTGAAAATGGCCGCCGAAGTATCGGCCGGACCACTGAACGGGAAGAATTCGACGATCTTGTTGACGGCGGATTCGATCAGCACCATGCCGGTCGATTCCAGCGGTTCCAGGAAACCGGCCGACAGCCCCACGGCGACGCAGTTTTTCACCCATTGCTGCTGGCGATAACCGGCGGTGAAACTGATGCGCCGCGGGCTGATTTCCGCGCGGCTGATCCGCCCGACATATTCACGCAGCACCTCTTCGGCGCGGTCATCCGTGGTGTAATCCGATGAATAGACATAGCCGATGCCCCGCCGGTCGCTGAGGGAGATATCCCATGTCCAGCCGGCCTCGTGGGCGCTGGAAATGGTATAGCTTTCCAGCTTGCTTCCCGGTTTATCGTAAGGCACCTGCGCCGTCATCGCCCGATCGGTGAACAGGATGTCGCGGATCGGCTTGAACGGCGCGCCCATCGCCTTGCCGATCAGTTCAGCGCGGAACCCCGTGCAATCGACATAGAGATCGGCCTTCAGTTCACCGTGTTCGGCCGAGACGATATGATCGATGGCGCCATCGGCATCGAGCACCGTTTCCGTCAGGTTGCCCGACAGATGGCGGACGCCCAGCCCCTTGGCGAATTTCGCCAGCACACCGGCGAAGCGGTGGGCGTCGAAATGATAGGCGTAGTTCAGCGGTCCCTGGTAATTGCCCTGGTGGATGCCCTTGGGCGACAGGCCCGCATCGGCGATCTTTTTTTGAAAGGTGACCGCCTGGGCGAAGGGCGGACGGGTGGCCTTGTCCTGCATCAGCCAGTAGGGCAGCAGATTCAGTTCCTCGCGCGACCAATAGGGCGCCTCGAACGGATGGAAGTAGTGGCTGTGCCGCAACTCACCGTTTTCATCGCGCTCAGGCGTCACTTCCCAGTCATCGAAACGAATGCCCTGCTTGAAGGTGGCATGGCTGCCCCGCATGAACTCGGCCTCGTCTATACCGAGCGAGCGCAGGATATTGCGGATGGTCGGGAAGGTGCCCTCGCCCACCCCGATAATGCCGATTTCAGGCGATTCCAGCACCGTGATCCTCGGACCGCCACGCTGATGGCTTCCCAGGTGCCGGGCCAGATAGGCCGCCGTCATCCAGCCCGCCGCCCCGCCGCCAACGATCAGGACTTCGCGCGCGGTTGCGGCGTCAGAAGCAGTATCAGTGTGGTTCATCTCGACTGTTCGCTTGTTTTGTTATTGGGCGTACACGCGCCTGTACAGTCATATGCTATGGTTTTTCGTGTCTTTTCAAGGCCCCTTCACAAAAGCGACCGCCTTCACTCCGCGACGTGGCGCATCCGCATCAATCCATACGCAGTCTCTGTAGGCTCAAACCTTCTGGAAACCGAACCGGGCGACTTTTTCCAGCAATGCACGCGTATCCGGTAACTGGCCCGTGACCGCCTGGCGCGCGCGCGCCACATCGCGGAAGTGCCCCTGCGCCGCCGGCCAGTCCGGCGTCACCGGAAACGGCCCCGAATCGGTCCGGCCGCCCATACCGAAATAGACATACTGGAAACTGGCCGTCGGGAAGAGTTCCTCGCGGCGGTCCAGATCATCATGCCACGGAAAACGGCTTTGCCACAGAGTCAGCAAATCCTTCAAGCTTTCCGGAATTGTCTGCGGATCGCGATTGGCGACCCAAAAGGCTTCATCGCGCGCGCTCAGCACGTAATGCAGCTTGAGGAAGTCGACGATCCGCTCCCAGCGATAGCGGACAGTTTCATTGAATCGCCTGGCCACAACGGCCATGGCGGCGCGATTGACCGGCAACTGATCGGCGATCATCTGCGCCGACAATTCGGCCATGACGATGGAGGAGGCCTCCAGCGGCTCGACGAAACCCGATGACAAACCCACCGCCGCGCAGTTTTTCACCCACGTTATTTCCCGATAACCGGAATTGATCGGTATTTTGCGCACGTCGTCACGCGTCAGGGCGGCGCCTTGCGGACCGATATAGGCTTTCAGGTCTGCCAGCGCCTCGTCATCGGTCGTGAACCGGCTGGAATAGACATGGCCGAGGCCGCGCCGTTCCGTCAGGCCGACATCCCAGATCCATCCGGCGCGCTGGGCAATCGATCGGGTCACCGAGGCGATGGGCGCATTTTCGTTTTCGTAAGGCACCTGAACGGCCAGCGCCGTATCGATGAACAGCCGGTCGGAAACGCTGTTAAACGGCACGCCGTAATGCCTGCCGATCAACAAGGACAGGAAGCCGGTGCAGTCTATGAACAGGTCGCCGGCAACCGGTTCACGGCCGGCGGTCCGGAGGTGGGTGATATAGCCACCGGCATCCGCTTCCACCTCGGTTACATCGGCCAGAATGTGGGAAACATCAAGTTTTTCAACGCAGTAATCGCGCAGGAATCCGGCGAATTTTCCGGCGTCAAGATGATAGGCATAGTTGGTGACAGCCTGATATTCCGGCGTGGTGATCTGCTTCGGCGCCAGATTCTGCGCGCAGGCCGCCGGCTGGTAACAGACCGCATCGGCGAAGCTTAGGCCTTGCGGATCCGCCTGCCAGTAGGGCGCCAGATTGATGGCGTCATAAGCCTTTGGCAGCATAAAGGGGTGGTAGTATCGATCATCCCCGGTAGTCCAGCCGACAAATTCCGATCCCTGTTTGAACGTCGCGTCGCATATCCGCAGAAAATCGGTTTCCGATACGCCGATGCGTTTCAGGGTGGTGCGGATGGTCGGCCATGTGCCTTCGCCCACACCGACGATCTTCACATTCGGCGATTCGATCAGGGTGACCTTCACCTGCCCCCTGTGGCGCGCGGCGATCAGCCCCGCCGTCAGCCATCCGGCCGTGCCGCCCCCAACGACGACCACGGATCGCGTTACTCTTTCCATCATTTCAACCCGCTGATCCGGCGGTTTTTCCGCGCCACCAGCCCCGCCACATGGCCGAGCGAGGCCAGTTGGAAATAGGCCAGTTGCAGGAAGCCGAGATCGCGCAATTCGATCAGTTTTTCACCCGCCAGAGCCTGTAATTTATCGGCATTGATGGTGTAAAGCCCTTCGAGTTTCACCTCGGAATGATCGACGAACTGGACATCGAGCCGCACGGATTCGATCAGCTCGAATTCGGCCAGTTTCGCGCCATAGGCATAGGCGGCGCTTGTCCCCTCCGCCAGTTCCTTCAACACGGACGTCACCTTTTTCAGGTAATCGGTTGCCCTGCCATCGGCGGCGAAAAGGGCTTCTCCGTTCTCTTTCGACACGCGCGGGCTGTCGATATCGATGGTCACCGCATGGCCCTCCCCCACCGGTGCGATCAGGAACGGCTGGCGCTGGACATGCAGCGGCACATAGGCCGCATCCCAGCGTTCATCAATGAGATAGAGGTTCTCCGCGCCGCCGAGGCCGAGCAGGACACCGGGTTCAAAACGGCCGTTTTCGCTATTCTTGCGGAAGAAGATCGGGTAATGGGCCACCAGACGCTGATATTCGCGCAGGATGACGCCGACCATGCCGATATCGTCGCCGAAACGCGGTGACGGATAGGTGGCGATCCGCAAATCACCGTGGGTTTCGTGGTTCAAGACGACCTGATTGACCATTGATCCTGCCTGTTATTCTGCCGCGGGAAGACACCTGCGTTTTATATTCGGAATCTATACCATGGACGGCCCGCCAAAACAGGAAAAAATGCCCTCCGGGCCTCTTTTTCATAAGCCTGATGGCGGTTGTATCATTTTGATTTCCCTATATATATTTATGCCGAACCGCATGAAGGGACAGGCGCGTGACACGCATCGCCAAAACGACGGAAATCTGGGAAAATGTCGATCGGGACACCTTCCTGAAAACCATAAAACCGCGCGCCCGTCCGGCCATACTGAAAGGGCTGGCCGGCCACTGGCCGGCAGTGGCGAAGGGCCGCGAATCCGCCGCCGGTCTGGCGGCCTATATCGGTGGATTTTATAACGGCGTGCCCGCCCCCTTGTTTGAAGGCGCGCCTGAAATCAATGGCCGCTTCGCCTATAAGCCCGATCTGAGCGGGTTCAACTTCGAGTCGAAGCGCGCCCCGCTGAACGAGTTGCTCGATTGGCTGATCGACAATCTCGACAACGAAAATCCACCGGCGAAATACGCCGGTTCATTGTCGCTCGCCACCTATATTCCGGGTTTCGCGCAGGAAAATTCGGCGCTCGATCTGATTCCGGCCAGTTCAGTCATTCAGTCGATCTGGATCGGCAACCGCACCTGCATCGCGCCGCATTACGATAATCCGGAAAATCTCGCCTGCTGCGTGGCCGGACATCGGCGCTTTACGCTTTTTCCCATCGAGCAGATGAAAAATCTCTATATCGGGCCACTCGATATGACGCCCGCCGGGCAGATCGTCAGCCTGGTCGACACGCGCGCACCCGATCTCGACCAGTTTCCGCTTTATGCCGAGGCCGAGGCCGCTGGTGAAATCGCCGAACTGGAACCGGGCGACGCGCTCTATATTCCCTCGCTGTGGTGGCACGGCGTCGAATCGCTGTCGCCTTTCGGCGTGCTGGTGAATTACTGGTGGCGCGACGTGCCCGATTACTTCGCGCCGCCGATGCACGCCCTGCTGCACGCCCTGATCAGCCTCAAGGATTTACCGCCCCGGCAGAGAGCCGCCTGGAAATCGGTTTTCGACCATCTGATTTTCGAGGAAAACGGCGATCCGCTGGCGCACCTGCCCGAACGGGCGCGCGGAGCCTATGGCGGGCTAACGCCTGAAATCGCCGATTATGTGCGGGCCTACCTGGCGCGAAGCCTGACCCGGCAATCATAAAAAAAGAGGCTGCCCTTTCGGACAGCCCCTCTTCTTTTATCAACAAGTTCAGGGACTTAGAACTTGTAACGAACCCCCAGTTGATAACGAGCGGCGCCCTGATAGGCATTCAGGAACTGCTCGCTGTAACGGCCGTGCAGGCGCTGCGACGAACCGGTTACATTGATGCCGTCAAAGAAGACATTGATGTGCGGATTGATGTCGTAGCTGGCCGAGATGTCGAGCTGATCATAGGCTTCGACAAACTGCGGTTCATTGCTCGATTGTCCCTGGCTGGTGGCCAGCAGGAACTCGCCGCGATGCGTGAAGGCCGCGCGCGCCTGGAAGCCGTACTTTTCATAAAAACCAACCAGATTGTAGGACTTGGACAGGCCCGGCAGAGCGAATTGCGAACCGATCTGTTCGAGATCGAAACGGGCACCGCCGGTCGGGATCGACAGGTTGGCCTGGAATCCGAAGCCGGTATCCGCGAAGATGTGCTGGACGGCGAATTCCCAACCATGGATTTCCGTGCCATTGGCATTGGACGGCGTTGTGATGTCCCAGGTGATCAGCTCATCATCGGCATTGCCGGTAAAGGTGAGCTGACCGGTATCAGCCTGCATCTGGGCGAAGATATTGGCCGCCGTCGGATCGTCACCGCGCCCTTCCACTTCCGCACGGGCCGCCGCGGCGCGTGGGCCGTTCGAGGGATCAGTCAGGCCGGCGATGGGTCCCTTCACAGTCGTCTGGGTCAGGAAGTTATCGACCTGCTTCGAGAAGTAGTTGACCGAAACATAGGAGTCGCGGGTGTAGTAGTATTCCGCCGACAGGTCGATATTGTTCGATTCATAGGGCAGAAGACCGGGATTGCCGGCGGTGGCCGTGCGAGCGCCGGGCTTCGGCGTGCCCGAAACCGAGGTGGTGCCGACCATCGACATCAGGTCCGAACGGGTGATGGTCTTCGAGTACGATCCGCGTACCAGCAGCTTGTCGGTGACTTGCAGGCTGGTATCGAGGCTCGGCAGGAATTCGGCATAGGACGCCTTGATGTCCGAGAAGGCCGGATCGGCGGCGTAGCGCGTGAAGAATTCGGTCGGGTTGACCCACTCCACCGAGATCGGCTTCTGTTCGAGCGAGTTCGCGGTCACGTCCGTCTCTTCGTAACGCAGGCCGGCCAGGGCGCGGAAGCGCATGCCGTTGAAATCGGTGTCGAAATTGGCGACCATATAGAGCGCCTTGGTTTCTTCACGGATTCTGTGGTCGCTGGTCGGATCGGTCGGGAAGGCGAAGGTGTGCGGATAGGTGCCCTGAACATCGGCCACGCCCTGCGCCAGATCGAAGGTGTAGATGTAGGGGATGGCGATATCGCAGCCGCCGCCCGAAAAGTCTTCCAGCAGGGTGCAGGTATCGACCTTGGTAAAGGTCGAGGCCTTCATCAGGCCGGCATCGGCCGGGTTGTAGTAACCATAGGCGAAGTTACCGGAATTATAAGACAGGGCGTGCGTTTCAAATATCTTGTAATCGGCCCCGACCTTGATGCTTTTCAGGCCGCTGTCGCTGCCGTTGCGCCAGGTGGCGTCGAGGCGGACTTCATCGATCTTGTTCTCGAAAGTGTTGTTATTGGCCTGGCCGAACAGCGGCAGGATGGTGTCCGTGCCGATATTATCGACCGTGGTCGCCGGGTCCTTGTAGGTCCAGGTCGTGGTCGGGATATCGGTGTCGGTGACCGTGAAGATCTTGTCCTGAGCGATCGCCCCGTTCTGACCCACGATCATGAACATGTTATTGCCGTTGGCGCCATCGCCACCGGAATTCGCCACCGAGTGATGGGCGTCAAAATCGACGGTGATGTTTTCGCTGGCATCCCACTTCAGGTTCAGGCCGGTCGACTTCAGCTCGTTCTTCACATGGTCGTCGAATACCGAATAGGACAGATCGGAACCAGTATCGTTGATGTTCACGGCGGTGCCGTGCTCGTTGATGGTCATCGAATGCAGGTCGCCGCCGTAACCGAACCAAGCGCCTGAAGTGTGCGAAACGAAGTGGTCCTTGTAGAGGGCGTAGGTGTAATCCACCGTCGCCGTCAGGCTGTCGGTCGGGCGGAATTGCAGCACGGCCTGGCCATTGAGGCGGGTGCGTTCGTGATCATCGAAACCCCAGGCTTCGGACTGCGGCGCCCAGTAGTTACCGTAGGGATTCTGGTTGTTGTTGACCACTGTGGCGTTACCGAAATCCTGGTTTTGCAGCCAGCCGCCGATGCTGGCGTTTTCCAGCCGGCTGTTGCGTTCGGAATAGGAGCCGTTGACCAGGAAGCCGACCTTGCCGTCAGCGAAAGTGTTCGAGAACAGGCCGGAGATTTCCGGCGTGATGTCGCTGCCGACCTCGGACGAGGTGTCGTTGATCGCCTTGGCCGAGAGCTGAGCCGTCAGACCTTTGTAATTGAAGGGGCGGGCCGTGGTGACGTCGATGGTCGAACCGATGCCGCCGGAAGGCACGTCGGCGCGCCCGGTCTTGTAGACGGCCATGCCGGAAATACCATCCGCCGACAGGTTGGCGAAATCGAACGAGCGGGTGGCGCTCATGCCGCCGCCGACCGAAGCCGGCATCGAGCGGCCATTCAGGGTGACCAGGTTATATTCCGGACCGAAGCCGCGCACGGTAACGCGCGAGCCTTCGTTATTGGACCGGTCGATGGTGACGCCGGGGATGCGCTGGATGGCTTCGGCGAGGTTGGTATCGGGGAACTTGCCGATATCTTCCGCCGTGATGGCATCGACCACGCCCTGCGTATTCTTCTTGATGTCCTGCGAGGAACGCAGGCTACGGCGAATACCGACGACGACGACATCCGTGGCGTCGGCCGGCGGCGCGGTGATGGCGGGGCCGTCCTCGGCCTGAGCGAGCGCGGCGGTTGACAGCGCTGTCATGCTGACGCCTGACATAAGCGCGACTCCGATCGCTCCCTTCAGCAGTCTCTTCCCAATTGTTTTAGACATGTGTTTTCGTCCCTAATCTTATGTGAGTTTTTACAAGTTTTTACGCGCGTTCCTGGGGGATACGCCTTTGCCGCCGGATGCCGGTGTGCGGCACGGGCGTCGATAAAATCAGCCGATGAGCCGATTGATGTGCTTCTCCTCCGGCGCCCCTGTGGATCCTGTGCCGCGCCACCAACTGTCCTTTCGGACAATTTTTTGAAGTGACACAAGACAAATTGATAACTTGCTGATATTGCTAAAATATATTTCAATATGCCTATATTTTAACACCGTTTATCTGACAAGCTTGTCATTTTCCGACAATCGACTATTTGCAAACTGTCCAATTTATGTCAAGTAATTTGTCATCGATGTCATAAAGCGGACGAAAATAGCCCGATATCGGTGACAACGTGTGGCGCGGCTGCATCACACGCACACGGCGCAGAAAAACGGGATTCTTAAGACAGACATGGCGACCATTTACGATGTGGCCGAATTGGCGGGCGTTTCGGCGAAAACCGTCTCGCGCGTGGTCAATGAAGACAAGGCCGTGAAGACCGCGACCCGTGAAAAAGTGGTCGCCGCCATGGCGCAGCTCGATTACCGCCCGAACACGCAGGCCCGGCAGTTGCGTACGGGCGCGCCCTCCTCGGTCGGTTTCCTGCTCGAAGATCCGACCAGCGGTTATCAGGGCCGCTTCCATCACGCCATGCTGACCGCCTGCATGGAATCAGGCAAACACTTGGCCGTGGAGCTTTATGAAGCCGGCATGGCCGACTGGCAGGCCTATCTCGACCGCTTCATCACCGACGCCCAGATCAGGGACATGATCCTGCTGCCGACCCTGTGCGATTTCGGCCCGCTGAAAAGTTTCCTGAAATCACGCGGCATCCATTGCGTGCTGATCTCTCCTTCCACGCCCGACAGCCATTACGCTTCGGTGGCCATGGATGATCGACTGGCGGCGCGCGATGTGGTCGAATATCTGTTCGGCCGCGGCCACACGAAAATCGCCCATATCGCCGGACATCCGGATCACGCCGCCTCGATCCTGCGCCGCAACGGCTTTTACGAGGCCTTCGACGCCGCCAGTCTGAAACGCCCCGCGCCCGATTATGTGGTGCACGGCGATTTCCTGTTCAAATCGGGCTTCCTGGCCGCCGAGCGCCTGCTTTCCCTGCCCGACCGCCCCACCGCCATTTTCGCCTGCAATGACGAAATGGCCGCCGCCGCCTGCTCGGTGGCGCACAAGATGGGCCTGCGCATTCCACAGGATATCGCCATTGTCGGATTCGATGACGCGCCGATCTCCTCCGCCGTATGGCCCGCCCTGACGACCGTGCGCCAGCCCTATCTCGAAATGGCCCGGCGCAGCATTCAGATATTCAATACCGAATCGGATACGCTCCAACCCAGCGACCGCCAGATACGCCACATTATCCCGCACGAAATCGTCGAGCGCGAAACCACCTGACCGGGCGTCTCCCGGTCAGGGTTTCTGATACACCTTCACATAATCGACCTGAAAGGTGCGCGGGAAGATGGTGTCATCGACCGCGCCCGGCCAGTCACCGCCGATGGCGAGATTGAGCAGCAGGAACTGCGGCTCATCGAAAGGCCATTGATCGTGGCCGGTATGGGCGTTGGCATAGGTCTGGTAAATCGTGCCATCGACACCGATCTCGATCTTTTCCGCCGTCCAGGTCATGTGATAGATGTGAAAATCCGTGCAGGCGGTCGGTACGGAAACGTGCGTGCCGCCGGTAATGCCGGTATTGACCGTCTGCTGGTTATGGATCGTGCCGTAGATGGTGGTGTCGGAATTAACCTGTTCCATGATGTCGATCTCGCCGGCGCCGGGCCAGCCGCCGTTTTCGCCCAGCATCCAGATTGCCGGCCAGGCGCCCTGGCCGCAGGGCAGCTTGGCGCGCACCTCGAAATAGCCGTAGGTCCAGCTTTTCTTGCCCTGGGTAATCAGGCGGGCGGAGGTGTAATGCTGGCCGCCGTAATCGGCGGCGGCGGCCATGTCTTCCTTGCGCGCGGTGATCGACAGGATGCCGCCGGAAATGCTGGAATTTTCCAGGCGGTCGGCGGCGTAATACTGCTTTTCGTTATTGTACCAGCCGATGGCGTTGGCCTGGGTGTCATAGGACCAGACGGCGGAATCGGGCAGGCCATCGGTCGAGAAATCATCTTCCCAGACCAGATTATAACCCGCCGGCGCGCCGACCGAACTGGATGCGGATGAACTGCTGGAAGAAGAGGAAGACGAGGAAGATGATGATGAGGAGGAGGAGGACGAACTGTGGCTTCCGCCGCCCGTGCTGACGCCGCCGCCTCCACCGCCACCGCACGCGGAAAGCGCGCTCGCGGTCAGGGCGATAAAAGCGGCCGTGCCGATGATCCCGTGCCTGTGCATATCCATCCTCCCTTATTTTACCGTAACGATCCGGCTGTAGCGCTTGCCGTCCGGCGCAACCGAACGCACCTCGACCGGTCCCCTGACCTCTACGGCGTCCTTATAGGTCAGCCATTTGCCGCCTTTGGCGCGATACTGGATTTTCAGGTCGCCATAGGCCAGGTTGGCCTCGAAAATATCGCCGGTGATGCGCGCGCCCGGCGGCGGCAAACGGTAGGCGACATTTTCACGATCCAGTTCGGCAAGGCGCGGTGTCAGGCGGTCATTGAAGCCCTGCCAGTCGGCCAGCAGCGCTTTTCCATCCACCTGACCGTCGCCGTAACTGTAGGCTTTACCGGCGGCATAGGCCGGCTCCCAAGCACCGGTATGCCAGGCGCGTTCAGCCAGGGCCAGGACGCGCGGATAGAACAGATAGTCGGCTATACTATCGGCGCGCACCCCCTCGCTCCACAACTGCCCCTGCATGCCGGCAATGCGGCGGCCGGCGTCCAGCGGCTCAGCATCGGCGATGGTCCGGCCATGCGCCTGGATATCGGTCATGACGCTGGCATTGGCCGCCAGGTTTTCCGGCATGAAGGCGAAGACCTTGAAGAGATCGGTGCCGCGCGAGGCCCAATCCATGCCGCGCTCTTTCGGATCGGGCGCGTAAGGCATGTCGAGATAGAGCACTTCCGGCGTGGATATCACCACGTCCCAGCCACGATTGGCCTGACGGTAAGCCTCGGCCACGCCGCCGCTGAACAGCCCGCCCCAGGCGTTGGATTGCACCTGTTTCGGCATCTCTTCGGGTTTGACGTGGCCCATGCCGTCGCTCCAGCCGGCGGGTTCGAGGCCCTTTTCGCCGAGCATTTGCGATACCCGGGTAATGAAGTAAGGCGTCATGTGCTGAGGATCGAGGCCCTTTTCCTTCACCAGCGCCTGGCAGGCGGGGGAGTCGGTCCAGGCGCCGGCGGTTTCATCGGCGCCAATATGGTAGGTCTTCAGCGGCACGCCGGCGTCCTGGTGCATCGCCCTGATGTCATCGATCACCGTTTCGATGAAGTGGTAGGTCGAGGGAATACAGACGTTCAGCGTATTGTCGTTATAATGCTGGATCGAGTCATAGACCGTCTTGTCATCGGGGTCCTGCAGGCGGAATTCATTGGCGGCATCGGGCTTGCCCTCGGCCATCAAGCGGCGGTAGCGCGCCTCCATCGAGCGCACGGCGGCGCGCGAATGGCCCGGCATGTCGAACGACGGGATGACCTCGATATGGCGCGCGGCGGCGGCCTGGATAATATCGATATAATCGGCCCTGGTCAGGTAACCGTCGACGATTTTCGAGCCTTGCGGCCCCACGCCGAGTTGCGGCAGCAGGCAGGCGTCTTCCTTCAGGTCATGGCAACGGCGGCTGCCGATGTCCGTCAGTTCGGGCAGGGCGCCGATCGCCAGACGCCAGCCTTCGTCATCGCCCAGATGCAGGTGCAGGCGATTGAGCTTGAGGTCGGCCATCCGGTCGATGGTATTGAGGATAAAGGCCTTGGAATGGAAATTACGCGCCAGGTCGATATGCAGGCCGCGGAAGCCGAAGCGCGGTGCGTCGCTGATCTCGATGGGTTTCAGACGATTGTGCTCGAAAGCGGCCTGTTGCGACAGGCTTTCAATGGCATAGGCGGCGCCAGCGGCATCGGCGGCGGTAATGGCGATCCGGCCGTCCTGCGCCAGCAGGTGATAGGATTCCGGCTTGCCTTCAGTGATCGTGATTTCGACCGGCACGCCGCGCGAAGCCAGTTTCAGGTGCGAGGCGTCGAGCGCGGCCTTGATATCCGGAATGGCGAGGCCGGTGAGCTTGACCGCGATGCCCGCTGACAGATCGAGCGCCCGTCCCTCCAGATGCCGCGCGGAAACCGGCGTCGGCAGGATGATGATATCGGGCTTCGCCTGCGCCACCTGACGCGAAGCGTTCCGCACGAAGGCGCGTTCCGGCGTCAGCCATTCGGTGGCGTCATCCGGCCCCTTGCGGGTGGTCGCCTCGTCAGTGATCGGCGTCACGAAAGGCAGGGATTCCAGCCCGGTCGCCGGATCGAACCGTGTCCGCGAGGCAGCGATGGTGACGGGAGGCAATTCTTCACCATTTGGGCCATCGACCACAATGTAAGCATTGGGCATGGCCAGGTATTCGGAAGCCGCGTGGCCGGCCCAGGTGATCGAATAGGTTTCGCCGGGGGTGAGCGTGACTCCGGCCCTGGGTGTCAGCCTGTAATTGTCGCCATTGATATGGCTCAGGTCGAACGCGCTGTCGCCGACCGGTTCGACCGGACTGACCGAACCGAAATAAAGCGCCCACGCCCCTCCGGGCAGGCCGGTTTTCGGCAGGGTCAGGTCAAGGCGGGTGTTAAAGCCGTCATGGGAAGCGTTCGGGACCACGGTCAGCCGGTAGCCGAGATGATCCGCGAACGACGCCGCGGCATTCACCGGCGCGGCGTGCGCCAGAACCGGGCCGAGCGCCGTGGTGGCGAACAGGGCGGCGGCGATCAGCCCCCGGTAACGGCATAAGCGGGATGATTTCGGCATGTTTGGCGCCCTCCACTATCTTTATCTTTCGGGCAAGGTGGCCCATGGCGGCGCGCTTGTCAATCACCAGACAGGACCTATGCGGCATCTTTTACAGTCCAATACAGAACCAATTTAGCCATGAAACGCAGAAGAGACAGAGGTCGGAAAGGTCGGAAGACCAATCCTTACTTCAAATTGAATTATTTTAGTCGCTTTAGTCCATTTGGACAATACCAATATAATCTATTATAAATACCTATAAAATTGAATACGGGCGCCATCACGCCGGACAGATTGTTACAAATCATACTTAATTGATTGAATTTTCATGTATAAATTCACACTACCGACCGAAATCCAACAATGAATTGACATATTCCGCCCTCCATCAATTGCCGGACAAAACCATTGACGGAGCAATACCAATAGAATAGGTTCGATTATTGGACGACGATGGTTCTTCAGGGATTCGGACCGTTGCCGCGAAAAATGAATTTATAAGAAACGGCTTGGGGAAGGGTATGTCATTTATCGAAACCGTCGGCGGGCTGGTCAGCGATGACCCGGCACCGCTCTACATGCAGCTCCAGAAGGTGCTGCGCGACGCCATCCTGTCCCGCGTTCTCAGCCCCGAAGCGGCCATTCCTCCGGAACGCGACCTGGCCGAGGAATTCGGCGTCTCGCGCCTGACCGTGCGCAAGGCGGTCGACGGGCTGGTCGGCGAGGGCCTGATCACGCGCCGCCGCGGGGCCGGCACCTTTGTCGCCAGCCGGGTCGAGAAAAGTTTCTCAAAGCTGTCGTCCTTTTCCGAAGACATGATCTCGCGCGGACGCGTGCCACATTCGGAGTGGCTGTCGAAATCGGCGGGCGCGGTGACCCCGGAGGAATCGCTGTCGCTGGGACTGTCCCCTGGCACCCTGGTCTACCGCTTCCAGCGCCTGCGCTATGCCGACGGCCAGACCATGGCGCTGGAAAACGCCACCATTCCCGGCTACTGCCTGCCGGCGCCCGGCGTGGTCGAGGAATCGCTCTACGCCGCGCTCGACGCCGCCGGCAACCGGCCGGTGCGCGCCCTGCAACGCCTGCGCGCCGTCGCCTTCAGCGCCGACCAGGCGGAAATCCTCGGCATCCGGCCGGGCGATGCGGGCCTGTTCATCGAGCGCCGGGGCTTTCTCGCCGATGGCCGCGCCGCCGAATTCACCCAGAGCTGGTATCGCGGCGACGCCTATGACGTGGTGGCCGAGCTTAATCGCGTTTGATCCGGGCGCGGCGGTGCGCTAGACCTGCCCCATGACCGATGAAACGCCGCCCTTGCGCATCAGCGCCGACGCCCGCATGGAAATGCGCCGGATCGGCCGCGAGGGTCATCCGCTGCTGATCATCGATAATGCGATCAGCGAACCGGAACGGCTGATCGAGGCCGCCATCTCCGCCCCGTTTGAAAGGCCGGCCCATACCCGCTATCCCGGCCTCAATGCTCCTCTGCCCGATTATTACGGTCGGGGCATCCTCAGCGCAGTCAACCCCCTGCTGGCGCGTGGCTTCGGGATGCCGGCGCACCTGCGCAAGACAATGTTCGGCTTCCTGGCCCTGGCCACCCAGGCACCGGAAGACCTGGAGCCGATCCAGAAGGTGCCGCACCACGATTCACCCGATCCCTTCCGGATCGCCATTGTGCACTATCTTTGCCACGACATGGCGGGCGGCACCGGCTTCTTCCGCCACCGGGCGACCGGTTTCGAGGGGGTAGACGCCCGCCGCCGTCCGGATTATGCCCGCCAGGCCGCCGCCGAACTGGAAACAGCCGGCGGCCAGTTGACGCGCCATGTCAGCAATGAGACGCCCAATTACGAACTGATCGATTTCGCCGAACTGAAATTCAATCGGCTGATCATCTACCGCAGCCATGTGCTGCATTCGGGGCTTCTGGAGGGCGCGAAGCTGACCGACGATCCGCGCACGGGCCGCCTGACCGCCAACAGCTTTATCGATATCGCCCGTCCAGGCGGGCAATAGCCGGCAATCCCCGCATTTACAATTTATAGCGGTGGCGCGCATGTCATCCTTACGCACGCGTCAGTATTGTGACCCTCGATATGTCGTTTTGAGGGAGTTTATACCATGCTGGGCACTATTCTGATTGTTGTTCTGATCCTGCTTCTGGTCGGCGCCTTGCCGTCGTGGAATCACAGCCGCAGTTGGGGTTACTGGCCGAGCGGCGGGCTTGGCCTGGTCGCGGTCATCGTCATTATCCTCGTTCTGACGGGGCGAATCTGATGGGCAGGAACGGCATCTATATTCTGTGCGGCGCGGCCCTCCTGGTGATCGTCGCCATCTTCCTGCTCAACCTGCCCGATAACCGCAGCGGCCCGGAACGCATTGGCGACGCCGTGGAGACCCTGCCGCAAGGCGTGGATAAGGCGGGCGACCAGCTCAAGGACCGTAACCCGGTCGAAAAAGCCGGTGACGCCATCAAGAAGAAAACCGACTGAACCGGCAGATTGAAACACGTCTTATCTAACGAATCCGCCTATGTTTATGAATGATATCAAGGCCGACGATCTGACCGCGCAGTTTCGCGCCATGATCCGCGACGCCAAATATCCGTGCGTCGGCGCCAAGTCGGCGCTCAATCACGAGCACATCGAAATCCGGGTGGCGAGGGATATCCGCTGTCCGGCCGATGATGCCCGCATCCATGCCGCGCTGGCTGGATTCGCCCGGCGCTATAAAGCCGATCCGCAACCTTTCCAAAGCCTGGCGGTGCTGTTTCGCGGACCGGAAGACCTGTCGGAAAAAGGTTTCGAGCAGGCGCTGTGGCAGCGGGTGCAGGCGCTCTCCGATATCGACGCCGGCCAGCACCAGCCCTACGATCCGCGCGTCAGTCCCGATGCCGGGGATCCGCATTTTTCACTGAGCTTTGGCGGCGAGGCCTTTTTCCTTGTCGGCCTGCACCCGCAAAGTAGCCGGCCTGCGCGCCGTTTCATAACCCCCGTCCTGGTCTTCAATCCGCACGATCAGTTTGAGCGCCTGCGCGCCCAGGGCCGCTACGAAACATTGAGCAAGGCCATTATCAACCGGGATATCGCCCTGGCCGGGTCGCCCAATCCGATGCTGGCCCGGCACGGCGATATATCCGCCGCCCGGCAATACAGCGGGCGGATGGTTTCCGAAAACTGGCGCTGCCCGTTTGAACCGCATCATGAGGATATCTGCGATGATTGCTGACGATATGATCACCGAAGGCCGCCGCATCGAAATCCCGGCCCGCCATGGCGCCGCTTTCCGGCTCAATCGTGGCCAGCGTTTGCGGGTGATCGATCCGCAGGGGGAGCAGGTGTCGGACATGCTGGCCTTCAATGCCCACGATATCAACGAGGTCATCTCATCGGGGCGCTCGCTCGATTATGCCTCGAAACTGTTCCTGACGACCGGCGATCCGCTTTATTCCAACCGCTCGAATGTCATGCTGGAAATCATCGAGGATATGGTCGGTCGTCACGATTTCCTGCTGACACCCTGCTCGAAGGATACCTTCCGCATTATCTATGGTGATGAAAATCCGCATCAGGGCTGCTTCGGCAATCTGGCCCACGCGCTTCAGCCTTACGGCATAAAGCCCGACCAGATTCCGACGGCGTTCAATATTTTCATGAACGTCAATATCGCCGCCGACGGCTCATTCACCGTCGATGCACCCAAGAGCAAGGCCGGCGACCATATCCTTTTTGAAGCCCGCATGGACCTGATTGTCGCCCTGACCGCCTGTTCGGCGCTGCAATCCAACAACTATGCGTTCAAGCCGATCCATTATGCGATCGAAACCGCACATTAAAAAAAGCCCGTGAAACCACACAGGCTCCACGGGAATAAATCGTGTTCCGGGTTGAGGCCGAAACAGCCAGTTGGGGAAGAACGGGCCGCATCCGCGCGAAACGACAGACGAGGCACCCTTCAGATATAGCCTCGCGGCTATATGCGTTACTTTTCCCGCATAGCCTGTCCGGCGTCAAGCATTTTTGTCATCGATGTCATAAATTTAATCCCGCGAGACATTCTTACGCAAGCTCCATTCCTCAAAGCGTCCGGTTGGCCGTGGCGACCTGTGCATACCACTTGCCGGAATCCTTGATCGTGCGCGTCTGGCCGTTGGCGAAATCGACGTAGGTCAAGCCGAACCTTTGGCTATAGCCGGCGGCCCACTCGAAATTGTCCATCAGGCTCCAGGCATGGTAGCCGCGAACCGGTACGCCGTCACGGATAGCGCGCGACAGGGCGTCAAGATGGCCTTTGTAGTAGGCGATGCGCTTGGCGTCATGGATCTGACCCGTAGCGTCCGGGCCGATATTGTAAGCCGCGCCGTTTTCGGTGATCTCGATCGGGCGGTTGCCGGTGACGGCCTGCATCCGCTTGAGGATATCGTAGAAACCCTGCGGGTAGATATCCCAGCCAAAATCGGTCTTTTCGTGGTCGCCGAAGGCCCACTCGGTATCGGGCAACAGCAAGCCGGGCACACCGGAAGGCTTTTGCGCGTCCCAGACGCGGGTGCGCGAATAGTAGTTGAGGCCGATGAAATCGAGATCGGCCTGCATCCGCTTGTCGTCACCCGGCAGGAAGCCCAGCAGTTCGTTTTGCCTGTCCGCCGGCACCACGCCTTCGGGATAGGCGCCGGTCAGGACGGACTGGACGAACCACAGGTTCGACAGCTTGTCCATGAAGACGGCGGCGGCCTTGTCGCCTTCGGAATCCGTCGAAGGAATCTGCGGCGACACATCGAAGACCGAGCCGATCTTGAGCTTCGGATTGACGGCCTTCATCGCCTTATAACCCATGCCGTGCGCCAGGTTGACCGTATGGGTGGCCTTGAAGAAGGCCAGCGGGTCCTTGCGGCCCGGCGCCCAGGCCCCTTGCCAGTAGCCGATCTGTGTAAAGGCCTTGGATTCATTGAACAATGACCAGTTCTCGATGCGATCGCCCAGGGCGCGCGCCATGATCTCGGCATATTCCGTGAAGCGCAGGGCGGTATCGCGGTTGGGCCAGCCGCCACGGTCTTCCAGCTCCTGCGGCAGGTCCCAGTGGTAGAGGGTCGGCAACGGGCGGATGCCGGCTTCGAGCAGCTTGTCGGTCAGGCGCGAATAATAATCGAGGCCCTTCTGGTTCGCCGGTCCGGTGCCATCGGGCTGGATACGTGTCCAGGCGGTCGAAAAGCGGTAGGATTTCAGGTTCATGGCCTTTAGCAGGGCCACGTCCTCTTCGTACTTGTGATAGCTGTCGCAAGCCACCTGGCCGGTATCGCCGTTGAGAATCTTGCCCGGCGCCAGGGTAAAGCGGTCCCAGATGGATTCGCCCTTGCCGTCTTCGTTCCATGCCCCCTCGATCTGATAGGCGGCGGTGGCCGCGCCCCAGATAAAGCCTTCGGGGAAAACGCCTTCCACAAACTTCCCGGCCTTTTTGGCTTCAGCCATATCGGGCATAAGGGAAACGGCGCCAAGGGCCAGGGCAGAGGTGAAAAGTTCGCGGCGATTCATGAGGGTTTCCTGTGAGAGCGGCTGCGGTTTGTCCGCATTTGTCTCATAGGTGCTTCAAAATGACATCGATGTCAATAAGATGAGTGAAAAATGTCCGGCCCGCCTGGAAGGGGACGATTTGACTTTGGCGGACGCGGCCTTTAGCTGGTTTCATGCCTGTTTTTCCATCCACGCCGGATCGACATATCGCCTGTCTTGAAAAGGTGACGGCGGCGCAATTTGACGACATCCTGCGTCAGGGCCAGCCGGTCGTACTGAAAGGGATAGCGGCGGACTGGCCATTGGTCAGGCAGGCGCGCCAATCGGACCAGGCCGCGGCCGGTTACCTCAAGGCGCTCGATACCGGCAAACCCGTTCCGGTCTGGATCGGCGAACCGGAGATCAGGGGCGAATTCTTTTACGGCGATACGCCTGGCAAGCTCAATTTCCGCAAGGCCCCGGCATCCATTTCAGCCACCGTCGATCATCTGCTCAGTCTGGCGCATGCGGAAAACCCGCGCTCGGTCTATATTCAGTCCCTGCCCGTTGCCGATCATCTGCCGGGTTTCCTTGAGACGCACAGGCTCGATTTATTGCCCGGCATTGCCCCGCGCATCTGGATCGGCAATCGCCTGCGGGTCCAGACCCATTACGATCCGGTCGATAATATCGCCGTGCTGGCGGCCGGAAGGCGGCGCTTCACCCTCTTCGCCCCGGACCAGACGCCCAATCTCTATGTCGGGCCGCTGGAAAAGACCGTGGCGGGCGCGCCGGTCAGCATGGCATCGATCGAGCAACCGGATTACATGCGCTTCCCTCGCCTGAAAGCGGCGCTGGATAATGCCTGGCATGCCGATCTCGAACCGGGCGACGGCATCTATATCCCTTACATGTGGTGGCATCACGTCCGTTCGCTGACACCGTTTAATATCCTGGTCAATTACTGGTGGGATACGGAACCAGCGCATAATGCCGATGCCATGGATGCCTTTCTCCACGCCGTCCTGACCCTGAAACGTCTGCCGGAAAACAAACGCGCCATCTGGAAGACGATGTTCGATCACTACGTTTTCGAGGCGAACGGGGATCCGGTGGCGCATCTGGACGAAAGCGACAAGGGCGCGCTGGGGCCGATGTCCGATGACGAAGTCGCAGCGAGAAAGCAGCACCTGCTGACACGATTGGAATCCAAATGGAAAGACTAATGGGGTGTGGGGTCCGTGACCCCACGTCTTCCTCTTCCCAAAGAAAAACCCGGCCTAAGGACCGGGTTTTTCTTTGGGAATAAAAGCAAGGTTTGTGGGGTCACGGACCCCACACCCATTAGCTTTACATCTGCATGGTCCAGTTTTCGACGCCCATGGCCGCCTGGCGAACCGCTTCCGAACGGGTCGGGTGCGGGTGGCAGGTGCGGGCCAGGTCTTCCGACGCGCCGCCAAAGGCCATCAGTACACAGACTTCGCCGATCATTTCACCGACCTGCGGCCCCATCATGTGAACGCCCAGCACCTTGTCGGTCTTGGCGTCGGCAATGAACTTCACGAAACCTTCCGTTTCGTGGTTGATCTTGGCGCGGCTGTTGGCCATGAAGGGGAACTTGCCGGTCTTGTAGGCGACGCCAGATGCCTTGACCTGCTCCTCGGTCTGGCCGACCCAGGCGACCTCCGGGAACGTATAGACGACCGACGGCACCAGGTTGTAATCGACGTGACCGGCCTTGCCGGCGATCAGTTCGATACAGGCCACCGCGTCTTCTTCGGCCTTGTGCGCCAGCATTGGCCCCAAAATCACATCGCCGATGGCCCAGACGCCAGGTGCCGCGGTCTTGAAATGATTGGTCGGGATAAAGCCGCGCGGATCGGGCGTGATGCCGACCGATTCCAGGCCAAGGCCCTGGGTATACGGACGGCGGCCGATGGCGACCAGCACCACATCGGCGTTCAGCTTTTCCTGCGCGCCGCCGCTGGCGGGTTCGAGCGTCAGTTCCACACCCTTCGGGCCGGTCTTGGCGGCGATGACCTTGGTGCCGAGCTTGAAGGTGAAGCCCTGCTTGGTGAGCGTCTTCTGGAAGGCGGTAGCGGTTTCGGTATCCATGCCCGGCGTGATGCGGTCAAGGAATTCGACCACGGTCACCTGCGCGCCGAGTCGGCGCCAGACAGAGCCGAGTTCGAGGCCGATGATACCCGCGCCGACCACGACCAGCGACTTCGGCACAGCCGGCAACGACAAGGCGCCGGTGGAATCGACGATCTGCTTCTGATCGACGGTGACGCCCGGCAGCGGGGTCGGTTCGGAGCCGGTGGCGATGACGATATTCTTCGCGGTCAGATTGGAGATCGTGCCGTCATTGCCCGTGACCGTTACCTTACCGGGACCGGCGATCGCGCCGCGGCCGACGAAATAGGTCACCTTGTTCTTCTTCATCAGGAACTCAACCCCCTTGGTCAGGGCGGTGACGCTATCCTGCTTGGATTTCATCATCTGGACGAGGTTGAGCTTCGGCGCGGCGACGTCGATACCGATATTGGCGAACTCATGACCGGCAGCCTCATACAGTTCCGAGGCATGCAGCAGGGCTTTCGAGGGCATGCAGCCGACATTCAGGCAGGTGCCGCCCAGGGTGCCGCGCGATTCGACGATGGCGGTCTTCAGTCCAAGCTGGCCGGCGCGCACCGCCGCATTATAGCCGCCGGGACCACCGCCGATGATCACCACGTCGAAATTGTCGTCAGCCATGCGAAAGCCCTCTCACATAAGGTAATTTGCCTGCCCGTTAGCTAGGAGCCTCGCCCCTTTGGGTCAAGTCAATTAAGCAGACATAAGGGACTTTTTTACGCCAGGCCCGCGCGCCCCGCCTTCGGTATGGGCCGGAAACGCGACATGTAGATGAAGAAGCCCAGGACCAGCGCCACCAGCGTCAGGACATAACGCGGGTCCCAGCCGGAAAGCACGGTGTAAAGCTTGTCGAACAGGCCGAGGCTTTTGTCGCCATTGGTCAGGTAGGTCAGGATCAGGTCGGCGCCGAATCCCAGCACATAAACGAAAGCGGCGCGGAAATTGCCGTTGGCGTGGAGGAAGGCCGCCAGCAGGTAGAGCGTAATCACCGCGCCCCACAGCCAGACCACCGGCTTGTTATCGGTGACGATGGCGGTCACCGCTGTATCGCCCTGTATGGAATCCGTCACTGGCGCGGCGGATTCGCCCATCATCGGCGAATCAAAACCGCCGGAATAATCGGTCGAATCCATCGAGCGCGCCGCAATGGTAGGGCCGTTATCCACCGGCGGCAGGATAAAGGCCCTGACGACCGGGAAGGCGATCCAGGCCACATAGGCCAGCACCACCAGAACGAGGAAGCCGCGCACATACTTCATCCTGTCACCTGTCCATTCATTTATGGTTAACGAAAGCTTAACCCAAATACCGCCCTCACGCCACCATCAACCGCTACTCCTCAACCCTGGCCACGCCAAGGTCGGCGACAACGGCGGCCGGATCGTCCTTCATATCGCCGAGCGCACCGAGGTTATGACTGGCGAAATCGACGACCTGCATGAAATAATCCCGTCCCCCGCAGGCCAGTTGCCCTTCGGCATATGACAGGCGATAGGCCTTCACGGCGGTTTCCTGCGCCGTGGCGAACTGTTCCGGCGTCAGCTTGGTGGCGCTGATATCGACCGTCTGAACCTTGCGCATCCGGGCAAAACCGTAGGCCGACTGGCCGCAGGCGGTGGCGGCATTGACCACATTCGGCTTGAGGATCAGGTCTTCGTTCAGGTTGAATTCCTTGTCCTGATTGGGATCGTCGGGCACAAAGGCCATGGGCGGCGCGCCCGGCGCGGATTCCGCCTGGGCCACGCCGTTCAGGCTGGCGCGCGGCTTGGGCCGGCCGACATGCTTGGCGAGATAGATCCAGAACTCGGACTGGTCGAGCATGGCGTCTTCATTGAAGGTGATGTCGAACTTGTCGGATTTGTTGATGTAGAGATCGAGCATTTCACGGAAACCGCGCTTCAGCTTCTCCCGGTCATCCTTCGACATCTGACTCGATACCGATGGCCGCCCCAGATCGAGCGCGATGCCGTAGGCCAGCATGATATCCGGATGCTGGACATCGGCCTTCATCAGCAGGTCCATCATCGGCGTGGTCATGGCGGCATTGACATAGGCCTGGCCCTTTATGGCGTCGGCCGGCGTGAAGGTTTCCCGGTTGCTGAGTTCTTTTTTCGCCCCACGCGCCTCAGCCGTGCCGCTCATGACCAGCGAAACACCCAGCACAATACCCGCCGCTATCCGCGCGGCGTCCCATAACGTCTTCATCCCTGATCCTCATTTATAATACTTGTTTTTGAGAGATTAATTCAACGCCGCCCGGTACGCCAGCGCTTTAGGCGGGAACGTCCGCCGTCAGGAGCGGACTGTGGCTTATTTATCGGTCCAGTTTTGCGGCGACAGGCCGATCGCATAGCCCCTATCGAAGACCTTGTTCATGCTCTCGGTATCGAAGGCCAGCATGCCGCCATCGATGAAATCGTCCGGCATGGCGGTCACGGACATGCTGAGATCGTTGCGTTCGGCAAAGGCTTTCAGCGCCACCAGCGTGACGCGCGCCTGCGCCTTGGTGATGGTTTCCAGGCTGCGCGCGGCAATGGTGACGGCGTTGTTTTTTGTCACCGCATAGGCCGGATTGATCTTGCCGTTGACCAGCACATAGACATGGCCACCGTGACGCAGGTCGGCCGGCACGGTCCAGTCGAGCATCGATTCCGGCAGGATGAAGAACGGCAGGGTGACGCTGCCGTCAACGTGCATTTCCTGCAACGGATGTCCCTTGGGGCCGACGGCTTCCGGGTTCTGATCACCGACCGTATCGGTTTCGATCATCACCGGGGCGAAAGCGCCCGGCACGCTGGCCGAGGCGACCAGCACCTTGCAGAACAGTTCGCGCGCCGCCGCCCGCTTGTAGGGGTGGGTCTGGGCTTCCAGCGCGATAGCTCCCAGGTCCCACACCACGCCTTCCTGACTGTCGAGATTGGTGGTCGCCACGAACAGCCGCCGGCCTTTCAGGTGCTCACGGGCGATGGCGGTCAGAAGGTCGTCATCGATATAGCGCGCCACCAGGTCGCGCAGTTGCCCCGCCTGGAAGATGCCCGGCGTGAAGGCGGCATAGAGGCCGCGCTTGCGCGTCAGGCCGGCGGCGGCCCCACTGGTATAGGCGTCACGCAACCTGGCGTCATAATCGGGGCCAAGGAAGGCGAAAGGCGCGATCAATGCACCAGTCGAGACGCCGGTGACGACATTGAACCGCGGCCGGTCACCGCGTTTGGTCCAGCCGATCAGCACCCCCGCGCCAAAAGCGCCATCCGCCCCGCCACCGGACAGCGCCAGTATCTGGTAAGGCGCATCGGACGGCGTTTTCGCGGCGGTGGCGCGCAGGTCTTTTTCGAGACGGCCGGAAAGGCTGGGGTCATCGGCGTTGAAGCGGGCGTTGGGAAATTCCGGCACGCTCGCCGCCGCCGCTTCGTTCAGCACGGTGGCATCGCGCGGCACAGTCAGGCAACCGCCGAGCGACAGCAGGGCGCAGGCGGCAAGCATGAGACGGAACAGGGGAACTGACATCGAAAGCCTCTTTCCGCCTTCATACCATAGCCACCGTAAACAAAAAGCCGCTCCCTCTCAGGAACGGCTTCTTATTTTAGCTCAAACGCCGCATCAGGGCGGCGCCTGTCTAGACGTCGAGGATGAAGCGCTGCGGGTCTTCCAGACCTTCCTTGATGCGGACCAGGAAGGTAACCGCTTCCTTGCCATCGACGATGCGGTGGTCATAGGAAAGCGCCAGGTACATCATCGGGCGGGCGACGATCTGGCCGTTCACCACCATCGGCCGCTGCACGATGTTGTGCATGCCGAGGATGCCGGATTGCGGCATGTTGAGGATCGGCGTCGACATCAGCGAACCGTAAATGCCGCCATTGGTGATGGTGAAGGTGCCGCCTTGCAATTGATCGATCGACAGGGTGCCGTCGCGCGCCTGCTTGCCAAGGGCGGCGATGCCCTTTTCGATGCCGGCCAGAGACAGGGTATCGACATCGCGCAGGACCGGAACGACCAGGCCCTTGTCGGTGCCGACGGCGATACCGAGGTCATAGTGGTTCTTGTAGATGATGTCGGTGCCGTCGATTTCGGCATTGACCGCCGGGATATCCTTCAGGGCCGCGACCACCGCCTTGGCGAAGAACGACATGAAGCCTAACTTCACCCCGTGACGCTTTTCAAAGGCGTCCTTGTAGGTGGCGCGCAGGGCCATGACCGTCGACATATCGACCTCGTTGAAGGTCGTCAGTTGCGCGGCGGTCGATTGCGATTCCTTCAGGCGGCGGGCGATGGTCTGGCGCAGGCGCGTCATCTTCACGCGCTCTTCGCGCGGCGCGGTCGGGCGCGGGGCCGTCTGAGCGGCGGCGGCCACCGGAACCGGGGCCGAAGCCGCCGGAGCGGGGGTGGAGAGCGCCGCCAGGGCGTCGCCCTTGGTGATGCGGCCGTCCTTGCCGGTACCGGCAACGCTGTTCGGATCGAGGCCGGTTTCCGTGACGATGCGCTGGACGGCGGGCGACAACGGCTTATCGGTGGAAGCCGCAGCAGCCACAGGCGCCGGCGCGGCGGCGGGAGCTGAAGCGGCGACCGAGCCATCGGTCGAAATGCGGGCGATGACCTGGCCCGGCGTCACGGTGGCGCCATCGGCGGCCACGATATCGGCGAGCGTACCGTCAGCCGGGGCGGCGACTTCGAGCGCCACCTTGTCGGTTTCGATTTCGACGAGGATTTCGTCCTTCTTGACCGCCTCGCCCTTTTTCTTGCGCCAGCCGGCCAGCGTGCCTTCGGCGACCGATTCCCCCATGACCGGGGTCTTGACCTCGATCAGCGACGCGCCGGAAGTGGCAGGCGCAGCCGCCGGAGCGGCGGCGGCAGGCTTGGTGGCAGACGCGGCAACCGACGCACCAGCGCCGCCGACCGTGCCGAGCACGACGCCCGGCGTGACGGTTTCACCTTCACCGATGAGGATTTGCAGGGTGCCATCGGACGGCGAGGCGACTTCGAGCGATACCTTGTCGGTTTCCAGTTCGACGAGGATTTCGTCCTTCTTGACGGTTTCGCCGGACTTTTTCGTCCATTTGGCGATGGTGGCTTCGGTTACGGATTCTCCCAGGACGGGAACGAGGATGTCAGCCATTGGTCAGGCTCCAGTTTTTGAATTTTGGTGTGCTGTTCAGCGAATGAATGTGAAACGCTCAGAAAGAAACCCCGCCCTCAGGCGAAGGCTTCATTCAGGAAAGTTTCGAGTTCCTTGAGGTGGCGGCTCATCGTGCCGGCGGCGGTCGAGGCCGAGGCCGGACGGCCGACATAACGGGCGCGCTTGGCCTTGACGTTCAGGCGGGCGAGCGTCAGTTCCAGCCACGGCTCGACAAAGGTCCAGCCGCCCATGTTCTTCGGCTCCTCCTGGCACCAGACCAGTTCGGCGTTCTTGAAGCGGGCCAGTTCGGTCATCAGCGACTTCATCGGCCACGGATAGAACTGCTCAAGGCGCATCAGGTAGACATCCTTGATCTGCTTCTTCTCGCGGTCTTCCAGCAGATCGTAATAGACCTTGCCGGAGCACAGCACGACGCGGCGGATCTTGTCATCCGAAGCGATCTTGATGCCGGAGACTTCGGGCCTGCGCTCGGCGTCATCGTGCAGAACGCGGTGGAAGGACGATCCTTCGGCGATTTCCGACAGGGACGATACCGCCTTCTTGTGACGCAGCAGCGATTTCGGCGTCATCAGGATCAGCGGCTTGCGGAACGGCCGGTGAATCTGGCGGCGCAGGATGTGGAAGTAGTTCGACGGCGTGGTGCAGTTGGCGACCTGCATGTTGTCTTCGGCGCACATCTGCAGGAAGCGCTCCAGACGGGCCGAGGAGTGTTCCGGTCCCTGGCCTTCATAGCCGTGCGGCAACAGCATGACGAGGCCCGACATGCGCAGCCACTTGCGCTCGCCCGACGAGATGAACTGGTCGATGATGACCTGGGCGCCGTTGACGAAATCACCGAACTGGCCTTCCCACAGGGTCAGCGTGTTCGGATCCGCCAGCGAATAGCCGTATTCGTAACCGAGGACAGCCTCTTCCGACAGGGCCGAGTCGATGCCTTCATAGAGGGCCTGGCCGTCGCGGATATGGTTGAACGGGAAGTAGCGGTTTTCCGTGCGCTGATCGACGAAGGCCGAATGGCGCTGCGAGAAGGTGCCGCGGATCGAATCCTGACCCGACAGGCGGACCGGGAAGCCTTCATCGAGCAGCGAGCAGAAGGCCAGCGATTCGGCGGTCGCCCAGTCGAGGTTCTCGCCGGTTTCGATCATCTGGCGGCGGGCGTCGATGACACGGCGCAGGGTCTTGTGGGCGTCCACATCGTTGGGGATCGTGGTGATCTTGGTGCCGATCTCGACGAGACGGGCGCGCGGCACGGACGTGCTGCCCCGGCGTTCGTCTTCTTCCGGCAGGCCAAGCCCCTGCCACTTGCCGTCCAGCCAGTCGGCCTTGGTGGCCTTATAGGTCTTGCCGGCCTCGAATTCGGCATCGAGGAAGGTGTCGAACTCACTGATGAAGCCATCGACCTCGGCCTGTGTGACCACGCCCTCGTTGATCAGGCGCGCGCTGTACAGTTCGCGCGTGGACGGATGGTCCTTGATCTTGGCGTACATGATCGGCTGGGTGAAGGTGGGGTCGTCGCCTTCGTTGTGGCCGAAGCGGCGATAGCAGAACATATCGACCACCACGTCCTTGGCGAACTTCTGGCGGAACTCGGTCGCCATCTTGGCGGCGAAGACCACGGCTTCCGGATCGTCGCCGTTGCAGTGCAGGATCGGGGCCTGCGCCATCAGGGCCACGTCGGACGGATAGGGCGAGGAACGCGAGAAACGCGGCGCCGTGGTAAAGCCGATCTGGTTGTTGATGACGAAATGCAAGGTGCCGCCGGTGCGGTAGCCCTTCAGGTCCATCAGGGCGAAACATTCCATGCCGACGCCCTGGCCGGCAAAGGCCGCATCGCCGTGGATCAGCAGGCCCATGGCCATGCCGCGGTCCGGTCCGGCTTCGGAGGCCAGCACCGCCGCGTCGGTCTGGCCGCGCAGATGGAAGGCCTGCTTGGCGCGCGTCTTGCCGAGCACGACCGGATTGACGATCTCCAGGTGCGACGGGTTGGCCGTCAGCGACAGGTGGACCGTATTGCCGTCGAACGTGCGGTCCGAGGAAGCGCCCATGTGGTACTTGACGTCCGACGAGCCTTCGATATCGGCCGGCAGAGAGGTGCCGCCCTGGAATTCGTGGAACATGGCGCGGTAGGTCTTGCCCATGACGCCCGTCAGGGTATTCAGGCGGCCACGGTGGGCCATGCCGAAGATGATATCCTTCACGCCGAGCGCGCCGCCGCGCTTGATGATCTGCTCCAGCGCCGGGATCATGGCTTCACCGCCGTCGAGGCCGAAGCGCTTGGTGCCGGGGAAGCGGCGGTGGCAGAAGCGCTCGAAACCCTCGGCCTCGATCAGCTTCTTGAGGATGGCGATCTTGCCTTCGCGGGTGAAGGTGATTTCCTTGTCGCGGCCTTCGATGCGTTCCTGCACCCAGGCCTTTTCGGCGGGGTCGGCGATATGCATGTACTGGACGCCGACATTGCCGCAGTAGGTGCGGCGGACGATGGCGAGGATTTCCCGCAGGCTTGCCGATTCCAGGCCCAGCACACCATCGATGAAGATGGTGCGGTCCATGTCGGCCTCGGTGAAGCCCCAGTAGCTCGGATGCAGTTCGGGATTGTCGCCTTTCGGCTCAAGGCCCAGCGGGTCGAGGTTCGATTGCAGGTGGCCACGGATGCGGAAGGTGCGGATCAGCATCAGCGCCCGGACCGAATCGCGCGCGGCGGCCTGAAGATCGGCGGCGGAGGCGCCAGGATTTTTGGCGGCGATGGCCTTTTCGACCTTGGCCTGCACGGCGGGCCACACGCCATCCATCGCCGAGGTCAGTTCGTCGCGCGGAGCGTTTACCGGTTGCGCCCACCCGCCGACGCCGGCGTTGGCGCTGACCGTTTCAGGCCTGTCCATGAGGGAATCGAAGAAGGCGCGCCATTCGGGGGAAACCGAATTGGGGTCCTGCGCCCAGCGTTCCTGCATCTGCTCGATGAAGATCGCGTTGGTGCCGTAGAGAAAAGACGTCTCGGCGAACACCTGATTAAGCCGACTTGAGTCGTCTGCCATGTGTGCTTCCTGTTCAGGCGGCCAATTACGACACCGCCTGCCTTTCGAAATATGCTTGCGTCCAACCACCCTAAAGGCTTGAGGACGAGGTGACCGCGGCCAATAACGACACCGCGATCCGGTTTTGGTTCCTGCCCGGCACGCCGCGCAGGTTTTCACTCCTTACACGAAATTATGCCCCAGGGCCATAAGGCTCTGGGGCATAAATCAGACTATTTAAAGGCCTTTCAAGACGCTCAGAAGCGTTTCGCCCAAAGCCGCCGGAGAAGGCGCCACCTTGATGCCCGCCGCTTCCATGGCGGCGATCTTGTCTTCCGCGCCGCCCTTGCCGCCGGAGATGATCGCGCCGGCGTGGCCCATGCGGCGGCCCGGAGGCGCCGTGCGCCCGGCGATAAAACCGGCCATGGGTTTCTTGCGGCCGCGTTTGGCCTCGTCACGCAGGAACTGCGCGGCGTCTTCCTCGGCCGAGCCGCCGATTTCGCCGATCATGATGATCGACTTGGTGGCTTCGTCGGCCAGGAACATTTCCAGCACGTCGATGAACTCGGTGCCCTTGACCGGATCGCCGCCGATGCCGACAGCGGTGGTCTGGCCCAGGCCGGCATTGGTGGTCTGGAACACGGCTTCATAGGTCAGGGTGCCGGAGCGCGACACGACGCCCACCGAACCCGGAGAGAAGATATTGCCCGGCATGATGCCGATCTTGCACTGGTTCGGCGTCAGGACGCCGGGGCAGTTCGGCCCGATCAGGCGCGACTTCGAGCCTTGCAGCGCCTTCTTCACCTTCACCATGTCCAGCACCGGAATGCCTTCGGTGATGCAGACGATCAGTTCCATCTCCGCTTCGATCGCTTCCAGGATCGAGTCGGCGGCGAAGGGGGGCGGCACGTAGATGGCGGTGGCGGTGGCGCCGGTACGCTCACGGGCCTCGGCCACGGTATCGAAGACCGGCAGGTTCAGATGCGTCTGGCCGCCCTTGCCGGGGGTGACGCCGCCGACGAGTTGCGTGCCGTAGGCGATGGCCTGTTCGGAGTGGAAGGTGCCTTGCGCGCCGGTGAAGCCCTGCGTGATGACCTTGGTGTTTTTATCGATAAGAACGGACATACTGCTTAACCCTTCACGGCCTTGACGATCTTGGCGGCCGCGTCGGCCAGATCGTTGGCGGCGATGACATTGAGGCCGCTCTCGTTGATGATCTTTTTGCCGAGTTCGACATTGGTGCCTTCGAGGCGCACCACCAGCGGCACTTTCAGCCCGACTTCCTTGACGGCGGCGATGACGCCCTGCGCGATGATATCGCACTTCATGATGCCGCCGAAGATGTTGACCAGGATGCCCTTGACCTTCGGATCGGAGGTAATGATCTTGAAGGCCGCGGTGACCTTCTCGGTGGTCGCACCGCCGCCGACATCGAGGAAGTTGGCCGGCTCGGAACCATAGAGCTTAATGATGTCGAGCGTGGCCATGGCCAGGCCGGCGCCGTTGACCATACAGCCGATTTCGCCGTCGAGGGCGATATAGCTGAGGTCGAACTTCGAGGCTTCGATTTCCTTCTGGTCCTCTTCCGTTTCGTCGCGCAGGGCAACGATGTCGGGATGGCGGAACAGGGCGTTCGAGTCGAACGACACCTTGGCGTCGAGGACGATCAGCTTGTCATCGCCCGTGATGATCAGCGGGTTGATTTCCAGCATGTCCATGTCCTTGGCGTTGAACGCCGCGTACAGTTGCTGGAGGAGCTTGGCGCCCTGCTTGGCGACATCGCCCTTGAGGTTGAGCGCCTTGGCCAGCGCGCGGGTGTGGGTCGGCCACACGCCGGTAGCGGGATCGATGGTGAAGGTGTGGATCTTGTCGGGCGTGTTGTGCGCCACATCCTCGATATCCATGCCGCCTTCGGTGGAGGCCACGACCGACACCTTGGAACTGACGCGATCGACGAGCAGCGACAGGTAGAGTTCCTTGGCGATATCGGCGCCTTCCTCGATATAGAGGCGGTTGACCTGCTTGCCGGCCGGGCCGGTCTGGTGGGTCACCAGCACGCGACCAAGCATTTCATCGGCATTGGCCTTGACCTCTTCCGGCGACTTGACGACACGGACGCCGCCCTTGGCGTCAGCCCCCAGGCCCTCGAAGCGGCCCTTGCCGCGTCCGCCGGCGTGAATTTGCGATTTGACGACGAAAACCTTGGAACCGGCCTCTGTGGCCAGGGTCTTGGCGGCCTTCAGGGCCTCGTCGGGGGAGAAGGCGGCATATCCGCGCGGAACGGCAACGCCGAACTCTTTGAGGACGGCCTTAGCTTGATGCTCGTGAATGTTCATGAAACCGGTCTTGTAATGTTGCTGATACAGCAAAAACATGCAGGACGGATCATCGCGCCCGTCCTTTGAACGGGGGCTTTATAGAGAGGCGCGCGCCTGTGTGCAACCGCTCACACACATAAATTTGATGAATCGCGCCATTTTGGTTTCACAAGGTTTCCCCTTTCGTAACAGGAATGTTACCGCTAACGCAAAGCGGGAAAAGACGACAGCGTTGTCAGGATGCGGTCATCGCACCGCAAAACCGTATACGATTTTCAATCATCCAAAGACCATCTGCCACATCAGGCGGCCCGGCAGGAAGGTGAACAATCCGGCGATCAGCAGGGCACCGGTATAGAGGCGCGTGGCGTATTTTTTATGGGCCTTGATATCCTTTTTGCGTGCCGCATAGACGATCATCGGCGCCGCGATCAGGGTGGCCCCGGACAGGATATGGATAAAGCTGAAACTGTCGTGATTGATGATCCTGATAAAGAAGGACGACCCTGCCACCACCACCATGAAGATGATCCAGGCCCAGCCGAGAATACGGTGCATGCCCGTGCCCTTGGGGCCGAAAATCTGCACCGCGCCGATAACGAAGGCCGCCAGCGCCGCCAGCAGGTGAATCTGGATGACCGGCGACACCTGGCCGATCAGGGCGATATTCGGCAGATGCGGATGGGCGTAGTGGTCGAGCAGCGTCATAAGGCTTCCTTGAAATAGGATGGCTTTTAAAAATCGGATGCCCCATAAGACAGCGATCTTTTCTGGATGCCCGGCCCCATGCGTGAAACGCCCGACCTAATTCGTGAAACGCCGCCCCGTGTCACTGGCGCTTCGTCAGTGACACGGCTCATACTGGCCGTTATCGGCCCGCACTGGTTGCGCACCTACGCCGTCGCGCTCGGCATGGCGTTCCTGCTCACCTTCACCGCCGCCAACGGCACGCAGGATGTCCCGCTGCTGGTCCGCTTCCCCTACTGGCTGATTCTCATGGTGTGCGGCACGCTGATCGCGCAGATGACCGGCCGCGCGCTCGACCGCTACGCCAGCCTCAATCTGTGGCAGACCGTCACGGCCATGATCGCCATCACCACGCCGCTGATCTGCGTTATGGTCTGGCTGGTGACGGCGGGTTTCAACAGCGATCACAGGCTTGAGCCGGTCCGACTGCTCCATCTGGTCGGCCCCGTTCTGGTGATTACGGTCGCCATGGCGGTGCTGCATGTCCTGATCAGCGGCACGCCGGCGCAAAGCCACGCCTTCACAACGGATATGAAGACCGAGCCGGGCGCCGCTTTCCGCGAACGCCTACCGTTCAAATTCCGCCATGCCGAAATTCATGCCATGGAAGCCGAGGACCACTATCTGCGTGTCCACACCTCAACCGGCGACACCTTGATCCTGATGCGGCTTTACGACGCCATCCGCGAACTGGACGGCATCGAGGGGTCGCAGACGCACCGCTCATGGTGGGTGGCCAGGGCCGCCGTCACCGACACGATCCGCGCGAATGGCCGCATTACCCTGGTGCTGACAGGCGAGCTAACCGCGCCCGTCAGCCGCAGCTTCCAGAAAGCCCTGAAAAAGGATGGCTGGCTGTAGGCCCTATTTCTTCTGCAATTCGGCCTTGAAGGCATCGAGGCTCAGGGGCCGGCCGAGGAAATCCTGGATCAGCGCATTGGCGTCTTCCGAACCGCCCGGTTCCAGCACCAGCTTGCGATAGCGCATGGCGGTGTCCTTGTCGCGGATGCCGTCGGCCTCGAAGCGGGTGAAGAGATCGAGCGCGATCGCCTTGGACCAGACATAGGTATAGTAGATCGCCGAATAGCCATCGAGATGCCCGAAGCTGGCATAGGGATGCGTGCCCGGCACCGGCGGATAGAGGGCATAGCGGCTCAGTTGGCTGTCGAACTGCGTACTGAGGTCGAAATCCGGCTTGCGGTTATAGAAGTTGAGCGAAATCGCCGAATAGGCCAGTTGCGTCTTCCACATGCCGGGTTCGCCGAAGTGGCGGCCGGCATTCATCTTCTGCACCAGGCTTTCGGGGATCGGCTCGCCCTTGTCGTTCGAGGCGAAGCCTTTCAGCGTATCGTAATTCCAGGTCCATTCCTCGAGAAGCTGCGACGGCGCCTCGATGAAGTCCCATTGCAGATTGCCCATGGATTGCACACCATACTGGGTATGGCCCGAATACATGGCGTGCAGCAGATGGCCGAACTCATGCAGGAAGGTAGTCACATCGTCATGGTCCATCGGCCCTGACGCCGGGAAATTGCAGATCAGCGCGCCGACCGGAATCTGGCGGCCTTCGATGCCGGTGCGGATCGGGAACTGAGCGGCGTGATTATATTTGCCATCGCGCGGACTCATATCGAGATAAAAACGGCCCACCAGCCTGTTGTTGTCGTACAGTTCCCAGGCGGTGACCGACGGATCCCACACCGGTGTGTTCCACGGGTGGATATCGGCGTTGAACAGATCGCCGACCAGCTTGAAAATGCCCATGCGCGCCTTGTCGAGCGTGAAGTACTGGCGCACCTCGGCGGAATCGACATCGTATTTTTCCTTGCGCAGCCGGTTCTCGAAATAACGGCGGTCCCAGCCCTGGAGGTCGGTGATGGCCGGGTCAATCGTTTTGGCAAAGGCCAGAAGCTCGGCATAGTCAGCGTCCGCGCCCGGTTTGGCGGCGGCGTTGACATCATCGAGGAACTGCGCGGCACGTTGCGGATTGCCGATCATCTTGTCGGAGGTGACCAGGGTGGCGTAATCGGGATAGCCCAGTACCTGCGCCAGTTCGTAGCGCTTTTCCAGCAGGGTTTTCAGCACGGTTTCATTGGCCGGCCAGCCACGATTGCCGAAGGCGGAACTGACCTTGCGGCGCGTTTCGCGGATATCGGCATAATCGAGAACCGGGAAGATATCGGGATAAGCGAAAGTCAGGTGGACCAGCCCGTCCGCGCCCGGCTTGTGGGCGTCGATATAGTCCTGCGGCAGGCCCTTCAGTTCCTCCGGCTTCAGGGGAATATCGCCCATGTCGTCGCGGATGTTCTCGGCGAATTTCAAGCCGGTTTCGGTGATCTCCTTCTGGAGCTGCGTCACCTTCGCCCGCGTCGCCTCGTCCTTGTCGACGCCGGACAGCCGGTAATTGGTCAGCATCTTGTTCAGAGTAAAGCCGGTCTTCTTATCCAGCCCCTGGGTCGGGATGGCAGCCAGGCGGTCATAAATCGGGCGGGACAAAGACACCTTCGTGCCGAGATCGGACAGCTTCGGTATACAGGCCTGCGCCGCATCGCGCACCGGCTTGAGCGGGCTGGTTTCGGAAATCAGATACATTTCACTGCCGCCGTCGGACAGGATCAGCGATAGAGTGTCGAAGGCGGCAAAATCATCGGCGATGGTCGCCGGTCCGGTACGGGCCTCAAGCGCCGCCTCGGCCTTCGCCGCCAAGGCCAGGGTTGTGTCGCAGCGCGCGCTGACCGCTTCCGGCGCGGTCAGGTTCAGCGGCAGGGGCTTGAGATACGCCGTGACCTCCTGATCCAGCGCGGTCGTCGCGGCGAGGACATGCAGAGGCAAGGCAGCGCCGGCCAGCAGCGCGGCGGCGAAGGTCAGGCGAATGAATGACATAAAAGACCCCTATGGCGTGAACAGAGGCAAAGTCTTAACGCACACCCGTAACCGCCGCAACCAATCAGTGTTGGGTCATCCGCACCATCGACCAGTCATAACCCAGTTCACGGGTGCGCGCCTCGATGGTGTTGCGCGTCAGTTCATCCGGCTGCGCGGTACGGCTGAGCAGCCACAGATAACGCCCGGAAGGCTCACCGACGATCGACCATGAATAATCCTCAGCATGATCGAGCACCCAATAATCACCGACATAGAAGGGACCGAAGAAAGACACCTTAAGCTTGGCGTTATCACTGCCCGGCAGCACGCGCGCCCGGCCATGCGCCGTCTTCACCGGCCCGGACAGGCTGCCCTTGCGGGCCGAATTGACGACATCGACCTCGCCGTCATCGCGTTTGCGGTATTCGGCGGTGACGCCTTCGCAATCCTTCTCGAAACGGTTTTCATAACGGCCGATTTCGTACCACAGGCCGAGATAGCGATTGAGATCGACATGTTTGACGGGCTGGGGCACGGCCCGGTTGCCTACCCGCCCGGTCTTCATCAGGCCGGCGCAGGCGGTCAGCGCCAGAGCGGCGCCTCCCGCCACGGCCAAAGGAAAGATCAGGCGGGTGGGCTTCATAACAGTCTCCGGGTTACGCAGGCCGTAACAGGGTCCGGTTTTCGTTATAAATATTCAATGCGGAGCTAGGCCGCCTTTTCCGGCAGGGTGAAACTAAACACGCTGCCCTCGCCCGGCTTCGAGCTTACGCTGATATCGCCGCCGCACAGCCGCACGAACTTGCGGCAGGTCGAAAGGCCGATGCCTGTGCCGATATAATCGTCGAAACTGTGCAGGCGCTGGAAGACCTGGAATATGCGCTCATGGAATACCGGGTCGATGCCGATGCCGTTATCCACCACATCGAAACGCCAAAATACTTTCTCGGCCTTGCCGTCCTTGCGCGCGGATACGGTGATTTCCGGCGTCCGGCTGCCATCCTGAAACTTGAGCGCATTGCCGATCAGATTTTGCAGCAAAACCCGCATCAGGGTGGGGCTGGTCTTGATGACCGGTAGGCCGGCGGAGGTCACAAGAGCCTGCTTTTCCGCGATGACGTCGGCGAAATCGGGCATGAGGCCATCGAAGACCTTCTGGCAATCCACCGTTTCCAGTTTCACCTCTTCGCGGCCGATGCGGGAGAAGCCGAGGATGTCGCGGATCATCGTCTGCACACGGACGGCATTGTCGCGGATATATTCCGCATAGCCCAGGGCGGTTTCGTCAAGCTGCCCCGCCACGCCTTCGGCCAGCAGGCCGGCATAGGCGTTCATCATGCGCACCGGCTCCTGCATGTCATGCGAACAGACATAGGCGAAACGCTCCAGTTCCTCGTTCGACTGGCGCAGGTTGGCGTTCAGTTGCAGGATCTGCTGGCGCTGAGTGTAGAGGTCGAGATAGACCTTGACCTTGCTTTTCAGGATATCGGAATTGATCGGCTTGAAAATGTAATCGACCGCGCCGATTTCGGCCGCCTCGGTGGCGAAATGATCTTCCTTGCTGATGGCCGTGACGAAGATGATCGGTACATTCTGCATCGAGGGCCGCGTCTTCATCAGGCGGGCCGTCTCGAAACCGTCCATGACCGGCATCTGGACGTCAAGCAGGACGATGGCGAAATCTTCCTTCAACACCAGGTCCAGCGCTTTTTCGCCGGAATCGACCGTGGCGATGGCGGCGCCGAGCGGTTTCAGCAGGGCTTCGGTGGCAAGCAGGTTTTCCCAGCGGTCATCGACGATGAGTATTTTGGGGAGGATTCCGGGCGCAGTCACGCCAAAGCCGTCCTGGGCGTCGCCGCGAAGGGTGTTCATTGCGCGCATATGCTCTCTCATTCAGGTGCGCGCAGACTAGGCCGCCACTTCCCGGCGGTGAAATCACATTTTGGTTTTCACATCGTAAGGGATTCATCAGGGCCGTGTTGAGCTTACCTCACTGCAGCCCTATAGCGTGCGACGGCACGCCGCCGCTGATGCGGTGAGCCTGCGCGGCCTCTGAGCGCATTAAGCAAACAGGACGTCGATATCCGCCTGGTTCGTTTCCGGGCCGTCGAGCGCCGGGCCATTGAGCAGCAGGTTGCGGGCACGGATTTCAGCGGCCGTCAGTTCGGCGGCGGCCACCTCCTCACCCAGGCCCACAACCGCCGCCAGATCGGCGACCCGCGCCTCGATCTGGTTCAGCAGCCGGATAATCTTGGAAATGCGCTGGCCGGTAATGTCCTGGAAGGCGCAGGCCTCGAACATCTTCATCACCTCGTCGGTGATGAGTCCCGCCAGTTGCGGATCGGCGGGGTCCAGCGCCATCACCGTTTCCGCCGCCGTCATGATGGTGTTGGTGGCGCTCTCGGTATCCTGCGTAATAGCCGCCAGTTCCGCGCCGGCGTTCGAGAAGGCGCCATTGGGATTCAGGTTGCTGATCTCCGCCCGCGCCTGGGCGATGGAATCGGCGATTGCCTGAAAATCCTGCGACCGGCGCGTATCGAGCTTCATGTAGAAACTGTGCAGCAGGCCGACCAGGGTTTCGGAATGCTGCATCAGGTCCATCAGGCGGGACAGATCGCCCTCCAGGCCGGATGGATTGAACGGGATCGGAGTGGACATGGACGCAGGCTTTATTGCGCGACCGCCACAGCGTCAAGATATTCGCCATTGGCCCAATAGGCATCGACATCGCCGCAGACCTGCTTGACGTCATCGAAATAGAACGGCTTGGGCAGCAGGAAATTGACACGGGCGCGGCGGGCCTTGTTGAGCGCGGTGGCTCCGGCGTCGGGATTGTTGATCTGCCCGGCCGTCATGATGGCGATCGGCACATGCGGCGCATGATCGCGGTATATATCGAGATCATCGAGCGTGTTGTGGCTCTCGACGAAGACATCGAGCACCAGCAGATCGAATCTTTGCGCGCCAAGCCGGGTCAGCGCTTCCGACATATCGGTGACGCAGATCGCTTCATAGCCGGCGCGCTGGAACATCTTGCTGATGATGATCGCCTGGGTACGGCTATCCTCCAGTATCAGCACCTGTCTTGCCATAACTCGCCCCTTGTACGCTTACGTCAGACTATTAGAGCGTGTAAAAGCCTAACATATGGTTATGGCTGCGTATAACATCATACAAAAAAGCGGCCCCTTTCGGAACCGCCTTTTCTTTATGCGCGTTTGGCCTCCTGCGCGGCCTGTATGGCCAGTATCTCATTCGGCATGACTTCGACAAAGGCCTTCAGGCTGTTGTCCCAGTCATCGAGAATGGCCTGGGCGCGCGGCGACAGGGTTTTCTCCAGATGGGCCGTGATCAGGTCTTTCAGGCGGGCCACGTTTTCATCGGGCACCGGACGCAGCGTAATGCCTTCCGGATTGATGTACTGTGCGAAGGTCTGGTCCGGATCGTAGACATAGGCCACGCCGCCGGTCATGCCCGCGCCGAAATTGGCCCCGGCCTTGCCGAGAATGACGACCTCGCCGCCGGTCATGTATTCGCAGCCATGCGCGCCGACGCCTTCGACCACCGTGGTCGCGCCGGAATTACGCACCGCGAAACGCTCGCCCGCCGTGCCGGCGATATAGAGCTGGCCGGAGGTCGCGCCGTACAGGATCGTGTTCCCGGCCAGCGCCTGGTTTTCCTGCCAGACCTTCGGGCGGATGACGATGGTGGCGCCGGAAAGCCCCTTGCCGACATAGTCATTGGCCTCGCCGATCAGGTTGATCGTCAGGCCCTTGACCGCGAAGGCGCCGAGCGACTGGCCGACCGAACCCAGCAGTTCGAGCTTGAGGTGGCCCTCGTCGAGCGTGTTGCCGTAGGTGCTGACGATATGGGACGAGGTGCGGGTGCCAACGGCGCGCATGGTGTTGCGCACATCGTAGGTCAGTTGCATCTTTTCCTTGCGTTCCAGCATGTAGGCGGCGTCGCGCACGATCTGGGCGTCGAGCGTATCGGCGACAGCGTTGATCTCGTTATAGCGCGTGATGGTGGCGCCGGGATCGAGATCGACGCGGACCAGCAGCGGGTTCAGGTCGAGATCGTCGAGATGCACCCCGCCGCGCGATACCTGCTGGAGCAGGTCGGTGCGGCCGGTGGCTTCGCCGAGCGAACGCAGGCCGAGCGAGGCCAGGATCTCACGCACTTCGCGGGCGATGAAGGTGAACAGGTTGATCACCTTGTCCGGCGTGCCGGTAAACTTGGCGCGCAGGCGTTCATCCTGAACGCAGACCCCGACCGGGCAGGTGTTCGACTGGCACTGGCGCACCATCAGGCAGCCCATGGCGATCAGCGAGGTGGTGCCGATGCCGAACTCATCGGCGCCGAGCATGGCGGCGATGACGATATCGCGGCCGGTGCGCAAGCCCCCGTCGGCGCGCAGGCGGATCTGGCCGCGCAGGTTATTGAGCGTCAGCACCTGATGCGCTTCCGACAGGCCAAGTTCAAACGGCAGGCCGGCGAACTTGACCGAGGTCAGCGGCGACGCGCCGGTGCCGCCGACATTGCCGGAGACGAGGATGGCGTCGGCCTTGGCTTTCGCCACGCCGGCGGCCACCGCGCCGATGCCCGACTGCGACACCAGCTTGACGGTGACGCGGGCGCGCGGATTGATCTGCTTCAGATCATAGATGAGCTGGGCCAGGTCCTCGATCGAATAGATATCGTGGTGCGGCGGCGGCGAGATCAGGCCCACGCCCGGCGTCGAGTGACGCATCTTGGCGATGAATTCCGTCACCTTGAAGCCGGGCAACTGCCCGCCCTCACCGGGCTTCGCGCCCTGGGCCACCTTGATTTCGATTTCGCGGCACTGGTTGAGATATTCCGCGGTGACGCCGAAGCGGCCGGAAGCGATCTGCTTGATCTGCGAATTCGGATTATCGCCATTCGGGCGGCGGTGGTAACGCTCGGGGTCTTCCCCACCCTCACCGGACACCGAACGGGCGCCGATACGGTTCATGGCGATATTCAGCGTCTCGTGCGCTTCGGGAGAGAGCGCGCCCAGCGACATACCCGGCGTGACGAAGCGCTTGCGGATTTCGTTGACCGATTCCACCTCCTCGATGGCGATCGGCGCGGCCTTCGATTCCCAGGCGAGCAGGTCGCGCGGGCTGGTCGGGGCCGTCTTCGACATTTCAGCGACCAGGCCGGAATATTTCTTGAAGACCTCGTAATCGTCGCGCGTGGTCGCGTCCTGCAACAGGTGGATCAGCTTGGGCTGGTAATAATGCGTCTCGCCGGCGGCGCGCAGCTTGTAGAAGCCGCCGATGGCGGTGACCGGCTTCTTCGACCAGGCGTTGAGATGCAGCCTCGTCAGCTTCTGCTCGATACCGGACAAGCCGATGCCGGAAATGCGCGAGGTCACGCCGGGGAAGTATTCCGCCACCAAGGCGCGCGACAGGCCGAGCGCCTCGAATTCATAACCGCCGCGATAGGAGGAGATGACCGAAATGCCCTTCTTGGCCAGGATTTTCATCAGGCCGGCCTCGATGGCTTTCTTGTAGTTCGAGAAGGCCTTGTGCTCGTTATACCCCTCGTAACGACCCTGGGCGAGGCGTTCCTGGAGGATTTCCAGCGCCAGATAGGGGTTGATCGCCGTGGCGCCGACCCCGACCAGAACCGCGAAGGTGTGCGGGTCCATGGCTTCCGAGGTGCGGACGATGATCGAGACGAAGGAGCGCAGGCCCTTACTGACCAGCCGCGAATGGACGGCGGCGGCGGCCAGGATCATCGGCACACCCATCAGGTCGGCATTGAGGTTCTCGTCGCTGAGGACGATCATGCTGGCCTTGTCCTCGCTGACGGCCTTGACGGCCTCATCGCGCAAACGTTCCAGCGCGGCTTTCAGACCGGCGCCGGGGATGGCGCCCCCATTTTTCGTTGTACTACCGCTATCGCTGCTTGAGTACTGCGGAATAGCGAAGGTACAGTCGAGCTTGGCGACATGGCCGACATTCTCGAACGTCACCATGCGCTGGTACATCAGCGTGCTGAGGAACGGACTTTCCAGGACGAAAACATCGGTCTGGGCCTCGTCCTCGGCCAGGATATTGCCAAGGTTCTTGAAGCGCGTCTTGAGCGACATGCCCTTGGCTTCGCGCAGCGGGTCGATCGGCGGATTGGTGACCTGGGCGAAGTTCTGGCGGAAATAGTGGGCCAGCGGCCGCCACTGTTCGGAAAGCACGGCCAGAGGTGTATCGTCGCCCATCGAGCCGATGGCTTCCTTGCCGTCCTTCACCATGGCGTCGAGGACCGTATCGAGGTCTTCCAGCGTGAACCCGGCGGCGATCTGGCGGCGGTGCAGTTCCTCGCCATGATAGGCGCGCGGCTCCGGCCCCGGCATGATCAGCGGCTCCAGATCGACCATGTTTTCCAGCCAGCCCTTGTAATCGTGCTTCTGGGCCAGGGCGTCGATGATCTCATCCTCACCGTACAGCCTGCCGCCATCGAGATCGACGGCGATCATGCGGCCGGGCGCGATATGGATGCGGCGCGACACGCGTTCCTCGGCCACGCCGGTCATGCCGGCTTCGGAACCGACGATCAGCAGACCGTCCTTCGTTTCGGTGACGCGCAAGGGACGCAGGCCGTTGCGGTCCTTGCCGGCAATGACCCAGCGGCCGTCGGTGGCGCAGATGGCGGCGGGGCCGTCCCACGGTTCCATCACGGCGTTGCAGTAGGCGTAAAGCGCCTTGTTGGCTTCGGAAACGGTGTCGTTCTTGCCGGCGGCTTCGGGGATCAGCAGGGCCTTGGCCATCGGGGCCGAACGGCCGGCGCGGACCAGCAGCTCGAACACATTGTCAAGCGCGGCGGAATCGGAGCCACGCGGCTGGATCACCGGCTTCACGTCATGGGCTTCGCCGCCGAAGGTGGTGGCGGCCATGCGGATTTCGTGCGACTTCATCCAGTTGATGTTGCCGCGCAGAGTGTTGATCTCCCCGTTGTGCGCCAGCATCCGGAAGGGCTGGGCCAGGCGCCATTCGGGGAAGGTGTTGGTCGAGAAGCGCTGGTGGAAGATGGCGACCGACGAAGTGAAGTCCGGGTCCTGCAGGTCGAGATAGAAGTCATCGACCGACTCGGCGCGGAACATGCCCTTGTAGATCAGGGTCTTGGCCGAGAACGAGCACAGGTAGAAGTCGCCGAGATTGGCTTCATCGACGCGCTTTTCGATGCGGCGGCGGCAGAGGAACATGGCGCGTTCCAGCGCCTCGCCTTCCAGCCCCTCCGGCGCGGCCATCATGATCTGCTCGATTTCCGGGCGCGTCGCCATGGCGCGTTCGCCCAGCTGCGTCACGTCCACGGGCGGCTGACGCCAACCATAAAGATAGAAGCCGGAGCGCAGGACTTCCGATTCGACGATGGTCCGGGCGGTTTCCTGAGCGCCCAGATCGGTGCGCGGCAGGAAGACCTGGCCGACGAGGATCGGGCCGGAACGCGGCTTGTGGCCGATATTTTCCACCTGCTTGCGGAAGAAGGCCTGCGGCACATTGATCATGATGCCCGCGCCATCGCCCGACTTGCCGTCGGCATCGACCGCGCCACGGTGGAACAGGGCCTTCAGCGCCTTGACGGCCAGCTCGACCACTTCACGCTTCTGCGAGCCGTCGATGGAGCAGACAACGCCGACGCCGCAGGCGGAGATTTCGGATTCGGGATCGTAGGCGTGGCCGTCGATGAGGCGCTGGCGTTGATCCTGATAGTGCTTGTAAGAATCGAATTTGGTCATTTTATTCCGCGGCTCCCAGTTCATAGGAGGAAGGCTCGCCATTGGCGTTGGCCGGTACAAGTAATTCGGTTTGCAGATAGTGATGGATGTCGGCGGCCGCGTCCTGGCCTTCGCGCACCGCCCAGACGACCAGCGACGCGCCGCGAACGATATCGCCCGCCGCGAAAACGCCGTCAACCATGGTGCGGAATTCGCCGGCATGGACCTGGATCGTGCCCCAGCGCGACACCTGCAGGCGCGGCTCGTTGAACATCACCGGCAGGTTTTCCGGCTCGAAGCCGAGGGCCTCGATGATCAGGTCGGCGGGCAGGTCGGACTCGGCCCCGGCGATATCCTCGATGCCCTGACGCCCCTGGGCGTCCGGCGTGGTGAGGCGCATCCGCTGGATTTTCAGGCCGGTGACCTTTTCGGCGTCGCCGAGCACCGCCTTGGGGGCCGACAGCCATTCAAAACGGACGCCTTCCTCTTCGGCATTGGCGACTTCGCGGTCGGACCCCGGCATGTTGGCGCGGTCACGGCGATAGACACACGACACCGATTTCGCGCCCTGGCGGATGGCGGTGCGCACGCAGTCCATGGCGGTATCGCCGCCGCCGATGACGACGACCGTCTTCCCCTTGGCGTCGAGATGCGCCTCGGCGGCTAGATCGACCTCGTAGCCGAAGCCCTGGCGGTTGGACATGGTGAGGTAATCGAGCGCGGCGACCACGCCCTTGGAGCCACAGCCGGGCACGCTCAGGGCGCGGCCCTTGTAGACGCCGGTGGCGATCAGAAGGGCGTCGTGCTTTTCACGCAGCTCCTCAAAGCTGACATCATTGCCGATATCGCAGTTCAATACATATTCGACGCCCGATTGCGCCAGGCGGTCGGTGCGGCGGGCGACGACGTGCTTTTCCAGCTTGAACGACGGGATGCCATAGACCAGCAGGCCGCCGGCGCGGTCGTAGCGGTCATAGATGGTGACCTTGTAGCCCAGGGTGCGCAGGCGGTCGGCGGCGGCGATGCCCGCCGGACCGGCGCCGATGATGCCGACCGACTGGGCGCGCCCGACTTCCGGCACGATCGGCTCGATCCAGCCGTTCTCGAACGCCATGTCGCCGAGATAGCGTTCGACGCTGCCGATGGTGACATTCTGCCAGCCGGATTGTTCCAGCACGCAGGAGCCTTCGCACAGACGGTCCTGCGGGCAGATGCGGCCGCAGATTTCCGGCAGGGTCGAGGTGGCCGAGGACAGTTCCCAGGCTTCGCGCGGACGGCCTTCGGCGGTCAGGCGCAGCCAGTCGGGAATGTTGTTCGACAGCGGGCAGCCGTGCTGGCAGAAGGGCACGCCGCATTGCGCGCAGCGCGACGCCTGATGCGAGGCCTGTGTCGGTGTGAAGTCGGCATAGATTTCATTGAAGTTGCCGGTGCGTGTCTTCGCATCCGCCTTCGCCGGCGTCTTTTTGACTTCAATCACGAAACGGTTCGTATCCATACGACTACCCTTCTCTACGCTGCAACCGTTGCCGGTCCATACTCTTCGCAGGTGCTAAAAGCGCAAAACCCCTGCGAAGAAAAGTTCAAATCCTGTCTCCGGCCTGTCTTCGGCAGCTTTTTTACCACAGATGACATATTTGCCGTTATAGTATCATTTGTAATTTGTTTGCCGCCAGATACCGTGACATGCAAACCCCCTCGGCTGATCCCTGAGCGCCCGTATCCGGATCGCCTTAAGATCAATCGCAAGGGGGGAGTTTCAGTCCAGCTTTTCAGCCTTTTGATTATCCGTGCAGGGTCTCCCCGTGCTGCGATTGATCGAGACCCTCGATCTCCTCTTCCTCTGTTACGCGAAGGCCTGTTGTGTATTTGCAGGCCATGAGGATGAGGAAGGTGATGACCGCGCTCCAGCCGATGACCACCACGAGGCCGAACAACTGTTTGAGTATATTGGCACCGGCGCCCGCCGGATTTATGTCTGTATTGGCGAAGACCGCTGTCAGCAGCGCGCCGGTGAAGCCGCCGACCGCGTGGACGCCGAAGGCATCCAGACTATCGTCGTATCGGAACATGTTCTTCACATAGGTCGAGCCGAGATAGCAGACCGGACCGGTGATCAGGCCCATCAGCAGCGCGCCGCCCGGCGTGACGAAACCGGCCGCCGGCGTTATGGCGACCAGACCGGCGATAATCCCCGACACCATGCCGAGCAGGGTCGGTTGCTTGCGCTCGATCCATTCAGGAACGATCCAGCCGATGGCGCCGGTCATGGCGGCGACGATGGTATTGAGCATGGCGACCGCCGCGCGGCTGTCCGCCGCCCATTCCGAACCGGCATTGAAGCCGATCCAGCCGACCAGCAGCATGGACGCGCCGATCATGGTGTAGCCGAGATTATGTGGGGCCATGTTGTCACGGCCGAAGCCCTTGCGCTTGCCGATGACCAGACAGGCGACGAGGCCGGCGACACCGGAATTGACATGGACCACCGCCCCGCCGGCAAAATCGAGCACGCCCATCTGGCCAAGGAAACCGCCGCCCCAGACCCAGTGCGCCACCGGGGCGTAGACCAGCAGGCTCCACAGGGCGATGAAGACGCAGAAGGCGGAAAACTTCATGCGCTCAACGATCGAGCCGATAATCAGGGCCGGGGTAATAATGGCGAAGGTCATCTGGTAGGCGACCCACAGATACTCCGGCAGGTTGGGCGCGGCCTTGTAGGCCGTATCGAGCCGGACGCCGTTCAGCAGGGCGATATCGAAGCCACCAATGATCTTGTTAAGGAAGCTGCCGTCAGAACCGCCGCCGACGCCGAAGGCCAGGCTGTAGCCGATGAAAATCCAGATGACCGAAGCGATCACCGACACGGCAACCGATTGCGCGAGCGTGGACAGCAGGTTCTTCTTGCGCACCATGCCGCCGTAAAACAGCGCCAGGCCCGGCAGGGTCATGAACAGAACCAGGCAGGTGGCGACCAGCATCCAGCCGGCGTCGCCGCCGTTCAGGTCGAGCGCGGCCTGATGCGCCAGAAGAACGGGCTTCGCCGTTTCTGCCGCCGCTGCGCTGACCTGCCAGATCGCCATATGGTTTTCGTTCCCTTAGAAATTCAAAGCCCGTTTCACCCGGCACACCGCTGTCGGTCACGGACAATGGTCCGTGTGTTTGCACACGCGAGATAGAGGGTATTTTTTGTCCATAGCGGAAGATTATCGGCTTGGAAAGAAAAAATTTATCGACGTTATCGCTAATTTTGGGAAATTTTCCGAACCGATAACAAATAACCGCAACACAGAGTCACAAACTGTGAAAGATTATGCCTTTGACCCTCTGCGTGGCGGGCGAGGATCACAAAGCATTATCCTTTGAACGACAGCACCGCCGCCACGATCTCATCCTGTGTGGCCGCCTCAAGATAGGGACTGAACGGCAGGCTGATGACGGTCTTCGACTTGGCTTCGGAAACCGCCAGATCGCCGGTGCCGGAGGTGAACATCGCATAGCCCGGTTGCTGATGCAGCGGGATCGGATAATAGACCGCCGAGGGTACGCCCTTTTCACGCAGATGGGCCTGCAAGCCGTCGCGGTTTTCGTGCTCGATGGTATATTGCGCCCAGGTCGAGATATAGCCCGGCCTGACATAAGGCACGCTGATCACCTTGCCGCCCAGCAATTCATTGTAGCGGGCTGCCACCTTCTGGCGCAGGCTTATTTCCTCGCCGAAAATGGCCAGCTTCTCGATCAGAACTGCCGCCTGAATGGTGTCGAGGCGCGAGTTCATGCCGATGCGGACATTGAGATACTTAGCCTCGTGGGTGTAGTTCATCGTCGCCGCGTCGGTCGGCGTGGCGCCGCCATGGACCCGGAAGGAGATCAGGCGCTCCAGCAGGGCGTCGTCATTGGTCGCTACCGCGCCGCCGTCGCCATAACAGCCGAGTGGCTTGGCCGGATAGAAACTGGTGGCTGTGGCCGCGCACCATTCCAGCGATTGCTTGCCGTCGATCGTACCGCCGAACCCTTGCGCCGCGTCGGAAATCAGCGGCAGGCCGTATTTTTGGGCGATCACCGAAAGCGCCGGATAATCCGCCGGCTGGCCGAACAGATCGACGGCGATAATGGCGGCAGGCTTGAGCCGGCCTTCCCGGATTACCGCCTCGATGGCCGCTTCCAGTTTGACCGGATCGATATTGTAGGTGTCGGCCTGGATATCGACGAACACCGGCTCCGCGCCAGTCATCGGCACCACCTCGGCGGTGGCGACAAAGGTAAAGGCCGGCACGAACACGGCGTCGCCTTGGCCTATCCCCAGGCCCAGCAGGATCAGTTCGATGGCGTCGGTGCCGTTGGCGCAGGACAGGGCATGCTTCGCGCCAGCGAATTTCGCCATGTCGGCCTCGAACGCCTTGACCTCAGGTCCCATGATATAGGCGCCGTGCTTGATCACCTTGAGGACGGCATCCTCGATCTTCGCGCCGATGCGTTCACGCTGGATGCCGAGGTCGATAAACGGAATAGCCATGGGAAAAGCCTTAAACTGCCGCGCCAGGTCCGGCGTCACATGCGCTTTACCAGCATATGAAAGCAATGCACCTCAAAAGGCGTTTCCCAAGATTTCAGTAAAATCAGGGTTCCGAGGCCGCGAGTTTGGCCGGCGTAAAACCGGCGACGTCAAACTCAAATTGCGGACGCCCTTCCTGGTAAACCGGGGCTTCGATGATAATGTGTTTCGCGCCGCGCAGGTTTTCGGTGAATCTCTTGTAGTTCCTGATGAAAATGGTTTCCGTGCTGTTATCTTCCGCGCCGACCGCGCTGAAGCTCATCGCGGGCTTGTCGTCAAACTTCACCAGCACCGTGCAATCCTCATAGGACGGACACAGGAACTGCCCCCTCTCTATCGCCAGCACCACATCATCGCCATAGCGGGGATGCTGCCTGAGCGTCAGCCGGCCGTTTTGCGCGCCTTGATACGGGAAGCCGAACTTGACCCTGTTCGTGCTGGTGACAACGGCGAAATGGCTGAGCTTTCCCGTCATGGCGTCCTTGCTGGCGCCATAGATCCAGCTATCCGGGGCCTGTACGGCGACAGATGACGACAATGCGCGGGCTGGCGCCGGGACTCCTGATTCAGAGGCCCGTGAAGAAACGGAAGGCACAGATGAGGAGGAGGCAAGGGAAGAAACAGGGGAGGACGTATCATGACGGGTGCCCGCGCTGCCCATGATCACGACCGCAATGACCGCCACGATCACGCCGCCCGCGATCCATATCGCCTTGTTCGGCTGAGGCGCGGAGCGGGCGTTATCCAGAAAGGCCCTGGCCTTCACCGCGTCCGTCTCCGATACCTGCATTCTCACCCCCTTATCAACAACAAGCGAAAAAAGGCCATCGGCTTCCCGGACGATATCTAGCAAATAAAAACGGCGCAGGGCCGCTCCTTGCTGAAGCGATACCCTGACCTTGCCGCCAAGGCTTTCCAGACGCAGTTTAGTGCCCTTGAGCGTCATAAAACTTATGCTGTCGTGCGACAAATTGTTCCCCCCGCGCTATCGACGCGGCCGCGTCGAACGAATAAAAGCCGTTCGGCCAACCTAAAGTCGAACCGGCTTTCAGGCAAGTCGGCGCACGGGACAGGATTTGACCTTGTAACTCTTATATTGTCTGACTATATAAAGGCGCACATCACCCCCTTGTGAGCGCTAACATAACGGCCTATAGAGCCGTCCAGTGCTTTTAAATAATGCCATACACCCCACTCAGGAGAGCATCTGCCATGACCACCAAAGGCAATCTGATCAACGGCGAATGGGTCGTCATCGACAAGACCTTCAACGACATCAACCCTTCGGACACCAACGACATCATCGGCACCTATTCGACCGCCGGTGAAGCCGAGGTTACAGCCGCCATCGCCGCCGCGAAGGAAGCCTTCAAGACCTGGCAGTTCTCGACGCCGCAACAGCGCTTCGACGTGCTGGATAATGCCGGCACCGAAATCCTCGCCCGCAAGGCCGAACTCGGCGCCCTGCTGTCGCGCGAGGAAGGCAAGACCCTGCCGGAAGGTATCGGCGAGGTCACCCGCGCCGGCCACATCTTCAAGTTCTTCGCCGGCGAGGCCCTGCGCGCTCATGGCGAAGTGCTCGATTCCGTCCGTCCGGGCGTCAAGGTGGAAATCACCCGCGAGCCGGTCGGCGTCATCGGCCTGATCTGCCCGTGGAACTTCCCCATCGCCATCCCGGCCTGGAAAATGGCCCCGGCCATCGCCTTCGGTAATACGGTCGTCTGCAAGCCCGCCGAACTGACACCTGCGTGTGCGTGGGAACTGGCTGACATCCTCCATCGCGCCGGCCTGCCCAAGGGCGTGCTGAACGTGGTCTTTGCCCGCGGTTCGGTGGCCGGTCCGCTGATGATCGACGGCTGCGACGCCATCTCCTTCACCGGCTCCGTGCCCACCGGCACCCGCGTCCGCGACCAGGCCGTGGCCAAGGGCAAGCGCATCCAGGCGGAAATGGGCGGCAAGAACCCGGTCGTCGTACTCGACGACGCCGATCTCAATATCGCCGTCAATTCGGTGCTGAATTCGTCCTTCTTCTCCTCCGGCCACCGCTGCACGGCGTCTTCGCGCATCATCGTCACCGAAGGCATCGCCGACCGGTTCGTGGAAGAACTGGCCAAGGCGGCCAAGGCCATCAAGGTCGGCGATTCGCGCGCCGATGGCGTCCAGATGGGGCCGATCGCCTCGCAGGAACAGCTCGACATCGCGCGTAACGCCGTGGCCAAGGCCAAGGCTGAAGGCGGCGTCGTCCTCTCCGGCGGCGAAGACCTGACCTTCGGCACCCCCGGCTATTATTACGCCCCGACCCTGATCGACAAGACCACCCCGGACATGTCGATCAACAAGGAAGAAGTGTTCGGCCCAGTCGCCTCGGTCATCCGTGTCAAGGACCTGGAAGAAGCGATCAAGGTCGCCAATGACACCGAGTTCGGCCTGTCGGCGGGCATCTGCACCGCGTCGCTGAAGTCGGCCGAGACTTTCAAGCGCCGCTCGGAAGCCGGCATGGTCATGGTCAACCTGCCGACGGCGGGTGTCGATTACCATGTGCCGTTCGGCGGCCGTAAGGGATCGAGCTACGGCCCCCGCGAACAGGGCGCCTATGCCAAGGAATTCTACACCATCGTAAAGACAGCCTATCAGTTCGCCGGGTAAGCCATCCGAACACGGATAAAATGGAAAGCGGCCCTTTGCACTTAACGCAAAGGGCCGCTTTTTATGGGGTCAGGCCACTTCGCGCGCCTGGCAAATCTCCAGGTCCAGCACCTCGGCCAATGGCTGCGGACGGCTATACAGGTATCCTTGCAGATACTGGCAACCCGCCAGCCTGAGCAGACGCGCCTGATCCTCGGTTTCCACGCCTTCGGCCGTGACCAAAATATGCAGGGCCTGGGCGATGGCGACGGTGCCGGCCACCAGGGCGGCGGCCTGCGGATCGCGGTCAACCATGCCGGCCAGCGACTTGTCGATCTTGATCTTGTCGAAATCGTAACGGCGCAGGTAACCGATGCTCGAATAGCCCGTACCGAAATCGTCAAGCGCCACGGAAACGCCGAGCGCCTTCAGATTGGCGATGGCGGCGATGGCGCGCTCCGGATTTTCGATCAGATAGCCTTCGGTGACTTCCAGTTCCAGCCGTTCCACCGGAAAGCCGGTTTCCGCCAGCACGGACGCCACCTTGGCCTCCAGGTCCGGATCGCGGAACTGCGCCGGAGACAGATTGACGCTCAGGCGCAGATCCGGAATCGCGCTCAGGTCCTCACATGCCTTTTTCAGCACAAACTGGCCAAGCGAATGGATCAGGCCACTCGATTCGGCGACATCGATGAATTGTTCGGGAGACAACGGCCCCTCCGGGCGGCGCGGCCAGCGCACCAGCGTCTCGACGCTTGACACCCGCCCCGTGCGAGCATCGACGATCGGCTGATAAACGACATCGAACTCCCCGGCGTCCAGCCCCTTGCGGATACCGGCCTCGATGGCCGCCTTGCGCAAACGTTCGGCGTCAAGCGCGGCGTCATAGAGGGTGATCCGGTTCTTGCCGGCGCTTTTGGATTCATACATCGCCATGTCGGCGCGGCGGAAAAGCTCCTGACTGCGCACCGCCTTGATATCGGCGCCGGCAATGCCGATACTGGCCCCCACCTGCAGGCTGCGTTCGCCGATCCGCACCGGCTTGGCGAAGAAATCGAGAATGCTTTGGGCGAACTCAAGGCAGGACTTTATGGCGTCGGGGCCGGTCACCACCATGGCGAATTCGTCGCCGCCCATGCGCGCCAGCATGGCGCCTTCGGGCAATATGCCTTTCAGCATGGCCGCCACGATCATGATCAGCTTGTCACCCGTGGCGTGGCCGTAGATGTCATTGACCTCCTTGAAGCCGTCGAGATCGAGATACACCACGGTCTTGTAAACCGGACCGCGGCCGGACTTGGCTTTCTGCACCAGCTCGAACAGGGCGCGCCGGTTGGGCAGGCCGCTCAGGCCGTCGGTCAGGGCAAAACTGCGCGCCAGTTTTTCGCTCTTGGACAGCCGGTAAAGGCCGAAGGCGCTGGCGGCGGTGAACAGCAGGATAATCAGGGCCGCCACGCCGGCGACCTTGCGAATGTCCCAGGCCGCCGCGCGAGCCGCCTCCATGCCCACCTTGCGCGGCGTCCACGTCAGTTGGCCAATATCACCGGCGGCGCCCGGCAGGGGACGGGAAGGGACAATCTTTTCCCCCGGCGGCACCAGGCGCAGGTCCGCCAAACCGAAGGTGGCGCTCATCTGCTGCAACAGGGCCGGGGTGAGGTGACGCGTCATGACCAGATAGCGGCGGGCCACGCCCAGATTGGCGATACCCGAATCCGAGCGGCGAATCAGGCTGATCCCGATAATGGCCGGTCCGTCGGCCGTATCCGTCAGGCCGGTGACAATGGCCGAGCCGTCGCTGATTTCGGCCGCATGGTTGCCGGCCAGCGCCCGGAAACCCGCGCCGAACCGCGAAATATCCCCTCTGGCGGCGGGCTGGCCGCGCAGATAGCCCCAAAGCACCTGCATGTTTTCATCGAGAACGAAAACGCCGTCATAGGCATTGCGCTCCGTGGCCTTGCCGCCCCAGGTGGAATACAGCCAGTCCGGCTCCATACCGCGCTCATAGATTTCTTCCTGCCCGCCGTTCCATACGGCATTATCGGTCAGGGTGGCCCTGAGGCTGTCGATCGAGGTGGCGATCGCCGCCCGCGCCGTTTCGCCGGCGCGCTGATTATCCAGCTCGTTGGTCTTTTCCGCGATCATGACGAGCGAGGAATGCAGCAAAATCAGAACCGCTGCCAGCAGGGCGAAGCCCGCCGCGAACACCAGGCCGAACAAGGCCCGCGCCTTCAGATTCAGTATTCCGTGCAATAGCTTCTGCATTTGCGCCCCTCTTTCAGAGCCGCGCACTCTAGGGCAAAAACGTGAATTTCTTCCTTACGCGGAGGGTATCTTCAACGGCTGCCCCTCCGGCGCGCCGCGATGCAGGCGGTCGGGCAGGGGCTGGCCTTCGGGAATGAACTCCATCGCCACCGAATTGAGGCAATAACGCAGGCCGGTGGGACGCGGGCCATCCTCGAACACATGGCCGAGATGGGAATCGCAGCGCGCACAGCGGATCTCGATGCGTGTCATGCCGTGCGAGCGATCGACGATATTGCGGATATGGTCCTTGTCTATGCCTTGATAGAAGCTCGGCCAGCCCGATTTGGAATGGAACTTGGTGCGGCTGTCGAAAAGTGGCAGGTCGCACAGATTACAGACATAGACGCCTGCCTGCTCGTATTCGTTGAAATGGCCGCAAAACGGCGGTTCGGTGCCGTGATCGAACAGGATGCGCCGCGCTTCGGGATCGAGGCGCGCGGCCAATTCGTGCTTTTGCGCCTCTGTCGGCGGGGTAAGGTCGAAGCCAAGGGTGGATATTTTTTCAGATGTGGACAGGCTCATGATAATCTCCTTCACACCCGATTATACGACGTCTTCGCCCTGCCAGTTACGATTATCGTCGAATTTCTTGCGAAATACCGCCCATTGCGCCGCCGATTGCTCAAAAATATGCAGGTCATGACGAATACCGTCCTTCAGGGCATGATCTTTCAATACCCCGACATGCCTATAGCCGTTGAATGCCTGCAAACGGACCGTGCGGTCGTTCCAGGCCACCACATGATTGACCAGCTTATGCAGGCCCATGGTGAAAAAGGCCTGATTCAGCGTGCCGACAAAATTGTAGATGGTCAGTTCCTTCGGGGCCGTATCGTCGCCGATATAGGCGCCAATCTCACCTATGCCTGAATGCCTGTCCATGACGGTGATCGAGCTGTACCCCACATCGCGGCCTTCGATCCGGATGATGCAATGCTGGTAATCGTCGCGGGCATTGCAGCGCGCGATCCACGCCTGCTGGCGCTCTATATCGTAGGGCACATCGGTCAGCATGTATTTCGTGATATGCGGAGCCGTGCGCCAGTCGAGCAGCATCCGGGCGTCATCCGGCGTGACCGGTCGATAGGACAGGAACTTATACATGCCTCATTGCCTCCACGATGCGCTTCGGTCCCAGACCATCGACAATGGCATGGGCTTTCCGGGCGATGCCGGCGCGCTGTTCGGGGTCGTCCATCAGCGCCTTGACGCGCGCGCCGAGATCTTCCGGCAAACCGCCCCTCGCATCGATCACCGGAAAGGGACAGGCCCTGAGCGCCGCCGCCTGGTTGTCATAGACCACAAGCACCAGGGCCGGCAGTCCCAAGGCCGCCACCTCGCCGACACTGCCGCCGGCCGCGGTGATCACCAAGGCGCTGCCCGCCAGCACGTCCGCCACACGCTCAGGCACATTGAACAGCCGGATATGTTCCCGGTTCCGGGCCAATTCGGCCAGCCTGGCCGTGTGTCTGTTGGCCGGACCAGCAATCAGCCGCAGTTCCACACCCGGCAAGGCCGCATGCAGTAATTCCGCGCACCGGCCGGTCAATTGCGACGGATCGCTGCCACCGAACATGATCGTAACCGCCGCCTTTTGCGCCACAGTCGTCGTTCCGTCGAGAAATTCCTTGCGGATCAAGGCGTAATTCGCGCCCAGCAACAGCCTGGCCCGTGTTTTGCGTTCGTAATCGGCCGCCCTGGCCGCCTGCGCCGGGTTGATGAGCAAATCGCAATCAAAACGTTCCAGGGCGTTGAGATCATCGATCACCGCCACACGCGCGGTATTTTTCTGGAGCGCGATATAATCTTCCGTGGCGGCATAGCTGTCGATCAGCATCCAGTCATCGCGGCTCAGCCTCAGCGCGTTCATGGCCATGAAATCGCCGCCGCCGCCCAAAGCGCCGGCAATGGCGATGCCTGTCGCGCCGATTTGCCCCAGACGCGACGAAACCGCGTCACCCAGTTCATTAAGCAGGAATGTCACCTCGATCCCCTGCGCCCGCGCGTCTTCGGCGATGGCGAAACAGCGCATGAAATGGCCCATGCCGATCTGCGATGACGCCTCGGTGCGGATGAAAAGGCGCATCTAGGCCACCCGGATAATATCGTGACAGGCGGGCGCTTCGGTCCGCCAGACGGCTGTCGCCCACGACCAGCCGACACCAAATCCGCACAGCAGGAAAGACATTTCCGGCCTCGGACGGACCTGGTTCAGATGATCGCAAATGGCCAGCGGGATCGAGGCCGAGGAGGTATTGCCGAAATCGCGCACCGCATAAACCATCTGGTCGTCCCGCGCCTTGATTTTGTGCCCCAACGTCCGGATCATCATGGCATTGGCCTGATGCAGGATGACATGATCGATTTCGCCGATGGACCGCGCCGCCGCGTCCAGCGCCCGCTGGATCGACGGCGCCACCTGTTTCAGCGAAAAGGCCATGACCTGAGTGCCGTCCATGAACAGTTCAGGCTTGCCCGGTTCGGCCAGGCCGCCGGTTTTGGAAATGAGGTAAGGCGCGCCGGAACCATCGGAACCGAGGTCGAAAGCAATCGATCCGTCTTCGGACAATTCCAGCGCCGTCACCGCCACGGCGTCACCGAACAGCGGCGCCAGCGAACGGTTGCCATCGGAAATCATCTGCGTCGTGACGTCGCCGGTGACCAGCAGGGCACGGAAAATACCGCCTGACTGCATCAGGGCATTGGCGACGGATAGGCCGTAGACATAACCCGAACAGCCCAGCCCCACATCGAAGGCCGCCGTCTCTTTTGCCAGTCCCAGCGCATTCTGCATGACGCAGGCGGTGGAAGGCAGCGGATAATCCGGCGTCTGCGTGACGACCATCAGCAGGCCGATGGTTTCGCGCGCCCAGCCGAGCTTTTCCAGAAGAACCTCCGCCGCCGCGATGCCGAGCCGGCTGACCGTGTGGCGGTCGGCCACAGGCCGGCGCTCGATACCGGTGGCGACGATGATCTTGGCCATGCTTTCCACGCCGAAACTGGCGCTCAGGTCCGCATTCTCGCTGACATGCACCGGCAGGGCAGTGACGATTCCGCACAATTTCGGCGCTCTGGCGGTAAAGCTGACCATCAGGCTGTCAGGCCTCCATCCACCACCAGGGTCTGGCCGCTGATGAACCCGGCGTCCTCCGACAGCAGAAAACGCACCAGATGAACGACATCGGCCAGTTCGCACAGGCGGCCAAGCGGCGTGCGGCGGACGATCTGGTCAAGCTGCCCGTTGTCCAGCCCCTCGGAGAGCCGGGTTTTCATATAGCCGGGCGCCACCGAATTGACGGTGATGCCGACGCGCCCCACCTCACGGGCCAGTGCGCGCGAAAAGCCATCCAGCCCGGCTTTCGAGGCGGCGTAGGCGGTCAGGCCGGTATAGCCGCGCAAGCCGGTGATCGATGAGACATTGACGATCCGCCCCGGCTTGCGCGTCTTCATCATCTGCCGCAGGGCCGACCGCACCAGGCAGATCGCCCCGGTCAGGTTGACCTGCAACACCCGCTCGATGTCACTAACCGGAAGCGTCGATAGGATGCCCTCGACCGAAAGGCCAGCATTATTGACCACGCCCCACAGACGATGGCCGTCAAAGGCCTTTACCGCATCGGTAACGAAGCTCTCGATCGCCGCCGTATCCGCCATATCGACGCCCTGCCAGAAAAACCGGTCGCCGTGGACAACCTTGAGCGCCTGCAAATCGTCGCTGAACGTGGTGCTGCATCCGGCCACGCCATAGCCCTGCGCCAGCAGATCGCGCGCCAGGGCCAGACCCAGCCCCCGGCTGACACCGCTGACCAGCAGCCATTTATGCGGAGCTTCATTCATAGCGACCTCGATTTCTTGCCCGTTGCACCGATGTCGAGCGCTTCGGCAAAACGCAGGCTGGCCGGACGCTGCGCCCGAGGCAGGGCCTGCAAGTGTGCCTTGATTTGCGCCATTGCGTCAGGAAAATCGGCATCCTTCAAAACAATATCCGCGATCAGCATATGGCCGGTGATCGGATTGGGCTTCGGCGAGACGCGCGCGTCCTGTATGAATGGCAGCCGCAGCAGATGCGCCTCCACGGTTTCGGGATAGACCTTGACCCCGCCAATATTGACCATGGCGTCGAGACGCCCCCTGAACAATACGCGGTCATCGACGATTTCCACCACATCGCCGGTATCAACACCGCCGACCGTCAGAGTGCTGTCTTCAGAAATGGCCAACCGGCCTTTCAGCATTTCCAGTGGAAAACCGACGCGGCCGTCGCTGACAGAGAATATGCGGCCCAGTTCCGTCGTGGCGTAGATATGCCGGATCGCGGCCTTCGGAAAGCGCGCCGCCACCGCATCGAGTATGGCCTGGTCGGCGGCCTCACCGCCAAGGGTGACGCTTTTGAGATCGAGCGGCCGGTTTCCCAGCGCCATCAGGAAGGCCCGCCAGAAAGTGGGCGTTCCGGAAACATGCGTCACCTTTTCGGCCACCGCCAGATCGGCCATGGCGGAAACATCCGCGCCATAAGGCGGGACAACCAGCGTATGTTCGCCGATCCATGCCGACAGGATGACCTGGATACCGGCGAAACTGCCCGGATTATAGGTCAGCAGCCAGCGCGCCGGTTCGCTGCCGGGTTTCAGCTTCGCGGTCAGTGTATCGAGCGTCGTCATCACCCATTTGGGGCGGCCGGTCGTACCGGAAGTCTGCAAACCGACATAAGGCGTCTTGCCTTGCCCGGCCGGCGGCGGTTCGCCATCGGCATCGCGCATCAACCAGGCCTCACCGGACAGGATAGCACCCAGAACCCCCACCACGCCGGATTGCGACACATTGATCACGCCCGTCCGCCCGTCCGGCAGATCGGCGACCGACCACGCCCGTCCGCCTTCGATCAGGGTAAAGGCGCGGTCCGCCATCTCAGCCGCCGAACAGGCCGGCGAGTTCGCCCGCCGTGTGGAACAGGACGAAGCCGTTAGCGAAAGGCGTCAGGCCGGTCTTTTCTTCGAGGATGACCACCAGGGTCGCCAGGTCGAGGCTGTCGATATCGAGCGGACCGTTGAGCAGCGGCGTGTCGGCGGTGATATCGCCAATCTGAACGCCCTTGTCGGCCAGGATTTGCGTCAATTCTTCGCGGATCAGATTGAGAGCGGTCACGGCAGGAAGTCCTTGAGATGGGCGATGACGGTAGCGGGCGCCTCCATATGAGGCAGATGGCCCGCGCCTGCGATCAGGTGGAGTGGTGCGGATTTCGGCAGGCGGTGCACCGCAGGCATGGGGATCAGGCGGTCATGATCGCCCCACAGGATCTGGAGCGGACAGGTCACTCGGCGCCAGTCGAAGCCTTCGGGCGAAAGCGCCAGTCCGTAAGCTTTTGCATTCCCCAGCAGTGCTTTCAAAGCGTCATTGCGGGCCGGATCGGCGGCGGCGGCCCTGAGCGACTGGCTTACGGAGTCAACGAGTGTCTGCCCCGCCGGTCCCAGCAACTGGCGCGCCAGCGTCTCAGAGTCATGACCGCTCAGGAAGGCATCAAGTGTTTCATGATGAAAGTCTCCACCCAGTCCGGCGGGCGAGATCAGCGATAAGGACTTGACTCGTTGTGCGTGGCCGGCGGCGAAACCGAGCGCGATCTTGCCGCCCATGGAATGACCGATCATATGCGCGGGGCCGATAGCCAGCACATCGAGGGTCTCATCGAGCCAGCGGATCATGAAGGCCAGGTCGGCCGCGCCGACATCGGGCGTGCTGCGGCCATGCCCCGGCAGGTCGAGCGCGATCACCCGGTAACGGGACGCCAGCGGCACCAGGCAGAAATACCAACTCAGCAGATCGCCGCCGAAGCCATGGAGCAGCACCACCGGTTCACCCTCCGGCCGACCCATTTCGAGATAACCGAGCGGCCCATGGCTGTGCGCTTCACTGATCGACAGCGCTATCTTGCGGGATGGCCTGACGGGCATATGCACATTCACGCCAGAAACCCTCCGTCTACGGATAATATCGATCCGGTGATCCAGCGCGAGGTATCGGCCAGCAGAAAAGCGATGGCGGCGGCGACATCTTCCGGGCGCCCGAGGCCCAGCGGGTGCATATCGACCACGCGCTGGAAATTCTCCTCGGAAAGAATGGTGCGGAACTGGTCCGACATCGGCGTATCGACCATGGCCGGCGCCACGGCATTGACCCGCACGCCATCGCGCACCAGTTCGACGCCCAAGCCTTTTACCGCCGAGACAATGCCGCCCTTCGATGAAGCATATACCACGTTACCCGGCGCGGTTTTAAGCGCCGCCGAGGATGAGCAATAGACCAGCGAGGCCGGTGTACCATGACACGCTTTGAGCCGGAAGCCCTGCGCCAGCATCAGGGCGGCGCCGAGGTTCTGGGTCAGCACATCCATGACGAAATCGGGTTTCACCGCCTGGATCGGCCGCGTGGCCTGCACCCCGGCGCAGTGGGCGATGCCGTTCAGCGGGCCGATCTCGGCGCATAAAGCTTTCAGCCACGGTACGATGGCATCGAGATCGGCGAGATCGAACAGGCGGCCGATATGGCCCTCACCTTCCAGTTCGTTCATGACCTGATTCAGCCGGTCCTGATTACGTCCGGAGGCCACCACGCGCGCGCCAAGCTTCGACAGATAGATGGCTGTCGCCTTGCCGATACCGCTGGTGGCGCCGGTGACAAGGAGGGTGCGGCCCGCCAAAGACATGGGATTGAATGTCATAGGGCACCTTCCATCTGCCGGGCATAGGCTTTCTGGAAATGGGCGATGCGGCCCTCCAGTTCGCCCAGCACCGGCGGACGCCGCGGCGGCGCATCGCGCGTACCCAGTTGCGCGATGGCGCAGATATCGCGGTCCTCGTTGCGCACCTGTTCGGAGAAGCTTTTCAGGGAATCGACCACCATGCCACGCGCCGCCCGGCCGTTGTTCTTCGCCAGCCACGAGGTCGAATGGATGCGCAGGGTTTGCGGGCCGGTCGGCTCAAAGGTCTGGAAGGTCAGGAAAGCGCCGGCTGAAAAGGTGACGACGATATTGGGGAAGATCAGGAAATTACCATATTGCGGATAGCGTTCGGAAGGTTCCAGCCTGATGCTTTTCCCCACCTGCGCCCACCATTTCAGTGAACGTTCCTTGAGATTGCCGACATAGCGGCTATGATCGCCATCGGTAGAAATTTTCAGATCGATGCTGAGGATCACGCCAAAGCTTTCGGCATGGACGAGCGGCACATGATAGCCCTCGGCGGCATTATCCATGCCAAGTTTCCAGTTGGCCGCCCAGTCGTAACTTTCCTGCTCGAAATGATCCGGACAGACTTCGCTGACGTGTTTCAGATCGTCATAAAAGCTGCCGAGGCAGTCCGCCAGCGATGGCCCGCCGGATTTCATCCGTACAAAGACGAAATGGCCGACCGTTTCCAGTTCATAACACTCGAGCGACAGCGCCGCCTTGTCGGCCTCGTCGAAACCGAAGCTCTGTTTGTTGAGCGGTACCCCGACCGGCTTGCCCGCCGCGTCATAGGTCCAGCCATGATAGGGACATTGCAGGACACGGTTGCCCTTGCCGCACTGGATGCGTGCAAACCGGTGCGAACAGACATTGCGGAAGGCCTTCAGCTCACCGCCGAAATTCTGCACCACCACCGAATGCGGCCCGATCTGCGTCGTGATGAAATCCCTGTCGTTTTGCAGATCGTGCACAAAGCCGACGCACAGCCAGGACGGCCTGAAGACACGCTCGATCTCGGCGGCGAGCACATCCTCGCGCCAGTAATGATCCGCCGGTATCTGGCCAAGCCGTTCCTGATACATCAGGCCAACTCGACGATTTGCGGCGCCAGCATGGGGCCGACCGTCATCTTGATGGCGCTCCATGACCAGCCGACGCCAAAGCCCATCATGACCAGGTTCTGCGGTGTGTCGAACTTGTCGGCCAGCTTCGCGGCGATGGTCAGCGGGATCGAGGCCGACGAGGTATTGCCGTAGGTTTCCATGGCGATCGGCACCTTGTCCTCCGGCAGGCCGGATTTCTTGCGCAGGTGATTGAGCATGAAGACATTGGCCTGATGGAACAGGATATAATCGATATCATCAATCGTCGCGCCGGCGGTTTCCAGTATGCCCTTCACCAGCGGCGGCACATTCTTCAGCGTGAAATTGAACACTTCCGTGCCGTTCAGATGCAGGCGCGACTTGCGGTACAGTTCCTCGGCGCGTTCGGGGTTATGAGCTTCCTTTGGCGGTAGCAGCGGATGCTTCAATCCGCCCGCCTCGACCATGATATGCGGCGCACCGGAGCCATCCGTGCCGAAAACGCCATACATTTCATCCGCCCCCGGATCAATTTCCAGCGCCGTGGCCGAACCGGCGTCGCCAAAGAGCGGAATTGTCGCCCGGTCGCCTTCCAGAAGCTTGGAGGTCGAGACATCTCCGGCCAGAACCAGCGCCCGTGCCGGCCGGCCGGATACTTTCAGGGTCTGCATCAGCGATGCGGCCGTCCACAAGCCATAGGCATAGCCCGAACAGCCGAGATTGATATCGAAGGCCAGGCATGACCCAAGCCCCAGCCGGGATTGCAGGGCGCAGGCCGTGGCCGGAATAACGAAATCGGCGCTTTGCGTCACCATGATCAGCACGTCGATGCTGTCACGCGCCCAGCCGAGTTCATCGAGCAGGCCATCGGCGGCTTTCCGGCACAGGTCGGAGGTCAGGATATCCGGGCGGGCGATATGGCGTGAACGTACGCCGATGGAGCCGATCAGGCGCTCGCGTTCAGCTTCATCGGGGATCAGATTTTCAGCGGCAAGGTCGCGCGTCTCGGCGGGCACGCAGGCGCGAATACCGCGGATACTGATGCCTTTCATTGTCGCTTCGGTCATGACCGCTTCCTCGATTACGCAACGCCTTATCGGTGATTCGCCCCGGCGCCACCAATCATAACCCTGCGCATGGACCCTTTAAGGGATTATTGACGGAATCGGCCTTTATTAACCTATATATTTCAGGAGCGCCCCATGGATAAGTCCGCCTTCTTCGCCGCCGTCGCCGAAATTCTGGAAGCCGATCCGACCGGCCTGACGGGCGAGGAAAAGATCAGCGATGTCGGCAATTGGGACAGCCTGTCGGTCATTTCCTTCGTCGCCATGGTGGACAGCGACCTGGACCAGATTGTCGATGGCGAACAGCTCAAGAGCGCGAAGACACTGAACGACCTGGCGGCCCTGGTCGGCCTTTAAGCCCCCATGAAACGAGTCGCCATCATTCCAGCGCGCGGCGGCTCGAAACGCATTCCGCGCAAGAATATCAAGCCATTTTTCGGCCGGCCGATGATCGGCTATTCGATCCGGGCGGCGCATAAATCCGGCCTGTTCGACAGCGTGGTTGTCTCGACCGATGACGAAGAGATCGCCGATGTGGCGCGGTCGTTCGGCGCCGATATACCCTTCATGCGTCCGGCGGACCTGGCCAATGATCATGCCGGCACAGGCGCTGTGGTCATCCACGCCCTGGAATGGTTCGCGGAGAATGGAGTTCATTATGACGCCGCCTGCTGCATCTACGCCACCGCGCCCCTGCTCGATCCCGAACGCCTGAAGGAAGGCTGGGAAAAGCTGCAAGGCAAGCGCTTCGCCTTTTCAGTAACCTCCTACGCCTTTCCAATCCAGCGCGCGCTGCGCCAGACCGCCGATGGCAGCGTCGATATGTTCTGGCCGGAAAACCTGACCAAACGCTCGCAGGATCTGGAACCGGCCTATCATGACGCCGCACAGTTCTACTGGGGCTGGCGTGATGCCTGGCTCAACGGCGAGATCGCTTTTTCACCGATTTCCGCGCCGGTGATTTTGCCGCGCACCCAAGTGGTCGATATCGATACGCCGGAGGACTGGGAGGTAGCGGAAGTGACTTATCGGATACTGAAAGCCTAATATTCCGTATCGCCGCCACCCTGCGCAAATCCCGGCAGGCGCAAATTGTACCTTATGGCGCAGGCGCGCAGGGTGAAGGCCACCAGGAATCCGACGATCGCCGCCAGCCAGAAATCCGCGCCCGCCAGTTTCAGGCCGGCAAAGGTGCCCGCGCCGAGCAGGGTGGCGGTAATATAGATTTCGCGGCTCAACAGCAGGTTCGGTTCGCCCGCCAGCACATCGCGGATAATGCCGCCGAAACAGGCGGTCAGCACCCCCATGATGACCGCCGTGAAGGGGTGGACGCCCAGCCCCATCGCCTTGGCGGTGCCGACCACCGCATAGCCTGCGATCCCCACCGCATCGAGCCACAGAAGCGCCCGAAAACGCCAGCCGCGTTTGGCGAAGAACCACACCCCCACCGCCGCCGCCAGACAGGCCATGACATAGCCGGGCCGCTGCACCCAGAAAACCGGTGCGCCGATCAGCAGGTCGCGCATGGTGCCGCCGCCCACACCCGTGATGGCGGCGAAAAAGCCGAAGGTGACGATATCATGTTTCTTGCGCGCCGCCGCCAGCGCGCCGGTCATGGCGAAGACGGCCACGGCAGCGTAATCGAGCCAGTACAGGGCAACGGAAATTTGCGAGGTCAGGGCATCCATGGCCTCGCCTTAGCACAACCGGGTTATGCCTTACCAGTGGCGGTGATAATACGGGCGGCCGTGGTAATGACGATAACCGTAGCCATAACCGGGGCTGCTGGAGAAGAAGACGGTGACATAGCCGCGTGGCGGCGGTGGCGGCGCGTAATAACCGTCATCATAGGCATAGTAGGCGTTCTGATAACACTGCACGCTGTCCTGCCCCACGGCATTGCCGATCATCCCGCCGACCAGCGCACCGCCTATGGTATTGCCGCCGCGATTCCAGCGGTTGGACAGGCCGTTGCCGACCACACCGCCCAGCACGGCGCCAACAATCGTGCCGGTAGCGCGGGCGCTGGACTGGCGCTGGTAGCAGTAACCGGCCGGTTCACGCCCCTCGCGCACGGGCGATGGATAGCCACTGTCTCTTGCCGTATCCTTGGCCATCTCCCTGGCCTGATCGGCGCGGCCCTGCTCATAGGCGTCGCGCAATTCATTCTGGCTGTAGGGCCGCAGGTTTGGCGCGGCTTCGGCATCACCGGTCTGCGCCATCGCCGGCTGAACCAGCATCAGGACCATCGCCGCCGCCAGGCAGGTTTTTGTCATCAGGGATTTCATGTACGCTTTACTCCGCTCTATGGCTTTCTTTACCTCAAAATTATGTCCGGCGCATGGCCAAATGCTTGACCGCGCGGCGGCATGGGTTCAAGCCTGCCTGCCAAGGAGTACCCATCATGTCCGAAATGAAACCCGTTATCGCCCTGCACAGCGCCTATCGTGACGATATCGGCGACCTGGTGACGCGCCGGCCGGTGCCCAATCGCCAGCTCGGCAATATCGGCGCTTTTCTCTTTCTCAATCATCACGGCCCGCAGACCTATGCGCCGAACAATCAAGGCCTGCCCTTCGGCCCGCATCCGCATCGCGGCTTCGAGACGGTGACCTTCATCCTGGAGGGCGAACTGGCCCACCGCGATACCGGCGGCCATGAAAGCATCATCCATGCCGGCGGCGTGCAGTGGATGACTGCCGGCAGCGGGCTGGTGCATGAAGAGGTGTCACCCGAAGCCTTTAAGCGCTCAGGCGGGCCGATGGAGATTTTGCAATTATGGGTCAATCTGCCGGCACGGCTGAAAATGACCGCGCCGCGCTATACCGGCGTGCAGAAACCCGAACTCCCGACCAGCGAAGCCGACGGCGTGACTTTGAACCTGATCTCCGGTCACTGGCGCGGGCTGGATGGACCGATCGACTCCCTGACCGGCGTTTTCATGTCAACGCTGGAGATGAAAGCCGGCGGGCGGATCAGCTTTGACGGATTGGAAGGCCGCGATGTGTTTCTCTACGTCGTGCGCGGCGATCTGGCGGTCAATGGCGCCGATGTACCGCACTGGAATCTGGTGCAATTCGGCGAGGGCGGACTGGTCGATATCGAAGCGGTAAAGGATAGCGTCGTGCTGTTCGGTCATGCCGCGCCGATCGATGAACCGATCGTGGCGCATGGGCCATTTGTGATGAATACCGTGCAGGAAATCCACCAGGCCTATGCCGATTATCAGGCGGGGAAGTTCGGATAAACCTCTCCTCCCCCATCAAGATGGGGAGGGAGAATTAACCAATCATATCCTGCGCCAGCGGCTCGCCGCGCACCAGATCCCGGCTGGCGGTCTTGCCCAACACATTCCACAGGCGCGAAGGCGGCAGGCCGAGGCCCGGACGGATTGAGCGGATATTGTCATTGGTCAGCACTTCGCCGGCCTTGATATCCTTCACCACATAGAGCGAACGGCGGAAGGTCTTCGAGCCTTGTTCAGTGCCGAGCGTCTCGTAATGGACACGGCCTAAAGCCTTCCAGGCATCCTTGCAATCACGCACCAGGGCGGTGAATTCCGCCGGCTCCAGCGAGAAGCCGGAATCCGGACCGCCGTCGGCGCGGGCAAGTGTAAAATGCTTTTCGATGACGCAACCGCCCAGAGCCACCGACGCCACAGAGGCCGCCGTGCCGAAGGTATGATCGGACAGACCAGATACGCAGCCGAACTTGCGGCCCAGGTCGGGCACCGTCCGGACATTGGCGTCGGCGATATCAGCCGGATATTCCGACACGCAATGCAGCAGGATAATCTCACCGGAGCCGAACTTGCGCGCCGTCTGCACCGCCGCGTCGATCTCGGCGGCATTGGCCATGCCGGTGGACATGATCATCGGCTTGCCCTGTTGTGCCACATAGGCCACGAGAGGCAAATCCACCAGCTCGAACGAGGCGATCTTGTAGGCCGGTGCGCCAAGGTTTTCCAGCAAGTCGACGGCGGTATTGTCGAACGGCGAGGAAAACAGCGTCACGCCGCATTGTTTTGCCCGCTCGAACAGCGCCGGATGCCAGTCCCACGGCGTATGGGCTTCCTGATAGAGGTCATAAAGCGAATAGCCGTCCCACAGGCCGCCCTTCAACTGAAATTCCGGCCGGTCAGATTTCAGAGTGATGGTGTCGGCGGTGTAGGTCTGGAGCTTGATGGCGTCGCAGCCGGTATCGGCGGCGGCATCGATCATTGTCAGCGCCCGGTCAAGCGAACCGTTATGATTGCCTGACAATTCGCAAATGATATAGGGCGGATGATCTGTGCCGATCTTCCGACCAGCGATGGTAACTTCCAGACTCATAACAGAACATCTTTCAGGGCGGCTATAACCCGCGCGGGGTCGGCATCGTCCATATCAGCATAGAGCGGTAAAGAGAGTGTGTTCCGGTAGAAACGATCGGCGCCCGGCAGGTCACGCTGCGCCAGGGCATGGCTCTGCCAATATGGCTGCCGATGCACGGGAATATAATGCACCTGCGTGCCGATGCCACGTTCGCGCAGGCCCGCCATGACCTTGGCGCGCGTGGTGCCGAGCGCGGCGAAATCGATATTCACCGCGAACAGGTGAAAGACGGTATCGTGCGCCGAAGATGGCCAGTTCACCGGAATATTCGCCGCCGTCAGCGCCTCCTGATAGGCCTTGACCAGCGTCTTGCGCCGTGCGGCGAAATGCGGCAGGCGCTTCAGTTGCGACAGGCCCAGCGCGCAGTTAATATCCGGCAGGCGGTAATTATAACCCAGACAGTGCTGCTCATAGACCCACGGCCCACTTTCCAGATCTTTGGCATCATCGCCATCATAATGCAGGCCGACGAATTGCGCCGGATCGCGCTCGATGCCGTGCGAACGCAGCTTGCGCAACTGATGCGCCAGCACCGGATCATTGGTGGTGATCGCCCCGCCTTCACCAGTGGTCAGGGTCTTGACCGGGTGAAAGGAAAAGCAGGTCATGGTCGACCTCCGGCACGAGCCCACGGCCCCCTGCGGCCCCACCGTGCCGATGGCGTGGCAGGCATCCTCGATGACGAAAGAGCCATGCTCCTCGCACACCGCGCGGATATGCGACAGCTCGACGGGACGGCCGGCATAATGCACCGGAATAACGCCGCCCAGGCGATAACCGTGATAATCGCGCTCAAGCGTTTTCAGCGCCTCATCGAAACTGTCATCGGTCATCAGGCCGGTGACCGGATCGACATCGGCGAAGATCACCGGCGCGCCGCAATAGGCGACGCAATTGGCCGAGGCGGCGAAAGTAATGGCCGGCACAATGACGGCGCAGCGCGGCGACAGTTCCTCGCTCATCACCGCCAGATGCAACGCCGCCGTACCGTTTGAAACCACCACCGCTTCTTTCGCGCCGACCGTTTCAGCCAGGGCGGTTTCAAAGCGTTCGACCATCGGGCCGGTGGTCAGGAAATCGGAGCGCAGGGTTTCGACCACGGCCTCGATATCGGCTTCGCTGATCGATTGGCGGCCATAGGGGAGAAAGGTCATTTCATCGCCTTTTCAGAAATGCTCACCCCAGATAGGCTTTCATCATATGCCGGATACCTTCCGCGTCCAGACGTTCCTCATTATTGTCCGAGGCATATGAAAAGCCTTCCGGCACCTTCTTTACGCCGCGCACCTTGGCGAAGCTCTTGCGGGTATATTCGGCAAATTCCGGCTCGATGACATAACGATCGTCCAGTTCATAGGTCGAGCGGGCATCATCAGCGGAGATCATCATTTCATGCAGCTTCTCACCGGGACGGATACCGATCACCGTCTGTTTTGCCTGCGGTGACAGGGCGGTGGCGAGATCGGTCACCAGGGTCGCCGGAATCTTCGGGACGAAAATCTCACCGCCCTGCGTCAGTTCCAGGCAGGAAAGCACGAAAGCCACGCCCTGATCGAGCGAGATCCAGAAGCGCGTCATGCGCGGATCGGTGATCGGCAGTTCGGCCGCGCCCTTTTCCAGCAGGCGCTTGAAGAACGGCACCACCGAACCGCGTGAGCCGACGACATTGCCATAACGCACCACGCAGAAACGCGTGCCGATATCACCCGACATATTGTTGGCGGCGACGAAAATCTTGTCCGAGGCCAGCTTGGTGGCGCCGTAGAGATTGACCGGCGAACAGGCCTTGTCGGTCGAGAGCGCCACCACCTGCCTGACGCGCGCGGCGAAACTGGCGGCGACGACATTTTCCGCGCCGTTGATATTGGTGGCGATACATTCCGACGGATTATATTCGGCCGCCGGCACCTGTTTCAGCGCCGCGGCATGGATGACGATATCGACCCCGCGGAAAGCCATGACCAGGCGTTCACGATCACGCACGTCACCCAGGAAAAAGCGCAATTTGGAGAGCTGCAGCCGGTCATACCGCTCCTCCAGTTCGTTTTTCATCTCGTACTGCTTGAGTTCGTCACGCGACAGCAGGATGACCTTGCGTGGATCGTATTGCTCCAGCAGGGTCTGCACCATACGGCGGCCAAAGGAACCGGTGCCGCCGGTGATCAGCACGACCTTATTTTTCACGGGGTCGATCTGCGGTGAAAAATCACGATGAATAAGGTTGGTCATGCAGCCCTGCGGTACGAAAGCCGGACATTGCCTGTCCGTGGCCGCATGTTTGCCCTGCCCCGGTTAAAGGGCCGTTAACCATGATTGTTAATGCTGGTTAACCCCCTCCATATCCGCCGATAACCGGCAGGATTTCACCCGTAATGTAGCTCGACATCTGCGCCGACGCCAGGAACACATAGGCCGGGGCGATTTCCTCCGGCTGGGCCGGGCGTTTCATCGGCGTTTTTTCACCGAAATGCGCCACCTGCTCCGCCTGCTTGTCGGCCGGATTGAGCGGCGTCCATACCGGCCCCGGCGCCACGGCATTGACGCGGATGCCCCGCTCGATCAACTGGCCGGACAGCGCCCGCGTAAAGGCGTGGACACCGCCCTTGGTCATCGAATAATCGAGCAGGGTGGGACTGCCTTCGATGCCGGTGACCGACCCCGTATTCACGATCGCGCCGCCATAGGGCAGGTGCTCGACCGCCGCCTGCGCCATCTGGAAATAGCCATAGAGGTTGGTCTTCAGCGTCCGGTCGAACTGCGCCTCGGAAATATCCTCAAGCCGGGCATGAAGCTGGAAAGCCGCATTATTGACAAGGATATCGATCTTGCCGAGCGTCGCCACGGTCTGCGCCACCGCCTCACGGGCAAAGGCGCGGCCCACCACATCGCCGGCGATTAGCAGGCAACGCTGTCCTTCCGCTTCGACCAGACTGCGGGTCAGCTCGGCATCCTCATGCTCATCGAGAAAGACAATGGCGATATCAGCACCTTCGCGGGCAAAGAGGATGGCCACCGCCCGTCCGATACCGGAATCGCCGCCGGTAATCAGCGCCACCTTTCCTTCCAGTTTTCCGGAACCTTTATAATAGGGCGCATCGCACAGCGGTTTCAGTTCCATATCGGCTTCGCTGCCCGGCTTATCCAGGGTCTGGGCCGGCAGGGGCGGTTCGGGATATTTGCGCGCCCCCGCCTGCATGGCCCGTTTCGGCTTTTCGGGGGGATGGGTCTTGTCGGTCTGGCGGCGCTCGGCCTGGAGAGCGCGCTGGATCGCGGCGGCATCGGCCGCTTCCTGCTCATAGTCAGGTGGTGTCATGTCTCGGCAACCTGCAACTGCATGAAGCCCCCGCCGCCGATTAAGACCCGTTGCGCATCAAAAATCGATTAGACGATGGGCTTAGATCGTTTTTTGGCGCCGCCAGACTTCGCGCAAGGACGTGACATCTTTCAGGGCCTGGGGAATCAGCCACCACGGCTCGATGAAATAACGTCCGAACAGGCGTTTCGGCTCGTGGAAGAAGCGCACCAGCCATTCGATACCGAGCCGCCCGCTCCAGCGCGGCGGCGTATACATGACGCCGGCCTCATAATCGAAGGCCGCCCCCACCGGCAGGATGACGCAATCGGGCAGGCGGTCGAGATTGACGAGAATCCACATCTCCTGGCGCGGCATGCCCATCCCCACCAGCAGGACATCCGGTTTTTTCGCCGCCAGATCGGCCAGCAGCGCTTCATTGGCGGGGCCATTGATATCGAAGAAGCCGGTATGCAGGTCGAGTTGTACCTTGGGATAACGCGCCAGGATCGCCGCCTTCGAGGCGTCATTATGCGCCGCTTCGCCGCCGACATGATAGACGCGCCAGCCATTCCTTTGCGCCAGCGCCCAGAAATCCTCGCGGAAGTCGAGATAGGTGCAGCGATGGGCGCGTGACACCTTATGCCCCATCAGCTTCGCCCAGGCGATCATCGGCGTCGAGTCGATCTCGATCAGATCGGCCCTGGCATAAAAGGCGCGCATGTCGGCCCGTCTCTGAAACAGGTACAGGCTGTGCAGGTTGTGATTGGCCACGATGGCGCGTTCCTTCGCGGCCACCTTGCGGCCGACGAAATCCATCACGCAGGCCGGGGTGATCACATCGACCTCGGCGCCTAATACAAACAGGCGGCACGGTTTATCCATGCCGCCTGTTTACAGGTTTAGCCTTGATATTCCCTCAAAAGAGAGGGTTAATTATTCCGTCACCGGGCGCAGGGTGATTTCAACGCGGCGGTTCTTGGCGCGGCCTTCCGGCGTGGCGTTGCTGGCGATCGGCTGGGTGTCGCCCATGCCGGCCACATAGATGCGCTCGGCCTTGACCTTGCGCGCCACCAGATAACCGGCGGCGGCATTGGCGCGGCGCTCGGAAAGCGTCAGGTTGCTGGCGGCATTGCCGGTGCTGTCGGCATGACCGACCACATCGATATAGGTCGAGGGATACTGGTTGAGGATGGTGGCGACATCATCGAGCACCGGCAGGAAAGACCCGGCGATATCGGCGCTGCCCGACGAGAAGGTCACGTCGCTCGGCAGGTTGAGGATGATGTTGTCACCCGAACGGGTAATGTAGACACCGCGGGTTTCCAACTGGGCGCGCAGGTCCTTTTGCTGACGGTCCATATAGGCTCCGACGCCCGCGCCGGCCAGGGCGCCGATACCCGCGCCGATGACGGCGTTCTTGCGGCGGTCGTTCTTGTTGGACAGGGCGCCGACGGCGGCACCGACACCCGCGCCGATCAGGGCGCCGGATTTAGTCTTGCTGCTGGTCCGCACGCCATTGCTGGTATCGACCGTGGTGCAGCCCGCCAGCAGGAAGGCGCCGCCGGTCAGGGCCAGAACCAGATTTCGGGCGGAAGGATTAAAAGTACGCATAGGGTTAAAACTCCTCAGATGAATTACGGAACCGTTTCAGGTCGCCGCCCCGACCATGACACAGGCGGGGTAAGAACATTGATCGGAAAACGCCACAAACTCGTTAGAAACCCATAAGGCCGGTTTTCCTTTGCCCTTGAGCCGGAAACCCCTGTCCGGGTTCATGAATATGCTTTAGGGGCCGCCACCTGAACACAGCATGAAAGCGGCCGTGCGGTCCTATTAACCTAACCGGCCTTGCAACGCCAGACCGTCTTGGTTTCCGGCGGCATAGTCAGGTAGGCAAGCGACAGGGTGCGGATGCGGGCGAGATTTTCGCTCAATGCCGCCAGCGTGCCGGCGTCGGTATTGGCCGAACAGCGCAGGGACCCCAGCGCCGCCTTCTGGGCCGTGAAGGTCTTGTACTGCGCCGGATCGATCCGGTAATCGTAACGCGTGAAAAGCGTGCCGTCGGCCGAAAGTTCCATGCGCGCCGCCACGGGATTGGCGTCGCCCGTGGTGAAACGCAGCAGGTTGCCGTCGGCCTGGCGCTCATAGGGCGTGCGGCCATTGACGCAGGCATGAACGAGATCGAAGTCGAAATCGATATGGCCGGCGTCGGGCAGCGGATTGGCGGAGGCCGCCTTATCGACATCGCACGACATATGCTGGATCGCGGCGGCGGCCACAGGCGCCGCCACCTTGGGCTTGCTCAGGCGGCTGTCGATTTCGCGTTCCTTGATCAGGAAGCCGACCACGGCCACGATGATGATCAGGGCGAGCGCGATCCAGCCCCACGGGATCGGGTGCCTGATGCCCGGCAGTTTCACGCGGTCATGCGGCACCCATTCAGCCTTGACCTTTTCAGGCTTCGGCGGCTTGACCTTTTCAGGCTTTGCGGGCACTTCGTCGAAAGCGGTCGGCGCCAGGCGTTCCTTGCCGTGAATTTCCGTGCGATGGCGGATTTCGCGGCGAATGATCAGGCCGATCAGGATCAGAACCAGCACGGACAACACGATCATCGCGCCCAGTTGCCAGACTTCCATGGCGGCGCGGTCGGCCTCGGCCTTCTTCTGCTCGGCCAGGCGCTGGACCTGCGCCTCGGCGGCGGCGGCCAGGACACGCGACAGGGCGTCGTCCTTGACGATCTCGTCCTCGCTCTTGGCATAGCAGGGGATGCTGACGACGGTGGGGGTAATGTTCGCCGAACTCAGGAAGGTATTCAGCGCCGACACATGCGTGGCGACATATTGCCCCGCCGCGACATCGAGGCGGCCGGCGGCCGAAACCGAGGACGGCGCCGTCCAGGTATTGACGCCGACCACCTGGCCGCACTCGTTGAGCAGCGGGCCGCCGGAATTGCCGTGATTGATCGGCGCGGTATGGAACAGGGTATCGACACGGCTGCCATCCGGATTGGTGGAGGCGAACAGGGCGATGGAGCCTTGGGTGACATAGGCGTCCGCCGGTTCGAGCAGGGCCGTGCCGGAACGGTTCAGCAGGTGATCCGTCACATCCGGATAACCCATCGAAACGACGCGCTCGTTTTTATAGGGCGTCAGGTAAAGCTTGAGCGGCGGCACCTTCAGGCCCGGCGCCGACAACAGCGCCAGATCGCCGGCGATCCACGGCTTGACCAGTTGCACCGGCTGATAGCTGGCGCCGGAATCCTTGTGCGGCACGATATAGATATCGGCGCTTGACGCTTCGGGCGGCACCTCGACGACATGGTAGTTGGTGACGATATAGCCGGGCGCCACCACGAAACCCGATCCCATGCCGACCGTATCGAGCGGCACGCCGCCATAACCGCGATAGACGACCAGCACGCGCACCACCGATTGCTCGGAGGCCTTCAGCGCCTTGGTGGAATTGACCGGCTGGAGATCGGAATCGACGAGATCGGACAAGGACTGGTTGGCGGAAGCGTCCTGCGCCGTGGCCGCACATGGCAGAAAACACAACAGCGCGGCCACGGCGGCCAGCACCACCGCCGTTCCCATGCCCCGTTTCTGAGGCCATTTCCGCATCCGGCGACCTTCGCCTATACCCGCAAACACTGAATTCCGCCTTATAGCCGAAACAAAACCCCCGCGCCCTTGCGAGTCGCGGTGAAAACATAAGGGTTCATAGCCGAGTTTGTTGCAAAAATCACCCCTGCCACAACGCTTATTCGTGGTTGTGGGATTTAAGGCGCATCCCAAACGTGTGACGCGCGGCCAGGATTCGGATGCACGTTGAAAACAGCGGCGCGTGACCCGCGCGCCCCAAAGAAACACATTGCCCGGAACCGGCGGCACAGGTTAGGTTCGCGCCTGATTTTCGTATTTATTGAAGCCCCGTCATGCCCGATTCGTCTCAACCTGCCATATCCGCCATTCCGCCCGTGCCGATGGCGCTTTATGATGCGGATTTCGCCGCATTCTCGCAAAGCCTGGGCGCGTCGTTCGAGCGCTATGGCTTCGCTGTACTGGGCGGTCATGGCCTCGATCCGGTCCTGCTTGAGCGGGCGCTTTCCGCCACCAGGGCCTTTTTCGCCCTGCCCGATGAGGTCAAGCAACGCTACAAGACCGGCTTCGGCGGGGCGCGCGGCTATACCCCCTTCGGGATCGAGACAGCCAAGGGCGCCACGCACCACGATCTCAAGGAATTCTGGCATATCGGCCGCGAGCTGCCGGCCGATCATCCGTACACGGAATATATGCCGGAAAACGTCTGGCCGGATGAGATCGCCGACTTCCACGCCAGCACCTATGCACTCTATGAGGCCCTGGATTCATTGGGGAAAAAGGTTCTGCGCGCCATCGCCGTCTATCTGGGGCTGAACGCGGACTTTTTCACGCCGACCGTGGCGGAGGGCAACAGCGTCCTGCGCCTGCTGCATTATCCGCCCGTAACGACGCCAGGTGAAAGCGTCCGTGCCGGGGCGCACGGCGATATCAATGTGATAACGCTTTTGCTGGGCGCCGAGGAACCCGGCCTGCAACTGCTCGACCGCGACGGCCGATGGCTGCCGATTACCCCGCCGGAAGACTGCATCGTCTGCAATATCGGCGACATGCTGTCACGCCTGACCAATGGTGTCCTGCCATCCACCCAGCACCGTGTCATCAATCCGGCGGAGGCGCGCAAGGATTTCGCCCGCTATTCGACGCCGTTCTTCCTGCATTTCGAGCCGCCCTATGTGATCGAAACCCTGCCGAACTGCATCACGCCTGAGCATCCCGACCTGGGCGCGGAACCGATCACGGCGCAGGACTTTTTGATGCAGAGGCTGCGGGAGATCAAGCTGGCTTGACTTATAGGGTTTGGGGCCTGTGGCCCCAAACCCTATAAGTCAAATCTCGCCGTCCCAACCACAGGTCTGACCGGCATTCTGCTCTTCCAGCCAGGTATTCAGCGGCGCGAAATAATCCATGATCGCCGTGGCGTCCATCTCGCGCTGGCCGGTGAAGGTTTCCAGCGCCTCCGGCCACGGTCTGGATTGTCCCATCTCCAGCATGGCGTTCAGCTTCTCGCCGACGGCGCGCTCGCCATAGACCGAACAGCGGTGCAGTGGTCCGGTCCAGCCCGCCTGTTCGCAAGCGGCGCGCTGGAACTGGAACTGCAGGATATCGGCCAGGAAATAGCGCGTATAGGGCACGCTGGCCGCCACATGATATTTCGCCCCCGGATCGAAAGCCGACTGCGGCCGCACACCCGGCGCCTCAAGCCCCTGATACTTGCGTACCAGTTCCCACCAGCGCTGGTTATATTCCGCCTCGGTGATCTGGCCGGAGAAGACCTCCCAGCGCCAGCGGTCGATCTCCAGGCCGAACGGCAGGAAGGCGATCTTTTGCAGCGCCATCTTGAGCAGGTAGGGAATATCCTCCGATTCCCCCGGCACCTTGTCCAACAGACCGATCTGCTTGAGGTAGGTCGGCGTCACCGAAGACAGCCCGATGAAATCGCCGATTGCTTCATGGAAGCCATCATTGGCGCCGTTCTTGAACAGGAACGGCTGATCCATATAGGCGCGCTGATAGAAGTTATGCCCCAGCTCATGGTGGACCGTGTAGAAGTCCTCGCCATTGACCTGGGTACACATCTTGATGCGCAGATCCTCGATATTATCGACATCCCAGGCCGAGGCATGGCAAACCACTTCGCGGTCACGCGGGCGGGTGAACTGCGACCGTTCCCAGAAGGTGGCCGGCAACGCCTTGAAGCCCAGGGAAGTGTAGAAGTTTTCGCCGGTATGAACCATCTTCAGCGGATCGTATTTCTTGTTCACCAGCAGCTTGTCGAGGCTATAACTTGACTTGATGCCTTTCGGTGCCACCACATCATAGATGTTCGACCAGTCCTGCGCCCACATATTGCCAAGCAGGTCGGCGCGGATCGGTCCGGTCTTCGGCTGGACGGCATCGCCGTACTTTTCATTAAGTTTGCGGCGCGTATAGCAGTGCAAATTCTTGTAGAAAGGCGCGACCTGGTTCCACAGCTTGTCCGTCTCGGCGGCGAAGGCGTCCGGGTCCATGTCATAGCCGGAGCGCCACAGGGCGCCGGTATCCTTGAAACCCAGCCCCTGCGCGCCCTTGTTGGAGAGGTCGGTCAGCTTGGCGTAGTCGTCTTTCATCGGCGCGGCGATGCTCATCCAGCCTTCCCACATGGCGCGGGTGGTGGCCGGATCGCGCGTCTTCGCCATCACGTCAGAGGCATCGTCGAGATTGTAGGTCTTGCCCTTCCAGATGAACTTGCCGGTCGAATAGGTTGAACCGAGCCGTGCAGCCACGGCGGAGAGCGCCTCGGCCGCGCCCGGTTCGGCCGCCGCCGGCAGAGTCTGGGAAATGCGCAGCAGGTTGAGCTTGCGGCGCGTCACCGGGTCGGCATCGACATCGTTATATTGCGCCGACTCCATGGCGTACCTGACTGTCGCCTCGTTCAGCGCGGCATCGGCGCGGGTTTGCAGCCATTCGGTGTCATAATTAATGAAGGTGGCCCCGATCCATTGCACATGGGCATCATATTCGGCCAGATCGGCCAGTTTCGCCTCGGCGTCATCGACAAAGGTTTTCGCCTCTTCCGGGGTCGGTCCGGCCGGAGTCGGCGGTGCGGTTTCGGTCGGCGCGACCGGGACGGTATAGGAACCCGGCCCCGTGCCCGCCCCCAGCACCACGGAGGAATCCGTCGGCGCCGGAGACGTGGCGCATCCGGCAAGCAAGGCAATACACGCCGCCGATGTCAGCAGATATTTCATGTGGCCAGTCCTCCCAAATAGTTAACAATCGAAGGGAAGGCTATTTGGTTGCAAGCGTCAAGCGCCTATTCCGCCGCGCAGGCGTCAAGGCCCTGGCTGACCACCGTACGAGCATTGGCGGCGATGCGGCCGGAGCGCTTGCTGCCCTTGGCCTTGCGCTTGACCGGATTGGGCAGGATCGAGGCCAGTTGCGCCGCCTCGGCCTTGGAAAGCGTCTTCGCGCTATGACCGAACCAGTATTGCGACGCCGCTTCCGCGCCGTAGACGCCCGGCCCCATTTCGATCGAATTGAGATAGACCTCCATGATCCGATCCTTCGACCACATATGCTCGATCAGGAAGGTGTACCAGACCTCGAAACCCTTGCGTATCCACGAGCGATCCGGCCAGAGGAAGACGTTCTTAGCGGTCTGCTGCGAAATGGTCGAGGCCCCGCGCTTCTTCCTGTGCGTGGCGTTGTAGCGTTCGGCCTTCTGGATCGCCTGCATATCGAAACCGTCATGCGTGCAGAACCTGGCGTCTTCCGAGGCGATGACGGCGCGCTTGAGGTTGTCGCTGATCTGGTACGCCGGCACCCAGCGATGGTCTATGCCATTGCCCTGAGCCAGTTTCTCTATCATCAGGAAGGTGACCGGCACCGGCACAAAGCGGTGGATCGCAACGGAGAGAATGGAAAAAGCAAAGAAGCCGACGATACAGGCCCCGATGAAACGCAGGGGGCGGAACTTACGCTTTACTTTGGCAGGCATGGGCTTGGGCGTCGGCTCCGATGGGGCGTCATAGATGGTTTCTTCGCTCAGGCCCGGAACCGTGTCTTCCGGCTCATCGTCACGCTCACTCATGCAATGCCCCCACAGCATCTCCCCCTTATACCTCCCCATTTGTGGGGAGGGGAACCGCGCCATTCTTCATGGCGGGGTGGTGGGGACCTTAAGCCGAAGCCTCGGCTTCAGATTCAAATATATAAACCACACCGTCCTCATCGCCAAACAGAATACGATTGGCCTCACCGGAGATAGCTAACGCGGTGATCGGTGCGCCCTTTTCGCCCTTGATCCATTCGATATGGGTCGATTGCAGCTCGGCCAGCCAGACACGGCCATCCTCGGTGCCGGCGCTGAGAATGGTTTCCCCGACCGCGCCCGCCACAACCGACACCATGCTACCTTCCAGCGGATTGATTTCGGAGGCCTCCTCACCCATCGGGCCGTTCGGGCGCAGGAAGGGCCAGACCACCGCGCCATTGGCCCCCGACGTGGCCAAAAGCTTGCCCTTGGCAAAGAAATCGAGCGATTTGATCTTGGCGGGGTAGCCGCCCATGCGCATGTCTTTTGAATCCTTCAGACGCCAGCCGTGCAGGGCGTTTTCCTGCATGGCGGTGATAACGAACTCACCCGAAGGGGCCATGGCGATTTTCGTATGCGAACCGGCCCAGAACAGTTTCGACGGCTTCTGCTTTTCATCGATACGGGCGAACCATACGGCCACACCGTTATAGGTGGCGCAGTAAAGCTTGCGCGCCTTGGGATCGAAAACGAGATCGGATACCGAATGCTCGTGCGCGAAGGTCTTGCTTTCCTTCTTGAGCAGATCGAGCACATGCACCTTTTTGGCGGCGGCATAGGCGATCACCTGACCTTCGGGCGCCACGGCGATGACGTCGATCCACGCGCCTGTGTGCGAGGCCAGTTCGATCGGGCCGGCGTCTTTCGAGGTCCAGACCACACGGCCATCGTCACCGCCGGTTATGACACCCAGGCCGGTCGGGTGGATGACGGCGCTTAATATCCCGGCGTCCGGGTGAGCGTTATATTCCTTTTCGGAATCCGGGAAGACAATACGGCCATCGCCGAGCGCCACAACCGGCTCATCGAGGGCATCAAACAGGGCGGCGACAACGTAGGAGTCGAAAGATTTCTGGTAAGCAAAGGTCATAAACGGCTTATAAGCAAAGAGATGAAGTTTGAACACCCTTGATCCTCCCCTGCGCAGCGGGGGAGGGGGACCACGAAGTGGTGGAGGGGACCTTTAGTTGACGGTGGTTGCCCCCTCCGGCTCGACAAGCTCGCCACCTCCCCCGATAAATCAGGGGAGGATAAAGAAAACTACGCCGCGATGGTTGCCTCGAAGCCGGCTTTCAGGGCCGCCGTATCGAGATGGCGGCCGATAAACACCGCCCGCGAAATACGCGGCTCATCCGCCTGCCATTCGCGTTGCAGGTCGCCTTCCAGGATCATATGCACCGCCTGGAAGACCAGACGCCTGTTTTCGCCCTTTACATCGAGAATGCCCTTGGCGCGCAGGATATCCTGGCCCTTTTCCGCCAACAGGCGATCGAGCCACTGGGTGAAGCGGATGCCATCGATCGGCTTGTCGGTGCTGAGCGAAATGCTCCGGATCTCTTCATCGTGGATCGGATTGATGGGGTGGCTGCAATGTTCGTCATGAACGTGACCCGCCTCGCCGTGCGCCGGATTATGGTGGTGGTGCTCATGGCCGTGATCGTGGCCGCAGTGTTCATCGTGGACATGACCGGGTTCGCCATGGGTGGGATTATGATCATGGTCATGATGGTGGTGATCATCCTCGCCGACCTCTTCCAGCTTGGCCAGATCGAAGCGGTGCTGATTAAGCAGCGAAGCGATATCGACAAGCGAGCGCTGGGCGCGGGTAATGCGGGCCAGCGGGTTCAACCCCTTCAGGCGGCCTTCGATCTCATCCAGCTTCGCGTCATCGACCAGATCGGTCTTGTTGAGGATGATGTGGTCGGCAAAGGCGATCTGTTCCTTAACCACACGATCGGTCTTCAACGCCTCATCGAAGTGCTTCGCATCGACCAGCGCCGTCACCGAATCGAGATAGGTCTTCGCCTTGATATCCTCATCGACGAAAAAGGTCTGCGCCACCGGACCGGGATCGGCCAGGCCGGTCGTTTCGACGATGATGGCGTCAAACCGCCCCTTACGCTTCATCAGCTGCGACAGGATGCGGATCAGGTCGCCGCGCACCGTGCAGCAGACGCAGCCATTGTTCATCTCAAATACTTCTTCATCGGCCCCGACGATCAGGTCGTTGTCGATGCCGATCTCGCCGAACTCATTGACGATGACGGCGTATTTCTGGCCGTGGTTTTCCGACAGGATGCGGTTGAGCAGGGTCGTCTTGCCGGCGCCCAGATAGCCGGTCAGCACGGTGACGGGAGTTTTTGCGGAGACAGCAGCGGTATCGGCCATGGGGGTGTTACTTTATAAAGCTGGAATGATCTGCTCGCTTAGTTAAGCCTTCGCTGATTGAAATCAAGCGGAAGTGAGAGACAGGACGCAAGTTTCACTATCAGACTCCATGCGCACAAGGTATTTTAGACTGAATTTTCGGGGGAAATCATGTTCATTGCCGTTTTACTACCCACCATTTTTGCAGCGGCGAGACCCTGCGCGGACTACAAACCGGTCAATCTGCACATTTCTTATACTACTATCGCAACCTCGCCCGATTGCCGATGGCAGGTGGTCTCTCTCGGCGATGACGATATTGCCATCGGTGCCAGCAGCCTGATATTATCGCATTCACCTCCGATAACACCTGCGTCGCGCTATCGCGCTTTCGTCATCGACCGGCAATCCGACAAGGCCATCTATCAATTTGAAATGGAACGCAGCGCCAGCCTCCACTGGCTGCATGACAACCGGCATCTGGTCGTCAATTATTTTGCAGGCGCCGGCTCCGACATACCACTTTTCTTCACTTTGAAGGCAGGCAAAACACGACTACCTGCCAATCTCGCAGCGCGCGTCTATACTGACGCTGTGCGGCGTGTGCCCGTTCAGGACCGCCGCCCCTATGGCGTAAGCAGACAAATCTATCATTACTACGTCAACTTTATAGAAGATACGGGTGGCGATGTCCTCATTTCGGCTGAGCCGTGGTACATTCTTCACGGATATGAGGGCGAAGGCGCCTCGAAATGTTTTATTTACAGTGTCAGCAAGACGACATTACGGTATAGCTTCGTACGCGAAGACAATATAGATAACTGTCCTCGTAACCCCGATGAGAAACGGAATTAGCGTCTAAAACCGCCAATAAACCCGTTGACTCGCCGGGATATCCTTGTATAAGTCGCCGCCTCTCGCCCGGAGCCTTCGGTTCCTGGGGCGTTTTTCCATTCTCCCGCGCAGGACTTTTCGTTTCTAAAGCCCCGCGCCACGGCATAAGGTTCCTGACCATGTACGCGGTCATCAAAACAGGCGGTAAGCAATACCGCGTTTCGGCCGGCGACCTGCTGGTTGTCGAAAAGCTCGAAGGCGAAGCCGGCGCGGCTGTGAAGTTCAACGACGTGCTGATGCTCGGCGATGCGGCCGGCGCCGTTGTCGGTGCGCCGCTCGTTGACGGTGCCGTGGTCGAGGCCACCCTGATCGAAACCCGTAAGGGCGAGAAGGTCCGCATCTTCAAGAAAACCCGCCGTCAGGGCTATCGCCGTACCCGCGGCCATCGCCAGCTTCAATCGGTCCTGCGCGTCACCTCGATCCTCGGCGCCGGCAAGTCGGCGAAGTGGGAAGGCACCGTTTCGCTGACCACCAAGGCCGAACTCGACGCCCGCGCCCGTAACCTGGCGCCGCGCAACCTGGCCGCCGCCATCGAAACGCCGGAAGTCGTCTCGGTCCCGGCCGTGGCTGAAGAAGCCGCCGCCCCGAAGAAGAAGGCCCCGGCCAAGAAGAAGGCCGCTGCTGAAGCGCCGGCTGACGAAGCGTAATCACTGAACCGAAGGAGCACCTCCCATGGCACACAAAAAATCCGGTGGTTCGTCCCGTAACGGCCGCGACTCACAATCCAAGCGCCTCGGCGTCAAGAAGTTCGGCGGTGAGCTTGTTCTCGCCGGCAACATTCTTGTCCGTCAGCGCGGCACCAAGTTTTTCCCTGGTGACAATGTTGGCCTCGGCCGCGACCACACCCTTTTCGCCACAGCGACAGGCAATGTGAAGTTCACCACCAAGCGCGACGACCGTTGTTACGTGTCGATCCTGCCGGTGGCCGCCGCTGCCGAATAAGCACAATTCGACATTTTCGGATCGTGCTTGAGATTTTAAGCCGATCCGGACCGAAATCAGAGCGGGAGTCCGGATTACATCTGGCTCCCGTTTTTCGTTTTTGGCTTACTATAAACCAATCGTGATCCCGCTCTTTAAGACCTGTGGTGGAACTGACACAGTTCGACCCTAAATAGACCCCAGGATGGTGCGACAGACATCGCCGGGGCCAAGGAGTGAGAGACATGATCGCGCGCAACGAACATCACCACGCCATATCGCACCGGCAACGGACGGACGATCTCAGCATAGAGACGACCCGCCTGAGCCTGACGGCGCTGAAAACCAGCGATATCGATGCCTTCATGGCCGTTTTCGCCGACAAGAATTCGGCCCGGATGACCCATGCCATCCCGCATCCGCTGGGTCGTGCGGAGGCCGAGCGCCTGCTGGCGGATATGGCCGCCACACCCTTTACGCATTGGGCAATCCGGCTGGATGACGAGCACCTGATCGGTGTTATCAGCCTGACCCAATCCGCCTGCGGCGCCCAGGGCGGCATCCATTCGTTCGGTCCGAACCTCAGCGTCTTCATCGCTCCGCAATGGCAGGGCGAGGGTTACGCCATAGAGGCCACCGACGGCCTGCTGCGCTGGTGCAAGAAGCGCAGGCTCCACCGCATCATCCATGCGGCGCACTTCGCCGATAACGAAGCCTCGGCCTCGGCGCTGATCACGGCCGATTTCCTCTATACCGGCCGCAGGAGCATGGAAACGTCATTGGCCCGCGAAGGCGAGCACCTGGCGCTTCATATGATCCGTATTCTGTAATTTTAAAACGATAATATGTAAGGACCCCGGCACGTCATTATTCATGGCGCCGCCGGGGTTTCTTGCTTTTTTGACTGTTTTCCTTCAAAGAAGCCGAATGAAATTCCTCGATCAGTGCAAAATCTTTATCCGGTCCGGTAATGGCGGCGCGGGCGCCGTCTCCTTCCGCCGTGAAAAGTTCATCCCCAACGGCGGCCCCGACGGCGGTGACGGCGGCAAGGGCGGCGATGTGTGGATCGAGGCCAAGGACGGCCTCAACACCCTGATCGATTATCGCTACCAGCAGCATTTCAAGGCGAAAACCGGCACTCACGGCATGGGCCGCCAGATGCACGGCGCCAATGCCGAGGACATTACGCTCTATGTGCCTGTCGGTACCGAGGTCTTCGAGGAGGACCATGAAACCCTGATCGTCGATCTCGATGAAGCCGGCAAGCGTCACCTGCTGGCCCAGGGCGGCAATGGCGGCTGGGGCAATACCCGCTTCAAGGGGCCGATCAACCAGGCGCCGAAATTCGCCCTGCCCGGTCAGGATGGCGAGGAAAAGTGGATATGGCTGCGCCTCAAGCTGATTGCCGACGCCGGTCTGGTGGGTCTGCCCAATGCCGGCAAATCGACCTTTCTCGCGGCATCGAGCGCCGCCAAGCCGAAGATCGCTGACTATCCCTTCACCACCCTCGTGCCCAATCTCGGCGTTATCGACCTGGGTCCTGAGCAGCGTTTCGTGCTGGCCGATATTCCCGGCCTGATCGAGGGCGCTTCCGAAGGCGCCGGCCTCGGCACGCGCTTCCTCGGCCATGTCGAACGCACCAAGGTGCTTATCCATCTGATCGACGGCACAAGTGACGATCCGGTGAAAGCCTACAAGGTCATCCGCAAGGAACTGAACGCCTATGACGAGATCCTCGGCTCGAAAACCGAGCTGGTGGCCATCAACAAGATCGATTCGCTCGATGCCGACGCCCGCAAGAAGCTGGCGGCGAAGATAAAAAAGGTTTCCGGTCAGACGCCGTACATGATTTCCGGCGTTACCGGCGAAGGCGTGCGCGACCTGCTGTTCGCCGCGCTCGAAACCATTCAGGGCGAGGCCGTCCCCGCCGAAAAACCGGCCGCTGAAGCCGCCGCCTACAGCCCCTGGGATAACAATTAGGCATGTGGTTCGCCGGCCCGGCCCCGATGCGGCCCGCCGTTCCCGCGGGCGGATTGCGCAGCGGCTTCCATCTGGAACCGGGCATGACGGTCGGCCTGTTCGGCGGGTCCTTCAATCCGGCGCATGAAGGCCACCGCCATGTCGCCGAAACGGCGCGGCAAAAGCTGGGACTGGACAAGATGATCTGGCTCGTCTCGCCCCAGAACCCATTGAAATCGAAAACAGAAACGGCGCCCCTGGCCGTCCGCATGGCCGGGCTTCAGCCTTTTGCCGGACATGGCGATGTCATTTCCGATTTCGAGACGCGCATTCACGCCACCTATACGCTGGATACCCTGCGCGCCCTGAGAGCACGCTATCCCGGCGTGCATTTCGTCTGGATCATGGGGGGCGACAGCCTGGCCGGTTTTCACAGATGGCGCGGCTGGGTGCAACTGATGCACATGGTGCCGATCGCCATCGTCTCGCGTCCCGGCGCATTGATGAAGGCGCGCTTTTCTCCCGCCACCCAGCGTTTCGCCCGTTACCGGATCGACGAACGCGCCGCCCGCACCCTGCCATACCTCAAGGCGCCGGCCTGGGCCTATATCAAAGGTCCGTTACACGACCACTCCTCCACCGCCTTGCGCTTGAAATCAAAAGCGAAATCCTGAGTCTTAAAAATCGTAGCGAATACGTGACCCGCCGCGGTTTTTGTGCTATGCATCATCCATTGTGGATCATAAAGGAACTGAAACCCTGTCTCGCCAACCCGCGCAAACCGCGCCCGAAACCCCTCAGTTTGAGGCGACGCCTGACCAAGGTCAGACCTCCCACGATGACACTCCCTCCACCGAAGGCCTTGAGCCTCTGGAAACCCTGATCGTCAGCAAGCTCGATGACGACAAGGCGCAGGATATCGTCTGCATCGACCTGAAGGGCAAATCCTCGGTCGCCGATACCCTGATCATCGCGTCGGGCCGTTCGCACCGCCACGTCGGCGCCCTGGCCGATCACGTCGTGCGCGCGCTCAAGGAAGCCGGTCACGGCAAGGCCAAGATCGAGGGCCTGCCGGCCTGCGACTGGGTGCTGATCGATGTCGGCGATGTCGTCGTGCACATCTTCCGCCCGGAAGTCCGCAGCTTCTACAATATCGAGAAAATCTGGTCGCTATCGCCCGAAGGCACCGGCCATACTGTCCCCGTCTAAATGAAGCTGACACTCTGCGCCGTCGGCAAGCTCGGCGCGACGGTCGAAAACACTCTGGTGAAAGACTATCTGAACCGCGCCACCTTGACCGGGCGCGGTTTGGGCATTTCGCCGGTCGAATTGCTGGAGGTAGAGGCCAGAAAAGGCGCGAAAGCCGCCACCTCCGCCCTGCTCAAAGCGCAGGAAATGGAGGCGGTCAGAGCCGCTTTGGGCGATGGCGGCATTCTGATCACCTGCGACGAGCATGGCGAACCACTGACCTCGCGCCAGATCGCGCAACGCCTCAACACCTACAAGGATCGCGGTGAGCGCCGCGTCACCTTCCTGATCGGCGGGGCGGACGGCCTCGACCCGGCCCTTTTGAAATCATCCGCCTTTTCGCTGGCCTTCGGGCCGCAGACCTGGCCGCACGCCCTGGTGCGCGTCATGCTGGCCGAGCAGATGTATCGCGCCACCACCATACTGGCCGGCCTGCCCTATCATCGGGATTAACCCGTTCATTGTGCATTAAACCGAACCACCCTATCTCAATGACATGCTCGCTTCCTCGCGTCATCTGCTGCTGACCGGCCTTGCCGTGCTGGCCCTTGCCGGCGCGGTGCGAAGCGATGCGCAGCAACGGACGCGCGACCTTTCCGAAGCCGACCGCGCCACGCTGGAAACCCTCTCGGCCCAGCGCCGCGCCGAGGAACGCAAGAGCGACAGCCAGCGCCGGTCGGCCCGCCAGATCGCCCAGGAAGTCGAAGCCCTGCGCGAACAGATCATCGAGATATCGCGCAAGCAGGGCGCCGGTGAAACGCGCTCGGCCATCTATCGCGCCAAGCTGGAAACCATCAACCAGCAGGAAACCGACATCACCCGCCGCCTGACCGCCGAGCGCGACAAGCAATCGCGCCTGCTTTCCGCCCTGCAGATCTATTCGCGCAATCCGCCACCGGCGCTTTTTGTCACGCCGCGCAAGGCCAATGACGCCGTGCTGGCGGCCATCATTATGCGGGCCATCACGCCGGAATTGCAAAAGCGCACGGAAAGCCTTGTCAGGCAGAACAGCCAGCTCGTCAACCTGCGCCGCCAGGCCGCCCTGCAAAACGAGGCCATCTTCATTTCCGAAAGCGAGGTTTCCGAACAGCGCAGCGAGATCGAACGCCTGATCCAGCAGAAAATGGACCTGGAAGACCAGTTGCTCAGTCAGGCCGACCAGATGGACGCCCGCGCCGCCGAACTGAAGGCGCGCGAAAACCGCCTGACCGGCGACCTGCCGCTGAAATTCTTCGGCGCGCCGGCCATCGACAAGACCCATTTGCAACCGCCCGTGGTCGGCGATGTCACGCGCAATTTCGGCCAGTCCGACGGCAACGGCCCCTCCAGCCGCGGCGTCTTCTACGCGGCCCTGCCCGGTAGCCAGGTCACCGCCCCGGCGGAAGGCGAGGTCGAATATGCCGGGCCGCTGGAATCCTACGGCCAAGTGGTGATCCTGAGCATCGGCAATGACTATCGCGTGGTTATTACCGGTATCGGCCGCGTCTATGTCGAACAGGGTCAGACCGTCGGCCGCCATGAACCACTGGGGCGGATGCCGAATCTGTCCGATAAGAAAGCCACGCTTTATATGGAGTTGCGCAAGGGCGAGACGCCGGTCAATCCGGCGGCGTCGCTTCAGATTTCCGGCAGGTAGCCGGCGGCGAAACTAAATATAAGCGCCCCGTTTACGCCATGTTCTCACTCTTATATGCTAACTTGACTGTATGCCCACCGAGGATCAAATGAAAAATATCTATCTTGCCGGCGCCGCGGTTGTCGCCCTGAGCATCGGGGCCGTGGCCTATGCCAGCCAGCCGGCATTTTCGCCTCGGTCGGACACCTACAAGCAACTGGAACTGTTCGGCAATGTGCTGGATATCGTCCAGAAGGACTATGTTGTTCCGGTCGATTCGAAGAAACTGATCAACGCCGCCCTGGAAGGTATGCTGGCCTCGCTCGATCCACATTCCAATTACCTGTCGGACGACGATTACACCGACCTGAAGGAAAAGACGCGCGGCTCCTACGGCGGCATCGGCCTGGAAGTCACCGGCGAGGACGGCGCGGTCAAGGTCGTCACTCCCATGGACGACACCCCCGCAAGCAAGGCCGGCATCCAGTCCGGCGATTACATCACCGCCATCGACGGCACCTCGATCCTCGGCCTGCCGCTCAATGACGCCATTTCCAGGATGAAGGGTGAACCCAACACCAAGCTTGTCGTCACCATCGTCCGCACCGGCAAGACCGAACCCTTCGATGTGCCACTGACCCGCGAGATCATCACCGTGAAATCGGTCAAGACGCGCATGGAAGGCGATTACGGCTACCTGCGTATCGCCTCCTTCTCGGAAACCACCGCCAATGACACCAGGACGCAACTGGCCGACCTGATCGCCAAAAATCCGAACATGAAGGGCCTTGTGCTCGACCTGCGCAACAATCCCGGCGGCCTGCTGGAGCAATCGGTCGGCGTGGCGGACCTGTTCCTCGATGGCGGCGAAATCGTCAGCCAGCGCGGCCGCGATCCGAAGGACATCATCCGCTATCAGGCGAAAAAAGGCGACATGCTGAACGGCAAGCCGATCGTGGTGCTCACCAATCCGGGCACGGCCTCGGCGGCGGAAATCGTCTCCGGCGCCTTGCAGGACCAGAAGCGCGCCACCATCGTCGGTCTGACCACCTTCGGCAAGGGGTCGGTGCAGAGCGTCATCGACCTGGGCGACAACCGCGCCGTCAAGCTGACTACCGCCCGCTATTATACGCCTTCCGGCCGCTCGATCCAGAAGACGGGCATCGAACCCGATCTGGAAGTGGCGCAATCGAAGGAACAGGCGAAATACATCGCCACCTCGGCCTTGCAATATACCGAAGCCGCCTACGGCAATGCGCTTGACGCCGACGAAGGTAAGGTCAGGCGCTCGGCGCACGCGGTCCAGGAAGTGCCGCCGGAGGATTTCGACACCAAGACCGGTGATTTCGAGCTGACCCGCGCGCTCGACGTGCTGAAATACAATGGCGATGTCAAGATGGCCGCGGCCCATCCGCGCGGCGCCAAGCTGGCCGATGCCGATCTGGTCGATAAGCCGGGCGCCAAATTCCAGGCCAAGGTGAAAGCCGGAACGCCGGCGGCTTCCGGGGCCGTTTCATCGGCGTCGGCATCTTCCGGTTCGGAGTCATCCGCGCCGGCGGAACAGAAATAAGCCGGATAGGGCCGCGCCCGAACGGAGCGGCCCCTATTCGTTATCCGGCTTGACGACCGGCGCATGGACCAGTTCTTCATTGTCCGAAGCGTCCGAAACACCTTCCGACAACGGCGGGAACGGCAATTTCTTCAGCTTGCGCGCGTCATTCCTGAGCTTCTTTTTCTTGTCGGCCTTCGGGGGTTTTGCCGGTTTTTCCACCTTGACCTTCTTCTTGCGCGCCTTGGGTTCGGCGGCCCCTTCCTCGCGCGCATGGGTCAGCTTGCGCAACAGTTTGACGAAGCTCTCACGCTTGGGCGGCGACAACAGGCTGAGGATCTTCTCATCGGCAGCCAGCACGCGCGGCTCCATGTCGGTGAGGGCCGTCCGGCCCGCCTCGGCGATCTGAACGAGGTTAGCGCGGGCGTCGGTGGCCGAGCGCTCCCGGATCACCAGTTCCCTGGCCAGCATCCGCGACACCAGGTCGGCAAGGGTGGAACGGTCGATGCCGGTAATCTTGACCAGATCCGTCTGGCTGAGGCCTTCGGTCCCTTCCAGCGCCTTCAAAACGGCATATTGTCTTTGGGAAAGCGCGCCCTCGCCGGCCTCGGCGTTATAGATATCGAGAGCGATCTGCAATACGCGGTGCAGCAGGTGCGACGGCGACTCGTCCAGCCCGTTTTTCGACATCGTATTGTCACCCTGTTTCGATTTCTTCATGACACCTTCCCGATTTGCACAAGCTGGCGGGATAGTGTCATCATTATATGAAGCTTTTAAGACAATTCAATCCGAACACGGAGGAAGTGACTATTGCGCTTTATCGGTTCCCGGATCAGTGATCATGTTTTTCATCAGGAAGGGCAGTAGGCAGATGGACAACAGGATCGGCCCGCCGATCATCGAGGCCAGTTTCCAGGTCATCCAGAATTCATCGCTCTGTGTCCGCCAGACGATTTCATTCACCGCGGCCATGGCCAGGTAGAACAGCGCGTAATAGATGGTCAGCTTCGGCCAGGCCGTTTCACGGAGCCTGAGCGCCTCGCCCAGCAGCAGCTTGAGCGGCTGTTTCCTGAAAGCCAGCGCCCCCAGCAGGATGCCACCGATCAGCACATCGACGATGGTCATCTTGATCTTGACGAAGGTAGCGTCATGGAAAACGACCGTCAGGATGGTCATCGGAATGGTGATCAGGCAGGAAACCAGCGGAATCCAGGCGATACGTTTTTCCGCGATCAGGCCGCCGACCAGGGCCAGCACCGAAGCCACGCCCAGTACGCCGCTGGCCCAGATCAGGCAATCGGCCGCCGGCACCAGCTTGAACAATTTGCAGGCGAAGAAGGTCACACCGAAAGCGATCAGCGGACCGTAATCGACCGCCATCTTAACATGGTTCTGCTTCGGCTGGCCGGGTTCCAGCGCCAGTTCGGGATTGGTCTCGCCGAGTTTTTCCGCAGCCATGCCCAGGGCGCGGTCGACCACCTTATCACCTTCCCGGATCTCTTCGGTCAGTTTCGGCTCATCGGTCATTGCTGTTCCCCAAGCGGTTCCAGCCCGACCATGGAGCGGGCGAAATCGCGCGCCCTGAAAGCGTGCAGGTCTTCGATATCCTCCCCGACGCCGATCAGCTTGATGGGCGCGTCGGAGGCCTTGGCGATCGGGATCAGGATGCCGCCGCGCGCCGTGCCGTCGAGCTTGGTCATGACAAGGCCGGAGACGAACGCCTGACGGCCGAAAATCTGTTCCTGCGAAAGCGCATTGCGGCCCACCGTGGCATCGAGCACCAGCAGGGTTTCGTGCGGCGCTTCGGGATCGACCTTCTTGATGACGCGCACGACCTTCAGCAGTTCGTCCATCAGGGCCTGCTTGTTCTGCAGGCGGCCGGCGGTATCGATCAGGACCACATCGTAGCCCTCTGCCTTCGCCTTGACGAAGCTGTCATAGGCGAGGCCCGCCGCATCGGCGCCGGTCTTGCGGCCCATGAAATCGGCGCCGGCGCGTTCGGCCCACACCTTGAGCTGCTCGACGGCGGCGGCGCGGAAGGTATCCCCCGCCACGATCAGGACCTTGGCGCCGCTCTTGACCAGCTTGGCCGCGATCTTGCCGAGGGTGGTGGTCTTGCCGGAACCATTGACTCCGACGAACAGCACGACATAGGGGCGCGGGCCGGACAACGGGTCGAACGTGCCCTCATGACCGACCAGTTCATCCGCCAGAGCTTCGGCCAGGGCGGCGCGCACGGCATTGGAATCCTTGGCGGAATTGAATTTCTGCTGCGCCATCTTGCCGGCGATGGTGGCGGCGATCTGCGGGCCGAGGTCGCTTTCGACCAGCAGGTCCTCCAGTTCCTCCAGCGCGGCATCGTCCAGCGCTTCCTTTTGCTGGAACACCTGGGTGACCGACTCGGTCAGGTTCTGCGAGGTGCGGGAAAGGCCCTGCGTCAGGCGCTGGAGCCAGCCGGTTTTCTTTTGTTCAGTCATACCGCTTGCTGTAGCCCAGTTTGGGCAAGGCTGCCAATGACATGTTTGCCATCGTGACCGTGGATACGGATATCGCTGATGCCGCCGACTTGTGCCTCACCCTCAAAAACCACCTCAGTGAAATCGGCGGCGCGGGCAAAGCCGGGTTTTTCGACCACGCAGGAGAGGATACGGCCCTGTTGACGATTGAGGTGCCGGGTCAAGGCCTCCTCCGCCTTGGCGCGCAGGCGGGCCGCGCGTTCCTTGATCAGCGGGCGCGGCAGTTGCGGCATTTTCGCCGCCGGGGTCTGCGGACGTGGCGAATAGGGGAAGACGTGGACAAACGACAGGTCGCAGGCATCGACCAGCGACACGGCATTGGCGAACATCTCTTCGGTCTCGGTCGGGAAACCGGCGATCATATCGGCGCCGAAAGAGATATCCGGGCGTACGGCGCGGACCTTTTCGACCAGACGGATCGAATCGTCGCGCAGATGCCGGCGTTTCATCCGCTTGAGGATCATATCGTCCCCATGCTGAAGACTGAGATGCAGATAGGGCGCAAGGCGGTCTTCCTCCGCAAAGGCGCGCAGTAGCGTATCGTCGATTTCGGCGGCATCGATGGAACTGAGGCGCAGGCGCTTGAGGTCCGGCACCAGCTTCAGGATGCGCGTCACCAAATTACCAAGCTGAGGCGCGCCCGGCAGGTCCGCGCCCCACGAGGTCAGGTCTACGCCGGTGAGCACGACCTCATTATAGCCCTGCGCCACCAGCTTTTGCGTCTGGTTGATGACATCGCCCGCCGCCGCCGAACGCGAATTACCGCGGCCATAGGGAATGATGCAGAAGGTGCAGCGGTGATCGCAGCCATTCTGCACCTCGACAAAGGCGCGGGCGCGGTCCTTCAGGCCGTCGATCAGGTGGCCGGCGGTTTCCTGCACGGAAAATATATCGTTGACGACGATGCGGGCGCTGTCGGGCGTCAGCCTGTACGCACCGGCCTTCTGCTTGTCGCCATTGCCGATGATGAAATCGACCTCGGCCATATTGGCGAAGGTATCCGGATCGGTCTGCGCCGCGCAGCCGGTGACGATCAGCCTGGCATCGGGGTTTTCCTTGCGCGCGCGGCGGATGGCCTGGCGCGCCTGGCGCACGGCCTCGCCGGTGACGGCGCAGGTATTGAAGATGATGGCGTTATCGAGCCCATCTTCCGAAGCGGTCTTGCGGATGACTTCGCTCTCGTAGGAATTCAGCCGGCAGCCGAAAGTGACGATATCGATTCCGTTTTCCGACTTGCTCACGACAGCTCACCCGAAAACTCGACCTCGACCGGGCCGGTCATGATGACGTGATCGTTCTCCGCCCAGGCGATATGCAGCGGTCCGCCATCCATGATGACGGTGGCGGAACGGTCGGTCAAACCCCGGCGGGCGGCGGCCACCAGCGTGGCGCAGGCCCCGGTGCCGCAGGCGAGCGTAATGCCGGCGCCGCGTTCCCAGACACGCATGCGGATGGTCTGGCGGTCGAGCACCTGCGCGAACTCGACATTGACGCCTTCGGGGAAAAGCGGATGGTTCTCGATCAGCGAGCCGGTGGCCGCCACATCGACACGATTGACCTCCGGTACGAAGAAGACGACATGCGGATTGCCCATGCTGACGGCAACCGGCGTGTGATAGAGCGGCGCCTCGATCGGACCAACCTGCAATTCGAGGTTCAGCGTGTTCATTTCCTCGGAGAGCGGAATCTGCCGCCAGTCCAGCCCTGGCTTGCCCATATCGACGCTGGCCGTACCGGTCTTGGCGTCGGCGCGCAGTACACGCGCTTTCGTCAGGCCACCCAGCGTATCGATCTTCAGCGTCTTGTCCGAGGCGTCCTGATTCAAGTACCAGGCAACGCAGCGCAGGGCGTTGCCGCAAGTCTCGACCGTGCCGCCATCATTGTTCCACACGCGCATGAAGGCGTCGCCGGACGGGCTGCCCTCTATGCTGATAAGCTGATCGAAACCGATGCCGGACGCGCGATCGCCCCAGGCGCGGATCTGTTCCGGCGCCGGTGTAAAGGCGGTGTCGCGGGCATCGACGACAATGAAATCATTGCCGAGGCCGTTCATCTTGAGAAAAGGACGGGTCATTTCCGGCCTATATAGTCGCAATGAGGCGGAAAATGTAGTGGTTTCTTGAATCTAATGGGGTTTGGGGCCTGCGGCCCCAAGTCTTCCCTTATTCCAATAAAAATCCCCGCCCCAAGGGGCGAGGTTTTTATTGGAATGAAGAAAGGTTTGTGGGGTCACGGACCCCACGCCCCATGAGTTTAAGCGAAGCCGCGCATCCGCATCAATGCATCACGATTGACATCGCGGCCGAGGAAGTTGCGGTAGGCCACGTCCTGCGGAATGGTGTCGCCCACGCTCAGGATGTTGTCGAAGTAGTTTTTAGCGGTGGGGCCGTCGAAGGGACCGCCCTCCTTCATGAACTTCTCATAGGCATCGGCCACCAGGGCATCCGACCACAGGTAAGAGTAATAACCCGCTGAATAGCCGTCATCGGCGAAGATATGCGCGAACTGCGTCGGGCGATGACGCATGACGATTTCCTTCGGCATGTTCAGCTTGGTCAGTTCGGTCTTCTCGAAGGCGTCGATGTCGATATCCGCTTCGCCGGCCAGATGATACATCATGTCGATCAGGGCGCAGGCCAGGTATTCGACCGTGGCGAAGCCCTGGTTGAACTTCGAGGACCGCACCAGCTTTTCCTGCAATTCCGCCGGCATCGGCTTGCCGGTTTCATAGTGGATGGCGAACCGGTTCAGCACCACCGGCAGCGGCAGCCAGTGCTCGTTGAGCTGCGAGGGGAACTCGACGAAATCGGTCGCCGTATTGGTGCCGCCCTGCGACGGATAGTAAGCGTTCGACGACAGGGCATGGATGGCGTGGCCGAATTCATGGAACATGGTCTCGGCGTCATCCCACGAGATCAGGATCGGCTTGCCCGGTTCGGCCTTGATGAAGTTGCAGTTGTTCGAGCAGATGCAGATATGGTTCAGCATATAGGACTGGCCCTGATACTCGGTTTCCCATGCGCCGGAGGATTTGCCTTCGCGCGCATAAGGATCATAGTACCACACGCCGACCTGCTTGCCGGCGCGCATCACCTTGTAGGTCGTCACGTCCGGATGGAAGACCGGCACGTCTGTCACCTGAATGAACTCGAAGCCGTACATTGTGTTGGCGGCCCAGAACATGGCGTCCTGAATCTTGTTCAGTTGCAGGTAGGGCTTCACCTCCGATTCATCGAGATCGTACTTCGCCTTCTTCACCTTCTCGGCGTAGAAACGGTAATCCCAGGCAGCGATGGTGATGTTCGCGCCTTCCGAATCCGCGATCTTCTGCATGTCGGCCACTTCCTCGTGGACACGATTGACCGCCGGCCCCCACACGGCCTCCATCAGGTTCATGGCGTTTTCCGGCGTCTTGGCCATGGCGACTTCAAGGCGCCAGTGGGCGTGCGTCGGGTAGCCATAGAGCTTGGCGCGTTTCGCCCGCAGTTTCAGGATCTGCGAACCGATCTTTTTGTTGTCCCACTGGTCGTTGTTGTCGCCGCGCATGATGTAGGCGGTCCACACCTTTTCGCGCAGGTCGCGGCGCGTCGAATAGGTGGTGAAGGGTTCCATGGCCGAGCGCGTATTCTGCACGGCGTATTCGCCGTCACGGCCCAGTTCCTTCGCCTTAGAAGCTAGCGCCGCGATGAAGGGGTCCGGCAGGCCGTCGAGATCGTCCTTGGTGATGAAGGTCGCCTGGGCCTCGTCGTGCTTCAGGTTGTTGGAGAAGCTGTTGAACAGGGTGGCCAATTGCTGGTTGATGTCGGCCACTTCCTTCTTCTGCTCAGGGGAAAGCTTGGCGCCGGCGCGGACGAAATTGTTGTACTTCTTCCACAACAGGCGCTCCTGCTGCGGATTGAGCTTGAACTGCGCCCGGTTGTTATAGACCGTCTCGATACGCTGGAAGAGATCGGGATTCTGCATGATCTCGTCGCCGAAAGCCGCCTTGATCGGCGACAGTCTGGCGGAGACATCGGGGAAGCCACCGGTAGAAAGGTTGCTGTCCCAGACATTATAGACAGCGCCGACACGATCATAGGCCGCGCCCGCCACCTCGAAAGGCTCGATGATGCTCTGGAAGGTCGGGACCGAGCGCTTCATGGTGATCGCCTTGATCTCGGCGCGCATCTCGTCCATGGCGTTAAGTGTCGCCGGTTCGAAATCGGCGATCTTCACCTTGTCGAATGGCGGAACGCCGCCGTAGGGGCCGGTGCAGGGCTGGGTCAAATAAGCGGTGGCGATGGCGATTCCTCCGGTGCTTTGCGCGAATGTGGGCGTGGTAACGAAGGCGGCGGTGCTGGCGCCAGCCATCAGGCCAAGAGCGGCGCGGCGGTTCATTTTGGATGAAGGCATTGTGAACTCCCTTATGGGTTCAAGGCAGAAATGGCCTGTTTACGGCACAGGACAAAAGTCGTAACTGATGAACCTATAGACCGCAACAAACGCGGCCAAATTAAGTTTTCGTAACACAGGAAATCAGTTCATGGCGATCGGCGTTTTTGATTCCGGCATCGGCGGCCTCAGTATCCATCGCGCCCTGGTCGATCGAATGCCGCAGGCCGATTTCGTCTATCTCGCCGACCAGAAAAATACCCCCTATGGCGACCGCTCCGGCGAGGAGATCGTCGAACTGACCCGCGAAGGCTGCGAAACCCTGTTCGAGGCCGGTGCGTCTCTCGTGGTGCTGGCCTGCAATACCGCTTCCGCCGTGGCCCTGCGCCGCCTGCAATCGAACTGGCTGGCGCAATACCGCAAAACGTACAAGCGCCCGGTCAATGTGCTGGGGATCATCGTCCCCACCATCGAGGCCGCCACCGGCCTGCCGTGGGAGCACGAAGCCGAGCGCCGTGGCGAGAAGATCGAGAAGCTCGATGTCATCGGCGTCTTCTCGACCGTCGCCACCGCCCGGTCCCGTGTTTATGAAATCGAAATCGACAAGCGCCGACAGGATATCGCCGTCTTCACCGAAGCCTGTTCCGGGCTGGCCGATATGATCGAGCAGGGTGCGGCGCGCGAGGACCTCTCCGCCAAGATCAAGGGCCATATCGACTCCCTGCGCATCCGCATCGGCCGTTACCCGGATCGCGCCATCCTTGGCTGCACCCACTATGAACTGGTGGCCGATCTCTTCCGTGAGCACCTGCCCGCCGGCACGCCACTGATCCACCAGCCCGCGCCTGTATCAAAGGCTCTGGCCGACTATATCGAGCGCCATCCGGAATATACGATTGGCGACACTGGCGAACGCACCTTCCTGACCACCGGCGAACCCCGCACGCAGTCAGCCCTGATCGAAGCCTTCTGGGGCGCGCCTTTGACGTTTGCGGCCGTGGCGGGTCCGCAGGCGGCATAAGAAGGCCAGAGGCATACCCTCCTGGTCTTTCCATGAGAAAATTTGGCCATGAGAAAAATTTGGGTCAAACCCCAAAAATGATCTTTTGCGCCTCCCATCTTTCGGGCTTACTTCTTCGTGCCCAGGAAAACGGGAGACACCCATCATGCTGAAAAAGCTTTTACTGGCAGCGGCTTTGCTGCCAACCCTGACCTATGCCGGTGAGGTCGAGTGGAACACGCCGCACAAGCCATACCATATCGCAGGTAATATCTATTTCGTAGGCACGCAGGGTATCGGCGTCTATCTCATCACCACGCCGCAAGGCCATATCCTACTCGATTCCGGCACGGACGAGGGCGCCAGGCTGGTCGAGGCCAATATCCAGGCGCTCGGCTTCAGGCTGGCCGATGTCAAATACCTGATCGAAACCCACGCTCATGTCGACCATATCGGCGGCATGGCCCGGCTGAAACGCGACACCGGCGCGATTTTCATTGCCGCCGAGGGCGACCGCCACGCGCTCGAAAGCGGCGCGCATGACATCGACAATGTATATGGCGGCTGGAGCTTCCCGCCGGTCAAGGTCGATCGCACGATCGCCGATGGCGGCACGCTCACCCTGGGCGGGATCACCCTGACGGCGCACCTGACACCCGGCCATACGCGCGGCGACACCACCTGGACCATGGATGTCAACGACAAGGGCGTCGTCCGCCACGTCCTGTTCTATGCCTCAACGACCGTGGCCGGGAATATCCTCGTCAATAACCGCTCCTATCCCGGCATTGTCGCGGACTATCGTCTGAGCTTTCAACGGCTTAAAGGTTTGAAGGCTGATATCCTGCTGGCCAATCATCCGGAGTTCGCCGATCTGGAAGTCAGGTACCAGGCGCAGCTTAAAGGCAAGGCCGACGCCTTTGTCGATCCGCAGGCCTTCCCGAAGCTGATCGCCAGATCCGAAGCCGATTTCGATGCCGAGTTGAAGCGGCAAAGTAAGTAAGAGAAAGGCAAGGGGTCGCAGACCCCTTGACCCCAAAACACGATAGCGATTAGTCCACTGAACAAAAAAATCCGGGCCTCAAGAGGTCCGGATTTTTTTTGTTTAAATGATTAAACACCGTCCAGTTCCGAGGTCCAGGAGGCTGTGCCTCCTGGCCTTACCCTTCTTACTCCGCTGCGATATCCACCGGCACCGACGTGCGGATCAGGTGATCGAAGGCCGACAGCGCCGCCTTGGAGCCTTCACCCATGGCGATAACGATCTGCTTGTACGGCACGGTCGTCGCGTCGCCGGCGGCGAAGATGCCCGGCGCGGAGGTTTCACCGCGGGCATTCACCTCGATTTCGCCGTGCTTCGACAGGGCGATCGTACCCTTGAGCCATTCGGTATTGGGCAGCAGGCCGATCTGGACGAAAATGCCCTCCAGTTCCACCGTGTGCAGGGTATCGTGGATGCGATCCTTGTAGACCAGCCCCGTCACCTTGTCGCCGTCGCCCAGCACTTCGGTGGTCTGAGCGTTAGTAATGACCGTCACGTTCGGCAGGCTGTAGAGCTTGCGTTGCAGGACGGCGTCGGCGCGCAGTTCAGGCGCGAATTCCAGCAGGGTGACGTGGGCCACGATGCCGGCCAGGTCGATGGCCGCCTCGACGCCGGAATTGCCGCCGCCAATCACTGCCGTGCGCTTGCCCTTGAACAACGGGCCGTCGCAGTGCGGGCAATAGGCCACGCCCTTGTTGCGGTACTGGTCTTCACCGGGCACGCCCATCTGGCGCCAGCGGGCGCCGGTGGAGACAACCACGGTGCGGGCGCGAACCGATGCGCCGCTTTCCAGCTTCACTTCAGCCAAACCGCCGGGTTCCGAGGCCGGGATCAGCGCCGTGGCCTTTTGCAGGTTCATAATATCGACCTCGTAGTCCCTGACGTGCTGCTCCAGCGCCGTGGCCAGCTTCGGGCCTTCGGTGTGCTGGACCGAGATGAAGTTCTCGATCGCCATGGTGTCGAGCACCTGGCCGCCGAAACGTTCAGCCACCACGCCGGTGCGGATGCCCTTGCGCGCCGCGTAGATGGCCGCAGCGGCGCCGGCGGGACCGCCGCCGATGACCAGCACGTCGAATTCCGACTTGGCATCGATCCTGGCGGCTTCACGCGCCTGGGCGCCTGTATCGATCTTGGCCAGGATCTGCTCCAGGCCCATGCGGCCCTGACCGAAGGGTTCGCCATTGACGAGTATGGTGGGGACGGCCATGACCTGACGGGCCTCGACTTCCGACTGGAACAGGCCGCCATCGATGGCGACATGTTTGATCTTCGGATTGAGCACGCTCATCAGGTTCAATGCCTGCACCACGTCCGGGCAGTTCTGGCAGGTCAGCGAAAAATAGGTCTCGAACCTCAGTTCGCCGTCGATATCCAGCGCCTTGACCTGCTCGATCACCTCGGCCTCGACGCGCGGCGGGTGACCGCCGACCTGCAGCAGGGCCAGAACCAGCGAAGTGAATTCGTGACCCATCGGCAGGCCGGCGAAGGTGACGCTGACCTCTGTTCCGGGACGGACGATGGCGAAGGACGGCACACGGGCATCCTTGCCGTCGGTCTTTAACGACACCTTATCGGAAGCCTCGACGATATCGTTCAGCAGTTCGACCAGTTCACGCGATTTGGCGCTGTCATCGACCGTGGCGACCAGTTCGATCGGCGTCCGGAGGTTTTCCAGATACGCCTTCAGTTGCGTCTTCATCCCTGCGTCAAGCATGGTGGTACTCCGTAAAAAATAGGGGGAAACATTGTCCATATTCAGGCTCCGCAAAGCCCGCATAAGGAGAATGGGAGAGTGTGAGGGGAGCGAACTCCCCTCACGATAGCCGTTAGATCTTGCCGACGAGGTCGAGCGAAGGGGCGAGCGTCTTTTCGCCTTCTTCCCACTTGGCCGGGCAGACTTCGCCGGGGTGCGAAGCGACGTATTGCGCGGCCTTGACCTTGCGAAGCAGTTCGGTGGCGTTACGGCCCACGCCTTCCGAGGTAATTTCCATGAACTGGATGATGCCGTCCGGATCGACCAGGAAGGTGCCGCGGTCGGCCAGGCCGACGCCCGGACGCATCACGTCGAAATTGTTGGTGATGGTGCCCGACTGGTCGCCGACCATGTAGTAGTTAATCTTGCCGATGGCGGGCGAGGTGTCGTGCCAGGCCTTGTGCGAGAAGTGCGTGTCGGTCGAGACCGAGAACACTTCGACGTTCAGCTTCTGCAGTTCCGGATAGATGCCGGCCAGGTCTTCCAGCTCGGTCGGGCAGACGAAGGTGAAATCGGCCGGATAAAAGAAGAAGATGGACCATTTGCCCTTGGTGTCGGCGTCCGAGATATCGACGAACTTGCCTGCCTTGTAAGCGGTCGCCTTGAACGGCTTGATGGCGGTATTGATGAGAGCCATGGGGTATTTCCTTGATAAGTGTGGAACCGGGTTAAGCGGTACGGAGGGACATTCGCTCAAAACTCACAATAGAGCAAATTTCTTTTATTTTATTTTTGCATAGATTTTTCTTATGGAACATTCAGGGCCGCCTCAGCGCGAATGACCGCCGAAATGGCGTTGACCGTGGCGGCGATGCGCAGGGACGCCTGAATCTGAACGGCGGTGACCTCATGGTTGCGCAGCACCTTTTCGTGGCTGTCCATGCACAGGCCGCAGGCATTGACCGCCGAAACCGCCAGCGACCACAGCTCGAAATCGACCTTATCGACGCCGGGATTGGCCAGGATATTCATGCGCAAACCGGCGCGCATCTTTTCGTATTCCTTGTTCTGCATCAAATGCAGGGCGCGGAAATAGACATTGTTCAGGCCCATGATGGCGGCGGCGGCCTTAGACGCCGTGACGGCTTCCGGCGTGATAACCTCAACGGCGGCGGCCTCGATATGCCGCACCACCGCCGGCACGCCGACGGCATGGGCGCAGGAAAGGAAGGCGCCCCATTTCTGCTGGTCGCTCAGGATGGTTTCGGCCAGCAGATTGGTCAGGTTCAGCGATAGATCGCGGGCATAGGCGGGAATCAGGCTTTGCAGGGTATCTATGGACATGGGACGCCTCGGATTTGAAAATATGGTTATGAATTTTGACAATTCAATAAACTGATCTTATATTGTAATCATGCTCCCGACTCTCAGACAATTGCAATATCTCAAGCTGCTCGCCGAACATAAGAGCTTCGGCGGCGCGGCGGAAGCGGCTTTCGTGTCGCAGCCGGCGCTGTCTTCCGGCATCGCCGAACTGGAGAAAATTCTGGGCGTGCGCGTGGTCGATCGCTCGCGCGGACAGGTGATCCTGACCGCCGTCGGCGAGGAAACGCTCAGGCGTTCGGAAGACATTCTGGCGCGCGCCGAGGATCTGGTGGAGGCGGCACGTGGCGCCAATCGCCCCTTGTCCGGCCGTTTCCGGCTGGGCGTCATCCCCACGGTGGCGCCTTTCCTGCTGCCCAAGGCCTTGCTGAAACTGCGCAGGGAATTTCCCGATCTGCGCCTGTTCCTGCGCGAGGACCAGACGGCGCGCCTGATCGCCTCATTGAAATCCGGCGCGCTCGATGCCGCCGTCATCGCCCTGCCCTACGATCTGGCCGGACTGGACCACGCCTTTATCTGCAAGGATGAGATCGTGGCCGCCACGCCGTTCGGCCATCACCTTTCGAGCGGTTCGCATATTTCGCCGGAAGACCTGAAAAACGAAGAACTGATCCTGCTGGAGGACGGGCACTGCCTGCGCGATCACGCCCTAGCCGCCTGTTCGTGGACCTCGCCCACCGGCACCTCGGAATCGCTCTCCACCTATGCGACAAACCATGGCGGCGGCTTCGCGGCGACCTCGCTGAATACACTGGTGCAGATGGTCGGCTCGGGCCTCGGCGTATCGCTGCTGCCGGCGATGGCTGTAGACTCCGGCATGGTCAAGGCCGATGAGGTCTGCGTGCGGCCGCTTGCCTCGGACCATGCCTTCCGCGATATTGTCGTCATCTGGCGCGCCGGTTCGAGCCGCGCCGCCGAAGCGCGTTTGCTGGCCGAAAAGCTCAAGGAATAGATATGCGGATCGCCTGCCTGGCCCTTGCTCTCCTGCTCGCCGCCTGTTCCAAACCGGCGCCGGAAGAGGCCGCGCCGGTATCCGCCGCCGCACCGCCGCCGGTGGAGGATCACTGGCCCGGCAAGTACGAAGGCGACCTGATGGTGCGCGTCAGCGGCCCGCCCAATGCGCATAAGGTGGTGCTGGTGGCGGCGACGGCGGATGGCTGCACCGGCGATATCGGCCTGGCCGGCGGCGAACCCGCAAAGGATGTGTCTCCGAGTGAACTCAGCCTGACGCTCAAGCCGGACGACAAAACGACCTGCACGATCAGCATTAAAAAGGATGGCGATACGCTGGCTGTCTCCGAAAGCGGTATCTGCACGGTTTATCATGGTCTGGCGTGCAGCTTTAATGGCTCGGCAGTGAGACTGAATTAAGCGGTCGCCGGCACCGCATTGGTACGCAACCACGGTTCCAAAGCTTCAAAACGAAAGCTGTGTGTGTCGTAAAGACCGGTGACAAAGGGCATGGCTTGCGTAACCGTCGTTTGCAAACGGTAACCATTGATAATCAGAAAGACGTGCATTGAGGCGAAAGCTGTCCGTTTGTTGCCATCAATAAACGGGTGGTTTTGTGACAGGCTTTCCCAAAGCGCGGCAGCTTCCGCGATCAAATCGGCATAATAACCGGTCTGCGGACGAAAAAGCGCCGACTCCAGTTGCCCCGGATCACGCACGCCAGTTGCCCCACCAAACTGAGCCAACTGAGTGTCATGGATATCCAGAACATCCCGAAGCGTAAGATAGCGCGTCACTATTCAGCCAGCTTCTTATAAAGCGGGCCGAATTGATCCATGCTCATCTTAAGGGCATCGGCCACGGAAATGACGGGCTTTTGCCGAGCCTCAAGCAGTTTGCCGACAGCTTCTTCCATTAATGATTGCAACTGACGGCCTTCAGTTTTGGCCAGGGCGCGCAAATCAGCCAACAGGGCGCTATCCATCTGAGTGGCGAATTTCTCGCGGGATCGATGTTCGGTCATGGCTATCTCCTGCCCGCACCTTATCATGAAATTTCATGACAGGCTACAGATCAGGCACGTTCGCCTTCAATTCCTCCAGCCAGATTTTACCATTGCCGTCACTGGGCGCACGCCAGTCGCCACGCGGGGACAGCGCGCCGCCGGAGATCAGCTTGGGTCCATTGGGCACCGCCGAGCGTTTGAACTGCGATATGGTGAAGAAGCGGAAGAGGAACAGCTCCAGCCATTTCTTGATTTCAGGAAGCGTATATTTTCCCTGCCACGCCTGCCAGGCCAGAAAGGCGACCTTGGAGGGCTTCAAACCATAACGCGTGATGTAATAGAGATTGAAATCCTGCAATTCATACGGCCCCACCTTATCCTCGGTCTTCTGGATGACGCCCGCCTCGATCGGCACCAGTTCCGGTGAGATTTCACGCGCCAGAACCGATTGCAGGATGCGGCCGGTTTTCGCATCGAACTCCTTTTTCGCCGCCCAGCGGATGAGGTGCTGGATCAGGGTCTTCGGCGCGCCGCAATTGACATTGTAGTGGCTCATATGATCGCCGACGCCATAGGTGCACCAGCCGAGCGCCAGTTCCGACAGGTCGCCCGTGCCAACGACAAACCCCTTCTTTTCGCCCGCCAGCCGGAAAAGGAAATCGGTGCGCAAACCCGCCTGGACGTTCTCGAAATTGACATCGTAAACCCGTTCACCGCGTGAGAACGGATGGCCGATATCGAGCAGCATCCGCTTGGCGGCGGGGCGGATATCCAGAACTTCGGCGGAAATCCCCAGCGCCTTCATCAGCTTCATGGCGTCATTGCGCGAACCGGTCGAGGTGCCGAAACCGGGCATGGTGTAACCATGGATATTGGCGCGCGGAATACCCAATCGGTCGAAGGCCTTGCACGCCACGATCACCGCATGGGTCGAATCCAGCCCGCCGGAAATGCCGATGACGACATTCTGCGTGCCGCTGGTCGAGAGCCGCTGCATCAGGCCGTGAACCTGGATATTGAAGGCCTCGTAGCAGTCCTCATCCAGGCGCTCCGGGTCCGCCGGCACATAGGGAAAGCGCGCCACCCGACGATGGAAATCGGTCAGGGTGTGTGGCTCATACTCAAATGGCAGGCTCATATGCGGCAGGTTCGGCAGCGCCTTGCGGGCATCATTAAAAGTGCCCGTGCGCAAACGCTCGGACGCGATGCGCCCGACATCGACATCCCCCAGCGTCAGGGTATCCGAGTGAAAACGTTCGCCCTCGGCGATCAGGTCGCCCATCTCATAGATCAAGGATTGGCCGTCCCACGCCAGATCGGTGGTCGATTCACCCGGTCCCGCGGCGCTGTAGGCATAGGCGCAGAACAGGCGCTCCGAGGCCGCCGCGCACAGGCGTTTGCGAGCGCGGGACTTGCCAATCACCACCGGCGATGCCGACAGGTTGACGATGACGGTCGCCTGATTCAGGGCCAGTCGCGTACCCGGCGTCTGCGGCACCCAAAGATCCTCGCAAATCTCGACGCCGAAGGTGAAGGCTTCAAAACCCTCGGCATGAAAGACCAGATCAGTCCCGACCACAATGCCACAGCCGTTCAGGGTCAAGGCCGGTTGATACAGGTCGGCGCCGCTGGCGAAATAGCGGCGCTCGTAATATTCGCGGTAGTTCGGCAGATAGGTCTTGGGAATGACGCCCAATACCCTGCCTTTATGAATAACGACCGCGCAATTATAGATCGCGCCATTGATCAACAAGGGCGCGCCAGCCACGACCACCGGCCGGATGGACTCCGACACCCGGATAAGCTCCTCCAGCGCTTCCTTCACCGCCTCCAGCAAAATCTGCTGCGTAAACAGATCATCAATGGCGTAGGCGCTCAGGCTCAATTCCGGAAAAACAACCAGATCAGCGCCGGCGGCTTCGGCGCGCCTCGCCAGTGACAAATGCTCCGCCAGGTTGGCTTGCGGATCGGCGATATGCACCTTGGGCGTCACGCAAGCAATACGAACGAAGCCATGCGAGGCCGGCGAAAAGAAATTCTGCGATTCTTTGGTCATTTTTGGCAATTCAGGATTCGAGATTCGTCATCAAATGACAGACAATCACGAATTATATAAGAACGATATCCAGATTTACCCCATAAATCCGGATATTCGATCATTACGATAAATAAATTCATTATTTTGATTTCAAATTAAACCATTCGGCTTTTTTTTACGATGGCTCATATTTTTTGAAAGCGCCACCTGTCCGCCTCTGATATGGAGGCCCATCATGACCGTGACCTTCCAAAACATCGAAGCCGCCGCCGAACGCATAAAGGGCCATGTGGTGCGCACGCCCTGCATCTTTTCCCAGCGCCTTAGCGCCGCGACGAAGACAAAGCTGTGGATTAAATCCGAGAACCAGCAATATACCTCGGCCTTCAAGGAACGCGGCGCGCTCAACAAGCTGCTGCAACTGAGCGATAACGAACGCCTGCGCGGCGTCTTCGCGGCCTCCGCCGGCAACCATGCGCAGGGGCTGGCTTATCATGCCACCCGGCTCGGCATCCCGGCCACCATCGTCATGCCGGTGGGTACCCCTTTCGTAAAGGTACAGAAGACGCAGGGGTTCGGCGCCAATGTCGTTATCGAAGGCGCGAGCTACGATGAATCCTCAGCCATCGCGCAGAAACTGTGCGCGGAAAAGGGCGGGGTCTATGTCCATCCGTTCAATGACGAACAGGTGCTGACCGGTCAGGGCACGCTCGTCATCGAAATGCTTGAGGACGCGCCCGAACTCGACGTGATTCTCGTTCCCATCGGCGGTGGCGGCCTGATCGCCGGCGCGGCCATCGCCGCCAAGGCGATCAAGCCGTGGATCAAGGTGATCGGTGTCGAAGCGGCCATGTTCCCTTCCTTCACCGCCCGCCGCCGCGGCATGCCGATCCCGATGGGCGGCGCCACCATCGCCGAGGGCATCGCGGTGAAGGAGGTCGGCGACATCTCGTTCGGCCTGGCCAATCCGCTGGTCGATGACGTACTTATCATCGATGAGGCTGATTTCGAGCGCGGCATCGCCGCCTATGCCAATGTCGAGAAGACCATCGCCGAAGGGGCGGGCGCCGCCGGACTGGCCGCGGTAATGCGCTTCCCCGAACGCTTCGAGGGCCTGAATGTCGGCCTGATCCTCTGCGGCGGCAATATCGATCTGCGCCTGCTGGCCTCCGTGCTCCAGCGCGAACTGGTCCGCGAAAAACGGCTGGTCACCTACCGGATTCTGGGTGACGACCGTCCCGGCATGCTGTCGCTTATGGCCGATGTCATCTCACAAAAGGGCGGCAATATCGTCGACGTGGCGCATAACCGTCTGGTGCTTGATGTCCCCGCCAAGGGCGCGGAATTCGACATCATGGTCGAGACGCAAGGCCCCGGCCACGCCTTTGAAATTTCAGAAGCCCTCAGGAGCACCGGCTATGCCTTACGCATGGACTAAAAAAGCCCCCCTTTTCGCCCTCGCCCTTATTCTTACCGCAGGTAGCCAAGCCATGGACAAGACCAACGCCCAGACGCCAAATGAAATGGCGATTTCCGAACAGAACCTGCAAAAGGGACAGGCGTTCCTCAGCGAAACCGCCAAGGTGCCGGGCGTCAGCGTCCTGCCTTCGGGCGTTATGTATAAGATCGTATCGCGTTCGGCCAATCCCGGCGCGCAGCCGACCGTAGCCGATAATGTGACCATCAATTATGAGGGCAAACTGCTCGATGGCTCGGTTTTCGACTCCTCCTTCGCCCGCAATGAACCGGCCAATTTCCCGCTTGGTCGCCTGATCACGGCCTGGCAGCAGGTCATTCCCCTGATGCATGTCGGTGACGAAATCGTCCTCTATACGCCGCCCTCGGCTGCCTATGGCGAACGCGATCTCGGTCAGATCCCGCCCAATTCGACCCTGATCTTCCGTGTGCAGCTGCTGGGCATCAATCAGTAATGCGTATCCTTCCTTTTACCGGCCTCGCCGGCCTTATGGCGCTTTCCGTCACTCTGGCCGCCTGCGGGCAATCCGCCGATACCACCGCTCAGCTTGAGGCCATGCAGGCTTCGGCCGATGCCGCCGCGTCGCAAAATCTGAAAGACGGAGAAGCGTTTCTCGCCGATATCGCCAGGCAGCCGGATATCGTAAAACTGCCTTCCGGCGTGATGTACAAGCTTGTTTCCGCGCCCAATCCTGGTGCACAGCCCACCATCAGCGACACGGTGAAGATCAATTATGAAGGCAAGCTGCTCAACGGCCATGTCTTCGATTCGTCCTACGCCCGTAATGAACCGGCGGAGTTTCCGCTGAGCCGTCTGGTGCCGGCGTGGCAGGAAGTCATTCCGCTGCTGCATGTCGGCGATGAGGTGACACTCTACACGCCGCCGTCCTCCGGCTATGGCGCACGCGACATGGGTGAAATCCCGCCCAATTCGACGCTGATCTTCCGGATTCAGTTGCTGGGAGTAAAGGGGAAATAAGGGGGCGAAGAAACGTTTCTTACGCCCCCGACTTTTACTCTTTAATCCGCTCGATCAGCGCCGTCGTGCTCGGATCGTGCGGCGCGATTTCGCTGCCCTGAATATCCTTCAGCACATTGACGCCGAGGGTCTTGCCGAGTTCGACGCCCCATTGATCGAAGCTGTTCAGCCCCATGACAATGCCTTCGACAAAGGTCTTGTGCTCGTACATGGCCAGCAGGGCGCCGAGGCTTTCCGGCGTCAGTTCCGTGAGCAGGACGGTGGTGGAGGGCTTGTTGCCGGGGCAGACCTTCTGTGGCGCGATCTGAGCCGTTTTGGCGGCATCGAAGCCGAGCTTGCAGCATTCGGCTTCGGAGGTTTCCAGCGACTTGCCGACCATGAAGGCTTCACCCTGGGCGATGACATTCGACAGCAGTTTCTGCTGCATGTCGATCGAGGCTTCATGGTTTTTCGCGGCGGCGATCAGTTCCAGCGGCACGATGTCTTCCGACTGATGCAGCATCTGGAAGAAGGCGTGCTGGGCATTGGTGCCCTCGTCACCGAAGACGACCGGGCAGGTTTTCGTATCGAGCAGGTCACCGGTCGGCGAGGTGCGTTTGCCGTTCGATTCCATCTCCAGCTGTTGCAGAAAGGCGGCGAGACGGCGCAGGCGGTGGATATAAGGGATGACAGCCCGGCTTGGGCGATCCAGACCGATACGGTTATAAAGCTGGGTGGCGGCCAGCAGGACGGGCGCGTTCTTTTCCAGCGGCGCGGTCAGGAAGTGCTGGTCCATTTCGTGCGCGCCTTTCAGCAGGCGCTCGTAGACGTCATAACCGGCAGCAATGATGACCGACAGGGATACGGCCGACCACAGCGAATAACGGCCGCCGACCCAATCCTTGAAACCGAAGACGCGATCGGCGGGGATTCCATAGGCGCCGGTCTTGTCGGGCGCAGCGGAAACGGCGGCAAGGTGCTTTTTCGCGCCCTCTTCGCCCAGGCCTTTGATCAGCCAGTCGCGCGCGGCCAGGAAGTTGGCCAGGGTTTCCTGCGTGGTAAAGGTCTTGGAGACGGCGATGACGAGCGTTTCCGCCGGATCTAGGCCGGCGGTGGCCAGAGCCAGTTCGGAGCCATCGACATTGGCGACGAAGCGGATGTCGATCTGGGGTGTGAGCGGCGCAAGGCCGTGCCAGACGAGACGGGGACCGAGGTCGGAACCGCCGATGCCGATATGGATAATGGTCTTGAACGGCTTGCCGGTAGCGCCGGTGATCGCGCCGGAACGGATGCCGTCGGCATAAGATTTCATGGCGTCACGGGCGGTCTTGACGTCGGCGGCGATTTCCGGCCCGCGCAGACGCAGGTTTTCAGTATCGGAATCGCGCAGGGCGACATGCAGCACGGCGCGGCCTTCGGAGACATTGATTTCCTTGCCGGTCCACATCTTCTCACGCGCTTCGGCGATGCCCGATTGCGCCACGGCGGCGATGGCGGCCTCGAAACCGGCTTTCGACCAGCTCTGCTTCGAGACATCGACGAAGATACCGGCGACATCGAGGCTCAGGCGCGACAGGCGGTCCGGGTCAGCCGTGAACTGGTCAACGATCTTGAGATGGGAGTCGGCGGCGGCCTGGGTTTTCAGGGTATCGAGGCTCATGTCAGTTTCCTATGATCTATCGAACGGCGGACAATTTTCAGGAGGTTCCATGTCAAGCTTTTGGCCAGCCGTAAAGAGCCTATCTGTCGGGTTTTCTGAATAAGTTTTCGATGTTCAAGAATTGGTCTTAGACCCTGCCAGGCATCGCGCAAGGCATGGAACACCAAACGGCCCTTGCCTTTGAGCGTATCCTTGAGCGCGCCCACCAGCGTCAGACCAATATGGATCGGCAAGGTGATGATCAGCAGGCCGGGCGGCATGTTCTTGAGGTAAAGCCACAGGCGGTTGCGGTAGCCGTGATAGAGGGCGAAACCGGACCGTACGCCGAGCGAGGCCGAGCCTATATGACGGACAACCGCATCGGGCACGAACAGGCAGCGCTCACCCAGCAGGCGGGCGCGGAAACCGAGATCGGCATCCTCACAATAGCAGAAAAAATCTTCATCGAAGCCGCCGAGTTGGTCCCACAGATCGCGGCGGATCAGCATGGCCGCCCCGCAAGGTGCGAAGACCTCGGCAATTTCGAGCGTCTCCGGCATGGAATGACCGATACCAGCGCGATAGGGGAAGCCGAAAAAGGTCAGGGCATCGCCGGCGCCATCGAGTCGGTCAGGGCAGGCCGCATCCAGTTGCAGGGCGGTGAAGATTTTTACGTCCGGATATTCAGCGATGGCGGCCTTCATGGCATCAAGCCAGTTGGCATCGACAAAGGCATCCGGGTTGATAAGGCCGATCCATTCGCCCGTGCTTTGGGTCACCGCGCGGTTCATGCCGACCGCAAAGCCGAAATTGACCGGATTGACGATCTGTCGGACCATCGGGAATTTCACCGCCAGCGCGGCCATGTCGAGATCGCCGCCATTATCGGCATGGATGATCTCGGCATCCTGCGTCACAAGCGCTGAGAGACAGCGCTCGATCTGCGCACCGGAACGATAGCTGAGAGTGATCAGAGAAAAGGTCATGCGACATAACCTGGGGCAGTCAACCCCTCACCCCGACCCTCTCCCCTTAAAAGGGGCGAGGGGGAAGAAAGGAAAGCGCATTTTTCCTCCCTTTCCCCACCTGAGGGGAGAGGGTGAGGAGTTGGCGCCGCATAAAAGCCGTCAGTCATATTGCCCCCACCATTCGGCCTTAACATCTCCATCGATTTCCCGCGGTTCATAGTTACCACGCATATCTGCGAAATCCGCCTCAGCCAATCCCTGCTTCAAGGCCCAGACCGCCGCTCCGCGCACCACCGGACTTTCGTCATTCAGGCCATGCAATAACACCGCTTTTATTTCTGTATTGTCGGAAATAGGGAAATGATTTCCCAACGCATAATGGACATTGCGCAGGAAGGATTCCCGCCCGATCCGCTTGACCGGCGACTTGGAAAACAGCGTCCGGAAAGACGGATCATCCAGCCCGGCCAGATCGGTCAGTTTCAAGCCCTCAAAGCCTTCCCGCGCCTGTAATTTGATCTCGTGCGTTTCCTGCGCGAACTTGTTCCACGGGCAGGCGGCCAGACAGTCGTCACAGCCATAGATGCGGTTGCCCATCGCCTTGCGGAAAGGTTCCGGCCAAGGCCCGCGATATTCGATGGTCAGATAAGAGAGGCACTTGCGCGCATCGAGCCGGTAAGGCCCCTCAAAGGCATCGGTCGGACAGGCCTCAAGACAGGCCTGACACGAGCCGCAATGATCGCGCTCCGGCCCGTCCTCGGCCAGAACCCGGTCGAACAGGATGACTCCCAGGAACAGCCACGAGCCGAATTCCCGCGACACCAGATTGGTGTGCTTGCCCTGCCAGCCCAGCCCCGCCAAAGCCGCCAGCGGTTTTTCCATCAAAGGCGCGGTATCGACAAAGACCTTCAGTTCGCAATCGCATTGACCAACAATCCAGGTCGCCAGTTGTTTAAGCTTCTTTTTGACCAGTTCATGATAATCGTCGCCGCGCGCATAGACGCTGATATTGGCCACGTCGGTCTGAGCCAGCAGAGCCAGCGGATCGCTTTCCGGCCCGTAATTATAGCCCAGCACCAGAGCCGATTGCGCGCCGTTCCACATATTACGCGGATGCTTCCGGCGTTCCAGCGTCTCTTCCATCCACGCCATATCGCCATGAAAACCGGCTTCAACGAATACCTGCAACCGTTCGGACGCCGCCCAGACATCGGGCAAGGCGGCGAAACGCGCCGCGCTGAATCCCAGAGACTGCGCCTGCTCCCGGATAAGGGCGGCCAGATCGCCCATGTTCAGAAATCCAGCTCCCGGTAATGGGCCGAAGGCGCCACGCCGGGCAGCTTGTCATTGAGCAGCGGACGGAAACAGGGCCGCGATTTCATCACCATGTACCAGGTCTTGAGATGCGGATAGCGCGACCAGTTGATTTCATCGAGATAATCGAGAATCGAAAGCTGCGCGGCACAAGCAAAATCGGCGTAGGAAATGGTGTGACCCGCCAGCCAGTTGCGCGCGGCCAGCAGGCTTTCAAAATAACGCAGGTGGTCCTTCAGTGCTTCGCGGCCGGCCTTCATGGCGGGAATATCGGGCACACCGCCCCCCATCAGGCGCTTTTCCATCTTTTCGTGCAGCAAAAGCGCATTGACCTCGAAGTCGAACTTGCGCTCGAACCAGCCGACCAGCCGGCGGGCCTCGGCGCGATCATTGACATCCTGTGGCCACAAGCGGATTTCGGGATAGGCCTCTTCAAGATGCTCCATGATGGCGCGGTCCTCGCAGATACGCCGGGTCTGGCCGCCGGACTCCTGCTCCGGCATCTCGACCAGGATCGGCAGCAGGCCGGAGGGGTTGAGGCGCAGGATCGCATCGTCCGGCTCCCAGTAGCGCACCGGGGTTTCCTCGAAGGCAAGTTTCTTCTCGCCCAGCGCCAGCCGGACCATGCGCGAATGCGGATCGAAGGCGAAATGATAGAGCTGGCGGGTATAGGCGGTCATGGTGTCATCTATGCCCTATTCGGCGGCTCCAAGTCAAAGCCAAGTCAAGCCTCTGTCGGGTCTTCTGCACTGAAAACACCACCATGCGCTTCCGCAAGCCCCTTGGGGTCCGGGTGGATCAGGATATCGGCGTTGGGAAAGGCCTCCAGCAGGCGCTTCTCGGCGGCGATAATGATCTGGTGAGCGGCATCGAGCGACAGGTTTGGCGCCATTTCGACATGGGCCTGGATGAGGATATAGGGTCCGGTCAGGCGGGTGCGCAACTGATGGACGCCCAGCACGCGCGCGTCCGAGGCGATCAGGCCACGGATGCGCGCCACCTCGTCGTCATCAAGCGCCCGATCCATCAGGTGATCCGCGGCTTCTTTCAGCACCCTGACCGCGCCCCAGATAAACCACGCCGCCATCAGGAAGCCGGCCACCGCGTCCATGAAGCCGAAACCAATGGCCGCCAGCACCACGCCGATCAGCGCCACGCCGTTGCTGACCAGATCGGTGACATAGTGCATCCGGTCGGCCGATACCGCCACGGACTGATTGCTTTTCAGGGCCATGTTCTGCACGAAGACCAACCCGACGGTCAGGGCCAGCGACAGAACCAGCACGCCGATCGCCAATCCGGATTGCGTGATCGGCTGCGGGTTTTGCAGGTCATGGATACAGGACTGCATGATCAGCGCGCCGGAGGCAAAGACCAGCCCGGCCTGGAACAGGGCGCTGAAGGCTTCCGCCTTGCCGTGACCGAACGGATGTTCCTTGTCCGGCGGCGCCTTGGCGTAACGCACGGCGCCGAAGGTGATCAGCGAGGCCAGCAGGTCCAGCCCGGAATCCGCCAGAGAGGCCAGCACCGACTGCGAACCGGAGAGATAAAGCGTGATCCCCTTCATCGCCACCATGACGCAGGCGACGACCACCGACAGGGTGGTGGCCAGCAACACGAGACTTGCCGGCGACAGGTTATGCAGGCCTATGCCCTTGGCATGAAGAAGCTTGGGAGATGTCATTGAATTCTTTTAGCACTTTACCGCATCCATGCAAAGCCGCACCGCCGCCCGTTTCCGGCCCTGATTTGGCCCGAAAGACGGTCGAAATGTCAGGGTGAGGATAAGGCGAAAAAAATATGTTAACAAAATATGAATCCATCTTTGACTTTGCGCCAAAGAGTGTAAAACCCTGCAATAATCAATCTTGATAATTGAAGTGGCGTTTGTTTCGTTTTTTGAACAGGGTAGATCATGTCACGAGTCTGGATCAGCCGCACGGAGGCGCTCAAGCGTCTCGAAGTCAAGCCGCAAACCCTCTATGCCTATGTCAGCCGCCAGCGCATCGCCGCCAAGAGCGACCCGACGCATCCGCGCCTGAGCCTGTATGCACTCGATGATGTCGAGCGGCTGTCGCGCCGCGCGCCCGGCCGGATCGCCAGAACCGATCCCAGAACCGATCCCAGAACCGATCACGGGGCATCCCGGCCTCACGCCGCGGCCAGTCTTTCCGGCGGCACCATCACGCGCGGCGAAGCGGCCATCGATACCGAAATCGCCATCAGCCTGCATGGTCATCACTATATTCGTGGCCGCGACCTGGTTACGCTGGCCGATACCGAGAATTTCGAGAGCGTGGCGGCGCTCCTGTGGCGCAGCGAAAGCCATAACCCCTTCGGACCGCTGAAACCGCGCCCCGATGTCAATTTTCCCGGCGGGCCACGCACACGCGTATTGTCCATGCTCAGCCGCCGCCTGGAAGAGGATGCGCTGTCCGAGATCGCGCCTGGCCGCGACCGTGGCGCGGAAGCCGCCAGCCTGCTCAACGAAATGTTCGATGCGGTCACCAATGGCGGGCCACGCTTGTTCTTCCACCAGCGCCTGGCGCGGGCGTGGAAGGTTTATGACCTGAAAGATGTCGACCTGCTGCGCCGTGCGCTCGTGCTTTCCGCCGACACCAGCCTGGATGAGGCCACCCTTGCCGTACGCGTCGCCGCCGCCACCATGGGACCGCTGGCCATTCCGCTGATCGCCGGTTTCGCCACCCTGACCAGCCCGAAACTGGGCGGCCGTATCTCGCGGGCGGAATCCTACGTCACCCAGGTGCGCCGCCACGGCAATCCGCTGGCCCTGGCCAAGTCTCTGCTCGAGAAAGGCCAGCAACTGCCGGGCTTCGAGAAGGAGCCGTCGCCTTCGGAAACCCTGCGCGCGCGTGACCTGATCGAGGCCGCGCCGCATATGGGCGAGGATCTGAAAATGATCCTGCGCGTCGGCGAAGACCTGACCGGCCAGAGCGTCGGCATGTCGCTGGCCCTGGCGCTGATCGGCCGCCATCTCGACCTGCCGCGGGAAGCGCCGATGACGCTTTACGGCCTGGGACGCAGCGCCGGCTGGCTGGCCCATGCCATCGAGCAGATGCAGACCGGTGCCTCGCCAAAAGCCCGTCTGCGCTATATCGGCGTCCATCCGGAAGCCAGCGCCGAAGCATAATTTCCATTCACTTGATCCGCAAAGTGCTTTAAGGAGTTCCCGGTCACATAGGGGTTTCCATGCACTATTTACTCGCGGCGCTGCTGGGTCTGATTGAGGGACTCACGGAATTTCTGCCTGTTTCTTCCACGGCGCACCTTCTGATCGCCGAAAAGCTGATGATGTTCAGTGATCCCGGCGGCAATTTCACCGTCATGATCCAGTTGGGCGCGATCCTAGCCGTTGTCGTGCTGTATTTCGCCCGGTTATGGAAAGCAGTGATCACCTTACCGACTTCGGCGGAGTCGCGCCGTTTCGCCATCAGCGTTCTGGTGGCCTTCTTTCCGGCGGTCGTGATCGGCGTCATCGTCAAGAAATCCGGTATTCTGGGCGCTTTGTTCGAGAATATCCCGTTGATTTGCGGCGCCCTGATCGTCGGCGGCGTGGCGCTCTGGGCGGTCGATAAATATGCGCCCAAACCTGTGCATCACGATTCCGCCAAACTGGATGTCAAAACCTCGCTGCTGATCGGCCTGTTTCAATGCCTGGCGATTATTCCCGGCATGTCGCGCTCCGGCTCAACCCTGATCGGCGCCATGGTGGCGAAGGTGGACAAGACCGCCGGCGCGGAATTTTCCTTCTTCCTCGCCATCCCGACCATGCTGGGCGCGTTCGTGGTCGAATTCGCGGACAGTCATAAGGCGCTGACCTCTGACCAGTACGGCGCTATCGCCATCGGGTTCCTGGTGGCCTTCCTGTCGGCGCTTCTGGTCATCAAGCCGTTCATCGGTTTCGTGCAGAAACGTGGCTATGGCTTCTTCGCCCTGTGGCGGGTTGTGGTCGGCATCGGCGGGCTGGTGTGGTGGTTCGGTTTCGCGCACTAACATACGGGTCTGGGGTCCGGCCCTACGGACCACAGACCCCACAAGTCAAGCCTTCGCCTTGACGCGCTTCTTACCGCGCTTGCCGCCTTTCGGGCGGTTGAGGCGGACGACCTTGTTGTCATCGCTCTCATAGGCCGGGCGTGGATTGCTCAGGCTGCGCGGTCCCAGGCCGAACAGCGAGGCCATCGGCGCGTCATCGAGAAAGACCGTTTCCGTTTCGCCATAGCCATTGAAGCGCGTGCCCATGGTGACGCCATAGGCGCCCAGCATGCCGATCTCGACATAATCGCCTTCATCGACATCGGCGGGCAGCCAGAAGGGGCCGGGCATGGAATCGATGGAGTCGCAGGTCGGGCCGTAAAAGCGGAAGGGTTTCAGCTGCTCGTCATTATGGGTTTCGTCCGGACGATGCAGACGCACCGGGAAGGGCCATTTGGCGTGAGTGGCATCGAACAGATTGCCGTAGGAACCATCGTTGAGATAGAGCGCGTCACCCTTGCGCAATTCCACCTTGGTCAGCACCGAAGTCGATTCCGCCACCAGGGCGCGCCCTGGTTCGGCCCAGAGTTGGGTTTCCTCATGCACCTTCATTTCATTAAAGGCGCGATTGATGGTGTCCATGTATTCGGAAAGCGCCGGCGGAATCATGCCGGGGTAAACCGACGGGAAACCGCCGCCGACATCGACGATATCGGCGAAGACGCCGGCGCGCACCAGCGAGCGCGAGGCCGAAGCCATGGCCGCGGCATAGGCCGTGGGGCGCATGCACTGCGAACCGACATGAAAGGAAATCCCCATCATGTCCTGCGTCGCCTGGCGGGTGGCCAGCAGCAGGGAGGGGGCTTCGTGCGTCTGGGCGCCGAACTTGTTGGTCAAAGGCAGGTTGGAACCTTCGCCGGAGGTGGCCAGGCGGACGACCAGGTTCAGGTCTTTCGCATGGCCGGTGGCGTCGAGGATCTTGGCCAGTTCCTCATGCGTATCGAGGCTGAATGTGCGCACGCCGAAGTCGGAATAGGCGCGGGCGATCGATACGCGGCTCTTGACCGGGTGCATGAAAGCGAGGCGCGCGGCGGGCAGGGTGGAGCGAACCAGCTCGACTTCCTGTATCGACGCCACGTCGAACGAGCGCACACCGGCCGCCCACAGGGTTTCCAGCACCCACGGGGAGGGGTTGGCCTTCACGGCGTAGAAGACATCGCCTTTGAAATTCGCCTGAAACCATTGCGCGGCAACTGTGACGGGCGCGCGTCGCACGAGGGCGACGGGACGTTCCGGTGGCTGCTTGCGGACCAGGTCCAGGGCTGATTGGTAGATTTCCACCAGCATACCCTTAGATTAGTTAAACCCAGACCGGCGTTAGCAGCGATGCCTGAGCCTCAATTTCTCCAAAGATACAATCTCTTTGCGAAGAAAATGAGGCAGGACCATTTGAACTCGGGGTCCGCCGGAAGTGGCGCGTAAAATAGTGGAATAGTTGCGCATGTAAAGGGATAAACCAATGGCGTTGTAAAAATTTACACGGAACCTGTCAGGCGCGTGATCAAACCGGTTGCCAGCACGGTGAAATGCCCCATATGATTCAGGCAGGCGGCGCAAACCTGGACCAGATCCGGCGCGACATCTTGGGGACAATGGATTTATGACCGTGGGCGCTTTATCACGTAAGGTCTTCGCGGGGGCCGCCATTTTGCTGGCGCTGGGCCTTTTCGCCTGTGAGCGCCTGGGCAATGGCATCAATGCGCGCCATGAAATCTCATTCTCCGTCCTGTCCAGTGACGATGCCGAAGCCCAGGCGTTGTGGGCGCCCGTGGTCGGCGACCTGCAAAAGCAGACGGGTTTGCAGGTGAAAATCGTTCCGTCCGCCAATTACGAGGCTCAGGTGCTGGCCTTCCAGACGAAAAAGGTGCAGGCCGGATGGTTCCCCAACCTGACCGGCGCGGAGGTGCTGGGGCGCGGTCATGGCGAGGTCTTCGCCGAAGCGGAAGGCCTGACCGCCTATCAGAGCCTGATTATCGCGCCGGCCACCTCGAAGCTGAAGGCGGAAGACCTGCTGAAGTGCGACCGCAAGCTCAGTCTTGGTTTCGGTGAACGCCGCGTCGCTGCAACCGGACAAGCCCCGCTTTACTATTTCTTCCAGCCGAACCGGGTCGACACGAAAACCTGCTTCAAGACGGTCACGGCCGGCACGGCGGCGGAAAATGTGGCGGGGGTGATTTCCGGCAAGCTGAACGCCGCCGCGGTCGATACCGATATCCTCCAGGCCTTGCAGCAATCCGCGCCGGAAACCTTTGCCAGGGTGAAGGTCATCTGGGCGTCGGAGGCCCTGCCGGAAGATGTGCTGATCTACAGCGACGATCTCGACCCGGTGACGCGCGAAAAACTGCGCTCGTTTTTTCTCAGCTATGGCCGCGCGCCCGGCGCGGAGGGCGACCGCCAGCGCGGCATTCTGAAAGCCCTGCAACTGGACGGTTTCGCGCCGGAGGATAACGACCATTTCATTCCGATCCGCCTGATGAAGGCCTCGGTCGATCTGGTGCAGGCCGAACGCGCGGAAAACAAGGCACTGATCGCCAAGGCGAAGGCGCGGCTTGAAAAGGCGCGCGCCGACAAACGCGCCGCCGACGCCACCGGTAACGCGCCGCAGGCCCCCGCCGATGCCCGGCCGGCCTCCGCCGGATAAAAAACCCGGCCTTCAGGGGCCGGGTTTTCATGTCTTATTTTACGCCCATCTTCTTTTGCAGTTCCGACGATGAGGTCGTGTACTGGAAGCGCAGCTTCTTGTCCGGATAAACATAGCGGAAGGCTTGCTGCGCCATGAGCGCCGCTTCGTGGAAGCCGGAGAGGATCAGTTTCAGCTTGCCCGGATAGTAGTTGATATCACCGATGGCGAAGATGCCCTTGGTCGAAGTCTCGAACTTTTCGGTATCGACCGGGATCAGGTTCTCATGCAGGTTCAGGCCGAATTCGGCGACCGGTCCCAGCTTCATGGTCAGGCCGAAGAAGGGCAGGAAGGCGTCGGCTTTCAGTTCCGATTCCTTGCCGTCGGCGTCCTCGATCAGCACGGCGTCGAGATAGTGCGAGGTTTCGCCTTTCAGCGCGGTGGCCTGGGCGATCACCAGGTCCATCTTCCCTTCAGCGACCAGTTCACGCATCTTGGCGACCGAGTGCGGCGCGGCGCGGAAGTCGTCACGGCGGTGAATCAAGGTGACGCGTTCGGCGATGGGTTGCAGGTTCAGCGTCCAGTCAAGCGCCGAATCGCCGCCACCGGAGATCACGATCCGCTTGCCGCGGAAGGTTTCCATCTTGCGCACGGCATAATGCACGCCCTTGCCGGCACCCAGGTTTTCAAAACCGTCGATGCCGGGAATCGGCGGCTTCTTGGGCTGGAAGGAACCGCCGCCGGCCGCGATGACGATCGACTTGGCGTAAACGACGGTCTTCTGGTCGGTGGTCACTTCCCAAAGGCCTTCATGCTCGCCTTCCTCGACCTTGCGCACGCCCACGGCCATTTCACCGAGGTGATATTTGGCGCCGAAGGGATGAATCTGTTCGAGCAGGCGCTTGGTCAGGTCGTCACCGGAAATGATCGGCCAGGCCGGAATGTCATAGATCGGCTTTTCCGGGTAGAGTTCGGCGCACTGGCCGCCCACCTTGTCGAGAATGTCGATCAGGTGGCACTTGATATCGAGCAGGCCGAGTTCAAACACGCTGAACAGGCCCACCGGCCCGGCGCCGATGATGACCACATCCGTGGTCCAGGTTCCGCCGGCATCCAGCGCATCGATGTGATGAAGCGGGTTGGCTTCGGCATCAAGGGTCATTTTAGTCTCCAGATCGTCATTTGCATTAAGGTGCATTTTTTTGAAAAAATGCCTGGTGATTAGTTTTATTAAACTTGGAAACGCTATAAAGGGGCGTTCAGGTAAGTTGAGCTGAGGCCAGGAAGGCCAGGTTTCGGGGATAGTTATGTCGCGTGATCGTCTGCCGCCGCTGTCGGCGCTTCGGGTTTTCGAGGCCGCCGCCCGCCATGAAAGTTTCAAACAGGCCGCCGAGGAACTGTTCGTGACGCCGGGCGCGGTGTCGCAGCAGATCCGCCTGCTGGAAGAGCATGTCGGCGTGGAACTGTTCGTGCGTGACGGCCGCCGCGTCGTGCTTTCCGATGCCGGCAAAGCGTCGGCGCAGATTCTGAAGGAAGCCTTCGAGAAGATGTTCGAGGCCACGCGCCTGATGAAGCAGGGCAACCAGAAGGGCCGCGTCACGGTTTCCGCCGCGCCGAGCTTCGCCGCCAAGTGGCTGATGCCGCGCCTTTATGACTTTAGCGCCGCTAACGAAGATATCGATGTCTGGGTGAGCGCCGATATGGCGCCGGTCGATTTCGCCGTTTCGGATATCGATCTGGCCGTCCGCTACGGCAACGGGCATTACAACGGGCTGCATGTCGAGCATCTGCTGGCCGAGGCCGTGGTACCGGTCTGTTCGCCGCTGTTGTTTGAGGCCGCGCCGATCAAGAAGCCCGCCGATCTGAGCCATCACGTCCTGCTGCACGATGTCGGCTTCGAGACGGATCCGTCCTGCCCGGACTGGGCGATGTGGCTGAAAGCGCATGGCGTCGAGGGCGTCGATGCCAGCAGAGGCCCGCGTTTCAACCAGTCGAGCATGGTTATCGAGGGCGCGGTCGCCGGCCGGGGCGTGGCGCTGGCCAAGCGCACCATCGCCGAGGCCGATTTGCAGGCCGGACGCCTGATGGTGCTGTTCGATGAAAAGGACAAGCCGCTGGAATACGGCTACTATCTGGTCTGGCCGCAGACCCGCGAGCCGACTCCGGCGCAGGTGCGTTTCATGGAGTGGTTGCGCGCCGAGGCGCAGCGCGTCGAGGGCGGACCGAAGCCGCAATCCGAACCGCCGGTTTTCGCCGCGATGGATATCTGATCTGTTTTCGCCTGCCCCATTTATGGGGAAGGTGGCTGCGAGCTTGCTCGCAGACGGAAGGGGCAATTCCACAGGCCATAGCCCCGCCCACCGTCGCAAGCGACGGCCCCCATGGCCGGCGCGAGCTATACTCGCACTGGCGCCAAACCCCGTAAACGGGGAGGGTGAAATGGAGCTAAAGACGGGTTGAACGACCATCACCTCAGTCGGCCATCCACGGCGGAACCGGCAGGCCCTTTTCACGCAGGAAGGGCGGGTTGAAGATTTTCGAGGCATAGCGGTTGCCATAATCGCACAGTACGGTGACGATGGTCTTGCCCGGACCCAAATCCTTCGCCATCTTCATGGCGCCGACAATATTCAGCGCGGAAGACGTACCGAGGCACAGGCCTTCACTCTGGATCAGATCGTAAAGCACCGGCAGCCATTCGGCGTCGGCCACCCGATAGGACCGATCGACGATAATGCCTTCCAGATTGGCGGTGATACGGCCCTGGCCGATGCCCTCGGTGATCGATCCACCTTCGGATTTCAACTCGCCGGTGGTGTAATAGCTGTAAAGCGCCGCGCCAAACGGATCGGCCAGACCGATCTGGATGTCCGGGTTCTTTTCCTTGAGGTAGAGGCTCATCCCGCCCAGCGTGCCGCCCGAACCGACGGCGCAGATAAAGGCATCCAGCCTGCCGTTTGTCTGTTCCCAGATTTCCGGGCCGGTGCCTTCGATATGGGCGCGGCGGTTGGCGGTATTGTCGAACTGGTTGGCCCAGATGACGCTTTCGCCGGCGTCGCGCAATTCCTGCGCCAGCGTGCCTGAATAGCGGACATAGTTGCCGGGATTGGCGTAAGGCAGGGCGTCCACCTCGATCAGTTCGGCCCCGAAGGCGCGGATGGCGTCCTTCTTTTCCTGCGCCTGAGTGCGTGGAATAACGATCTTCGCCTTGTAACCCAGGGCGTTGGCGACGAGTGCCAGACCAATGCCGGTATTGCCGGCAGTGCCTTCCACAATGGTGCCGCCGGGTTTCAGAGAACCGTCGGCTTCGGCTGAGCGGATGATCCACAAGGCGGCGCGATCCTTGATCGACTGGCCGGGATTCAGGAACTCGGCCTTGCCGTAGATGTCGCAGCCCGTCGCTTCGGAAGCGGCCTTGAGGCGGATCAGCGGGGTATCGCCGATGAGTTCGACAACGGAGTTCACAGTCTTGGCCATAGCATGCGTCCTTTTGCGGGATGCGGCTTGCTATCAGATGCGGCAGCGCAACCCAAGCGATGGATTCTAAGCCGGCGATTTAGACATTCTGGCTTATGTCCACAAGGAAAAGCTTTTGGCGTTTGCGGCTTTATGGCTATATGCCGCAGGTGCCGAACCGAATGGCACAAGCTTTTGAGGACCAGGACAAGGCGCGAATGGCTGTTTTTACCCCCGTATCTCTGGAGGACGCCCGCGCCTATCTCAGCGCCTATGATATAGGCGAACTGATTCATCTCGAAGGCATCGAGGAAGGCGTTTCCAACACCAATTTCAAGGTGGAAACGACCTCCGGCCTCTATGCCCTGACCCTGTTCGAGGCCGCCACGCCGGAAGACGGCCTGCCGTGGTTCATGGACTATACGCTCTACCTCGACCGCAAGGGCTATCCGGCGCCGGGGCCGGCCCTGAAACGCGACGGGCAGAGCCTAGGCCGCATCAATGGCAAACCTTGCGCCCTGATCAAATGGCTGCCGGGCCGATGGCCGCGCAATCCCGATACCCGACATGCCGCTTCCGCCGGTGAATATCTGGCGAAACTGCATCTGGTCGGCGGCGATTTCCCGCAATACCGCGCCAATTCCATGGGGCCGGCGGCGTGGCCGGGCCTGATCGACCGCTGCGAACCGAAGGCTGCCACATCGGCCCGCGCGCAGGATATTCTCGCCGATTTCCGTGAAGAGCTGACCTGTCTGCAAAGCCTGTGGCCGGCGGATTTGCCGGCAGGCGCGATCCATGCCGATTATTTCACCGACAATGTGCTGATGAACGATGACGGCATCGTCACCGGCGTGATCGACTATTATTACGCCTGCACCGACTTTTACGCCTATGATCTGGCGGTGGCGCTCAATGCCTGGGGCTTTACACCCGGCGGCCAGCCGCTGCCACAGATGACCTCGGCCTTCATCAGGGCCTATCACGAAACGCGGCCGCTCTCCGAAGCCGAAATCAACGCCCTGCCCTTGTTCGCGCGCGGCTCGGCGGTGCGCTTTACCCTGACGCGGCTATATGACCTGCTGAACCACGATCCGTCATGGGTGGTGAAGCCGAAGGACCCGGAAGCCTTCTACCGCCGGCTCGATTATCATCGCGGCATCAAGACCGGTCATACTTACTTTTAGAAGTTTGGCCTATTTCTGAAACGCCTTTACCGCTTCCAGCGCCGCGAATTCATCATTGCGGATCGCCTGGATGGTTTCCTTTTGACCATGCAGTTTTTGAATGGCTTCGGGCACTTCGGGCGCGAAACCGAGCGCCCTGGTCACGAAATCCGGGAACTTGGCGGCATGGGCGGTAGACAACGCGATGATCGGCTGGCCGTCATTGCGTTTCAGCGCGGCAGCCACGGCCACGGCGGTATGCGGACAGATGACCCTATTCCACTTGTCGTAAGCGTATTTGATCGTCCGCGCGGTTTCCTCTTCGCTGATCGTCGAGGCTGTCACCTGGGCGCGCAGGGCGTTTTGCAGATCGCCGGACAGATGGACATTGCCTGTGGCGTTGAAGCTATCGAACACGCCCTTGGTGCCTTCGGCGGAGCGGTTCGAGGCCTCGAAGACCAGGCGCTCGAAATTCGACGGGGCCTGCACGTCCATCGAAACCGAGGCGGTCTCAACGGCCTGATGGCGGACATAGTGGCCGGTGTTGATGGCCTGGGCCAAGGCGTCATTACGGTTCACGGCGGCGTGGATATGGCCGACATTGCCGCCGATTTTACGCCCGACCCAGCCGGCGAAGGCATCGCCGAAATTGCCGGTGGGGACGACAAATTCAGGCTTATCCGCTCCTGAAGCAGCGGCGGCGGCCAGATAATAAGGCACCTGCCCCAGCAGGCGGCCCCAGTTGATCGAATTGACCGACGAAATCAGGCCGTTTTGTTTCAGCTCTTCCTCGCCGAGCAGACGCTTGACCATGCGCTGGCAGTCGTCGAAATCGCCCTCGACGCCGATATTGAGCACATTGTCGGCATTCACGGTCGTCATCTGCAAACGCTGCACCGGCGAGACGCGGCCAAGCGGATGGAAGACCACCAGTTTGACATGTTCCGAACCGGCGAAGGCGCGCACGGCGGCGGCGCCGGTATCGCCGGACGTGGCGGTGACAAGAGTCAACTTTTCGCCGGTCTGCGCCAGGGCGGCGTCGGTCAGGGGGGCGATCATCTGCATCGCCATGTCCTTGAAGGCGAGCGTCGGGCCGTGCCACAGTTCGAGAATCCACAGATTGTCCTCGACCTGGATCAGCGGCGTCTTTCCGGCGTCGTTCAGAAAGGCGGCTTTGGTGCGGGCGGCGGCCTTTTGCACGGCCTCCGCGCCCAGCACATCGACGCCGAACAGCGTCAGCAGCTTTTCGGTGAGCACGCCGTAATCACCGGCGGCGGCATTGGCGAGGTCAAAGCCAGGATGCGGATAGGTTTCAGGCACATAAAGGCCGCCATCGGGCGCGAGGCCATCGAGCAGGGCGCCGGCGAAGGTGCGGGGTTCGCAGAAGCCACGGGTGCCTATATAGTTCATTTTGTTACCAAATTGCCAAAAACGTAAGGACTTGCGTAAGCGCACGCAATGCCGTTAAGAAACGCGCGAGTTACCATCTAAAGCCGCTGAGATAAAGACCTTCATGTCGCTGGATGCCATTAAATCACTGCCCGATGTGCTGGCCTCGGCAAAGCGCATCACTATCAAGGTCGGTTCGGCCCTGGTGGTCGATGCCAGGTCCGGCGTGGCCGCTGCCGCCTGGATGCGGGGGCTGGCGGAGGAAATCGCCGCCCTGATGGCCGGGGGCAAGTCGGTTCTGCTGGTGTCGTCCGGCGCTGGCGCGCTTGGCCGGCGCTATCTCGGCCTGACACGCAAGACGCTGAAACTGGATGAAAAGCAGGCCGCCGCCGCCGCCGGTCAGCCGCGCCTGATGAGCGCCTGGGAGGAGGCGTTTGCCACGGTTGGTCTGAAGACGGCGCAGGTTCTGCTGACGCGTGAGGATACCGAAAAGCGCCGTCGCTGGCTGAACGCGCGGGCCACCATCGATACCCTGTTCGATCTGGGATGTGTGCCCATCGTCAATGAAAACGACACGGTGGTGACCGAGGAAATCCGCTATGGCGATAATGACCGTCTGGCGGCGCGGGCGGCGCAGCTTGTCCGTTCGGAAGCCCTGGTGCTGCTGTCGGATATCGATGGTCTGTATACGGACGATCCCCGCCGCAATGCCTCGGCCGCGCATATTCCGCTGGTCGAAAAGCTGGACGCGAGTATCGAGGCCATGGCCGGCGGGGCGAATGCGCAGGCCGGCGTCGGCACCGGCGGCATGGCCACCAAGATCGCCGCCGCGCGCATTGCCGGGTCTGCCGGTTGCGCCACCATCATCACCTCCGGCCAGACGATCCGGCCGCTGTCGAATATGGCGCGGTTCACCGTGATCAAGCCGCAGGCCTCGGCCAGCGCGGCCTATAAGGCGTGGATCGCGGGGACTGTGGTGCCGGCCGGCAAGCTGATGCTTGATGAGGGCGCCGTGCGGGCGCTGCATAATGGCAAGAGCCTGCTGCCTTCGGGGATTGTCGAAGTCAGCGGCCACTTTGAGAAGGGGGACAGCGTGTCGATTGTCTCGCCGGCGGGTGTTGAGGTGGCGCGCGGCATTGTCACCTATTCCGCCGAAGCCATCCGCGCCATCCGCGGCCGCGGCAGTCATGACATCGAAGGCATTTTGGGCTATACGTCAGGGGATGAGGTCATCCATCGGGATGACATGGCGCTGCTGTGATCATGGAGCACGACAAACATTTCGCTTTATTGTGTAATCATGTTGCTGACGGATCAAGACCCGTTAAATTGATTACTCATGAACGCGATGATGATTGGCAATTTGTCTGCGGTGAGTATGACCATGAAAGCGACGATTGTGTTGTAATTTGTTCAGCATGTGCATTTGAAAAATTTTCAAGCCTTTCTCCTTATCAGACGCTAAAAGCAGGTTTTTTGGCTGAGTACATAGATGGAGAGTGGGTAGTCGCCGCTTTTAACCAATAGTCCACCTAAGGCTTGCGATGGGTAATATCGCATGAAACGGTCGTAATTCGTGGCGATTGCGCTATATAGCCCTTGACTATCAAGGAGCCTCCGATGGACGACCAAAGCCGCCTCTCTCTGAATGATCTGATGACCGACATGGCCGCCAAGGCTAGGCTCGGCGCGGAGGCTCTGCGTCTGGCCACGCCGGAAACACGAACAAGGGCCATTCTCGAAGCGGCCAAATCGATCCGCCATCGTGAAGCGCAGATCCTCGCCGCCAATGCGCAGGACCAGCAGTTCGCCCGCGACAAGGGCCTGACCGACGCCATGATCGAGCGCCTGATTCTCAATCCGGCGCGGGTCGAGGCCATGGCCAAGGGGCTGGAAGAGGTTGCGGCACTGGCCGATCCGGTCGGGCGCGAACTGGCGCGCTGGACCCGTCCCAACGGCCTAGATATCGCCCGCGTTTCCACCCCCATCGGCGTCATCGCCATCATCTATGAGAGCCGGCCGAACGTCACCGCCGATGCCGCCGCCCTGTGCATCCGCTCCAGCAATGCCGCCATCCTGCGCACCGGTTCGGAAGCGCTCAATTCGGCGCTGGCCATCTATGCCGCCTTCGAGGACGGCTTCCGCGCCGCCGGCCTGCCGGACTATTGCGTGCAACTGGTGCCGACCTCCGACCGCGACGCCGTGGGCCTGATCCTGGGCGGACTGGACAAGGCGATCAACCTGATCATCCCACGCGGCGGCAAGTCGCTGGTGGCACGGGTCCAGGCCGAGGCGCGCGCGCCGGTGCTGGCCCATCTCGAAGGCCTGAACCATACCTATATCCATGCCGATGCCGCCCCGGAAAAGGCCGTGGCGGTGACGCTGAACGCCAAGATGCGCCGCGTTTCAGTCTGTGGCGCCACGGAAACTCTGCTGATCGATCGGGCCGTGGCTGCCACGTTGTTGCCGAAAATCGCCGAGGCTTTGAAAGCCGCCGGCTGCGAACTGCGCGGCGATGAACGGGCGCAAGCCATCTACCCCATGGCCGCCGCCAGCGAAGACGACTGGCGCACCGAGTATCTGCTGCCGATCATCTCGATCCGCGTGGTCGATGACCTCAAGGCGGCGATCGATCACATCAAGACCTACGGCTCTGGCCATACCGAGGCGATCATCACCGAAAACGCGAAAGCCGCCGAAATCTTCCTCAATGAAGTCGATTCCGCCATCGTCATCTGGAATGCCTCGACGCAATACGCCGATGGCGGCGAATTCGGTTTCGGCGCGGAAATCGGCATCTCGACCGACCGGCTCCATGCCCGTGGTCCGGTGGGCGTCGATCAGTTGACGACCTTCAAATATATCGTGCGCGGCGATGGGCAGACTCGCCCGTAAACTCATCAGAAGACCGATTAATCCGCTGTTTACGGCGAAGTCACCAAACTGTCGTCAAATCGCTATAATCACTATGATCTTTCCGTCATAATGTAAGCGTCACGAGGTTTGGGCCGTAAATGGAAAAGCGTCAAAGCGTCTGGAAATTCGTTCCACTCGGCACCGTCATCGGGTGCGCGATCCTGATCGCCATGGCCTTTTTACCGCCGCTTCATCCGCTGACCGTAGTCGTGGCCCTTCTGGTGATCGGCTATACCGCCATCCGTTATCTGGTATTGCTCGGTGACGCGGAAGAAAAGATCAAGACGCTTAAGGCGCCGGACAAGCAGGTCAAGGTCCAGCCGGAAGGGCCAAGTTTTCAGGAAGTCCTGCGCGCCGTGCCCGATCCGGTGATGATCGTTTCCGGCCATGAGCCGGACGATATCGCCGCGCGCCGGGTGATCTTCGCCAATGCCGCCGCGCAGATGGTTTTTCACCTGCGTCCCGATGGCGGCCCGCTGGTCGGCGCCATTCGCGTGCCGGAAGTGCTGGAATGCGTCGATGAAGCCCTGTTCGGCGGCATTGCCGGCTCGGTCGATTTCGAGACAAGCGGCGGCGCGCGCGATCAGTTCTGGCGCGCCTATTCCGCGCCCCTGCCGATGGAACACGCGCCCGAAAGTCTGAATGACGGTCAAAGGCTGGCCCTGCTGGTGATCCGTGACGAAACCGACGCCCGCCGCATGGAACGGATGCGCGCCGACTTCCTCGCCAATGCCTCGCACGAACTGCGTACACCGCTGGCCTCGATCACCGGCTTCATCGAAACCCTGCGCGGACCGGCGCGGGACGACGAGGCGGCGCGCGACAAATTCCTGACGATCATGGGGGCGCAGGCCGACCGCATGGGCCGGCTGATCAATGACCTCTTGTCTCTGTCGCGCATCGAGATGAGCGAGCATGTGCCGCCATCAGGGGAGGCCGACCTGGCGCTGGCCGTGCGCGATGTGGTCGACAGCCTCAGCGTCCTCGCCCAGCAAAAGGGCGTGCGGCTGCGCGTCGAGGGACCGAAGCCGGGACTTTATCCCATCATCGGTGACCGCGACCAGATTTTGCAGGTGGTGCAGAATCTCACCGATAACGCGCTGAAATACGCGCCGCCGGGATCGGAGGTCAGCATCACCATCTGTTTCGACATGACCCTGCCGCAGGCGCTTTCGCTCAATGACAAGCAGGCGGCGAAGCTGATCCTCCTGCGTCCGGACCGCAATGTGCATGAGCATTACGCCCGCATTACGGTGCGCGACGAAGGCCCCGGCATCAAGCGCGAATTCCTGCCGCGCCTGGCCGAACGTTTCTATCGCGTCGAAGGCCAGAAGAGCGGCGACCGGCTGGGCACGGGCCTCGGCCTGGCCATCGTCAAGCACATCATCAACCGCCATCGCGGCGGGCTGGTGGTGGAAAGCCAGGGGCCGGTTTCAGCGAATGAGGACGATATCCTGGAACGCGATGACAAGGTGGCCGCCCTGCCGCAGGGGCCGCAGACCTTCACCGCCTTCAGCGCCTATTTCCCGCAAACCCGCGCCTTCGGATCGATGGAAACGCCGCGTCTGGTTTCGGATGCCGGTGCGTCGATGAAAGACGCCGGATGACGTCTCCGAACGCCTGCGTTCGGCAAGGGCAAGCGCCCGCCGCGCACTTTTGCGCGTAAGCCCGCGCGGCGCTTGAGCGCATAAAAAAGAAACCCCCATTATAAAACTGTCACAAAATACGCCTATTGGGGCTATAGTTCCTGACATACAGGCGTAATGCGCCGGCAGGCAGGAACAAGGAATTTAGCAAGGTGTCGTTCAAGATGAATACCCACATCGTCAAGACCTATGGCGACGAACTGGATCAGTTGTCCGCCGAGGTGGTGCTTATGGGCGGCCTGGCCGAAGCGCAGGTGGCCGAAGCGGTCGAAGCGGTGGCGCGACGCGACGTGGCCCTGGCGCAAGGCGTGGTCGGCCGCGATCATAAGCTTGACGAACTGCAAAAGGATGTCGAGCGCAAGTGCATCCGCCTGATCGCCCTGCGCCAGCCCCTGGCCGAAGACCTGCGCAAGACCGTGGCCGCCATGAAGCTGGCCACCGCCCTGGAACGCACCGGCGACTTGGCCAAGAATATCGCCAAGCGCGCCATCGTCATTTCCGAAGCCGAGCCGATGACACCATTGACTCGTTCGATCGAGCGCATGGGCAAGCTGGTGTCGTCACGCCTGCGCGATGTGCTGGACGCCTATAAATCCGGCAAGGTCGATCTGGCGCAAAGCGTCTGGTCGTCGGATACCGAGGTGGACGAGCATTACAATGCGCTCTTCCGCGAACTGCTGACCTACATGATGGGCGACCCGCGCACCATTTCCGCCTGCACGCACCTGCTTTTCATGGCCAAGAACCTGGAGCGCATCGGCGACTACGCCACCAATATGGCCGAACATATCCATTTCGAACTGACGGGCGAGGACTATGTGGAAGACCGCCCGAAGGCCAACACCCTCAGTAACCTGGAATAGCCAGACACCCGCATGAAGCCCTATATCATCATCGCCGAAGACGAAGACGCGCTCGGCACCCTGCTCAGCTATAATCTTGAAAAGGAAGGTTATGACGTGGGCGTCGCCACCGATGGCGACGAGGCCTTGGTGATGGTCAAGGAGCGCCTGCCCGACCTGCTGGTCTGTGACTGGATGATGCCGAAGGTGTCCGGCATCGAGGTTTGCCGCCGCCTGCGCCAGCAGACCGCGACGCGCAACCTGCCGATCGTCATGCTGACGGCCCGCTCGGAAGAAACCGACCGTATCCGCGGCCTCGATACCGGGGCGGATGATTATGTCGTCAAGCCGTTCTCCATGGTCGAACTGATGGCCCGCATCCGTGCCGTGCTCCGCCGTATCCGCCCGGCCCTGTCGGAAGATCGCGTCGAGTTCGGTGAAATCTCCGTCGATCGTTTGTCGCACCGCGTCCAGCGCGCCGGCCGTGATATCCATCTGGGGCCGACGGAATACAAGCTGCTCGATTATCTGATGCAGTATCCACGCCGCGTGTTCAGCCGCGAGCAGTTGCTCGATGCGGTGTGGGGGAACGATGTCTATGTCGAGGCCCGCACGGTCGATGTCCATGTCGGCCGCCTGCGCAAGGCGCTGAATAACGGCGACCAGTTCGATCCTATCCGCACGGTGCGGTCGGCGGGATACTCGCTGGACATGCAAAACTAGACCGCGTGCTCGATCTCCACGCCGGGCGTCGGCCGGGGTGGCGCCAGGCTGAGTTCAAAGCGGATTTCCTTGCTGCGGTAATCGATGGTGACGGCCACGAACTGGCGCAGATAGTCCATGCCGATCAGCAGGGCGGGCCGCTGGACCAGCTTCCAGATGCTGAAATCCGGTACATTGGCGATAACCAGGGTGCCGTCGGTAAAATTCAGACCCTGCAGACGAATACGCCGGACGGGAATGATGTCGCCGGTCGTTTCGCCGCCGGTCACGCCGGTCAGGGTCATGGTGGCTCCACTTGTCAGGTGCCGGTTGCGCGATTTCAGGGCGTCATGCAGGGCGACATTGCCGACCGAAACCTCGGCGCCGGTATCGATGAAAGCCGTGGCCGCCACACTATCCACCAGGCAGTCGGTGACGCGCAGCCGCCCTTCCGACCCTCTGGCGCGGATTCGCGCTGAATCCGCGCCGGGATCGACCGGATGCACCGGCGATTTCGGCTGTTCGACATGCAGGGCGCGATTCTTGAAATCGAAGGTCACGCGGGTGCCGTTGATGGCGTCGAGGCCGAGATAGCCGTCAGCGAAAAGCGAGGCGCGCGGCAGGATGGGCAGGGTCAGGCCGGTGCGGGTAAACGGGCCGAACGACAAGGTGCCGATGCGAACCGTCGGTGCGACGACGCGATTGGAAATACCGTCGATCACCAGCGTGCCGCTATGGGGCAGGGCGAGCAGGGCCGCGACATTATCCGCGATCACCGTACGTTCGGCCCCTGTATCGATGACAAAACGGTAGGGGCCGCGGCCATTGATCATGACCTCGACGGTCAGGTGGTTGTTAGCGTCGGCGCGGGCGGCAAGGCTGCCATAATCCTGATCGGCGCCAGAGTCTTGCAGAGTGGGATCTTGCAGGGTGGCATTGGCGGTGATGGTCTGCGCGAAGGACGGCAATGGCGCAAGAAGCGCCGCGCCTGCCAACAGCTTGCGCCGCGACCAGTGGTCAGGTGTGCGTGTCATGTGTTTCCCCCCGGCCCGTTTTTCCGGCCGGAGTGAAAGTCTAACATCGTTCTTTAAATGCGCAATCGCTGGCTATGGTTCGACGAAGAAAGTCTTCGAGCAGTATTCGCAGGTGATATGCACCTGGCCGTCGGCTTCCAGCATTTCGGCCTGTTCCTCAGCCGTGAAGGAGCGCACCAGCCCTTCGACACGTTCCTGCGTGCAGCGGCAGAGCTTGTGAACCGGCTTCGGCGCGCTCAGGCGCACACCGTCCTCATGGAACAGGCGGAACAACAGGCGGTCGGCCGGCAGGTCGAAATCGGTCAGTTCTTCCTCGCCGAGCGTCTCGAACAGGGCGCGGATATGCTGGAACGACTCTTTCGTGTCGCCGCGCGTCTCGTCACCGGCGATGGCCTGGATCATGGCGCCGGCGGCCCGCCATTTTTTTACGGGTAGATTGGGGGCGCCGTCGATATCCGTGTATTCGCTGCATGCCAACTTGATCTGGGTCGGCACCTGTTCCGACTGGCGGAAATAGGTTTCGGCGCACAGGGCCAGACTTTCCCCCTCGATCGGGGTGATGCCCTGGTAGCGCTCACCGTGATCCTCCGGATCGAGCGTCATGATGAAGGTGCCCTTGCCAAGCAGGGCCTGCGCCCCCAGGCTCTGGAAGCTGCCTTCATTAGCGGCCACCTGCGCCGCCAGTTCTTCCGGATCGAAGCGGCAGAACCCGCGCAGGCCGCCCCTGGTGTCGTAATCGGCCACCACGTAGCGCACCACGCCGTCGCCCTGGGCCTGCAGGATCAGCCGGCCCTCGAACTTCAGCGACGCGCCCACCAGCACGGCCAGCACACAGGCTTCGCCCAGCAGGTTGGCAATCTGCGGCGGGTAATCGTGCGCCTTCAGGATCTGGTCGAGGGTTTCGCCCAGCCGGACCAGCCGCCCATGAACGGGATGCGCCTCGATAACGAAACGGGCGGAGTAGTCCGCGGTAAGGTCTGGGGTGGGATCGATGATGTCGGGCATATATTCGCGCAGGAAACGGGAGGTTTTCGTTACAGATTTTACGGGTTTGGCAGGCTTTTGGGTCATTCGTCTACAGTTTTAAAGAATTACGCCGTCACTTGCCATAATAAATGGCGAAGGCGGTTGTGCGGGGCGTACTTTTGTCCTATCGGCTAGCGCATTCCCGCCCGTTTCCAAGACAGGATGGGGTAAATCTTATGAACAGGGCGGACGGCCCTTGAGCCGGTGACGCCCTTAGATAGGCGTGACCGAGATGAATGCAAGCTTTCCTCAACCGAACCTGGCCACTGTCGTTCTCGATTTCGATTCGACCTTCACCTCGGTCGAGGCGCTTGATGTTCTGGCCGAACTGCTTTCCGCCGCCGATCCGGCCCGTCAGGCCGATGTCGCCCAGATCAAAACCCTGACCGACCAGGCCATGTCCGGAGAGATCAGCTTCGCCGAAGCCCTCAACCGCCGCGTCCAGTTGCTCAAGCCGACGCGTGACGATATCGCCAGCCTGATCGAGGTATTGAAAACCAGGGTCAGCGCCTCGGTGGTGCGCAACAGGGCGGTCTTCACCGAGAACCCCGGCAAGTTCCGCGTCATCTCCGGCGGCTTCCATGATTTCATCGATCCGGTGGTCGCCGATTACGGCATCGAAGCCGAATATGTGCTGGCCAACCGCCTGGTCTGGAACGACGCCGGCGTCGCCACAGGCGTCGACCAGGCCAACCCGCTGTCTCAGGATGGCGGCAAGGTTGCCGCCTTGACAGGCATTGGCCTGAACGGACAGGTTGTCATGGTCGGCGACGGCTGGACCGATTTCGAGGTCTATAAGGGCGGCGCCGCCGAACGCTTCTATGCCTTCACCGAAAACGTGGTGCGCCCGAAGGTGGTCGCCGCCGTCAATGGCGACACCAGCCTGACCGCCGCCTCGTTCGATGAAGTGCTGCATGCCGAGGGCTATCAGGGCCGCTATTCCTTCCCGCGCTCAAAGCTGAAAGTGCTGCTGCTGGAAAACATTCACCCGGACGCCGTACGCGCCTTCCGTGAAGAAGGCTATGACGTCACGACCGTCAAGGGCGCGCTTGATGAGGACGATCTGATCAAGGCGCTGCAAGGCGTCCATATCCTTGGCCTGCGCTCGAAGACCAACCTGACCGCGAAGGCCATTGAAGCGGCCGACAAGCTGATGGCGGTATCGGCCTTCTGCATCGGCACCAACCAGATCGACCTCAAGGCCTGCTCGCAAAAAGGCATCGCGGTCTTCAACGCGCCCTATTCCAATACCCGTTCGGTGGTGGAAATGGTCATCGGCCTGGTCGTCATGCTGACCCGCAGCATCCCTGACAAGTCGGTGGCCATGCACAAGGGCAAGTGGGACAAGTCGGCCACCGGCGCTCACGAGGTGCGCGGCAAGACCCTCGGCATCGTCGGTTACGGCGCCATCGGTTCCCAGCTTTCGATCCTGGCTGAGGCTTTCGGCATGCGCGTCATCTATTTCGACCTGGCCGAAAAGCTGACCCTGGGTAATGCCAAGCGCTACCGTTCGCTCGACGCCATGCTGGCCGAGGCCGACGTTATCTCGCTGCATGTCGATGGCCGCGCCGATAACAAGAACCTGTTCGGTCCGGCGCAATTTGCCCGCATGAAGGACGGCGCCCTGTTCATCAACCTGTCGCGCGGTCATGTCGTCGATATCGACGCCCTGTCGAACGCCCTGAAATCGGGCAAGATTTATGGCGCCGCGATCGACGTCTTCCCGAAGGAACCGCGCACCAATGACGATCCGTTCGAGTCGTCGCTGATGGGGCTGAAAAACCTGATCCTGACCCCGCATATCGGCGGCTCCACCGAGGAAGCGCAGGAAGCCATCGCCGAATTCGCCTCGGAACGCCTGCTGGGCTTCCTCAATCGTGGCGACACCACCTTCTCGGTCAATATGCCGCACGTACAATTGTCGGAAGTCTCCGGCCGTCACCGCTTCCTGCACCTGCACCGCAATGTGCCGGGCGTCATGGCGGCGATCAACGCCATCATGGCCAAGTATGACCTGAATGTTTTGGCCCAGCACCTGAAGACCAACGAGACGCTCGGTTACGTAATCGTCGATGTCGACAAGGGCTATCCGAAGGAAGCTCTGGATGAACTCAAGGCAGTCAACGGCACGCTGAAGTTCCGTTCATTGATGTAAAAAGAACCCCCGCAAGGTCAGACTTTGCGGGGTTTTTCTTTTCATAGTGATCAGTCGAAATAGATCACACCGTCATCGGGGTCTTCGTCCGGTGTATCTGTGATTTTGCTCAAGCGGACCCAGGCGTCGAAAACCTCCGGCGGCACCTTGGCCGGGCGCTTGCCGTCATCTGTCATCTTCTGAATGAAATTGAATTTCAGCCCCATGCGGTTGGCCATCGACCAGGCGGAGGACCCGCGTTTGACCATGCCCGTGTCCAGATCGATCAGCCAGATTTCAGCCGGAATATGATCCAGGTTTTCCATGGCGACGCGGGCGCCACTGGCGCTCTGGTCGAGGATGCGGCAATTGATGATCTGGTGACTGGAAAGAAACAGCATAGCGCCGCGCGCGTCGCATGGGATACGCGGTTCGGAACGGCGGTCGGCATATTGATCCGGCATTATGACCTCGGCCACCGGATGTGCCTGCGCAGGCGGGGCCGCGGTGACGGACGGGGCGGAGCGGCGGATAGGCGGGGTCATGATCAACCTGAAAAGCAGAAATGGGCAAAGACCACATGGAAAGACATGTGGCGCATACACAAACGCGGCACTAACGGATCACTGGTACATTGTCCTGCCGTTCATTGATAAGACGGCCTGGCATTCCGGCGCACATGGACGCCATGGACAGACTGTAGACGCGTTTGGTTTACAAAGCGTGAGTAAGTGCGCAAAAGCGATGCGGCCATGCAAAAAGCGTGTGGATATTTTGTTTGCGGCGCAACAGACGCAGACTTGACTTTTCGCCGGTTAAAGGGCATCTACGCCGCATCGCGGGAGCCTGGCTTTGGCGAAATAAAATATTTTTACGCTCTTTGCGTGTTTTTCCATTTGAATTTACTGAATAAATTCCTGGATCAATGCGCTGCCCAATATACGGGCGCTGGCCGCGTGAGGTATGCTTCTTTACAGGGAAGTACATACCGCCAGTGATTAAGGTTGCCGCTTCAAGCGACCTGCCATCTATAAAAATGACCGAAGTCCGTGACACGCGAACGCTTCGACCCTCAACTCCCGAATCGGCATGGGCCGGTTGCGGGTAAGGGCCGCTGCGAAGGCGTGTGCTTTCGTTATGCCCGAAGCATATGAAAGTATTACGTGACCAAACTGTTTTCCGATCTCGGCCTCTCCTCCACCCTGCTGATCCAGCTTGAAAAGGCCGGCTATACCCAGCCGACGCCGATCCAGGCCCAGGCCATCCCCATCCTGCTTGACGGCCACGACCTGCTCGGCATCGCCCAGACCGGCACCGGCAAGACGGCGGCCTTCGCCCTGCCGATCCTGCAAAAGCTGCTCTCCGACCGCAGGATGCCGGCGCCGCGCCAAACGCGCGTGCTGGTGCTGTCGCCCACCCGTGAACTGGCTTCGCAGATCGCCGAAAGCTTCCAGCAATATTCGCGCGGCACCGGCCTGCAGATCGCCACCATCTACGGCGGCTCGAAGTACGGCCCGCAATATAAGGCCCTCAATGGCGGTCTCGATATCCTCGTCGCCACGCCGGGCCGTCTGGTCGATCACATCGAGCAGAAGACCGTCGATCTGAGCACGGTCGAATTCTTCGTGCTCGACGAAGCCGACCAGATGCTCGATCTCGGTTTCGTCAAGCCGATCCGCCAGATCGCCTCGCGCATCAAGGGCAAGCGCCAGAACCTGTTCTTCTCGGCCACCATGCCGAAGGAAATCGGCATCCTGGCCTCCGAACTGCTGACCGAGCCGAAGAAGGTCGAGATCACCCCGGAAGCGACCACGGCCGAGCGCGTCGAGCAGACCGTTCTCTTCATCGAATCCCAGCGCAAGCGCGCCCTGCTGACCGAGCTTTACGCTTCGGACGATCTGTCGCGCACGCTTGTCTTCACCCGCACCAAGCGCTCGGCCGACAAGGTTGCCGCTTATCTGCAAGCCGGCGGCATCGAAGCCGCCGCCATCCATGGTGACAAGTCGCAGGGCCAGCGCGAGCGCGCCCTGCAAGCCTTCAAGGCCGGCAAGGTCCGCGCGCTGGTCGCCACCGATATCGCGGCGCGCGGCATCGATGTCGATAATGTTTCGCACGTCATCAATTACGAGCTGCCGAACGTTTCGGAGGCCTATGTCCATCGTATCGGCCGGACCGCCCGCGCCGGGCGTAGCGGCATCTCGATCAGCTTCTGTTCGGACGATGAGCGCAAGATGCTGAAAGATATAGAGCGCATGACGCGCCAGCGCATCCCGTCGTTCGACCGCCGTAAGGATCAGGCGCTGAAACTGCTCGATGAAGCGATGCTGGCTTCCGGCGTCGCTGAAAAGCCGACCACGCCGGACCGTATTCCGGTGAAGCGTGAGGCCCGCCATACTGATCCGAACGCCGAGTTCGTCCATAAGCGCAGCCGCAACCGCCGAGATGGTCAAGGAATGGGCAAGTCGGAACGCGCCGACCGCCGCGAAAGCGGCCAGAAGTCTTTTGGCGACCGCAAGTTCGGCAAGAAGCGCGATTTCGCCGAACGTCCCGCGCCCTACGATCCGATGGCGGCGGAGCGCCCGGCGCCCGTGCAATCCGAAGGCGCAAGGCCCGGTAAAAAGCCTTTCGCCAGGAAGAAGCCGGTCCCCGGTTTCAACGAGCGTCCGGCCGAGTTTTTCGAGCGTCCTGCGCATCCGAAGGCGGGGCGCGATGATTTCCGCAAGAAGCCGCGCGGCCGCAAGGATAATTCGGCCGGCAAGAACGCTTTCAGCGGCGATCGCGCCCATTATAGCGAAGCGCCGAAACCGCGTTCCGAAGGCGCCCAGTTTAAGCGCCGCTCGCGGTCCTGATCCGCGTCACGACTTATCCTCCCCTGCGTACAGCGGGGGAGGATGTCATATATTGTTTCGGGCGTTCTTCCTCAGTAACGCGGCAAACGGTAATCGCAAGCCCGACAGCTTGATGCCGAGCCACAGGATAAACAGGCTGACCCCCAGCAGCACGACGGGTTCGCTGTAATCGGCCAGTCCGGTTAGCGCGCCGGCCAGGGCCACTGCGCACAGGGTGAGAACAATGCCCTGGCCGCTTCTGAGGATTGTCT